>ERZ838516.11-NODE-11-length-252731-cov-11.955599_pt1 | contig 252731 bp, 193 predicted proteins | sample MGYA00519910_ERZ838516 | MGnify/ENA primary metagenome ERZ838516 (study PRJEB31850, sample SAMEA3708837) | human gut metagenome | biome: human gut; feature: human-associated habitat; material: faeces | place: China | collected 2014 ... | reverse complement strand
GAGGAAGATTTTTATCTAAACCGAAGGCTTGGACTTGAACAGGCTAAATACGGAAATTACCTTTGTCAATGCTTCATATTGGGTTCTGGAAAACTTACTTTAAAAGAAAAGGGTTGAGAAAATGAAGTTCATTATTCCCAATCCTTTTTTCTATATTGGCTACTGCCTTATTTATATAGCCAATTCCGACAAGCAGCTATTCACTTTCTGCATATCCTTTAGAATATTCTGATCCAGTACCCGTGCGTAGTGTTTCGTCACGCTGGTATCTGCATGACCTAACATCTTGGCTACATTTTCCATACTTACGCCATTTGCAAGGCACACGGAAGTGGCATAGCTATGTCTGGCCGTATGAGTGCTAAGATTTTTATGAATTCCGCACACATCGGCAATTTCTTTCAAATAACTGTTCATGCGTTGATTACACAATACAGGTAAAAGTTTTCCGGTACACTCTGCCACATCCTTATATTTATCAAGTATAGAAGCTGCTACAGGCAGCACAGGAATGTTGCACATGATTTTTGTCTTTTGGCGGTTCTTTCTTATCCAAAGCTCCCCTTTGTTGTCTTTTACCAAGTGTTCGGGTGATAAATCTTTCACATCGCTGAACGCCAATCCAGTAAAAATGCAAAAGATAAAAACGTCACGTACCTGTTCTACTCGCTTAATCGTGAATTCTTTTGCAAGAATAATTTTAATCTCGTCCATCGTCAGGAACTCAGGATCGGTTTCTTCCAGTTTGAAGCGATAGTAAGCAAACGGATCTTTCTTTATCCAGTCGTTTTCCAAAGCAATACGGATAATCTTCTTCAAGTTCTTCAATCGGGTGATAGCTGAATTCTGCGCACAACCTTTTTCAATTTTCAAAAAAGCATCGAACTTAGAAATAAAGTTGGCTTCCAAGTTGTTTAGGGCAATATCAGATAATTGATATTCTTTCTTTATGAATTCCTCTAAATATCGGGTAGTGGTTTCATACCGTTGAACGGTCTTACTAACGAAGTCCTTACCGATTAGCTTACGGCTTTGTTCGTTATGCTCTCTGAATACTTGCAATAGCGTTTTACTATCTTCATCCACCCCATAATATAGCTTTCTCATAAGATCGACTGTAATAGTCTTACCTGTGGATTCCAGTTCTCTATAAATTTGGTGTATGCGAGAGCGTGTGATTTCCAAGTAGTGGTTCAGTTCCACCGACATACGATCTTTTCCTTTGGAGTTTTCTTTTGCCTGATTCCATAGATTTACAGGACAGCTTCTTTTTACTAAAACATCTACCATACAGCCGTTTACAGTAATTCTCATGCACACGGGTGCTTCTCCATTCTTTAATAATCTGGCTTTCTTGATAAAGAATAGCACATTGAAGGTTTTTCTAGCCATTTTTACATCGTTTTTAGAGTTACAAAACTATGTATTCTCTTCCAAAGTACGACCATGCAAAATGCTATGAATCAGTGAGAAAGAAGCTAAATCGTGGGACTTTTTTCAGCCTGATTTATGTACCACGATTTGCACACCAACAATATGCTTGAAACGGCTATTTTCTGCTATCTGCCAGAAAAAAGAAATCCCTGCTAATGTCTGATTATCAAGGATTTGCTTGATTTTTCTTTTGTTTTCAGTGATCCGCCTGGGATTCGTATCTTCAAATCCAGATTAAATTCAGGTTAAATTCACATTAAATCCATATTAAAAGTTAGATAAATTGGTTTTAATATAGGTTTAAATTGATTTTATAGTAGCTGATATATGGAGGAACCTTAGGGAAAGCATAGCCTTCGAAAGGCTTAGCCGTTCTCTGATTAAAAATCGGGGTACGGGTGTTGCCAAATACTATAATCCGCAAAACGAATTGTGCACAATTCGTTTTGCGGATTATATGGGTACTTCGTCGTTCATATACTTGTCCTGCTTGGGAATGCGTTATTTTTAATAAAAAAGTGGGGTAAAGTGGTTTAAAGTGGGAAATATTTCCTAACTTTACATCACAAATCCACCTCTTGTTTTCGGGAGCTGTGTATGTTTGTAATAAGTTGTTATAGAATTAATTGGTAATACGATGGCTTCATTTATCGGAGATTATACCTGTAAAGCTGATAGCAAATGTCGGGTTGTGGTGCCTGCCTCTTTCCGGAGAGTGATGGTGGCTTCGCAACAGACGTTTTTTGTTTTGCGGAAAAATGTCTTCGGGAAGTGCATCGATATGTATCCTTTGCAGGAATGGGAAAATATGATTGCAGGGGTACGTGCCCGTCTGAATTTGTTCGATCCTAAACATGCGGCTTTTTTTAGGGAGTTTTGTCGGGGAACGCAGGAGGTAGAGATGGATACCAATGGCCGGATTTTACTACCCCGGAAGATGCTGGATGAGATCGGAATCGATAAGGAAATGGTGTTGGCTGCGCAGGATTCGATGATACAGGTGTGGGATGCCAGGGTGTATGAGGAGGTGGCGATTAGTGGAGAAGAGTTAGGGATGATGGCGGAAGAAATTTTTAAAAACTAATATACGATAGATATGTCCGAATATCATGTACCGGTTTTGCTGAAAGAGTCTGTCGATGGATTGGATATCCGGCAGGGAGGTGTGTATCTGGATCTGACCTTCGGGGGGGGAGGACATTCCGGGGAGATATTGAAACGATTGGATGCAGAGGGATGTTTGCTGGGGTTCGATCAGGATGAGGATGCTTTGGCTAATGTGCCGGAAGATGATCGTTTTATTTTTGTGAATCATAATTTCAGATATTTGCGTAATTTTATGCGCTATTATGGGTATGAAGAAGCGGATGGCATTCTGGCGGATTTGGGGGTATCTTCTCATGAATTCGATGAAGCCGGCCGGGGATTTTCGTTCCGGTTCGAAGCGGAATTGGATATGAGGATGAACCAACGGAGTAAGCTGACAGCCGCTACCGTGCTGAATACCTACGATGCAGAACAGTTGACCGCTATTTTCAGGAATTACGGGGAGGTGGAGAATGCCCGGAGGTTGGTGGATTTGATCGTGAAAGCCCGGGCAAATCAGGAAATAAAAACTTCCGAGGCGTTTTATCAGATTATTTTGCCTTGTATTCCGAAGTTGAAAGAAAAAAAATATCTGGCAAAAGTCTATCAGGCTTTACGGATAGAAGTGAACGGGGAGCTGGAAGCTTTGGAGGAGATGATGCAACAGGCGATGGAGGTATTGAAGCCGGGGGGCAGATTGGTGATTATTACCTATCATTCTCTGGAAGATCGGATTGTGAAGAATTTTTTGAAGGCCGGGAATGCGGAAGGTAAATTGGAAAAGGATCTGGTGTTCGGTCATGTACACCATAACTTTGAATTGGTCAACCGGAAAGTGATCGTTCCCTCGGAAGAGGAAATCGTGCGTAATCCGCGGGCCAGGAGTGCAAAGCTTCGGATTGCGAGAAAGAAGGATTAAGAGACAATAAGGAAAGAGATGGGAGTTTTTAGTAGAAAAAAGGTAACGGAAGATGTGCCGGTGGAGGAGAAGAGGCAAGAGGAGGCCAAAACGGCGTCCTCGGTGAAAAGTGTATTGGAGGGAAGTCTGCTCGCAGAAAAACTGCGGCAGAATATCCGGTTTGTGCTTTTTGCTACTTTTTTAGGGATTTGGTATATATCCAATGGATATTCTACTGAAAAGCTGCATCGGGAGAGGGTTCTTCTGGAAAAGGAAGTAACCGATCTGCGTTTCGAGTCGATTTCTGCAGCAGCGGATTTGATGTTGATGCGCAAGCAATCGGAGATTATCAAACGGATAAAAAATGAAGGATTAGCATTGGAGGAGAGTAAAGAACCTCCGGTAAAATTGTATCGGTGATCGAAATGGCAATAAAGGATGACATAACGTGGAGAACCATAATTGTTTATGTGTTTATCGTACTGTTCGGTTGTCTGATTCTGGCTAAAGCTTGTGCAGTGATGACTGTGGAAGGGGAAAAGTGGCGGAAGATGGCGTCGGCAAATGTGCCGGTGCAGCCTGTCAAAATAGAACCCAACCGGGGAGATATCTGGGCAGCCGACGGTCGGATTCTGGCGACCTCGGTTCCTTTTTATGAACTCCGTTTCGATCCTATTGCAGTGAATAAGAAAGTGTTCGATGCTGAAGTGGATAGTCTGGCTTTGTGTTTATCCCGGTTCTTTAAGGATGGAAGTAAGGCTTTTTATAAAGATAAGCTGGTGGGTGCCCGCAATCGGAAACCTCGTCCCGACCGTTATTTGCTGATCAATAAACGTAAAGTGAATCATAAGGAGTTGAAACAAATCCGTCAATTCCCGATTTTCCGTCTGGGAAAGAATAAAGGTGGTTTTCAGGCTATAGTCAATGACGAAAGATTACAGCCCCATGTGAATTTAGCCGGCCGGACGATCGGTTATCTGAACGAATCGGAGACCGGGGAAAGGGAAGGACGGGTAGGACTGGAAGCTACTTTTGAAAACCAGTTGAAGGGTGAATGCGGACAGGGGATCAAGCGGATGATGTCGGGGACCTGGATGGTCATTACCCGTAAGGAACCGGTAGATGGACACGATGTCGTGACCACGATAGATGTGGATTATCAGGATATCGTGCAGCATGCCCTGAAAAAACAGATGGAGAAAAGCGAGGCGACACACGGTACGGCTATCCTGATGGAAGTGAAAACCGGGGATATCAAAGCAATCGCCAACCTGGCCAGAAAGGACGGGGTATATATCGAAAACCAGAATTTTGCTATCAGTGGTGCCGGTGAACCGGGATCTGTAATCAAAGCAGCGACTATGATCGCCTTGCTGGAGGACGGGTGTGTCACTCCTTACGATACGATCGACCTGGGTACTTCAGGGAGATATAAATTTTATGACCGTTATCTGACCGAATCGCATGATGGTTTAGGGAAAGTGACGGTAAAACAGATAATGGAAAAATCGTCGAACGGTATTGCGAAATTGGTGTATGATCATTATAAAGACCGGCCGGAGAAATTTGTAAACCGCTGGTATGCTATGGGGTTGGATAAGAAAACCGGTATTTGTCTGCCGGGAGAGATAGAGCCTTATATCAAATATCCCAAAGATAAAAGCTGGAGCGGTATCAGTTTGCCCTGGATGAGTATCGGGTATGAATTAAAAGTTACTCCTCTGCAGATTCTGGCTTTTTATAATGCCATAGCCAATGACGGTCAGCGGATGCGTCCGCGCCTGGTAAAAGAGATCCGGAACCGGGGAGAGGTAGTGGAATCCTTCGAGCCGGAGGAAGTCGGGGGAAGGATTTGTAGCCGGAAGACGTTGAACGAGGTAAAAGATATGTTGGAAGGAGTCGTCGAAAACGGTACGGCCCGGAATATTTATACGCCTAAATACCGGATCGCCGGTAAAACGGGTACAGCCCGTTTGGCAAGCGGGTCGAGCGGATATGGAGGTGGACGTTACCGGGCGAGCTTCGTGGGATATTTCCCTGCCGAACGGCCTTTGTATTCCTGTATTGTCGTGATCGATAATCCGACGAACGGTTATTATGCCACGACTGTATCGGCTCCGGTTTTCCGGGAAATTGCCGATAAGGTTTACTCTATGGCATACGTACAATACGGTAAACCCGAATATGAAGCGGATAAAACTTTGCCGGTATGTAAAAATGGCCTGAAAGAAGATTTTAGAACTATTTTCGATGAATTGGATATGGATATAGACGGAGTGAGGGATGCGGATGGTGCCGATTGGGTGGTCACGGCCAGCAACGAAGGGGAAAATATCGTGATCAAACCCCGGCGGATTTCCTATTCATCGGTGCCGAATGTGAAGGGGATGGGTTTGAGGGATGCACTGTACATATTGGAAAATTCCGGTTTGAAAGTCGATTTTTCCGGTGCCGGAATGGTACAGCGGCAATCGCTCCAACCCGGGGCGGAAGTTCCCAAAGGGTCTTATATCCGGATTGAACTAAGATAAGAGATTAAATAACGCGGCCAGGGCTGCACAAAGAGATGAAGAAATTAAAGGAATTATTAAACGGAGTAAATGTCGGAAAAGTATATGGGGATACCGACCGGGAGATCGGACATATCCATTTCGATTCACGCAAAATCGAACCGGGAGATGTATTTATCGCTCAGAGAGGAGTCAATGCGGACGGACATGCTTTTATCGACAAAGCGTTGACCCGCGGGGCTGTTGCGGTAGTGTGTGAACAATTGCCGGAAAACAGACCGGAAGAGGTAACTTATATATGGACTGCAGATACCTCCGAGGCTTTGGGGGTAATGGCCGGGAATTACTGGGATAATCCTTCCCGGGAACTGAAACTGGTCGGGGTGACGGGGACAAACGGAAAGACGACGACGGCAACCTTGTTGTACGAACTGGTTCGATTGACCGGAGAAAAGGCCGGACTGTTGTCGACGGTATGTAACTATATCGGAGAGGAAAAGATTCCGGCGACACATACAACTCCGGATGCGCTGTCTATCCAGGAATTATTACGGCGGATGGTAGATGCCGGATGCCGGTATTGTTTTATGGAAGCCAGTTCGCATGCGATCCATCAGAAAAGGATTGCCGGTCTGGATTTCGACGGGGCTATTTTTTCCAATATTACACACGATCATCTGGATTATCATAAAACATTCAAGGCTTATATCGAAGCGAAGAAAGCTTTTTTCGACCGTTTACCGGCCCATGCTTTTGCTTTGACCAATGCTGATGATAAAAATGGCCTGGTGATGTTGCAGAATACCAGAGCACACCGATATACCTATTCTTGCCGGACGATGGCTGATTTTACAGCTAAAGTGCTCGAGAAACATTTGGACGGAACCTTGCTCCGACTTGACGGGGAAGAAGTGTGGACCAAGTTTACCGGTGATTTCAACGCTTACAATCTGTTAGCAGTATATGCTGCTGCCCGTTTGTTGGGGTTCCCGAAAGAGAACGTGTTGGAATATGTGAGTTTGCTGGTGCCGGTGTCCGGACGTTTCGAAACTTTGATTTCGACCGAAGGAGTGATGGCGGTGGTCGATTATGCCCATACTCCGGATGCTGTAGAGAATGTATTGTCGACGATTTGCGGATTGAAGGGCAGAGATAATCAGGTGATTACCGTTGTGGGAGCCGGAGGCGACCGCGATAAGACCAAACGTCCGGAGATGGCTGATGCAGCTTGCCGTTATAGTGATCATGTCATCCTCACTTCCGATAATCCGCGGAGTGAAGATCCCGAACAGATCATCCGTGATATGCTGACCGGAGTGAAAGAAGGATTTCAGTACCGGGTAGAAGCCATTACCGACCGGAAAGAGGCTATCCGGAAAGCGATTGGTATGGCTTCAAAAGGAGACATCATATTGGTTGCCGGTAAAGGACATGAAAATTATCAGGAAGTGAAAGGAGTAAAACACCACTTCGACGATAAGGAAGTTATCCGGGAGATTTTTGATCTCTCTAATCGCTAATTCCTAACTTTTAAACGTAATGTTGTATCATTTATTTCAATATTTAGAGAGTTTTGATTTTCCGGGAGCCGGGGTGTTTCAATACATCACTTTTCGCTCGGCCTGTGCTATTATTTTGTCCTTGATCATTGCCACCGTGGTGGGGAAAAGAGTGATCCGGATGCTGCAGAGACAGCAGATCGGGGAGGAAATCCGTGATTTGGGTTTGCAGGGCCAGATGGAGAAGAAAGGAACGCCGACGATGGGGGGGATCATTATTTTACTGGCTATCCTGATTCCGGTACTTTTGTTCGCCCGTTTGGATAATGTCTATATCCAACTGATGATTATTTCGACAATATGGTTGGGATTGATCGGTTTCGCCGATGACTATATCAAAGTATTCCGGAAGCATAAGGAAGGGTTGAAAGGCCGTTTCAAAGTGATCGGACAAGTAGGGCTCGGATTGATTGTCGGACTGACCCTCTATATGAATGATGAGGTCGTCATCCGGGAGAGGGCTGCGGTGAGTGAAATCGGTGTGGTGACCAGTACGGTGGATGAAGGATTTTCTGCCGAGGGTACCCAGCAGGTCCGTACGAAAGATATCAAATCGACAAAAACAACTATTCCTTTTTTTAAAGATAACGAGTTCGATTATGCCTGGTTTACTTCTTTTGCGGGAAAATATGCCGACGAGCTGGGGTGGCTGTTGTTTGTTTTGGTTACTATTTTTATCATTACAGCTGTGTCGAATGGGGCGAATCTGACCGATGGTCTGGATGGTCTGGCTACCGGAACGTCGGCGATTATCGGAGCGACGCTGGGAATCCTGGCCTATGTGTCGGGGAATATGGTCTATGCCGATTATCTGAATATCATGTACATTCCGCATTCCGGAGAATTGGTGGTATTCGGTTCTGCCTTTATCGGAGCGACGATCGGGTTTTTGTGGTATAACTCTTATCCGGCCCAGGTGTTTATGGGGGATACCGGAAGTCTGGCATTGGGAGGGATCATTGCCGTTTTCGCTATTATCATTCATAAAGAATTATTGATACCGGCTTTGTGCGGGATTTTCCTGATGGAGAATCTGTCTGTCGTGATGCAGGTCAGTTATTTTAAATATACGAAAAGGAAATTCGGAGAAGGAAGAAGGATTTTTTTGATGGCACCTCTACATCATCATTTCCAAAAGAAAGGTATACCCGAACCTAAGATTGTTACCCGCTTTTGGATTATAGGTATTATTCTGGCGGTGGTGACGATTGTGACGCTGAAGATAAGGTAGAAAGTAAAAGGCTGAAAGGCTAAAAGGCTAAAAGCGATAAGCTATAAGCTGAAGGCTGGAAGTTATGGGATAGAAGGAGGGGAAAGAAAGGGAGGAAAATAAATATAAAAATTGAAGTTTATGAAATTGGTGGTTTTAGGAGGGGGAGAAAGTGGGGTCGGTGCAGCCTTGTTGGGCCGTCATTTAGGATATGAAGTATTTTTGTCGGATAAGGGAAAATTGGCTGAATCTTATCGGGACGAATTGATTACACACCGGATTGCGTTTGAAGAAGGGCAGCACTCGATGGATCGGATTTTTGCTGCTGAATTGGTGGTAAAGAGTCCTGGGATTCCCGATACGGTGCCGATGGTCGTAGCTCTGCGCGAAAGGGGGATCGAGGTGATTTCGGAAATCGAATTTGCCGGCAGGCATACGGAGGCGAAAATGGTGTGTATTACCGGGAGCAATGGGAAAACGACGACTACCTTGCTGACTTGTCATATTTTGACTACAGCGGGGATCGATGCCGGATTAGCCGGAAATGTGGGGCGTAGTCTGGCTGCACAGGTGGCAGAGGATGCACATCCGCTGTATGTCGTCGAGCTTTCGAGTTTTCAGCTCGACGGGATGTTTGATTTCCGGGCGGATATTGCCGTTCTGACGAATATAACCCCGGATCATTTGGATCGGTACGACCATAAGTTCGAAAATTATATCGATTCGAAGTTCCGGATACTGAATAATATGCGTCCTCAGGATTTGTTTATTTACGGTTTGGATAGCGAGGCGGTAGGGCATAGACTCCGGCAGGTGAGAGTTGTACCCCGGATGGCCGGATTTATTTATGCTGACCGGAGTATATGGGAGAAAAATACATGTCGAAGCGGTGCCTGGATGGAAGGAGAAGAGGTGGTCGTGCAGTTGGAAAACCGGCAGTTCCGGATCGCCAAACAGGAGATCAGTATTCAGGGGAGACACAATGTCTATAATGCGATGGCTGCGATTCTGGCTTGTATGCAGGTCGGTGTTTCGGACGAAAAAATCGCTGAAGGATTGCGGACCTTCCCGCAGGTGGAACATCGGCTCGAAACCGTACGGGTTGTGGAGGGGGTGACTTATATCAACGACTCGAAAGCCACCAATGTCGATTCTGCCTGGTATGCCTTGGATAGTATGACTACTCCGGTGATTTGGATTGCCGGAGGTACGGATAAAGGAAATGATTACAGTGTCTTGTTCGATCTGGTACGTCAAAAAGTCAAAGTGTTGATTTGTATGGGCGTGGATAACCGGAAATTGATCGATAATTTTTCCGGAATTTGTCAGGTAGTCGATACACATAGTTTGAAAGATGCGCTGGCAGCTGCCCGGCAGTATGCGGTGGAAGGAGATACGGTTCTGCTTTCTCCCTGTTGTGCCAGCTTCGATCTGTTTAAAAATTACGAAAACCGCGGCGAACTTTTTAAAGCTGCCGTAAAAGAGCTGTAGGAAATTGTGAACTGAAATCTGGATTCGATTGAAATGAACGACTGGAAAGAAAAAATAGCATTTAAGGGAGATAAGATTCTCTGGTATATCGTTATCATGCTGATGATCGCTTCTGTCATGGTGGTGTATTCCTCTACAGGACGTCTGGCTTATAACGAGAAGGCGGGGAATACGTTTTTCTATCTGATCAAGCAATTATTTTTGATCGGAGGCTGTTTTGGAGTGATGTTTATCGTACAGTCGATTCATTACCGGTATTTTTATAAATATGCCGGAGTGTTGTTGTTCGTATCTATGATTTTATTGGTTTGTGCAGCCTTTGGGGGTACGAATATCAACGGAGCCGGGCGATGGATCCGTTTGCCTTTGATCGGTCTTACTTTTCAGCCTTCCGAGCTGGCGAAAATCGCTATCATGATGTTTACAGCCCGGATTTTGTCCGAGGCTCAGACCGACACGCATTGTGACGATAGTGTTTTACAGAAGTTTCTGCTTTTTGTGGGACCGGTGATTTTGTTGATTTTTATGGATAATTTCTCTACCTCGGCTTTGATCGGGGCAGTATGTTTTATCCTGTTTATGATAGCCCGGATGCGCTGGCGGTTGTTGGCGATGACCTTGGGAACCGCTTTGGCGGCGATTGCTTTGGTGTTGATTCTGGGAATTTATGTGCCTCAGGTGAAAGAATGGGGACGGATCGGTACGATGGTTAACCGTATTACAGATTTTGCCAAAGGCGGAGAGGATGGAGACGGTTATTCCTATCAGTCGGTACAGGCTCGTATTGCGGTGGCTAAGGGGGGATTGATGGGGAGCGGACCCGGTAACAGTACGCAGCGTAATTTTTTGCCTCACCCTTATTCCGATTTTATTTATGCTATTGTGATTGAAGAATACGGATTGGGAGGCGGTGCTTTCATCATGTTGCTGTATGCGGTGATTTTGTTCCGGGTAGGAGTGATCGGGCGAAAGAGCATGAGGAAGGAAGTGTTGAATGATCGGGGTATGCCGGATATTTTTCCGGCTTTGCTGGTTGTCGGTTTAGGGTTGACGATCGTTTTACAGGCAATGATCAATATGGGAGTCTGTGTGGGGTTATTACCGGTGACCGGACAGACCTTGCCTTTGGTGAGTATGGGAGGTACGTCGCTTTTGTTTACCAGTGCAGCTTTCGGTGTGATTCTCAGTATTGCCCATACCTTTTCACCGGAGGGTGAAAAGGAAGAGAGCGAACGGCTGAAGATGAAAAGTGAAAAACAGGGGCGGAAGAACAGACGGGAAGAATACGAACCCGAGGAAGTGCTGGTCGATGAAGTGGAAGATGGGGAATTGCCGGAGATGCAACCCCGGACCGTAACGCCTCCGACAGGAAGACGGCGGGGGAGAAAACCGGCAGAGTACGACGAAGATCGGGATTTCGATATTCTCGGTGAGGAAGGAATCGGAGAGATCAGGGACGAGCTGGAAAGTGAAGGCCGGGAAGTATTGAATGAGCTGAAGCGAAGGGGAAGATAAATTGGAAGTTTATAAATTTAAGTTATATACGGATTTTTGATTTGAAGATAGATTAATACTTTTGTGATATGAAAAGAGTGATTGTTAGCGGAGGAGGTACCGGAGGACATATCTTTCCGGCGTTGTCGATTGCGAATGCATTGAAGCGGTTGCAACCGGATATCGAGATTTTGTTTGTCGGGGCCGAGGGGAAGATGGAGATGGAAAAAGTGCCTGAAGCGGGTTATCGCATCGAAGGATTACCGGTGAGGGGACTAAAACGTAAACTGACTCTGGAAAATGTGAAAGTATTGTATAATCTTTGGAAGAGTCTGCGTAAAGCCAGAAAGATTATCCGGGAGTTTAAACCCGATGCTGTGGTGGGAGTCGGTGGATATGCCAGTGGGCCGATCGGACGGGTAGCTGCAGAAGCAGGTATTCCTTTGATTTTGCAGGAACAGAATTCCTATGCAGGGGTGACGAATAAACTACTGGCGAAGAAAGCTTGTAAGATTTGTGTGGCTTATGAAGGGATGGAGCGTTTTTTTGAAAAAAAGAAAATTATCTTTACCGGTAACCCGGTGCGGAAAGATCTGTTACAGGCCCGGGAAATCAGGGCTGAAGGAATAGAATTCTATGGACTGGATGCCTCGAAGAAGACGATATTGGTGACCGGAGGAAGCTTGGGTGCCGGCACATTGAATAAAGCGGTGATGCGTTGTTTAAAGGATATAGGGCAGTGGCAAGAGGTACAGGTATTGTGGCAGTGTGGTAGTTATTATTATGAGGATCTGAAAAAACAGCTGGACGGTAAATTACCGGAAAATGTAAAATTACTGGCTTTCCTGAAGCGGATGGATTTGGCTTATGCTGCTGCGGATATTGTCGTTGCCCGTGCCGGAGCAGGGACAATATCCGAACTTTGCTTATTGGAAAAAGCGGCGGTATTGATTCCTTCGCCTAATGTGGCAGAAGATCATCAGACAAAGAATGCTATGGCGCTGGTCGATAAAGGGGCTGCTGTCATGATCAGGGATACGGAAGCTGAAGAACGGTTGGAACAGGTGCTCACCGGTTTGCTATCGGATGAAAAACAACGGAAAGAGCTGGAAAAGCATATAGCGAAATTGGCTATCCGGGATTCGGATGAGCAAATTGCGAGAGAAATATTGAAGGTGATCGGCTAAGTGTTTGAAAATAGTATGGTTGAGTTAGAACAGACGATAAAAAACGTTTATTTCCTGGGTATCGGAGGAATAGGTATGAGTGCTTTGGCCCGTTATTTTAAGGCTAAAGGGTACAAAGTGGCCGGTTATGACCGGACTCTTTCGGCATTGACTCAAAAAATGCAGGCTGAAGAAGAAATCCGGATTAATTATATCGATGAAGAGGAAGAGATTCCGGCTGAATTCCGGGATAAAACGACGACGTTGGTGGTATATACTCCGGCGATACCCGGGGATAACCGGCAACGGGCTTATTTCGTAGGGGCGGGTTTCGATTTGCATAAACGGGCGGAGGTCCTGGGTATGATTTCCCGGAAAGGAAAGGCGATCTGTGTAGCCGGTACACATGGGAAAACGACGGTATCTACGCTGACTGCCTTTTTGTTAAAAAATTCAACCGTAGGATGTAATGCTTTTTTGGGCGGAATAGCGGCGAATTTTGGAACTAATCTATTGCTGGATCGTAATTCTTCGTATATCGTTATCGAAGCAGATGAATTCGACCGTTCGTTTTTACATCTGAGTCCGGAAATAGCGGTAATCACGGCAATGGATGAAGATCATTTGGATATCTATGAGAATAAAGCCAATCTGTTGGAGGCTTTCGAAGCATTTGCCGGACAAGTGAACCCACAGGGCGGGAGACTGTTTCTGAAAAAAGGATTGCAGTTGAAGCAGACGCAGGTAACCGGTTATTACGGCGTAGAGGTGAAAGCCGATTGTTATGCCGATGGGTTGAGGATCGAACAGGGACGTTATGTATTCGATTATCATGGGCGTGGGGTAGATATCGAAGGATTGATACTGGGAATACCGGGGCGGTTGAATGTTGAAAATGCAACGGCAGCCATCACGTTGGCTTTGGAAGCCGGAGTACAGCCTGAGGAAATCCGCAGGGCACTGCCTGACTTTAAGGGAGTAGCCCGGCGTTTTAATATACAAGTGTATACTGAAAAGACCATTTATATCGACGATTACGCTCATCATCCGCGGGAGATCGAGGCTACGCTGCGTTCTGTCCGGGAAATGTGGCCCGATCGGCCGGTGACGGTGGTTTTTCAGCCTCATTTATATACCCGGACCCGGGATTTTCAGGAGGATTTCGCCCGGAGCCTGAGTTTGGCCGACCGGGTGGTTTTACTGGAGATTTATCCGGCCAGGGAACGACCTATTCCGGGAATTACTGCGGAAGTGATCCGGAAAAGGCTTACTGTTCCGGGGAATATTGTGACAAAAGAGGAACTGTTACAACAGATTATACCTGATTTTCAGGGAGGTATATTGGTGACGATGGGAGCAGGGGATATCGATCGGTTGGTGGGAGAGATTGGGGAGAAGGTAAAAAGGTAGAAAGTAAAAAGTTAAAGGCTATATGCTATAAAGGCGGGAAGAATGAAAAAAATATTGCCTTACATATTATCTGTCAGTTTGTTTGTATACCTGATAATTGTGTTTACCTTTGCATCGGCAAAATTGAGGGAGGTAAAATGTGAGGGTTTGCAGGTTGTCGTTGACGGTACCGAAGAAAATGCGTTTATCGACGAGACGGAAGTGTTGGGGATTATTAAACGCGGATATGGTGATATCGAGGGATGCAATATAGTCAGTGTCGATAAAGACAGTTTGGAGCATATTCTGGTCAGAAATTCGGTGATTAAGTCGGCTCAGGTTTACTACACTTTGGACGGTTATTTTCATGTAGAAATCACACAACGAAAGCCTGTACTGAGAATTATGTCAGGTGAAGGTTATTATGTGGATGAAGATGGTAAAATCATGCCGTTGTCCCGGAAATATACGTCGCGCGTAGTCGTGGCTACCGGAAATATATCCAGAAAGTTTGCTTGTAATGGTTTATACCCTTTTATAATGACTTTACGGAATGATGAGTTCTGGGATGCTTTGGTGGAACAGATCGTTGTCGAAAAAGGAAATGAAGTTGTACTGATCCCGAAAGTCGGGAATTTCAGGATTGTATTAGGGACTTTGGACGATATGAACGAGAAATTGGAAAATTTACGTCTTTTCCTTCGGGAAGGTATAGTTTTAAAGGGATGGAACGTATATAAAGAAATAAATCTGAAGTTTAAGAATCAGATAGTATGTGTTAAAAGATAATATAGCAGATTATGGGTTGGACTGCATCTTTGGATATGGGATCTGAAAAAATGGTTATGGCGCTGGCTTCGGGAGAAGGGAGCGTTTGCCATTTGAAAGGAATAAAGATTATGGCCTCACAAGGCATCGAACATGGCGTAATCAAGGATAAGGAGAAGGTGAGAATGTGTATTCGTAGCCTGATGTCGGAGCTGATGAAAGACCGGGAAATCGAGGTGATGAATGTGGCCTTGTCGGGAGCTGTTTTGCGGATCGTCGAACGAAGAATAGTCGTACCTATACAAAAGAAAGTCGTTGAACAAAGTGATTTATTCCGGGCAGAACAACGTTGCATAGACGCTTATGGCGGAGGACAGGATGAAGTGGTGGATATCCTGCCGGTAGGTTATGCGATCGACCGCGGGGAAATGATCGCCGATCCGCTGGGTAGAAGCGGACGGAATCTGGAGGTGACCTATCAGGTGTATCTGGCCGATTATGATTATTTGGCCGATATTCAGGGGCTGTTCGAGGGAAGCGGGATTCAGGAGATAGAGTTTTATCCGGCGGTTCGTGCTTATGCTGAAGCACTGGATGTAGAACGGGCTGAACGTGACTTTGCTTTGGTGGATCTGGGAGCGATGGGAGTGAACGTCGTCCTTTTCCGTGATGGAATGTTGGAATATGAAGCGCATTTGCCGATCGGGGTACGGACGATAGATACCGATACGATGGCTGCTTTTGCCTTGAGTTTCGGACAAGCCCGTAAGTTGAAACACGAATACGGACAGGCCTTAAGGTCGATCTGTAAAAATAAAAAATTGCCGATACCGGATACCCGCTTAACGTTGGAAAGCCGGGATTTGGCTACGGTTATACAAAGTCGGTGCGAAGAATTGCTGGAGGGTGTGATTTTCCAGTTGCAGCAATGGGGATTCGATGATGTCGAAGATCCGGTATTGTTGACAGGAGGAGGCAGCCGGTTGCAGGATGTAGATGAATTGTTGCGGCGGATGTCCGGACATCCTGTAGAAAGTGCTGCGGCACGCCGGATTCAGGCCCCCCGGGAAGAAGTGTTGCGGACACCTGAGTATCTGGTGGCTCTGGGACTGTTGCTTTGTGCCCGGCAAGAACCGAAGGAGACCCCTAATGGTATCGGAGAAAAGATTGTCAGAAGAATCGGTAAGATCTTCGGTATTTAGGCTCCGGAATGTTTAACTTTTATTTTTCAAGTTATGGAAATTGAAGACGACCTGATTTCATTGAAATTACCTGATGCAACTCAAGAAGAATCGATCATTAAGGTGATCGGTGTCGGCGGAGGTGGAAGTAATGCCGTAAACCATATGTTCCGGCAGGGAATTCATGGGGTTGAATTTGTCGTTTGTAATACGGATATACAAGCTTTGCGCCAGAGCCGGGTAAAAAACCGGATCCAGTTGGGGAAGGAGCTGACAGAAGGACGCGGGGCTGGTTGCCAGCCCGAAAGAGGACGTCTGTCCGCTATCGAGAGTATGGATTTTATCAAAACGATTCTCGAACATAATACCCGGATGGTGTTTATTACTGCCGGAATGGGGGGAGGGACGGGTACCGGAGCCGCTCCTGAAATTGCCCGGCAGGCGAAGGAATTGGGTATTCTGACCATCGGTATCGTGACCGTGCCTTTCAGCTTCGAAGGCAAACGCAAGATCGAACAGGCGATGACCGGTATCGATGAACTGGAAGAGTATGTAGATGCTTTGCTGATTATTGCCAATGAACGGTTGCGGGAGATATACGGAGACCTGAAGTTGTCCGATGCTTTTGCTATGGCCGATAACGTCCTGACGATTGCGGCGAAGAGTATTGCCGAAATCATTACCGTAAAAGGGTATGTCAATGTCGATTTTGCCGATGTCGAGAGCGTGATGCGGGATAGCGGGGTGGCTTTGATGGGAGCGGCTGAAGCGGAAGGAGAAGGCCGGGCGATGGAAGCCTTGACGAATGCTTTGATATCGCCTTTGTTGAACAGTAACGATATTCGGGGAGCTTCTAATATTCTGTTGAATATGCTTTACGGCGAAAAGGAAGTCACGATGGATGAAATCAGTCTGATCACCGATTCGTTGCGGGAGAAAGTAGGAAGAAATGTGAATGTGATTTGGGGAACCGGTAAAGACGAGACCTTGGGGGATAAACTGCGGGTAGCGGTGATCGCTACCGGATTTAACAATAACCGGGGAAGAGCTACTGCTGCAACAGAGCAGAAAATAGAAACGGCAACTACGACATCGGCTAAAAAGCCCTATTTTAAGGTGGAGCCCTTGCCCGACGATCTGGAGATGAAGGTTATGAATCCGGCCGAACTGGAGGAAGAAGCCCGTTTGCGCCGTCAGAAACAGGAAGAAGAACGGGCGAGAAAACAGAAACGGGAATCTAACCGACGGGTAGACCGTTTTGAGCGGAGCCAGCGGGGAGTCAATGAAGTGCCCGATACGAACGGATGGCTCAAACGAAAGATCGGTACGCTTTTTAGTGATGAAGAATAAACAAATAAACGAATAATACCATGGTCGACGGATTTATAAATTTTAATCTGAACGAGAAAACGCCTACCATTATCAAGGTGATCGGTGTCGGTGGCGGAGGTGGAAATGCTGTGGAATATATGTACGAGAAAGGGATCTGTGATGTCGATTTTGTCATTTGTAATACAGATTATCAGGCGCTCCGCAACAGTCCGATTCCTTGTAAAATTCAGTTGGGGAAAGAGTTGACCGCAGGACATGGAGCAGGTAATAATCCTGCCATGGGAGAGAAGTCGGCTCAGGAGAGTCTGGCCGATATAGAAGCTATTCTGAAGAAGGATACCCGGATGGCCTTTATCACGGCTGCTATGGGAGGAGGTACCGGTACGGGGGCTGCCCCGGTGATTGCCAAGTTGTCTAAGGACATGGGGATTCTGACGGTTGGGATCGTTTCGGTGCCGGCGCGTTTCGAAGGTCCGAAACGTTTGGATCAGGCCCGTGACGGATTGCGTCGCTTAAAAGATCATGTGGATTGTCTGATCGTTATCGATAATGAAAAAATCAAATCGATCTATGGATCGCAAACTATATCGCAAGCTTTTGCAAAAGCCAACGATGTACTGAATATCGCTGCTAAAGGTATTGCTGAGATTATTACCCTTCCGGGATATATCAATGTCGATTTTGCCGATGTCAGGACGGTGATGACGGATAGTGGGGTGGCTATTATGGGAGCTGCCCAGGCTAGCGGTGAGGACCGGGCGATCCGGGCAATCACAGAGGCTTTGGAAAGTCCGCTGCTGAATAATAACGATATTTTAGGAGCGAAAGATATTTTACTGAATATTACTTCCGGAACAGATGAGATTACCATGGACGAAATGTCTCAGATTACTTCCCATATTATTCGTAAAGTGGGAAATAATGCCGCTGTGATCTGGGGTGTGGGTACCGATCCCGATTTGGGGGATGCCGTCTCTGTGACGATCATTGCTACCGGTTTCCCTACCGGAGATATCGAGTTGTTCGGAGAAGAGAATACTTGTGCCGGATATGCTAAACAACCGGAATGCCTGAAAGAGGAAGAAGTACGGGTGAAACCCGGATTGACCGAAGAACAGGTGAGGGAATTAGAGACGGTACCTGCATTCGAACGGAGGGACTTGAGGGTGAGTTGAGGCTAAAAGCTAAAGGCTAGAAAGCTAAAGGCTAGAAAGCTAAAGGCTAGAGAGCTAAAGGCTAAAAGCTAAAGACGGGAGAGGCACAAAAAGTAAAAGGTAAAAAGTAAAAGGGGGGGAAAGATAGGGGGAGGAAGAGAGAAATGGGGGAGAGGAGAAAGTGCAACAATGGAGTTGCCAAGTAACGCAGCAAGGTGCTGCATTAAAAAAAAGAATGGAAAAATTTAAAGAATTAGGTTTAGAAGGAGAAATTCTAAAAGGAATTGAAGATTTAGGGTTCGAGGTTCCTAGTCCTGTACAGGAAAAAGTAATTCCCGTGATTTTAGGGGAAGAAAATGATTTGGTGGCCTTGGCTCAGACCGGTACCGGTAAAACAGCGGCTTTCGGTTTGCCCTTATTGCAGAAGCTGGACACTTCATTGAATGCAATTCAGGTGCTGATTCTGAGTCCTACCCGCGAGTTGTGTATGCAGATCGGTAAGGACTTGCAGAATTATGCGAAATACCGGAGTGATATCCGGGTGGCATGTGTATATGGGGGGGCGGATATCCGCAAACAAATCAGGGAATTGGATAGGGGTGTACACGTATTGGTGGCTACTCCGGGCCGTCTCTGTGATTTAATCAAGCGGGAAGCGGTGAAAATCGAACAGGTTCGGGCAGTCGTACTCGATGAAGCCGACGAGATGTTGAATATGGGTTTTAAGGAGGATCTGAATTTTATTTTGGATGAAACTCCTGCAGAAAGAAATACCTATCTGTTTTCAGCGACTATGCCTCGTGAGGTGGAACGTATCGCTAAGAATTATCTCCGTAATCCTCAGGAAATTTCTACCGGAAAGAAAAATCAGGGTGCAGATACAGTGACGCACGAATATTATCAGGTGCTGGCCAGGGATTGTTATGAGACTCTTCATCGGGTGATCGACTGCGCTCCGGATATGTATGCGATTATTTTCACCCGGACGAAAATGGATGCCCGGGAAATTGCCCGGAAGTTACAGAAAGACGGGATCGATTGTGATGCCCTGCACGGTGACTTGAGTCAGGCACAACGGGATGATGTGATGGACCGTTTCCGGGCTAAACGGCTGAAAGTGCTGGTGGCTACCGATGTGGCTGCCCGGGGATTGGATGTGGACAATCTGACTCATGTAATCAATTATAATTTGCCCGAAGATGTGGAAAGTTACACCCATCGTAGCGGTCGCACCGGCCGGGCCGGACGTGAAGGGGTTTCGGTGGCTATTATCAATTCGAAAGAAAAAGGAAAATTGCGCCGGATCGAGAATATCCTGAAGAAAAAATTCCAGTATAAGGAAGTGCCCGGAGGTGAAGAAGTGTGTCGGGCTCAGCTGTCGTATTATGCCGACAAGATCCTGATGACAGAACCGAAAGAGACTCTGGATAAATACCGGCACGAGTTGTTCGAGAAATTCGAAGAGTTGTCTAAAGAAGAGTTGATCCAGAAGATGATGTCCTATGAATTCGGAAAATTACTGAAAAAATATGCTTCGGTTGCCGATTTGAATCTTTCGGATGAAGAGCGGCACGATGGAGGACGGAGAGAAAAACGGCGTGGAGAACGGAAAAATGAAGAGAGTGTGACTTTTACGACTTTCTCTGTGAATGTCGGTAAAGAGGACGGGTTCACTCCACGTGATCTGATGACTATTATCAATGAGAATGCCCCGCGGAAAGGATTGGAAATCGGGAGTATCCGCATTTTCGATAATAATACGAAATTTGAAGTCGATGTGCGTGGAATCAACGGGTTTATGTCTTGTTTCCGGAATGTCAGTTTCAACGGTCTGCCCTTTACGCTTTCCGAGGTAAAGGATCGTTATAACCGTTCGGACCGGGGCGGAGAACGCCGGAGTTCTACTGCCAACAATAAATGGCGTTCGGCAAACCGCCGGAGTGACGGAAGTAGCCGTGGACGCTTCGGAGAAAAGAAAAAAGGTATCGAAAGCGGAGGTCGTTCCCGCAAGAAAAGATAAGACGATAAACGACGGATGAAATAGAACAAAAGATAAAACAGATGAAACGGTGATAACGGTTGAGTCTGTTTTATTTTTATAATGAAGCTGTTTTTCAATGGAAGTATTACTATATTTTTTGACAGGAGCCGGAATAGGTGGTTTACTGACTTATCTTTCGACCCGTATCGGGAGAAAAGGAATGGAGGTCAATCTTCGGATATTGCAGGAAAAAGCGAAAGCATGGGAAGAGAAGGAACAGCGATGGCAGGAAGAAAAAATGGCCTGGATCCGCGATAATGAACGGTTGAAGGAAAATTTACGGCAGACGGAAGAAAAATGGAGGGGTCAAAAAGAGGAGATTTTGCAAATAGCGGCTTTACAGAAAGAACAGTTTCAAAATCTGGCAAACGATATCCTGGAGGATAAATCCCGGCGTTTTACGGAAGCGAACCGGGAAAATATAGAGCGTATACTGAGCCCTTTGAATAAAGATATTCAGGAGTTCCGTAAAAAAGTGGAAGAAAGCTATTCGAAAGAAACGGTCGAGCGGACCGTACTGGAACGAAAGATCGCAGAATTGGTGCAGCTGAATAATCGGATCCGGGAGGATGCCGTCAATTTAACCAATGCTTTGAAAGGAAATACGAAAACGCAGGGGGATTGGGGGGAAATGATTCTCGAGCGAATTCTTGAAAATTCGGGATTGACGAAAGGAAGGGAGTATTTTATTCAGGAAACGTTGAAAGATGAAAGCGATAGGGTGATCCGGACGGAGAACGGGAACACGATGCGGCCGGATGTGATTGTGGTGTATCCTGATAACCGGAAGGTGATTATCGATTCTAAAGTTTCGTTGACCGCCTACGTCGATTATTGTAATGCAGAGACCGAAACGGAACGGGAAGTTGCCTTGAAGGCCCATTTGTTGTCGGTAAGGAAACATATAGACGAATTGTCTGCCAGGAATTATTGCGATTGGTGTGACGGTGCCCTGGATTTTGTGATGTTGTTTATTCCCAACGAATCTTCTTATGTGTTGGCTATGCAATCGGAACCTACCCTTTGGCATGAAGCTTATCGGAAAAGGGTATTGTTGTTGAGTCCTTCCAATCTGATCGTATCTTTGAAACTCACTGCCGATTTATGGAGCCGGGAATACCAAAACCGCCATGCTCAGGAAATCGCTGAACGGGGAGCTAAGCTCTACGATAAATGTGTGGCTTTTCTGGAAAGCCTGACCGCTATCGGCGACAACATCCGGCGTACCGAAGAAAGTTACAGGCAAGCATTAAACCGCTTAAAAGAAGGTAACGGAAACCTGATCTCCCAAACCCTGAAACTAAAAGAATTGGGGGTGAAATCCCGCAGAGGAGACAAAGAAATCCCTGAAGAACTAATTAGGTGATTCTGATTTTTCTTGTTTTGTTTCCTGTTTTTCTCATTCTCCGTTTTATATTTTATCTTTGTAAAATAATCCCAAATGGAATGGAATATGGATATAGTAAAAGCAGAATTTGTCGTCAGTAATGCAACAGTGGAGAAATGTCCGAAACCGGACCGGTATGAATATGCTTTTATCGGGCGGTCGAATGTCGGAAAATCATCGTTGATCAATATGCTGACGAACAATAAAAAATTGGCTAAGACAGCTGCACGGCCCGGGAAGACCCAATTGATCAATCACTTTCTGATCAACGATATGTGGTATATGGTGGATTTGCCCGGATATGGATATGCCCGTACTTCCGAAACCGCCCGCCGGCAATTTGAAAAAATGATTCGGGATTATATTCTCAAACGGGAGAATTTGGTCTGCCTTTTTGTCTTGATAGACAGTAGACTGGAACCGCAGAAAATCGATTTGGAATTTATGGAATGGCTGGGTGAGAATGGGGTTCCCTTTGTGATGATTTTCACGAAAGCGGATAAACTCTCTGCCACACAACGCTTGAAATGTATCGACGACTATCATAAGGTGATGCTGGAAACCTGGGAGACGACACCTATGGCTTTTATGACTTCTTCTGAAAAGCGATTGGGACGGGAAGAGGTGCTGGATTATATCGATGAATTGAACCGTACCGTAAAATTGTAGGATTGAATAGGTTTATAAAGTACATAAACTTTAAGTGACAAAAGAGCAACTTTAAGAACTGATTATATTTTAGAATATGGAGACGAACGTTGTGCTTGCTGTCTTGTTTTGGGGATGTTTGCTCCTGGGGATGCCGGAGAGCCGGGGACAGGAGGCTGAGTGGCGTAAAGGGACTTATCCTGACGGGACATTACGTTATGAAGGGTATTTCAGAGCAGGAAAGCCTGCCGGAGAAATGAAACGGTATTATCCTGACGGTAAGTTGCAGGCGCGGATGGTGTATCGCGGGGATACGGTCGAGGCTGTGTTGTACAGCCGGAAAAGCGATTGTAGCATGCGGGGAAAATATGTCGGCCGGAAGAAGCAGGGGACCTGGGAATATTTTAAGAACGATTGTCTTTTGATGAAGGAGGAATATCGTGATCAGGTATTGAATGGGAAGACGGTCCGTTTTTTCAGTACGGGTAATCCCGCTGAGGAAAAAGGTTGGGTGAACGGTAAACCGGAAGGGGAGTGGAAATTGTATTATGATAACGGACAGTTGCGGATGATCGCCGGTTTGAAAGCCGGAAAATTGGATGGGGAAGTGAAGACTTATAGTTATCAGGGGATATTACGTTCGGAAGGCCGGTACCGGAATGACCGGAAAGAGGGAACCTGGGTATTTTTCGATGATTCGGGGGTAGAGGTAAAACGTAAAAACTACCGCGCCGGTATTTCGGATACGGCAGAGGAAGATGAGCTGGAAGAAAGCCGGTACTTGGATGTTTTGTTGTCGACGGTAAAAAAGATTCCCGATCCGGCTGTTTTTGCCGATGATCCGGAGGGGTATATGAAATTAACCGGGATGGAATGATGGAGGCGATCAGTCTATATGAATTGAACAACCGGATCAAGCAGACTTTGAAGGCTAGCTTTGCCGATTCGGTTTGGATTACGGCCGAGATTACAGAGGTACAGCTGAATCGTTCCGGTCATTGTTATTTGCAATTGGCGGACAAGAGGGAACAGGAAGACAGTATTGTAGCCACTGCCCGGGGGACGATCTGGGCGTTTACCTTTCGTACGTTGCGTCCTTATTTCGAGACGACAACCGGACGGCAGTTGGAGAAAGGGATGAAAGTCCTGTTGAATGTCGAGGTCGTTTTTCATGAATTATACGGTTATTCGTTGAATATCCGGGATATCGACCCGACTTATACCATCGGGGATCTGGAACGGAAAAAGAGAGAAATCCTGGCTCAGCTCAAGGCCGACGGGGTAATCGATATGAACCGGGAACTGGAATTCCCGGTATTGCCTAAAACGATCGCAGTCATTTCTTCACCTACGGCTGCAGGATTGGGAGATTTTATGAATCAGCTGCAGACCAATCCGTACGGGTATCGTTTTCAGGTCAAACTCTTTCCGGCGATTATGCAGGGGGATAAAACGACCGATTCGGTGATTGCCGCTTTGGAACGGATTTATGAATATGAATCGGTATTCGATGTGGTGGTCATTATCCGGGGAGGTGGTTCGCAGACCGATCTGGGTTGTTTCGATTCTTATGAGATGGCTGCTAATATTGCGCAGTTTCCCTTGCCTGTGATTGCCGGAATCGGTCACGAGAGAGACGAAACAATCGTCGACCGTGTTGCACATATGCGGGTGAAGACTCCTACGGCTGCTGCCGCTTTTTTGATCGGGACTTTCCGGGAGCAGGATGGGCAGTTGGAGACCTGGAAAAATGATTTTATCGTAGGAGTGCAGGAATTGCTCCACAACGAACAAAACAGACAGGTGGTAAGGATATCCGATTTTAAACGTTCGGTGCAAGTGGTGTTGACAGGGAATCGGACAAACCTGAAATTGCTGTCCCAACGTTTGGACCATGCTTCTGAAAATTATATCCGGAACCGGCAGGTATATTTCGATCGTTTGAAAATGAAAATAACCGGCCGGATAGATGTCTTGGCCGATCGTCAGCGAAATCGCCTGGAAAATTTCGGAAAGGCCTTACAACAACAAACCGGTCGGATATTTGCAGATCAACACCGTCGTCTGGAATTGGCTGCAACGACGATCAAATACGTAGATCCTAAAAATGTGCTGGAAAGAGGTTATTCGATCACCCGTTTGAATGGAAAAGCAGTCAGAAAAGCTGCGGTTTTACAAGCCGGAGAGATCGTGGAAACCGAATTAGCTCATGGTAAAATCCAATGTCAAATCCTTAACAACTCAGCAACTCAGTAACTCAGCAACTCAAAAACTTTTATAACCCTATGGAAGAAAATAAATTAACCTATAAAGAGGCTATGGCCGAAATCGAGGATATCGTGACTAAACTGGAAAATAATCAACTGGATGTCGATGAATTGAGCGGCAAGGTAAAGCGGGTATCGGAATTGATTGCTTTTTGTAAATCCAAACTGCATGAGACCGAGGAAGAGGTAGAGAAGATTTTGAAGACGATAGAAGATTGATGATGAGATATTGGGGATTTGTATTTTGTTTTTGTCTTTGGGGGTGGGGCGTGCAAGGACAGCCGGAGGTGGCTTTAAAGCAATTACTGGAAACGCCGGGATTGAATCACGCTGCTATCGGTATATCGGTGAAAAAAGTCGGAGATGGAACGACGGTATTGACTCATCAGGCAGGAATGGCCTTGACTCCGGCCTCCGTGACGAAATTACTGCCTACTGTATTTGCTTTACAGGAAAGAGGGAAAGATTTTCGTTTTAAAACCCGGGTCGGGTATATCGGAAAGATACAAGATGGTACTTTAACCGGAGATTTGATTCTTGTGGCAGCGGGTGATCCGACGCTCGAGTCCCGTTATTTCCCCAATCATTCTCTTTTGAGTCCGATCGTCACTGCGTTGGAAAAAGCAGGAATACAACGAATAGACGGAAGTATCCGGGTCGAGGGAGCATTACCGGGAGTGAATATTCCGGGATCGTGGACTTGGGAAGATGTTTCGAATTACTATGCAGCTTTGTATCTGCCCTTCAATTACCGGGATAATACCTGTTTTTATCATTTTCAGACAGGAGTCGCAGGCACTCCGGCTAAGTTAAAAGAGATTGTCCCTGCTTTGCCGGGAGTGAAAATAGTGAATGAGGTAACGGCTGCTGTCGGAAACCGGGATGATGCCCGGGTGTTCGGAGGACCCTATAGTGAAGTTTTATGTATTCGGGGGACTCTTCCACAAAACCGGACGCTCTTTAAAGTGAAAGGTGCGATACATCGTCCGGCTGAGGTATTTGTGGCCGAATTGACCGATATACTGAAAGCCAGGGGAATTACCGTTGCGAAGAAAAAAATCGAAGAACAACCCCGTACGGAATGGTTGACCCTGACTTCTCCTGAATTGGGGGAAATCGTATTCCATACCAACAAAGCCAGTGTCAATTTGTTTGCCGAAGCCTTAGGGTGCCTGGTAGCTCCGGCGGATTGGCCGGAAAAGGTCGGAATGTTACTCAAAGAGGCTGGGATACCGGCGGAAGGAATGATCTTAAAAGATGCCTGTGGGTTGTCGCCGATGGATGCTGTGCCGGCTTCTGTTTTTACCGATCTGTTGGTTTATGCAGACAAAGTGGTAGGGGAGACATTGGGCCGTTCATTGCCGGTGGCAGGAAAAGACGGTGGTTTAAGTGGTTATTGTATCGGAGCGACAGCATTGAAAGGACGGATGCAGGCTAAAACCGGGTCGATGTCCGGGGTACGTTGTCTGGCAGGTTACCTGACTACTACGGGGAATGAACGAATGGCCTTTACCGTTCTCATCAACCATTATACCTGTACTGCTTCACAATTACAAAAAGCGGTCGGAAAATTCTTGCAAAGTCTGCTGAGCTATTGATATTCCGATCCCCCTCCCGTGATTGGTTTATCTTCGGAAAGAAAGGGTGAAAACACTTCCTGCACCGGTTTGTGATTTGACGGTGATATTGCCTTTATGGAGGGTCATGATTTGTTTACACAGGCTGAGACCGATACCCGAGCCTCCGGATTTGGTTGTGAAAAAAGGAACGAAGATTTTATCCAAAGCTTCAGGGACGATGCCCGGTCCGTTGTCCTCGACGTGGATGGTGATCTGAGTGGTGTCGGACTGGGTGGTGATGCGGATCAGGGGAGCCGGTATATCCCGACAGGCTTCTTCGGCATTTCGGATGAGATTGAGGAGTACCTGTTCGATCTGGGTACGGTCGGCTTGGATTTGCAGGCGGGGATCGTGACAGATAAATTCACAGGGAATAACAGAGGTCGCATGGAGTTTCCGAAGACCGGTGAATAATTCTTCCAGCGAGAGCGGGACTAGTTCGGGAGCCGGGATACGGGTAAGTTTCCGGTAATTTTGTACAAATTCGAGTAATCCCTTACTACGCCGGTGGATCGCTTCTAAAGCCTGGAGCATGACCGGTGAGGTCGCATCTTCGGTCGTTGTCCGGGCAACCCGTTCTGTCAGGGTTTCGGATAGAGAAATGATGGGGGCCAGGGAATTCATGATTTCATGGGTCAGCACCCGGATCAGTTTTTGCCAGGCTTCGATTTCGTTGTTTTCCAGTACCGAATGAATGTTTTTCAGGCTGATCAATAATAATTCTTTGCCCTGTATTCTGAAAATGACCGGATTCAGAGCGATTTCACGAACCCGGCCGACTTGTTCCAGACGCAGAATATGAGTTTCTCCGGGGATAAGCCGCAGCAATAGGTCGGGTAAGTCAGGGGTAATCGCTGCCAGTTCTGAAAGTTGGCGAAGGCTGGTCAGGCCGAATTCCCGAAGCACGGTTTTATTATACCATTCGATGGTTCCGTTCCGGTTGAGGACCAATATGCCCGAATCGATGGTACTCAACAAGGTATTATAATATAGGTGTTGTTCTTCGAGGGTGTACATTTTTTCCCGGAATTGCTTTAAAGCTTGTTCCATCGCCTGCGTTAACCGAGGGTCTGCCTGTTTTTTACTCCCCGGACGGAAAGATAACGAAAAATCTGAAAAACGGATAGCCGTAATGAGCCGCATGACCATTTCGGTCAACTTTTGTTGCTGCTTGTCGATATGGAGGATAAACAGGAGAATGACGAAAAAAGTAAAGAGCGAACAAAACCAAAGCGATTTCATCAATAGGATTCCCAACAAAACAGAAAGGAAGACCAACGATCCGCTTTGTAAGAGTAAGATCAGACGGGAGTTTTGGAAAGATTTCATCAGATTTCGTATTTTTCCAGTTTACGGTAAAGGGCAAAACGGGTGATGCCCAGCATTTCGGCAGCCCGGCTGATATTACCTTCACATTTTTTCATCGCTTTCTCTATCGCTTTTTGTTCCAATTCCATCAGGTTTAAGGTTTCCAGGTCACCGGTAGTACTACTATATGGGGGACGTAACATAAAATTGTCCGGTTCTAACAGCTTGCCCGGGGCCAGGATAACGGCCCGTTCGACAGCATGCTGTAATTCCCTTACATTGCCCGGCCAATTGTATTGGAGCAATTTTTGTTGGGTGTCTCGTGTAAAGCCTGTGATTTCTTTTTTGTATTTATAGCAATAGCGGTTGAGAAAATACCGGGCCAGGAGTAAAATATCCTTTCCCCGTTCCCGGAGGGGAGGAATCGGGATTTCGATGGTATTGATGCGGTAAAGAAGGTCCTGGCGGAATTTTCCTGTAGTGACCATATTGTGGATATCGGCATTGGTGGCACAGATCAAACGGATATCGATGTTTTTAGGCTGAGTAGAACCTAAACGGGTGATTTGACGTTTCTCGATCGCTGTCAATAGCCGGGCTTGCATGGGAAGCGAGAGATTTCCGATTTCGTCCAGAAACAGGGTTCCCCCCGAGGCGGTTTCCATACGTCCTGCTTTGTCTTTCCGGGCATCGGTGAAAGCTCCTTTTTCGTAACCGAAAAGCTCGCTTTCGAATAAGGTTTCCGGGATTGCCCCCAGGTCGATCGGGACAAAAGGAGCTCCGTTGCGGGGAGAGTTTTGGTAAATGGCTCTGGCTATCAGGTCTTTCCCCGTACCGTTTTCACCCAATAGAAGAATGTTGGCGTCGGTACCCGAGATCTTTTTGATGGTGTGAATTACTTCCAGTATGGCCGGCGATTCACCGATGATTTCTACTCCTTCGTCCGGAGCGGAAAGGGCTGTCAGCTGCTCTTTCAAAGCCACTACTTCGGTCCGGGTTTGGCGGAGACGGATAGCCGAGGAAATGGTGGCCAGAAGTTTTTCGGTTTCCCAGGGTTTAGGAATAAAATCGATCGCGCCGGCACGAATAGCTTTCACGGCTTTCTCGGTGTCGGCGTATGCGGTGATAAACAACACGACGGCTTGCGGGTCTTTTTGTAAAATTTTTTCCAGCCATAGAAAGCCTTCTTGTCCACTGCTGGCATCCCGGCTGAAATTCATGTCCAGTAAGATAATGTCCGGGTTGAAATTGTCCATAAAATATTCTATACGCGCAGGAGAAGTGGTGACCTTTATTTTTTCCACATAAGGCTCTAATAATAGATTCAAAGCAAAAAGCACATCTTCATTATCGTCTACAATCAGAATTTTTCCATCCATGGTTTTAGGATTGAACAGGTGTTGTTATTCATTTCAAACAAATGTAGGAATAATATTTACAGCTTGTATGTGCGGATTCGAACATTTTTTGTGCGGATATGCACATCTATTTTATCGCTTTTGTTTTGTAAGTTATTGATTATTATATTATTTTGTTTGTGGCACGTTGTTTGCCTCCCTGATTTGTAAAAAGAAACCTATGAACCTGAAATTATGCTATATCACAGGATGGTCATTACTGGTAGCTACCGGGCTTTCGGCCCAGAATAGGGGCGATCTTGCGGTTAAAGTAGCCCGGGATAGCGGTCAGGTGATCGAATTGACTTTGCAGGAGGCTGTCGACATGGCCCGTACAAATTCACCCTCGGCAGTATCTGCCCGTCACACTTTCCGTTCGGCTTATTGGAGTTATCGTTCTTTTCGGGCGAATTATCTGCCTTCATTGACGCTTTCGTCTAATCCCGATCTGACACGAACGATTAGTAAAGTCACCTTGGGGGATGGTTCGGAGAAATACGTCAGTCAGAATATGTTGACGGTAGACGGTGAATTGTCGATTTCCCAAAATGTCTCCCTGACCGGAGGTAGTTTTTTTGTACAGAGTTCGTTACAACGGATGAAATTATTCGATTCTAATTCGGTATCCTTCCGTTCTTCCCCGATTATTATCGGTTATAGCCAATCCTTGTTCGGATACAATAGCCTGAGATGGGACCGCCGGATCGAACCGGTACGTTATCGGGAGGCGAAAAAGGCCTATGTGGAATCGCTCGAGCTGGTATCTGCTGAAACGGTGAATAAATTTTTCGCTTTGGCACAGGCTCAGAGTAATTACGATATGGCCCGGTTCAATTACAATAATGCGGATACTCTGTATAAATTCGGTAAAGGTAGGTATGAGATCGGACGGATCACAGAAAACGAACTTTTACAGTTGGAGATCAATCGGTTGAACGAATCGACCAACGTGATGGATGCTTCCATTGAAATGGACAACTGCCGTCAGGCTTTGTGTGTGTATTTGGGTCTGGATAAAAATGTTATTCTGAAAGTCCGGGTAAATGTCGAAGTTCCCCGGATCCGGGTGAATCCGGAGCAAGCCTACGAATTATTCAACCGTAATAGTCCCGATATAGATGATCTCGAACGGCAATTATTAGAAAGTAAGAGTGGTGTGGCACAGGCCAGGGCGAATGCCGGATTGAAGGCCGATCTGTATGTGCAGTGCGGATTGTCACAGACGGGGACCACTTTTAACCAGGCCTATACAAATCCCAACGATCAGCAACAGGTTCGTGTCGGGATTTCCTTACCGATCCTCGACTGGGGCCGTGGACGCGGACGGGTGAAAGTGGCGAAATCCAGGGAAGAATTGGTGAAAATACAGGTGGAACAACAACGGAACAACCTGGAAATGAATGTCCGTAAATTGGTATTACAATTCAACTTGCAGGCCGAACGGGTACAGATTGCTATGAAAACAGACCAGACAGCCCGCCGCCGCCATGAGGTGGCCCGTAAACTGTACTTATTGGGAAAATCCACTATTCTCGACTTGAATGCATCGGTCACCGAGAAAGACAGTGCCAGCCGTAATTTCCTTTATGCTTTGAGTAATTACTGGAATTTGTATTATATGCTCCGGAGTATGACGCTCTATGATTTTGCCCGCCATTCGGAGATCAGTGTAGATTATAAAAAACTTGAAAATTAAATAGTATGGACCGGATTCTTGAAAAAAAACCTTTTATCATCCGCTATCGGAACTATCTGATTACCGGTGTCGTTTTTCTCGCCTTTTTGATTTACGTGGTCGTAAATTCGATGGGAGGACGCAAGCTTCGTACAGAGGCCGATAAACTGTCGATCGAAACGGTGAGACAAGATAAATTCCTGGAGTATGTGGATGCCGAAGGGATTGTACAACCGATCCTGACGTTGAAAGTAAATACCCGTGAAGGGGGAAGTGTCGATAAGATCATCGGCGAAGAAGGGGTGATGCTGGAAAAAGGAGATACTATCCTGGTACTGACCAATCCGGAACTGATCCGTTCTATCGACGACCAAAGGGATGATTTGGATAAACAAATTACTGCATTCCGCGAGAAAGCGATCGAGATGGAACAAAAAAGCCTGAATTTGAAACAACAGGTATTACAGGCCGCTTATGAATTGGAGCGCCTCGAAAAAAGCTATGTTTTGGATCAGGAAGAATATAAGATGGGAGTGAAAAGCAAGGCGCAGCTCGAAGTTGCCCGGGATGAGTACGAATATAAAAAGAAAAGTACGGCTTTACAACTCGAGGGATTACAGCACGATTCTACCGTGACGGTGATCCGGAAAGAATTGATGCAAGGCGATCTCGAACGCGAAAAGAAAAAATTTGCCCGGGCCTGTGAACGTCTGGATAAATTGGTGGTCAGAGCTCCCGTGAAGGGACAACTGAGCTTTGTCAAAGTGACCCCGGGACAACAGGTAGGCCCGAATGAAAGCATTGCCGAGATCAAAGTGCTCGACCAGTTTAAAATCCACACTTCTCTAAGCGAATATTACATCGACCGGATTACTACCGGACTACCCGCCACCGTCAATTATCAGGATGAAAAATATCCGCTGAAAATTACCCGGGTGGTTCCTGAGGTGAAGGATCGTACCTTTGATGTCGATTTGGTATTTTGTGAAAAGATGCCCGATAATGTACGCATCGGGAAAAGCTACCGGGTACAGGTCGAACTGGGACAGCCCGAAGATGCCGTCGTTATTCCGAAAGGCAATTTCTTCCAGTATACGGGAGGACAATGGATCTACAAATTGGACGAATCCGGTAACAGAGCGGTGAAAGTACCCATTACGGTAGGCCGGCAGAATCCGCGTCAATATGAGATTATCGAAGGATTGAAAGCAGGGGATCGGGTGATCACCTCGGGTTACGATACTTTTGGAGATGCCGAAGAATTGATTCTCAAATGATAAAAGAGCAGGCAGGCATGTTGAGACAGGATTTGTAGATCGTCTGGCGGTGGCTCTGCAAATGGACAGGGCTGTCGGTAGCGATCCTGCAAGGGCCCTGAAAGAAGGAAAGTAGAAATTACAGAAAATTGAATAAAGAGATGAGTTGTCATGGACTGAAAATGGCATACCGGAATTTATTGAAGTACAAGTTACAATCGGTGATTTGTGTACTCGGGTTAGCCGGAGGATTATCCTGCTTTACGGTATGTAATTATATGTTGAGGGAAGAGTTGGCCTGGAATAAACAGTTACCCCATTACGGGGAGACTTATAAATTGGTCACTATCCGGGAAAATGGGGAGGTCGACGGGTTGGTCAGCCTGGATCTGGCTGAACAGTTGAAACAGGAGTTTCCTGAGATTGAAAAATCGGTATATTATGTCAGTATGTATGGGGTCAGCGATAAATTATGTGTCGTCGGGCAGGAAAATGGGAAACAGACAGCTGCGAAGGCTTTCTTTGTGCTGACGGATAGTTCTTTTTTCGATTTTTATGATTTTCGGCTGACGGCGGGGAATGGGGAGAAATTGAAAAAGCAACCCGATGTTTTGATACTGACATCCGAAGGGGCCGATAAAATTTTCGGTACTTCGGAAGCGGTCGGAAAGAGTTTTACAGAAGTAAATGATTTTGAGAACACTGAGCATTCCTGGACCGTGGCGGCGATGATGGAAAATTTTCCGCATCGTACGGATTTTCAGTATGGGGACGGGGTGATCCTGAATTCCGATGTATTGCGTCAGGCCCGATACAGGGATTATGTTTTCGTATACTATCGCTTGCGGGAGGGGACTTCCTATGAATTACTGAACCGTAAAATCGGCGTTTATATGGAGAAACATCCGGAGTGGAGGGGAAATACACCTTTGACTGTGAAAGTTTATCCTTACAAAGACTATAAGAAACTGACCGGGAAGCCTCTGCTGAGTAAGGCGGGATTGATATTTTCCGGGATCGGGTTGCTGGTCTTGCTGACAGCGCTATTCAATTTCCTGTTGTTTACGGCCGGCAGGATGTTTAACCGCAGGAAAGAACTGGGTATCCGGGAACTCCACGGAGCGACATCAGGGAGGCTGCTTCAGCTGTTTATGGTCGAAATAACCCTGACTTTGCTCATCACCGGAGTGATAGCGGCGGCCATGCTGGAACTGATTTCGATGTATTTTGCCGGAGAATGGACCTATTATATGAATTTTTCCGAGGGTGGGAGTTGGGTGATTAAAATGGGAGGTGATTTAGCCGAATACCTGATCGGAGTGTGGCTGTTGATGTTGGCTGTCGGATACGGAATTATCCGGCAGGTACGGCAAGCGACTATGTTACGTAATTTACAAGGAGGAGGGATTGCTTACCGTGCCCGTATGCAGACAGTGCTATTGGGAATCCAACTGGTCATTTGTATGTTCCTGATCGGTCTCTCCTGGTTTATGCAGAATCAGCAAAAAGCCTTGGAAAGCCAGATGGCCGGGGGGATGACCCGGGCGGAGATGGAGCGTATTTATGCCTTTAATCTGAATGGTGAGAGTCTCGAGCCGATCCGGAAACAAATGCGCGATATGCTGGCGGCGAATCCCTATGCCGAAGAATGGTGCCGGAGTGGTACCGGATTACTCGCTCCCTGGATGATATACCCGAAAAGTTATCGGATAGAAGGTGTGAAGGAAGAGAAAGAAGTGACGTTGAACTATAATTGTGTCGACCCGAACTATACCGATTTTATCCATGCGAAAATGGAGGAAGGGCGCTTTTTCAAGACCGGTGAACCTTATGTGATGGTCGTTAACCGGGCATTTGCCGATTGGCTGGGTGAAAATCCGATCGGAAAGTCTATGACTATCGATGGGATGATGGGAGTGATTACTTACCGGATTATCGGTATCATGGAGAATCTTTTACCCGTAGGATACGAACTCCGGATCATACCGGGAATTTACCTGCCTTTCCCGGAAGGTTATATCAACGAAACGCTTTATGTGAAATTCAGGCCGGGATATGTTCAGCAAGGGATACAGCCATTGAAAGATAAAGTGCAAGCTCAGTTGAGTTCGTTTACCCCTCTATATATTGAAAATCTTTGGGTAGATATGGAAGGTTATTTAAGTAAGGTGATCGAACTCGGCAGTATGATCTTTTGGCTGGCTGTTTTTTGTATACTGATCAGTGCTTTGGGTGTGTATTCGGCAATGATGCTGGCCGTGGAAAAACGAAGCCGGGAGATGGCTATCCGTAAAATCAACGGAGCTACTTTGACGGATATTGCCGGGATCTTTTGTCTGCATTATCTGAAACTCTTGATCTTTGCCGCCTGTATCGCTTTTCCGCTGATATACGGGACGATGCACCGGTGGCTGGAAGAATATAGCCACCGGATCACGTTGAGACCGGATGTGTTTGCTGCGATTTTTATTCTGATGATGATCATTATGCTGTTGACAATCGGGTCTCAATTGCTGAAAATCATCCGGGTGAATCCGACCGAGGTATTGAAAAACGATTGAAGATATTATTTTTTGTGATTGGTATGAAATTATGATTCGACACATTTTGATTGTTGCCTGGCGCAATATCTGTAAATATAAAGTATCGGCCGGAATTGCGGTAGTCGGTCTGGCGATGGGATTACTCTGTTTTGTATTGTGTAATTTTTGTGCCCGTTTGTTCTTTTCGATAGATAAGGTCTTCCCTAACTATGACCGGATGGCGGAGATACAGATCAAGGTAGGAGAAGGCGAGGAGTTGCAGGATTATTTTGCCGGGACACCGCCGACTTTGGCCGGGGATATGGAAACGGCTTTTCCGGGACAGATCGAGTGTTGTACGGCAGTATCCTATGGGGGACAAATGAATGTAACCTTCGAACGCGGAGAGAAAAAACCTTTGGTCTGTATGCTTTATACGATCGAGGTCGACAGCAATTTCCAGAAGGTTTTCTCGGTGCAACTAACCGAAGGAAATTGGAGGCAGTTGTTCCGGCAAAAGAATGCTGTAGTATTGAGCCGGTCTGCTGCACGTCGGATTTTTGGAAAACAAAATCCGGTCGGTAAGGTATTCCATCCGAATAAATTGACAAGAAGGTCCGAAAGAAATTATACTCCGGAAGAATTGACCGCTATCGATTATGTGGTGTCGGGAGTGATGGAGGATTTGCCGGTGAATGCCAGTTATAGTCTCCTGAATCGGATTGATGCCCTGTTGATTAACGATCAGCAGGGCCGATTTGCCGGGTATGTACCGGGAGAGGGAACCGGATGTACGACGTTTGCTTTGCTATATCCCGGAGTGAAAAAAGAAACGGTGAATCAAAGGATCGATCCCGAAAAAAATAAGGTTTTTGTCTCGGGAATGGAAGGAAGACCGCAGTTATTGTCACCCGGAAAGAACAGTACGGAATATTATCATGATCTCGGCTATGGGTATTTATGCATCGGATTATTGATCCTGTTGGTGGCGGTACTGAATTTTTTTATTTTCATCAGCGGTAATTTTCTGAATCGACAAAAGGAATACAATATCCGCCGGGCTATCGGGAGTAGCTGTCGACAGGTATTGGGGTTGTTGTTTGCCGAAACGGTGATCATGCTTATGGCTGTCGGGATTATCGTGGCTTGTTTGCTCGAATTACTATACGATAGGTTGGATTTTAGTCTGACGAGGCAGGTGATCGTTTTTGAGCCGGCTATGCTGTACCGCCATTTGTTACAATATCTGGGGGGCTGTGTCGTCCTGTTTCTGGGAGTTTGCTGGGGGATTTCCCATCGGCTGAATCGTCAGAGCATACAGACCGGTATAGGAACCTCCCTGAAAATAAGAAAAAACAGATTACGGAATTGGATGTTGGGTATGCAATTGGTGATTTGTTTCCTGTTTTTTACCGGCGGACTGGCTGTTTATTTACAATCGGAAATGAATATGAAGAATATTTTTCCTTTTCTCGATAAACAGGAGAGGGAGCATATCCTCGAAGTTAATCTCACCTATCCGCAGTTGCAGGGATTGGAAACGGCTTATATCGCCCGTTTCGGAGAGATTGCCGGTGTCACCGATGTCTTGCCGATGGATAAGGATTTGTTCGGCGGATACTTTTCGACGACGACGGTTCGGCTGGGGGAAGGGCAGTACCGGGAATTCTGTGAGGTGCGGACCGGACCGAATTTTGCTTCTTTCTTTCATATTCCCGTACTTGCCGGCGAAATGTTTAAGTATCCGGGGCAAAGGGTGGCTGACCGGATTATCGACGGCATATACGGAGGAAAGGTCATCACCGATGGATTTGAAGATATCGATGGGAAAAAAATAAATATCTGTGGGGTGGTGGAAGCTATTCCTCAGATTTATGCAGAAAATCATACGTGGGCACGTTTATGGATGTTGAGTGAACATCCCAGGTGGTGTTATCTTAAAGTACTTCCCGGCTCCAAAGCGAAGGTCATGGAGACGGTGCAACGTATGCTGGCCGAAGAAGTGCCGGAAAGTCTGGACAACCGGATTTTTACACTGGAAGAATTGGTGCAGAAAGAAAATCACTCCCAGGAACAGATGAAATCGATGTTGCTGTTTTTCACGCTGGTGTGTCTGTCGATTACTGTTCTGGGGATTTATTCGGCGATCAGTATCGATACCGAAAGGCGACGAAAGGAAATCGCTATCCGTAAAATCAACGGAGCATCGGCTTATGTGATAGTACGTCTCTTTGCCCGGTTATACCTGAGGTTATTAGTGGCGGCGATGGTGCTCACTTTCCCTTTTCTGAACTGGATCATGCATTTGTGGCTTCAGGGGTTTACCCTGCATTTCGATCACGGTCCGGCCTTTTGGATTTTTATAGTCTTTGTGATGGTAACGGTGGTGGCTTTGACCATTGCCTGGAAAATACGCGCGATCATCCGGGTGAATCCGGTGGAGGCACTGAGGGATGAATAAGAGGTAAAAGGCCGGGAGGCTATAGGCTAAGGGCTGAAACAGAAAGGAGAAGGCTGAAGTGACTTGACAAACTCCTCTGAAAGAAGATAATATCGTCTTTCAGAGGAAAATTGAATTGATAAAATCGCTGGAACGTAATGGAGCAACCTTTATTTGGCCCGGTATTTATTTTCCCGGAGGATATTCAGGACTTTTTCTTTCACTTCTCCCTGAATGATGATCTCTCCGTCTTTTACCGATCCGCCGACTCCGCATTTGTTTTTTAGCAGTTTGGCCAGTTCTTTCAGATCGTCTTCCCTGCCTACAAAGCCCTGTACTAAGGTGACCGTTTTCCCTTTACGTTGTTTGGAGTCGAGCATTACTCTCAGATTTTGTTTTTCCGGGGGTAATGTCTCGTCTTCTGTCTCGTTATTGTATTCGTAATTATAGTTCGGATCAGTGGAATAAACTACATGGATTCGGTTCTTTTTATCTGCTTTCATAAACTAATATCTTAAATTCCTGAGATGATACATCCCTAATCTTTCATCTTCACTTCTCTCCCATCTCTTAATAGAAATACAAATATAGAACTTTTTGTTTAATTTTCTGTTAAAGGGTTGTTTGTGAGAAAATAGCCACTAATTTTGTATCACCAAAAGGTGGAATTGAAAAATATTCCATACGGCCCATATAACAAAGAACTATAAACGTATAAAAAATGAATAAGATTCTGAAAAAAACGTACTTCTCTGAGAAGGTGGTGCAAATGGTCGTCGAGGCTCCTTTAATAGCTAAATCCAGGAAACCGGGTAATTTTGTGATTGTACGGGTAGGTGAAAAAGGCGAACGGATGCCGTTAACGATTTCGGACGCTGATCCGGTGAAAGGTACGATTACGCTTGTGATCCAGAAAATGGGAGTTTCTTCTACCAAATTATGTAATCTCGAAGAAGGAGAATATATAACGGATTTGGTAGGACCATTGGGCAAAGCGACTCATATAGAGAAAGTGGGAACCGTGTTGGCTTGTGGAGGTGGTGTCGGTGTGGCTCCTCTGTTGCCGATTATACGGGCCTTTAAGGCTGCCGGTAACCGGGTAGTGAGTATTTTGGCTGCTCGTACTAAAGAACTGATTATTCTGGAAGATGAAGTGCGCAAAGCTTCCGATGAAGTGATCATCATGACCGATGACGGAAGTTATGGTAAACAAGGAGTTGTAACCGTGGGGATGGAAGAAGTGATCGGCCGTGAAAAAGTGGATCTGTGTGTAACTATCGGACCGGCTATCATGATGAAGTTTTGTGCTTTACTTACTAAAAAATATGAAATTCCGACCATTGCCAGCTTGAATGCTATCATGGTGGACGGTACCGGTATGTGTGGTGCCTGCCGGGTTACTGTCGGTGGAAAGACCAAATTTACTTGTGTCGACGGCCCTGAATTCGATGCCCATCAGATTGATTTCAATGAGATGTTGTCTCGCTTGGGAGGTTTTAAAGGGGCGGAAACCGAAAAAATGGAGGAATTCGTACATCATGGCGAATGTGCCCTGAGCGATCGGAATGCCGATTGGCGGAAAGCACTGCGCGAAACTGTGAAAGCGAAAGAGCGTACGATGATCGAAAGGGTGAAAATGCCCGAACGTACTCCTCAGGAACGGATCTCTAGCCAGCGCCTGGAAGTGAATACCGGGCTGACGAAAGAAATGGCTATGCAGGAAGCCCGGCGTTGTCAGGATTGTGCTAATCCGACCTGTATGGAAGGCTGTCCTGTTGGGATCGATATTCCAGGATTTATTAAAAATATCGAGCGTGGAGAGATTCTTGAAGCTGCTGCTGTATTGAAAAAGACCAGTGCTCTGCCGGCAGTGTGCGGACGGGTATGTCCACAGGAAAAACAATGTGAATCGAAATGTTTCTATCTGCAAAAAATGAAAAAAGCACCGGTAGCTATCGGTTATCTGGAACGTTTTGCAGCTGATTTCGAACGCGAATCCGGTCAGATGGCGATACCCGAAGTGGCTGCTCCCAACGGAATAAAAATAGCAGTGATCGGTTCAGGACCCTCGGGACTTTCATTTGCCGGAGATATGGTGAAGAGAGGCTATGAGGTTACGGTTTTCGAAGCGCTCCACGAGATTGGAGGGGTATTGAAATACGGTATTCCTGAATTCCGTCTGCCGAATCATATCGTAGATGTGGAAATCGGTAACCTGAAAAAAATGGGTGTGAAGTTTGTAACTAACTTTATCGTTGGGATGACCGAAAGTATCGAAGACCTGAAAAAGGAGGGTTTCAAAGGATTTTATGTCGCTTCCGGTGCAGGCTTACCTAATTTTATGAATATTCCGGGAGAGAATGCGAATGGGGTGCTTTCCTCTAACGAATACCTGACCCGGGTGAATTTGATGGGGGCTGATAACGAGTTTTCGGATACGCCGGTCTACCGGGGAAAAAATGTAGTCGTAGTCGGTGGTGGAAATACAGCGATGGACTCTGTTCGTACCGCTAAACGTTTGGGAGCCGAGAGAGCGATGATTGTTTACCGGCGCAGTGAAGAAGAAATGCCTGCACGTCTCGAAGAGGTGAAACATGCTAAGGAAGAAGGATGCGAATTTATCACTTTGACCAATCCGGTAGAATATATCGCTGATGAAAAGGGAAGAGTAAAACAAGTCAGGGTTCAGAAAATGGAACTTGGTGAACCCGATGCCAGCGGACGTCGTCGTCCTGTGCCGGTTGAAGGGAGCGAATACCTGATCGATGCCGATGTGGTAGTGGTAGCTGTCGGAGTTTCGCCTAATCCGATCGTTCCCCGTTCGGTGGCCGGACTGGAAGTTTCTAAGAAAGGTACGATTGTCGTGAATGATGCTACCATGCAGTCGAATCTGCCGGAGTTTTATGCCGGTGGGGATATTGTCCGGGGAGGAGCTACGGTGATCCTCGCTATGGGAGACGGACGCCGGGCAGCTGCTCATATGGATGCTCAGCTAAGATCGTAATCGGTCTTTATAGAGAAGGAGCTGGTCCAAAAGTTTTAGCTTTTGTGGTCAGCTCCTATCTGTTCTTTACCTCTTTCCTGATCCGGGTAAAAAAACGCCTCCAGCGATAGGCTTTCGTTTCGGGATCTTTGGCTGTCAGAATCAAGGTCGCTTTACCGATGATAAATTCTTCGGGGATAGGCCCCAGATAGCGCGAATCCTGAGAATTCCACATATTGTCACCGCCCATAAAATACCAGTTGGTACGGAAAGTATAACGCTCGACCAGTGAATCGCCACACCACACCTGACCTTCTCGCTCTTGCAAGTTCAGCCCACTTTCGTATTTAATCATTTTATAATAGATCCGGACAGCTGAAGTATCGATCGGTAAGGTATCCCCTTTACGGGGCAGATAAAGGGGACCGAAATTTATAAAGTTCCAGCCTAGCCGGTAGTCGAATGGATAAGTGTTGTATATTCCCTGCGGATATTCACCCCGATAATTGGAAAGCATCTCCTGATCGTTCAGATTGCCTATTCCCCGCCTACCGTTGATTTCATAAAATCCCCCTTTGATTTGCAGACTATCGCCCGGTATACCGATGCAGCGTTTGACATAGAAACGGGAAAGGTGCATACTGATCCTGTCCCATCCTCCTGAATAGGGAAAATTAAAAACCAGCACATCCCCATTATGAATTTTCGAGAAGCCTTTGATCCGGTAAGTTTCCGGTTCTGTTCGGTCTTTCAGAAAATCGAAATTTTTATACATCCGCGCACCGAAACTCAATTTATTTACCATAATAAAATCTCCCGGTTCTATCGTCGGTTGCATGGAGTCGCTGGGGATGGAATAAAAATCGACGACAAACAGTCGTAACAAGATTGCTATCACTAACGAAATAACGATGACTGCAATATATTGAAGTATATTTTTGATAATTTTTTTCATTATAATCTGATCGGAAACACCGTTTTATTGAACGGTTGAAGTTAACGATAATTTTAAGAATATATCACTTTCCACTATTTTTTTAACAATAGCCCGCTTTCTCCCTTCCCCGTGAGTTACAGCCTGAGGGGACCGCTTGCAAAAAATGTTTAAATTTGAAGAGAGTTTAAAGGAAAAATATGAAAAAGAACTGGTCGGTATGCCTGTGTATGTCAGAAGGGAGAAGTGAAGAATATGTTGAAATAGTGACAAAAAGAAAGGGAGGTAGAACCTGTAAGGATTAACTTGGGAATACTTTCCTTGGTTTCTTTTCCTCCCATGTAGATGAGTCGGCAGTGATCATCTAGTTATGCTTTCTATTGCTTGATTCATTATATAAAACTTTCAAATTAGCTCAGACCGGGCAAGAGCGATAATGCTTGCTTTTTTCGTTACGGAATAAACAAGAACGCTTTGCAACGTCTTTATAGTGAGGTCGGCAATCCTAGGTAACTCAAATATAGCGTTTGTTCTTGCCGGTCTGGCTATTTCAATACCTCATTATATTTTGAAATATGGGTAATTCTACAAAATATTCTGATGTTGTTTTTCTTTTTCTAATAGGTTAAGTCGGTTTATGAACTGTAGGCACGTAAATATTACTTGTTTGTATTTATTTTTTATATATTATTTTTAAATTAATTAATTTCTTTACTGAAATAAGAAAACTGATATAATTATATCATTATTTATAAATGTCAGTTTTTTCTCTTTTTTGAATATTGTTTTTTGTTTTTTCAAAAGCAAAATTATAAAAGATTTATATTTTTGTGCTAAAACAAGTATTCTATAATATTCTTTTTACAAAACTTTTATGTGGTGAATAATAATATAAAGATTATCAATGTATTAACGCTCCTTATGTTATTCTTGTTTCTCTTAGGACAAGGAGTCTGGATCTATCATGTGCGTGAATTGAAAGTTAAAGAATTCAAAATGCGGGCAGGTTATCTTCTTTCGGAAGTGGCGGAGGAATATATTGCAGACGAGGGGCTTAAGTATTTGGCTTATGGTAGAGATTCTTCTTTCCGTAATGGGAGATTAAGAGAAAATAAAGATGAAAAATGTTTTCCGGTAAATCATTTCTATGTGTTTTCTGAGGATAAAATCCACTTGGTATATGATGATTTGTACGAGAATCGGGAGCTCGATGTGAGACGACTCGATTCTTTATTGCGGAATGCCTTGACCGAACGTTCTATGCCTCCGTTGGTTTGTTGGGCCATCTCAGACCGGAATACAGGTCATATCTTACTCACTTGCGGGAAAGTTTCCGGCTCCGATAAGTTAATTCAGGCAGTGCCGGCAAATTTGGGATGCGGATTTCAGCATCACCTGATCGCTTCCTTCGAACTCCCTTTTGTATTCAACGCTTTTATGGGTATCTTGCTGGTGGAAGTTATTTTTTTACTCGGTTTTATATTGAGTTTATTGTGGCAATGGCATTACATTCACACTTTTTGGAAAACTTCGGAAGTAAAGATGATGGGGGCTGCTCATCTAGAACATGAGCTGAAAAAACCGATAGCGATTTTATTGAATGCAGTAGAGGATCTGATGGAAAGTAACAAAGATATCCTGACCGCACGGGAGCAGCTGAAATTGAAAATGATGCGGGTAAGATTGATCAAAATGGCTGATATGACAGATACTTTACTCATGATTTGTGGTAATTCCATGCCCCAATTCAAGTGTGCCGATTTGAATGTCAGACAAGAAATGGACATGGTACTCGAACTTTTCGAGATACTCAAACCCTATGCCAAAGTGAGTTTTCATATCACTCCCGAGGCTGCTTCGGCCTGTCTGGATCAGGTCTATTTCTTTTATATGGTGGTCAACCTTGTAGATAATGCTATAAAATATAGTGGTGATCATCCTTGTGTAACCATTGATTGTTGGAAAGAAAATGATAATTTTGTAATCGCTGTCAGAGATAATGGGATCGGCATTCCAAAACGAGAACAGAAGCGTATTTTCCGGGCATTTTATCGGATGAATACTAGGTGCGTGCGTAGAACGACGGGCTTTGGCTTAGGATTGACCTTTGTCCGGAAGGTGGTGGATACCTATGGGGGAGATATTCAGGTGGAAAGCAAAGTTGGAGTAGGCAGCAGCTTTATCGTCGTATTACCACAATAAAAACGGAAAATGACAATTTTGTATGCAGAAGATGATTCTATGACAGTCATGGAAGTTCAGGAAAAACTGGAGAATAATGGTTATGAAGTTATTGTCGCCTACGATGGCAATGAAGCCCTGGAAAAATTTATTGCCTGTAAACCCGATCTGATCGTTCTTGATGTGGATATGCCTGGAAAAGACGGACTCGAGGTCTTGCAGTTTATACGGCTTCAGGATAGTCAAACACCTGTCATTATTTATAGTTGCCTGATTGATGAAGAAAAACAGATCAAAGGTTTGGAATGGGGCGCTAACGTTTACTTACTGAAAAATTATAGTCCGACGCTGCTGTTAGCCCAAATCCAGCGATGCATTGCCCGAAGTGGGGAGGAAGTGATCCGTTTGAGTAAACAGGTCGAATATGATTTTTCGGCTTGTAACCTGAGGGTGTCGGATGTTGTCTATCACCTCACCATGTTGGAGAATAAGATATTTTCCATCCTATGTAAAAACCGCAATACCCTGGTTGCTCGCGAAGATTTACTGAAAGCAGGTTGGAATAGTCAGGCCCCTAACTGCAGTCTGCAACTCAACAAAATGGTCAGCCGTTTACGAAAATTGCTGAAAGGTGATCATTCGGTATATATCCTTACCGAAAAGCCCCTGGGTTATTGGCTTAAAATCGAACAATAAGCGGGACGTTTCCTGCAATGAGGTTGCAGGAACGGTAGCCTTCTACCGCAGAGTGCCGGTATAATTGTCAAGATTATACTCAAAGGAATAATATCGAAAATGTTCGAAAAATAAGCAAATATACCGAAAGCTAACAGACAACCGCTAAGACCGATTTGTCCGCAGCGAAGGGCATTGTAAAAAGCCGTGATCAGGAATAAGAAAAACCAGAGGAGACCTGGTATTCCGTTTTCTACCGTGATCCGTAAATATTCGTTAAAACAGTAGGAAGTATGGTTGTCGATAGCCCATATTTCAGGAGAATCGGGCGAAATAGAACCTTTTTCAGAAAGATGAGGAGTGGATACCAGTTGGCTGAAACTTCCTAAGCCATATCCCTGATCCGGAGATCGACGGATAAGTCCGACGCTTTGTTCCCATAAAAAAGTACAATCTGCTTCCGGATTTTTCATCGAGGTGTACATCGAGTCTCCGATCTTAAATAGGAGGACAAAAAGGAGTAGGGTAAAGAAAATAACCCTCTTCGGATACCAACGTAATAATAACTTATAGCTACGGAAAGTCCGGAAATGGTAGAGAACTACAACATAACATCCTATTCCTGCAATAAACCAGCAACAAGGATTCATGCTGGCTGGAATTAGAGTGAGCACCAGAAATGTACAGAATCCCGATAACACAGGTACAACGAGATACCTTTTACTCGGAGCATCGTTCGCCCGGAGAGCCAGGGAAAGAGATAACGGGAGCAGACAAGCCAAAAGACCGTCATAGCTTTCAGAATTTTGGAAACTGCCGCTCATCTGAGCTATAAGATGGCGGGGAGCTACGAAATCGTGGATCTGACCGAAACCTGCTATTGCTTCACCTAAGAAATAGAAAAGTAACCCTAAGACTACCGTTAGCTGAATATATTGGGAAAGTCCTGACAATATCCTTACCGTAAGATAAAGAATTCCCAACAGAATGAGATTAAATGCCTGTATATCTGAAAAATGAGAAGACTCACTGTTGAGAAAAGCATTTCCCATAAACAAAATACCCCATAAATCTTGGAGATGAAAATAAAACACCAGCTGCCGTACTGGTCCCAAATTTTTGTTAATCACTTGATTGCAAAACTAGAGTTAATACTTTGCCGACTCCATTGCAATTTAAAAAATCGCTTTCTGTTATCTAAAAACAAATGAAGAGGAACTTCAGAAAGATTGACTTGGGATTTCTATCTAACTTCGGTTCACTCTCCACCAAATAGTTGCTGTGTGTCAACTATTTAATCTTAGGGTTTTATCACCTACCTGATATTCTCCCCATCATTTATCATCTATGCTTCATTATTTGTTTTTGTCTTTACATGACAAACTTAGAAAAGATTATTTTTTCTAAAGAATGGTCTATGTTCTTTAATATACCAAAAATTAAAATAATCGATAATCTATTTATTGTGAGTTGTTTGTTGCTAAAACATTTTGATAAGAAGGAACTAAAAAAGGAGAGGAACAAGAAAAGTGGGCTTGGGAAATGTTTTTTTCCACTTTTACTATGCTCTCTCCTTTGCGTTGTATTTAGTTTTAACCGGCTGACTTTATATAACTAAAGTGATAAGCTACGGTTTACTTCTTCTTCATCTGTTGTTTATTTGTTTCTACACTGTAAATGTAGAAAAGATCTTTTTAACTAAAAAACAGTCTATATTCTTTAATATACCATTCTAAAAAATGATCATTAACTTGTTGGTAAACAGTGGTATCTGGTACAGACCACTCTTGAATACGTAGAGATCAGAGCCAAAATGTTACTGGTATAAAACACTTTTTAGCGTGTCGGTTATAGTGGAGTCGGTACAGGTGGAATGACTCGGACTATAGAAGTTGTGTTTTGTGATCTGGCTAATGCAATAAAATCCTTCGTGAGGGACCTGCGGACTATACCATTTATAAAAATAATTGGCAATTATAACTTTTGCCTGGAGAAATAAAAAAGGAGAGGAACGAGAAACGCAGCCCTTAGGAAAAAATAGTTAACTGCTCAACTTGCTCTCTCCAATACTCGTCGTCGGGTAGAATATCCCCTGCTTGAATCTATAAATTCAGCGTAATGATTTGAGGTTTGTTGCCTTCTTGTGACAGCGCATAAATTGTATTGTCCGCTGCATCATAGCTGATTGCTGAACAAGCATTCTGTAATTGATAAGTCCGGACATGTAAACCATTCCAATCGAATACTACGATTGTTTTTCCTTTGTCCACATCCAGATTATAATCTTTCAGGGTTCTTCCTGAATACAGAGCGAAAATATAATTCTCCGATACCGCCAAATCGCAGAATCCGAACAGGTTATTTCGGGAATAAGTCACCGGATGAGTCAGGCCACGACCTTTCGGACGATGTCTGTTGAATTTAACTCTTGGGGTAGTCATATGGACTTCATTGATACGACTCAGTTCGTTATCATGAATTTCACAGATATCCAGACAACCGGATTGCATATTAGCACAGGCGACTTTGGAATGCATAGGATTCAGAGCCAAAATATTACTGGCATAGAAAATACTTTTTAACGTGTCGGTTAGAGTGGGGTCGGCACAGGTTGGATAACTTACGCTATAGGAGTTGTACCCTGTGGCCTGACTAATACAATAACGCCCTGCAGTGTAGAGACCTGTGGATAAAATTCTTTCATCGAGTCGGATTGCTCCGAATGGAGTCTTTCCATCTTCTGCAAGACTGGTGAAAACAGGTCGGTAACCTGGCGTGGCATATTCGTTTAGGTCGATTTCAACCAATCGCCCGGAACCGAAATCAAAGGCTGAAACGATATCGCCTTGTAGATTCATGCTAATATAGTACATCCCTTCACCTTCGTTTTTTCCTGCCGGCACTAAACGGGTGACGTTGCCGCTTTCACTGTCGTATATGGCAAAACGATAAGCACTGTTCGGGGTCAGGATGGCATATAAGTTTCCTTTCTTTACAAATTTAGAAGGGGATACAATGTTTAATGCCTCTAAATCGATATTATCCGATTGAGCGTAATAAAGCTCTGAAACTTTCGTCCGTACCAACGGCGAAGCTTCACTCTCTAATCTCGGATCAGATTGACAACCTCCAACCAGGAGGGCAGAGATGATGATATAGTGTAATTTTTTCATAAGGCTATTTAATCCATGTCTATGCTTAACCCGTCAAATGTTCCTATATTACCATTCTTGTCTATACCCGTACATAAGTAACCTGCTTTTATGCAGGTAGGAGTAAAATCGTCTCCGGATTCTTTTTCTGCAATCGCATTTATATTATCAAAATATAGAATAGTTTCTTCAGAATTTGAGGAAATAATGAAATTGATAGATAAAGAAATAAAAAAGACTATTCCACCAATTAAAAATTTTACTTTTTTCTTCATTTTGAGTATTTGTTCGTTTTCGGATGGCAAACTTAGGAAAGATTCTTAATTTTGTAAAAAAAAATATATTCTATAATATTCTATAAATTAGGTGTATGAAGAGTAGAATACGTATAATGGGGCGTTTATCTGTGGTACTGTTAATATGTGTATTATTAGGACAAGGGGCATGGATGTATAGAGTGCGTGAAATGAAAGTCGATGAGTTTCGAAAAACTGCTGATTATGTATTGCAGGATATTATTCAGATTTTTTTGGATAATCAAGCTCCTTTTGCTATTAAGAAATTGAAATTAGGGTATAGTTTAGCTAATGAGGATGAATTTTGTTGGAAATACAATAATACAGAAAAAAGGCTTAAAATTAATTCAATGGAGAAATATATTAGTTTAGGCCGGCAAGTTGTTTATGATTGTTTATTTGAGAACAAATGTTTAGATATACAGAAGATTGCTGTTTTATATCATAAAGCATTACAAGAAAAAGGTATATCTGAAAGTCCTTATTTAATAATTAAGGGGTTGGATGGAAATAAGTTATTATTGTCAGATAAGCTTAATGTAGAACCTAATAATATTACTACTTCTCCGCTAAATTTAGGATACGATTACAAACACCAAATCACGGCCTCCTTCAAACTTCCCTTCGTTTTCCGAGCCCTTAAAGGAGTATTATGGATTGAATTACTTTTTCTGATTGGTTTTGTTATTTGTTTAGTTTGGCAATGGAATTCGATAAAGATGACGCTAAGAAGTGTACGGGTACAGACCATGGGAATTGCCCATTTGGAACATGAGCTGAAAAAGCCTTTAGCTACGATGATTTCGGCGATAGGAGGGATGTTGAAACGGAAGGAATCTGTTTTATGTCCTACAGATGAAGTAAAGTTAGGGATGATAAAGGCACGTTTGATGAAGATGGCCGATATTACCGATACTATGCTGACCTCTTTAAAAACTTCGGTTTTGGAGGTGGAACGCGAACCGATCGACCTGCAACTGGAATTGGAGATGATCACAGAAATGTTTACGATGATCCGAAAACATGCCCGGGTGGAGTATCACATTGCCGAAGGACTCGGATACCCTTGCCTCGATAAAATATATTTCAATTATATTGTTATCAATTTAGTGGACAATGCTATTAAATATGGAGGAGCTCATCCGGTCGTTAAAATTAATTTCTATGAAGAGGGGACTGATTATATTTTGGTTGTTGAAGACAATGGCATGGGAATTGCACCTAAAGATCAAAAACAGATTTTTAAACAATTCTATCGTGTCAGAAATCAGCAAGTCACGAAAACAACAGGATTTGGTTTGGGGTTGACCTTCGTACATAAAGTGGTTTGTGCTTACGGAGGGAAAATACATATAGAGAGTGAAATAGGAAACGGTAGCAAGTTTTTAATTATTTTACCACAGGTATCATGGAAAAATTGAAGGTTTTATATGCAGAGGATGATCCTCTGACTGTGATGGAGGTTGCGGAGCAACTCGAAGAGAGGGGATTTGAAGTAATCGTAGCTACCAATGGGACGGAGGCACTGAAGCTGTTCCGGGAGCGGCAACCGAATGTTGTTTTGCTGGATGTCGATATGCCTGGTCATAATGGGTTTGAGGTGCTGCAAATTATCCGGCTTACCGACCACTATACACCGATAGTGATCTACAGTTCGTTAGGGGATGAAGCCAACCAGATGCGTGGACTCGAAAGTGGCGCCTATACCTATCTGGTGAAAAATTGCGCGCCTGCCGTTGTGGCAGCACAGGTGTATAATTGTCTAAGTAAAAATGGCAGTGATAAAATCTGCTTGGGAGAAAAATCATTTTTCGATCTGCTTTCCGGAGAATTATGGATCGGAGAAAGAAAAGAAAAATTGGTGGGATTGGAATTTAAAATCTTTACCATGCTTTGCCGTAACCGCGAGAAAACAGTTTCCCGTGAATTATTGATCAAAGCAGGATGGGATAAGGATGATTATAAATTGCATTTGCAGTTGAATAAATACATCAGTATTCTACGGCATAAAATTTCACTGACTTCGGCTTCCATTGTCACTGACAAATTTAACGGCTATATGCTCAAAGTGACCCGCTAGGGATTCCGGGACGGACCTTTTGTCCCGTTTTCTTCGATTCAGCGTATTTTCTCGTCGGGTAGGTTAGGCCTGACAAGTGAATCGTATAGATAACCGATATTGGGACAAAAGGTCCGTCCCGGAATCCCGGAGTTTAAAGAGGAGAGGAGGAGAGGGAACGTTGGTAGAGGGTCCAGATTTTATCGTTTTCGACCGGACTACCGATAAGCAGGACCCGGTTGAGCGAATCGAGCAGGAAAGTTTGGAAAGCCGGTTCGGCAGGAAACTGGTTGATTTTTTGCATATCCCCCTGCGGATCGTATAGGAAGGGTAGCTGACAACGATTGGCACGTTGCAGGATTTCCAATTCGTCGTAATTGTGGACCCAGGCAACGAATAGGATGTCGACATCGTAGCCCAGACTATCGATTTCCTGTTTCAATAATTGCCATTCGGCCAGTTTCATCCGGCATTCCGTACAACCACTGGTGTCGATGTAATTCAGGATTTTATATTTGCGTTCCTGAAAATCCGGGAGGATGGTATCCCGCCCTTGTACTTTTACCAATAAGGGATCCGGAAAAATAACTTCTTTATTTTTCCATTCTTCAACGATTCGAGCTATTTCTTTCCGGCGTGAATGGCAACTACAGAGGAGTAATACCACCAGGCAAATACTAAAAAATTTTACCATAATCGATAGATGTTTTCTATTTATGAATGCAAAATTAGAAAAGTTTTGTCAATCGTGTTTAAATTTCCAATTTGAATTTGTAAATAATCATATTTTCGGTGTCGAGATCTGGTTTGCCATACGCATAGTAATAAGGGGCTGAATAACCGAATATCCGAAAGTTGTCGGGTACATTGAATTCTGCTACCAGGGTCTGATTTTTATAGGCTTGAACGGTTTCCCCGCAAGAAGGTTCTCCATGGTAAAAGTTTCTGAACAGGACTTTGGTTTCAGGGATGTATTTCAGGTAACGGTAAGAACCGAATTTTTTATAATCTTCCTTGTAATTGTTAGTGGCTTCTTCGAAAGTATTGGTTTCTCTGTAATCCGTATTCATCGGATGGCCGGCTAGGCCGAAAGATTGCAGGGTGTTGTTCTTAAAGTCCGTTTGATAGATCAGGGAGTCGATCTGGAAAGAATAAAATAAGGTATTTTCTGTATCGGTATCGAATAGAATCGACTTGAAATTAGGAATATAACGGTACTGTTTATAAATGGGAGAATGGGTACACATCATCCGTTCTACTTTGCCGGTACGGGGATCGATGAGTCCCAGGGTATAACTGTTTTCATAAAAATGAGCTGCCTGGCTGTTCGAACGGAAACCGTTGTAAGTAATACAGTCGGTAACGATAGCGATGGCCAGATAGTTTCCCAGTGGGCATAATCGACCGGTAAAGTGTTCAATTTCGTAAATTCCACTTTCGTCAGGACCTGGAGAAGCGAGCAGGATTTCGGGGGTTTTATCGTTTTGCCAGTCGATCCGTAACTGTTGTTTCCCTCCCCAACTTTGATCGAAAATATTCAAATGCCAGTCGTTTATAATTGCATAACCTCCTTGTGGGAGTGCGGTAATCTCATAGATCCCCTGTATTTCCTGCGGACCTCTTCCGTAGGATAGATGGGTACCCAAAAAACGCCCGTCCCGATCGTAGAGGAATAGGGTAGATTGTTCCCGGTCGGCAAAACAAAGGGTATCTCCCAGAAAAAGAAAACTCCCTAGCAGGGAAGTCATTTCGTTTTCATTACCGGCATCGATTCGTATGGTATCGAAATTGACGGAAGATATCGGATGAGCGGAACGTGACGAATAATGAGTAATTTGTGAATAATCGGTCTTATTCCGGGCTTCCGGGATGTTGCTTTTACAATTTATGAGGAAAACGAGGAGCAGACAGCTGTAGATAAAGACTTTTATCATGACGGATTAGGGTTTAAAAAAGTGATTGAAAAGGATGGTTCTGGCCGTTTGGACTTTCATCAAATGAAAAGCCCGTATTCATGGCGTAGATTTACGCAATGGCCTTTACATTCTACCGATTTATAGTAGGAGGCAGGGGCATAATACCGGACATATTCTTTTTTCGCCGGGTATTTTTTGTAAAGTTGTTTGTGAGTGAGAGCGAGAAGTCGAGGCAGTGGTTGTGCGAGGACTACTGCTTCGGGCAATTCGGTGATTTTTTCTTTTAACCGGACGTTCGGATGTTGTTTCACTTCTTGAAAAGGCAGGGCTTTCATCTCATATCCCAGGCATTGAAAAACGAGTTGTTGCCGAGCGGGGATATGGAGCCCCTTTATTTCTACCTCACCTTTTTCATTAGAGGCTCCGAGAAGATACGATTCGGGATATTGCAGGACTACGGCTCCGATGATGATCTGGCCTTTTTCGTCTGTAATCCGTAAAGTCAATGAATCTTGTTGGGCTGTTCCAGACTGATTCAACAATAAGAGAGGCAAAAGGTAATAAAAAATTTTTTTCATAGATTTTCAGTAATAGGTTATCAGAGTGGTAACCGATATTTGTTGACTGCATTTTCTTCAGAAGAACTTACGGTATAAAGTATATTGCTGTCTTCGTGGACATCTATACCATTGGTATAGTGATCGAGCAAAAATTTCCGGATCAGCTTACCGTCGAGGTCGTATACTAAAAACAAATTGCCACCATCAGGAGTAGGCTGCCCCTTCATCATTTTTTTGAGTTCTTCTTGGTGATCGGTGCCCGAGAATAAGGTGTAGATGGCTTTTTTCCCGACTTGTACATCCTGATAACCCTTGATTTTGCCGACAAGGAGTCCGTTTTTATCACTCAAAAAATCAGGTTCACCTCCTTTGCCGACAATGAACCGGGAAGAATCCGACGCCAGGTTATGGATTTCCAGTAATTCTCCGTTTTGGGTGACAAGGACTAATAGGTGATTGTCGGGATTATAGTCAAGATAAGAGTTCCATAGTGAGGCTGTCATCGTCGGGTAGGCTTTGTTTTTTGCGGTATTTCCCCACGGAATCTCGTATTTTTTGTTCAGCAGATGTCCACAAGTATCGATAAATGCAATCCGTTCCGGTCCGTCGAAATTGAGCAAGGCAAACCCTTGGTCCGTCCGGCAAAAATTCAGTATCGGAATGCCGGCTTGAGGGTAGTCGATTATCCGGGCAGGGGAAATGCGTTGTTGCATCAGACTGTCTTTCCGGAAGATCGAAAGGCGGGCCCGGCTAGTGTCGAAAACATAAATATGTTGCTCGTCCATACAAAATCCTCCTGTCGAAATATATTCTTCCGGCCCGCGGCCGTTCACGGCAAAGGAAGTGATGAATTGCAGCTCAGGATAAGAATAGAGATGATAGAACCGATCTCCTCCATGCAGGTCCCAAATACACATTATAGAATCCTGTACTTTTATTTTATATGGATATTTCATATATAGGTCACTGTTTTTTAACAAACATTCCGAAGTCAGGGGAACGATCTCCCCGTTATCTCCGGATGGGGGAGTGGGTTTACAGGAAATCAGGAGTCCTGGTAACAGCAGGAAAAGTAGAGTTTTATTCATATGCTTGATTTTATTCATTTGTAACCTGGTGGTCCATTTGATCCGGTCAAAAACCGAGATATCACATGTAGGACGGATGGACGAGCTGATTAGTTACAGCTTAAAATCAGATAATGAATAAAGTTTTAAAAAGGATTACAAGTTATATTAGTTAAGGGAGCCTGGTTTCGGTTTTGGGGGATTTTGGGAATAGGTGAAAAGACGTCGGCTACATTCATCTATGACCAGAAAAAATTCGGATTGGGGATAACAGTAACAATCTTCTTGGAGAGTTGCTGAGTTACTGAGTTAAAAGAGTTGCTGAGTTAAATAAGTTTTCAATAAAATTACACTGAATTGAAATAAGTATGGGGATTATAAACTCTTCTCAACTTAATAATTCTTTTAACTTCTCCAACTCATATCTTAGTTTCTCAGTAACTTAGCAACTCTTTTAACTCATCAACTTATCAACTCTTTTTAATTTTTTCTGCCATAGCTTGGGCGATAGCTTTACATTGCTCGATGTCGGAAGATTTCATAGCTCCGAGTGCTTCATTGGGTTCTGCTACCACTTCCCACTTCATTTTTTCTGCAAAAGCTTTCAGGCGGGGGATGGCTCCGCCTCCCCAGGTTTTATTACCGAAATAGGCCAGAAGGTGATTTTTAATGCCCATATTTTCCAGTTCGCACAACAGGGTTTCCATAGTTGGGAAGATACCGCCGTTATAGGCACAACTGCCGAGGATCACTCCTTTGTAGCGGAAAATATCGTTGATGATATAAGAAGGATGTGTCTTCGAAGTGTCGTGGATCCGTATCTTTTTAACGCCTTGTTCGGCGAGGAAACGTCCGATTGTGTCTGCCATCTGCTCCGTGTGACCGTACATACTGCTGAAAGCGATCACCACTCCTTCTTCGGTTTCGTATTTACTCCATTTTTCATATTTAGCGATGATATCACACACATGTGAGCGCCAGATCGGACCATGGGTGGCACATATCGTGTTGAAAGTGAGTGTATTCAATTTCTTCAGGGCTGTTTGTGCCGGCATACCGTATTTCCCGACGATATTCGAATAATAACGGCTGATTTCCTCTTCCAGGTAATCCAGATCGACCTGGTCATCGAAAATACCACCGTCCAGGGTTCCGAAAGCTCCGAACACATCCCCGCTGAATACGATATTCTCGCCCGGTAGATAGGTAACCATGGTTTCGGGCCAGTGCAACATCGGAACCATATAAAAATTCAGGGTACGTTTACCGATGTTCAGTGAATCGCCTTCCTTTACTTCGAGCAAGTTGGAATCTACTCCGTAATAATTTTGGAGCATGGGGAAAGTTTTACAGTTGCCCACTACCGTCAGGTCGGGATAATGGCAGAGCAGGTTTTTGATTGCTCCCGTATGGTCCGGTTCCATATGATTGATGATCAAATAATCAACCTTCCGGCCTTGGAGCACAGCTTGCAGACTATCCAGATAATCATCCATCCGGCTGCGTTCGACGGTATCTATGACGACTACTTTTTCGTCTACAATCACATACGAATTGTAGGCTACTCCTTTAGGGAGAGGCCAGTAGTTTTCGAAAATATGAGTTCTTCTGTCATTTACGCCGATCCAGTAGATGTTGTCTTTGATTTTGATAGCATTATTCATATGTCGTTGATTTAATCTTATATTCTTTGCAAAGTTAGTTAAAAGGTCGAAAACCTCAAAGGCGTAAAATAGAAAAGGCCGAAGAAGTTATCATAACTTCCTTGGCCTTTCAAAACTTTTATGTCACAAATGTCTATTTTATACCCAATTTCTTTTTCAGGTCTTTGGGAAGAGCATCTTTGTGAATCATCACTGAAGTAGTCTTGTAAGCTACAAAAGGATAAGAAGCATACAGGTATCCCTTGTATTTACCATAGTCACCCCAAGAGTTTTTCACGATGAAATATTTATTTCCGATTTGATCGACAGCTTTACCTATTACATGCATGCCATGGTCGTCGGTAGTCAGTTTATTGTCGAATTCTTGCTGACGCAGTTCCTGGGTAATTTCTTTTTCTTTACCCGGTTTCTTTAGCAATTCGGCTTGTTGTTGTGTTTTCGGCATTTTCACCCATTTCGCGATTTCAGCGTCGCTCATTTCTTTGATGTTCACGTCCGGAACAACAGCCAGGCCGTCGCGTGTGAAACCGATTTCAGAAACGTCTGATCCCCAGGAGAAAGTGTAGCCTTTGTCGATCGCTTTGTCGAGTACATCCATCAATTCATCCAACGGAAGATTGTATGACATTTCGCCGATCCAGTTATCTTCTACTTCCAGAGCGAATTGAGTATAGAACGGATGGTGGGTGAAAGAAGTCAGGCTGACATAATCGTCCATATTCAGCCCACAGGCATCTGTTGCGAAAGTCATCGGAGTATATTCTTTTCCTTGCCAGGTGAATTTTTCCGGTTTTTCGCCCAGATAAGCATTCAGTATACCGTCATAACCTCTTAACCACGCAGTGCTTAATTTTTTGTTAGGATTGCTGACAACAGCGTCCAGATAACCTTTCAGGATAGCATCCAATTCGCCGTGTACATGTACCTCTTCGCCGTAGTTCAGGCCGCTGTATAAAGACAACGGAACAATACCGTAGTTCCGGATTGCCCAGGTCACATCGGCAGAAGCGCCTCCCTGTCCGAAGTTTACATGGCCGTTCATCCGTACGTATTTATCTCCTTTGGCATGATAGGTGTTCCATACGACATACATCGGAGACAGGCTGAGCGAATCTTTGCCCATACGCATGATTTCAGATTCCAAAAAAGAAATAGTCGACCAGGACCAACAGGTTCCGGCACGATCCTGCGATTTAACACTTGTTGTCGGAAGGCGTTTGATATCCGTAAATTTGTAACCTTCCTGATCATTCTTTTGTTCCTGGGCATTCACGGTCACTGCACAAGCTAACAGTAAGCCCAAGGTGAAACAGGTAAATTTTCTCATGTTTGTAAATAGTTATTGATATAAAAAAAATCTAACGTTTGCGATGCTGCCAAAGGTAATCAATTGAAAATTTAAAAATAAGTCTCAGCACGGAAATGCCGAAGTTTTAAGAAAAAAATAACACTTTACATCTCGTTGCTTTCCTTTTGGATCTTTTTCCATAAACAGATCTTTCCCCAAAAGTGATATTTCCGGTTGCAAATCCAGATGAAGATCACACCGGCGACAAGCATCGTCAGCGTGTCGAAATGCGAAGCTGTCGGATGCAGGTCTTTGAAAAGGGCGTGGGTTTGCAGGGTAGAAGAATCGGAGGTTATGGTGATGGCTGCTATAATATTATTGGCCATATGCAATCCCAGGGATAATTCCATGCCGTCGTCTTTCACCGCTACAAAGCCCAGGATCAATCCCATCAGGATGTATTGGGGAAGGGCCACCCACATGCCGAATTCTTCGACTTCGGGGTTGGCGCCGTGCAGGATGCCGAACAGGACACCCGTGATAACGACAGCTACCCAGCGGTATTTGAAGAGCAGGGCCGACCACTGCATGAGGTACCCCCGGAAAAGCAACTCCTCAAAAGAGGTCTGAAAAGGAAAAAGGAGTAGCGAGATAACGACCAGAATCAGGAAATGAACCGGTTCGAATTGAAATACCAGATGGGAGGTATCCCCGAAAAAGAAAGGGAGGGCCAGGGTGATCAGGGATAAAATACCCCAGACGGCAGCACCGAAAAAAATCCTGCCCCAATCTATCCGTTGCCGGCCGGTTACGATATCTGCCGTTTTTTTATGATGGATATATTTAACACAAAATAAGATGGTGAAGAAACCTACGGCAAAACTGAGTAAGGTTAAAGCCAACCCTGTATTCGTACTTGTGGCTGCCGATATATCCCCTCCTTGCAAGATGGAAGGGTCTTCCATAATCATATATCCCGCCAGGGGAAGACTGCCGATTTGTGTTGCAGTGAAAATAATCAGTAACGAAAAAATGTAGAAATACCATTGATTTCGGCCGGAGTAAACTTTTTCTAGGAACATCGGTAAAAAATTAAAAATTAAAAGTTGAAGAGCAAATGCCTCATTTTAGCATTTGCTCGAGTGAATATTCGTCGGATATCAACACTTGCCGGGCTTTGCTTCCTTCGAAGGGACCGACGATGCCGGCTGCCTCGAGTTGGTCCATGATACGGCCGGCCCGGTTGTAGCCGATAGAAAACCGCCGCTGGATGGAAGAGGTGGAACCCTGTTGGGTGCTGACTACGAGCCGGGCTGCTTCTTCGAACAACGGATCGCGTGATCCCGGGTCGATGTCGTTGAGGCCGTTCCCTTCGTTTTCAGGTACATATTCCGGTAGGGCAAAAGCACTCGGATATGACTGTTGGCTGGCAATATGGTGGGTGATCGCATCTACTTCGGGAGTATCCACAAAAGCACATTGCACCCGTGTCATCTCACTACCTACCGATATCAGCATATCACCACGTCCGATCAGCTGGTTGGCACCCGGTGAATCCAGGATTGTCCGGGAGTCGATCATGGAAGCGACCTTAAAAGCGATTCGGGCCGGGAAGTTGGCTTTGATCACCCCGGTGATGATATTCGTAGAAGGCCGCTGGGTAGCGATGATCATATGAATACCTACAGCACGTGCCAGCTGGGCGATCCGGGCGATCGGGGTTTCTACTTCCTTACCGGCAGTCATGATCAGGTCGGCGAATTCATCCACAACCACCACGATATAGGGAAGGTATTTATGTCCATTATTGGGGTTCAGTTGTCTTTTGATGAATTTTTCATTATATTCTTTAATGTTTCTTACCTGTGCCATTTTGAGCAGGTCGTAACGGCTGTCCATTTCAATACACAGGGAGTTGAGCGTATTGACTACTTTAGCGGTCTCGGTGATGATCGCTTCTTCTTCATCCGGCAATTTGGCCAGGAAATGTTTTTCTATGATAGAATAGATACTGAGCTCTACTTTTTTAGGATCGACCATCACAAACTTCAGTTGGGACGGGTGTTTCTTGTAAAGCAGTGAAGTGATGATCGCATTCAATCCGACCGATTTACCTTGTCCGGTAGCTCCGGCAACCAAAAGGTGGGGCATCTTTGTCAGATCGAAAGTATACGTCTCGTTAGAGATGGTTCTGCCCAAAGCTACCGGCAAAGCGTATTTGGATTCCTGGAATTTCTTGGAAGCGATGATACCGCGCATGGAGACTACCTCCGGATTTTGGTTCGGCACTTCGATACCGATCGTTCCTGCTCCGGGAATAGGGGCGATGATCCGGATGCCCAAAGCAGAAAGGCTAAGCGCTATGTCGTCCTCAAGGTTTTTGATTTTGGAAATCTTGACACCCGGAGCCGGTACGATCTCATACAAGGTGACGGTCGGACCGATGGTTGCTTTGATCTTGGTGATTTCGATTTTGTAATTACGCAACGTTTCTACAATCCTGTTTTTGTTAGCATCCAATTCTTCCTGGGTGACTTTCGGATTACCGGAGGAATGCTCTTCGAGGAGTTCTAAACCGGGATATTGGTAATTGGACAGGTCGAGGGTCGGATCGTAATCTTCGGTCGGCTGGTTCTGATCGACGGTTTCTTCCTGATCCTTATTGCTGATGGTCAAGGTGATGTCCTGATCGTTTCCGGCCGGTAAGTCGGTATCTCCTTCTTCTTCATCATCGGTAGACGATTTTGCTCGGTCATCCGATAAATCCGATAGTTCCTGGCTGAATTCGAAATCGTTGATAGAAGCGGACATGCGGTTGAAACCTTGTTGCAAGGTGATTGCTTCCGGATTTTGATCCGTTGTTTCTTTCGGTGCTAACAAACGCTCCGGTTGACTGGAAAAATCGGTATCCTCCGGTTGGAACGTACCGTCGTTGTCGTGGGGAAAATCCTCTTGTTCTTCGTCTGCGTTCTCCTTGTCGGAATCGCTTGTTGTATCTTCGTCTTCGGGATCTTGTTGTGCGTCGGCTTGCCGTTGTGCTTCTTCACGGGCAGCTGCAGCACGGGCTTCCCGTTCGGCTAGTGCGGCCAGTGCCTTTTCCTGGTGACGGCGGATTTGTTCTTTGATATAATCGACACATTTATAGAAAGTCCGTTCGAATCCGAAAAACAGAATGGCGATAAAAGTGAGGATCAGAATCAGCATAGTCCCGATACGTCCTACCAATGAGTTCAACCAGACGCTGACAAAATGTCCATGGCCTCCCCCCGGGAATAGGTAGCCTGTGCCGACTTCAAAAAGATTGGAAATACTCTCCGAGAGAAAACCCAGGAATAAAGAGATCCAAAGAATAATACACATACCGATGAATAACCTGCGGCTGAAGTTTTTTACTTTGATACTCCCCAGACGGAAACTGCATAATAATAAAAGATAGCAAAGAATGAAAGAAGATATACCGAACCACCGGTTGATCAATAGGTCCGAAATCCAGGCTCCGATCTTTCCGGCAGGATTACTGACTTCGATTTCCGGATTGGTAATGATTTTCCCCCAGGGACCATCGACCAGACTTTGATCGATACCTCCCGAAAAGAAGAAACCGATCAGGGCGAAGAGAATATACAACGATACCAAAGCCAACGCAATTCCCAGAAGGATACGTGTCCGTTGTTCTTTTAAAAATTCCGGTAGCAAAGAAACCTGTTTTTTCTCCGTTTTGGAGGAAACAGGTTTATGTTTTATTTTTTTCATCTTTACAATTTTTCAGCCTACGAAGGTACGAAAAATTGAAAATTTATCTTGCTTTTACTGATACAAAAATCGTTTAATACTCCGTTTCGGGGTTTTCTCGAACTCTTCGTTATAGAGCTTGTAAGTATTCAGCTGGCTGTAAGCCGGGAGCTGTTGGTTGATTTCTTTCAGGTTGGCGGTCATCAGTTCGTCCAGTTTCTCATCGGTAATTTTTTCTTCGTTTACCAGATCGAAATCGGGGTAGATCAGGGCTACGAGTTTTCCTTCTTTTTCGATAACGATGGATTCGCTGATATAGGGCATGTTGTTGAGTTTATCCTCGATTTCTTCAGGATAAATGTTCTGACCGTTTGAGCTGAGGATCATGTTTTTACATCGTCCTTTGATAAACAGGTAGCCGTCTTGGTCGATGATTCCCATATCTCCGGTATGTAGCCAGCCGTCCCGGTCGATGGCGGCAGCCGTAGCTTCCGGATTTTTGTAGTAACCGGTCATCACACAAATCCCTTTAGCCAGGATTTCCCCTACGATATGTTGGGGATCGCCGGAGTCGATCCGAAGTTCGACACGAGGCACTGCCTTGCCGCAGGAGCTCTGACGGAAAGTTTTCCAGTTGTCGTAAGTGAGCAGAGGACCACATTCGGTCATGCCGTATCCCACCGTGTAAGGAAAACGAATCGAGCGGAGAAAGATCTCTACTTCCTTGTTCAGGGCTGCTCCTCCGATGATTAATTCTTTGAATTTTCCTCCGAAGGCGTCGATGACCTTTTGCCGGATGCTTTCCCTGATTTTATCGTTGATGATCGGTATGTTCATCAGTAATTTCATATGCGGTTTCTCGATGGTCGGGAAAACTTTCTTCTTGATGATCTTTTCAATAACCAGGGGAACCGTAATGATCAGATCGGGCTTTACCGTGGCGAAAGCATCTGCTATGATTTTCGGTGACGGGGTACGGGATAAAAAATGGATGTGGGTCCCGTTGACAAATTGGTAAATAAATTCAAAAGCCAGGCCGTACATATGAGCCATCGGGAGCATACATACGATTTGTTCACCCGGATTGATCCCGTAGGTATCGATGGCAAATTGCAGGTTGGTCCACAAGCTACGGTAAGGCAGCATCACTCCTTTGGAAGAACTGGTGGTGCCCGAGGTATAATTGATCACGGCCAGCTGGTCGGGCGTATCGTATTCGTAATGAACATCTTCGGCACGGAAACGATCGGGGAATTTTTTTCCGAACAGTTCGTTTAATCTGGCTCTGGCTTCGGTCAGTTGCTTACTATTCGAGGTGCGGAGCGAGTAATCTTCGATCCGGAGTACGCCGTCGAGGTCGGGCATAGCCGATTCGTCGAGATTTTCCCAGACCACATCTCCGGCAAAGAGCAAACGGGCTTCCGAATGGTTCACGATGTGATGGACATTATCGGGTTTAAACTCGTTGAGTATGGGTACAGCTACAGCTCCGTAAGAAAGTGTGGCCAGAAAAGCGATACCCCAACTGCTGGTATTCCGGCTGCAAAGAGCGATCTTATCCCCTTTACGGATTCCGCAATGTTCGAAAAGAAGGTGTAATTTCTCGATTTTACGGGCTACATCTTTGTAAGAACTGGTAGCTCCCTTAAAGTCGGTCAAGGCAGGCAGATCCCAATGATCTTTAATGCTCTGTTCAATATATTTTATAAAATTTTCTTCCATAATCATGGGTTTATTTGAGCAAAGATAGAATTTTAGGTATTAAACCGGAAACGTTGGAAGAAAAAAATGAGTCCGTATTTTTCTATTTTATTGATACAGATAACGTTTTATACTTCGTTTTGGCGTTTTCTCGAATTCGGTTTCCTGGATTTTTAAACGGGCAACCTGGCTGTACATCGGCAGCATATGGTTGAGGAGTTTACGGTTTTCGTCCATTTTAGTTTTAAGCTGCTCAGGGCTGATCTTTTCTTTTTTCACTACTTCATAATCCGGATAGACGAGGGCGATTAATTTACCGTCCTTTTCAATGACCAGCGATTCGGAAACATAGGGTAGGGCATTCAGCCGGTCCTCGATTTCTTCGGGATAAATATTTTGTCCGCTGGGACCCAGGATCATGTTCTTACTTCTGCCTTTGATAAAGAGATAACCCTCACTGTCGATAATTCCCAGGTCGCCGGTATGCAACCAGCCGTCTTCGTCGATAGCGGACGAAGTGGCTTCGTGGTTTTTATAATAGCCGTCCATGACATTCGCTCCCCGCACTAATATTTCTCCGACGATATTTTCGGGGTCGGAGGAGTTGATGGCAATTTCCATCCGGTCGACAGCTTTACCGCACGAACCGGCTTTGAAGGTGTGCCAGTCGTCATAAGAAATGGCCGGACCGCATTCGGTCATACCGTAACCGACGGTGTAAGGAAATTGTACGGAAGAAAGGAATTTCTCTACTTCGAAATTTAATGCTGCGCCTCCGATAGCGATCAGTTTGAAACGTCCCCCGAAAGCATTGACGATTTTATCCCGGATCGACAGCCTTAATCTGCGGTTCAGATAGGGGATTTTCAGGAATAGCTTGATATGAAATTTTTCCAGTTGTGGCAGTACCCGGTGTTTGATGATTTTCTCGATAATCAAGGGTACGGCAACGATCAGGTTGGGACGGACAGCCGAAAATATTTCGTTAATGATTTTCGGGGCCGGAGTTTTGGAGATAAAATAAACGTGTGTACCACTGGCAAAGGGATAGATCAGTTCGAAGGCCAGACCGTACATATGAGCCATGGTCAGTATGGAGACCAGCCGTTCGCCCGGATTGTAGCCCATTTTGTCCAGGGCATACTTCAGGTTCGACCACATACTGCGGTAAGACAACATCACTCCTTTCGAAGCGCTGGTTGTACCGGAAGTATAATTGATCATGGCCAGCTGGTCAGGTTGATCCGGCTCGTAATGGATATCTTCCGGACGCAGGGCGGCGGGGTATTTTTGCCTGAATAACTCTTCCCAATGTCCGTGAGCTTTTGCCAGTGCCGGATTGGTATTATAGAAAAGAGAATAGTCCTCCATCTTGATGACGGTTTCCGGTTTCGGCATTTCTTCTTTTTGCAGTTCTTCCCAGATGGGAGTACCGGCAAATAGAATCCGGGCTTCCGAATGGTTGACGATATGGCGGATATTGTCGGCTTTGAATTCGTGTAAAATAGGTACTGCTACTGCTCCATACGAAAGGATTGCCAGAAAAGCGATTCCCCAGTTGGTCTGATTCCGGCTGCAAAGAGCGATTTTATCTCCCCGGCGGATTCCGCTTTCTTCGAATAACAGGTGCAAACGGGCAATATGGTGGGCTACATCTCCGAAGGTATGGGTTTGGCCCTGGTAGTCGGTTAAGGCCGGTTCTTCCCAATGGATTCGGATACTATGTTCTATATAGTATAAAAAATTCTCTTCCATCTTGTTATAGATTGATGAGAAAACGCATCTCAGGTCCGGGTGGAATGTGCTTCAGCACGGTCGTGTTTAATTTCGTCCATAATTCCACCGTTGAGGGGGCTCGAGGTGCGTTCTCTGTGTATGTATACTGAATAGGGAAAAGAAGGTTACAAAAAAGAGGTAAAAGGTAGAAAGTAAAAAGTATAAAGTTAAATATTGTGAGAAGTCGAAACTAAAAAACGACGGTGGGCGTAGTTATTGACGAGTGAATGCAAAAAGCTCATTATTATTACGTTACAATAATTTAACTTTATTATTATGAAAACAGAAAATCCAAACACTCCAATTTTCGGAACACCTGAAGAAGCCCGTGTAGCTCCTAAGTTTGAAATGCCTAAAACCTCAATGCCGGGAGAGGTGGCTTATCAGTTGGTACACGATGAAGCGATGATGGATGGAAATGCCCGATTGAATCTGGCCACTTTCGTTACCACTTGGATGGACGACTATGCCCGCCGGGTGATGACCGAAAATATGGACAAAAACATGATCGATAAAACCGAGTATCCGCAAACTGCCGAGATAGAAAGACGTTGTGTGAACATTATCGCTAAATTGTGGCATTCACCCGAACCTCCCTATTGCACCGGTACCAGTACCGTCGGTTCATCCGAAGCTTGTATGCTGGGAGGTATTGCTGCCCTGAAACGCTGGCAAAAACGTCGTCGTGCCAAAGGTTTGCCTACCAATAAACCTAATTTTATCATTTCCACCTGTATGCAGGTCGTTTGGGAAAAATTTGCCATCTATTGGGACGTTGAAATGAGAATGGTTCCCGTGACGATGGAAAAAATTACCATGGATCCGCAGGATGTGGTCGGTATGTGTGATGAAAATACCATTTGTGTCGTTCCGATTCAGGGGGTTACGATCACCGGATTGAATGATAATGTAAAAGAGATCAACGATGCCCTGGATAAACTGAACGCAGAAAAAGGATGGGAAATATGTATTCATGTGGATGCTGCTACCGGTGGTTTTATCCATCCGTTTATCGATCCGGATACCGTTTGGGATTTCCGTTTGAAATGGGTGTTATCTATCAGTGTTTCCGGCCATAAGTTCGGATTGGTATATCCGGGTGTCGGTTGGGTGGTTTGGAAAGATAAACAATATCTGCCCGAAGAGATGAACTTTGCCGTGAACTATCTGGGAGCCAACATTCCGAGTATTTCTATTAACTTCTCCCGTCCGGGCAATCAGGTATTGGCACAATACTACCAGTTCCTGCGTTTAGGTATGGAAGGTTACCGGCAGATCCAGCAGAATTGTATCGATGTATGTCTCTATCTGAAACAACAGTTAAAAGAGATGGGGATCTTTGAATTTTTCAGTGACGATATGCCTAATCCGTTGTTTATCTGGAAACTGAAAAATGATTCTTCCCGGAAATGGACGTTATATGACCTTTCGGATGCTTTGCATGCCCAGGGATGGCAGGTGCCGGCTTATACCATGCCGAAGAATATGGAAGATGTCGTGATCATGCGTGTCGTTGTACGGCAGGGAACCGGTAAAGACCTGGCCGATCTATTGGTGAAAGATATTAAAACCAATATTGCCCAGTTGAATCAATTGCAGGAACCGACTAATAGCGCTATTTTGTGGAATAAGAGAGAACCACAAAAGCCCAGAGGATTTAATCACTCCAGATAATTTCTTTTAGAGAAAAGAAGGAGCTGGTCCCCAATGGGACCGGTGTTCCTTTCAAGAATGGATAGGCGTAAAAGGAATCGACAAAATTAGAATGATCGGTACGAATGGATCAGAGCCGCAGATTCGCCGGTCAAAATTCTGAAAGAATTCGCTAACCCAATTTGTAAACCGCTAATCTATCTGAAAAACTTTGCAGACAGATTAGCGGTTTTTATTTATTCTGTCACACAAGAAAGATTCAGATATTCAAACCAGTTGATATTGGTTTTACTTAGAAGGTAAATTGGGGATAAGCCTAATAAAAAGTACCATAAAAAGCTCCGTTTGCCTTCCATCTGGATGCGGGAATGAATAAGGATATGATGAAATTCAATTATCAGGCCGAAAGAATTCATATCGATACCGTTTATCCGAAATGTAAGAGTCGGGCTGCTTACCGAGGAAAAGAGGATAAAGATTGGTATTTGTATCCGGCAAAGTTTGCAGGTAATTAATTTGGGGGATTACGACTTTAGATAAATCGATTGTTTGCATCTTTCGTGTAATTCCGGGAAAAACTCCCGGAATATTTTTTGTAATCGTTCTCCGTGCTCCTGCATAAATAGCGGCGTTTGGGCAGGATCGATCTGCAATCCCCGGTAGCGGGTCATGATTTCCAGGGATTGCTGGATTCCCGTTAGGGAGGCATAACGGCACAATCGGTCAGTCAGGATGAAATGCCATATGAACCCCTGAAAACGTTCCGGCAGGTGGCGGTAGTTCCAGGCTAAGGCGGTATAAAACCTCCGGCTGAACCGTTTGAGGGGAAGACCGGCATAGTCCTGAAACCGGCTGGCCAGGAAATAATCGAACAAGATGTCGTTCACTACAGCCGAATAACGCCCGAAAGTTTCCCGGCCTATCCCTACGGCTTCCCGGACCAACGGATGCCGGTCCGAGAAAGCATCGATTTCGCGGTGTAACAAAATTCCTTGCTGGAATTTCCGGGGATATTGTTTATACCCGTCCCCTTTGACCCCATCCCCGATAAAATTACCGATCTGAATACAACGGTCATTACCCGAAAGGAAAATGTGGGCGAGATAGTTCATAATTCGTTCAGCTTATTTGTAAAGGACAAATTTGCACATTATAAACGATACTACCAAAGCCCCTTTGCGGGTTAAAAGCTGAAAAGATCGTTCAAGGCCTCACTCATAGAAGGATGCGTATAGATCTGATCCCGGAGCGACGAATAGTCTAGTCCGGCTTTCATGACCAGGGCCACATTGTTGATCACTTCGCCCGAATCGATACAAAACAGGGTACATCCCAGAATTTTTCCGTTTTTGGCATTTACGACAGATTTCAATACCCCGTTGGTATTACCTGATACCCGCGCTCGGGGGATGGCCTCGACCGGAATGGTTTTGGTCATCACTTCGTATCCTTTGGCGATGGCTTCTTGTTCTGTCAAACCGATGCGGGATAGAGGTGGATCGATAAATACCGTATATACGACAGGTTCCCGGTCGACAATGGTCCGGCTGCCTTTACCGAACAGTTGATCCCGGATAATCCTGTAATCGTCCTGGGAAATATAGGTGAATTGTTTCCCTCCGCTGACATCTCCCAACGCCCAGATATCCGATGCGGTTGTTTGCAGATATTCGTTTACGATGATCGCTCCATGTTCGTTTAAATGTATTCCGGCCACTCCCGGATCGAGGCTTTCGGTGTTGGGCTGACGGCCTGTCGCTACCAGAACAGCGTTGGCAAAGAGGCTGTGTTCGGTTTTATCGGTCGTATCCCGATAGGTCACTACGGTCTCTTCGTCGGTATCCTGGATCGATTGCATTTCTATACTGAAATGAAATTCTATTCCTTGGTTTTCCATTACTTTCCGTACAGCTTCGGCAATGGTTCTGTCTTCGCGGGATAAAAATTCCGTTGTGTTTTCCAATACGATTACCTTACTTCCGAAAGCCGCAAACATAGAAGCGAATTCCAACCCGATGTATCCTCCTCCGATGATGACCAGGGTTTCCGGTAGCAGGTCCAGTTCCAGGAGTGAGGTACTGGTATATACCCGTCGGCTTTCCCGGATACCTGATATCGGCGGGATCACCGGAAGAGCTCCGGTATCGATAAAGATCCGTTTCCCCTCGATCTCCAGACGGTCTGTTTCGGTGGTTACCTCTATTTTACGGGATGAGCGGAATGAGGCGACTCCTGTATATACCGTTATATTCGGATGGTCGTTGAGCCGGTCGAAATTTAATTTTCGTAAAGCGGTGGTAATTTCGTTTTTCTTTATGATAGCTTTCCGATAAGCTGCTGCCTTTTCTTCAAAAGAAGCCAGATTCAGTTCCTTTATCATTTGGGCCTGATGGATCAATGCTTTGGTCGGAATACAGGCGATATTGATGCAGGAGCCTCCGTACATCGCAGCCGAACGTTCGATTATGGCTACTTGCTGTCCCCGGTTAGCTAAATCAGCAGCCAGTAGTTTACCCCCTTTTCCAAATCCGATAATGATTGCGTCAAAATGTTCCATAAAATGGGTGATTGATTAAAATTTACAGAAATCTCCACTACTTACGAAAATCAAAGGTGAATTGTTTGATTACTCCTTAGAACATCCCTTCCGCGATTATCGTATACAGCAGACAAACGATCACATAAAAATGAAAAATATGAAAACCAGATTGATTCTTTTTATTTTGTTATTCATCAGTGGCTTTGCAATAGCCGGTTGTAAACAACAAAACCAGTATCGTCCCGATGCGAAAATCGTTGCGGCATTTAATAACAAATATCCTCAGTCCGATAAAGTAGAGTGGGAACAAAAGCAGGGGTATTATGTCGCAGAATTCCGGGAAGACGGTATCGAACACGAGGCTTGGTTCGACGGAACCGGTAAATGGGTGATGACGGAAAGTAATCTGAGGTATAGTTCCCTGCCACAGGCCATCCGCGAACAATTCGAGAAAAGTGTTTACAGTACCTGGAAAAAAGACGATATCGACAAGATCGAACGGGCTGGAATGGAAGCAGTGTATATCATCGAACTCGAAAAAGAAGGATTGGATACCGACCTGTATTATGTCGGTAACGGCAATCTGATCAAAACCGTGAATGAAGTGTCTAAAGAGAAACGGAGTTCTTATATGCCTGTCGCTTCGGATATCCAGATTTGGATCAAACAAAAATATCCGGATGCTACCATCATTGAAATGGATAATGAAAAAGGTAAATTGGAAGTGGACATCCTGGATGGAGGAAAAGCTAAAGAATTGATTTTTCAGGGAAACGATTGGTTGTCGACTTCCTGGGAAGTGAGCAAGGCCGAAGTTCCTTCGGTAGTAATGGAAACTTTCCGGCATTCGAATTTTGGAAAATACCGCATCGACGATATTCATTTTTATGAGACGCCGAACAATTCGTATTACTATTTCGATCTGGAACAAGGAAATTCTGAAGTACATCTGTCTATCGATCCTACCGGAAATATCCTACAGTGATCCGATTTATCGGGACGATGAAGGTTAATTTATAAAGTCTGTAAAGTTTATGAAGTCCGAAGAATCCGATGACTATATAAACTTTACAGACTTTATAACTCTGAATTTAATTGGAATAAGGGTCCCGCTTTACGCATGTGTGTGTGTATGTGTGTATGTATGTAAGAAATGCATAAGTAGAATTTATCGTGTGAAATATCATAAAGAGTGTATGAATCGATTTCACCTGATTAGAAGATAATTCCGCGGGACCCTGTCTTTTTATGCAGCCTGTTTCTCTTATATCTGGTCAATTCCCGGCGACGTCACCGGAAGAATCTTTTACGTCCAAAACATTCAAAGATCTTGAATACTAATGATGTAGAAAAATGGAAAAAGTTACTTTTTGAGGAAATTTATTTATCGAAAAGTCCGTTACCGGCTAATTTAATCGACGTTTATTTTCTTCTCAAAACAAACAAATATTTCCTTTTTTTAACATTATTAAGTAACTCTTATTCAGTCAATAAAGTATTTTGGTTTTGTGACCTATCCCTTTTTACATCTAACTATTTAAACGTCCATTTTTTATTGCAAGGAACTGTTTGAAACAGTACTTGATAGCGATGACAAAAATAGTTTATTTTTTATTATTCGCCAAATAAATTTGTTGATTTCAATTATTTTCTCTTGAAAGGCTTTTTGAAAGCCGGCCGCTCTATTTTTGTTTCTATTTAATTTATCTGAGTTTGTTAATGATATTTTTTGTATTTATTATTGTCGACAACACTAGGTTGATTGGACGGTTGGGAACAAATTTTCCTGTACCGGTGGAGGTATTTCCTGTTGCTCTGGGTCGAGCAGGAAATAAGAAAATTAGGGGCTACGGAAATTATGCTCCGGCTGGCAAAAGGGAAAGACGGACCGGTGGTGACAGAAAACATAATCTGGTTCTGGATGTTCGTTTCCGGGACATCGGTCCCGCATCGGAAAAAGATCACCGGTGTCGTGGAGAGTGGGGGGATATCGGCCCGAAGTGGTAGTTACTGGGTGAGAGTAGGTGGAAATAAACTTTTCTGGGATGATTACGTACAATAAATTCGATGAGATCGTTCATTTGTAAACTTGTATATTGGATTATGTTGAAGTTGTACGTATTTATTTTATGGGCTTTATTGCCGTTACTGACTATGGGAAAGGGAATTCTGATTCAAAATGTCGTGATTTTCGACGGGAAAAGTGAAAAGACCGTCACGGGAAATGTATGGATCGAGGACAATGCGATCCGGAAAGTATCGGCCGAACCGATTGTTGCCGGAGCAGAAGTAGAAGTGATCGATGGGCGGGGAAAATTTCTGATGCCCGGATTGATCGATGCACATTGGCATGCTTATCTGGCTGCTAATACGATGGTCGATTTGTTGACCGCTCATGCTTCTTATACACAGCTGAGAGCCGGAGAGGAAGCCGGGAAGACTCTTTTGCGGGGTTTTACGACGATCCGGGATGCGGGGGGACCGGTATTCGGACTGAAAAGGGCGATCGATGAGGGAACACTGCCGGGACCGCGTATTTATCCTAGTGGGGCGATTATTTCCGAAACAGGCGGACATGCCGATTTTCGTATGGTATACGATATCCCTGAGCCTTTCGATTGTTGCGGCCTGACTCATACCGAGAAAATCGGGGCTGCTATCATCGCCGACGGGGTGGATGCCGTGATCGTCGCTTCGCGGAATAACCTGCGTCTGGGTGCGAGTCAGATCAAGCTGATGGCAGGCGGAGGGGTCTCTTCGTTGTATGACCAGCTGGAAGATGTGCAGTATTTCGAAGATGAACTGCATGCGGCGGTAATGGCCGCCGAGGATGCGGGTACTTATGTGATGGTGCATGTCTATGTGCCGGAGGCGATCCGCCGGGCTATCCGGGCTGGGGTGAAAAGTATCGAACACGGTCAACTGATCGATGAACCGACGATGAAACTGATTGCAGAGAAAGGCGTGTGGTTGTCGATGCAACCCTTTATCGGAGAAGGAAATAATCATTATACCAATCCTGTACAGCAGGCGAAACACGAACTGGTGGTACAAGGCACCGACCGGGCCTATCAGCTGGCGAAGAAATACGGGGTGAAGCTGGCATGGGGTACCGACTTGCTTTTCAGTCCGGCCAATGCACGGAATCAAAACCTGAATATCGAAAAGATGACCCGCTGGTTTTCCAACTTTGAAATCCTGAAGATGATCACTCACGATAATGCCGAACTGTTGGCTCTGTCCGGCCGCCGTAATCCTTATCCCGGTAAACTGGGGGTGATCGAAGAGGGGGCTCTGGCCGATCTGATTGTGGTGGATGGAAATGCACTCGAAGATATAAAAGTGCTGACCGATCCTGGCAAGAATATGCTGTTGATCATGAAAGACGGCAAAATATATAAAAACGATTTATAATATCCGCTACCCCAGAGCCTTTTAGACCGGGATTTTTCCCCGGTTATCGATTAAACACTGCTTTGTATATTTGGAAAAAACAGAGCAGTGGTTAATCGATAACCGGGAGATTTATGTGTGTAGACGATACAGATAATCGGGGTATCCGGGTAGTTTTGTCTTCTAGATTTCAGGATATGAAGGCAGAAAGAAATTATCTTGTAGAGAAGATATAATTGGGGGGCATAAAATTGGATTTATGTTAGGGGATAACGCAAGAACAGACTGGCAACGGTAAGGGAACCGAAATTTACTTGTACGGGATTGAATATTCCCGCCCTTTGGGGCGAACGGTATGTATTTCCACTCCGGAAAAGAGGGGGCGTGCGATATGTTTTCTATGTGCAGAGTTTGGAAGTATAAGTCTACAACTCTATCATGTTTTGGGGATGATCCTTTGTGGTCTTCAGACATTCAATCTAACCTTGCAGTTAATGAAAAAACGTATGGAGTTATCAGTACCAGATTCTGATTTACGACAGCATGAAGATCGTAGTGAAAGAGTCCGGTATTCCGGTTATACATGTCTGTCACAAATGAGGATTCGAATACATTTTCTGATAATTTTTGTTCGATATAGTTGTTTGTTACTGCAATTATTTATTATATTTAAGGCATAAATATAAATTATTATTATGCGTTTGAAATTGGTACTTAAAATTGTGGAAGGAACCGTTTTACCTTGTAATTATATGTATGAATTGTCAAGTTGTTTGTACAAGGTATTGAATGAAGGTAATCCGGTTTTTACTGCCTGGCTACATGATAAAGGATATTGTAAGGAAAAGAAAGTATTTAAATTATTTACCTTTTCGAATTTCTATTTTCCGTGTTTCAGAATCGAGGGGGATCGGATTTTTGTTTTGGCGGATACGGCCCAGTTGATTGTGTCGTTCTATCCGATAGAAGCAATTGATGCTTTTGTAATGGGTCTGTTTAAGAACAGGCAATTGGAGGTTGGTGACCGGAAATCGAGGGTCCGCTTTGAAGTCTTTAACTTAGAGCGGCAGGCTGAGCCGGAATTCACTTCCCGGATGTTTTTTAAAACTCTATCGCCTATGTTTATTGAAGAGCAATTACCGGAAACCCGGAAAGCGATACATCTTTCACCGGGGAATCCGAAGTTTGCAGAATTGTTGCATTTGAATCTGCTGGATAAATACAGGGTGTTTTATGGACAGGAACCCGATCCGTCCTGGCCTCTGACCCGCTTGCATTTGTTGTCTGAGCCCAAGCCTAAAACAATTGTGCTGAAGGTGGGTACTCCGGAGGAAACCAGAATGAAAGGATATACTTTCCGCTTTGAGCTGGAAGGACAGCCGGAATTATTGCGTCTGGGTTACGAAGGTGGTTTCGGACGATTGAACAGCCAGGGATTCGGTTGTGTGGAAGTGTTGAAACAGTGATAATAAGTTTAGTGTGTGTGGTGTTTGAGTTTTTATTCTGTTGTAAACGGGAAAACAAAACTTTTAACTCCTTGTTTGGGTATCCAGGTTGTTTTGGGTGAATTTGTAATAGTAGTGGGATAGAATTGAAATAACCCGCCGATGTCCATCGGGATACCGTAGGTACTTATTTTAATTGACCTAAGTAGATTTTTACAGAATGAAAATAAAACAATAATATGCTTCAGGAAATTAATAACTTTATGAATAGTTTGCCTGCTGAGTTAAAGCAGGCGGGGCTGAAGCCTAAAGAAGGACTGCATGTTTTGCTGAAAATCCAGGAAAAGGAGGGAACTCATTTTATGGACGAACAGTCTGTCTGCCGGGTTTGTCTGACCCGGAAAGCGACAGAATTCGATTATCCTTTTTTACAGCATTGTGCTGAGCTGGCTCAGGTGGGATGGTGTGTGAATACCAATAAATGTTTCGATCTTCCGGCTAAGGGGCTGCATTCCTGTTCTCCTTATTGCATTGCCTTGAAACGGGAATCTCTGGAAGGAGGAGGAAAATATGCGAAAGATAAGACTAAAATCTACGACCGTATCGATACTTATTTTGCTAATGCTTTATCCTACGTCGAAGAGGATAGCGAGAAAGAAAGAATAAGGGTTTTTCAGCATTTTATCAACTCCAAAGAGAAACTGAATGCTTTATTTGCCTGTTTTCAGTCAGAGGTTGATGAAGTCAAGGATAAGGAGTACATTATTCTTTATTTGGAGGAGGAGATGGAAAAATATCGCCGGGTTCATGAAAAATATTTGTCGGACAAATTATTCAATACCAATGAATACAATATTTCGGTAGAAAATCAACTCTATGGGACCAGCGATTTCCTGAATGGATTTCCAACTAAAAAGCCTTTTTTATCCCATCAGTCGGCTGTTTTCGATATTGCCGGGCGGATTACCGGAGAGATGGCTGGAAATCTCCATGATTTTCAGGAAATCATGCGCCGGAATGTTTTACCCCGTCCTTTGCCGTTGTTTGTTTACCGGGAAGAGTTGCAGACCGAAATGCTTGCGGTTTTCTCCCGGTATTTGGCGGATGGCAAGAGGATCGGTTATCAGGAGATCATACGGGAGCTTTATAAAAATCATCAGGACGATATCGGTGATTATTATTTATTGTATTACTATGGCGATACGGTTTGTGATTTCGATTTTGTTTCCCGTTTCCGCTATCGTTTGCAGAGTGGGGATAAAGAAGGTTGGATGGTAAAAGATCATTTTCAGATCGGTTTTACGGAGAAAATAAGCCATGTATTTGAGTTGGAGGAAAAAGTGTTACGCGAAATATTTAATAACTCGTTGATTACACGAACGAAAGCCGGAGATACACAACGTAAATATTTCGATGAATTAGAACCGAAATACTGTAAATCGGAAAATAACTATTTATTGGTATTGAAGTATCGGCAAGCTTTTTATGATTATATCTATAAATCCAGATTACAGGCTGTTACCCGTCCTATGTTCGATCATATTTTATTGACCGGTATTTTGGAGGATATCCGTTTGGATGAATTAAAAGGAAACCAGCATACCCAACGCTGGGGGATTTTGTCTAAAATGAACATTTGGTTCAGTTTGGCTGAACGTTTTGATTTACAATTTAAAAATACAGATACTATGGCAAGTAAATTGGAAGAACAGAGAGTGTTTATGGTTGCCTTATCGCAAGGTGAGGCTATATTGGAAAACGACGAACAATATGCTTTTGCAGCCGGACAGGTGATTTACTATTTATTACATAAGAGTAAGACGGCAGACAAAAGTTATAAACGGCTGGAGCCTTTTTTGCAGCAGGTGCACGCCTCTGAATTGAATAAAGCGATTGCCCGGCTTTTCGATACCTATAAGCATGAGAATTTTTCAGGCAATTTCCGTCATCCGTTTGCATCGGTTATGGCCTATCAGACCCAAGCGAATATGCGGGACTACCTGCCCATGATGCTGGCCGGGATTTTTTCGGATAATCTGCTTTTTAGCGTTAATAAATCAGAAGAAACAAATGAAGAAAACTAACTTAAAATAAAACATTATGAGTAATACATTTAAAAACAGAGTGTTTGGTTGTGTGGTAATCAAATCTGTCAATTCCAATTATAATGCGGACTTTTCACATCAGCCCCGTACTTTGCCCGATGGGTCGGTATATGCAACAGATAAAGCATTGAAATATACCGTTCGGAATTATATAGATAAAAATTATCCGGAAGACAAGGTATTTTATTTTAAAAGCCTGAATGGAGATATGCAGCCCCGGGATTTAGACCAGAATTATGCCCGTTTCTTCGGCGATTATCCGAAAGCGGATAAGAAAGAGGCGGTCAAGGCGCGTAAAGTGATTCTGGGAAATTTGTTGAGCTGTCTGGATGTACGGTTATTTGGCGGAACTTTTGCCAGTAAAACGGCCAATTTGTCTATTCATGGTGTTGTACAACCGACGCATGGGGTGAACCGATATGTGGAAGGGATTATCTATTCAGAGCAGATTGCTTCGCCTTTCCGGAACTCCAATGATAATAGTACGGATTCGATGCAAACGACTTTAGGAACCCAATTTAAATTACAGGAAGGCCATTACGTACATCATTTTTCAGTCAATCCCGGTAATTTAGACGAACTGACTGAATTTGTCGATAATGGAAGATTAACGGGGGAGGATATTGCCAAATTGAAAGAAGCTTTACGTTGCGGAGTGACATATTATGATTCCTCTTCCAAGGCAGGAACGGAGAATGAGGCCTTGTTGTGGGTGGAATTGAAAGAAGAGTCGAAGCTGGTATTACCCTCTTTCGTGGATTTGATAGAGGTAAATGCAGAACGGGAAATTGATTTTGCGAAAGTGAGTACCTTATTGTCCAAAGAAAAAATCAAAAATGAGATCTCAAAAATTGAATTGTTTTACAATAAGGGAATTACAAAAGTGATTCATCTGCCGGAAGGAACGGTCGAACTTGAATTGAACGGGTTATGAATAATCAACGACTGATTTCATTTGATATACAGGCTGATTTCGGTTTCTTCAAAAAGCCCGATTACAATGATGGGGTGTTGCTGACCTATAATATGTTACATAAGCCCGCCCTGTTAGGCATATTGGGGGCTATTATCGGTTTGCGGGGTTATCGGAAAAAAGGAGAATGGCCGGAATATTACCAGCGGTTGGCTGCCCTCCCGGTGGGAATAGAACCTTTGGAGGGGAGACATGAGAAAGGGAATTTTCAGAAAACGATAGTCAAGTATACGAATACGGTCGGATATGCTAATCAGGATGGTAACCTGCTGGTTGAAGAGAGTATGCTGATTCGTCCGGCCTATCGCTGCTATCTTTTGTTGTCGGAAGAGCATCCGGATCACCGGAAGTTGTACGAGTATATCCGGGAAGGATGGGCCGAGTATATTCCCTATTTGGGTAAAAATGAATATCCGGCCTGGTTCGGAGATTCGTTCCGGGAATATGCTTTTAAAACTTTTGTACCGGAAACTGATTTTCGGGTTTCATCCTTGTTTATCAAAGAAGGAGTATTGAAAGGACAGCAGGTAAAGGCCAGTTTTTCGTTTTCGCTGAAAGGCATAGTGAATCGAGGTAGTTTTGTGTATTTCGAACGTTTGCCTGTTGGTTTTCATCCGGTTCTGATGCAATATGAATTGGCCGACTTCGCTTTTACGGATTGGACCTTACAGGCTGCCACGCAGATGGTAAATTTGTATCAGCTGGAAGAGGAAGGAAAGATTGTTCAATTGTTTTGAATATGAAAGACTGTAAAGAAATAATTCAGGGCCAGATGGAGTTATTGTTCGGCAGGTTGAAAAATGATTCTTATCTGGCACATATTTGTCCCGGAAAATCTGCCGAATCTTTGCAGGAACATACGGCCAAAGTGGTTGAAAGGGCTTGTTGGCTGATCGGCAAGCACGGTTTGGAGAAGGTCGTCGATCGTTTGATTCCGGGGATTGCCGGAAAATATTCGGAGAATGTGCAGGAAGAGTTGAAACGGATGTTTATGGCGGTGTTTGTTTTTCATGATACAGGTAAGGTAAACGATAATTTTCAATATTCCAGGATGTTGAATCGGTTGTTTAAACATCGGAAGACGGAAATATTGGTACCTGCCTATGGACATTCGTTTTTGAGCGCCTGGCTGTTTCTGGCTTTTGAATTGGACCGTGTGTGGCAAGATCCGTGCCTGACGGAGGAAGAAAAAAAGATGCTGTTTGTCTATGCTTTTTTCTTTGCCTATGTTATCCGGCAGCATCATAGCGGCGGTTTGGGATGTGCCGATGAGGAGGAGTTTTTTAATTCATTTGCCGGGGGATATGAAGAATTGCATACTTATCTGACGGTTTGGGGATATGAAGGGGATTTTACTTGTGTCGAAGCTGTATTCGAGCATATTGTTGCTATCCGAAAGGAAACGGATGCGCAACGGGAAGCTTCTTTTGCTTTGTATGCGCTGATTAAATTGAATTCTTCTGTTCTGGCGGCTGCCGATTATCTGGCGACTCATGCATATATGACTGGGAGACAGGTGAAAGAGGCCGGAATTTTTGAAGACCGTCACCGGGTAGAGGAAATGATCGGGCATCTGCGAAATTACAAGCATAACCGGGGGATATATGAACAATTGGATAAATTTGTTTTTGAGTATCCGCAGGAAAAATCCGGTGATCACTTGAATCGGCTGCGAACCGGAATGGCTGTGGAAGTCATCCGGACCGTTCGTGAACATTCTGATGATCGTTTGTTTTATATTGAGGCTCCGACGGGAGGGGGAAAGACAAATTTATCCATGCTGGCGGTGACTGAATTAATGGCCGTCCATCCTGAGATTCAGAAAGTATTTTATGTATTTCCCTATACGACTCTGATTACCCAGACAAATCAGACACTGAAAAATGCTTTGGGCTTGACTTCTACGGAACTGGCGGAGTTACATTCCAAAGCCGGATTTAATGAAAAAACGGAGGAAAGAGAGGATGGACTGTATGCGGATAAAAAGCAGGATTATATCGATCGTTTGTTTGCCCTTTTTCCTGTGTGCGTTATGTCGCATGTGAAGTTCTTCGATATGTTGAAAACAAACCGGAAGGAAGCGAATTATTTACTCCACCGCCTGGCGAATGCGGTGGTGGTTATCGATGAATTGCAGACCTATAATCCGCTTTTGTGGGATAAAATGTATTATTTGATTGAACATTATGCCCGCTTTTTTCAGGTTCGTTTTATTCTGATGTCCGCGACTTTACCTAAGATCGGTAAACTGAGAATTCCTTTGAAGGAAAGAACCGGATTTGTGGATTTGTTGCCTCAGGCAAAATCTTATATGCAGAATCCAAATTTTGCCGGGAGAGTGGAGTTCAGGTTTGAGTTGTTCCAGGAAGAGATCGATATGAACGATTTAGCGGATTTTGTTCTTGGGAAATCAGTGGAATATCGGGATAAACCGGGGAAGAACGGGACGGTTCATACCATAATAGAGTTTATCACTAAAAAATCTGCCGCGGAATTTTATGCTTTCATACAAGAAAAGGAGCCCTTTTTTGACGAGGTATTCCTTCTCTCCGGGACAATTCTGGAACCCCGGAGGCGGGAAATTATCAATGAGCTGAAAAATCCGCTCAGCCGGAAGAAAAATATATTGCTAATCACGACACAGGTTGTTGAAGCTGGGGTCGATATCGATATGGATTTAGGATTTAAAAATATATCCTTGATCGACAGTGATGAACAGTTGGCCGGGAGGGTAAACCGGAATGCCTGTAAAGTGGGCTGTGAAGTCTATTTGTTCCGACTGGATAATGCAAGTGTCTTGTATGGAAAAGATAAAAGATATCAGATGGTCCGGGAACAAATTTCTGTCGGTGAATATGAACGTATTCTTCGTGAAAAAGATTTCGGATGTTTGTATGAATTGGTTTTTGAGAAGATAAATTGGATGAACGAACAGACTTATGTGCAGAATTTCCGTTCGGGATTTTTGAGATTTGTCGAAGGGTTGGATTTTCAACAGGTAGATCGTAATTTTCAGGTAATCGAGCAGCAGAATGAAACTGTTTTTGTCCCTATACCGTTGCCGGTAGAAGTGGATTCGATGACAGAAGGTGTTAAAGAGCGTCTGTTTTCTGACCGGGAACTTCAATTTCTGGAAGATTTTGGGGTTGTGCCTTGTGAGGGACTGTTGGATGGAAAGGAAGTGTGGGAGGTGTACGAACGTCTCGTATATCGTGATCATCCTGCAAAATTTGATCTGGAAGAAAAGGTCGGTTTTAAAATCATGCAGCGGATATTGTCGTGTTTTACTTTTTCTTTGGTTGGTTATTCGAAAGAATTGCAGGAGTTGAAAGGGGGGACGGGGGAAGAAAAGTTGGGGTATTTTTATTTATCCCATTGGGAAGATGAGGGGGTGAACGGAAAATTGTACGACTATAAAATGGGATTGAATAACAGAGCATTGAAAGATATAACTTTTATATGATAAATGTGACAGGAACTTTGATTAATCTTTATCAGGTGTGTAAACGGGAAACGTGGTTACATGCCAATGGTATCCGGATGGAACATACCTCGGATGTAGTCACGGAAGGAAAGCTGGTACATGAGACTTCGTATCCGAACCGGGCAGCCAGATATGAAGAAGTGAGAATCGGTGGTTCTGTGATTGATTTTTATGATCCGAAAGAGAAGGTGATTCATGAAATCAAAAAATCTACATCGAAAGAGGAGGCGTATATCTGGCAGGTGAAATATTATTTGCTTTTGTTTGAACGGGAAGGAATAGCCGATGTGGTGGGGATGTTGGAATACCCTTTACTGAGGGAGACGATGCGGGTGGAGTTGGAAGAGGGGGACCGGGAAATATTGCGTCAGATGGAGGTGGAGATCCGACAGCTGATCGGGGAGGAGGCATGTCCGCCTGCTTTATCCAAAGGAAAATGCGGAGCCTGTTCATATTATGAATTTTGTTATTCCGGAGAAGGGGAATGAAACAGGGAATAAATGTTTTTTAATGGACTTAAAATTGTTTTATGAAAAGGACGTACTATTTATTTAATCCCGGGCGGTTGAGCCGGAAGGATAATACGCTGAAATTTACTCCGGTAGACGAAGAGGGACAGGAAGGGCAACCCCGTTACATTCCTATTGAAACCGTAGATAATCTCTTTGTATTCGGTAGTTTGGATACCAATAGTATGATGTACAATTTTCTGGGTAAGCATCAGGTGGCGGTTCATTTTTTCGATTATTATGAACATTATACCGGTTCGTTTATGCCTAAAGATTACCTGTTATCCGGCAAGATGCAGATTGCCCAGATGAAGCACCATATCCGGCAGGAAAAACGGATGGCAATTGCCCGAAGTTTTATCGATGGGGCAGCGTTTAACATGTTGAAGAATCTGAGATATTATACGAATCGGGGAAAAGATATCAGGCAACAGATGGAACGGATAGAAGCCTATATTCCATTGATTGCTACTGCAACCGATATTCCGATGTTGATGGGAATCGAGGGGAATATCCGTCAAACCTATTATGAGGCATTTGATACGATTATCGATGGTTTTTCCATGGGAAACCGGACAAAGATGCCACCTTCCAATGAGGTGAATGCGATGATTTCTTTTACTAACAGTATGTGTTATTCGTTATGCTTGGATGCCATTTATCATACCCAATTGAATCCGACGATCAGCTTTCTGCATGAGCCGGGGGAAAGGCGTTATTCTCTGGCTCTGGATATGGCAGAAATCTTTAAACCCATATTGGCGGACCGATTGATTTTCTCCATGTTTAACCGTAAACAGTTAAGGGAATCGGATTTCGATCAACACTTAAATCGATGTCTGCTAAAGCAATCTTCTATGAAAAAAGTAGCCCAGGAATGGGAAGAGAGGACGAAAGAGACGATAAAACACCGGAAGTTGGGAAGAAGTGTCAGTTACAGGCATTTGATTAAATTAGAATGTTATAAACTGACCAAGCATTTATTGGGGATGGAAGAATATAAACCTTTGAAAATGTGGTGGTAATGTATGTCATTTTAGTATATGATGTCGATCAGAAGCGGACGGCTAAAATGTTGAAATTGTGCCGGCGTTACCTTTCATGGATACAAAACAGTGTATTTGAAGGGGAGATTTCAGAAGTACAGTTGAAGCAATTAACATCGGAAGCCCGGAATCTTATGGATGAAAAGGATAGTTTGATTTTCTTTAAAAGCCGGGACGAAAAATGGCTGGAAAAAGAGATTATAGGAGATGAAAAAGCCAGCGTTTCTAATTTTTTATAGCGTCGACCTTAAAAAAATGATTGGGGGTTGAGAGAGTAATTACAATAGAAATGGAATAATAGTTCTTTGACATGTTGAAAATGAATAATTTAAAAGTTGTTGTCGAAGGTCAGGGTAAATTTAAGAATTGAAGGTCGACTGCAAATGTTTGTAAAAAATGAGAATAAATGGATGATAAATCATTGATTTTGAAGTATATTTGTTGGCGTTTTTAACGGCTTTTAATTGAACTAAGGTAGAATTGAAACTTTCTTTTGATGGTTGCAATACACCGGAAACTTCGTCTTTTAATTGAACTAAGGTAGAATTGAAACATTTTTCATCCTTACCTCTCTTTTTGTAGGCTTTACTTTTAATTGAACTAAGGTAGAATTGAAACAGGGGTTTTTTGATTTTGTCCAGGCAGAAACGGGGGCTTTTAATTGAACTAAGGTAGAATTGAAACTCGGTACCGCGCCGGTCGGTGTTCTGAATGTTAATACTTTTAATTGAACTAAGGTAGAATTGAAACTTGATTTTGATTGATGCTTCTGCGAGAAGTTCTTTCCTTTTAATTGAACTAAGGTAGAATTGAAACCCGAATGTCCTTGATACTTCACTTACCTCGATTAACTTTTAATTGAACTAAGGTAGAATTGAAACCCGGAGGAGCCGATCTTAGCGCCATTGCCGGAGGAGCTTTTAATTGAACTAAGGTAGAATTGAAACTCTTCCAGTTCGGCCAGCATGCCGGGAGCGGCAAACTTTTAATTGAACTAAGGTAGAATTGAAACTCAGGGAATCGAAATCAGGTATCCCGGCTTTCGGTAGCTTTTAATTGAACTAAGGTAGAATTGAAACCGTATATGGCTACGTGGTTGGGTACGGTTTATTCCTACTTTTAATTGAACTAGGGTAGAATTGAAACTGGACTCAACCTGGCATGTTTTTATTAACCGTCCCGGATAAGGGTGAGATTCCGAAATGTCAGTTTGTCGCCGGGGTATTGATCTTCTCGGAACGATGAATATTGGATTGAATATATTGCAGGATATTCAAAGCTCTTTCTTCCGGACATTTATTCATTTGCCGGGGAAGAAACAGGGCGATATTGCGGGCGACAACAATGATGGTGGTATTGATTACCTGGGCGATAATCTTTTTACTGTAGAGATTCCGGTTTACGTACTTCCGGATGATCGTTTCTACCAGCGATTTATCCGTTTTATGGCGTAAAATACAGCCGGGTTGATGATTGGCATGTTATAAAAGTGAAGCACGAAAACAGCAAGTACGGCAATGCTACGATCGGTAATGGTTTGCCGGCGCTCCGGTGTATATTGTCATTTTGTATCGATAAAGTGGTTGGCTGGGTACGGAACCCGGATAAGAAGAACCATGCAGATATCGGTGCGGCGATAGCGGCCGAACATATTTGTTTGGCTGTAGCGGTACAGGGATTAGGGAGTTGATGGGGTTATAATTTCGATCCGGACGGGTGAAATCTCGATTGTAGTTACCGGATGGCAGGAGCCTGTCGTGATCATCTCCCTGGGGTATGTAAACGCTTCCCGGCATGTGTTTCTATCAGGAAACCGGTGAATGAGATAGTGACTGTACTGTAAACCGGATAGTTTGGCTTATGAAAACAGAACTGGAAAAATGTCTGGCCGGTGAGTGGTATGATTGTCATGTTCCCGTTTTTCCTGAGCTGAAAAGAAAAACACATTGTTTATTGATGAAGTATAATTTCTTACCTTATGAAGGGAAAGAGGAAAAACAAGTTTTGTTGTGCGGGATGTTCGGAAGTATCGGTACAGGGGGGAGCGGTCGGGCATGCTTTTAGTTGAGGTTATGGTTGTAATATTCATATAGGTGATCGGGTGGTGGTAAACACTGGTTGTACCTTTGTCGGTTTTAACCGGATCGCACTCGGGAAGCGGGGGCTCATCGCTTCCGACGTACGGATTTATACGGCTAGGTATCCTGTCGGCTTGGACGAACGCCTGACTCCTGTCGGGATACCGGAAGGTAGCGAATATATCCGTCATACTTTTGCCTTGCCGGTGACGATAGAGGATGGTGGCTGGATCGGAGGAGGTGCAATTATCCTGCCGGGAGTCACTATCGGTGAAGGTGGTGTTATCGGGGCCGGAAGTGTCGTTGCCGAAAATATTCAGGCCAATAGTCTTGTTCCTGCCGGATGATACGTGAAATCAACAGAGGCAAGATGAGAGGGGATTAAATACTCGGGAAACCGGTTAGGCTGAATCTGAAATTAATCTATATCTTTGTTGGGTTAATCCTGACTATTGAATTTATATGAAAAAACAATCTTCATGTCCGTCAGCCTTGAATAGGGAAGAAACAGGCTATTCTGCACAGATAGGACCGGATTTTTTTATCCGTGAAGCTACTTTGGCCGATGCCGCTATCATCTGGCAGACGATATACGATAATCGGGTATATTTGCGTACGTGGCTTCCTTTTGTCGATGGATTGAAGGAGGTGGCTGACGAAGAAGCGTTTTTAAATGAACAGCTGGCTCTTCCCTATGCTGATCGGAACATCGTCTTTGTTATCGGCCAGGGCCACGAATTGTGCGGACTGGTGGGGTTTGTCATCACCGATAATATTAATCATCGCACCGAGATCGGTTATTGGTTGATCCCCGAATATCAGGGCCGTGGTATAATGACCCGTTGTGTCCGCCATCTCTGTGAATGGGCGGTCAGCGAACGGGGAATGAACAGTATTCGTATCCGTTGTGCAGCCGGAAATGCACCTAGCAATGCCATCCCCCGCCGCCTGGGTTTTACCCTTGAAGGCGTTGAGCGCGAAGGGGAATTGATGGCTGACGGGCAATATGTGGATTTGAACGTTTATAGCATTCTGAAGAGAGAAATAGAAAATTGGTAATCTCGTTTATTTTTGTTATCTTAGTACTTCAAATATAAAGGATTATTGGCTGATTTCATTAAACAAATAGTCTTATAATCAAAATGTAGATTTATCTGGATTAGCGTTATTTCGCTCCTGATCAGTGTCACCTTGCAGACTCCGGATAGGTGAAATCCTTCGGATTTCTGATTGGCGAACCTTTGGTGCTGGAGTGGCATTTTTATCAGGAACGAAGTTCCGCCAAGTAGCATCGGAGATGTGCCGATCAGCGAAGTACTAATCAGAAACCGTAGGTTTCCGGGTACAATGGTATATAAACGCCATGACCTTTTAGAAAAATCTCCGGGTACTACCGATCCATCGGTGATCATAAAAAAACGACTGTGGGGTGTCGACTTAATAAATTTTAGTTTATAAATGGTGATTAAGGAGGGTTATTGGGAGAGAGATTTCAATAAATGTAATTTTTTATAAATTCAAGGGGTTATGAGAATTGCGAAAAATGAACTGTTAGCAGGAATTCCGGTTTTGAAAATCAGGGATTATTTTCGGCTTTTATATTCCGGTTTGATGACAAGGGATGGCTTGGCAGAACGTTTCAATTTGAATGAAAAAGAGACGGAAGGTTTAGTTGGTGAATTGCTGTCTAAGGGATATATTGAACCAGCAGACAACGGCATGTATCGTTTGACATTGAAAGGAAATGCTTTAAGCATAGCCCGTTGTATGGCTCCCATTAACCGTGAAAAAGCAGATCGGATCATGCAAGAATTTCTGAAACGGGTAGAAGAAGTAAACCGGGATGATTTTTATCCATATCGGGTGAGCAAACTGGTATTGTTCGGTAGTTATCTGAATCCGGAACAAATGGATTTGGGGGATATAGATATCGCCTTTGAATTGGAACCGAAGATTAAAGATTACGATGAACTTATGCGTTATAATGATCAATTGGTGGATAAAGCCCGTAAAGAGGGCAAATCTTTCTCTTCTCTGATCGATATCCTCGGCTATTCTGAAAAGCTGGTCATATTGAAGTTACGGAATAAAGAAAAATACATCAGTCTCCACCGAATGACCGACGGGATCTTGCAAATAACGGCATGTCGGCAAATTTTTCCTTAGATGCGGGTAGGATACATCGATCGCTCATATTGAAGCCGTTCTTTTTTCAGGGGAATCGGTTTCATGTTTTTTTCCTTTCAGAATGAGGTTGTGGTTGTTAATGGTTTGTAACGGAGAAACAGAAGATGATATGGAGAGATATCGTTAAAATAAAGATGTTTGGAACTGTGGGGCCATTTTTATAAATTGAAGTATGAAAAATTTTATCGGAAAATACCAACAACAAGAACAGGAAAATCAGGTATTTCTAGGGAAAAAATTAGAAATACAGGTTAATTTATTCATACAGGGCTTTAATTGCCAGGAACAAATGACATTTTATTATCTCAATGCTTTAGGCATGTGGGAATATAACGAACGAAATTTTGATAAGGTACTGATGCAGGCTTGTGTAAAGATTTCTTATTTGTTGTACAACGCTCATCAGCTTCTTTTAAGAGGAGAATATGGTGTTGCGAATATTTTGTTGCGTCAGGTCTTTGAATATCTGGTTATCGGTAAATATTTCTATAAGCAACAGAATGAAATATGGGCAGAAAAATGGTTGGAAGACAGGAAATATGAGGTGTATGATAAAATTTTGCGGCTTTTGAAAATACCTGACAAAAAGCATCTGTGCGATTTCTGGAAAGTATTATGTAGTCTGGCTCATGCTACTCCTTCTTCACAGCAGATAAGCTTGGACGGTCAGTTTAATGAAATAGATATTGAATTGAGTTATAATGTAGTGCTTATTTTACTCTGTTGTAAACATGTATTGGTAAATTATTTCTATTCGAATAGGAAATTAATGCGGTTAATAAAATTAAGTCCTGAAGTAGCTAAGGAAATGGTGGATTTGAGACAAAAGTCCGCTGCTTGGATTAAAGAGACGACATCTCTATTTTCAGAAGATGGCATAAAGGTTTTGAAAGATTATAAGAGGTATTGGGTATTTAAAAAATAGGATCGAATTGTGATCCTGGCTTTATAATATTGGCCCTGTTCATAATTTTGTGTAAATGGCGACAGGATTCAGTTGTAAGTTCTTTTATAGCTGTATTCTGTATCGGTTATCATTCCTTTCCGAATCCCTTCGGTTACATCGAAAATAACATAGGATTGATGGACGGCTTTTACGGACCAGAATAATATCGATGAGGATACCCGGATGCAAATTGAATTAGTTGATCAGGCTTTGACGGAATTGCAGGTAAAATATAAGCTGCAGGAAGAAATAAAATGTCCGGGGATTGGCCTTTATTAAGCCGGAAGGTTGAAGTTTAATAATCGAACTGATCTCAATTACTGATGTTGGAATAGAAACTTAAAAAACTCAAACCGGACGAAAGGTCCGTCCCGGAATCCCTTTTTTATTTTACAATCCCGATAAATTCCCCGACGACGATAAATCCTTCTTCATCCCTGATTTCAATAGGCTGATAATCCGGATTCAGAGGGTAAAGGATTATTCTTTCATGCATCCATTCACCGGTTTCCGGATCCTGTTTTTTCTCACTGCTGTATTTTTTGATCGAATAGCTGCCACCATTTTCAAAATCGTAATGTTCCCGATGTTGGACCAGGACAATTTTACCGATCCGGGAACCCACAATATTTGCACGGAATACGCAAAAATCCCCGTCCATGATTCGTGGCTCCATAGAGTGGCCGTTTGCCTGGACGATAAACATGCCTGAAGTCAATTTGCCCATGCCCTCTGTTTTGATCCAGCCTTCTTCTTCTGCCTGCTGCCATTCACCGAATTTACCGCAGGCGGCTTTCAGGGTGTAGAGCGGCAGGTAATCGATGTATTTGACGTCGTCATTGACTTCACGTTCAATGCGGGGGCCCTGGGGTTCCGGCAATGAAACTACCTTCGCTTTTTCTTGAGGAAGTTCAAGTTGTTGCCTGAAGTAATTTTCCAGTGGTTTGTCACAGAAATAGACGTAACAGCCCTTCATTCCCCGGGTAAGTAGGGTTCGGTAGGTATTTTTTATCAATTCTTCTGCAAGCTGTGCGGCTTGTGCCGGGGTACGCCCCACCTTGATCCCTTTCACGGAACTGTCCATCCGGGAGCGTTTCGTTACGTCTGTGACCACTTTACCGTTTTCATAGCGCAGGTCATTGCCGATAATCACGCCGGCATAATCCAGTTCTAGGCCCTGGCAGGTATGTATGCAGCCGATTTCATGAATAGAGTTTTCCCCGATAATCCAGGTACTCCCGTCTTTTTCGAGATTCCATTTCATGGCGAACCCGAAGTCAGGAATGTTCACATCAGTGGCTTCCGGGTTTCTTTTACTTTTCCAGTCCCAGCAATAACCTGCCACCATCCGCGATTTGTTGTTTGTTTTGTTTTTGTCTTCGATGGTTTTTCTCAGTTCATTCGGGTCACTGAATATCCGGAAATCGAAATCATCCTGCGATAAGCGGATGTTGGCCGTATCGTTGATTTGCAGGGTATTGTCCAGCCAGGCAAGATAACCGTCCGAACCGTTGCAACGGAATTGGGAAGATAGTTCGAGTTTCTTTATGGATGCATGGCAGGAGCGTGCTGTTTTTTCAATATAGGCAGAGTCTCCGATGTCCTTGATGTGTACCCTTTGATGGTCATCGACAAAGAAAATAACACATTTGGCTGCCCCGATAATTTCGCGGACCTGGTCTTCTCCCTGATTTTGAAACAATCCGCTCTTTTGGTTGAGGCGGTGGGCTTCGTCGACGATAAGCACGTCGAAAGTGTTGGCTGGCGTGTTGTAGAAAGTGCCGGATCCCCCGAACATATTGTAAATCTGGTTTTTTCGTAACGTTCCGGCCAACTTTGCCGCATACACAGCCCGGGGTGCTGCGTTTTTGGATACGTAGCGGGAGACCAGCCTGTTTCGGGTGGTCTCCACCAGCAGGTTGATTGCCACTACGCTTTTTCCGGTTCCCGGTCCGCCTTTGACAATCAGTACCTGTTTTTTGTCGGCACTTGCTTTCCGGATCATGCTCAGGGCTGTCTCATACACCACTTTCTGGTCATCCAGCATGATAAATTCCTGGTTCCCCTTGAGCATGGAAACCAGGTTGTCTGCAAGTTGCTTGGAAGGACGGAGGCGTCCATTTTCTATTTTGTACAGGATATCCTTTGAGTCACCGTATTTGACGTACTTTTTAATAAATTCCCTTAATTTTCCTGCGTCAGATTGGAAAAAAGGAGGGGCTTCGGTAATATAAGGTTCGTAGCGGGGATTCGTGATGATTTGGTCCTTCGGGTAATTATGGAGATAAGCGCAGGGGGTCAGCGTGATTTGCTCGTCCCGGACGGTCTGGTTATAATCCTTGATCAGCGTGGCATATGACCATGCCTGATAGGAAGGGTGTGCCGTCTCTGAGATACCATGCTGGAAACGGTTTTTTACCAATGCATCTTTATCCGTTAATTCAGCCGATGACCATTGCTTTAGTTCAATGATAACGACTTGTTCCTGTTGTACTTCATTTAGCCCGGTAATGATGAAATCAATCCGTTTGGAAGTCAGGGGAATCTGAAATTCAATGGAAATACCGGCGTCTGCTGGGATGTCAGGATCTTCCATGATCCTGTCCATATACGACATTGAGTTTTTCCACGATAAGGTTTCATTGGCAGAAGTACTCCGGCCCAGATGGATTTTATATGCTTCCAGAATTTTTTTATCGATCTCATTGCTGAAAACATCATCCCGGAAACCTTGTTTGGTCGATTGGTATACAATCATAGTTCCGTATATTTTTTAGCTGTCCCTTTTGCTTTTTCTACCGGATATTTCTCCCCGTTCTTCCGGATTTTTTCCAGCACAATGTCGAAGATGTCCAGATGGTGCTTCTCGGCCAGCAGTAATGAATAAGTCAGTACGTCCGCCAATTCCTCTTTCAGCCGTTCCGGGTTCACCTCTTCGGCCTGGCTTTCTTTTTTCCACAAAAACAGCTCGTTCAATTCCGATGCCTCCAGCAGTAGCGCCAGTGCCAGATTTTTCGAATCATGAAACTGTGCCCAGTCCCGTTCATCCCTGAACCGGATCAGGGTCTCCACCACTTCCTTGTATTTATCCATATCCCTATTGCCAAATAATTTTAACCAAAAATAAGGAAATGTTTTGAGTTGGGGAAAATTATAAAATGAAATGTTGTATTTAAAAGAGAATATTCTGTATTAATCGAAGATTATGGATAGAAATTTTGGCGTTTTTACACCTTGGTAATCAGTTGACGGGATTAGATCGTTGGAAATTTATTGGGATATCCGGGAAACCGGACGAATTATCGATTGTTTTATTCTAATGATCATCCCGGGGAAAATGGACTTTAGAATTCAAAACAGTTATGACATCTTCATCCGGTTTGGTAAATGAAATCACCTCGGTTGTCGGTACCCTGGCGGTTTCGTTTAAAGAGAAAAAAACAGATCGAAGCTGATTTCCCGTTTCGATCGGATTAATAATAAACTTTGAAAATCTAACCGGACAAAAGGTCTGCCCCGGAATTTCTACATCATCCATCATCACAGTCCGGCTAGTTGCCGGGCTTGCTTGGAGGGTTTGGATGAGTTTGTGCAGTTTTTCCATGATGTCAGGGGATTTGGGTCATTTTTTCAAGAATACCTATTCCGGCTTCAATCAAATCTTCTTTCAGGTCGACAGGAATAAAAAATAGTTTCTCTTCCCGGTTTGGTTTCAGGGGATACCCTTTAAATTGTTCCTCCACAAATTCAGTTTTAACTTTATCGGAATATTTGATACACCATCCATGCTGTTCCGCACAATCCAGCGTCAGACCATTCTTTAACTCTAACCATTGATTGAAATCTTTGGTAAGTGGGTAATATTTGTAAACCAGATACCTGAATAGGTTGATGTGATAAGAGCTCATCCGGTCTTTATTGATGACATCAATCCAATAGTTATCCCATCCTGCTTCGAAGAAGATAATGTTATGTCCGTCATGCATGGCTTGCAGGGAATCCGGATATTTTGCGATATAATAGCGGGAATCTTTTTTGTTCAGGTCATAGTTGGTAAGGTAGTTGTCTATGATCTTCCGGAGTTTGTCATATAGGGAGACCGGACTGTCATCTTCGGATAGTTGATCGATTAATCCGGAAACTACAGGGTAGGATTTGGGGGTATTCATGATGTCTTTCCATCTGTCGCTAAATCCGAAGCACCAGTTACGTCCTCCGGTATTTATGGTATAGTCGTTGATGGTAATTAATGCCCTTGTAATCAATGAATTGTCGATAATATTCTGCTGTGGAGGGGTGGACAAGGGGATCCGGATATGTTCCGGTTTAAACAATTCCTGGAACAAGCCGAACCGCTTCCTGAATGTATTTTTGTCGGCAGTTGTCCAGGGCTGACGAATGGCGTCGTTGTCTGAGAATTTTTCATACCAGATGCATTTTAACGAACCGTTCGTGACGGGATGTGCCTCTGCCTGCCAGAATAGCTCTTCAAGTTCCGGGTCGCCGGTTTGCCTGTAAATGTTGATCTTATTCAGTTCGTGCTGGTCAAAGACATTTTGTAATTCTTCCGGAGCCTCCTCTTGCTGGGTGTGGATGAAATCGTAGAACGGCAAATTTGAATTTCTGAATTTCCGCAGGAATTTTAGTAAAGGTACATTGTTGACCAGTTTTCTGCGGCAACCGTTTTCAAGGGTTTTGTATATCCGTAGCGGATCGCGTTCATCCCTGTTTTCTTTTACGTATACGGTTAACAGGCCTTTTAGCACGTATAGGTCCCCTTTTTCGAATAGTTGCTTGACTTGTTCCGGGTATTGCCTTTTTATTTTTTCCAGGGCTTGGTAGTAATCTGAAATGGAGGAAAGGGTGAGGGATACTTCAAGGATATCTTCTGCCGGTTTGATTTTGTCGTGCTCTTTGCAGGAGAGGAGCTCTATAACCGTACGCAAAAAATTATTCATCCCGGTATCCACCTGCCTGATATCTTCCCCTTCATTCAGGGAATAGAAAAATTCTTCCCAGGTATCCCATTGTTTGCCATATGCATGATAGGCTGATTTTAAACCCGATTCGCAGAGCTTCTCAAAAAGCAAGGGTTTTATATTTTCGTAGGGTTGTAATATTTCTCCCCGGCTGTTCATGGTGATGTAGAGTTCTTCCCCCTGGGAGGTGTCCTTTACGTTAAAGTACCAGAACCGGACCTTCCCGGCTATCGTATCATATAAAGGCCCGGAATTCTCTCTCAGTTTTTCATCGATGATTTGGAGGGATTTTAGGATGGTTTGGATGGAAGGATCGTTGTCGTAGATGGTGGTATACCATCCTTTGTTTTTTATTTGTTTTTCGATGCCTGTTCCTGTAAACCATGTGTTATCGGAAAACAATTTCCGGAGGAAATCGTCTGTGGTCGACCTGACCCGGTAGGAAAAGCTCATGTGCGTTCCGGAACATTTCAGCAGGCCGTTAAAATCAGCTTGCCTCTTTTCTTTTATAGATAAATAATAGAGGATCAGTACTAAAGTGGTAAACCGTTGCTGTCCATCGATCAGAAAACAGGTGGAATGTGATGCCTCTTCCGGCATATAGGAATACAGGAAACCGACGTTTATATCCGTTCCGGCCGTTGTGATATCCCGGATGAATTGTTCCAGCAATTGTTTGTTGTTACCCCAGACATATTCACGTTGGATTTCGGGGATGACGATGTCTTGTGTGCTTAAAATATCCCTGACACTTAAGGCTTCCATTTTCATGATCTTAATTGTTTTGAGTTAACCATGCATTGAAATTCTTTCCTATTTCTTTGGCGATTTTATCCGTATTCCGTTTAATATCTTCCAGTGTCCACCGGTTTAGCGGGATACCGGTGGCTTCCCTGGTATCGATATCTCCTTTCATAAATACGGCGAGGGTATGGGGACGCACATATTTCTGGTTCATATATTCCTGGAAGATTATAGTCCGTTTGTGGGCATAATCGGCATTCCCGTAGCTCCGGTTGATCCTGAGGTCCAGCAAAGCCATGTTGCCGATGGAATTCAGGCCGGCAGAATTCAGGAGGTTTTGCAGCTGGATGAGTTCCTGTTCTGTCAATTCAGCATCGGAATGATTCAGGATGTCCTGCATCTGGGACCGGATATCCTTGAAATCTTCAGACTGGGCAAATTTTTCCCAGTCTGTTTTGATCGTGGTAATTTCCCCGTTATCCTTGCGTGGGGTTTGGGAAAGGATATGCTCTTTGTCTTCTCCGTCTTTCTGCCCGGATTTGCGGGTAAAATAGTCTGTCGGCAATTTTTTTATGGACTTGGAATCCAGTATCCGGAAAATATCCAGCAGGATCAGGATTTGGTATAATTCCTTGTCATTGTTGTACCAGTTCTCCCTGAAGTCAGAAATTGCTTCTGTCATTGTCTTCAGGCATTTCTGGTAGTCCGGAGCTGCTTTTTCTGTTTCCTCCAGATACCTGTCCAGCATTCTGGTGGCTATCGTATGTTGTATGTCTTTCAGGAATTTATCCCTTGAATTCAATGTTTTCCATTGGGTGTAAATGTCGCGGAATGGAGTCTGTGCTTTGAAATTGAAGAACAGGAAACCCAGGTAATGGTACAGTTCCTTGTCATTATACCAGCGTTGCAGGATGGCATACATTTCCTGTAGTTCGAGGTACATTTCCCAGCGGTCGTCATCCGGGTTGCCGTTCGAGTTTTTGCCATATTCAAAGAAGCTGAAATTCAGCGATTCCTTTTCGTTTCTCCGGTATTCGTAATAGAGGAGGTAGAGCAGGTTTATGGGCAATGTGGTAAAATCAAAGCGGTTGATGCGTGCCATCCCGATGGTTTGGTCTGAGATGAATTGTCGGAAATAATCTGCTGTTTTCCCGAACCAAAGGTTCATCAGGTCGAGTTCCATGCCCATGCGTATGCGGAATTCACGGACTTCGCTGGTGGCGGAGGTGCCGTGGTATTTTTCTTTGGCTGCCCGGGTCATCAGGATTGCCCTTAACAGATCGGCACCGTCCAGGTTAACTTTTCCGCCATTCAGGCTGGAAAATATTTTCTCCTCTTTGTCGTCGACGACATTGACAATTAGTTTGACCCGGGATAGCAGGATTTCCAGAAATTTACCTTTGTCTGTTGCGGTGTTTTCTTTAAACCATGCCTGGATGCTCCGGGCAACTTCCCTGATATAATACTGGTCTTTCCGTTCGGGGACCGTCTCCTTTTCCCAGATGTGGCCAGTGAGAACCTGTTTTGTTATGAATTCGTGTGTCTCCGGCCGGATAGAATATTGTAGCTTATTTTCCAGGAGAAGGGGAGTGCTGTCGGTTTCATGTTGTAGAAAAGAGAGCAGGATCAGTAATGTGGTCAGGCGTTGTTGTCCGTCTACGACATGGAAACAGTTTGCGTTTGTATTTTTTACCAGGGTAATGTTTTGCAGGCAATAAAATGTAGCTTCTGCGTTTCCGGTTTCCTGCCGGAATTTCTCAATATCGTTTAATAAAGCCACTATATTGGCTTCGTTCCATTTATATCCTCTTTGGTATTCCGGGATGTTGTAATATCCGGTCAGTTCTTTACGCAGGAAGTCGGAGAATACTTCCTTTACGCTATAAATTAATTCGTCCATAGATTTGAAAATAAATTAGTTATCGTTTAAACAACTCCGGACTAACCTTTTTGTCAGGTTTTCCGGTAATGATATCACACCAACCCTTTTGCATCATGAAATTGTAATTTTTCCTTTCATCTCCGGAATGGATTTAAATTACCATCATGTCCCAATATTTATTTTAATTTTCTTTGCTAAATAATTTTAACCAAAAATAAGGAAATGTTTTGAGTTGGGGAAGATTATAAAATGAAATATTGTATTTAAAAGAGGATATGCTGTATTAGCCGAAGATTGATGATATGAATCCTGTATTGATAATCAATAAATTGGAGCGTACTACCGGAAATTTTATTTGGGCGTTTGGGAAACCAGACTAATTATCGATTGCTTACTTTTGATCTCATTTTGCACTATAATGGCGTAATGTTGATATAATATATTTTTTATTTAAAAATATTATTGTTTGAATTTGGAATATTGAAAAATATTTTTAAATTTGTATAACTCTGTGTTGAGTGTATAATAGTTTAATTAAATTCAAGTAGAATGAAAACACAAATGTTTTTGAAGGGTGCAATGGTAGCCATTGTGCTTTTCGTAGGTGCCGCTCTTTTTGCAGGTACCTCGGGGGTTAAATGTGAAGGAAGTGTGGTAGATCAGTATGGGGAGGGAATCGTGGGGATCACGGTTACGACGACGTCCGGTCCGTCGGTTTCGGCAACGACCAATAGCCTGGGCCGTTTTTCAATGTCGGGAATCCAGGCGGGATCGGCTGTCAGGGTGATTGTGCCTGCCGGATTCAGTGCTGTCGGTAATACCGAAAGTGAACCGCTGACCCAGGCTGAAAATGTGGTTAACTTCACTTTACACGACGACAGTTACTGATTTTTGTCAGCTGTATCGTCGGCGTTCTTTTATTTCTCGCAATTTTCTTGGTTGGTAAATTCGCACCTTGCCTTTCAGTAGAACAGGAATAATACGGGTCATCCAGTTCGTGGGATTATTTTGTATTAAAAGTTCTACAGGTATTGCGAAGCCTCCAGCCTTTTGATCCGGTAATCCCACATTTTTTTCATTCTACTTTGAAATTTGTAAAGCAATAGGGATGTTTCTGCCAGAAACCGGATAAAGAGATACAGACAGGAGGGTGCTGGAAGGGCACCCTTTTTTCTTATCCTGTTCCGGGGATGGGTATGGGATGGTTCGGCCTTGGGACGTATCCGGGACGGTACAGGGTCGGTTCAGGTACGCTGACCGGTGTCGGGATAGCGTCGCAGTATCGTCTTTGAACCGAAGCTGATGTAGCGAATCCCCGGCCAATGGTATGACAAGATGTTGTTGAAAGCTTTTGATAAATATGTAGCGGAATTAATGTATGCCGAGGCGTATATCTCTTCGGGCGGAGTTAAAACATTGTGCCGGTTCAATCATTTCAGGAGCCGTCAACAATTTCTGTTTTTCTGTTCCCATTCTTTGCATTCGGTTTGGGAGGAATGGAATAAGGACGGATCACTTTCGGATTACCATAAGTATATCTCCTTTAAATTACAGGAAGCGGGAAGATTGTTTATTTTCGAAGGCGGGGAGGTCGTTTCCCACCGTAACCTATTGGTTTATCAGAATGAAATTCCCGTTTCCCCCGATATCCTGAATGGTTCTTCCCGCCATCTGCTCGGTTCTTTTTTACAAATACAGTATTCCTCCTGGCTGGAGTTGTGCAGGCTTTGCGAGTCTTTCTTTTCTGTTTATCCGGGGTATTACATATGGACCGGAAAAGAAATCGAATTACTGGAACTGGGGGATGCCCTTTGGACAACCGGATATATCCGCCCCCTGGCAAAGGAAAAAACGAAAAGGTTATATTTCCGGCGCTTGTTCGGATTCTTTAACCTTCCGGTTCCGGACGATCCCTGTCATCGGCTCGGGGAACTCGGTTTGAGGGGGCGTCCCGATATCTTTCTTGCCTGGTTACGGGATAGGTACCTTTCTTATTGGGAGGACCGTGAAGATTAAAGTTGTTCGTTTTTCTGTTATTTTCCCAAAAACGATTATTATTATGTACCGGTTGTCGGTATGTCGGTCGGTGTAAGATTCTCAAATATAAATGGTTGTGTATATTATACTGTTCTTTTTGAAGTTTATGGCAGGCGTATGGTTTAGTAGGGGGGGATAGGAATGTAATTTGCCGTCATAAATCATCCCGGGAAAAATGAACTTTAAAATTCAAAACAGTTATGAAATTATTATCCGGTTTAGTAAGTGAAATCAGCTCGGTAGTCGATACCCTGGCGGTTTCATCTAAGGAGAAAAAACAGATCGAAGCTGATTTGGTCGCGGCAATTGCCCGGCAGGAAGAGGCTTTGAGTCAGAGCCAGTCTTCCATTATTCAGGCAGAGGCTCAGGGCAACTGGCTGCAACGCTCGTGGCGGCCTATCATCATGCTTGTCTTTGCAACCATTGTCCTGATCGGCACTTTTTTCGATTTGCCTATTCTTTCCGATACTTCCCGTTTCTGGGATTTACTGGAAATCGGAATCGGCGGTTACGTGATCGGGCGGAGTGCGGAAAAAATCACCGGTCGTTTGAAAGGAGGCAAGTCATGAAAATCGAAGCCCACCAATTGGTCGGTTCGTGCGTGGAATATCTGCGCTGTACCAAATGCAGCCGTTTGCTGGAAACCATCGACACCGTTGTGTTGCACTCTACCGATGGGGCCAATGCCATGTCGTCAGCCCATTACCTGGCGCGTAACGACACTTCGGTATCCGCCCATCTGGTGGTGGCCCGCAGTGGGCGGGTGATCCAGTTGTTACCCTTTAATGTCCGGGCTTGGCATGCCGGGGTGAGTGAGTACGAGGGACGGAAGCAGTTGAATGATTTTTCGGTCGGTATCGAGATCGACAATGCCGGACGGCTTCACCGCCGGGGCAACAGTTTCTTTTCCTGGTTCAACCGGGAATATCCTCCGGGGGAGGTGTTCACGACTGTCGAAAACGGACATGCTGCTTATTATCATGGCTATACCCGTGAACAGATCGGGCGTGTGGCGGAAATTTGCGCCTTGCTGAAAGCCCGCTACCTGATCCGCCGGTTGTTGCGCCATTCCGATATTACGGTGCGAAAGACCGATCCGGGACCGGCTTTCCCGTTCGACGAAGTAAAAAGTATTGCAGGATTTTAAAACTGGGGATTATGGCATCTGTAAAAAATGGTTTAAGCGAAAATATAAAAGGGCGTTTAGGGAATGTAATTTTTTATTCCCGTCTGGGCCGTACTTATGCCCGCCTGCGCCCGCCGAAAGGGCATGATCCGTGTACCGTCCTGCAACAGCAGCAGCGCAGCCGGATGAAGGACGTCACGCTGTTTTATAAGGTTGTGCGCCAAAGCCCTTTGGCCGGTATTTGGCGGCAGGCCGCTTATGCGCAGGGGATGACCGGGATAAATCTTTTTGTAAAATCGAATATCGCTGCTTTTTCAGGTAATGGCCGGGTAACCGATTATGAAAAGCTGCATTTCAGCTTCGGGGGCCTGCCACAGGGGGATTGCTTCCGGGTAGTCGGTGGGAATTCCGGAATATCGCTGGATATTTACTGGGAAAATGCAACCTTATTGAACGAAGGACGTTGTGCAGACCGTTTTATGGCTGTGGTGCTTTTTGAAAATGACGAATTCATCGCTTATACCGACTTGGGGAGCATTTATCCGAGATCCGGTTGCCATGCCCTGATCCGTTTGCCGGAGGGGTATCCCCGGCCTCGCCGGGTTTATTGTTTCTTTGCAGCTGTAAACGGTAAAGACTATTCCGGCGATGTTTGTTGTGAGGTGGAAAATTAAGCCTGGCCGATTCAAGTCCCTTGGCCGGAAGTGATTGTAAAATATAAAACAGATACTCAACCGGAGAGAATAATCCGCTCAACCGTATTCTGCCTATGGGTAGGATACTTGCGAAGATTTCCGTCGTGAAATCACCGGAATAAGAAACGATAACAACATTAAAAACATGCTATTATGGCAATTTTCAGATCTTTTTTGTTGGGCGATGTGAAGAAATCAGTAGCGAACCTGACGATGTATATTGCAAAAGGAGTGAGTATTGTGAGGAGTAAGCCGCTCGATGTCCACAATCCCCGTACCGACAAACAACGGATACAGCGGGCAAAAATGAAAGCGCTTGTCGGGCTGGTGAGTGGTTTCGGCCCTGCGCTTTCCATAGGCTATCCGCAAGTAGTGGGTTTAAAGAGTGCAAATAACCGGTTTGTGCAGGACAATATGGAGATCGTGACGGTCGACGATGCATTTAAAGCCACAATTGATTTTAGCAGGCTGGTTTGCTCGTCCGGGCATCTCAAGGTGCCGAAAGTGTCGGTGAGCTTTAAGGAGGAGGAAAAACAATTTGTATTTACCCAGACCGTGCAACAGCAAACGCTGACCTGTAACCCGACGGACGTCGCCTGGGTCGTCGTATACGAAAAAGTGCAGCACGAATCCGAGGTTTATCCGCTGAAAGCTCGCAAAGAAGGTGGAGAAGTTACGGCGGAGTTACCCGAAGACTGGGAATCCGTTAATTGCGAATTCTACACCTTTGCCCGTAACCAGGAGGGCACACAGACCTCGCGTACCTCCTACCTGCAATTAGTTATACTCTGAATTCCCGGATGATGAACAGGCTGATTTATTTTATGACAGGCTGGTTGTCTACCCTCAGCATCAGCAATCTGATGGGTGGGCAGGGAATGGAACTTTGGCGGGAAAACCTACTGGGCGTGATCGGTGGCGTTTGCAGTGCAATCATCGTCGCCTGGCTCCGCTGGCGCTGGGAACACCGTGACCGGCGCGATACGTGAGTATCTCGGAATTTTATTGTGGAACACTCCCCGGCTGTCGTGGCCGGGGAAATTTTAGGAGTTGTAAAATTTAACCGGACGAAAGGTCCGTCCCGGAATCCCTACTTACCTTCTATTTTGCACCATTTCTAAGATACAATACTTTTGGTTGTTTCATATTCTCATAGGTGTTTATATACATGTTTACACTAAACGTAGTTTTTTTGACTTTGCCAGAAAAAGATCGGTGAAACCTGCGGTTTCTGATTGGTACTTTGCTGATTGGCGCATCTGCGATGCTGATTGGCGGAACTTCCTTCCTGACAAAAAATTCCCTTTCAAAACCGAAGATCCGCCAATCAGAAATCCTTCGGATTTCACCAATCAGGAGCCTGCAAGGCGATACTCATCAGGAACGAAGTAACACTAATCCAGGTATACCTACATCTAGTGTAAACATGTATATAACTGCCAAATATTAAATAACAATGACACAGCAAGAAGCTATAAAAATCTTTGAAGAAAAGAAAGTACGAACAATATGGGATAGTGAAGCTGAGAGATGGTACTTTTCTATAGTTGACGTTGTTTCCGTATTGACGGACAGTACTGACGGACGTAAATACTGGAATAAGCTGAAACAGAGATTAAAAGAGGAAGGAAATGAAACGGTGACAAATTGTCACCAGTTGAAAATGCATGCTGTTGATGGGAAGATGAGAATGACTGATATTGCTGATACCGGACAGTTATTCCGATTGATTCAATCCATTCCATCTCCCAAAGCCGAGCCGTTCAAATTATGGATGGCGCAGGTTACCCGGGAACGGTTGGATGAGATGCAGGATCCGGAACTGACGATTGACCGGGCGATGATGGAATATAAGAGATTAGGGTATTCTGACAATTGGATCAACCAACGTCTGAAAAGTATTGAAGTACGAAAAGATCTGACAGACGAACCGATGACAAACCGAGAGCAGAACTGTGCTTACACAAGTTTTGCCGAGGTGCGAAAGAGGAAGGCGAAGCCAATGGAAGAGGAGAGGATTGTTTATACCTGTTACTCTCCATATACGGCGGTTTCGTACCTCGTGTTGGAGCGTTAATATACTCACTGCCTTTTATAATTTTTCAGAATATTCAGATGGTATTAAAGACTCGATTAATCTTCTTCCGGGCGGATAAAACCGATAGGGCGGCGCGGTTTGTCTGACAATTTTTGATGTACCTGCAATTCTGCCAGTGTCTGATTGATGAGTTCGGGTTGTATGCGGGTGTCTTCGTTGATATCGTTCTGGTCGGCGAATATTTCTTCCATGTAGTTTCTCAGTTTCTTCATTTCTTGTTGAAGTTCTTCATTCCTGCAGGATGGTGGATTGGTAATCAATTGACGAATAGCCACAAAAGCACGCATAATACCTTTGTTTATTTCAATGGCTGTTTCAGAATTAAGTACGCTGCTTAGTATAGCAACTCCCAACTCTGTAAAAGCAAAAGGCAGATATTTGATATTACTCCCACGACCCTTGTTCAAGGTGCCAATTTGGCATTTTGAAAGTTCATCACGTGTAACCTCAAACATAAAATCTTCACCGTCAAAACGTTTCTTATTTCGTCGGATTGTACGTTTTAATTGTGCGGTTTCCGTTCCATACATTTGTGCGAGATCAAAATCCAGCATTACCCGCTGTCCGCGGATTTCATATATTTTGCTTTATATGAGCTGTAAGTCTATCATAAGCACATAGTTTCCGGATTGAATCCTATAAATTTATGAAAAATTCTTTATTTATCGAAGAGAGTAATTGGGGGGGAGAGGCTACTATATTCCAGGAAGGAAGCGGACAACTAGATAAGGATAATTTGAAAAATGGATTAAAAATGTAGTTATGACTGATATTTTGATGTGAGAATCTGACGAAATCCGGGAATTATTCGATCAGCTTAAAAAATAGAAGAGGGGATCAGTTTGGTTATGGAAAATGATCATTCCTCTATTGCTTCAGATTATTATTTCACAGGAGAAAATGTCCGGCAGATTTTACACATTCCCGTATTGCAAAATTTGAGGGATACCCGCTAAATCCCCTACAGCCGTATGTTTGAAAACTAAGTTTAGAAAGAATCTCACCAAATGACCTAAATATCGGATTCATATACTTCCTAACGCCCCTGTGTTTAAGATCACAATTTGTGATCTTTAGACATTCTTATTATGCATAAAAATTGACCTTGAACAAAGGGCGAGGCTACAATATTAAATATGCCCCTTTTGCTTTTAGCGAGTTGGTGGTAATCATGCTTAGTAGCATAAAGCTGGAAGATGAGGTTTAATAATCCAACTTACCTCAATCACTGATGTTGACATGGAAACTCTGAAAATCAAACCGGACGAAAGGTCCGTCCCGGAATCCCTATAAATGAACAACAGATAGGAATAGAAGAGAAGATCAAGGAGGCGAGGGAAAAACATAATAAATTTTGGGAAGAGCAGGAATTACCCTTAATTTGAGATTGAAAAAATGTTGGAGTTTCATTTTATATTTATCTTTGCTACATTATATTAAGATGGTTATATATGAATTCAGATATTGAATACGAAAAGTTTACCCAAGAAGTCTATCAAAAATTGGTCAATGCTGATGTAGTCAAAACAACAGAGGTCAAGCACGATATCAAACTTACTGGTAAATCAGGCCAAGAACATCAAATTGATGTTTATTGGGAGTATGAAATAGCAGGAGTTAAGCATAAAGTTGCCATTGAGTGCAAAAACTACAATCGCACAGTTCCTATTGGTAAAGTTCGGGATTTTTTCGGAGTTTTATACGACTTGAATAATGTTGCTGGCATTATGGTGACCAAGATAGGATATCAGGAAGGTGCGAAAAAATACGCTTCTTATTATGGTATTAATCTGATGGAACTAAGGACACCAAAGCAAGGAGAAGGAATTATTGGGGAAACAATATTGAATTTCGACATACAGGTACGTCATCGTTTGTTTTTAGTGGATGAAGAATGGGCGAAAGCTAAAAATCTAAATTTTCAACGTTACAAAAACAATCTTGATTTCATGAGTAACTCTGACTGGACATCCGGAAAACCACATATCCGATGGAGCAACTCAACACATATTCCATTAGAGACAAAAGATGAGAAAATCTGTGACGGGAAAGGACAAATAATCACTACCCTTAATGAATTAGAAAGTAAATTGCCGGAAAATTTTGAAGAAGATTCATATTTCACTTTCAATTTTCAAGATGCTTATATAAATACTACTTATTTGGGGCTAGTAAAAATAAAAGAGGTGAAATATGAACATGAAAAAGAAAATCAAACAAAAATTATTTCCATTGATGCTCAAAATTTTATAAAAGCAATCCTAAAAGATGCGATAAGTGGTGAAATTAAATTTATTGCTAAAAATGGAAGGGAAGAAAAATAATAATGACAACTGATAAGAAAGTATTTAATATTGATTGAGAGGTTAGCCTATGTCAGATTAAGTTGGCTATTACAGATGAGTTTAAACTAAAAATTAGCCATGACACAGTTCTTCTGACACTTTCGCTTGCTTGGAATACTTAAATTATTCGATTCCTTTTCAATATACAAGATAAAATATGCTATTTATTAAGGATATCTATACACCTATCCAACATTATTTCATTATTTATTATTACCACACAAAGTTTCTTTCTTGTTCTTGTGATTATCTGGTATAGCATTTGGCTTTGGGAGTAATAAGGGCTGGCAGCGTGAGGGACACCTTGAAGTTCCGAATAAGGCTTTGAGGGAAGCTCTTATAAACTCTCTTTGTCATCGTCAATGGGAAAAATATAACTTAACCAACAGCATCGCAATTTATGATGACCGCATAGAAATTGCGAATCCGGGAATATTCCCTCTGCAAATTACTCCTGAAACCATTAAGGAACCTCCTGAACCATATCCATACAATTTAAAGATTGCCAAAGCTTTCTACAAATCAACCTATTTGGAAAGTTAGGGATCCGGAGCTAAACGCATCATGGATGCATGCCGTGAACAAGACATAGAAGAGCCTATCTGGCGATGGGACGTTGGTTTTGTGATTGTCAATTCAAACGACCATTTTACGGGCTAAATCACCAAGAAAAGAAGTCTGCAAAAGAGAACTTATGGGGTAATGTCACTCAGAATGTCGCGGTCAATAGTAGGTATAATAAACAAGAAATCCCGACCATAATGACCGGGACTTCTCTACTTCCTTTTTATAGTGCAGGTACGACGACTAAGCTCGCACGGGCACTTTTAATATTGCAAAGGTAAGCATTATTTCTTATCCTGCCAAATAAATATGGCTTTAACATTCGAGTTTAGAGGCTTGTGCCACGACTTTCCGAGCTTCAAGCGTTTGAATGGAGTTGGCAAGATGATGAATCTCATTTTCCAATTCCGTTTTTCGGGCTTGTGAAATGCACCCCAATATATACTTTACAACATCTATGCCACCTTTTATGTTGTGCCTGCAATCAACAGAGATGCCGGCAGGTAAACGTTTGATGCCTTTGGGGAAGTCCATGCGGTAAATGCAACTTCCGTGTGCGCACTTGTTGCGAAGTACACGTATGGTTTCCATGTAATTGTAGAAGACTCCTCTTGAACAACCATAGGCATTAGCCACCAAATCTTTTGCTTCCGGTTCTTTCAACGAATCATATAGCGTTATGATGTTACCGATTGTCATAAACTCTATGGTCTTCCACGCAGGGGCATATATTCCCGGATGGTTTGCATGATGACGCTGGATTACGGGGTTCTTGCGCATGGCGGCATAGACTTGTTCCTCAAAATCGTTCACGAATTTGGAAGTTACATACTTGCGATTGACAAACCAGCAAGGGTCATCAATATACCGGAGCGATATGTTATAGATGAGTTTTGTACGGATATTGACCTCAATACGGTCAAGAGCGTTAAGCAACAATCTTCGGAGTTTGGTGTCAAATTCATAAAGGTCGTAAACACTTTTGAACGTAGTACCCGCTTTCAGCTTATGGTCACGATGTTCCAGGCATGGAAATTTTATCTCGTATGGGAAAGAATAGAATCCAAGCCGGTAATAACCGACATCAAGGAGGATTTCTTTTGCTTTCTCCTCGTCATCAAATGCCATACCGTTTGCTTTCAGCCTGGCGATTTGTTGGTCTATCGTGTATGCCTTTTTCATTGCAGTTTGAATTCGAGTGTGAAGTTACTCATTTTTTGAAACAAATGCCCATTATGTATATTGATTTATAGAAACATATTCCATATCAGGCAATTTTTCCATATTCCTCTATAAAAATCCGTCATAATCTCCGTTTCCTTTGCAAAGTCCCCTTGAAAAGATAACTCGGAGGGACTTTAAGAATAGAAACATAATATAGTCCTATTAAACCAAGAGAGAATGGGATAATATAATAGGTGCAATATTAACAAGTAATTAACCTAGCCCACCAACCGATGCAAGAAAGCAAGAATTTACACGAAAAGAAAAATAACCAGACACCTGGATGTTTAGAATTTATATCAACCCATAAAACTTAAGAGTATGGATACCATTGAAGACACTCTTACTAATGGAGATTACGCGCGGATTTTGCACAATCTCCCTGCCGATTCGGGGGATTTGTTACTATCGAATGAAGCTGAAAGAATCTGGAAAGGTTTCGTGGATTACCATTCTTACCCGAATCCTTTCGATTGTATTGAAAATGATACGGAATTGATGGACGGCTTTTTCGGTTGGCTCGACGAAGTGGTTTTGAACCTGAAGCATGTTAAAAATGCCTGCCTTTATTATCTGATAAACTCGCCGGATGATAAGGGGAAAAAAGAGGAAACCGGGAAAGAGTTGAACAGGTTGGAGGCATTGTGTAATTATAAGCAATTACTATGATAAAACCTGTAAAAGTATAAGACAATTAATGATTTTAGATAGTTCTTTGAAAGTTTGTTTTGTTATGTTAGAGAAAATTCTTATATTTGTGATGTACTACATACTGACGGCGGGGAGACTTGCCGATTATCGACAGGTATTTTTTATACCTGTAATCTCCATACGGCGGTTTCACCTCCCGTGTGGAGTGTTAATGCACCCACTGCCGTCAGGTGTAGTACAACGGGTCAGGTGGAACCGTTTTTCTTTCTACTTCAATAAAGATTTGATATATGAAATTATTGATAGCAGATAGATACTTATTCAACATTTACCAGGTCTTTTAATTTTACTTTTAGGGCTTGACTAATTTTATAAAGAGTACGTATAGTTGGATTAGTATTTCCGGTTTCAATCCTACCGATATTATCTAAATTAGATTTGGCAGAAAGATCGTCTTGAGTCATGTTTTGGGATTCTCTGATTTCTTGAATCTTTTTTCCAATTTTAAAAAACAGAGTTTTTTCATCCATAGTATTAATGTCATTTATGATAGTAACAAAAGAATAAATAGATTGTGGCTTTGCTAATATCATATATGATATAAAAGGTTAAATAATAGGAGGTCAAATGAGAAATATTTTTAATGATTGATTCCTTAATTTATATGCTTATGAAAACTAAACAAACATTAATCAAATCAAATTCCCCACTCGCCGGATGACGGTTTTACGAGGACTAAGATTTATATCAATTAATAAAACCTAGTAGTATGGATACCTTTGAAGATACTCTTACCAATGAAGATTACGCGCGGATTTTGCACAATCCTCCTCCCGATTCACGGGATTTGTCACTATTACATGAGGCTGCAAGGATTTGGGAGGGCTTCATCGGTTACCATTCTTACCCGAATCCTTTCGATTGCATTGAAAATGACACGGAACTGATGGACGGCTTTTTCGGTTGGCTCGACGAAGTGGTTTTGAATCTGGAGCATGTTAGAAATCCCTGTCTTTATTATCTGATAAACTCGCCGGATGATAAGGGGAAAAAGGAGGAAACCGGGAAAGAGTTGAACAGGCTGGACGCATATTGCCGTGACTTTGCCTGGCATAAACAATTTATTGCAGAGAAGGCCTTTTATTTTAAGGGTTTCCTTGAATCATTGCATGGGGAATCAGAACGTGCGGCAAATGGGAAACTTCTGACCTCCCCAACAAAGGAGGTGTAATGGCGGCCTGAGTCAATAGCCCTCTTTCAACCCATTAAATAAAAGGCATGGAACTTCCTGCCTGACTTATTAACCAATTTAAATAGAGAGTTTTTAATCATTTTTAGTTATAAACCGAATAAAACTTCAATTATGGAAAACGAACAACACCCCGACACTTTTCAACCGACAGAGAATCGGTATTCCGACTTAGAGGAAGAAACCTTCCGGCGGGGAAACTCCGGTTTGACCGGGTCCGGTCTGCCCAAAGGATTTATTTCAACGGACAACGAATCTTTGAAACACTTTTATCTGCAAATGTCGCGGATGATGTGTCCGTCGGTTACCGCCGACTCAACGGAATGTGAAATATTACACATTCTTTATACCCGCGTAAAAAAGAGCTGCAAGCTATTAAAATTACTCGACACCCATCCGTGGAGCGATATCGATCCCTTCCTGATCAAGGCCTGCAGCTTTTATCTGTTCACGGATTTGTCGGATTCCCAGAAGGAGAAACGGCGCCTGAACAATATCCTTTACCGTCAGAGCATTTTTACGGGAAAGATTTCGGAACTGCATGACCTGATCGCCCACGATCTGATCTTCTTCTGCCGGGTAAAAACGGACCTGGAGGAAATGTTGCGTATCGATCCTTCCGATCCGGCCTGTATAGATCCGGTTCTGTCCGGAAAGGATACAGGGACGATAAAATAAACGAAACAATGCAAACAGGGAAGGAGGTGAACCGGAAAAAAATGAAGATTCCATAAAAAAACAGCGGGGGACTGGGTGACATTGGCGTGCCCGTCCAGTCCTCCCGCCTCAATTAACATTATTACTAATATTAACACCGACAAAGTTATGCAAAAAAACGCATGCAGCGTTGGCCTGAGCTTACGAAAGCAACGGCTGACCGCCATTATTTTCTGTTTATTGTCTGCTTTTACCCTGCCCGTCCCTTTGCAGGCAGGAGTGCCGCAGCAACAATCCACTTATCCGGTCAAAGGTCTGGTGACCGATGCTAAGGGCGTTCCCCTGCCGGGCGTGACCGTCCGTTACGGAATTACGGGCGGGGTGACCGACAACGGTGGACGTTTTTCACTCCGCCTGCCCGAAGAGCGCGGCAGGCTGACCTTTTCGTGTGTGGGCTATAAGACGGTGACGGTGGGTTACCGTGCCGGAGAAACGCTCCGTGTGCGGCTGGAAGAGAGCCGTGAATCGCTGGAGGAGGTGACGGTGGTCGCCTACGGGGAGCAGCGGCGCGGACAGGTGTCGGGCTCGGTGGCGACGGTGGATGCCGCCCGGCTGCAGAACAAGCCTACATCCAACGTGCTGACGCTGGCCAAGGGCCAGATGGCGGGGGTGTATATCGCGAGCCAGTCGGGCGATCCGGGCGGCAACGATGTGAGCATCATCGTCCGCGGTGCGAACGACCTGGCAATTGCCGGCAACCGTAACCCGCTGTTCGTGATCGACGGGGTGATCGCCTCGGACGATGCCAGCCTCAAGGTGGGCGGCAACCCGCTCACCTCGCTCAACCCGGAGGACATCGAAACATTCTCCGTATTGAAGGATGCCGCAGCGGCAGCCATCTACGGTTCGCGGGCTGCCAACGGGGTGGTGATCATCACGACGAAAAAAGGCCGCTACAACCAGCATCCCCTGCTCTCGGCCAATGTCAGCCATACCTTTATCCTGCAACCCTTGCTGCCGGAGCGGATCGGTGGGAATGCCGAGCGGCGGGCCCGGCTCGAAGCGATGAGGCGTTACGCCGGGGTGTATTACGACCGGAAGACGGATTCTTACCGCTATCCGGAGGGTTACGCCCTGGGCAAGCCTTACGATTATTTCTGGAACGAAGGCAACGGCGCGGACATGACCGTCTATCAGGACAGCCTGAACCCTTTCTATAACAATTCCACCGACCTGATGGCATATTACCTGCGCCCCGCCCATGCCACGAATGCGAATATCCAGGTCCGGGGCGGGGCCGAGGGAATCGCCTATTCCGTCGGCCTGGGCTTTTACGATGAGGCGGGAACGCTGCGGGGTACGGGCAACCGCCGCTTTTCGGCCTTTTCGAACCTGGCCTTCAAGCCTGCGCACCACCTTTACGGCAATTTCCGCTTCTACCTGGCCTATACCGACAACAACCGCTCGCGCAAAGGGGTGGATGCCTTCAATCCGGCGCCGACGGCTTATTCCACGCTGCCGGACTTTCTTTTCACCTCGACGGTGCTGCCCGGTCCCGGAACGCCTTATTTCGGCGAGCTGACCCGCCGCTATGAGAGCACCAGGGAGAAGAACGACAGCTACAAGCTGCGCACTTCCTTCGACCTGACGTATGAGATCGCCGACGGCCTGGCACTGAAATCGGGCGTGGCGGTCGATTATCTCCAGAACAACCAGAACGTTTTCCTGCCGAAGGAGGTGAACGAATACGGTAAAACCTATAGCAGCGGCACGATCGCCCGCCATCTGATGGTGCTCAACGAGAACCTGCTGACCTACCGCCGGACGTTTGGCAGCAGCCATACGGTCGACCTGCTGCTCGGTTTTTCCGTTCAGCAGGACGAGATGAACAACAACACGGGCAAGGCGCTCGGGGCTGCCTCGAACACCATCCATTACGCCCCTTGGTACTCGCAGGTGTACGATGCGGAGGCCCGGCTCGACCTGAAGGATTATTATTCGGATTATGAGAAAAAGACGATGGTGGGCCTGTTCGGCCGCCTGAACTACAATTACAGGGAGCGGTATTATGCGGGCTTCACCCTGCGGCGCGATGCTTCGTCGACCTTCGGCGAGGATGTGCGTTGGGGCTGGTTCCCTTCGTATTTTGTGGGGTGGACGTTTACGGAGGAGCCGTTTATGCTGGCGCTGAAACCTTGGCTGAATTACGGTAAGCTGCGCTTCTCGCAAGGGCGTACGGGCCGTATCTTCGAATATCCCTATCTGGCACAGGGCGAACTGGATCAGGGCGCTCCCTATTTGGGGCATCCGACTGTGGTTCCCGAATGGTGGGCAGGTGTCTCGAACAGCGGCCTGACCTGGGAAAAGACGACGGAATACGATGCGGGGCTGGACCTCGGGTTGCTGGACAACCGCATCGGCCTCACTTTCGATTATTACCTGAAACGGACGCGCGGGCTGCTGTACAATCCCCCGACTCCCGGCACGCATACGGGTTTCTTGGCCCCGTGGCGGAATATGTACGGCATCGACAACGAGGGCGTGGAGCTGGAGGTGAAGGGTGAACTGGTGCGCGGGAGGACTTGGCAGTGGAACCTGTCGTTCAATGTAAGCAGGAACCGGAACCGGCTGGCTAAGAGTTTGAACGGGCGCGATTTCCAGAATACGGCGGCCCGCTTTGCGAACAACCTTTCGGTGATCGGGCTGCCGCTTTACGGGATTTATGCCTTCGACGACCGGGGGATTTACGGCCGCCGGAGCGACGTGCCTTCTTATTATGAGGACGGGGTGAAGAAATACCTTCGCGGGGAGGGAAGTGCCTACTACCGGGCAGGCGACCGGATCATCACGGACGTGGACGGCAATGGTCAGATTTATAATTACGGCACGCTGGCGGAGGACCGTATATATATCGGTTCGCCCCTGCCGCAGTTTCAGGGCGGTATTTCCTCAGACCTGAGGTGGAAGGGGCTGGATGTGACCGTGCTGTTCAATTTCGTTTGCCGCAAGTGGGTGCTGGATGCCGCCCGGGGGGCTTCGCTGGGCACTTACCTTGAGCTGAATCCGGCGGATATGGCGCGTCCTTATCTGACGGGTAGCCTCGACGGGTTGTTTTGGGAGCATCCGGGCGACGATGCTCCTTATCCGGCCAACCGGATGGAGAACGGGCTGTATAATTTTGCCACTAACCTGGCTTCGAACGCGCAGCGGATCAGTTACCTGAAATTACAGGCGGTGACGGTGGGGTATACGCTGCCGGAGGCAGTGCGGAAAGCGATGGGTTTCGGTGCGCGGATCTTCATAAGCGGTGAGAACCTTTTTACGTTGACGGATTATCGGGGCGGCGACCCGGAGACGGTGGACCCGTATACGGGAGTGGACAATTACAACGCTTATCCGCTGTCGCGTCGCTTTACAATCGGACTAACCTTAAATTTTTAAACGATGAGAAAACAGATGATCGGATATATCGCAGGACTGGCTTTATTCCTCCTGTCGGGGTGTGACAGTTTCCTGACGCAGTTGTCGGAGAATAATACGACGGTAGCGAACCATTTCCGTAGCGAAACGGATGTGGAAGCAGCGGTTTATGGCATGCACGCCCAGTTCCGTGAGGTGATGGGGAGTTTTACGCAGGACTACCGCGACCGCGGTCTGCTGCTGGATAATTTCGGCCTTGCCCGTTGGCGGGAGGCCAATGAGCATAACCTTTCGGGCTATACGGCTACAGCCGTGGAGTTCAGCTGGATGTACGAATACAAGGCCGTGAGCGCGGCCAATCTGGTGATCGGTAATCTTTACCGGGCCGGTCTGCCGGAGGAGCGTTACCGTTTTTATATGGGTCAGGCGCTGTGTATCCGTGCCTGCCTGTATTTCCAGATTATCCGGTTGTGGGGGGATGCGCCGCTGGTGCTGGAATACGAGGATATCTCGGAGAAGGGGCGCACGCCCTGGCGGGAGATCGCCGGGCATATCGTGGCGGACCTGCTGCTGGCAGCGGAATACCTGCCTCCTGCGGATCAGTTGAAGGATTCGGAGGGTAAACCACTTACGGCCCGTCAGATCCCGGGGCGGGGGACGGCGTATGCCATATTGGCCGGGGTGTATGCGTGGATAGCGGGCTACGGGCAGGAACCGGAATATTATGCGCTGGGGATCGAAGCTGCCGGGAAGGTGATCGGGGACCCGAATTACCGTCTGGTGGCCAGCCCGGAGGAGGTATGTACGGAGGTGCTTCCCGGAAATTCGGAGGAAGGGATCTTCGAGGTGTGCTATGACGACAGCCGGGGGGAGTATAAGGATTTCGGGAGCTATATCGGGGGGACGGTCGAAAAATGGCCGGTGCTGAAAGGGACGACCCCTGCCTCGCGGCGTAAATTCTTTATCCGCAACGAGACGGTGGAAAGGCTTTACACGCCGGAGGATTTGCGTTTACAGGCCTATTTTGCCGATTTCTTCCGGATGAAGGAAGAGCCGGTGTCTGTGACACAAGGAGCTGCCTATATTCGGATGTGGCGTGAGGTGGAATACTATTCGGGCGGAATTTATGACGGTACGCCGCGTACGCTGTTAGCGAACGATATCCTGATCCGCCTGCCGGACATCCTGCTGCTGAGGGCGGAGATGAGGGCGGCGACGGGTGACCGGGAAGGGGCCGTTGCCGACCTGGATGTTGTCCGCCGCCGTGCGGGCGTGGCCGGTTATTCGGAGGCGGAGGGTGACCTCCGGCGGGCGATACAGCTGGAACGCGACAGGGAGTTGTTGTTTCAGACGGGGGTGCGGTATTTCGATTATATGCGCAATCACACTTATAACCTGCTGAAAGGGGGCTTCCGTGATCTGACGGAAGCGGATGTGGCGGCCGGGGCTTTGTTCCTGCCGGTATCTCTGGATGCGATGAACAATAACCCGAAGGTGAAACAGACGGCTTACTGGGTAGGAAAGTTTTGAGCCGTCGATTTATAATCTGTGTTTTCCTGCCGGGGGATGCCTTCCCGGCGGGAAAACAACAAAAAATATATGGAATATGAAAAATTATATGATAGGAATAATGTTCGTCATTGCTTGTGGAACAGGCGGTTGCGAAAAAGATACGTTCCACGATACAGGTTTGGCTAATGGGGTTTTCAACGGCTCGGTCTGGGAATATATGCAGGCGGGGCACGGCAACTGGGACTCGCTGGTGATCATGGTCCGGAAAGCCGGGTTGGTGGACCTATTCGATGGGAAGGACCCGGGTTGTCCGCAGATGACGGTGTTCGGCCTGACGAATCTGAGCATCGTGCAGTTTCTTTTGCGAACGACGGATGAGGAGGGGGAGCTGGTTTACCGCTCGGTGGCGGATATGCCGGATGCGTTGTGCCGGGAGATCCTGTTATCGTATGTGATTGCGGGGCGGCATGTGCGGGTGGACTTCCCTTATGAGGTGCAGGGTACGCTGGAAGGGGGGACTGTCTTTGAAACCCTGAACGGTCTGGATTTGCGGGTGTATCGGGTGAAGGGCAGCTGGCAGGGGATGCCGGACATCGGTGCGGATGGCATCGGTTTCCACTTCCTGGAATCGGGTCATACGGGGCACGTGGCCTCGGGGGATATCATGACCGGTAATGCCGTGGTGCATTCGTTGTCGACCACCTTTCAGATGGTCGACCCGGTGGTAGACGGTGGTGAGGAGAGGAAAGTAGGACGTTGAAGGGAAATTCGGTTAAAATTCAAATGATAAAAGAATATATTATGAAAATAGGAATATTAGGAATGCTGATCCTGGCAGGGATCGGATTTTACAGTTGCGATGATATCACCAAGGGATATCTGGAAACGGGCGAAGCCGGGTATGTCACCGATACGCTCCGGATTGCCGCCGATCCGGGTAGCAGGGATACGATACCCTATCAATCGGAGAAGATACAGGGGGTGATCGGTACTTTCCCTATATACTATGAGTTGGCAGCCTTGCGGGATGACTCGGGCCGGGAAGTGAGGGCCGGGATCGCCTCGCAGGTGGAGGTGGTACTGACCGGGGTATTCCGGATCGCGAAGGAGCATACGATCCCCGTGGGCACATACAGGGCCGACCTCCGGGTGTGGAACCTGGGGCGTAGCTTTGTGCTTCCGGGGATATACACGATAGTGGTGGAGCCTGCTGCCGAAACGGCTGATTCCGGAAGTAGAGAAGAAGGTTAGCGATAGAGAAAACCTTGCCGCGATGGCTATTAGCGGCCATCGCGGTTTTTCTTTTTGTCGGTTTCTGTGTTTTATTGGATTTTGATTATTGCTTTATAATAATTGTATTTGTATCAATTAATTTTGTGAAGTGTGACCATTCTGATAAATCTTTTCGTAACCAGCGGGCATGTTTCTCCCGAATATTTTTGTGACCGGTAGATGGAAAAGTTGATCCGGGAGATCAGTAATGGTAATAATCTGGCTTTGATTTCCACCCGCAGAATGGGTAAAAGCGGACTGATAGAACATTGATTCAGAAATGAGTCTATAGCCCGTCCATACTATACTTTTTTTGTGGATATTTATGCGATAGCTGCGTTGCGGGATTTCGTTTTTCTACTGAGTAAGGTGATTCTCGAAGGTTTAAAGCCAAGGGGGAAAAGAACCTTACAGCGTTTCCGGAATACACTGAAATCCATACAGGCCGGAATGTCCTTTGATGTCAGCGGTAATCCTTCTTTTCATTTACAGTTGGGGGATATCAAATCGGAAGAAATTACCCTGGATGAGATTTTCCGGTATTTAAATGAGGCCGGTAAGCCCTGTATTGTAGCCATCGATGAGTTTCAACAGATTGCCGGATATCCGGAGAAGAATGCTGAGGCTTTATTGCGGACTTATATCTAGCGTTGTACGAATGCCCGCTTTATTTTTGCGGGCAGCCAGCGGCATGTCATGGGGAATATGTTCCTGAGTGTCTCCCGTCCTTTTTATCAGAGTGTTTCGATGATGTATCTGGAAAGCATTGCTTTGCCTGCATACACGGCTTTTGTCAGCCGGCATTTCGAACAGGGAGCAAAAATGATTGTACCGGAAGTGGTGGAACTGATCTACTGGCAATTCGAAGGAATCATCTGGTATCTGCAAAAGATGCTAAATGTTTTGTACAGTTTAACTCCTCCGGGAGGGAATTGTACGCAGGATATGATTCCTACGGCCCTGAACAATGTAATGGATTTTTTTATATACCTATCTGGAAATGTTATACCGGATGCCTGAAAAACAGAAGGAATTACTGATTGCCCTGGCTAAGGAAGTCAAGACTTGTGTCGTCACTTCCGGCGAGTTTGTCCGGAACTACCGTCTATCCTCCCCAAGCTCCGTACAAGCTTGCCCTACGTGGTCTGCCCGAAAAGGATTTTATCACGCAGGAACAGGGCGTATATCAGGTATACGACCGTTTTTTTCGGAATCTGGCTGAGGGAGAATTTTTGAGATTTTGTCGATGTTTGGATGTATTCTTTTAGTCAATTTGGCAATATATGACCAGTAAATCCATGATTATTGAAGTGAAATTTATTGCTCTAACCAATAATTCTTAAAAGTAATAGGCATAAATTGTACTTGTTTGTTGACTACAAAATGTTAGAGAATGTTAATGATCATGTTTTATCTTAATAAATAGATAAAGTATAATAGGAAGGTTGTTTCTCTATCCATAGCTCTTGCTTATGCTGGCATTACGTGCTATGTTGATTTGAGTTGATTAATGGGAGCGGTTTGAAGAATTATTGAGAAAAAGTGAATATTGCTACAAGTATTTAAAAATAGAAAATATAGAAAGAATATGGATTTTTTATTCAACGTAATTTAGATATTGTGGTAAAATATACCGGACTGGATAATGAAAATTCAAAGTTTAAGTTTTTGAAGAAGGCGTATTATAAAATTGATTTTGTATATCATGTAAGGATATAATGTGGAAAATTTGTTATTGAATTTTTTGTCTTCTTGCTTTCAAATGTTACTAATTCCTATAAGTTTTGTTGGTTTTGGGCGATATTAGATGAATTTGAAGTGAAAGACGGTTGTGTTTTACCGATGCATGAATAGGCTATCCAAATAGTATCATATGTTTGGTATCCCTTGGATTCTTATAAACTAAGCTTTGGTTCAGCTGATTAGTTTAAAGAAATATTTTGTTTTTTATCAAAAATTACTATATTTTTTATTGGTTTTACCTGTTGTTTAAAGGGGCAATAAAACCGGAATATCTTTACATTGTTTTTTAATTGTAAACAATGGCAACCTGTCGGCGATTGTCAGCAACTTCTGCCATGGGCTGCATTTTTTATGTATTGATGTTTTGTGTTGATTTGCTAATCATAAAAGCGTGCGATAGCCTGTTCCATGGAAGGACAATCATGGTAAATTTATGGAGATATACTTAATTTTTTATTCTAATGAATTTATGTAAAATATCAATTAATAATTAGTAATATATTTGTTATTTTTGTATTTTTGAATCATTTATTTATTAGAAAGGTTGAAATTATGAATTATAGAGATGAATTATTCGAAAAAATTAATGATGAGTTTCCGGAATTAATCCGTATAAACGCATCCTTAAAAGAGCAATTTAATTTCGTAAACAGTAATCTGTTGCCTTTTTTATTTTATCAAAATTCCAAGGTACAAAGTTCCTCTTTTATAAATGTTTATACTGCCGGTAATAATGCACTCAGAGCTTTGCCTTTGGCTGTGGTACTCGGTTTCATAAAGCCGGAAATTGACAGGTTGCTGTCAGATAAAGATTTTGCTAATTTTATTCCGGCACATTGCATAAATATCAATCATAACGGGACGGTTTCTTTGTTGGAGAAAGTAAATTATTCCACCCGGGAAATTATTATTAAGGATGGAGGAGGGAAAAGAAGCTGCATCGCTTTTTCAAATCTTGTCCTATGGAAAAACAGGTATACTTACGGAACAGAGAGCTCGTTTATAATTGATCGTATAAAGGAATATCTGAGCTTATGTCAAAATGTAAGTGTTAATCCTTTGTCTATACCTTTTGAGGGGAAGATTAGGCCGAAGTCGGGTGTCGTGGTGTTTACGAATAAATCTAAATTTAAAAGTATTCTTAATTCTTTGATGTTCAAAGATGGCAGTACATTGAAAAAATATGTGAACATTCAGGAATTAAGAGTGGATATGAATGCTCGGCGAGAGGATTCGCGTAAGTATGTCCCTTTATCACAGCATCGGAAAGTATGTTCCCAGATCCCTTTGATTATAATTGCTCAGTCGTTAGATCGCGGTTTGTTAAAGGAAATTAAGGAAGATTATCCGCATATTACTACTGTTGTTTTTGATGAATTTGAAAAACTGACGGAGGAAGTCGATTTGATTCGCAAACAGGCTTTATCCTTGAATCTTAATTTATTTACGATACAGAGGGATTCGTTTTGCAGTAATTTTTCTAGGTTAAGTTCGGCTTCTCATTGGTTGTTGAATTACGGGCAAAAGGTTTTACTGAATGAGCAAAAAGAAGATCGGATTGATTTATCGGTATGTGTTGCCCGCGATATAAAATTTAATGAACTTTTCATTAAAGGAAGACAGGTATTTGAGTTGCTGAAGAACCTGTGGGAAGAATGCCCGTCAGGTTTTGATTTCAGTAAGTTAGTGGCTGATTTCTGGAAATTGCATAAAAGATTGAATTCGTTTTATGATTTGTCTGTCTTCAAAAAATCGGTAGGTGAATTAAGAATGGAAATAGATGAGTTGGAAAAAGGGTTTGATTCTGTGGTTTATAAGGACCGTTTTCGGGAAACATATGCTTATTTAGACAGTATTTCCCTGAATGAAGTATCTGTAAAACAGCGGATGTTTGAGGATGAAATTAACGGAGAGAGTTTGTTGATTGTTGCTAATTTTTTTGAAGATGCAGATCGTCTGAGTTTAGAGAGAGAACTGAAATTACGGCATCCTCGGTTAAAAGTAATTCATTTCAGAGATTACAAGGAGGAGGCTGAAATAAACCGAATCTACGATACTGCTTTGTTTTGTAATTTTTTCGGGGAGTATCGCACTTTGCTGTTTTTAAGAAAATATGGGCATAAGACTGTATTAGTGCTGAATAATAAGGAATATGACGATTTTAGGGTGCAATGTGAGAAAATGGAGAAAGTAACAGGAAGACTTTCTTCTGAAGCTAATATAATGAAATTGTTGAAATGTGAAGATTTTAGGAGTGAAGGTTGTGCAAATTATTCAATAAATGGCTTTCAGGTGAATTATAAGGGAGAAGGCGAAAGAAAATATTCTGAGTCAACCGGTACGGAGAACCCAAGCGACCTCGAAATCATCACTTTGGATCGTTTGTTCCAAAAGTTGTATTCGGAGAAAACAGCAAACGGCAATTTCCGTTATCTGCCGGTCGGCGATCGAACTAAAACTATTATTTATCTGGATGACGGAGCGTGTATGGAAGTGGATTCCGTAAAGCGGTTTTATGCATTTTTTGAAGAGAGCCTTGAAAAGAGCAGTATAAAAAGTAGGGATTTGAAAATAGAAGCTGCTCGGATTAAGGAAGGAATGAGTATATTCAGGCTGAAAGGACGGGAAGAATTGGAAGAGATTATTGATAAAGAGTTGCAGAGGCTTGATGTCCGTGCCCGAAATATTTATGAGCATCAGAAACTCTGGAGGGATGCTATTCGGGATTACATGCTCAATGAAAATTTATCTTCCCGCGATTTTGTGGAGAGATTACAAAGTTGGAATTTCAATATCGTTTCTCCGGTGACGGTAGATAATTGGTTGGAAGGAATCACGGATGTACCGAATAATTTCAATAGTTTGTTAAATATTTTGTATGATAACGGTATTTTGGCTACCGCTGTTCCACAGAAAATTATATTGAAAGAAACACAGCTTTACGGACGTTTGAAGGAACTTGCTCCTAAGGAAGTATTTCGCATTTATATCAACCAATTGCGGAGTATCCCTTATGAGACGGATTTCAATATTCCGGAGCTGATTGAAAGAGTATATGATTTTGTGGATATTCGTACGGTTTGTTTTGTTTATTCTCCGGAAAAAAATATTTAAGATATGCCGATTTTTCCGATACATGTTACTGAGGATTCTTTTGCTTCGGCAGCTGAGAAGAAAATATATAAAGACGCTTTGGAATCCGGGTATTTTGACAGTCCGGAAAGGTTTTTGTTTCATTCGGTAAAAATGACGAGACCTTATTCGGATAAGTTAATATATGAGACGGATTATATCTATTTGGATCCTGAATATATGTTTTTTATAGAGGTGAAGGGAGGAGCAGTGAAATATGACAGTCTGTCCGGTCAATGGTGGGTGATGGGAGGAACACAAAAAGGAGACCCTTTTAAGCAAGCTGCCGATGCTCTTTTTGAATTTCGGGATAGGAGGTTGCCTGCAGCATTTCCGGGAGCAGGATTGGAGTATCGCTTGATTATGGGATATGCCGTTGCTTTTCCGGAAGCCGGGAAACCCGATGATTTTAAAAAATATCAAAAACAAAGTTTGGAGTATGATCCGGCTTTGATTATGGATGCGAGCGATTTTCTGAATGGTTTCGGCAGTTTTATTGAATCGTTGAAACAATATTGGAGTGGGCATAAAAAGTATAGCGGGAAAAAGTATGGAGTGGGCCGAAACGATTGTGAACGGATAAAGCAATTTATTCGCCGGGATTTGATTTTTGAGTTACCTTATCCGGAAGTTTTATGTCGTATAGACAATTTGATTGAGCGTTTTACTGATGAACAGAAAAATGTTCTGGAGAATCTTTATCTGAACGAAGATAAAGGGGGAATTATTCTCGGAGGGCCGGGGACCGGAAAGACCTACTTGGCTTTGGAGACGGCATTCCGTAGGTCGCGTGTAGGGGACCGGGTTTTACTGGCGTGTTACAATCGAAATTTGGCTGCTTATTTGCGTAAATTTTTGTCGGAAACTGAAGCAATGGGAATTACCGTGATTCATGTTCATAAACTTTATACCGACAGTTTACGCAGGAAAGGATATTCCTGTGACGGAGCGGACTCCCAATATTGGGATGAAACTTTGCCCGGTTTGTTCTGCGAAAATTTTGATTCAGGGGATTTGGCTTATGATTATCTGATTGTGGATGAAGGACAGGATATTTTTCGGAAATCGCACATGGCGGCTTTGGAGAAAGGGCTTGCAGGAGGTTTTGAGTCGGGGCATTTTGTCGTATTTATGGACTATGATTATCAAAATATATACGGAACTTTCGATAAGGAGTATTTCCGTCTGTTTAAAACCGTATATCCTTCATTTGTTTTTACTTTGTCGTACAATTGCAGGAATCATTCGGATTTGATACGGACTGCCTGTCAGATAACCGGATTAGACGGACAGGTATGTCGTAGGGAGGAGGGGGAGAAACCGGCAGCTTTTTATTATAAAAGTGAAATCGACCGAAAAAATCAATTATTGAAGTTAATAGCTGAAATGGAACGTCAGGGAATTCCTAAAAAGGATATTTCCATATTGACAATGTTCAGGAGTACAATGGAGCTGATGTCGGAATGGGGTAGTGAAAAATTTGAAGTATTGGATGAGAGCATCATTATGCAAAAAACGACGGACCGGGTGAGTATATCGACTGTTCATTCTTTTAAGGGGTTAGAAAATTATTTTGTCATTATTCCGGATTTGGAAGAATATCGTTCTGAGGATCCGGTACAACAACATTTGTTATATCTTGCATTTTCACGTGCGAAATCAAGATTTATTTTGTTTCTGCAGGAACAAAATAAAAAAAGTTTTGAATCAATATTAATGAAACGTTCGGTAAAATAAGATTATGGATACAGAAAAGGCTTCTGAAATAAGGAATACATTATTAAATCATACGGAGAGGATATTACTCGGACCTTTAACGGGAAATGAGAACGAAATAATAGAAGTGCAACCTTTGAATGTGTTTACTACGGGAATATTATATCCTCAGGTAACTGAAAAGGAAAGAGGGACCGAATTGGTATCGGAAGATATTGTGGTGGCGGTTAAGGATGAAACAGACTCGGCGGATGACGGAAATGTCCGAACGGACACCTATTGCCGAAGTGCTGATGCTCCTGAAGATAGTTTTGATAACGATATGTCTCTGACCACTTTTTTTTGTCCTTCATCGGTAGGTTTATCCATTATTACCGGGAAACGGGATAAAATGAATTTGGAATGTTCGTTCGGAAGATATGTAAAATCGGAGGGTCGAAAATATCGACGTCTGCATTATGCTTTTACAGGCAGATTGTTGATAGAAAACGGTTATTTTCGGACAGAAGGTACATTCAATACCCAGGAAAATAATTCAATCACTGACGAAGGATTGGTATTCGGCGGAGCTGAAGTGAGACTGACTGTCGTCTTGCGGGATTTGCCGAACGAGTCGGGGAAAACGGATCCCGACAAACAAATTGTGACATTTTCATTGATTAATGATAAAAAGGTCAACTTTTTTCGGGAGCAAAAAAAAGAAAGTGACTGTTGTATTTTTCAACCTGTATTGAAACTTAGTTCAACGCAGGAAACTGGTTGTTTTTTCGCTTTCCCTGATCGAACCGATTATGAAAATATAAAGGGGAATTTTGAGGAATTAAATAATCGGATGTTGTATCGGAAATATAAAAGTTATGCTCAAGGGCACGGTATTTCGGTGAATTGGGAGGGGGCGGACGAAGAGGGAAAAGCCAGAACGGTTTACAGTGAGGTTATTCCGAAAGTGAAAGTGACCGGAACGGAAGTTGATTTTGAAAATGTTTACGTCGGTGAACAGCGGGAAGTGTTAGAAATGAAGAAACTTTCAGAGTGGACCGGAACGGAGTTGAGGGAAAGGTTGAAGGATTTTATATTTAAGTATAAAAAATGGATTGAAGAAAGAGAAAGGGAGATAGAAAGTATTGTTTGGGAAAATAAGTATTTTTCGGAGCAAGCTAAACGAAATATGGAGGAGTGTCGTAAGCTTTTCATCCGAATGCAGAAGGGAACAGAAGCTTTGAGTTGCGGACGGGTTTTGAAAGCCTTCCGAGACGCTAATAAAGCGATGTATCTTCAAAGGGCAATGGGACACTTTGCCGGGAAAAGGAGAAGTGAAAATCGTATCTATATCCATAGTTCGGCAGAAGCAACCGATGCCGATTGTTTCGGTAGTTTTCTCCGGGATGCTTCGGCACAACTGGTTGCAGCCTGGCGACCTTTTCAGTTGGCTTTTCTGCTATCCCAGATTACGGCGGTTATTTATCCTGAATCCGATGAAAGAAATATGGTGGATTTGATTTGGTTTCCTACAGGAGGCGGTAAAACCGAAGCTTATTTGGGGCTGATTGCTTTTACCGTTTTTAATCGTCGTCTTGCAGCCGGGGAATCTACTGGTGAGCCGAACAATGGTGCCGGCGTTACGGCTATGATGCGGTATACGCTTCGGATGTTGAATATGGATCAATCGCAACGGGCAAATTTGTTAATATGTGCCTGTGATTTAATTCGCAGAAGTGAACCTGAAAATTATGGGACGATCAGAATCAGTAACGGAATTTGGGTCGGGCGTTCTTTAACGCCGAACAGTCGCGGAGAAAATGATAAGTCTTTGGATGAATATATCGGAAATATAGAAAGCGGACGTATGACGTCAACGACATATGCTCCTTTATTGAAATCCTGTCCTTGCTGCGGGAATTGTCTGGAGAAAGAGCGGATCGGAAAAGAATTGAAAGGCGATTGGGGATATGTGAAAAGGATGGATAATCGTAATCAGCCGCAAGGCAGTTATCATTTAGTGTGCACAAATCCTAAGTGTGAGTTTCATGTATCACCGTATGAGAGTGAAGATAAATTCAGGGAAAAGGAAATACCGCTGTATTATGTTGATGAAGATATTTATGAAACACGTCCCACTTTGTTGTTTTCAACCGTGGATAAATATGCCCAGCTTGCCTGGAGTGCAAAAGCTTTTCGTCTGTTCAATTTTAATGTCGGAATGGAGCGGGAGTATCCGGGGCCGGAATTGATTGTTCAGGATGAATTGCATTTAATCAATTCTGCATTGGGAACCACTTACGGAATATATGAGATTGCCATTGATAAGTTATGCAGCCAGGGAGGATATTTCCCGAAAATAGTCGGTGCTACGGCTACGGTCAGAAATGCTGAAACACAATGTAAGAGATTGTATGCCAGAAAACATTTTATGCAATTCCCTCCGGCCGGTATTGAAGCGGATGATTTTTTTTATTCCCGTAAAAAGACAGTGCAAGAAGATAAGAATGCCCGATTGTATGTCGGATTTATGCCTTCCGGCACAACTTCGGCAACGGCGAATATCCGATTGAACAGTGTTCTCGCCGATTGTTGTAATATTCTTCCGGTCCCCAATGAAGAATTAGACCAGTATTACACTCAACTGGTTTATTTTAATGCTTTAAAAGAGCTCGGAAAGTTTCGTACTTTTTTAAGTGATGACATTGCCGCTTACCGGCAATTTTTGGCAGAATCGTTCGGTTATGTGTATGTGCCGATAGATTCGGGTAAACAGATTGAATTATCCAGTGCAATGCGGGGCGGAGATATTAATCGAGGACTCGAACGGTTGAAGAACGGTAAATTGCCTGGGACAACGGACAAAAATACGGAACTTATATTGGCTGAAATGGGGATTCGTGCTCCGGAAGATATTTTCGGTAGGAACAGCGGCTCCAAAATTTTTAATAAAGCCTTTTTCCGAAAAATCGGATTAGAATACAACGAGGCGGACTATGAAGCCAATAAAACGGCATTTATCCGTTTGAAAAAGAAACTCTACGGAGAAAAATCTTCTGAGGCAGTGAAGATTGCTATGGCTACAAATATGATTGCTGTCGGCATAGACATAGAGCGTTTGAATGTGATGACAGTGATCGGCCAGCCTAAGTCGGCATCCGAATATATTCAGGCGACTTCGCGTGTCGGCAGAAAGTATCCCGGTTTGATTTTTGATTTTTTATTACCGACTAAAAACAGGGACCGTTCCCATTATGAAAATTTCAAGGCTTTTCACCAGAGTTTTTATAAAACGGTAGAACCGGTTTCCGTAACTCCTTATGCTTTGCCGGCTATGGAGAAAATTTTGCCTTCGGTTTTAGTTGCCTTGCTGCTGGCTTTCAAATGCAACGGTGAAAATGTAAGCATAGATTTTAGGAATGACGGGGAGTTTTTACGGTTTATGGAGCAATTGAAAGAGGATTTGAAGGCAAGATATGTATCTCCGTTTGAGGATTCCGAGGACATCTGTAAAAAAATCAATAAGAATATGGATATTGTTTTTGATGATTTTATCGATCGCTGCCGGAAATTTCAAAATGAAAGACGTTTTGCGGTATATACCGATTTTATGGAATTCAGGGACGGTTATTTTGCAGCAGTTTTGAGGAACACTCAGGATATTTTTGACATTGCTGCACAATATGCTCATGAAAGGGGATTGGAAAATCATATTCCCGTACAACAGAGTTTAAGGACGGTTGAAGCAAATTCGATAATTAAAATAAAATAATATGGCTGTAAATGAAATCCGAAGATCACAGGCGATATATGCTTATGCACCCGGAGCCATCGGAGATTTTCCCGAATTGTCTCTGATGATTTTGACACATGATAATGAAGTGGATGATTGGGGGGAAGAAAGTCATGATGATCCTTCATTAGAGCGGCAGATTATAGAAGATGAGCGATTGGGAGATGCATTTAATGTAGACCGTTTTGTGTTACCGCCTGTAAGTACTCAACAAAAAAGATTCGGTGTATGCGGTATCCGGTTTCCTGTAAGTATGTATTGTCCCAAATGCGGTAGAATCCATTTTGAACCTCAACTGATGAAGTATTACGGTCCCGGCGGATACATACCGAACGTCAGGGGGAATAAGACTTTCAATCAACAGCAGCAGGCATACTATTGCTCGGACTGTATACAGAGACGTCAGTATAACAAATTGATACCTACACGTTTTGTTATTGCAACGGAAGACGGATTTATTGATGATTTTCCTTGGGATTGGTTCGTGCATATTGCTGCCCCTGAAGAAAGAGGTAAAGGGCATAAATTATATTTGGAATTCAGCGGTTCTACGGCTTCATTATCCGGTATAAAAGTAATCAGCCGGGATCGGTCCGGTCATGATATTGTAAGCAGAAAAATGGGAGAGATTGCCGATGAAAATTTTTTATGTGAAAATGATTACCTGGAATATGTCGGTTATCGGATGCCTAAACCTTGGCTTACGGATTTATCTAAAGGAAGAAGTTTTTATACCGAAGAAATAAAGGTCCCTCATGATAAAAATCATGAATTGACTCGGCGCAAATATCCGAGGGTATTACAACGGGGGGCCGGTAATTTATATTTCCCCATCATTTTTTCTGCTTTGAGATTACCGAGGGTTAAACCTCATTTTAATCATGTAATTTTGAATAATATAGATTCTGTTGTTAAGACGCTTTGCGGATTTATAAAAGAGGAGAGGGATTGGAGAAAATATTTTCTTGAAGAAGAAGGATTTAAGGGATTGTGTGAACGAAATTGTAATGTTTCGGCAGAAGATTTGAAACAATATGTAAAATTATATTTTGACGGTCCGATTGAAAATCGTTCGGGAACTTTAAGATGGGATGAGTTTCAGTATTATACGGATTCCGGGATTACGCAGGTAGACCGTTTGTACAAGGCAGTTCATATAGACGGCCGGCATTTCCAGACGAATCATTTGTTGAAGAACGGTATTATCCGGCAGGTGGTTATTCTGGAAAAGTTGACTGTTTTGAATATTTTTAAGGGATTTACCCGTTTGCGTCCGCTGATGGTAGATGATTTGGCTTTTGTAGAAGGAGTCGGTTTATCCGGAGCCCGTTTGGAAGAATATAAACGAATTCAACGTCCTTGTAAATCTGTTTCTACCAAAGAGTTGCCTTGTTCGGAGAATCGGGGGGAAGGAATCTTTATACGCTTTGACGATGAAAAATTGTTTGCTTGGGAACATTCAGCTTTAGTTGAGCGACGGGTGAAAATGTTAAATGATAACCTTGAAAACTATGCCGCGCAGTTCGGACTTTCCCTTCCTGTCGTTTCCGCCCGTTATGTGTTATTGCATACTTTATCGCATATGTTGATGAATGAGATGGCGTATGACTGCGGTTATAACGTGGCTTCTTTGAGTGAATTGATTTATTGCGGAGATGAAAGCGAACAGGTTATGAACGGAATCCTGATTTATACTTCTTCGCCTGATGCGGACGGCACCATGGGAGGATTGGCTGAAAACGGCCGTCCGGAATATTTACCCGGGTTGATTGCAAAGGCTTACGATCGGGCGAAATGGTGTTCTTCCGATCCTTTATGCATTGAGTCCGGCGGACAGGGTTTTATGGGCTTGAATTTGGCTGCTTGTCATTCCTGTCTTGTTTTGCCTGAGACCTGTTGTGAGAATATGAACCGTTATTTGGATCGGGCTCTGGTTGTCGGAGGATTGCATAAGGACGAATTACCAGGATTCTTTGATGTAATTCGTCAATTATAAATCTAAAGGATAAAAGAAGAAGAATAACGGCGGAAATCTCAGTGAAAATGGTGTATATCTTTTTGAATATTAGATATTTAATTTGGGTATATCCGGTTTGACGAGGATTTTTAATTTTCATATTCTCAAATTTTGATAAAATCCTATCTTTGCATATATAAAATATCGGATTATGGACAAAGAAAATAGATTCTTGAAAATGCGGGTTGCAGGTCGGTTTATAGATCTTTTAGGGAATCAAATGTACGGTGGACCTGTTCCTTCTATTGCGGAATTTATTGCTAATGCATGGGATGCCGATGCGGAAAAAGTTGAAGTTCTACTTCCTGAAGATGTGAGAGAAGAGGGAGCGGAAGTTGTTGTTCGGGATTATGGGTTAGGAATGACCTTTGAAGAAATTCAGGATTATTATTTACAGATCGGCTATGAGAAACGCAAACTGACCGGAAACCGGACTTCTAAAGGACGGTTGGTGATGGGGCGTAAAGGAATTGGTAAATTGGCTGGTTTCGGGATAGCTGAAATTATCGAGATTCGGAGTATTAAGAATCATCGTGTTACTGGTTTTTGTTTGGATTACAATAAAATTAAGGATCTGAAACATGTTGAGGATTATGTTATTGAAGTACTGGAAGATCAGGCGTGTGACGAAGAATCCGGTGTACGGATAACATTAAAAAATTTGAAACTAAGCCGGAATATAGCTGTTGATTCTTTCATAAAAAGTATGGCCAAGCGATTTGCTATTTTAGGTAATCGGATGAAAGTTTGGGTAAACGGCCAGGAAGTGAAGAGTGAAGATCTTATTTATGAAAATAGAGTAGACTGGCAGGAAGATACGATACCGGAAGTAGGAAAGGTGAATTATTGGTACGGTTTTTTAAAAAATACGATACAGGATCCTGAATTACGTGGTTTTACCGTTTTTGCGAGGGAAAGAACAGCACAGATGACACCTTTTCATTTCAATATCACCGGGGGATTTAACGGACAAATGGGACTGGAATATTTGACGGGGCAGATAAAGGCTGATTTTTTAGATGATTTAGAGGAGGATTTGATTTCAACGGATAGGCAGTCTATCAATTGGAATCATGAGATGACTCAGAAATTTCAGGAATGGGGGCAGCGTTTAATTAAAAAAGCGTGTCAGGATTGGAAGAAGAGAAAGGATGAGAGAAATATTGAATTGTTTCATCATAGTTATGGGGAGTTCTATGAAAGGATTGCTGCTTTACCGGTACAGGAAAAACAGGATGTAAGTTTGGCTTTGGACAAAATAGCAAAATTGGATAAAATTGATAAAGCTGATTTTAAGGTGATTGCAAATTCTTTGATCGCTGGAATAGAACGAGAAAGTGTTAAAAAAATTATTCAGAGAATTAATGCAGCGGATGACGGAGCGGCCGGAGAATTACTGGATGTTATAAATGAGTGGGATATTGTCAGCGCAGTTGCTACCGCAGAAGTTGTTGCCGGAAAATTAAGCATAATCGATCAGTTCAGAAAATTGATCGACGCAAGAACTCCGGAGAAATCGCCCAATGTGCCGATTGATATGCAAACATTTATCAAAGAACATCCTTGGCTGTTAGGTCCGGAATATGGGCATCTGGCTCCAGCTGATTTTCATCATGAAAAAGGTATTGATAAATGGATAAAGGACGTTATTTTAAATACCGATAAAGAATTTATTTATCAGGATAAAGAAAAAAAGAGATTTGATTTAGTCTGTATTAAAAACGATTTTTTGGTTGTGGTGTTGGAGTTAATGAGGCCGGGACTTCCGGCTGATTATGATCATGCGTCAAGGTTAGTGAGATATGTTACCAGGATACAACAGGGGATTGCAACTAACGGAACACAACCACGTTATGAAAGGATGTCCGTGTATGGCTGGCTAATAGCAGATGAAGTGACGAAAGATCAGTCATTACAGGAGTTTTGTATAACTAATCGTAAATATATGGATATTACTTCATGGAACGGGTTGTTTAGTATCGTTTATGCTAATTACAGAGATTTCTTTGAGATATTGAAACAAAAGGCTCCTGAAGATCCGAGAATAAAAGGTTTGATTTCAATATGAGTTATAATGCTATAGATTTATTTGCTGGTTGCGGGGGACTGTCTGAGGGACTGCATCAAGCGGGTTTTACCACGAGGGTGGCTGTTGAGCTTGTTCCGGTGGCAGCTCGGGCTTATCGAATGAATCACCCTGAGACGGTGATGTTGGAAAAAGATATTCGTAAGGTAACGGCAGAAGAGATAAGAGAGAAATTGAACGGTGAGACTTTACATTTATTAGCCGGATGTCCGCCGTGTCAAGGGTTTTCTTCGATGCGTAGGCTGAACCGTGCCCAATGTGTCGAAGATGACCGGAATAATTTGATATTGGAGTACTTGCGTCTCGTAAAAGAGCTGAGGCCTTTAGCCATTATGATGGAAAATGTCCCGGCATTGAAAGATTATGAACTTTTTAAGCAAGTGTTCAGAGAATTGAAGGAATTAGGATATGATCCGAAAGTAAAGGTTGTGAATGTTCGGGATTACGGAGTGGCACAAAGTCGGCGGCGTTTGGTGATGGTCGGTAGATTGAATCATTCTATCCAAGTGGCAGAAGGGCATGAAGCGAAGATTACCGTGAGAGATGTAATTGAAAAATTGGAGTTGCCTGAAAATTCTACAGATCCGTTGCACAAAGTATTTTCAAAACATACTCCTAAAGTCATGGAAAGGATTCATTTGACACCTCATGACGGTGGTAGTTGGAGGGATCTGCCTCAGAAATTCTGGTTGAAATGTCATTTAAAGAACAATATAGGTTTTCATGATGTTTACGGAAGATTGCGTTGGGATGAACGGTCGACTACAATTACAGGTGGTTGCCTAAATCCTTCAAAAGGACGTTTTTTGCATCCGGTGCAAGATCGGGTGATCACTCCCCGGGAAGCAGCTTTGTTGCAATCATTTCCCGCTGATTATAAATTTCCCACGGATATTCCGATTACAGCCTTAGCTTTATTGATCGGGAACGCTTTACCGCCTGCATTTACAAAGATTCAGGCTGAAAATATAAAACGGAGCCTATTAAAGTGTGATACTGAAACTTAATCGTACCTAATATGAAAGTCGATATCTTCAAATGAATATCGACTTTTATTAATATGATTATTCTTTTTCAGAGAATGATTCGCTGTTATATCCTTCTTCCCGTTCTGCTACCCGATGATTTTCCGAGTGGAAAATATAAGGATGACATTTTTGTTTTTTCTGACTTTCTAAAAAGATTTTTTCCAATAACAGTACAATACTTTCTAATGTATTTGTCCGATTTTGGGGTTTTAACTGACAGGTCCAGACCGTGATAATGTTCCATCTGCTTTTCTTTAACTCGAGATGAACTTTATTATCCCTTTCTTTGTTTTTATCAATTTTTGTTTTCCACCATTCGGTGCGGGTCTTAGGTAAATCAGCATATTTGCAGTCGGCATGTCCGTGCCAGAAACAGCCGTTAACGAATATAACAGTACGGTATTTAGGAAGTACGATATCCGGTTTACCGGGCAAGGATTTGTCATTTATTCTATATCTGAATCCCTTACCGAATAAAAATTTGCGGACCATAATCTCAGGCAAGGTATTTTTACCTTTGATTTGTGCCATATTACGGCTTCTCGATTCTTTTGAATGATTATCTGCCATCCGGTTCTCAAATATTCGAATTATTTTTTCGTAATGTATCTAATAAGGTGTTTGTAAAGTTATAATGAATAAATGAATTTGTGATATCTTTATCAATAGATTTGATTTTTTGGATACATTTGTTATTAAATTCATACCTTCCTTTATTCTTGTTTTTATTTTCTTGTATGATTTTCTCAAGGATATTTATGATTTTAATTATTTCATCCTGGAAAAATAGAGAAGTGACCTGACTCATTTTATGAATACAAAAGGCTACTAACAATAGTTCATCATCCGTCTGCGGTGCATCGAATTTTTTATTTTGCAGGTAGATATTTTTTTGGTATTTATCTCTGTGATTGTGTGCTAATGCTTGATTTCTGTAAGAATTCATTTCTTTCCAAGCCATTAAAGCGGAATAAGCCGGTTTTGTCAGGGATTTTATTTGTAATATGGTTTCCTGATCTTTAGTTTCTGTCTTTACGCCGAAATAATTGTTCCACTCATCAATAAATGAAATAGCTTTGATTATAATCTGTGAAGCAAGGGCATCGTGAATGGTATCGTTGAGAAGATGGTGATAATTAAATTGTGAAATTTCGAATTCAGAATTTAGAATGTCTTCTTGATCAAATATTGATTCAAATGCCTGTGTTATTTGAGTAGAAAGTGACAGAAGAGTAAACAGAGATTCTTCCGTGAGGTTATATTTGTCAAAATCAGTCATGAGCAAAGAATTAATGTTTTGATATCAAACTGTTGCAAATGTATTAATTTTAGTACTCGAAATGTAAGAAGTAAAGCAATATATCTTAACATGTCATTATATAGAATTAGTGTTGTCTTGTTTGGAGATATGTCCGGATATGAAGGAGGGAGAATGTCGGCCCGGCCGTTTGTGGTGACATTAGAGGAGTTGATGAAAGGGTGAGTTAAGTCAGCTTCACCATTTCGATCAACTCACAGGTCTCTTCTTCCACCCATTCGTCCTGGGCGATCAAATCCTGGATGAGCGAAATGGCTTCCTGGCTGTAGGCGGATCGGATCAGGCCGGAAAAGGGCTGGTCGTGTTTCCAGCGGCTGTTGTGTTCCGGGGAATCGACGGATTTGCGCAGGATGGGGGAAGGGTAGAGTAGGGTGATGGATTTCGATTTCCGGGCGAAACGGTCTTGCAGGCGTTCGTAGATTTTCAGGCCGTCGTAATCCCAGTCGCAAGAGTAGTAAAGGGGGAGGGTGAGTTTATGGTCGGGGATATAATCGATGTTACTGATGTTGTTACCACCGACATACCAGAGTTCGATGTGGTTGTCGCGGGCGATACGGGGTGTTTTCAGAAAGTTGAGGTTTTCGCAGAGGACAATGTGCCGGGCGTCGGGACAGTCGACTACAAAGCGCCATTGCAGGATTTTAGGGTCCTCTGCCGGAAATTGCTCGATTTCCAATAGTTGATAGACGGCTTCGAGCAGGCTCCGGTGAGTTTCCAGGTATTTGGAACCACCGTAGGTGAAAACCCGGGATGAGAAAGTCCGGAGAGTGGTGAGGGATTGCTGCAATTCGGATTTGTTTGCGGCAATGAATTGCAGGGTGTTGATGTCGTTGAGCGTGTAGGATCGGCGGGCATCGTGTTCCAGGCCTGCTGCGCTCAGGAATTGTTCGGCATTTTGAAAATCGGTTTTAAAATTCTTTTCGTAGTATGCGGCGAAACCGTTACAAGGTTCCAGATAATTGGCATTGCTGAGCTTTCGCCGGAGCAAGCGGCGGGTGTGCGTCAAATAATCTACAAAACCATCTGAAAGGATCGTAGAAGGGGTTTTCCTGTTTTCGTACAGGGCATTCAGGGCTTTGAGAATGCGCCATTTGATCTGACTGTTATTCATAGGCATCGAACCAAGTGATTAAATCTTCCTGGATATCTTCCCGGCTGAAAATGGCCATCGGGGAATAGTTGACTTCGTCGTCGGTGTCCGGATTTTCGTGCAGGATATAGATGAAACGTTCGTTTTCCTGATAACGCCCGATCGGGTTGATGGAAAAGCTGATGATCTGGTAATCGAATTCCTGGGCGATGTCGTAGAGCAGGTCGAAATTGGTCCCGAGTCCTTCGGCTTCATCGATGGGCATAAAACGGAGACCTGTATTGGCTTTCCCTTGTTTCTGGTTACCGATGATCGTCAGCCGGGCAATACAGAGGAGGGCGATGGCTGCATAGGTCTGTCCGGTGCTACCTTTGTTCGACTTGCCTTTGTCGTTGTGCATGATTAATTTGAGTTCCAGATAATTGTTCGGATTGAGCAGGTCGTCGACCCGGACTTTTTCCTTCTTGCTGTGCGTCAATTCCTGGAAGGCATGGATCAGTTTTTCGCCGATGGAAATATCGTCTACCAGTTTGTCTTTGATACTGGGATTAAAAAGGTCGAACTGAGTACCGGTGCTGTCCTGGAATTTGTTGAGCCATTCGGGTGGAAACAGGGTGGAGTTGGTACATTCCAGGTTCAGACGGTTGTTTCCGGTGATGGTTTTTTCGCCCGAATGGAAAAAACGGTTGATCCGGCGGACTAGCTCGCGTTGCTGGCTGATCTGATTCCATACATCTTCGAGGATGCGGCTGATTTTTTCTATTTTCTTGTCATTGAGTTCCCGGTTTTTGTCGTTGATCCGTTTCAATTGTTTTTCAATGGCTTCGATGACTTCGTTTTCCAGAGGTTCTTCGCCCTGGAAGATTTCGGGTAACAGGTTCATACTGAGTTCCCGGAAATCCCGGAAAGTCTGAAATTTATAGCTCTGTGAAGACAAATAGGTATCGACAATGAAATCAAACTGGGTGATATAGACGGTATCCGCTTTATGAAATGCCTCCTTTTTTTCGGCTGTCCGGGCAGGTGCAGTCCGGGAAATATCCCAGTCGGGTAACGGCGGAAAATCAGCTGGGTAGGCGTTCTGTTTGACTTTTAGTTCTTCTTCTATTCTTTGTAAACTTTCCCAGTCGGTTAAGATTCGGGGATATAAGAGGAGGTTTTCCCGGAATGTCAGGTTGTATTCGTCCTGAAAGCATTCATTTTTATCGTCGGCGTCCAAATAGAAACTAAGCTCATATTCTTCCGGGCTGGCTGTCACGGAGAGTTTTCGTGCAATTTGAGGTATAGTAGTGCCTGATTCTGAATTTTTTAACTCTTCTCTGAATCTTTCAACTTTGGGAGCCAGTTTATTTAATAGCGTTTTGATTTCAGTTTGTCTGCTTTCGTAATCTTTGTAAAGCCGGCAGGCTTGCTGATACTCTTTTTCGATACTGGATTGCCGTTGCAGATTCCGGATATAATGGTCGAATTCGTTTTGGAGAATATGAAGGGCCGGGATTTCCCGGAATTCATTTTGGGGCTCGGCAGATTGATAAAGCGTCAGGATTTCGTTCAGATTGGATAAGGAAGAAAGATGTTCTTTCAATCGCATTTGCTGACGTAGTTCCTGGGTAATACGCTCCATGCGTTTTTTCAAATCCGTGGAATATTGCCTGAAATAATCTTCAATCCGGCTTTGGTCGTCCGTATTGAAAACCGGATGAGAGGAGTAACTGACAAATTCGCGGACACCCTGGAGATTGATCCAGAAGCCGTGCTCTTCCTGTTCCAAGGTTGGATGATTGAATAATTCCTCCGGATGAGGCAAGTAACGGTTGCGGGCTTTAGGAGAAATGGGTTTATGCCGCTTCAGGTCCTGAAAGTGGATAATCAGACTTTCTTCGGCACGGTTTAGCGGACGATGAAGGGATAATGCCCATCGGGCCAGGGAATCCGGATTATCCAGGTCACTGAATTGCTGAAGCGATTGCCCGATTTCAAGTTCATTCCGCAGAGCTTCGGTATGTTGGAGAAAAGCTTGTAATCCCGCCTCGTATCCTTTTGTCCATTCGGAATGCAGAAAACTGTCGAGCAAATCCTTTTGTTGCAGCTCTTTCTCAAAGGTGGTTAACAGGGTATGGCGTTTCCAGGACTGCTGATATTGAGTGTAAAAGCGGGTTAACTCGCGAAGGTCGGTCAGTCCGGTTTGTTTTTGCAGGGTGATGGCTTTCTCCAGTATTTTATTTTCATAGCTTTGAAGGGTGTAATCTTCCAGTGCCCGTTTTGTTTGTTGTTCGATAAGGGGTTCCTCCTCCCGGGCTTTAGCAATGTCTTTGTCAGCCTGCTCCATTAGTTTACCGAAATTTTGCCGGGCAGTCAGATAGTGGGTCAGATTGTCGTGTAACTGTTTGCTCAGTTGGGACGTTTGTTGGCGGAGGTCCAGAATTTCTTCCTGACGGTATTCCTGTTCGGTGATTTGCCGGTTTTTCAGATGTCCGTATAGAGTAGAAAGGGCTTTTTCTTTGTCGGTCAGGATTTTGATGGTATTCAGGTTTTGATTATAATTGAAGATCGTGTCCGTAAAGTCTTTCAGGGCATCTTCGTATTTCTTCCGGTTTTCCTTTATCTTTTCTGTTCCGAAAATAAACTGTTTCAGGTTATTGCTGTTGGAGGTGTCTATGGTTTTGCCCCTTGAAAATGAACGGATCACGCTGGCATAGTCCTTCAGCGTTTTTTCATTGGAAGCCAGATCGAGCGGCAAAATATCGTGAATGTAAAGAATCCGGTGATAGGGTTTAACCGTCTCCCAATAGGACAGAAACAATCCTTTTTCTTCCATCTGGCTTAGCAAATCATCCAAAGGGCAAATATTGCCTTCCCGTTTAAAATCTTTGGTTTGCAAAGGCTGGCCGATGGGCAACAGATTGGCCTTGGGATCGCTGCTTCCCTGTATGATGAAAGGTTTGGTGCGTTTGCTGTTGCTTTCCAGGTAACAACCGATGACGATGTAGTGCCGGGACTGGATTTCAATGTTCAGGAAAGCATAGCCGATGTCGATACCCTTATGGGGAGTACGCAGCACCAGTCCGTCCAGTTCCCTTTTTTCGTCCATCGTCCGGGTAGCTGATTCAAACATTTCGGAGCCGACAAAAATGAGTTGCAGCAGATCGGCAATGATGCTCTTGCCGGAGCCGCTGTCACCGACGAAATCCGTCCGCATATTGTGGAACAGGTAATCATTCTCGTAATGGTGGATCAATCCCAGGGTAGACAGGCTATAAATGCGTGGATAATTTTTCATTTTTCGAGTGCTTGTTTGAGCAGGTTATCGATGTCGTTGATCTGGTCGCTATAAATCAGGGCAAGCCGCTGGAAGGCGGGGAGGATTTCAAAACGGTCCCCTTCGAGTTCTATCCAGCCGATGCGGTTGAATTCGGCAAAGGTACTTTGGATGCACTGGTCGATTTTCTCGTCATTGCGCTGAGTGGCTTTCATCTGTTTCGTTTTGGCTAAAGTCAGGTTCAGACCTGCCTTAAAATCGGGATATTCCACCCTTACCAGCCGTTTGAACTGTTCCAGCGAGTTGAGCTCGATGTTATAGTCTGTAAAATAAAGGGTATAGAGCAGAAATCCGACGATGATAAATTCGTTGGGCATGGTTTTACGGTGGTCCGGGGGAATCCCTATACGGGCTTCCGGATAAAAATTCAGGTAAAAATACTTTCCGAATCCGCCGTCCCCGCTTTCCAGGGAAAGACCGAAAAAATCCTGATAATACTGTTTCAGGGTATCCTCGTATTGGCAGAGGTAATAATACCATTCGCTTTGTTTCGTCCGGTTTTGTATGTGCATGCCGTCTTTCAGGGCAAAATCGATCCGGGCAAATAGTTCTTTGCCTTCCGGTGCTTCGAGGAAATCGAATCGGTTGTTTATTTCTGTTTCAGCCATATGTCGTGTATTACAAATGAATGTCCGGGCATGGAAACCAACTCATCGGGATGGATTTCTACCCGCCAGTTTTCGTCTTTGTCAAATGCTTTGATGAGCTGATAGATGACAATCAGCCCCAGTTGTATATCTTCCTGATTTTCGTCGAGAATCCGGAAAAACAATTTCGATAAATGGATATCTTTCCGGTATTTCCTTTGGTCCCGGATGCGCGAAATCCACAGACCTGCCAGGTTTTGCTGTTTCAGTTTTATACGCTCGGCATTGAATGCCTTATCTCTTTTTTGCGGATCTTCGGTGTAGGTGTTGCTTTGGCTGGTATGCACCGGAAACAGTTCTGTCTGCCGCTGAATGACCGTGAAAGTGGTGGTTGGAATATGCGTGACAAAAGGGTGTACCGGTTCCGGTAGAACGAGTTGGTTGTTCTGTATGGAAGAACGGTTCAGCAGGAAGTTCAGGAACTTGCTCACCCGGGTATTGAACAACGGGCGGTTGAGAGCATTGAAAAACTGTTTGATTTTGGGTTGCAAGCGGTCGATGCGGGAATCTACCATATCGAGCGACACCCGGATTTCTTCGAAATAGTCGATTGCTTCAGCGGTCTTTTCGTCTGTTTCGTCACTGCTGTCCCGGAAAGGATGGTCCAGCAGGCCGTTTTTAATCTTCTTGGTTTCGCGGAAAGCTCCTCTCAGTTCCTTGTTTTGTTGCCGGATTTTATCCAGGTCCTCTTCCACCTGTTTCAGGGTATCGGTCAAAGTGCAATCCTTGAGTTTGGCTTTATCCCGGAGAGCCTGTATGGTGGTGTCGATCTGTTGCTGGAGAAAATCGATCTGCTCTTTTAATACAAATTTGGACTTATCTAAGTGGACATCCAGCCAGTTTTGCAGGTCTGTCGGACTGCCAATGCTATTCAATTTGGCGGCCAGATCCATACAAGTGATCTCGATGATTGTCGGATTAAACCGGTTGGAGAGAATGGTATATATCTTTTTGCAGATGTGTTCCGCATAATCCCGGAGCTTGTAGGTCTGGTCCTCCTCGTTGTAGATCAGGAAAAATTCCTGTAAAGCCATGATGTGGCTGTTGTAGTGATCCCAGGGATTCCTTTCAATTTTTTCCCTGCTCAGCAAACTGATTTCCTGAAAAGCCTGCTGAATATCTGCCTCTTTGAATATCCCGTTGGGAAAAGTCTTGTTTTTGATTTTTTCATACAGCCAGATAATTACCAGTCCTTGTTCCTTTTTAGGAAAGAACAATTCGTAGGTATTATCGATCTTTAACTGATCAAAAAAGTTCAATAAAGGATGTTCCGGCATAATGAACGCAATTTAGGATCTTGTTCCGGCAAGTTAAGATAATTTTTGTGAAAATGGAAGAGGAAAGGAAAAAATTAGATGGAATTATTTGTACGGGTAGAGAGAAATTTGTAAGATGTTTTAATGAATGTTTTTTTTATAGGGAAAATTTTATTCTATTTAGTGCGATTCAATCTTAGCGTTTCAAGGAGAAGCAGATTATTCCTATGGTATTTCAATTCTATAACAGTTCAATTTAAACTATTTTGACCCAGGGACAAAATTAGTGTATGCGATCTTTCAATTTTATTGAATTCTATTAAAATAATCCAGATCGTCAGAAAATATAGGGCGCTGCGCTATTTCAATTCTATAAGAGTACAATTTAAGACAGAGTCAATCTGCCGTGTATATTTTTCAATTCTATGTCAGTGCGATTAAAAATATCCAAAAATAATGGTTAGACTTTTAAAGAACAAGTATTCATTTAATAACTTCATTTACTTCATTCAGTTTTATTTTACATACAAAATCAATCTACCATTTACATTGGATTTTTTTATATATTTGTCCATCAAAATTATGAAATTATGAGAATAAATCTTAAAACAACTTCTTCACAAATGTGCATTCCCTTTAATTATCAACCGAAGTTAGTAGGGACATTGCATAAATGGCTCGGGCCGAATGATATTCATGGAAAGCTTGCAATGCACTCTTTTTCGTGGCTGATGGGAGGAAGTACGACTACTAACGGAATCGTTTTCGATAACGGGGCAAGGTTTTTTATCAGTTTTCATGATCCCGACCGGATCAGGCAGATTGTACGGACGATTCTGGAGGATCCGGTTATGTTCGAAGGTTTGATCGTGACGGATGTCAGTATTCAGCCAGATCCTGATCTTTCAAATTGTGAGTTTTTTAAAATAGGGAGTCCGGTTTTTATTCAAAGACGGTTGGAAGACGGGAGCAATAAACATTACACCTATGAGGATACTGTTGCAGGAAATTTATTGGAGGAAACGCTGAGGCATAAAATGCAGGTTGCCGGTCTGCCTGATGACCGAACGCTGAAGATTTCTTTTGCTACGGAATATCCTAAGAAAAAAATAAAAACCATTTATTATAATGGAATCGGTAACCGGACAAGCTGGTGCCCTGTGCGTATTCAGGGGAAGCCGGAAACTAAAGTATTTGCATGGGCGACCGGGATTGGAAATAGTACCGGAGCCGGTTTTGGATCGATTTATTGAGTATGGGTTATTATATAGTAAGATATAGGGGACCTTTCGGATTTATCAAACCCTGGTGTGCGGTCCGGGATAGCAAAACCTTTAGTCAGCAATTTCTGACCCCTTCGATTATTGAGGGGATTCGCCAGAAGCTGGAAGTAGCTGTGGTTTTGCGTCATAAGCTGACTTATGATGCAATTAGTGTGCAGCAGGAACGTACGCAAACGAGGGGCTGGAAGATCAAGAAGACACAGAAATTGATGGTCCGTGAACAGTCGATTCTGGATCGGGGAGTGATGGTTAATCCGGTTTTGACACTGGCATTTCCAACAAAGGAAGAGGCCGGAAGGGCAGCAGAACAACATATCTGTCTTTGCCGGAATGAGGATTTGTTGTTACCGGATGAGAAGGTGGAAGAGCTGAGTGAAGCAGAATTTGGTCGGTTACCGGGTTTTGAGCTTCGTTTTGGTCAAACGGAACATTCTTTTTTGGTCGGTTTTAATCGTTTCGCCGAAAGTGAGCCGATGTACGGATGGCTGGAAGTCAGTGGGAAACCTGTAATTGCCGGATGATGGGTAGCTATGATCATATATGGGCAAAAAGTGAAATGCGGGGGGCTGTTTCCTTGGCTATGCATCTGAGACAAACGGCTATCTGTGCGGTGTATATTGCCGGATGGATGGGTTTGGATCCGAGGATTGCGCGGTTGGGGGCATTATTGCACGATATTGGGAAAGCAAGCATCTTGTTTCAAAACTTTCTACGGCAAAATGCAACCTATCCTTTTCCTTTCAGATTCCGGCATGAGATTGCCTCTTTGTTTTTCCTTTCGCTGGTGGAGAAAGCAGAACGTCCGTTTGTGCTGGAGATGGTTATTGCCCATCATAAATCGCTTTCCGGGGATAAGCGGAATTTGGGCTTATTGGATATGGAAGATTGGGAAGACAATAATTTTGAGCTACATGCCCGGGGATTCGAACAGTGGAGTGAAGATGCTTTGGGTATTTTGCAGGAGTTAGGTCTTGTCGTTCATAAGATCGGGCTTGAAGAAGCCAGGAGAAATTATGAAGAGGCGGTTGCTTATTGCCGGAAACGGAAGTTGGGATGTTCTGAATGGAAAGGGCTTATGCTGGCAGCCGACTGGCTGGGTTCGGCTTATGGTGAAGACGTGGAAGCCGTTTTACCCAGACTGTTTGTGATCCCCGATTTATCGTGCTATGATAACCCTGATCCACTTTATCCGTTGTCTTTAAGGGATGCGCGGGATGGACGCCGGCATACGATGGTTGTAGCATCCACCGGATCAGGAAAGACCTCTTTCCTTTTCAGACGTTGCAGGGGAAGGGTATTTTATATTTTGCCTTTCCAGGCTTCCATCAATGCGATGTATGAGCGGGTAAGGCAGGATTTGCAGGGGACAGATGCTTTTGTCACTTTGTTGCATGCTGTGTCTTGTATAAAATGGGCGGGGCAGGAACCGGAAGAAAGAATTCTGCAACGGATGACCGGAGCTTCTGTGAAGGTAATGACTCCTCATCAGATCGCGTCTGTTGTATTCGGAGGAAAGGGGTATGAAGCGATGGTCATCGATCTGAAAGGTTGTGATGTCATATTGGATGAAATACATACTTATTCGGACGTGATGCAGGCTATCGTACTGAAACTGGTGGAAGTGCTGGTACATTTGGGATGCCGGGTGCATATCGGGACAGCAACAATGCCTTCGGTATTATATCAGAAAATTATCCAACTTTTAGGTGGGGAAAAGGAAGTGTATGAGGTAAGATTGTCCCCGGAGGAACTGGATAGTTTTGATCGTCATGTAATTTATAAGGTAAAGAGCTTTGAAGAAACGGAGGAGGCGATAAACGAAGCCATTGCAAAAGGTCGGAAGGTTTTGATTGTATGCAATCAGGTGAAAAGGGCTCAGGCATTGTATGGAAGGATTGCCGAAAAATATGCAGGAGTGAGTAAAATGCTGATACATGGCCGGTTTAAACGCGGGTGCAGGGCATTGTTGGAAGCAAAATTATTGAAGGAGATGAACGTTGGCAAAGAAGCCTGTATTGTGGTGTCTACCCAGGTTGTAGAAGTCAGTCTCGACATCAATTTTGACCTGATGGTTACGGAATGTGCGGCACTGGATGCACTGCTTCAGCGCTTGGGAAGAATCAACCGGTTAAGGGTTGAACCGGCTTGCAGGACTTATAAACCGATTTATGTCATACAACCGCTAATAGGGAAGAAGGACGTTTTTCCATATGATGCGGACATTCTGAAAAAGAGTTATGCTGTATTGCCGGATGGGAAATTGTTGAAAGAAAGACAGATACAGGAGTTATTGGATGAAGTTTATCCCCCAAATGGTTGTCATTTTGTAGATATAGAAATGAATGTTGCATTCCGGGAAGGAGCGTGGAAGATTTTTGAGCTGGATCATTATTCGAAATCGGTATTGCTGGAAAGGCTGGAGATCGATTCTGTTGCTTGTATATGTGAATCTGATTGCATGGTTTATGAACAGGGAAACTCTGAGAAACGGTTGGAACTGGAAATCCCGGTCAGTTTTCGGAGTATCCGTTCAAAAGGATTGCGGCAATTAGCAGTTGGGGTACATCCGTTTGTGATTCCCGACCGGGCCTATTCGGAAGAATTGGGATTGTTGAGTGACAGAATGAGGAGCGGGTACAGGAAATAAACTGTAATTTAAAGAGATTGGTTTGTCGGCTGATTTATTTGTTTATACGAAATGTGAAATTAATCAGGAAGGATTATTAAAATGATAGCTGCGACTATAGGTAGAAAATTTCTTCTGGCATATAACCGGAAGTTTGGAACTCATTACGATGCAAAAACTTTTTTTACGGAACAGTATTTCCCTTTGTTTTTCGATCATGAAAAGTATATGCAATGGGTGACCAATTCACCTTTTGTACAGGGGATAAAGAAAGGAAAATGTCTTACGGCTGTTGAAAGACGGGAAAAGTTAAGGATTTTGCAGGAAAAGATTGAAAGGGATGAGGCAGATGCCAGTATTGCTATCGGTTTCCCCTCTTTGGATTCGACTGCGACTACTTCCGGACAGATCACGAATCTGAAATTACCCGTATCCCGCGAAGATGTTTATTTGTCCTGGATTGGAAGTGGTTTTGGGGTGGGAGTTCAGGGAGGCTTGTCTATTCTTTTTGAGCAGGAACAGATTTTAATGGCCCTCTTTGAAGGGTGGCGGATTTACCGGGAATATCTGGAACGAATGCAGGGATTAAGGGGAAACCAGATCAATACCTGGAACGGACAGTGGTTGGCTCATTATTTTAGTGATCATTTTATAGAGGATGAACCTTTGATCGGTTTCCAGCCTTTTGCTGCAAAAGAGGACGGTTATGAAGTGGTTACCCGGAGCTGGACCGATGTTCTGATGGCAATTGCACGGGAGATCAAGGATGTACGGATGATGGGGTATGTGTATAGTTTGGGACAAACCAACATCACGGTCGGTTTTATTCCTTTTGTGTTGACTGAAATCCGAAGGACCGTGGAGCTTTATATCAAATTATTCGGTATGAGGAATGCAAAAAAAGCAGAGCATTTGTTCGGTACAGCCTATGGATTTTTACGTTCATGCCAGATGGGGATGATTGGAGTGTCGGCATTAGAACCCAAAGGCCTGAAAGAATATATGATGAAAGGAAAGATTCCGGTATATGACGCTGAAAATGAAGAAAAACGAATTAATTTTTATACTTACATAATTTGGATATTAGCTATGTTGAATAATGAAGATTTGTGGGAAAAATCCCGGGAAATTGCTCAAATGTTACATACCTATGTACTTGGGGATAAAAAAAGTAACATGACAAGGAGGAATCAAGTGAATAAGATATTGGAAACTAATTCCCGAATGATTTTTCTGAATGAATTGCAGCAAATTATTCCTCAAATTCCTGATATAAAATTTGCAGAGGATATCGGAAAACTTATTCATTCAATGCCAGTGGATAATATTCCTTATTTTTTGACTTTAGTCCGGTTTAATTATGCGATAGTTTGTAATCAATAAAATTGTAATCCAATGAAACCATACATTTACATCAGAACACTGAAACATGCAGAACATACTGTATTCTGTGTGCAGGAAGGACAGAAAGCCTATTTTGATCCTTTATTTAACCGGATGGTGCCTTATTCAAGCGGGCAGCAAATAAAACGTTGTATCCTGACAACTTTGACCGATGATCTGAACGTACCGATGGCTCCAATTACTTTTAATTATAATATAACGAAAAAAGATGGTCTGGAAAATAAAGAAACCTGGGCTCCCTGTGATCCCAGGTATATCGACCAGTTGATTGGAGGCTGGATGCGGGCTGGAAAGGATATGGTTGCTTTAAAACGCCGGAGTCCTTTGTCGGTATCTGCGATGCGTCCCATTCATCCTTTATTGGGAGGCCTCGAACGGGATAAAGAGAATATCACCTTTGACCGTAGTGACCGGCCTGAGTGGCATCCGGTTAATGTACGGATAGAGGGTAGTGACCGTTTAATGACAAAGGAAGAAATAGAGGCATATTTGCAGAATAACAACCGTACTTTAACCAAACGGATTTGGATTCCTGACAATACCCGGGCAACAGGTTTGTTTGTTGCTGACATGGCTATTGATTTGAGGGCTTTATTTTGCGTTACCACCAATCAGCATGAACCGGAATTGTCCCCGGAGATGATTACTGCCCTGGAAGCTGAAGGGTGGGTGAAATCGAAAAATGTTTTCGGAGAATGTCTGGTCATGCCGAAGGCTGAAAGAGAAAAGATCATTCCTGTATTGGCAAATGCTTTGATCAATTGGCGGATTACTTCCAATCAGGCCCGTACTTTTAGTCTGATGGAGACATTGGCGCTTGCTGTAAGTGATAATGCAAACCATATTGCCGGGGCCATCCGGACCAAGCTGATTGAAGAAGGCGACAAGCCCAAAGCGAAATTAATCATTGACGAGACAGCAGGGGCCGAAGTGTTTGTGACGTTGCCCTGTGCGAGTTATGTGGTTACGGTGAATGAAAGGGCAACTGCTTTGGAAGAAGCGGAGAAGAAGCTGACGGATATGATGATGGCGTTTGATTATGAGAATCAATAAGGCGCATAGAAACAGTTCCTGCCAGGTGATTTTGGTTGCCTGGCAGGGGATTAATGAGAACTGGTAGAATTGAAATAAGCCGCGGCTAACAGGTTTTCCTCCAAGACCATATTCTAAATTGAACTTGATAGAATTGAAATTGTAGTTGGTCATGTACCCCCCTTGTCAAGCGTTTTTTTAATAGGACTTTGGGAATATCTATTTAAAAAAGAAATCCAGCATTTTCCTGAAAAATCTCTGTTTGCCGGGAACGGCTTGATCGGCATCCGGGCTTTCGTCTGTAAATTGCTGAAGTAACTTTTGCAGCCATTCATAAGTCTGCTGTGCAGTCCATACATCTCCTGTTTCGATGGCTTTTCTGCTTCCGGTATCGGGTATTTCCCATAAAATGCATAATTGATCATCGGGGAATAAAAATGAATCTTCGTTTTTGATAGAATTAGCTGGTAAAAGACGGAACTTTATATTGTTTTGTGCTGAAATGGCTAAAAGATGATGATCATTGGAATTGAAACAATATTCTGATGTTGTTCCTTGCTCTGTATCGAATTTCCTGGCGTATTGGATTAACTTACGCCAATTCTCCCGGCTTGTTTCCAATAACATATAATCATTGGTATCTTTGTAAAAAGAAAAATTTTCTGCCCCGATATACTTTTGGAATTTGCTGTATTCTTCCGAATACACTTTTAAATAATCCTGAAGAATATCGAGCAATTCTTCATAAACTGCATTTTCTAAATGGACTGCATTGTTACCTAGTACTACGAATGTCTTCGTGTTCTGATAGGAATGTCCCCGAAGTATAATATCATTCAGAGAATATGTTTCCAGTTTGTTTATGAGTTGAAGAATGGTCTTATGATCCAGAGTGATCATGATTGTCCGGTTACAAAAAGAAATAACACAACTTCCCTCTTCCTTCAATTTCGAGGGCAGGAAACCATTAAGTGCTATATTTTCTGTTGACCGCCAGAAATGATTATGTATTGAAAGCGAGTTTGTAACTTTCCTGCTTGCCTTGTATACCTCCGGAGGTAATAAATTGAATTCCACAAGTTGAGCTTCAGCAAATACTTTCAATTTTGAAAGTTCAAATTGTTTTTTCAAGATTTTATATTCTCGTTCGATTTTCCATTTTTCACGTTGTGCATATTCCCAAAAAAATCGTTCGGCAGGTTCACTGAACGGATGCCGGTTTTTCTGACTGTTATTATGCAAAGATTTGGTTGGTAAAATATTTTCCAGACTATCAATAGTGAAATCGTCTGCTAAATGATATTTCCGTATTTTTTCCTGAAGTACTTCAGGGGCAGTATTCTGTGGTATAATATGATCAAGATGCATGGATGAGTAATCATAAAGAAATTTACCTGTGTATGCACATCGATATTTGTATGCTTTATAAATAGCATATCGCAGGAGGGGATCGTTTTCTTTATATAATATGGCTTCTGCTGTCATTTTTTGATAAGGTATTATATCGGTTTTCATTACAACGGGAATGGCTGTTTTATAATTATTTTTAAATAGCTTATTTTCAGTTTACCTTTAATTGATTGCTGAATAGAAAGCGCAACTATCGGATTCGCATTTACCGATGCAAAAATAATGTAATTTCTGCTTTAAGATAAAACTTCGTTTATATTGGTTTATAATCTTAGTGAATTGTGATAAGAAAACATTGTATTGACTAAGATGAGGTATGAAAGCTGTATATCTGATGAGGATTGAAAACTGAAAACTAGCTGTGAATGCGAAAAGACGCAAAGTTTCATGTCTGGGAGCTATTGGTCGGAATATACGGAAACTGATGGTCGTTTGAAATGCAGTCTTTCCGAGGAGGGAGGCCGCATCATCCGTTCCGGGAGGTCTTTTTTTGAAGGATGGGCAGCAGGCTGTAAAGTGTTTTGCGGGTGATGATCCGGCGGTTGAGGAAAGTGACGATGTAGCCGGTGATGCAGGCGGCGATGAGCGATCCTTCGCGTATGCCCTCGATGCGTTGGCTGAGGAGGAAGGAGAGGACTGCGGCCAGGGTGACTAAAGTGACGTCGAAGCAGACTTTGAATTTTCCGAATTCCCGGTTGTAGCGCTGGGAAGCATATTTTACGAAGGCTTCGGCACTCATCATAGCCACCCGGGGCTTGATTTCGAGTACGACGCCGATGGATTGCACGACACATCCGGTCAGGAGCAGGGCGACCGACAGTCCATAACTGCCAGGATGTAACTGTCCGGTGAACAGCATATTAAAATCGATGAAGGCTGCAAACAGGAAAGAGAAAGGAATCTGCAGCAGGATTTCGGGGATGTCCCGGCGGCTGTACCGGTCCCGGATGAGCCAGAATTGTCCGGCGATCAGCAACAGGTTGAAGATAAAGGTCCACGTGCCCAGCGAAAGCGCACTGTTGATGCTGAGGACATAGTTTATACTGGAAATGGGGGTAGTCCCCAGTGCAGAACGTACGATCAGCACAATACCCAGGGACAGGAAATACAGCCCGAGGATGAAGACCGGGTATTTTTTTAAAATAGTCTTTAGTTCCATATTGCTTCTCTGAAAAAACAGTGCAAAGATCGCAATTTTTTCTTTTGTATGTTATGTCTGTTTATTACAGCCCGATTGTTTTTTAGTCCGGCCAATGGCGATGTCCGGGACTTTTTTCCGGTAAATACGGATATACTTCAAAATGAAAATTTCATCTTCTTAATGTTTCCGGGCGATGATACAGAGTGGGGGATACTTTTGTTGTTATTGTGGGTTTTAAATAGTAAATTTACAGACGATAATTTTTATTTTTTGTAGGATGAAATTTAATTTGAACGATAGGCCGGGATTTTTCCCGATGTTGATGTATGGACTGCAATGGTGGATTGTTTCTATTCCTTGTGTGGTGATTATCGGGATTATTGTAGCCCGTTTGCATTACACGGATCAGGTCGAACAGATTTTTTATATGCAGAAGCTGTTCGGAATCATGGGATTGGCTATGATTGTCCAGATGTTGTGGGGACATCGGTTGCCTTTAGTCATCGGACCGGCTTCGGTGTTACTGATCGGGATCCTTTCGACGGTTTCGATAGGGGTCGAAGGTATCTATACTTCGCTGATGATCGGAGGTGGAATACTTACTTTGCTGGCTTTTTCCGGTTTATTGTCCCGTTTACAAGCCGTATTTACTCCCCGGATCATTGTTGTGATTCTGTGTCTGATTGCTTTTACTCTGTCCCCGGTGATCCTCCGTTTGATTTTTGCAGGAAATTCGTCTGTCTTGTTCCATTTGTTTTTTGCTTTGTTATTGGCTTTGGCAATGATTTTGGCCAATAAATTATTGAAAGGAATTTGGAAATCCATTGTGGTTTTGGGTGGGATTCTGGTTGGAAGTATGGTGTATTATAGTGTGATGGGATTCCCCGAAACAGGAGGGATACAAGCCGGGCACGAGGGGTATTTCGGATTATGGCCCTGGAAATTCGATTTGGGAGCGGTATTGTCTTTCTTATTTTGTTTTATTGCGCTGATTGTAAACGAATTGGGTTCTATTCAGGCCGTAGGCCGGATGATCGGTGCCGATCGTATGGAACGCCGTACTACCCGCGGAGTGGGCGTCACGGGTTTGGCTAATGTGGTATCGGGGGCATTAGGGATTGTCGGACCGGTAGATTATTCTATGAGTCCGGGGATTATCGCTGCAACAGGTTGTGCTTCCCGTTTCCTGCTGATACCGGCCGGTATCGGATTGGTCGTCTGTGCATTTTTCCCGGGTTTTATCGAATGTCTGAATGCCATTCCCGGAGTGGTTATGGGGGCGGTTTTGCTTTATCTGATGGCTTTGCAGTTGTCGGCCGGTATGCAAATGATGATCCGGGAAAAGGCGGTCGACGGTTTCGACGGAGGGCTTGTGGTCGGGTTTTCATTGATGGTCGCTTTATTATTATCTTTTGCTCCCGACGAAGCATTGAATAGTATTCCTGCTCTGATCCGGCCTATCGTGGGAAATGGATTTGTCATGGGGGTCATTACGGTATTGATATTGGAACACCTGATATTCCGGTCGGGAAAAAAAGCTAAGAAGGAATAGACAACCAGAGATGCCGTTTCAGATCGACACGACCATTCGGTTGAAAAGTGATTCCTTCGGCGGCAAGTAAGCTTTTTTGTCCGGGCCAGTGAGGAGCTGTCCGTCCTTGGCTGTTGACCACCCGATGACAAGGTAGGGCCGCTGTGCCCGGATGGTGTGACAGGACTTTACCCACCCAACGGGAATAATTTGAAAATCCCGCCAGACGGGCAATCTGACCATAGGTCAGTACCTTGCCGGCGGGAATTTGTCGGATAATATCACAGACTTCAACACTGAATTGATGAAGCCGGAATTCGTTGTTATTTAACCCAGACATTCAGAATTTCTCCGATATACATTTTGTGTAATTGCGTTCCCCATTTTTCTTTGGCCTGGGAATCGTGTAATGCTTCAGGGATCAGCGATTGAGAAACCATTTTACGGCATTCGATAATCATCCAGGCTTCTGAGAATGCCTTACTGCCCGAAGGGGTTGTGATAGGTGTCAGGCCGGCTTCTTTCACTTTGTCTTTGTCTCTTCCACTGTTTGTACCGCAATAGTTGAGGATGTCCCGATATGTTTCGGTGTAGAAACTCAAGGTGTAAGTGTCGTTGTTTTCCATCAGCTGATAGGTGTACCGCGTCGGGTTGATAAAGCAGAAAGCAACCGGTTTGTTGTACATATGTCCCAGGCCGCCCCAGCTGGCAGTCATCATATTGTATTGGGCGTCATTACCGGCTGTGATCAGCATCCAGTTTTCCGACAACATTTTATAGATATTTCCGGGGATTTTATCGGGACTGATCTGACGGTAACCTTCCAGGTTGGCCGGCGTAATGGTATTGTCCGGTGCTTGTACGGTAGTCGAAGTGACAGGAACCCGGGGTACGGCCGGTGTTTGGGTGGCGACGGGAGCACTTACCTGTGTCGCTCCGACAGCCGCTGCTGCATCGGCAAATAATTTATCTACCAGATCGATGGTATGGATCCGGAATTTCCCGGTAGACTTGATCAGTTTAGTCTGCGTTTTATTCAGTGTATGCTGATCGGTAATCTGCTCTTCGGCCGGAATTATTTCCTGACCGGCAGTGCCCCGGTTATACTGATAACGGATAGCGGTAACTTTTAATTCGCATTTCCCCGGTTTGCAGGTGATGAACATTTGGTAATTGATTACAGCCCGGTCGAGCGATAGAGCTTTATTGGTGAATACCAGGTATTCCTGTCCCATGCAGGCGATTTGTCCTTTATCCTGATCGGAGTAAAGTATCCGGCTTTGCAGCTCTTCGGTGGTTATAAAACGGGTAGTCGCCCATTGTAACAAAGTGGCGAATATGTCATTTTGAGAACGTCCCGGGAGGTTCAGTTCTTCGGTGAAAACAACTCTGTCATCGACAACAGGCACAGCACCGGCTAAATATTTTTTGTCGACCTGTGCAAAAAGTGTCACAGGGATCAAAAGAAATAATAGAAATAAATGTTTCATGATGTGTTTTTTTGTGATTTGAACAAAGATAATGGCTGATTTTGGATTTTTGATAAGAATGAGTGTAAAAATATACAAAACAACTGTAAAATATCTCAGTAGTTCGGAGATTCCGGCCATAAAGAAAGGTCGAGCGCTCCTTCGATTTGCAGCAAACCGATTTTTATGTTCAGTCCTCCGGTATATCCGGTCAGCTTACCGCCACTTCCGATCACCCGGTGGCAGGGAATCAGGATTGGCAGGGGATTACGGCTGTTGGCCATACCTACCGCCCGGCTGGCTTTTATATCTCCGCTTCTGCGTGCCAGTTCACCATAGGTGATCGTGGTGCCATAAGGAATCTCCTGTAATAATTTCCAGATTTTGAGTTGAAAAGGTGTTCCTTCCGGCGCAATAGGAAGGTCGAATTGTTTTTGTTCCCGGGCAAAATAGGCGGTTAGCTGTCGGTGGGCCTCTTTTAATAGAGGGGTTTCACTTATTTCGGTCTCTCCGGGAAGCAAGGCCATCCGGTTGCCGAGCCATAGGCGGGTAAGTAATCCGTTTTGCTCTTCCAGGGCGTATGTGCCTAATGGTCCGTCGTATTTGTAAATTGCTTTCATCTTTTTTTCTTTAGGTAGGTGAACAAAGATAGTATTAAAATCATTTTTTGTCTCTTATCGGCTATAAATTTATGTTTGGGTATTATATACGGTTTACCCTAACTGTACGTTTATAAGTGTAAATATGTATATAACTGCCTGTGTTTTATTCCCGATCGGTGTGTTTCAGGGGCATTTGCTGAGAGAGGCGGAAACAACTCACGACAGCGGCTATTAAGGCGAATATCGCTCCGGCCCACAGGCACACCGTAGTTCCTTTGTCGTGCATAACGAAACTGAACAATAGGGCCACAAGGGTTGCTCCCAGGGTTTGCCCTAAAAGCCGGGCCGTACCGATCATCCCGCTTGCCCCTCCACTGCGCTGGATGGGGGCGGAGGCCATGATTGTACTGTTATTGGGAGTCTGAAAAAGTCCGAAACCGATCCCACAAACGATCATACGCCAGATGATCGCCCCATCGGTAGGAATAGCCGGCAATACAGTCAGCAGGAAAAGACCGGTAGCAAAAATCAGCATCCCGATACTTCCTAAAATTCCGGCATGTATGCGTTCTACCAGATACCCTGCCAGAGGAGCCGTGAACAAAGTTGCTACGGGCCAGGGAGTCAGCAATAAACCGGTAGCTACCTCCGTGCGTCCTAACGTATTTTGTAAGAAGAACGGGAGAGATACCAAAGCCAGCATCTGGGCAGTGAACGAGCAAATCGATGTACATACCGATAGGGAAAAAATAGGTATTTTTAACAAATCTACCGGTAATAACGGAAAGTCCTGATGTAATTGACGGCGGATATAATAATAACCGACGATAAATAACAAAAAGATTTGGGCTGCAAGTAAATAGGCATTTTCATGATGTGCGAATCCTTCCATCGAGTAAATGAGCAGTCCGAAAGTAAGGGCATTGGCGAGAGCACTGGTTTTATCGAATTTCCGGTTTTGCTTCTTCTCGCGGTGGGGGAGATAGATCAGGCCCATTATCAAAGCCAGCAGGCCGAGGGGGATATTGATCGCAAAAAGCCATTGCCAGCTACCTAACGAAAGGATGATACTCGCAACAGAAGGGCCTGCGACAGCCGATACGGCAACGACCATCGCACTGATCCCCAAGCCGCGTCCTAAGTATTTCCGGGGATAAATGGTCCGGAGTTGTGCCGTATTCACACTTGTGATGGCCGACGCTCCGAACCCCTGGAGCACCCGGGCTACAGTCAGCATCCAAAAAGAAGTCGATAAGACACAGATCAGCGACGTGACACAAAAAACGGCGACTCCCGAAAGAAAAACTTTATGATAGCCGTAGATATCTCCTAGTGAAGAGAAGGACAATAAGGACACCGTAATAGCCAGCTGATAAGCATTCATCACCCAAATCGTGGTCGATGGAGAAGTCCCGAATTCACGCGAAAGAGTCGGAAGTACTACATTGACAATATTAGCATCCAACACCGACATGATTAACGCCAGCGAAGCTGCTATCACTGCCCATATCCGCCGGGGATTGGGCAATCCGTCTGTCGTATCGGTGATCGCAATATTTTTTGAAAACATCTTCCAATGAATTTACATGCAAAAATAGTAAATCTGTCAGGGATTGTCAGAACAGAAGGATTTTTTGTTTCTTTTTTTACTCCCTCTCCCAGTACCACAATAACCCTTCAATTCAGTGAATCAGCCACTTTTCAACTTTTTTTCTTTTGTCGTAACAATTTTGTAACAATTTTGAAATAAACCTGTAACAACTCCCTTCTATTTTTGCGGCTGTAAGTAAAACCTAAAGAATGGAATCAATTTATCTGGGAATTGTTATTTTCCTTTTTCTCCTCGCGATCTTCGACTTAACTGTAGGGGTCAGTAATGACGCCGTAAACTTCTTGAATTCGGCTATCGGTGCCAAGGCTGCCTCGTTTAAAACGATTATTCTGATTGCTGCTGTCGGTATTTTTTGTGGAGCAACCATGAGTAACGGGATGATGGAAATTGCCCGTCACGGTATATTCCGGCCGGAAGCTTTTCATTTCAATGAACTGATGTGTATCTTTCTGGCGGTCATGGTGACCGATGTGGTGTTGCTGGATATCTTCAATACCTTGGGGATGCCGACATCGACGACTGTCTCGATGGTATTTGAGCTGCTGGGAGGTACTTTTGCTTTGGCTATGCTGAAAATTGCTGCCGGTCCCGAGTCTCTGACTTTTGCCGAATTGCTGAATACCGAGAAAGCATTGACCGTTATTTTAGGTATTTTCCTATCGGTGGCTATCGCTTTCTTTTTCGGAACGCTGGTGCAATACTTGTCGCGGATTATCTTTACCTTTAATTATACTACTAAACTAAAATGGACGATTGGCTTGTTCGGCGGGATTGCTGTGACGGCCATTATTTATTTTATGCTGATCAAAGGAATAAAAGATGCTTCTTTTATGACAGATGCTCATAAGTTGTGGGTAAAAGACAATACTTTGACTATTGTCGGTGGGTGTTTTGTTTTCTTCACCGTGCTCATGCAAATCCTGCATTGGTGTAAAGTGAATGTCTTCAAGGTGATCGTTTTGTTGGGTACTTTTGCTTTGGCCATGGCTTTTGCAGGTAACGACCTGGTTAATTTTGTGGGTGTTCCTTTAGCCGGTTTTTCCAGTTATACCGATTTTATGGCAAATGGAAACGGGGTGGCTAATGACTACCTTATGGGAGCTTTAAATGAGCCTGCGAAAACACCGTTTATCTTTTTATTTTTATCCGGAGTGATTATGGTTATTTCTCTGATTACTTCCAAAAAAGCCCAAAATGTAATCAAGACTTCTGTCGATCTTTCGCGTCAGGATGATGGAAACGAGATGTTCGGTTCTTCGGCTATTGCACGGAGTCTGGTACGTTCGATGACTACTTTAGGGAATAACATTTCGAAGATTATTCCGGAGAAGGTCAAGGTATGGTTGGATAGCCGGTTTAATAAAGATGAGGCGATCCTGGCTAACGGAGCGGCTTTCGATTTGGTCAGGGCTTCGGTAAACCTGGTATTGGCCGGTTTGTTGATCGCATTAGGTACTTCCTTAAAATTGCCTTTGTCAACGACTTATGTCGCTTTTATGGTGGCTATGGGTAGTTCGCTGGCCGATCGGGCCTGGGGAAGGGAGAGTGCCGTATTCCGGGTGACCGGTGTGCTCTCGGTGATCGGTGGTTGGTTTATTACTGCAGGAGCTGCATTTATCATCTGCTTTTTTGTAACTATGATCATGTATTTTGGTGGCATGACGGCCATGGTTATTATGATCGGAGTGGCGGCTTTTATCTTGATCCGCAGTAATAACAAATACCGGAAAAAGATGAAGAGTGAAAAACAGGACGATGTTTTTCAACAGATGCTTTCCTCTAAAGATAAGGCGGTCGTTTGGAATTTGCTCCGTCAGCATGTGAGGGAAAATCTGGTGAAAGTACTGGATTTTGCCGCCAATACTTATGGACAGATGACGGATGGATTTATACGGGAAGATCTGAAAAGCCTGCGAAAGGCCGTTTCTTCTACCAATGACGAAAAAGATATTTTGAAGAAAATACGGCGGAAAGAAACACTCGGTATGCGGCGGATCGATAGGAATGTGGCCATTGAAAAGAATACCTGGTTCCACTTGGGAAGCAATAGTAGCGAGCAGATGATGTATTGTCTTAAACGGATGTGTGAGCCCTGTAAAGAACATGTGGATAACAATTTTAACCCCTTACCGGCAGAGTGTGCCGAAGAATTCGTACCGATCCGGGATATGCTGAAAAGTTTGCTCGAACGGACAAAAGATATTATTGACAAAGGAAATTATGAAGAGGCCGATTTGGTACTTGCCGAAGGGGAAGAGTTGAAAACCTGTTTATCCCGTTTGCATAAAATGCGTATCGAAAGAATGCAGGAAGAGAACAGTAGTGTTAAATTGTCTTTGGTATACCTGAATTTGTTGCAGGAGTCACAGGAGTTAGTCAGCATTATGCGGCATATGCTCCGTGCCAGCCGGAAATTTCAGCATGTCTGATTCTGACTTATTTCCTGAATAAAATTATTTATCTTTGTTTTATACAAATTTAAATAAAGAAGGATGGAAATGAAATTTTGCCAGAGTTGTGGTATGCCCCTGCAGGCCGAAGACCAATGGGGTATGAATGCCGACGGGAGTTTGAACGAAGAATATTGTTGTTATTGTTATCAAAAAGGTGCTTTTACCCAGGATTACACCATGGAGGAAATGATCGGGCACTGCCTGCAGTTTTTGGACGAATTCAACCGGGAGGCCGATGTTCCCAGGACCAGAGAACAAGCCTTGGCAGAAATGAGACAATTTTTCCCCGCACTAAAACGTTGGCAACAAAAATAGACGGAGAGCGGATGAGAAATGTTGGATGTTTGTTTCTATTATCGCTGGTGTGCCTGTTTGCCTGTAAGGATGAGACCCGGGAAAATCCTCCCTTAAAAGGGGATGCTTTTTGGTTGGCTAATCCCTGGAAATTTTATTTTGTAGATGCGGAAGGGAAAAGCGTACTCCGTTTAAAGGCGGGGGCTGTCCTGCCCCTGACGGGAATGGAGGTACCCGGCGACCCCGAAGTGATTCCGGCGGATTTTGTTCCTGACCGATCGGGAGAATACAATTATAAACACAATAGCGTAGGCTATGATCATGAAAAAGGATTGTACTATTGGCGAACTTCCGTCCCGGGAAACATTGGGGTCACTCCCAGTCGGTTTTATGTCAGGTTCGACCGGAACGATGTAGATACCGTCCGGGTACTTTTCAAATTTACTTCCGGTGCAGCTGTCGGGGGAGACGGGATCGAGGTTTCCGTCCGGGAAATGTATTATAACGACCGTCTGATCATTAAAAATAGCGATTACAGCCGGGAAGAAGGGATTGTTATAATGAAAAGGTAAAAAGTAAAAGGCTAAAAGCTATAGGCTAATATAGGCTATAAGCTATAGGCTATAAGCTATAGGCTAAAAGCTATAGGCTATAAGCTAGGAGCAAAAGGCGAGAAGCGAAAGGTCATAAACTAAGAGGAAACTTATATTATATCGTTCTTTACTTTTACTTTTTACCTTTAGCCTTTAGCTTATAGCTTTTAGCCTTTTACCTTTAAAATTCCTCCATCTCGTTCATCATCTGGTTATTTTCGTCGTGATCGGGACGTTGGGTTTTGTTTTTTCCGGCTTTCATATTTCCGAAGCTGTAGGTCAGGGTAAAGCCTATCGTGCATCCTGTCCGCCAGTTTGAAGCATATTGGCGGAAACCGGTCCCTGAAGTTTCGGTTTTCCATTTCCGGGAATTGAACAGATCACGTCCATTGATGCTCAGACTCAATTTCCGGTTGAGAAAAGCTTTGCGGATTCCTGCATCCAGACTGTAATTCGATTTTCTATATCCCTGTGCGATCAATTGACGGGAATTATAATTACCGGTCAGTTGGAGAGAGAAAGAAGCCGGGAGGATAAGGTTAGCGATTATCTTGGCATTCCATGAAAAATCCTCATTGCTCTTACCGGTCACCGGTTGATCCGCACCCGCCGGCAGATAAGAGAAACCGTCGAGTTTGTTGTAATATAAGTTAACTGTCGTGGTCAGATCCAATATAGAGAACAAATGGTTTTTTCCTACGATTTCTACACCTGCAGATTGGGTTTCAGCCACATTTTCGAACGTACTTTTCATGATATTGTCTTCCAGGTAACTGATACGCTGGATGACATCGTCGGTATTGCGGTAATAGGCAGAAACGGAGAGCGTGTGTGCCTCCCAGTTTTTGATATAATTCAGTTCCATCGAATTGGAATATTGCGGAGTCAGATAGGGGTTACCGAAAGAGATATTGGTAGAGTCGGTGATATTCAGGAAGGGGTTCAGCTGATGCCCCCAGGGACGGTTGATCCGTCGGCTGTAATTCAACTGGATTTCATTTTGGGCAGGCAGGGTGTAAGTTAAGAACACACTGGGGAAAATGCTGAAATAGTCGTCTTTATAGGGAGAGACTTCGCCTTTTTCCTGTCCATAGGCCAGGGAACGCGTATCGGTATGGGAATATTCGCCCCGTAATCCGGCTTGGTAGCCGAAATTACCGAAACGTCCCGAATAAGTCGCATAAAGGGCATGGATATCCTGATCGTAATAGAAACGGTTGTAAAGTTGTTCGTCGGGCCGGGCGTCTTCGGCCGTTTCGCCGCTCTTGGTCTCTACCGGGCTTTCCTGGCGGGAAAAAGTACCTTTATATCCAGCTTCGATCTTGTTGAATTCGTTGAATGCATTGACATAATCGGCCTGTAACTCCCAATTGTGGGATTGCATTTTATTCTTTTGCCACTGATAACTGTGTGTGGTTTCTTCATTTTCAAAAACAGAACTTTGGAGATAGGTACTCTTTTGATCCATATTCCAGGTGTTCCACGAAGCTACTACATCCAGATTACTGGTTTTACTGAAATCGTGTTTATAACCGAGTTCGACATTGCCTCCTTTCATCGGATTGTCCGAATCGGAAATACGCTCACTGGAGAGAAAAGAATTGGGGATATCGCTTAAATAGTTGATTGTATTGGTTTGTTTACGGGTTCCGAACATTCCGAAAGCGCCGAGATTCAGATGGTCGGACTGGGTCAGATGCCAGGTCAGGCCGGCACGGACGAAAGTTTGTCCGCCATGGCCGTCATTGTCGGAAGTCTGATTGAGGAAAGATACCGGATTACCCGAAGCATCCGTATTGGTCCGGTTGGAGAAACCACCGCCGTCTCTTTTCCGTTCCCGGTAGCCCACTCCGGCATACATCTCCGTTTTATTACTGCTGTAGTTGACATTGCCACTGGCATTCCAGCCGCCGCGGGTGTCGACTCCGGCTTGCAGGCTACCGTAGTAACCTGCTCTGCGGTCTTCTTTCAATACGATATTAATGATACCGGAAGTTCCTTCGGGACTGAATTTGGCCGAGGGATTGGTGATTACTTCGATCCGTTCGATACTTTCTGCCGGTAATTGTTCCAGGATTTGTGCCCGGTTGTCGGCCGAAAGCCCGGAAGCCCGGCCGTTGATCCATACGGTGACATCACTGCTTCCCCGTAAGGATACTTCGCCTTCGTTATCGACTTCGACAGAGGGAATATTGGTCAGGACATCACTGGCCGTTCCTCCCGTAGAAGAGATATTTTGATCGACATTGAATACTTTTTTATCGATATCGAATTTCATTTGGGAACGTTGGCCGGTGACTTTGACTTCGCCGAGCAATTGGCTGTCCTCTTGCAATAGCAGGTTCCGGAAATTGACTCCCGGTATCTGTTTGGAGAGGGTAAAGGGCTTTTCGATTGTTTTATAACCGATAAAAGAGATCGAAAGTGTATAACTCCCTTCCGGCAACTGGGCGATATGGAAAGTGCCGGTTTCATCGGTCACCATGCCTTTCAGGGGTACGGTGGTGCCGGCTTTCCGCACACTGATATTGACAAATTGCATCGGTTCACGGGTTTTAGCATCGATTACTTTCCCCCGGATAACACCGGCCTCTACCGGTAACGATTCGGTCGGTTCTGCCTGGAGCTTCACTCCATAACCTATCAGCAAAAAACAAAGCATTGCTGAGATCAGGATTCTTACATTCATAGTTTATCTATTGTATTTTGTGTTTTTCAACTTTGCCCTAACTAAAACCTCAGACCAGATTTTATAAAAAGAGTTTAGTGTTGAATGGATTATTTAACAGATTTGACTTTTCCTTCACAAAATAGCGATAGATTCTTTCAGAAATATTTAAGTATTGGGTTGAATATCGTCCCAGGCTGCCCCCTTGTTGGCTCCTGTTATCCAGTTGAAGGTATAATGGCGTTCCATGACGATTCCGCCGTCCAGCCGGGCCGGTGCTTCTTGCTTGTGAATATGTGCATCTACACAAGCCCAGTCGTATCGGTAGGTCAGGTCCGCTTGGTCGAGAATTTCCGTTGTGCTTCTGGCGATTCCCTGGCCGAGCAGGTCGCCGATACTTTTGTGTTGCCAGAAGATGGCTGCAATGACAGGCACATCGCAGATCTCGGAAGGATAAGGCAGTTCTTCGACAATACCGGCTGCCCACAACAGTACGGCGCAGTTTTCATAACGCCATACGAATTGGATGCACTCTTGCCCGGTCGGGTCCGGGTTGGAAATATAGGCCGCTTCTGCCGGTGTCAGCCAAGACTGTATTCCATAAATTTCATCCATTTTATTGAAATAGGTCAGCGCTTCGTTCCGGTCCGGGTTTTCGGACAACATCACTTCCGAATATACCGCAACAGCAAACAGAGTAGCGGCACGTTGCATCATTTCTTCCCTGCTTTTGAGGTGTACTTCGGTTTCCGGCACTTCACTTTTCAGTGTTTCCAGATAAGGAATCCCCTGTGTTTGCAGCAGAGCGACAGAACGTTCCCTGCGTTCCCGCTCGGCAGAAGTTTCTTCCGGCCTGTCGCCGTCCAGCAGGTCCGCATGGGCGACCGGAGTAAATTCAGTCAGTTCACTTTCCCCTTCCCGTGAAAATACCAGCTTGCCTTCTCCATCGTACAAGTGCATATTGGGATAAAGCAGATATCCCTTCACCTGATGGGCCAGGTCGAAAAGGGTATTGATGAGATAACGGGTGCGGTCGTTGTTATCGTCGGTTTCGAATACGATCCCTACAACACAATTGAAACAGCGGATCTGGCGCAGCACGTTTTCTTTCAATGCCGGGTTACTGGTTGCTGCCTGGGCGAAATAATTGGCCATTCCTTCGATGTGCATCTCTATAAATCCGGCCTTTTCCCGGACATGGGAAAGGTGGAATACGAGTAGGCTGTCATCCTGAAGAGTTACTCTGATCTGGTCTGCTTCGGTATCGACCGACTGGATTACCGGTGCAAATAAAGACTGTATTCCAGTCAAAATATGCTGAGGGGATCCGATTACCGTATAAAGTGTCAAATGTGCTTTTTCCATAATAAACCGCTTTTTCTGTTTTTTTAATTTCTCTCCTTTTCCGGTTTCTCCTTTCCCTTTCGCTTTTCGCCTCTAGCCTTTCGCCTCTGGCTTTTGCCTTTTACCAATAAATCACCAACCCCGCCACTCCTGCGAGGCAGATCATGAGGATAGGATGTATTTTATATTTCCAGGTAAGTAGAAAAGCGCCGGCGAAGATCAGGATACTTTTATAATCGATAAAGTTTTCTTTATTCATCAATAAGAGGGCAGCAGCTCCGATCAGCCCGACAGTCATGGGGCGTAAACCGGTAAAGGCGGCGGCGACATATTTGTTGTTTTTGAATTTGGCATAGAAAAATGAAATCAACAATACCAGTAAAAAAGAGGGCAGACAGACGGCAAAGGTGGCGATCACCGACCCCCAGACACTTCCAGTGGCGGTGTAGCCGATATAAGTAGCGCTATTGATTCCGATCGGGCCGGGGGTCATTTGTGAGATAGCCACTACATCTGTAAACTCTTGTAAAGTCAACCAGTGATATTTATCTACCACTTCATATTGGATCAGGGAGAGCATGGCATATCCTCCGCCGAATCCAAAGATTCCGATTTTTAAATAAACACCGAGCAATTGCCAATAAATCATGTGTCGTATTTCATTTAGAGTACTGTATACTATTTTTCCTTGATTTCTCCGTCCTCTTTCTCACTCTCTACTCTCCGTTCCCCTGTTTCATTTTTCCTTTGATCCAGAAGGTATAAATCAATCCTCCGATAATACCGGCCAAAACAATATATGCCGGAGATACTCCGCATTTCCATATCAATACGGCTCCGATAGCCGGTAAAATCAATTCTACCCATTTTAAATGAAGCGACCGGGCTGCTGAGATGCAGGGAACCAGGATCAGGGCAACGACAGCCGGCCGGATACCGTTGAATATTTTCATCACCCAGATATTGTCCTGAAAATGATTGAAAAACAGAGCGATGGCCAATATGATACAAAAGGAGGGGAGTATGGTTCCGCCGGCACAAACGATACTACCCGTTACTTTCTTGAGTTTGTAGCCTACAAAAATAGAGATATTGACAGCAAAGATACCTGGTAAAGACTGTGTCATGGCGAATAAATCCATAAAATCCTGCTTGTCTAGCCAACCGCGGTTAACGACTTCACGTTCAATCAAGGGGATCATGGCATATCCACCGCCGATGGTGAACATCCCGATTTTTACAAATGTCAGAAAAAGTGTCCAATACATACCTGATTATCTCTATCCGATGTGCAAAGGTACACTTTATTCAGGAGTTTTCTATGATTGGAAAGCCGTTTCTCTCACTTTCTCCACGATGATGTTGGGGGCGTGGTATACCGTGTGGCCGAATTGAGGAATAAAGTCCATAAAGCCAGCGGCCGCTGGCTTTATGGACTTTATTTGTTGTTTTTAATTATGCTTTAAATAGCATCTTTCTTTGCGTATTCCGAGAATTCACAGCCGAAAGTATCGGCCAGATAGTTGTCCATTTCATCGGCTTTGAAAGCCATATCGGTGATATTCTTTTGAATTTCTTCTGCAAAATCAGAGAAGATATCCGAGATATGAATGCGGTAAGAAAGGTAAATCTGATTCCCGTCCAGTCCGAGTTGATAAGGTTTGATATCTTCTGCACTCAACAGATAAGTCAGTACCGGCTCCAGGTTTTTCTTCGGTAGGTTGTTCAGCGGAGAAGTACAGAACAGATACGAACGCTGGTATACGAACATCCGGATCTCGGAGCTGCCTTTATGGAAAGTCCAGCTTTCATAGCCGATACGTGCCAACACCGGATTGATACCCATGTTTTCGATGGCTTTTTCACAAAATGCTGCCAGTTCGGTAAGGCCTCGCTGCTGGAAAATATTTTCCGGTAATTTCTCCCCGCATGAGGGGCAATATTCGTCTTCTTCGGATATAAATTCCTCACAACTGTTACATTGTATATTGAAATTATTGCGGTCGAGTTCTGAAATCTGTTCGAGTAAGGTACACAAGGAGGCTATGGGAATGCCGAATCCCATATTATCGGCATTGGTCAGTTTGCTGGTTGTGATTGCCACTACTTCGCCATTTTGGTTGAACATCGGACCACCGCTATTACCCGGATTGACAGCTGCATCCGTTTGGATATAATAACTGTCGTCCATCAGTTGTTTGGGAGACGAGACGGTTCCTTCGGTCGCTGTAAACGGCATCCCGAAGGGATAACCGGCTACGTTGATTTTTTGGCCCAGCGTGACTTCGGTACAGGCCAGGCTGATTTCCGGTAAAGCGGTAAAATCGCCCTCTGCCGATAATAAAGCGATGTCGAGTATCGGATTGACCAGCACAATATTCGCTAAATAACGGTTCTTTTGGTTATCTTCCAGGGCTACCTGACGAAATCCTTCTACGACATGATAATTGGTGACGAAAAGATCGTGTTTTTTCAGGTAAAAACAGCTGCCTGATCCCCCGGCATGATTGACTTTATATACGGTTTGAAATATATTTTGATCCATAATGTTTTGTTTTTGAGTTGATTAGTTACCGAAATTCTGGGCTGCCAATTGTTGTACTTTGGCGGTATATTCTTCTGCACTGATCTGGCCACTGGCCAATTGTTGCTGTAATACTTGCACTTGTTGCAGATAGTTTTGCATACCGTTGCCCTGCATCATTTGTTGCATGTTTTGCATCATTTGTTGCTGCATGGCCTGCACGTTTTTCATATATTCGTTCATGTCGACGGTGCCTTCCTCTTCCTCCTCCTCTTCGTCGAGTTCATCCTCCATGATCGCTTCCATCGCTTTATAGAGTACAGGAGCAGCCTCATCCCACGGTTGGGCGGAACTCTTTTGCAAAGCTTTTACAACCACTTGGTTGACATCCTCCTGCAAATTGTTATAGTAATACATCTCGTAGAATTTATAAAGCATCATGACACAAGCGGTCATATAATCACCCGATTCCATATAACCGGAAATCTTTTTGTAACTGTCCTCGAAATTTTCCTGAATGTTTTGTAGGTTGGAACGACGTTTGTTCGGGATAAAAGTCTCGACAAAATAAAGATCTTCCGCCAGTTCTTCTTGGGTCATTTTTTGTAGTTTTTCGATGACTGCTTTTCCCTGGGCTGTGATTTCGGGCAGCGGTATATCTTCGCGGTCCATTTCCCGGATTGCCTTTTGCATATCGTTGAGCAGCTGACCCTGAGGTTGGGCGAAATACATGAATTTCATCAGGGTCGTGTCGATTATGTTCCAGATATAACCGTATTTGCGTGAAGGCTCGAAATATTTTACGGCATCCAGGCACTCTTTGCAACTGATTTGCACGGCTTGGTATATATTCTCCAGGCTTGCTGTATCGTAAGGGGTCGTTTTAGGCTCATAGATACGTTGTGCCCCGAATTTAGTCTCGAATTCATCGTCGTATTTGTCTCCCGTACAGCATATTTCCTGCAGGATATAATAGATTTTGTAAGGGTTGATCAATTGGATCGGACAGCTGTATTCAAACGAAAGGCGGTTATCCCGCAAATAGATCGTTGCCAGATCCATGGCGTTGAAATTGAGTCCTGCCACCTGACGGAGTAAGGGTATCCGCCCTTTTTCAGGAAGAGCGACAAAAGGAGCGGTGATACTGAGTTTTTCCTCGTCCAATTTGATGTTTACGATAATAGAACCGTGGGGAATATGAAATTCGTTTCCCTGTACATTGCCGTATTTCGTCCGGAAATCTCCGTTGATATAATCCAATAAGGCATAAAATGATTTCAGATACTCGTGATTTTCAAAAGCTTCCACGCTCGCATCGAAAGCTTCCACGTTCAATTTACTCTCGGTTGACGAGAGGATAGGAGGAGTAAAAGTTAAGGCTTGTTTCATCGTATAATATTTTTAAAAGATGTCTTTTTTTGACCACACTGACAAATGTAAAAAGGAAATAAAATTATACAAGAGAAGACCTTCTTTTTTTTTGCAGGTATTGACATTTTTTGTTTATTGTTGATACTTTTTGTGTATATGTTTTATAAACTGCTTAAATTTTGCCGACTTTCAACTTATTTATTCTATTTTTGTTTGACTGATAAAATACAAAGACGATGAAAAAATGTAGTGTGTTTTTGTTTCTTCTGGTTACGTTGGCTGCCGTCGGACAAAAAGAATACAGAATTGAAGGAAAAGTGCGGAATGCAGCCGGAAATACGGTGGTGCAACTGTTAGTGTGGGCTGGGAATATGGGGAAGGTTATCGGGAGCGATACCCTGAAAGACGGACGGTTTTCATTTCGGGGAAAGCTGGAAGAGGTGCCGTTACGGATGTCGGTTTTTGTTGAGGGGGATTCGGCATTATATGGTAATCTCTCATTTTGGGTCGGTGAACCGCTGACTAAAATAGAAGGGGATAAACCTTGTGTTGCCCTTTGGAAAGTCAAAAGTAAGTTGAGGCAACAGCAGGAAGAGAATCGGTTTGTGAAAAACTCCGCCCGCATCACCCGCGAATATGAGCGGGTAAGGTTCGATAAAGAGGATGAATATGTGGCGGAATATAAGGATCAGTATAGTAAGCATCCGAAGATGAAGGATTATCCCGTGACCCGTTTGTTCGACTCTTTGTCTGCCCTTAAAGCGGAAGCCGACCTGAAAATTTTGGAAGAACAGGCCGTTTTGTCGGAAGTCGGACTGGAAAGATTGTATGAGCATGCGCGAAAACTGCGTTCACCCCAATGTCCGCCAGGACTTCGGGAAAGGGTTGAAAAGCTTTATTTGCGCCTGGATCCGGCACTCAAAACTACTGCCCGGGGGAATGAAATCCACATTTATCTTTATCCGGTGAAAATCTGTGAGGTGGGAGATCGGTTGGCAGACGGCCTCCTCTTCGATCGTGAAGGCAGAGAGCATCACTTGTCGGACTACCTGGGAAAATATATTTTATTGGATTTCTGGAGCCGGGGATGTGGTCCTTGTTTGATGGCACAACCCGAATTGGAAGAGTTGGCGGAAAAATTCCGGGATAGTTTGCACGTGATCAGCATAAGCCTGGAGGTTTCGGAAAAAGGGTGGAAAGAGGCTATCCGGGATCTGAAAGGAATACAGTTGTGTGATTTTAAGGGAGAAGGAGGATTGATCGCTTCGTATGGTTTTGACGGGATCCCGAAATTTGTGGTTATCGGTCCTGACGGGAAGATCCTGGACAAATGGACTGGATATGGGAAAGGAATTTTTGAGGCTCGCTTGAAAAAACTGTGTAAAATATATGACGGCGAAAATAAATAAGACCAATGCTGCCCGTTTGCTTGATAAAGCAAAGATCGCTTACGAGCTGGTACCTTATGAAGTAGACGAAAATAATCTGGCAGCCACCCATGTGGCGGAACAACTGGGAGAAAATATCGCCCAGGTATTTAAAACACTGGTATTGCGCGGAGATAAAAACGGCTTGTTCGTTTGTGTTGTCCCCGGAGATGCCGAAGTCGATTTGAAACTGGCGGCAAAAGTTTCCGGCAATAAAAGTGCGGCGATGATCCATATGAAAGAACTGTTACCGGCAACCGGGTATATCCGGGGAGGATGCTCTCCGGTCGGAATGAAAAAGGCTTTGCCCACTTTTATTCATACTACTTGCATGGATTTCGGGTATATCTACATCAGTGCAGGGATGCGGGGATTACAGATCAGGATTGCGCCGGCCGATCTGGTGGAATTTACCCGGGCAGAGGTTACCGATCTTATTCTCACCTGACTAGACTTCCCTGATTCCGGAGTAACTTGATAAACAGTATAAAATTGGAATGGTGGATATAGCAGCGACTTTAATTCATTGGTATGCAGAAAATAAAAGGGAATTACCCTGGCGGGAAACCACCGATCCTTATCGGATATGGATTTCGGAGATTATCCTTCAGCAGACGCGGGTGGTGCAGGGATTGGAGTATTTCAACCGTTTCATGTTGCGTTTTCCCGATGTACGGGCATTAGCGGAAGCACCCGGAGATGAGGTGATGAAATATTGGCAGGGCCTGGGATATTACAGCCGTGCCCGTAATCTTCATGCAGCGGCAAAGGAAATTGTGGAAAAATTCGGCGGGGAGTTTCCCCGCAACTATTCCGATGTACTTACCCTGAAAGGGATCGGGGAATATACGGCGGCGGCTATTTGCTCGTTTGCCTGGAAATTGCCCTATGCTGTCGTGGATGGGAATGTTTACCGGGTATTGGCCCGGATTTTCGGTATCGATACCCCTATCGACAGTAACGCAGGGAAGAAAGTGTTTTCCGGGTTGGCTGCCGAACTGCTCGACCGGCAGCATCCGGACCTTTACAATCAGGCGATTATGGATTTCGGAGCCATACAATGTACGCCGAAAGTCCCCGTTTGTTTATATTGTCCGTTACGGGAAAATTGTGTGGCACTGGCTTCCGGTCAAGTTGAAAAATTACCGGTGAAAGCAGGAAAAGCAGTCGTTAAGCCCCGTTATTTCAATTATTTGCATATCCATTGCAGGGGTGTGAATTTGCTGGCCCGTCGCGAAGCGAAAGATATTTGGCAAAATTTGTACGAATATCCGTTGATCGAAACCGGGCAGGAAACCGAATTGGAGGTATTGCAACAAACCCCGGCCTATCTGGAATTGATGCAAGAGGCAGGAGAAATACAGATACTCCGAAGTTTCATCATGCCCAAACATGTACTTTCACACCGCATTATTTACGCCCGTTTTTATGAGATCGAAGTAGAACGTTTTTCTCCGGCGATGCAGCGCTTTTTACAGGTACCGGAAGAGGAACTGGAACAATATGCCGTTTCCCGTTTGATCGCGCTGTACCGGGAAAAATGATTAAGAAGAAACGGCTTTGTCCGGCCGGGGCAGGAATACGGCAAAAGTTTGTAATAATACCGACAAGACAATGAGGCCCAAACCGATGTAAAAAGCCCCGTTCAACTCCCGGGCTTCGTGGAAGAAAAGCATAGCCAGGATAATGCTGTATACGGGTTCGAGATTATATGTCAGGTTGACCGTAAAGGCCGATACTACTTTTAAGACCTGTATTTGCAGTAGGTATAAACCGATGGTACAAACGGAAGCCAATAGGATCAGATAGATCAGGTCGGAGACGTCCGGGAAGATCGTTTCTACCGGAAAATAGCGGAGATAAAAAGGTAAAAGACAGCTCAGACCGACAAATCCGCCGGACATTTCATACAAGAGCATCGTACTGGCATCGTGGCCGGCAGCTACTTTCTTATTCGTAATCGTAAACAAGGCGGCCAGGACCGAAGAGGTGATCCCTAAGAGGATACCCTGACGGTAACGGGTGTCCAGATGGAAAATCAAAGCTATACCCAGTAGGGTAAGCAGGCTGAAAAGTACTTCTTTGACAGAGATGCGGTGACGGTTGATCCAGGGTTCCAGAAAAGCCGTGAAAAAACTGACCAGTGAAAAGCAGACTACACCGATGGAGATGTTGGAAGCTTTGATACTCCCATAAAAGAATACCCAATGCAGTCCTAATAATATCCCGATGCCACCGATCTTGAAAACTTCTTTCCAGCCTATCCGGGGAAAGCGTCTCCGGACTGCCGATAGTAGGGCGAACAGCAGACCTGCCAGCAACATCCGGTACCAGACCAATAAACCTTCATTGAGCGAAATCAGCCGCCCGAAAATGCCCGTAGCCCCCGCGAGCAGAACGGATAGATGGAGTTTAAAAAAAGCTTCTTTCATGTTTGTCATTTCACCTGAACTGAACCGGGCACAAATGTACAAGGAAAATACGATTTTTCAATGATTAAAAACGGTGACAAGAGGTAAAACGGTTGAAACGGCTGGCCAGAATTGGCGGTTATCGGTGGGCTGCCGTTTCAACCATTGTCTTCGTGGAATTTTTACCTGCTTTCCAGGGCTTGCTGGCGTTTGACCTCTTCCAGTATTTTCTTGAGATCGGTCTGGGTTTTCCGGGCCATTTCTTTACCGCAATGTTCATCTGCCTGATAAAAACGGGCGATAGCCCGGATCCGGATCGGTTCGGGAACATCGGCTGTTGCGGTAGTGAAATTAGAAGTCAGGCGGTCTTTTTCGTCTGCCGGCAACAGGCGGTATAAATCTCCCGGTTGGGTGTAGAAATCGTTGTCCTGGGGATAATGGCCGGCAGCGTTTTCCAGTTCCAGGGGGGGATAATTGTATTTCGTGTCGGATACCGGACCGTTGAAACTATTCGGTTCGTAGTTGACGCTGGCACCTGCATTGCCGTCGACACGCATATGCCCGTCCCGGTGATAATTATGCACCGGACAATGAGAGCGATTGACCGGGATGCTATCGGCATTTACACCCAAACGGTAGCGGTGGGCATCGCCATATGCGAATAACCGGCCCTGGAGCATACGGTCGGGAGAGAAGCCTATTCCGGGAACTGCATTGGCCGGATTGAAAGCCGATTGTTCTACATCGGCAAAATAGTTTTCCGGATTCCGGTTCAGTTCTATCAGGCCTACTTCGATTAACGGATAATCTTTGTGGCTCCATACTTTGGTCAGATCGAAAGGATTGAAACGATAGGTTTTGGCTTCTTCTTCGGGCATAATCTGAACACACATTTTCCATTTAGGAAAATCTCCTTTTTCGATATGCTCGAATAAATCCCGTTGTGAATGTTCCCGGTCTTTGGCCACGATCTGTTCGGCTTCTTCATTGGTATAATTAGCGATTCCCTGTTGTGAGATCATATGAAATTTCACCCACACCCGTTTGTCTCCGGCATTGTAAAAACTGTAGGTATGGCTTCCGAAACCGTGTTGCTGCCGCATATTCCGGGGGATACCACGGTCGCTCATCAGGATCATCACCTGATGAAGGGATTCCGGGGTCAGGCTCCAAAAGTCCCACATCGCTGTGTTGCTGCGTAGGTTGGTCTTAGGGTCCCGTTTTTGGGTATGGATAAAATCCGGAAATTTCAGGGGATCCCGGACAAAAAATACCGGCGTATTATTTCCCACCAGATCCCAATTGCCTTCGTCGGTATAGAATTTCAGTGCAAATCCGCGTACATCACGCTCTGTATCGGCTGCTCCCCGCTCCCCTGCAACCGTCGAAAAGCGGGCGAACAGATCGGTCTTTTTCCCTACTTTAGAAAAAATAGCCGCTTTGGTGTAACGGGTAATATCGTTCGTGACGGTGAAAGTACCGAAAGCACCACATCCTTTGGCATGCACGATGCGTTCCGGTGTTCGTTCACGGTTGAAATGGGCCAGTTTTTCGAGTAGCCACACATTTTCGAGTAGTTCAGGGCCCCGGGGACCGGCTGTGCGGCTGTTCTGATTGTCTCCGACAGGTATCCCGGCTTCGTTTGTCAACTGAGTTTTTTTGTCTTCCATAATGATAACATTTGAGTTAGATATGTCGGTTTTACGGAAAGACAGGGTTTTACGATACACCTTACGAAGATATTTCGTTTATATAATCGTATACTGCCTTTGAAATTTGGGCGATTATGGCGGCATTGGTTTTGTCGTCTTCCATCGAATCGGTTATAAAAACGGCAATTGTATAATGATCGCCGCCATGGGGAAGATAGACAAATCCCATATCGTTGTCTCCGGCTTTCATGCCTGTACTGTCCCGGTCGGAGCTCCCGGTTTTATGGCCGATAATCGTTTCGGCCGGTAAAAGACCTTTTAGTTTGTCGCTGCCGGTGGAAGTCGCTATCATCGTATTTTCGAGAAATTTTTGATAAACAGGCGATAACAGTTCCTGCTGTATGAATTTTTCCAGCAAACGGACAGCCGAAGAGGGACGGGTATGATTCAGGTAGGGGTCGCCGGACTTATGCATCCGGTCCTCGGTAGCTGTGATTTTCATTTGTTTGATACCCTGACGGCGGACATATTTTTGTAGGGCACTTGTGCCTCCCAGATAATCGATCAGGATGTCACAAGCATTGTTGTCACTCAGGGCGACACTGTATTTCAGCAGTTCCCCGATAGTTATCTTAAAATTGCCTTCCGGGCGGGCTTCCCGGAGCGGACTGTAGGTATCCGGATGCAAGTCCGGTTTACTGATAAATAACTCGGTCTCCAACGGAAGCCCTTGCTTATCCAGACGTTCCAGCACGGCTAATGCCAGGGGAAACTTGAACGTACTCATCATCGGATATCCGGCTTTGTCGTTTACGGTTACCAGGATTTTACCGTTATATAATACGGCGATTCCGACGGTGGCTTTTTTATTTTCAATAATAGATTTTAGCTGTTGGGCGAGTGGTTCCTGGCTGTAAAGCGGTGTCAGCGCAGTGAGGAAGATCAGGCAAAAAAATAGTTTGGAAAACATCGTAAATAATCGTTTTGAGGTTAAGCATGAAGATCGATTGTGCCATGGACAGATTTCAGGCTACCCGGAATCAGTTCGTGGACCATAAAATAGGGCGCTAATTCTTCCGGCAGACCGGCTTGCCGGATACCGTATTCTCCGATCGCTTTGAAACCGAAACGTCCGTAGTAGGCCGGATTGCCGCAAAGAAAAGCTGCCCGGTAACCCATACTTTGGGCAAGTCGTAAGCCTTCTTTGAGCAAGGCCGATCCGACACCCTGATTGCGGTAGTCCAAAACGACGGATAAGGGTGCTATCATCAAAGCTTCGTATGGAGTGCCGTCATCTTGGGTGACTACGGTCCGGGTCAGCATAATATGGCCGATTAATTTCCCTTGGCATTCTGCGACCAGGACTAGTTCGGGAATATAATTCCCATGGATGCGCAGACGGTTTGCAAAATCCTGCTCGTCTCCGTCGCTGACTTCTGCTGTTGCGAAAGCTGTCCGGATAAGCTCGTAAATAGCCGGGAACTCTGCTTCGCGTTCCTGCCGGACGGTAAATGAAGATTTATTTTTCATCCCTATTTCGTTTTGGGACCAATATAATGCGTATATTTGACATAAACAATAAAACGGCAAAAATGGAAATTGAAAAGTTTATAGAAAATTATCGGGAAGCTTTCGGCGAAGCGGCCGGACTGCCGGTTGTATTTTGGTATTCCGACGAAGAGACCGGGCATACCGAAAAGATCGGCGGGTGTTTTTTTAAAGGTATGCAAGAGGTTCGTGCCGGCAATACGATTAGTTTGAATGCGGAAGTCATCGGATGTGGGGGAGGAAAGTTTTATACCGGATTTGCTCCGATGCCCGAACATGTTCCGGGTTTTGTGTCGTTAAAGGAGAAATACAAGAAAACTCCCGGAATGGTAAAGGAATTTGTCGATGAGTTGGGGATTCCCCGCGCAGAGAAAAAATATTTGCATTTTGCCCGGATCGATCGGGTAGAGCATTTCGACGGCTTGGAAGGCATCTTGTTTTTAGCTACACCGGATATATTGTCGGGTTTGACTACCTGGGCTTATTTCGATAATAATAGTCCGGATACGGTAATGGCTATGTTCGGATCGGGTTGCTGTTCTGTCGTGACCCAGGCCGTTCTGGAAAACCGGATGGGAGGGAAACGAACTTTTCTGGGGTTCTTCGATCCTTCGGTACGGCCTTGGTTTGAAGCGGATATCCTGAGCTTTACCATTCCTATGTCACGGTTTAGGGTAATGTACGACACGATGCGTGAAAGCTGCCTCTTCGGTACACCGGCCTGGGCAAAAGTAAGGGAACGGATAAACCGGGTGAAGAATGCGGAATAAAGGATGAAAAAGACCGGACAGATTTTATATCTTTGGCGGAAATATCAAGCACATCATTATGGGAACATCGGATAACGGGCAGGAAGTACTCCGGCAAAACCTGGAGGAAAAAGGAACATTTCAGGCATTGTATCAAATGCATTTGTTATTTCGGGAAAAGGGGAAACGGCCGGAAGGGAAAAAAATCCTCGGTAGGTTGCAGAAAGAATTCGGGCAGGTCGATCTGGTAGCGGATGTCGATCATTCGTTGGCTACTTTTGCCATCGCTGATTTTCCGGTAGAATACAAAAAAGATAAAAAGGTTATTCCGGCTCAGGTATTGATGGCCGATTTCACACCTTTCGATCCGGCTTCTGTCGACCGGATGCAACGTTCCCAGTTGTGGGATTGTCCGGATGGGGAAAAATTGCTGGACAGTTGTAAGTATAAACTGATGCTTTCCGATTTCCTGGCTGCCGGATTGGAATACAAGCTTCGTTGCCGTATGCTCGCCCGCTGGCTGGAAATTGCTTTGGAGCTATTCGATGATTGTGTGGGAGTATGGATCCCGGCTAGCGGTAAACTGCTTACCCGGCAACAGTTGCTGAATAATCCGTACCGGGGAGATGACCGTTTTCTGTATTTTGGAGTGAATATCCGTTTTTTCAATATCCAGGGTACGGAGGATATGATGGTAGATTCCTTAGGGCTATATGCTGTCGGTTTACCCGATGTACAATATCATTTCCACGGCCTCGATCCCAACGATGTGGTAGATCATGCTTATCGTGCCGTCGGCTATCTCTTCGGGCACGATGCTCCCGTAAAACCGGGGGAGACCATCGGTGGACTCAAAGACGGGCAATTGAGTGCCGAAGTACACTGGCCTTGTCGCTATGAGAAGGCTTTGCTGCAACCCGAACGGGAAGTGATGGATATCTGCCCCGGAGAATATGCTTCCGGCAATCGTCCGGAGTAAACCGGGGATCGGTTTCATTATCCTAATCCGAACTCCATGATAGAAATACCCGAATCTACCATTATCGGCCGGCAGGCTACATGAGATTATCCGCGAAACATATCTCGGCGGTACGGTATACTATTGTCCCGTATGTCAAAAACTGTGATAGTTCGGCAGGGGGCTAAACTTTATAAATAACACGTGATGGAATTGACATTAAAAATCGATCAGGAAAAATGTATCCGTTGTGGCAAATGCGTCAGGGTTTGTCCTTCGATGATTCTGCAGCAAGCAAAGGCTGCCGGGGAAGTGGAAGTGAAAGAATGGCAAAATTGTATCGTATGCGGACACTGTGTGGCCGTTTGCCCTACCGGTGCAGTAGAACATTCCGAATTTCCTGCCGGGAAGGTACACGAATTCGATTACTCCGATTACCCGGCACCTGCTCAGATGATGCTGTTGTGTAAAGCCAGGCGCTCCAACCGGGCCTTCACCGCTCAGTCTGTCCCCGAAGAGTTGCTACAACAGATCCTGGAGGCTGCTCACCGTGCTCCTACCGCAAGCAATGCCCAGCAGATCGGTTTTACAGTAGTTACCGATCCGGTCCGGTTACGGGAAATCACCGGATTTACTTTAGGAGTATTCAAAAATGCACTCAAAAAGATGCAGAATCCTTTATTGACTCCTTTGGTAAAATGGTTTATGCCCGATGCTTTCCGGTATATCCCTGTATTCGAACGCTTGTTGCGGGAGGATACCAAAGGAAACGATCTCATCCTGCGAAAAGCCAAAGCGGTTGTGTTCATCCATGCTCCCCGGACCAGCCGTTTCGGTTATCAGGATGCCAATCTGGCTTATCAGAATGCCTCGCTGATGGCTGAGTGTCTGGGAGTAAGCCAGTTTTATACCGGATTTGTCTGCTCGGCCATAGAGCAGGATAAAAAAGGGACATTGGAAAAGAAATTGGGGATCGATGGAAAAATATATGCCGGAATGGCTTTGGGAATGCCCGCTTTCCGTTATAAAAATTATATAGACCGGAAGGATTTGAAAGTAAATAGATTATAGCTGCAACTTTTGTATCCTATCGAATAGTTTCAAATAAATTACTCCATATTTTATAAAATCACGGTGGTCCCGGGAGGTCGTGCAATAAATTGTAGTGAAGCCTGCGATTTTTCAGATTTGTTTTTTATATTTATCGACAAGTGTTTATCTGGGACGACAGGATAGGTGCTGGTTATACAAAATATTAAAAACAAGCTGAAGAGTTGTGGCGGCCGAATTTCCTGTAAAACTTTTGCCGGGGTGATTCGATATTTCCGACTGTTTTGGCATGATACACGGAACGATATGGATAAAAAATTTTTGAAGCAATTGGCCCGGTGGCACGAAGACGATGAATTTCAGAAAATAGTAGATGCCATACTGGCTCTTCCTGAAGAAGAACGTGATTACGATTTGACCGGGCAATTGGCCAGGGCTTTGAACAACCTGGAAGATTACGAGACGGCTGCTGAAGTGTTATTGACCGTGGAAGCGGAAGGGCAGCACGATCCCTTGTGGCATTACCGTCTGGGGTATGCATATTACTATAGTGATCGGTTCGGGCAGGCTAAAGAAAGGTTCGAACAGGTATTGCGGCTCACCCCTGACGATCAGGATGCCCGTATGTTTTTGGGATGGTGTGACGAAGAGCTGACACCCGGGGGAAAAGTAAAGAAACTGAATGCCCGCCTGACGACCCCTGAAGCGATGACCGGGGGCAAGACCTTCCGGCAGCGTACGGCTGAATTCTGGCAATGGTTTACGGACAATGAACCCCGGTTGGCTGCTATGATTGAAAAACGGGGAGAGGAGGATGTGGATAAAATGGTGGATTTTATTTCCGGAGGAGTACAGCTGATCTCCGGCGAGCTGAATTTTAATCTCGGTGGTGATTATGAATTTACCTTCACCATCGAAGGGAAGAACTATCTCTTTTATCTGTTGCCCTGGTTGGTGGAGCAGATGCCGGAGCAGTTCCGCGGAAAATGGCATTTCTTTCCTTGCATGCAGGGCACTCATGGGGAGAGTTTCGGATTTCAGATGTACGGTAAAGACGTGCAGTTGGATGAGGTGATGGTAGGATTGAAATATAAGGAAGACCAGAATTATTTCGATATCCGTTTTTATGATGAACAACTTTGTTCTCTCGACGATAATTCTTGTTACAATGCTTTTTATATCATGATGGAGCTGACGATCGGTGAGGCGCTGTCGCATATCTATATCGGTAATGTCGACAAGGCGGATGGGATGGAAGCAGGCATGTTTCCCCTTACCAGGCTGGAAGCTTGTATGACCGTAGCGCTCGAAGAAGCTAAAAAAGAGATTCTTACCCGTCCTGACGAGCGTTATAGTGTTTATAGAATGGAATTCGATACCGTTAAGGATTTACGTTATGATATGGTCATCGGGACCACCTGTTTTTCCGATCTTCTGCAGGATTATTTCAATGGGGAGACGGAGAATGCCGATAAGTTGGCTGCATGCGGGAGCAAGGCGGTATTTTTGGTGATGCCGGTGGGAGAAGCCGATCGTTCCGGGATGTTGAAACTCCGCTATGAGATCGAAGACCGGTTGACGGCAGAAGTACTCGGTAAAAAGGGATCCGGCCGTGAGATCGGAATCTTATTGGGAGGAACTATGGGGCGCGATAATTTATACATCGATTTGCTGCTTTACGATGCCCCTGCTTTTATGGAGCAGGCAAGCAGTCTGCTGGGGCAATATTCCTATCCTTTCTATTTGGCCGAATTTCGGCCGGAGAGTCGTTTGGTAGCCCTGGCAAATGTCGGTTGATCCTATGCCGGAGATCCCGTTGTCCCCGGCGAATCGGTCCGCCGTATCGTAGAATTTGCGGATTGTCGTGCCGATGGGGATTCCGGTATCCGGTGCAAACCTTTAGACAAGGCCTGTTTCGAAGTCCTGGGGAAAATAGAAGAAGGATTCGGAGGTAAAAGGAGGAGTTTTAATATGTTTTTGAAACTTTGTGGGGGGCGGTTACGATATATTATCGGTTATTAACCCTTGGGGAAAGGAAGATGATGAAGAATACGATGATGATTTGTCTAGCCTTATTTGCAGCTTTCGGATGTACAGGTCAGAGTAAGGCAGGTAAGGGTAAAACACAGGAATTGACGACTATGGAAAATCAGAAAGAAATTTATCTGGCAGGGGGATGCTTTTGGGGAACAGAGCATTTTATGAAACAGATCCGGGGAGTGGAAGCCACTCAGGTCGGTTATGCAAACAGTACCCTTGCCGATCCGGATTACCGGCAGGTATGTAGCGGACGGACCGGGGCTGCCGAGGCTGTGAAGGTGGTTTACGATCCGGCCGAAGTGGGATTACCTCTGTTGCTCGGCCTTTATTTTAAAACCATAGACCCCACTAGCCTGAATAAACAAGGCAACGATCGCGGAACCCAATACCGTACCGGGATTTATTATACGGACCCTGCTGACCGTGAGGTGATTGTCCGGGCCGTGGACGAACTGTCGAAACGATACGATCGTCCTTTGGCGATAGAAGTAAAACCTTTGGACAATTTTTATCCGGCCGAAGGTTATCACCAGGATTATCTGGACAAGAATCCCGGTGGATATTGTCATATCGATCCGGCTCTGTTCGGGCTTGCCCGTCAGGCCAATCTCCGGCCGGCCGGTGAAGGGATGAAACCCCCGCAGACGGTTTACCGCCGTCAGGACGATGCGACCCTGAAAAAAACATTATCCCCCGAACAATATGCCGTTACCCGGAAAAATGCCACGGAACCACCCTTTCAAAATGCTTATTGGAACGAATACCGGGAAGGGATTTATGTAGATATCACAACGGGTGAACCGCTTTTTATATCGGCCGATAAGTTCGATTCGGGTTGCGGATGGCCGAGTTTTTCCAAACCTATCGACCAGGGGCTGATCGATGAAAAGACCGACACTTCCCATGGTATGCGCCGGACTGAAGTACGCAGCAAGACGGGTGATGCTCATCTCGGACATGTGTTTAACGACGGTCCGAAAGACCGGGGCGGATTACGCTATTGTATCAACAGCGCTTCTCTGCGTTTTATTCCCAAAGAGGACATGGAAGCCCAGGGGTATGGGGCATATTTACCCTTGTTGGACAAAAAATAAGATCGTGTTTCCCTAAGTGTGTAAATTTACTTCTGTACAACAGGCGTTTACAAGCCATGATTGCTAAGGACTGAAAATCGGAGAGTTTCAACCGGAGAATTATTTCCGAGATTTGTTCCTGTGTAAATTCCATAATAATTCATTTTTGAAATTCGTCATTACAAAAATAAAAATTACTGGGATTTACACACTTTGGGGTACACTATCCGGGCGAGCCCAGATTTTACCTCAAAATACCTTTTCCCCTTCAATTTGCCACAAATAAAAAAGAGTCAGTTTTAGCTAACTCTTTGATTTTCAGCGGAGAGGGAGGGATTCGAACCCCCGGACCTGTGACAGTCAACGGTTTTCAAGACCGCCGCGATCGACCACTCTGCCACCTCTCCAATGCGGATGCGAAGATAGGATGAATTTTGAAAAAAAACAAAATAATAAGAGTTTTTTTGTAATTGGTCATTGGGGTGATCGTTGTGATTTAGTTGTTTTGTTTTAATAGATTGATATACAAAATTTTATCGGAACCGATAGATTTATCGGTTCCGGGGATTTTTATAGAAATGTTTTAGCAACAGGTAACCGGCGAGACCGGCGAATACGGAACCGCTGATGATACCTAATTTGGCTTGGTTGAGCAGGGTAGGACCGATGTCGGGGAGCCCGGCATAGGAGAGGTTGGCGATGAACAGGGAGACGGTGAAGCCGATTCCGCCCAACATGGATACACCGAGAAGGCTACGGGCATCCATGTGTTCCGGCATGTTCAGTAATTTGCTTTTCACGGCCAGCCATGTAAATGAGAAGATGCCGAGCAATTTGCCCAGGACGAGGGCGATGAATACGCTGAGTGTCACTCCTTCGATATCGGCCAGGGTGAAATGTTCGAAAGAGATGCTGGCGTTGGCGAAGGCAAAGAGAGGCATCACCATGTAGTTGACCAGGGGATGCAGGTTATCGTCCATCGATTGCAAGGGACTGATCACTTTGTCGGAGGCCGATTCGACATGACGGAGGATAGCGCGTTCCGAGTTGCTCAGCATGTATTTATTATTGGCCATGTCGGCGGTTTCGGGAAGCTTTTGCAAGCTGGCCCGGATTTCTCCGACATATTTGTAGATGTTCAGCTTGGGACGTGCCGGGACGGTGAAGGCTACGATGACACCGGCAATGGTCGGATGAATCCCCGAATTCAGGAATAAGTACCACACGACGATGCCGAAGAAGATATAAAACAGCTTGCTGTTGATTCCGGCTTTACCGCCTATCCACAGAATGAAAATAATCCCTAATGCCCAAAGCAAGTATTCCAGGATCAGATTGCTGCTGTAAAAGGCTCCGATGACAATGATGCCACCGATATCGTCTACTACGGCGAAAGTGGTCAGGAAGATTTTCAGGCTCAGGGGGATGCGTTTCCCTAGTAAGGATAATACTCCCAATGAGAAAGCGATATCCGTGGCCATCGGGATGGCGGCTCCCCGGCTGGCAGGGCTTTCGGGGCAAATCAGGGAAAAGATGAGGATGGGGACGAGCATTCCTCCGCAAGCTGCGACAACCGGAAGTAAAGCTTTGCGGGGTGAAGAGAGTTCGCCGACCAGGATCTCCCGTTTGATTTCCAGACCGACGGAGAAGAAGAAGATAGCCATCAGCGCATCGTTGATCAGGGACATGAAGGTCATATTCCCTCCGTGGACGTGAAAGAGGTTGATGTCTCCGAATTGCAAAATGACCTCTTTGGCAAAAAAGGCATCGTAGGCTTCGCGTAAGGGTGTATTAGCTATGATCATTGCGGCTGCGGCAACGAAAAGCAAGACGGCCCCACCGTTTATCTTTGCTTTGATAAAGTGACGTAGGGGCGATTTGAATATATTATAATCCATAAGTTTTCATTTTTTTGAACCAGAGGGCAAACTGTTCGATTCCTTTCCCGAGTGAGGTGGTGGCCCTGTAATTATAATCGGTATGGAGTTTGGTGGTGTCTGCCCAGGTCTGATACACATCTCCGGGTTGCATGCCGACGAATTCTTTCCGGGCGGTTTTACCCAGATGTTGTTCCAGGAGTCCGATAAAATCCATGAGCTGAACCGGAGAACCGTGACCGATGTTATAGATGACGGCCGGTACTCCCGGGACATCTTCCCGCACTAAGCCCGGGTGGTCGAGTATCGTGACGATCCCGGCGATAATATCGTCGATATATGTGAAATCCCGGGATAAACGTCCCTCGTTGAATATCCGGATCGGTTTATCTTCCAGGATAGATCGGCCGAAAAGCATCGGTGCCATGTCCGGGCGTCCCCAGGGACCATAAACGGTGAAAAAGCGTAGTCCGACAGTCTGGAGGCCGTAGAGCCGGGAGTAGGTATAGGCCATCAGTTCGTTACTCTTTTTGGTGGCGGCGTAGATACTGACCGGATGATCGGCCCGCGCATCTTCGCGGAACGGTACTTCGGTCGAATTGCCATATACCGATGACGAAGAAGCGAAAATCAGACGGGGAATATGATGGTGGCGGCAGCCTTCCAATATATGCAGAAAACCCGACACATTGCTGTCGATGTAGGTCTCCGGATGTTCGAGGCTATAACGTACTCCGGCTTGTGCAGCCAGGTTGATTACCGTATCGAAGGCCCGGGAAGCGAAAAGTGCGTCGAGGGCAGGTTTGTCACAGAGGTCCATTTGCCTGAACGTATAATTGGGGTAAAGGGTAGAGCGGTATTCCTGTTCTTGACGGGAAAGATCGATTCCGCATGCTTTTAAACGGGCTTTTTTCAGGGATACGTCGTAATAACTGTTTATCGAGTCGATGCCATAAGTGGCTATGCCTTGCCGGGCAAGAGCTTTTGCGAGGTGGTAACCGATAAATCCGGCACTTCCGGTAATTAAAACTTGCATTAGGTTCGTTGCTTTAATTAAAAAGTAAATTGCTGATTACTTAACAATCGATGTTTATATTTTTGATACAAAGTTAAAAAGTATTTATAACAAAAATAGGTATATCGGATGAAATAAAAAAATTAAGTCGCCATGAATTGACGACTTAAATTACTAACCCTAAACAGAAACAAACTATGAAATTGATTCTTACACAAAGGTAATACTAATTGTGAACGCTTCAAATTAAATATTGTTAATTAGACACAATAAGTATGTGCCTTTTGTGTATGGGGTTAATCACTTTATTATGAGTTGTTTATTCGTCTTCACAAAAGAGCCCTTTTTCTAGCCGGATGGGAATAATCCGGTTGGCTAATCCGGCATCGTAAGGGAGTTTTACTTTGATATAATTGTCTGTGAATCCGCAGATATACTGTCCGATTTTGTTGTCTTCGAACAATACAGGACGGGTTTCCCCTTCGAACCGGTGATAGAAAGCGGTTAATTTTTTTTGTGATACGGAAATCAGCCGGTTTACCCGCCGGTGTTTTTCTTCCTGAGGAACGATCAGGGGGATATCCAGCGCTTTGGTTCCCTGGCGTTCGGAATAAGGGAATACGTGAAGCCGTGAAATGTCGAGCGTCTCGATGAACCGGAGGGCGTCTTCGAAACAGGCTTCGGTTTCACCCCGCATGCCGGCTATGACATCGACGCCGATAAAAGCATCCGGTAGCAGGTGGCGGATGGTGCGGATCTTACTGGCGAATAATTCCCGGTCATAACGCCGGTGCATGAGCTTCAACACTTCGTCGCTACCCGATTGCAAGGGGATATGGAAATGGGGCATGAAGCGCTTGGAGGTTGCTACAAATTCAATGATTTCGTCGGTCAGCAGGTTGGGCTCGATAGAAGAAATCCTGAACCTGGCAATCTCTTCCTGGCGGTCGAGTTGTTGCAATAGTTGTAAGAAATTCATATCCGTGCCCCGGCCGAAATCGCCGGTATTGACACCGGTGAGTATCACTTCCTGGATCCCTTTGCCGGCCACCTCGTGGAGAGCGTCGAGGATCCGCGGCAGACTGGCACTCCGGCTTCTTCCGCGGGCAAAAGGAATGGTGCAATAAGTACAGAAATAGTCGCAACCGTCCTGGATTTTCAGGAAACAACGGGTACGGTCGCCGAAAGAGTAGGCCAGGTCGAAATTGCTGATTTGGAAAATATCACACGAGTGAGGTTCTTGCTTTTCCTGTTCTTCGAGGTGTTGCAGGTAGTGGGCGACATTGAATTTTTCTCCGGCCCCCAATACCAGGCTCACTCCGTCGATAGCCATGATTTCTTTCGCTCTGAGCTGGGCATAACATCCGACAACTACGATATAGGCGCCCGGGTTGTGGTGAATAATTTTACGGATCAACTGCCGGCCTTTTTTTTCGGCCATATCGGTCACGCTACAGGTATTGATCACAAAGATATCGGCGCCTTCTTTATCGGCTACGGTTTCAGTGCCTTCTTTTTCAAGGCTGTGCCTGATGGTAGACGTTTCTGAAAAGTTCAGTTTACAACCCAAGGTGATATAAGCGACTTTCTTCCCTGCAATATTCATATTTGTACCGACTGCTATTAAATTTCTATAATCGCTTGCAAAAGTAATGATTTGGCTTGTAATTTGCTATCTTTGTACAGTACTGTTGAGTTTTTATTTTTTACTTTTAACCTTTACCTTTTATGCGTTATTATATTATAGCAGGGGAAGCATCGGGCGATTTGCATGCGTCGAATTTAATCCGGGGGTTACGGGCTGAAGATCCGGAAGCCGACATCCGGGGTTGGGGCGGGGACCTGATGCGTGAGGCAGGAGCGGAGGTCGTCCGGCATTACAAAGATACGGCTATCATGGGATTTCTGACCGTATTGAAGAATCTCGGTAAGATCAAGGCCAATATCCGCTTGTGTTGTGAGGATATCCGGAGTTGGAAGCCGGACGTGGTGATCCTGGTGGATTATGCCGGTTTCAACCTGCGTATTGCCCGGTTTGCCAAAGGGATCGGTTTGAAAGTATTTTATTACATTTCGCCGAAGTTGTGGGCCTGGAATACCGGGCGCGTGAAAAAGATCAAGCGGTATGTCGACCGGATGTATACGATTTTTCCTTTTGAAACGGATTTTTACGGGCGCTATCATTATACGGTGGAATACGGAGGTAATCCGCTGGTGGATGCGATCGATGCCCGGCCTTACCGGGAGGAGACTTTTGCCGGGTTTATAAAAGCGAACGATTTACCGGATAAACCGATCATCGCTTTACTGGCCGGCAGCCGGAGCCAGGAGCTGCGTTATGTGCTGCCGGCAATGCTTCGGATGGTGGATCATTTCCCCGATTATCAGTTTGTGATCGCCGGGGCTCCTTCGATGTCGGATGCCGATTATGCTCCTTACCTGAAGGGACGGGAGGTCCGTATTTTGTATGGGCAGACTTATCGTTTGTTGAGTCAGGCGAAAGCGGCTCTGGTTACCTCGGGTACGGCGACCCTGGAAACGGCTTTACTGCGTATTCCCCAAGTGGTTTGTTACAATGGTGAAGGAGGTAGGTTGAGTTATTATTTGTTCAAGACCTTCGTTAAAGTAGACTATATTTCGTTAGTCAACCTGATTTTCGGTGGGGAAGTCGTCAAAGAGCTGATGATGCACCGGCTGACCGAAAGAAATATCCTCAACGAGCTCTCCCGTATCCTGTACAGCGAACGTGACCGGGAGAAAATGCTCCGGAATTACGATGAGGTGATCCGCCGTTTAGGGCAACCCGGAGCTTCGGCCCGGTTTGCTAAAATGATGGTACGGGATGCTAAGAATTTAATCGGTTAAAGCCGGGTTTTAATATAACTTTGTAGTTATTATGTGCTTTTGATATTTTAGTAAACCAGTTTTACATTATCGATCCAGAATTTGGCGTCCGGGGCACCGATGTAGGCTCCGCCATGGCCGGAGGAGAAACGGAGGATAATGTGGGTGGGAGTAGTGTCGGGAGAGGCCCAGCCGATCTCCTGGATGGGGACGATCTTCCCCTGGCTATTGGCGGCATATTGTGTCGATTCACCTTTTACCAGGTCCATATAAGGCTGGTAAAAATCCTTTCCGGTAATATCTCCGTAATGGATTTCTATCCGATGGCCGTTTTGCCATTCTTTTACTTCCTGGTCATAACGTTCGTAGGCTGTGCCGACGCGTTTGGCAAACAGATTCCCTTTTTCGTCTTCCCAGCGGTATTGCAGCAATAGGCTGGCTTCGGCATTATTCTGTTCCGGGATATCGACGATACGGCTGAAACCTGTCGCTTTGATCTGTTTCCCGCCCGGCTCTACTTTATAATCGAATTCCAGGGCTTTCGGTCGTTTCGTGAAAGGAATATTGTTATTGAGTTTGCTTTGCGGATTTTTAGTGTCCCGCACGGGTTCCATCACTTCACCGACAAATATCGTTCCGGTGGCTAATACCGATATATTGATCAATCCAAGCACTTTGACGCGTTCCATACGAGTTTCGAGCCGGGCACAATAACCGGAATCCCTTTTCTCCGGGAATACGGTTACACTGGCTTTCACCACTCCGCTGACTTTAGCCATGACGGTCGACGTAGCCCACGGAGATATACTATTCTTATAAGGGGTGTTGTTTTTCAGCGTATCGCCCGGTGTGATCTCATACAGATATTTTGTATTTCCTCCGATAACAAGGGATTCGTCGACTACCCGTACCATCCACTGATTCATATCTCCGTAAGGAAATAATTCGGTGGTATCGTTTTGTGCACGCAACTGTCCGGCAAAGGATAGCATAATAAACAGGCTGTATATCGGTTTCATAGTAACAGATTTTAATTGAAATAGATGTATTGCCCCTTTGCTAACAAAAAAGATGCCAATATTAATGTGAAAATATGTAAATGCTAAAATAATTATCGGGTGAATCGGGGGATTCGTCGTGAAAAAGGGGGAATGTATATATTTAAATTGTAGGGGTGGAGAACAGAAAATACATTTGTAACGTGAAAATGAACTTAAAAGATACATTATGAATGCATATTGGAAAGGGATAGTCTTGGGACTGGTCGTGTTGTCCGCCCCGGTGATGGCTCAGGAAAAACCGGCTGTGTGGGATTTGAAATCCTGCATTAATTATGCCCGGGCACATAATATTCAGATTCGGCAAAGTCGGATCGCATGGGAAGAAAGTTTAGAAAATACGAAGCAGGCTAAAGCGGACCGGCTGCCTTCTCTTTCTTTTACAACGGCTCACAATTATGTGAACCGTCCCCGTCCCGAAGCCGGTGATAAAAATTCGTATTCCGGAAGTTATAACCTGAATTCTTCCGTATCTCTGTTCGAAGGAGGAAAAATCCGGAAGAACGTACAACAGATGGACCTGCAAAATGAGGTGCAGGGGTTGACGATCAAGGAATCTGAAAATAACATCGAACTGGCGATTACCCAAGCATTTGTCCAGGTATTGTATGCTGACGAAGCGGTGAAAATTAACGAAGGGACGGTAGAAGTTTCCAAAGCCCAGCGGGATCGTGGCAAAGCTTTATTGGAGGCTGGAGCATTATCGAAAGCCGATCTCGCTCAGCTGGAAGCTCAGTATGCCACCGATAAATATCAGTTGGTTGTAGCCCGGACAACGCTCGCAAACGCTCAGCTGGAATTGAAACAATTGCTCGAATTAGGGGTGAACGACCAGATGGAACTGGCTATTCCGCAATTGACAGATGAAAGCGTGTTGGTCGTTTTACCGTCTAAAGAGAGTGTTTACCTGACTTCGCTGGGAATCATGCCGGAAGTGAAATACAACCAATTGAATATCCGGGTAGCGAATCTGGAGAAGGAGAAAGCGTGGGCGGGATATTTACCTAATGTTACCTTGTCTGCCGGTTTAGGAACCAGTCATGCTTCGGGTATCGGCACGGGGTTCGGGACACAGACGAAACACAATTGGAGTGAAAATATCGGTTTGACGCTGAATATACCGATTTTTAATAAACGTTCGACCAAGACGGCGGTCAATCTGGCTAAACTGAATATCGAGAATGCCCAACTCAATTATGAGAACGTACAGAAAGAATTACTGAAATCGGTAGAGACGGTTTATCAGGATGCGGTATCGGCGCAGAACCGTTTCCGTTCGGCCCGGGAGAATCTGACCGCTACAGAATTGTCTTTCGAGCTTACTCAGGAGCAGTTTTTCCTGAAAGCAAAAAATACGGTAGAATTGATGACGGAGAAAAACAACTTGCTGGCTGCCCAGCTCGAGTTGATACAAGCCAAATATATGGCGATCCTGAATCAGCAATTGTTGAATTTCTATCAGGGTATAGAGATCAGTATCCAATGATAGAGGTAGGTGAGAACCAAGTGATTGTATGACAATATAAAAAAGAATATATGAAAAAAGGGAAATTAATAACGATCGGGGGAGCTATCGTAGTTCTGGCCTTGTGCGGATATTTCTTTATGGGTACTTCTTCAAAAGGGAAAATCAGTTTTCAGACTGAAAAAGTGACCCGTAATTCGATGACGGATGTCGTAGTGGCGACAGGGACGGTAGAGCCGGTGACCAAGGTGGATGTCGGTACGCAGGTTTCGGGTATCATCGACCGTATCTATGTCGACTACAATAGTGTTGTGAAAAAAGGGCAGCTGATTGCCGAGATGGATAAGGTGACCTTACAGGCAGAACTGGAATCGCAGGAGGCTCAGTTGGCGAATGCCAAAGCAGAATACGAGTATCAGCAAAAAAATTATGCCCGCAGTAAAGTGCTGTTCGAAAAGCAACTGATCAGCGACAGCGATTATGAAGAGGCGACGTATAATTATGAAAAGGCTAAAAGTACCTACGAAAAGTCGAAAGCCGATATTGTAAAGGTGAGAAGAAATTTGGGATATGCCGTGATTACCAGTCCGATAGATGGTGTCGTTATCAGTAGGGAAGTGGAAGAAGGACAGACGGTGGCTGCCGGATTCGAAACTCCGACTTTGTTTACCATTGCTAAAGATTTGACGGAGATGCAGGTGATTGCAGACGTGGATGAGGCTGATATCGGCGAAATACGCGAAGGACAGCGGGTTACCTTTACCGTAGATGCCTACCGGAACGATGCGTTCGAAGGGGTTGTGACTCAGGTACGGCTGGAGGCTACCGTGGAATCGAATGTGGTGACCTACGAAGTGGTGATCAGTGCACCTAATCCGGATCTGAAACTGAAACCGGGCTTGACGGCTACCGTGTCGATTTATACACTGGAGAAGAATAACGTATTGACTATTCCTCCCAAAGCATTGAAATTTATGCCCGATCAGGCTTTGGCCGAAGCTAATGGAATCGTACTGAAACCGATCCATGTGGATAATTCTGCCTTACAGAAAACAGTGTGGGTGAAGAATGGACAAACGTTGGAAGAAAAAGAAGTACAGACGGCTACTGCGACGACTTCACTCCTGGAGATCACCGGTGGTCTCGCTGAGGGAGACGAGATTGTCGTGGCGATGGAACAATCCGGTAAAAAAGCGATGGGAACTCCGCAACCCGGAGAAACAGAATCCAGTCCCTTTATGCCGAAACCACCGGGACAAGATAAGAAGAGTAAGAAGTAAAATGTAAAAGGCTATAGGCTGGAAGCTATAGGCTAAAAGATGGGGAGGAGGAGATAAGGGGGAGTTGCGGGAAATTGGTGGAGAAGGTAAATCGATGATTTAGAAAGTAGAGGAACTTAGTAACTCAGCAACTTAGTAACTTAGTAACTCAATAACTCAGCAACTCAGTAACTCAGTAACTCAGTAACTCAATAACTCAGCAACTCAGCAACTCAATAACTCACACACAATGAATGCTATAATTGAATTAAAAGATATCAAGCGTGATTTTCTGGTAGGAAATGAGACGGTACATGCTTTGCGGGGGGTATCCTTTGCTATTCAGCCGGGAGAATTCGTGACGATCATGGGGACCAGCGGATCGGGGAAATCTACTTTACTGAATGTGCTGGGGTGTCTGGATACGCCGACAGCCGGGGAGTATTGGCTGGACGGGTATTCGGTCCGGCAGATGGGAAAGAATGAGCGGGCGGAGCTGAGGAATCATAAGATCGGTTTTGTATTCCAGTCTTATAACCTGCTTCCGAAGACTACTTCGATCGAGAATGTCGAGCTTCCGTTGATGTATAATCCGGCGGTTTCGGCTAAGGAACGGGAAAGACGGGCGATAGAAGCGCTCGATTCGGTAGGGTTACATGACCGGTTGTATCATAAGTCGAATCAGATGTCCGGAGGACAGCAGCAACGGGTGGCTATAGCCCGGGCGTTGGTGAACGATCCGGTATTGATTTTGGCCGATGAGGCTACGGGAAACCTGGATACCCGTACTTCTTTCGAGATTCTGACGTTGTTTCAGGAATTGTATGCCCGGGGAAGGACTATTGTTTTTGTCACCCATAATCCCGAATTATCGGCGTATAGCAGCCGGACTATCGTGTTGAAGGATGGGCGGGTGATTCAGGATACCCGGAATGAAAAGATTGCTTCGGCCAAAGAGACGCTGGCCGCTTTACCGAAGAATGAGGATTAATTAAATCGAAATACAATGAATTTTGCGAATTTATTCAGGATTGCTTTGCGGGCCCTGGGAAATAATAAGATGCGGGGATTTCTGACGATGTTGGGGATCATTATCGGTGTCGCTTCGGTGATTACCATGCTGGCTATCGGTCAGGGATCTAAGCGGAGTATCCGTGCTCAGATCGCGGAGATGGGTTCTAATATGATCATGATTCATCCGGGTGCGGATATGCGGGGAGGGGTACGGCAAGATCCGGCTGCCATGCAAAGTCTGAAACTGGACGATTATCAGGCGATTGTCGATGAAACCCGTTATGTTTCGGCTTGTTCGCCATCGGTGAGTAGCAGTGGACAAGCGATCTACGGATCCAATAATTATCCGACCAGTATCTATGGGATAAATCCGGATTATCTTGAAATTCGTAAATATACCCTGGCGGAAGGGGATATGTTTACGGAGGAGGATATTCTCGGATCGGCGAAAGTCTGTGTCGTCGGGAAAACGATCGTGGATAATCTGTTTACCAATGGGGAAAATCCGGTGGGGCAAATTATCCGCTTCGGAAAAATACCTTTCCGTATTATCGGAGTCCTGACATCGAAAGGTTATAATACAATGGGGATGGACCAGGATGATCTTATCTTAGCACCTTATACAACCGTCCAGAAACGTATCCTGGCCATCACCCATTTACAAAGTATATTCTGTTCGGCGCTTTCTGAAGATCAGACCGAACTGGCAGAAGAGGAGATTGCGAGTATCCTGCGCAGGAATCACAGGCTGAAAGAATCGGATGACGATGATTTTAACATCCGTTCCCAACAAGAACTGAGCTCGATGATGAATTCCACAACGGACATGATGACGATGTTGTTGGCGTGTATTGCGGGGATCTCTTTACTGGTCGGCGGTATCGGGATTATGAACATCATGTATGTGTCGGTAACCGAACGTACCCGGGAGATCGGATTGAGAATGTCTATCGGAGCGAAGGGGCGGGATATTCTGGCCCAGTTCCTGATCGAGGCGATTCTGATCAGTGTGACCGGTGGATTGATCGGTGTGGTGTTCGGTATCGGAGCCTCGTGGGTGGTCAAGTTGGTTGCGGGATGGCCGGTATATGTGCAGCTGTATTCTGTTGTACTGTCGTTTGTGGTCTGTACGGTGACGGGAATCTTCTTCGGTTGGTATCCGGCACAGAAAGCTTCTAATCTCGATCCGATCGAAGCGATCCGGTATGAGTAGTTTATTTACCGGTTGATCCGGTAAATAAACAAATAAATCTTTATCTTTGTAATATGAGTGACAAGAATAAAATTTTAAAGTTTCTGATCCAGGTGATCGGCTGGGGATTGGTATTCGGCTTCCCTCTTTTTTTCACCTGGAAAGAGGGAAATCCGATGACCTGGGTTAAATTTCTGGGGTATGTCGGTGTTCCCATCGCTTTTATTACTGTATTTTATGCCAATTATTTTATTTTTATCGATCGCTTGTTGTTCCGGAAAAGGTTATTGGTATTTATTATTGTCAATTTATTCCTTTTTGTGTTGCTGAGCTTATGTTTACATGGATGGCAGGAGTATTATTTTATTCATTTTGTCAATGAGGGACCGAGGCATTCGAGACCTTTTCCTCCACGGAGTGTTTTTATTATCCGGGATGGAGTGATGATGGCTTTGGTGTCGGCTCTGAGTGTCGCTATCCGGATGACCGAAAACTGGTATATCCTCGAGCAAGAAAAAAAAGAATTGGAAAATGCCCGTTCCGAAGCGGAATTGCAGAATCTGAAAAGCCAGCTGAACCCTCATTTCCTGTTCAATACCCTCAATAATATTTATTCCCTGATCGCTATCGATCCTGACCGGGCCCAGTTTGCCGTCCATGATCTGAGCCGGCTGTTGCGGCATGTGCTGTATGAAGACAATCAGAAATTCGTATCGCTCGATCATGAATTGAATTTCATGAAGAGTTATATCGAGTTGATGAGTCTGAGGTTGTCGGGAAATGTAGAGTTGAAGGTCGATTTGCCGGACGATGGGAAAGGTGTGCTGGTCGCTCCGTTGTTGTTTATCACTTTGATCGAAAACGCTTTTAAACACGGAGTGAGTCCCACGGAGCCTTCTTTTATTCATATCCGTTTCAATTGGTTGGAAAATTCAGGAATCTGCTGTTACATTGAAAACAGTTATTTTCCCAAGAAAGAAACCGACCGGAGCGGATCGGGGATCGGACTGGAAAATTTAAAAAAACGACTGGATTTATTGTATCCCGGAAAATATGATTTGCGGACAGAACGGGAGGGAAACAAATTTGTCGCTCAATTAAAGATCGGAAGTTGAAACGGATGGAACTGAATTGTTTGATAGTCGATGATGAGCCTTTGGCTTTGGATTTGATGGAGAGTTACGTCAAGCGGACACCTTTTTTGAAATTGGTTGCCCGTTGCTCGAATGCTTTGGAGGTGTTGCAGGTGTTACGCGAAGAGGCGGTGGATCTGATCTTCCTCGATATCCAGATGCCTGAACTGAATGGGTTGGAATTGTCCCGGGTGTTGGATAAACAGATCAAAGTGATTTTTACAACCGCCTTCGAACAGTATGCTTTGGAAGGTTTCCGGGTGGATGCGCTGGACTATTTATTGAAGCCGGTCAGCTATCCTGAATTTTTAAAGGCCGCTAACAAGGCGTTGAATTGGTTTGAGAAAACCCGTGAAACGCAGGGGGACAGTCTGGAAGAGGATTGTATTTTTGTAAAATCGGATTATAAACTGGTCAAGGTCGAACTGGCTAAAATTTGTTATATCGAGGGTTTGAAGGATTATGTAAAAATATACCTCGAAGGGGTGACTTCGCCTATCGTTTCGCTTATCAGTATGAAATCGCTTGAAGAGATGTTGCCGGCTTCTTTTTGCCGGGTACACCGTTCTTTTATCGTCAATCTGAATCGGATCACTGTCATCGAGCGAAACCGGATCGTTTTCGGAAAGACTTATATTCCGATAGCAGATTCCTCGAAAGATAAATTTATGGAATTCCTCAATAAGCGGACGATCAAGTGAACGGAATTAGGGTTTAAATGCTAATTTTGTGGCCAAATTACGTGGTTTATGTCACACTTACCTACATTAATTACGGATCTGGCTCTTATACTGGCTTCAGCCGGATTGATGACCCTGATATTCAAGCGTCTGAAACAACCGTCGGTATTGGGGTATATCGTGGCCGGTATTCTTGCCGGACCGCATATCACGTTAACCCCGACGGTTATCGACAGCGGAAATATTCAGACCTGGGCAGATATCGGGGTGGTATTCCTGTTGTTTGCTTTGGGATTGGAATTCAGTTTTAAAAAGTTAATGAAGGTAGGAGGTCCTGCTATCATCGCTGCCCTGACTATCATTGTGGGTATGGTGGTTTTGGGTTTTATCGTCGGGGTAGCGATGGGGTGGAAACAGATGGACAGTATCTTTCTGGGAGGTATGCTGGCCATGTCGTCGACTTCGATTATCTATAAGGCTTTCGAGGATTTGGGATTACGGACACAACGTTTTACAGGGCTGGTGTTCGGAATTTTAGTCATCGAGGACCTGGTCGCTATCGTCTTGATGGTGATGCTTTCTACGATGGCTGTCAGTAAGAATTTCGAAGGGATGGAAATGGTGTATAGTATCGGGAAACTCTTGTTCTTTTTGCTGTTGTGGTTCCTGACCGGGATTTATATTATTCCTACTTTTTTCCGGCGTACCCGTTTGCTGATGGGTGACGAGACCTTGCTGATCGTCTCTCTCGGTTTGTGTTTCCTGATGGTAGTGTTCGCTACAGCCGTCGGTTTCTCTTCTGCTTTGGGGGCTTTCGTGATGGGGTCTATTCTGGCCGAGACGATCGAAGCGGAAAAAATAGAACGTCTGGTGAAACCGGTGAAAGATTTGTTTGCCGCGATATTTTTTGTTTCAGTGGGGATGATGGTCGATCCGGGGATGATCGCCCAATATATCTGGCCGATTGTGATTATTACGCTTACCGTTTTGATCGGACAGTCGGTATTCGGTACCCTGGGAGTGGTATTGGCCGGTCAACCGCTGAAGACGGCTTTGCAGTCGGGATTTTGTCTGACGCAGATCGGGGAGTTCGCTTTTATTATCGCCGGCTTGGGCATGACGATGCACGTGACCAGTAATTTTTTGTACCCGATCGTGATCGCTGTAGCTGTCATAACGACTTTTCTGACTCCTTATATGATCCGGGCTGCCGAGCCGGCTTATCCCTATGTCGAAAAGCATTTGCCACGGAAATGGAAGCGTTTTATCGAGCATTATACTTCCGGTACCCGGGTGGTCAATCATGAAAGTAACTGGAAGCGTTTACTGACCTCGCTGATCCGGATAATGGTAATTTATTCGGTGATCATCATCGCTATTCTGATTCTCTCGTTTCAATTTCTGGTGCCCTTGATCCGGGGATCGCTGCCCGGCTTTTGGGGAGGGTTGTTGTGTGCCGTTCTGATTTTGTTATTGATCGCACCTTTTTTGCGGGCTATCGTAGCCAAGAAAAACCATTCGGCCGAGTTTCAAACCCTGTGGAACGATGGATATTTTAGCCGGGCTTATTTGGTGTCGCTGGTCATATTCCGTTTCGTGATAGCGATATTGTATGTCATGGTGGTGATCGTGTCGCTTTTTAAAGCTTCTATCGCTTTGTTGCTGGGAGTGGCTTGCGTGTTGGTGGCCGGGATGTTTTATTCCCGTTACCTGAAAAAGCAGTCTATCCAGATCGAACGGCATTTTTTGCGGAATTTCCGGGTAAGAGAGGTGTATGCCCGGCATGCCGGAACACGGCTGCCTCCGAAATTTGCCGGACATCTGCTGTCACGGGATTTACATATGGCCGATTTTATAATTCCGTCCGAATCGTTGTGGGCCGGATATACGTTGGCCGATCTGGCTTTGGGAAGTCGTTTCGGGGTGATGGTCGTCGCTGTTTTCAGGGGACAGAGTTGTATCAATATTCCGGGTGGTAAAGAACGCTTGTTTCCACAAGACCGGGTACAGGTGATCGGTAGTGACGAGCAGCTGGAACGTTTTGGGAGTAAACTGCAGTCCATGACCTTGCCACCGATGGATTCAGACCTGACACAGAGCGAAGTATGCCTGAAACAGTTTGTGGTCACCGAAGATTCTCCTTTTAACGGAAAGAGTATCCGGGATTCCGGTATCCGGGACAAATACAAATGTGTTGTAGTCGGTGTGGAACGGGGAGCGGCCTCGTTAAGAAATCCGGATGCCGATACGGTGTTCGAAGCCGGCGATCTGGTTTGGGTAGTGGGGGAGGAAATGAATGTATACGAACTGATCCATTAATCCGCTTTCCGGTCGGTCCGCCATAAGAAAAAGAGGGCGATCAGTGTGGCCATCAGGTCGGCGAAGGGGATGGCCAGCCAGATGCCTGTCAGTCCCCACCAGTGTGAAAACAGTCCCAGGGCCGGGATCAGAAATAAAAATTGACGGGAAATATTCATGGTGATGGCTTTAGGTGCCTGCCGGATCGACTGGAAATAGCTGGTGACGATCAGTTGAAACCCTAACAGGGGCATGGCGAGAAAAGTATACCGCAGCCCCTCTTCGCTGAGTTGTAGCAGCGTCGGATCGGAAGTAAAGGCTTTGACCAACCAGGGAGCGAATGCTTCGCCGATTATAAAGCCGCAACAGGCGATCAGACTTCCCGTACGGATGGCTTTCCGCAGGATATGGAGCGTCATCTGCCGATGGCCCGCCGCATAAAAATAACCGATGACAGACTGCATGCCCTGGCATATTCCCATGAGCAACATAGAGACCTGGATGGAATAACTACTGATGATCCCATAGGCTCCGATAGCGTAATCTCCTCCGTTGTTTTCCAGATAGCGGTTCATAATAATATTCACCATACCTGTGGTGATGTTCATGATAAAAGCGGCCATACCGATTCCGACGATGGAAACTAAGATCGGAAACCGGGGAGAGAAACATTTACTTTGGAGTTTCAGGATATTGGACGGACTTCTGAAATGACGGATCACCAATACTGAGCTGATACACATAGATAGGGCTGTTGCAATGGCTGCTCCTTCAATGCCCAGGCCGAAACCGAAAATGAAGATCGGGTCCAGGATAATATTGGCAATCACTCCCGCGAAGACGATGGTCATCGATTTGCGGGAAAAACCGGAGGCACGGATGGCATGGCAATAGGTGAAATTCAGATTCGTCAGCAAGCTGGCCGGGATCAGAATGGACATGTATTTACGGGCATAGGGGATAGTTTGCCCGCTTCCTCCGAAGATATCCAGGATAAAGTCCAGATGATACAGGGAGTAAACGATCAGAATCGTAGATAACAGGATATTCAATACAGTGGCATTTCCCAGGATACAGCAGGCCAGGGAACGGTTGCCTAAAGAAATCGAAGTGGAAATGCGGGCAGCAGCTCCGACTCCGGTCAGGGTGCCGACGGTACTCAACAAAGAAACGCAGGGAAGCGTCAGGGCCAGTCCGCAGATAGCCAAAGCGCCGGCTCCCTGCCCGATGAATATCCGGTCGACTATGTTGTACAAAGCCATGACCACCATGTTGAACATGGCCGGGTAAACATAGCTCCTGAAGAACTTGCGGATGCTTTGTTTTTCTTCGGTATAATTGGGAAACAGATCTGTCAAGATAGATTTCGTATGATTAAGTCCACAAAAGTAGTGTAAATTCCATAAAATGTCATACATTTATCTACAAACTGATTATTCTCTCTGCAAGTCCTTGAGCCTTTGGAAAAAATGTCAGGTTTTCATCGACTCCGTTTGGAAAAATGGTAACTAATGTTATTTTTGCAAAAGAAAAATCAACACTTTATTCTATGACTTACGATTACGCACATCTCATTTGTTTTTCTCCGACTCATTCTTCTCATATGATTGGTGAGACCGTTTTGCAAGGTCTGGGAACCGGGCACGTTTCGGAAACCGATCTGACTTATGAAAAACCGGAGGAAAACCTCACGATTCATTCCGGAATCACGGTAATTGTCGTTCCGGTATATGGGGGACGTATCGCAGAAACAGCTTTGGAGCGGATGGAAGGCATTTACGGACAGGATTCACCTGCCGTTGCGGTGGTCGTTTATGGTAACCGGGATTACGACGATGCTTTGCTGGAATTGAGGGATTGGTGTGTGGCTCATGGGTTTGTGCCTGTTGCCGGCGCTGCTTTTATCGGTGAACATTCTTATAGCAGACCCGACCGGCCGATAGCCGGAGGAAGGCCGGATAATCCGGATTTACAGAAAGCGCGGGCTTTCGGTGAGCAAGTAGGGCGGTTATTGAACCGTTTTCAGACTTTGGATGAGGTGGCCCCTATCGTGGTAAAAGGAAATTTCCCCTATAAAGTAAAAGGTCCCAAAACCCCTCAGACTCCTGAGACGGTAGCTGAATTATGCACACAATGCGGATTTTGTATCGGGATTTGTCCGGTGCAGGCTATTCGTTTGGAAGAAGAGATCGTCAGCGATGCCGGGCGTTGTATAAAGTGTTGTGCGTGTGTAAAGCAATGTCCTAATGAGGCGCGTTTGTTCGAGACTCCTTATACCGATCTGTTGTTTAAGAATTTCAGTACCCGACGGGAACCGGAAATATTTCTATGACATGAAACGTTTTTTATTCTGGCTGGTGGTAAGTTGTTGTATCGTCGGATTCACAGCTTCGGACAATCCGGATTTTTTTACCCGGGTCGTTCACAACTTTATGGTTTTACGACAGGCCAGAATGCAGGAAAAGGTTTGGTTGCATACCGACCGCCCATCTTATCATGCCGGAGATACGATCCGGTTCCGGGCTTTTCTGGTCGATGCGGCTACCCACCGGCCTTCTCCTTATAGCCGTTTCGTGTATGTCGATCTGGTCAACCGCCGGGATTCGGTGCTTAAAAAGGTGAAGCTGGCCTTGATCGATTCTGTTTTTGCCGGCTATTTAAAGGTACCGGAGGATATTCGTCAGGGGGAATATTTTTTGCGGAGTTATTCTTACTGGATGCAGAATCTGGGGGAAGACTATATTTATAAAAAGAGAATCCATTTAATCAATCCGTCGGATTCGAAGGTGTTGACCGGAGTCACTTACCAGGAAGAACAAGGAGAAAAATATGCGGTTGTCCGGTTGTCGAATTCCCGGAAGGAACCTTACCGGAAGCTGGCTGTCGATTATCAGTTGATCGGTAAGGACAAAGAGGGCAAAGTACACCGCCGGCGAACGGATGAATCCGGAAAGGTCAGGATTAATATAGGGGAGTTGGCAGATCCTTCGGATGTCCGGATTCGTTTTTCGAACGATATCCCTTATGAATTCAGCCGGACTATTCATTTGCCTGCCGATACGCTCGATTATGCTGTGTCGTTTTTTCCTGAAGGCGGGGAGTTTATTCCGGGGACAAGGCAAACCGTCGCTTTTAAAGCGATCGGTAAAGATGGGTTATCTGTCGATGTGGAAGGCTATCTGTATGACGAACGGGATAGTATCGTGGATATTGTCCGGAGTATTCATCATGGTATGGGATGGTTGAACAGTCCGTTGGAAAGTGGGAAAACGTATTACGTGAAGGTGAAGTCTGCTCAGGGACTGGAAAAAAAATTTTTTCTGCCCGAAGAGAACCGGTCCGGTATAGCTTTGAGTATCCGGCAAAATGGCCGTGAACTGTCTTATCGGGTGATCGGAGGAGAACAGGCGGTATTGCCGGATAGTCTGTATCTGATAGCCCATACCCGGGGGCAATTACTAGTGTGTACTCCCCTGGAGGGAAAGTTGCATGGAAAACTGTCGGCCGTTAATTTCCCGGAGGGAATATTGCATTTGTGTCTTATGGATTATCGTTGCCGGATCTATAGCCAAAGGTTATGTTTTATCCGTCATCCGGAAAAAACGGATCTTCGTATCGGAACGGATCGGGACGGATATATGAGCCGGGAAGCGGTCGATGTTGAACTTATTTTAAGCAGTGATTCGCTGAGGGAGGGGCGTTTTTCGCTGTCTGTGACGGACGATGCTGCCGTGTTGCGCGATTCCCTGCAGGACAATATTGTTTCTGAACTGCTGCTGAATTCCGATCTGAAAGGGTATATCGAAGATCCGGGCTTTTATTTCCGGGAGGTAAACCGGGCTACGGACCGTTGTCTGGATCTTTTGCTGCTGACACAGGGATGGACTCGTTTCGATGTCGGTGCTGTCGCTGCCGGAGAGTTTGAACAACTCGATTATTATATGGAACGCGGACAGACTATTTCGGGGAGAGTAAAAAACTTCTGGGGAAAAGAGGCAAAAGATGCACAATTGACTTTGCTGTCGACAAATATGCAGTTCGATGTATTGCAGGCGGATAGCACAGGGCATTTTTTGGTGGAAAGAATTTCTTTCCCTGAGAATACCGGTTTCATTGTACAGGCCAGAAATAGTAAAGGGAGAAAAGGGGTAGAAGTGATTATCGATTCGGAAGTATATCTGGCGCCTGAGATTCAAATTCCGTATGAACGTCGGCAAGCGAACGGAGAAGATGAGTTTTATAAGCAATTCGGCCGTGATTTTTATTACGACCATGGCGTGAAAGTATATGTGCTCGACGAAGCTTTGGTCAGGAGGACTCCTCCGAAAAAAAATTATTCTTTCTATGATGCTTCGGCCCGGTATATGCTGGATTCTGCCCGGTTGGCTGCTATGAAACAGAAAGATATGCGTACGGCCCTTATGGAAATTCCCGGTGTTATGGTGATCGGGGAAGAAATCACTTACCGGGGCAAAAAACTACATTTGGTATTGAATGATTTTCCGGAAGAATTCGACCGGATTATGATGATGAATCCGGAACAGTTTTTAAGTATCAGCCTGTTGGATGAAAGAATGTCTTATTTTTATTTTGGGCAGGAAGCCCCGGATGGAGCGTTGATATTTACAGAAAATTTCGATTACCGGCCGGAACGGCTAAAACAGAGAGGCTTATCTGTATTCAGACCGCTAGGGTATCAGAAACCGGTAGATTTTTATATTCCCCGTTACGATGTCGACTCGGTCCGTCTGGCCATGGCCGATTCGACGGATATACGTCCCACCGTTTACTGGAATCCCAATATTAAGCTGAAAACTTCCGAACCTACTCATGTCCGCTTTTTTATGGATGATGCCTGTGACCACTGTACTTTTATCCTGGAAGGAGTATTGAATGATGGTACGGTGTGCAGAAAGGAGAAAAAGATCAGTTTGCGGCGTTAATTCAATTATTCTTAAAAAAAAGAAAAAAAGTTCTGCTTTCTTTCACCCTTTTTTTCTTAAAATCTGTTTCTCTTTACGAAAACAAAAACGTTCGATTAAATTAGTTGAAAGTTTGTAAAGTTCATAAAGTTTATAAAGTCGTTAGCCCTTGCGGAACGCTTGGTTAAGTGGCAAGGTAATACAGTACTTGGAATATTTATTATATTCTTCTGATAATCAGTGAGTATGTTCTTGTTTTTATTTTTCATTCCACTTTCCTTATTCGTTTTTTAATGGAAACAGGGGCTTCCAATCATTGTCCGTTTTCAATTTTCATTTGTCCATTTTCTTGTAGCGGATTCCAGCCAAAAGAAACGAACGTTTTTAATGGAGATAGAAGAGATCATACGACTTCTTCCTTTGTTATTAGGGGGGAAAGCGAGTAAAGAGCAGGAAAAAGAAGTTTCCCGTTGGTTGGAGGAGGACGAGGGGAATCCGGTCTTATACAAAGAGCTCTGCGCTACATATTACAAACTGCATTATGCGTGCCGGTGGACGGATATCGATCCTGTTGCGGCTAGTTCTAAAATCAGGTCGGGTTTGGAAAAGAAATCCGTCCGATTACGGCTTACAGCTTGGGTTTCGGGAGTGGCGGCGATACTGGTGGTCGGTTTGTGTATTTCTTATTTTATACACCGGGAGGATTCGGTTATACCCGAAAGAATAATCGTAAAAGATGTAAAATCGGGAGAGAAAAAAGCTTTACTGACTTTGGCGGATGGGCGTCAGGTGGAATTGAAAGCGGACCATCAGGTAAATATGGACCTGGGGACTGTCACAGCCATAGAAGATTCGCTGGTCGGGTTGGTATATCAGGTGAAAGATTCTTCGAAAACGCCTTTGGAATACCATCAACTGAGTGTACCACGTGCCGGAGAATACATTATGACGCTATCGGACGGTACGAAAGTATGGCTGAATTCAGAAACCGAGATGAAGTATCCGGTGGTTTTCGATAGAGGCAAAAGAGAAGTATTTATTACCGGGGAAGCTTTTTTCGAAGTCGTGAAGGATTCTGCCCGTCCTTTTATTGTGCATACCCCTCATACACATACCACTGTATTGGGTACTTCTTTTAACGTGATGGCCTATGCCGGAGAAGAACGGACAGAGATTACGCTGGTTACCGGTTGCGTGAATGTCGAAACCGGTAAATCGGCTTGCCGGATTACTCCGGGCTATCAGGTTCTGGTTGACAATACCTCTCTGAATATAGAAAACCGGCAGGTAAATACGGCTTTTTTCACTTCCTGGAAAGAAGGTGTTTTTGATTTCGACCGGATGACTCTCGATCAATTGTGTGTCCAGTTGAGCCGTTGGTATGACGTCGATTTTTTCTTTGCTAATCAATCGGCGGCTGAAAAACGATTTACCGGTGCTATTAAAAAGAACAATACCCTGCGGTTTATGCTGGATTTTGTGGAGAAAACTTCTAATGTCCGTTTCGAAGTGAATGGAAAAACGGTGAGTGTGTATAATCAATAGATGATTGTTTAATATACAATGTTTACAAATTTATGGAAAAAAAACGATTGTATGGGTCCATGTATAGGAAAATCGGACTCTGGAAAACTTTTTTAGTTATGCGTTTAACAGTATTCTTCATGTTTTGTTTTATTGTGGGTGGACATGCCACCGGTTTATCCCAGTATCGGCTCAGTATGAAGTTAGGGGATACTACATTCAAGCAGCTGTTTGAAGAGATCCGAAAACAGACCGGTTGTATTGTGATGTACAGTGACGATATGCTGGATAAAAACGAACGGGTCAAAGCTGACTTCAGTGATGAATCGCTCGAACAGGTATTGGATGTTGTCCTGGCAGGTAAAGGATTACGATATGAGAAAAATGCCGAATTTATCACGATCATGAAAGCTGTCTTACCCCAAGCTACCGAGGCAAGGACAATTACCGGTAAGGTAAAGGATACTCAGGGGAATACGGTACCGGGAGTGTCGGTCTTTATCAAGGGGACGACGGTAGGAGTCGCTACGGATGCCGACGGTCTGTTTAAACTGACTATTCCCGAACAAAAAGATATCGTATTGGTATTTTCATTTGTGGGGATGAAAACTCAGGAGGTGGCCCTGAAAAATCAAAAAGAGATCAATATTGTGATGGAAGAAGATGCCAAAGTGATGGACGAAGTGGTCGTTACCGGTATTTTCGAACGGAAAAAAGAAGGTTTTACCGGGTCGGCCACTACGGTTACGGGTGAAGAAATCAAAAAACTGACCTCCAACAATGTTTTACGTGCTTTGAGTATGATCGATCCGGGATTCCGCATGAATGTCAGTAACGTTGCCGGATCCAACCCCAATGCTTTACCCGATTTCGAAATGCGTGGACAGGCTAATATGGGCAATTATGACGGAGAGGACGTGGTGATCATGCGTGGAGATATCGACACCCGTCCCAACCAGCCTCTATTTGTATTGGACGGTATTATCGGAGTGGGTATCAGTACGATCATCGATTTGGACCCTGACCGGATCGAAAGTATTACGATCCTGAAAGATGCTGCCGCCATGGTTGTCTATGGTTCCAGGGCTTCCAACGGAGTGGTTGTGGTAGAAACCAAAGCTCCTGAAAAAGGAAAATTACGGTTCTCTTATTCCGGCAATTATAAATATCAGACTCCTGATTTAAGTGTTTATCATCTGCTGAATGCGGCAGATAAGCTCGAACTCGAACGTCAGGCCGGATATTACGACGAACGCTATACGGCTTCTAATGCCAGTAATTTGCAGAATTTCTATCTGGCTAAGTATCTCGATGTACAACGGGGGGTAAATACCGACTGGATCGCTCAACCGGTGCGGACGGCTTTTAATCACCGGCATAGTTTTAACCTGGAAGGTGGTGATAATACCCTGCGTTATAAATTGTATTTCGGTATAAATCAAGCTCCCGGAGTGATGAAGGGGACAGGGGTAGATACGAAGAGCGGTAGTATAGACCTGCGTTATCGTACTAACAAATTATTGGTATCCAATCAATTGAGTATCGATTTTACAGTAGGTGACCGGACCTCTCCGTATGGAACTTTTCAGACTTATACCATGCTGAACCCTTATTACCGGATTTACGACGAGAACGGGGCTATTTCGAAAGTGCTGGATAATCATGTTTATTCTACAGATGGGTACGTCAGTTATATCGGAGGTTATAGTACTCCGACGATGAATCCGATGTATAATATTCAGTTTCATCAGAAAGATCAGAACAAACAGTTTCAGGTGAGAAACTCTTTCCGGGCCGAATATACTCCGATCGAGAGTCTGCGTATTTCTGCCGATATCACCTTGACGAAAACCGAAGAAGATCTGGAACAGTTCAAACCGTCCAGCCATACCGATTTCGAAGGTTTAGCTGTGGAAGACCGGGGTAGCTATAACTGGACACATAACAAAGGTACCAATTATAATGTCAGCTTGACAGCCAGTTATAATAAGGTATTCAATAGTGATCATCTGGTGTCTGTTTTTGCCCGTTATGATATCGACGAGCGTTACACCCATGCTGCCGGTGTAAATGTCAAGGGTTTTCCCAACGATAAGATGGATGAAGTGTTCCTGGGGAACGAACTGACGACAACCTCGGGAGACGAAGGAACGAACCGTTCGATCGGTTTTGTGAGTACGGTAAACTACTCTTATAAACAACGGTATGCAGTCGACGGTAGTATCCGTATCGACGGTTCGTCGGAATTCGGACGTAACAACCGTTTCGCTCCTTTCTGGTCGGCCGGTGTACGTTGGAATATGGATAAAGAAAATTTCATCAAGAGCCTCGGTTTCGTCGATGAGTTTGTATTGCGCGGAACTTACGGGATCACGGGATCACAGGGCTTTTCGCCTTACCAGTCTTTACAGATGTATTCTTACGACGGTATGATGAAACTGTATCATAGTTCGGATGTCGCCGGTTCGGTATTGATGTCTATGGGAAATCCCGATTTGAAATGGCAACAGACCCGTAACTGGAACGTGGGCTTGGATTTTAATTTCTTCCGGGGATTTGTCAGTGGACGGGTGGAATATTATAAGAAGTTTACTAAAAATACCCTGCTCGATTTCACTTTAGCTCCTTCTATCGGATTCGAGACGATCAAGGATAATCTGGGAGACATCGATAATAAAGGGTATGAGCTGACCCTTCGGATTATGCCTTACAATAATCTGAAAAAACAGATGAACTTTAATATCGTGTTGAACGGTAGCCACAACGATAACCGGATTGCCCGGATTTCCAATGCTTTGAAGGTTCGGAATACCGAAGCTGCCGAGAAAGTGACTTCCCGGCCGTTGCCTAAATATGTAGAGGGATATTCTCAGTCGATCATCTGGGGAGTACGTTCGCTCGGGATCGATCCGACCTCGGGTAGGGAAATTCTGCTGACCCGCGATGGAAAACGTACTTTCGACTGGAATGCCCTCGATCAGGTACCTCTGGGAGATACCGAACCTACACTGCAAGGAACACTTTCAGCCAACTTCAACTGGAAGGGATTGAGTGTGAGTTTGATCGGTGGCTATAAATTCGGTGGACAGATGTACAACTACACGTTGATCGAGAAAGTCGAGAATGCCAATTTGCGGATGAATGTGGACGAACGTGCTTTTACCGACCGCTGGAAAAAACCGGGTGATAAAACTTTCTTCAAAGGGGTGACGACAGATGTCAACGGACAAAGTACCAAAGCCAGTTCCCGTTTCGTGATGGACAACAATGAATTTACCCTTTCAACATTGAATGTTTCCTACCGGTTTGAAAGGCGGTACCATGATTTTATCCGGAAAGTAGGCTTGAGCAGTGCTTCGGTTGCCCTGTATCTGGAAGATTTAGTCCGCTTGTCTACGATTAAAATGGAAAGAGGTATCGATTATCCTTTCTCCCGTCAGGTATCTATGTCATTAAGTCTGGTATTTTAATATAAACGATTATGAAGAAAATAGCAATATACGGTTTCTTGCTTATACTTGCTTCGCTGCAAGTGGCTTGTAAGGATTGGTTGGATGTTAAACCCAAGACGGCGGTTGAAGAGGATGTCCTCTTCAGTACGGAACAAGGATTCAAAGAAAATCTGACAGGTATTTATTTACTTCTGGCCAGTAAAGATCTTTATGGCAGAGAGTTATCTTACGGGATTACGGATATTCTGGCGCAGCGCTATGAGCCGGGAGGAGGTTCCGATATCCCCGAATTGAAATTTGCCGATAATGACTGGTATAAATTTCCCTCGGTAAAGACCGAAGGATATGTCAATTCGATCTGGAAAAATATGTATAAAGTCATTGCCAATATCAATAATTTCCTGACGTGGATCGATAAGAATAAAGAGGTACTCACTACTCCCGATTATTATGAAATCATGAAAGGGGAAGCTTTGGGATTACGGGCTTTTGTTTATTTCGATCTGTTGCGACTTTACGGGCCGATCTACGATACCCAGGCAGGTCCTTCGTCGTTGTCTCTGCCCTATCGTACGGAATTTAACCGGGAAGAAAAGTCGTTCAGTACCGCAGAAGAAGTGATCGGATTTATACTCAGAGATATCGAAGCTGCCGAAGCTTTATTGGTTAAAGACCCCATGTATATCGAATTCCCTTCCGGCTTTACGACCGAAACTTTGGGATTGGACGATTTCCTGAGATACCGTTTCAAGCGGATGAATCAGTACGCTGTGAAGGCTTTGGCCGCCCGGGTATATTTGTGGAAGGGCGATAAAGAGAATGCTGCACGTATGGCCAAGGCGGTGATCGATGGGAAGGACAAAGAAGGAAATAATTATTTCGCTTTGGTGATGGATAATTCTACCGACCGGATTTTTTCTACCGAATTGCTCTTTTCGATCAGTGTACCTGATTTCGATGACCAGGTAGAGGTCGATTTTAAGGTTTCTCCTTCCAGTACTTTCTATTATTTGCAGGATAGATCACGGGTGGACAAAATGTTCGATGTAAGTGTAGATGGAGCCAATGATATGCGTTACCGCGAAGGACAGGGATTTTCGTTTGAAGCCAAATCGGCTGTTTCTCTGAAATATCAGCAGAAAGGGGCTTTTTCGAGTGCTGTACAGAATACGGTTCCTTTAATACGTTTGTCGGAGATGTACTATATCCTGGCCGAGTGTGAAAGCGATGATAAGGTTTCTGCCAACTGGTTGTCGCAGGTAAGAGCCGCCAGGGGTTGTGACGATGTCGTCTATAAAAGTAAAGATGACCGGGAATATAATATCATGAAAGAGTATCGGAAAGAATTTTATGCAGAAGGTCAGTTGTGGTATTATTACAAACGGCATGCTTATAAAACTTTCCAGGATTGTCCGTTGAAAATCGATATGACGGAAGCTAACTATCGTTTCTCTATTCCTGATAATGAAGTAGAATTTGGTAAAGTGGATAAATAAAATGAAAGAGAATATGAATACTTGTTTGAAATATATTTTAGGATTCCTGCTGGGCTCCTGGCTGTTTACCGGTTGCCATTATGCAGATATGCTGGAATTTAACGATATTCCACGTGTTAGTTTTGTCGGTGTGGACAAGAATGGAAGCGACACTTACGACCCTACCACTTTGGCTGCTTCCCTGAATTTCGGAGAAAATCTGAAAGGAGATTCTATTTCCTGTGATACGATGACGGTTCGGATCAGGTTATTGGGAGCACCGGCCGGCCAACCTTTGAAAGTTTCTTTGAAATCGGTTCCTGTCGGAGGTTGGCCGGAAGCCGAAGTTAGCTTTTTAAATCCTTATGTGATCGAAGATTCGGCTTACCGGGCTATTTTAAAAGTGGTAGTAAATCGTCCGGCAGAACGGCATAAAGAGTATAAGGCCGATCTGGTTTTCGATTATGCCAATTCGGATGTAGCCGAAGGAATCGATACTTTACGGCATTATGAGTTGACCATTACCGATGAGGTCACACTCGATATGCTGGGATTATATGAGGGGGATTGGGAAAATTATATAGCCCCTTATCTCGGACCGTACAGTGAAAATAAAGCCCGGTTTATGATTATGACCCTTAAAATGATGAACCTGAGTATCCTGACCTATGGACCGGGGTATATCAATCGCTACAAACCGCAATTGGTGGAAGCTCTGGAATATTATAACACGATGAATCCGGATAATCACCTGAAAGATGAAAATGGTAATTTAATCAGTTTTGATCCCGCTTAAATTTTATGAATTATGAGAAGTAGATTTTTATTTTATATATTTCTGTTTCTTTTATCGTCTCTGGCGATCGGTTGTTACGACGATGAAGGAAATTACGATTATAAGACAATCAACGAAGTCGCAGTGAAGTTGGAAGAAACTTACGGTGTACGTAAAGTCGATACGGTTTTTGTGATCCGTCCGGAAATCAGGCAGTCTTTAGCAACCGATACGACGAATCTGAAATTCGAATGGTATTATAATAGTGCTTCGGATCAGTTTAAAGGTGATCTGGTCAGCACAGCCGATACAGTCGCTATCAGGATCGATCCGGCCGATAAAAAATTCTCTTACAATCATTATCTCCGGTTTTATATCCATGACACCCAAACAGGAGCAAGTTATCTGTTTCCGGTGAAACTGAAAGTAGCCAAACCGTATGAAGGGGCCTGGATGGTGTTACATTCCAAAGAGGGACAAACAGGACTGGGAGCGGTGGAATATATCGGCGATCGGATGGAGGTCAGCGAAGATGTGTATTTCAAAGAAAGAGGACAACATTTGAAAGGCAAACCGGTACGCCTGGGATCTGCTAACTATTTCAATGCTTTTTATAATCCCCAGTACAGTCCGACGACTTTATTTTATTGCTTCACCGATAATCCCGAAGAGTCGGGAATTTTGATGCAGGATAAAGGATTTATGCTGTACGATAGTGTCCCGCGTTATGTTTTCCCGAATCATGCTCCGTATTTCGATGTGACTAAAGTAGGTGCTTGTGAAGGTGAGATGTACGGCCGGATTTGTATTTGCAACGGATCGTTGTTTCAGGGATCTGCCTATGAATCCAAACTTTACCGGGTGAATCCGTCGCCCCAGGTATTGGGAGATTACAATATTACACACGGTACTTGTGTCGGCTGGACTTCTCTGGTATACGATAGCAAAGGCCACCGTTTCCTGCATTTCCGGAATGATAATAGTTCGAATATGCAATATGCCAGTTTCGACGAGGCCAGTGAGAATTATTGTACGATGGATTTTGTGAAAAAGGACGAAAACAATATTCCCGGCATCGATTTGAATCAGATCGATGCCAATCAGGAGATGGTCTATATGGGAACCGGTTATTGGTATGGTTCGTCTATGAGAGCTCCTCAGGCCCGGGTGGCTGCCTATGCTTTTACGATCAATAAGACGATCAACTATGCTTATGTATATGAATTTCACGGTTATCCGTTGTGGGGAAGCGATGAAGAGGATTATCCTTTCACTTACTATGCTGCTTTCCCATTGTCCTCGGGTATAGAGGTCAATACGCCGATGGCTTCCAGTTGCTCGTTCAACCGTTTGCTGTTTTATGCAGTCGATAATAAAATCTATCGGCTGGATTTCGGGGCAGGCGGTACTTCGACCCTGATTTATCAACATCCGGATCCGACTGCTAAGGTAGAAATCATGCGTTTTGCCCGGAAAGACGTCGGTTCTAAAAGAGAGACAGATTATAACGACACTTTCTCGGATTACGGACATTCTGTATTCCGTAGCTTAGGGATTGCTTTCAATTTGCCGAACGGAAAAGGCGAATTTGTGGTATTGAACCTCAACTCTTCGGGTAGGGTAGATAAGAACGGTACTTTCCCTTCCGAACAAGTACACGAAGGATTTGGCAGTATCAAAGATATTATGTTTATTTGACAGTTAATTAGTGAAAACGGATAAAACAGTGAAAACAGATAAAAACTTTCTTTATCGTTGTGCCTGTTTTATCCGTTGTTCCTGTTTTAACTCAGCATTTATGAAATACGGATTAATTTTAGGGATTGTCTGTCTTTGCGGTTGTCAGCAACCGGTGAAGAATACGGTTCACTTGAGCGGGCAATTGGTCGACATGGGACGTGCCGGTGTGATTATGCGGTATGATGGCGCAGCTTCTTTGATAGGAGATAGCCGTGATATCATCTTGTATACCGATGCGGAAGGACATTTCGATACGGTTTTACCATTGGAAAAACCGGAATATTACTCGATTAGCCGGAATACGCTTTACCTGACTCCCGGCGATGAGCTGAAGATGTATATCACGACCGACAACCGGCAGGCCCGTTTTGAGGGAGTGGGTGCCGAGGCAAATACCTATATGAAAGAGCGATTATTTCCCAAAGGAGGGTCTTATCTGGAAGGGGGATCGAATGTAAAGGCCGATTTCCGTGAAACCCGGAAACTGATCGGTTCGCTGGCGCAAGTAAGGGAAAAACAGCTGGAGGCTTTGCAAAATGTATCTGAGGAATTTAAAGCGTTGGAAAAAGGACGTATCTATGCCGATGTGATCAATAGTTATTTGTATTATGCATCGTATGCCGATGAATTTCGGGGGAAAAGCAGGGAGGAAACCAGGGAGTTACAAAAGACTTATCGCGCAGAAGCTTTGTCTGAGGTAAAAGAGAAATTGAACTACTTGAACGAAGACCGCTTTCTGGAGGTGGCTGTCGTGCGGAATATTCTGTTTTACCGGGAAGATCCGGAATACAGAAGTTATTTTGAAGATTATCGGATGAGTCCCCGTTGTGAGGAATTGTATCAGGGGTTTGAGAAGGTATCGGCTTTAAGACATGATCTGAACTTACAGGTTGTCGACGATATCCGCACGGTCGGTAATCGGATGCAACAGGCCGATTTTGCTGTAGAGTTGCAAAAGAAGCTGGAACAAGCGGCCCGTTTATTACCCGGTCAACCGGCACCTGATTTTAAAATGACGGATGTGGATGGGAATGAGAAGAAATTGAGTGATTTCAGAGGTAAGTTGATTTATATCGATTTATGGGCTACCTGGTGTGGACCTTGTATACAAGAGTCACCGGCTTTTACAGCCCTGAGTGAGAAATATCCGGATATCGAATTTTTACAGATTTCCCGGGATGAGCAGAAAGAAGCCTGGGAAAGCTATATCGCTCACAAAAATAGTCCGTTGACACAATATAATTCTGTCGATATGGAGTTGGCAGAGGGATGGCAGTTGTTTTATATTCCCCGTTTTATTTTGGTGGATAAAGAGCAGAAGATCATCGATGCCTATGCTCCCCGACCGTCTTCTACGGAAATTATTACGCTGCTGGATTCACTTTCAAAAGCATAAGCAAAAGTAGCCGGTTATCGGACCAAGGCATCTTAAGCAGGTAAAAGTCTATCGTTTGGTTTTTGCCTGATTTTATGAGTTAAAAAATGTACCTATAAATTTACTGAACCGTATAATATTTCTAAAAGTTATCTCTGATAACTGTGTACTATTTCCTAAAAATAGAAAAAAATATCTTCTTCATTCACCCTTCTTTACAAAAAATCTGTTTCTCTTATAGAGACAATAAAAAACGATCGTTTTTTATTGTTAAAATATGGAGAATCGTTCGTATATTATTTTGGATTTATACTTCCTTTCCCCGATTATAGCCCACTATCTTAAATTCTTTTTGATCAATCTTTTATATCGAAAATACGTTCCTCATTTTACCATCCGGCAGTTTTATCCGTTTATTCTGTTTTATCCGTTTTCTTCGTCCAAAGAATTGATCGTTTTTAATGGGAGAGGAAGAGATTATATCATTGATTCCATTGCTATTGCAGGGAAAGGCGACGGATGAACAGGAACGGGCAGTACGTTGCTGGCTGGAAGAGAATGAAGGGCATTTAGAAATTTACCGGAAATATTGTGCTGTTTATTATCGGCTATATTATGCCGGGGAATGGAAGAAGATCGATGTATCCCGGGCAATAAAGCAGGTCAAGGGACAAAACGATAGAAAAACGATAGTTTTCAGAAAAAGAAAACTATTGTCCGGGGTGGCTGCACTTTTTTTGATTTGTATCGGGGCTTATTGGCTGTTGCATTCCGATAAACAGCCGGAAGTATGCCCACAAAAGGTTGTTGAACAAATAAATAGCGGGGAGAAAAAAGCAATCCTGACTTTAGCAGACGGAAAACAGGTCGAACTGGTCTCGGGGAGTGCGGTCGATAAGGATTTAGGAATTGTACAGGTAACCGGGGATTCGATGGCCGGTTTAGTGTACCGGGCTAAAGATACTATAGTAAAGGCGTTGGAATACCATTTGTTAAGTGTTCCACGTGCCGGAGAATACGTTATGACCTTGTCCGACGGTACGAAAGTGTGGATTAATGCCGAAAGCGAGATCAAATATCCGGTTGTTTTCGGACCGGACAAACGGGAAGTATTTATTACCGGAGAAGCTTTTTTCGAGGTGGTAAAGGATTCGCTCCGGCCTTTTATCGTGCATACTCCTAACGCACAGACAACGGTGTTGGGAACTTCCTTCAATGTTATGGCCTATCCGGACGAACGACACACTGAAATCACCCTATTGAAAGGAGCTGTTGTGGTGGAAGCTGCCGGCCGGAATCAATATATAAAACCGGGGCAGCAAGTACAAGTGGACAATGTCTCTAAAGAAATGAATTGCAGGGAGGTAAATGCCGGTCGTTACGCTTCCTGGAAAGACGGCCTTTTCGATTTCGAAGGGATGAAACTCGAGGATCTGGCTGTCGAATTAAGTCGCTGGTATGATGTGGATTTCTTTTTTATCCATGCAGCTAGCGGGCAGAAAAAATTTACCGGAGCGATCAAACGGAATAATAGCCTGCAGTTTATGCTCGACTTTATCGAGAAGACTTCGGATGTGCGCTTTGAAGTCAAGGAAAATGTGGTCAGGGTTTATAACCGATAAGATAAAAAGAGCCGGCTGGTGTCGTAACCACTAACCGACCCTCTGATTGATGTTTAATAAAAATATGTTTACAAATTTATGGAAAAAAATCGTTGTATGGGCACAAAACCGATAGGAAATGTGCTTCGAAACACTTTTTTAGTTATGCGTTTAACCGTAATTTTTGTGTGCTTATTTGTTTTAGGTGGTCGTGCCAGTGTACTTTCACAATATCGGGTGAATGTAAAACTGGGAGAAACGACCTATAAGCACCTGTTCGAAGAAATCCGGAAGCAAACCGGCTGTATCGTCATGTACAGTGACGATATGCTGGATAAAAATGCAAAGGTGAAAGCTACCTTTGAAAATGTGACTTTAGACAATGTGTTGAGAGAAATTCTGGCGGATAAAGGATTGACTTTCGAAAAAAATGCAGAGTTTATCACCATTTTTAAAGCCGCTGCTGCTCAGCAGAACAGTATAGTCTTATCCGGGAAAGTGACGGATAAAGCCGGTAACCCCCTGCCGGGTGTTTCGGTGCTTGTGAAAGGAACTTCTTTGGGAGTTGCAACTGATGTAAACGGGACTTATAAATTAGAAATTCCTAAAATCGATGGAATGGTCCTGAGCTTCTCTTTTATCGGTATGAAAACGAAGGAGGTGAATTATGCCGGACAAAAAGAACTCGATGTCGTCCTCGAAGAAGAGCTGAGCGAAATGGATGAAGTAGTTGTCACCGGTTACCAGAAAATCGAGCGCCGGAAACTGACTTCTTCCATTACTACCGTAGATATGGAAACCCTGAAAACGGTGAATCAACCGAATATCGATAAACTTTTGCAAGGACAAGTACCCGGTATGACCATTATGAGCACTTCCGGAGCTCCGGGTGCTGTGCCTCAGATCCGAATCCGGGGTACGTCGACTATCAGCGGGAATGTACAGCCTTTGTGGGTGGTAGACGGTGTGATTCTGGATGATCCGGTAGACGCGACGGTGGATGATATACTGACTAACCGTAACCTGATCGCTTCCGGTATCGGCGGCGTAAATGTCGACGATATCGAATCCATCAGCGTACTGAAAGATGCTGCTGCTACTGCTATTTACGGTACTCGGGCCGCTAACGGTGTGATTGTGATCACTTCGAAGAAAGGAAATGTGGGTAAAACCCGAATAACCTATAACGGGAGTGTACATGTAGGGATGCGTCCGGAACTGAAAGATGCTTATATGATGAATTCCAAGGAACGGATCGACGTCAATATGGAGATGATCCAAAGAGGAGTGTTGAATACTTCTTCTGCTAAAGCCAATGAATACGGTACTTGCTCGGATTTTGAACGCTATTTTGTAGATGTACACGATCGTAAATTGACCTGGAGCCAATTTGAAGATAAAGTAAAGGAACTGGAAACGGTGAATACCGATTGGTTTAAATATTTATTCCGAAATGCTATTACTCATCGGCATAGCTTGAGTATTTCGGGGGGTAATGAAAAGACTACTTTTTATGTCTCCGGTAGTTATATGGACGAACAACATACGGCCAAGGAAGTAGGACAGCAGGTTTATACCGGTTTGGTAAAGGTGAATACTTACCTCAGGGAGAATATCCGTTTAGGTGCTTCTTTGAATGCTTCGATGCGGGATAATAAAAGTTTTTTTGCTGTTGACTCATGGGAAAATCCTTATGAATGGGCTATTTATACGACCCGTGCTCAAAAAGCTTATGACGAAAACGGTGATTATAATTATATGTATTATAACGGTGTGAAATACAATTTCTTGGAAAATCGGGATAAAGGTTGGAGAAACTCTAAGAATTTCGGAGTGACCGGTAATTTGGATTTTGAGTGGCGATTGTTCCCCGATCTGATATTTACCAGTTTGTTTTCTTTTAACAAACAAAACACAAGAGATACGGATGTTGCAACCTCAGATAGTTATTTTGTAAGACAAAGAAAAGAAAACGTATATCAGCTGGATGGATATTATCCGGTGTATATTTGGAAAGATGGAGGATATCGGGGAGATAATGATGTAAATGCCAGTTCGATTACTTTCCGGAATCAGCTCTCTTATATGCCCATGATTAAAGATATCCACCGGATCGATATTATGATCGGTGCGGAAATCCGTACTTCTAAACGGGAAGAATTGAAAAATACCGTTTATGGGTATACGCATGAACGGGGACATCAAATGGTGCCGCAATGGGACTTGATAAAACATGTAGGTACCCCTTATTGGAATGAAAATCTTGATCGTACAGCTGCTGTTTCTTATTTTGGAGCGTTAGGGTATACATTGATGAATCGTTATACAATTAGTGTCAATGCACGTACGGATGGCTCTAATCGTTTCGGTATTAAAACCAACGATTTATTCCAACCTTTGTGGTCGGTGGGATTCAATTATCAGATGAAAGAAGAGAATTTCCTGAAAGATAAAGAATGGCTAAGTTATCTTACTTTGCGCGGCTCTTATGGTAGTCAGGGAAATGTTGCTTCACAGGCTTATTCTGATCTGATAACTCGAGTGGCTACTTCCGATGGGATAAATCCCGAAGGTTATCTGACCATTAGTGCCCCGAAAAATCCGGGTTTGAAGTGGGAAAAAAATTATACATCCAATATTGCTTTGGAATTCGGATTTTTGAAACGGAGAATCTACGGTACTCTTGAATATTACTATAAAAAAGGAGTGGATTTGTTAGGTACGAAAGAAGTATCCCAGGTTACCGGTTTTAATACAGTTTCTGTCAATTGGGCGGCAATGAAAAATAGCGGGGTAGAATTTTCTATCAATACGATCAATATCGATACAGACCAGTTCCGTTGGACGACCAATTTGAATTTCGGATACAATAAAAATGAAGTGACGGATGTATATTCGAAACCGACAGTAGGAACTTTAACGAATGCTAACCGATCAAGTTATGAGTCGGCAGCTGTTATCGGAAAACCGATTAACGGTTTGTGGTCCTATCGTTATGCCGGACTGAATGAAGATGGACGGGCGACTTTTTATAATGATAAAGATGAAAAAGTATTGTATGGAATGAATAAAGTGGAAGGGTTAAAATATTCCGGAACGACCCAACCGCTTTTACAGGGAGGTTTTACCAACAGCTTTTATTATAAAAACTTCACCTTGTCGGCTTTATTCATCGGTAGTTTCGGTAATGTGATTCGTTTACGGAATCTGAGTGAAGGATATGCTTTCGGTTTCCCTGATCCTACCAAAAATATGTCTAAAGAATGGGCGAATCGTTGGAGGAAACCCGGAGACGAAGTTCATACGGATGTTCCCGTATTGGAAACAGATGAATGGGCGCCTGAAGTAACCGGAGGAAGTCCTTATAATGCTAAGATGTATGATAATAGCGATTTGAGAACAGTGAAAGGTGACTTTGTCCGCTTGCAAAACTTATCATTGAGTTATGATTTATTTTCAGATAAGATGAGAGCTAAGGGGATTCAGAATATTCGTTTCATGATTCAGGGAAACAATCTGCATGCTTGGCATAACCGTAAACTGAAAGGGCAGGATCCGGAAGCTACGGGTTCCCAGATGAAATATTCGGATGCACGTACGGCTAATGTTTCTTTTGGAAATACTTATTTGCCAATACCTCGTTCTTATTCATTTTCAGTATCCTTACAATTTTAAAATCGTGTAATTATGAGAAAATTATTATATTCCATTTTGATATTTCCGTTATTACTGGCTTTTGTAGGATGTAATAATCTATTGGATATCAAACCGGTCAATAGTATGATACCTGTTTCCATAGAGGATTTTGAATCCTTGCTTATCGGAGGTTATCCCAAGTCTGAATTTTTTATGAAGACAGAATATTCAACCGATAATGTATATGCAAACCTTAATACAATGTATGGTATCGATAAATCTAACGAACCTTTTTTTGTTTGGGCTTCTACTCATGAGTTGCCTACGGCAACAACAGATCCTTATTGGGGTACTTTGTACAAAACCATCTTTTATGCCAATTCGGTATTGGATGATTTTGAGAAGCGTATTCCTGCCGAAGCAGAAAAAGAATTGTATGAAATTGTGAAGGGAGAAGCCTATGCTTTGAGAGCTTATGCTTATTTTTATCTGATAAACCTGTATGCTGAAAATTATGCACCCGAGAATATGGATAAACCCGGTGTGCCTATGCCTTTGACCGCAGAAGATGTACAGACGACCTCCCAAAATAATGTGCGCGAACCTGTAAAGGTGGTGTGGGAACAGATTAATCAGGATTTAGATAATGCCACTACACTGTTGTCAGGAAAAATGGCTAAATCCGATTATCGGTTTAATTACACCTCATTGCAAGCTTTTAAAGCTCGGGTCTACTTATTTATGGGAGAGTGGGAGAAAGCCATCAGTGCTGCTACAGATGTGATGAATACAAAATCTTTGTTCGATATGAACAATTTGCAATCTTATATCGATGAAGAAGGAAATCGGTATGCTTTCGGTGGAGATTACGGTTTCACCGATACCGATTACACTAAAGAAATTTTGTTTTGGGTAGGTGGAAAAGCCAATGGGAATATGTTTTATTACGATAGTTATATGGGGGCTCCGGATCCTTCTCTGCTTGAATTGTGTAGTCGTAATGATACAATTCTCGATTATCGTCGTTATATATTTGATTCGTTCCTCGATCTGACAGATCCCAATAGTGCAGCAACAGGACCGACGGTATACCATTTTTATGGATATCAGGGGACACCTTGTTATTATGTCGGTATTGAATTGAGTGAGATGTATGTCACTCGGGCAGAAGCTTATATGAAGAAAGAAAAACCGGAGCCTGGTAAAGCCATTGCTGATTTGAACGAATTGCTGAAAAGCAGGATTCGTACGAAAGATTATGTTGCTTTAAAAGAGAGTGATTTTAAGACAAATGAAGATTTATTGAAGCGAATTTTGGAGGAGCGTCGCTTGGAAACTGCTTTTGATGCAGGATTGCGTTGGTTTGATCTGAGGCGTCTCGGAAAACCGGAGATCAGGCATGCTTATAAAAATGGAACAGAATATGTTTTGAAACAAGGCGATTTGCGGTATGTCTTGCAAATTCCGATTTCGGAACAGAATGCCAGCCCGAATATGCCTTTGAATCCAAGAGATTAGTTAAATTGTAAAACGAACGATTATGAAAATGAATGGTATATTTAAAATTATGGTGATGTTAGCTACCTTCAGTCTGGTAAGTTGTAGCGATGAAGATGACCTAAAACCTTCTGAAAGTCTGGGAATTCCGGAAATGTTTTCCCCTGCTGCTGATGCTGACGCGCGGGTAAAAGAAATGTATAACGATTATGGCCTTTGGGTGAGAATGGATTTCACAGATTGGCATGAAGTGACCAATGCTTATTTGTATGAAGATGTTAATAACCGTATGGGAGCTACAATGATCGATGATACTTGTCGTGAAAATGCGATTATTTTTTCTCAGACCTTATTGAGCAATGTTTCCAAAGAGTTTGCAAAAGCTTATTTCCCGTTGGAATTATTTTTTGTAAAAACCTATAATGGTAGTTGGTGGGCGGCTGATTATGCACAATTAGGAAGAAGTCGGTTTGTACTGTGTTGGCCGAACCAAATGGAGGGAGCTTTGCCTGTCACTAAAGAGGCTAACCCGGATTATTATTATCAGGATTCTCTGATTTCGGGTTTGATTTGGAAAAATTTCGGGACAATGATCGCTCAGCGTTTCGATGAACCGATCAAAGAATTTGTATTGGCTGGAAAAGCTTATGATAATGGGGAAGCTTATGATAATATCAGAGAGCAATATCAAAAAGACGGTGATGAAGAAAAATATGATAAAGCAATCGATGAATTATGTAAAAACGGAGGATTCTTGTCTGGAGCCGGTTCTGGAAAATTTACAACAGATTTTGGAGATTGGCTTAGTCTTTTAGTTATGGAATCTTATGATAACATCAAAAAGGATTATTTAGACAACAGTATAGCCAGAACTGCTAAATATAAAGTTATTGTCGAATTCTTTAAAAAATATAATTGGGATATACAGGCAGCTGGAAATAAATTCCGTCAGAAATACAATGAGTACAAAGCAACTTTACCTCCTCCTGTAGAAGATGATGAGGAAGAATAATAAATAATTTATTATTACATTGAATGATCTTCCTCCTCTATTATTTGAAGGAAGATCATTCCCTAAACCAAATGGATTATGAAAAGTACAATTCAGAAATTAAGATCGATGATTAGTGTCATTGCTATTTCTTTAATTTTAAGTTCTTTTACCACGAGTACAGCAAGAGTTGAGACTTCGTTCGGAACCACTATTATGGGTGTCCCGTCAGGGAGTAAAACTTTTACTTTTTGGGGAAATAATTATATTAGTGTGTCGATAGGGAATAATAGTTCTATTCCGGTTATTGCATTCTATGAATGTTTACAATTGCAAAAGGGTGAAGAGTATATTGTTTTACCTCCTTATCGGCATACGATGGGAACTCCATTTTATGTTGACGTTCCCGAGCATGAATTGCCTTTTCTGTGGGTTTTTAAATTTGATGCCTCATATTATGAACGAGAGGGTAATATAAATGTAGGTTTTGTCGCGACATGGGCACCGTATTGACTTTTTTGTCTCTAATAGAATTGATTGATACGTTTTAATCTATTTTTATAAAATGTCGGGAAATTATTTAGGATATCTACTTGGTTTTGTTTTGTTTGTATCGTGTTCGCATGAGCAGGATAAGAAGCAAAGGACTAGTTCGATCAATTTACGCCAACAATACGTCAAAACAAACAAGTTTTTAGACGTCGATATGTCGAAATTTCTTCCGGGGACTCAAATTCAAGCTTCGGTAACTGCCGAAGATTCGGCTCAGATGTTTGTGGCTTTGTATCGTTTTTATAGTCATGTGAAAGTGGTGGACGATGCCTACGTGTGTGATTTGACAAATGCGCAGGAGATTCAGGTTTCTGAAAGGGTTTTCAGATCTTTATCGGAGAATTTGCAGAAGACGAATCTGCAAATTCAACGGTTGAAAGAACAAGGCAAAAAAGTAACTATTTCTGAAATAACTCCCGAATACCTGAATTCCCTTTTAGAAAATAAGTGAAATCAGATAGACTGGTTTCACTTATTTATTTTGTCGGATATCTATATTGCTGTTAGCAAGTTTGTACTTGATTTTAGAGTGGAAGGTCCTATTCTGATTTACTTTTCAGTCCGCTTCGTTCCAGCAATGCGTCGATGGTCGGTTCCTGGCCCCGGAAGCGTTTATAAAGTATCATCGGGTGTTCGGAACCGCCTTTTTCCAGGATATTTTTCCGGAAAGATTCGGCGGTAGCCTGGTCGTAAATACCTTGTTGTTTGAAAACCGAGAAAGCATCTGCATCCAACACTTCCGCCCATTTATAGCTGTAGTAGCCGGCAGCATAACCTCCTCCGAAGATATGGCCGAAACCGGTAGAAAAACAGCTGCTGTCTACGGGCGGAAAGGATTCGGTCGGAGCCATTGCCTGATTTTCGAATGCCTGGATAGAACCGTTGACAGGAGAGGTGACCGAATGCCAGGCCATGTCGACCAGGCCGAAACTCAATTGGCGGTCGTTTTGGTAACCACTCTGGAAGTTGGCTGCTTCGTGGATCTTAGTGATATATTCCTGGGGAATTTTCTCTCCGGTCTGGTAATGTACGGCCCAGGTATCCAGCCACTCTTTTTCAAGTGCCCAATTTTCCATAATCTGAGAAGGTAACTCGACAAAATCCCGGTAGACATTGGTCCCTCCGGTAGAATTATAAGTACATTGGGATAACATCCCGTGAAGGGAGTGTCCGAACTCGTGCAGGAAAGTGGTCACTTCGTCGAAGGTCAGTAGGGAAGGTTTGCTGGCTGTCGGTTTGGTAAAGTTCATCACCAGAGAAACCAGCGGCCGTACGTCCTGCCCGTCTTTTTTATGCTGGCCTCTGAATTCGGTCATCCAGGCACCACCGCCTTTGCTTTCGCGTGGGAAAAAGTCCGTATAGAGGACGGCAAGAAAACGGCCGTCCCGGTCGTATACTTCGAAGGTTTTTACATCTTCATGGTATTTGGCGATATTGTCCACTTCTTTAAAAGTAAGGCCATACAATTGGTTGGCTAATCCGAATACCCCCTGCTGTACATTTTCCAGTTTGAAATAGGGTTTTAGCATTTCGTCGTCGAGCGCGTATTTTTCCTGTTTCAATTTATTGGAATAATAGGCCCAATCCCAGCGTTGTAATTCGCCTTTAAATCCCTGACGCCGGGCAAATTCTTCTACTTCCTGTTTTTCGGCCAGGGCATGAGGATGGGAAGCTGCCAGCAGCTGACCGAGGAAGGTATTCACCGTCTCCGTGTTTTGGGCCATCCGGTCGGTGAGTACGTATTCGGCATAGGTCGGATAGCCCAATAGTTGTGCTTTTTCCAGGCGGAGAGTAACCATCTTCCGGATCACCTCTTTGTTGTCGTATTGGTTATCCCGGTTTCCCCTTGAAGCATAAGCCCGGTACATTTTTTCCCGCAATTCCCGGTTGTCGGCATATTTCATAAAAGGAATGTAACTGGGGGCATGCAAAGTGAACAGCCAGCCTTCCAATTCTTTTTCTTTTGCCGTCATCGCAGCCATTTCGACCGCTCCTTCAGGAAGACCTGACAGATCTTTTTCGTCGGTAATGTGGAGGGTGAATCCGTTGGTTTCGGCCAGGGTATTTTCGTCGAATTTTAATCCCAGTTGGGATAACTCCATGGCTATTTCCTGAAATCTTTTCTGGGCTGCACTTTCCAGGTTGGCTCCTCCTTTAATAAAGGATTTCCACGTATCTTCCAGAAGAGTAGATTGTTCCGGTGTCAGACTTTGCCGGTCCCGGGATTCGTATACTTTTTTCACCCGTGCAAAAAGTTCCGGATTCATGTATACACTGTTTCCGTATTCAGTGAGTTTCGGCGAAACCCGTTGGGCGATCTGTTGCATCTCTTCGTTGGTGCAGGCGGAGTTTAGATTGAAAAAAATCGAAGAAATCGTGCTCAGTTTTTCTCCGGCCTGATCGAGCGCCACAATGGTATTTTCAAAGTCCGGAGCTTCTGCCGAAGTTGAAATCGTTTTAATTTCTTGCTTGGCTTCCTCGATGGCCTGGTCGAAAGCCGGTTCGTAATGCCGGGTTTCGATGCGGTCGAAAGGAGGGGTTTGATGAGGGGTAGTGAAATGCTCCAGCAAAGGATTGCCGGCCTGCTTTTCGCTACACGAAGTTATCGATAAGATAAGTGTCGTCATACAAATTATCGTTTTCATTTATATTTCTGTTTTGTTTACGGCAAAAGTAAAAATTAATCTTCAAAATCTGTACTAAGTTTATATTATTGGGAAAATAAAGCGGAAACAATGGCTTTGCTATAAATTATACCAGGATCGGACTTTACACTAGTTTTAAAATTATAAATTGTAGTTAAAATTATATATATTTGTCCATCATTTATGTCCGGCATGTTGTCAGATTCAAAGATATTGCAAACACTTCGGGAAAAAGAACCGCTCGGTATGGATGCCTTGTTCGAAAGGTATTACAGACCCTTAGTGGTATTTGCCGAATCGTATTTGCATGATTTGCAGAGTGCAGAAGATTTGGTACAGGAACAAATGGTAAAATTATGGTCGAAACAGACCTTTGCCGGTATCGTTCCCGAGGCATTGGGTACTTTTTTGTTTACCGTAGTGAAAAATGCCTGTATCAACTGGCTCGAGAAGAAGAGATTACCTGTAAAAAGCCTGGATCTTCTTCATTATCAGATCGCTTTGGAAGAGGCCGAACGTTTGGACGATTCCGCGGTGGAACTGATCCGGGGAGCCTTGGAAAAATTACCCGATAAAACCCGTCTCGTGGTTACGGTGGTTATGTTGCAGGAGAAGATGTATAAAGAGGCGGCCGAGGAATTGGGGGTGTCGGTAAATACAGTAAAGACTTTATTGAAGCAAGGCATGCGGGAATTGAGAGAACTGTTGAAAGATAAGCAAGAATTAATATTTTATTTTTATCTTCTGCATGCTGAATGTAGAGAACAGAATCCAATATATGATCACCTTTAATTCGAATGTTATGATAAGAAATCTTTTTCTGTTAGTCGTGTTTTTAGGTTGTGTTAGTTTGCGGCATGTAGAGGCTGCCATCGATATCGTACCTAAGCCGGTGAAATTAGTAGAAACCGATGGCCGGTTCGATATCACTTCCGCCTGTTCCATTGTGGTGAATGACGATTTGAAAACTTGTGGGGAGTTGTTGGCAGATTATCTTCAACCGGCTATGGGGTATCGTTTAGCAGTGAGTAATAAAGCGGAAAAAAGCAAGCCGGCTATTCGTTTAAGCCTCGATAAGAGCTTGAAGAAATTATCTGAAGAAGCCTATCGGTTGGAAGTTACCGAGTGGGGGGTGCGTATACAAGGGGCTTCGGAGAAAGGAATATTCTATGGCATCCAGACGTTGTTGCAATTGCTTCCTGTCGAAATCTTTCAGACTGAAGTACAACCGGTAAGCTGGACCGTTCCCGGAGTGCAAATTGAAGATTATCCCCGGTTCGGATGGCGTGGATTTTCACTGGATGTATGCCGTCAGGTTTATTCGGTAGATTTTATTAAAAACTGTATCGATTGGCTGGCTATGCACAAGATGAACGTCTTTCACTGGCATTTGACGGATGATGAGGGATGGCGGATAGAGATCAAAAAATATCCGGAGCTGACCCGTACCGGTGCATGGAGGGGACCGAACGAAAAGTTACAGCCTACTTTTTGTTCGGGATACTACCGTTATGGCGGTTTCTATACGCAGGAACAGATCCGGGAAGTGGTCGGTTATGCTGCTAAACGGCAGGTGATGATTATGCCGGAAATCGAAGTGCCGGGACACAGCCGGGCGGTAGCTGCTGCTTATCCTGAAATTCTTTGTGATTATATAGATCCCGGGAAGCACGAGTTGTCGCAGAATTCCTGGTGTGCAGCCAATGAACGGGGATACGAAATCCTGGGGGATATCCTGCAAGAAGTAGCAGGCTTGTTTCCTTGTCCATATATCCATATCGGAGGGGATGAAGTAGAGATGGAGTATTGGGAAAACTGTCGCCGGTGTACCGGATTGATGAAAGAGAAGCATTTTGAGAAACCTGCCGAGGTACAGAATTATTTTATCCACCGGGTAGCGGAATTAGTCGAAGCTGCAGGGAAGAAAATGGGAGGCTGGAGTGAGATTATGGACGGAGGAGAACTGCCGTCGGGTACGGTAGTCTTCTCGTGGATCGGACTGGACCATGGTATCGCTGCTGCCCGGAAAGGATTACCGGTAGTGATGATGCCTGGGGAATACTGTTATTTCGATATGGGACAGACCCCGCTGGAACGCGGACATTATTGGGCAGGGATGGTGCCTACAGAGAAAGCATATGCTTTTAATCCCTTGATTCCCGATAGCCTGAAACCGGCTGAAAGAAAAAATGTGCTGGGGGTAGAAGGGGCGATCTGGTCGGAAATGATGGATCGTCCGGCCTGGCATTGTGAATATCAGATGTTCCCGCGTTTGTGCGTTACGGCAGAAATCGGATGGACACCCCAGGAGCAAAGAGAATGGACCGATTTCAAGGGACGTCTGGATAGGAGTCATTATATGCGCTTGTATCAGAAAGGCATTCGTTTTCGGGTACCTTTCCCGGAAGTTACTTATCAGAACGGGGTATTGACCGCAGCGGCTCCTTACTCTGGGGCAGTGATTCGTTACACGGCCGATGGTAACGAACCAACCTGTTTCTCTCCGTTGTATACCGGTGAGATAAAGACAGAACAACCTGAAAACTATCGGTTTAAGACATTTTTTACGCCGCATTGGGGAAGTATTGCTGTCGGTATCGAAAAGTACTTGCATCCGGAGATGAAGGTGACGACGACTATCGATGCTCATCCGAAATGTCCGGCCCAGTTGCTGGCGGATGGAAACGAAAAAACTTTTTTCAGAAGTAATCGGCGGGTAAAAGACGGGGATACCGTTTTGTTCGAATTCGAAAAACCTTTGGATTGCCGTAAAATAACGATTAAGAGTGGAGCTTACCAGACCAGCCATTATATCATTACCCATGCTATTGTCGAAATATCTACGGATGGAGAGCGTTTTATACGTTCCGGCTGGTTCGATGCCGAAGGGGACAGTGAAGTGATCTGTACGGTTCCGATCAAGGCTTTGCGTATCGTGTTTACCGAACCTCAATACGAAGAACGATTGGTTTTACAGGATTTGAAGATCGAGTAGGCAAAAGGAAATTTGAAAAACAGAGCGTGTTTGTTGAAAATATTGTTCTATCTTCGTAGGCCGTAAGATGTTTTATTTTATGGTAGAGGAGAAAGAAGATCGGTTCACATTATTTAAACAGGGAGATGAACGTATTTTTCGGCAATACTACGAGAAATATTATCATGCATTATGTCTTTGGGTGGTGCGGATTATAAAAGAAGAGACAAGAATGCATGATATCGTTCAGGAAGCTTTTATTGTTTTGTGGAACAGCCGGATGATTATAGAATCTGAACTACACCTGAAAATGTTTCTTTATCAAGTGGTTCGTAACCGCTGTTTCAACTACTTGAAAAGTAAACGGGTCGAGGAAAAATATATTCAGGAGTATCTGCAAATGGAAGAAGAAGGGGGTTTCGAAGATACAGTGATTGAAGAAGAAGTACATCGTATTGTTGCACAAGAAATTGAAAAATTACCCGAGGAACAAAGGAAAGTGGTATATTTCCATATGGAAGGAAAAAATAATTTCGAAATTGCTGAAATCATGCAGATTTCTGTGAATACGGTGAAAACCCATAAAGCCAGGGCCCGAAAAACATTAAAAAATAAATTAGATAATCTTTTCATTATCACAGTCTTGTTGGGACTGTGATAATTTTTTTCTCTTTTTTTACTTTCCTTGTCATTCTCTTGGCCTTTTTAATTGTATTATAGTTAAAAGAGCTAAAAGTCTGTGACGTTATGAATAATTACGATGAAATAGAGCGTAAAATTTTCCTGATCAAAAATTATTTGGAAGACAACCTTAGTGTTGCCGAAGAGGAAGAATTGCGGGTATGGTTGGATGAATCGCCGAAACATCGGGAAACTTTTCAGCGAATCAGGGATAAAAAAATATTGTTTGCAAAGTTGGAATATCGGCAACGGCAAGAAAAGGAAACCGATTGGAAAGTGATTTGCCGGAAGACGGGTATCGGCTCTTCCCGTCGTTTGTGGTATATTCGGGTGGCGCGTTATGCAGCTGTTTTCTTCGGATTATGCCTGGGGGTATGGTTGTATTTCAGGGCTCAGGTGTCACAGCCTCAGGAATCGACATTGGCCGCTATTTCTATGGATACCATTTGTCCGGGATATAAACAAGCTTATATCGAGTTGAAAAGCGGTGAACGGATTGCCTTGGGAAATACCGGGAACAAGCAGGAGAAACGAATCGAGGGGATGGTTTTAAAAGAGGAAAAAGATGGAGTTATGATATTGCCCGGTGATTCGTTGGCCGATAAAGCAGTAGCGGTGGAAAAAAGTTGGATCGTGGTGCCGAGGGGAGGAGAATATCAACTGATTTTACCGGATGGTACGAAAGTGTGGTTGAATTCCGATTCGAAACTCGAATTCCCGAACACTTTTGTAGGCGATGAAAGAAGGGTGAAGTTGGCCGGTGAAGCGTATTTCGAAGTGGCTAAAAATAAAGCTAAACCTTTCCGGGTAGAGGTAGATCGGGTGGAGGTCGTGGTTTTAGGTACTTCATTTAATATACATGCTTATGATGAGGCGGTTAAGACTACTTTGGTCGAGGGCGCGGTAAAATTGAATGTCGCCGGTAAGGCTTATTCGCTTTCTCCCGGTTTTGAAGCTAATGTCGATCAGGGAGGGGTGAAAATAGTGAAATCGGATGTCTACGAGCAGATTGCCTGGAAGGATGGAAGATTTGTATTTCGTGAAAAACGATTGGAAGAGGTCATGTCGATCTTGTCTCGTTGGTATGATTTTGAAATTTTCTACCAGAATGCGGCAGTAAAAGATTTGCATTTTACGGGCAATATTCCCCGGCATGCTACGATTAATGAAGTGTTGAAATTTTTGGAACGTACTCACCTGGTACATTTTAGTGTGGTTGGGCGAACGGTAATCGTATCTGAATAAACGTCCCTATATTTCGTGAGGAAAGCAAATATTATAATTTTAATAAAAGACTAGCCACCGGAAACTGGTCCTTTCCGGTGGCTAAATTAAACAACAAGGTGTTTAATCTGTTAAAAACAAATTTATGAAAAAAAATCGAAAAAGGTGGTATCCGGAAGAGGGTATTCCCGGAAAATTTTTGAGAAAAATGAAGTTGATTTTATTTCTTTGTTGGGCCGGTATGATGCAGGTATCGGCTATGTCTTACGCACAAACCGGCACGGTAAGTATCCGGGTGAAAGAGACGGCTTTGCATGAGATCTTTCAACTTATAGAAGCTCAGTGCGGTTATACTTTCGTTTATAATAACGAACAGTTGAATGGCTTGAAACCGGTATCCATCGAGATGACCGATGTAAAAATCTCCAAGGTCTTGGATGAATGCTTGAAGGGGACGGATTTGCGCTATGAGCTGCTGGACCAGATCATCGTCATCAACCGCCGGAGCACTCTTCCTCAGATTGCCCTCGATTTGCAGGGAACCGTTAAAGACAAGGAAGGCAATCCGTTGCCGGGTGTTTCCGTTTTTATTAAAGGCACTACCATCGGGGTGGCGACCGATGTAGACGGTAAGTTTAAAATGCAGTTGCCTGAGATGGAAAATATGGTTCTGGTGTTCTCATTTACCGGAATGAAAAAACAGGAGGTAAAATATACGAAACAGCCTGTACTGAATATTGTGATGGAGGAAGATGTGGCTGAAATGGAAGAAGTGGTGGTAAATGGATATTTTACTAAAAATAAGGACAGTTTTACCGGAAATGCCGTAGTGGTGAGTAAGGATGAATTGGCAAAAGTCTCTTCCAATAACCTGCTCAGTGCTTTACAGGTGTTTGATCCCTCTTTCCGTTTGAAAGACAATGTGGATATGGGGTCTAATCCGAACTCCATGCCGAATTTCCGGATTCGGGGAAATTCCGGATTTGGTGCTGAAGGACTGTCGGAAGCCAATTTGAAAAATGATCCGAACCTGCCAACCTTTATTCTGGACGGATATGAGGTGGATGTGGAGAAAATCTTCGACTTGAATATGGACCGTATCGAGAGTGTGACGATTTTGAAAGACGCTTCTGCCACAGCGATCTACGGATCAAGAGCTGCCAACGGAGTGGTGGTCGTGACAACCAAGGCTCCGCAGGAAGGCCAATTGAGGGTTTCTTATAATCTGAACGTGGCTATCAGTGCACCTGATTTATCGGATTATCATCTGTTGAATGCCAGGGAAAAGCTGGAAGCGGAGGTGGCCGGTGGACTTTATGAATCCGAATATATGGATACTCAACAGAAGTTGAGAATGGATTATGCCGATCGTCTGAAACGGGTCAAAAGCGGGGTGGATACCTATTGGTTGTCCCAGCCGCTGGAAGTGGCTGTCGGCCATAAACACTCCCTGTATGTAGAGGGAGGAGACAAAAGCATCCGCTATGGTATCGATTTGAATTATCAGGCCAATCCGGGAGTCATGAAAAAATCTTCCCGTGATCGTTTCGGGGTGGGGTTCCTTTTATCCTATAATTTGAATAATAAACTTTTGTTCCGGAACAAACTGACCGTGGACAAAGTCAAGTCCAAAGAATCTCCCTATGGTTCGTTCCGCGATTATGCGGCAGCCAATCCTTATGAAAGAGTGCATGATGACGAGGGAAAATTGATAGAGTCTTATGACACTCATGTAGCGACTACGGCTCGTTATCTGAATCCGCTTTATGAAGCGACCCTGAACCATAAGGATGAAACGGCTTATACCTCATGGACGGATAACTTTGATTTCGATTGGTTTATCAATGATCATTTCCGCTTAAAAGCCAAGGTTGCCTATTCCGAACGCACTGACAAGCAGGAACAATTTACCGATCCGCGGTCTGCCCAATACAATACTTACGATTATCAAGAGGGAGACGGAGTTCTGAAAAAAGGAGAGGCTTACAGTATGTGGCAGAAGAGTTCCGATCTGGAGATGAATGCCGTATTCAGCTACAACCAGGCGTTCGGATATCATTTTGTCAATGCGGTGGTAGGAGCCAATATGCAGGAATCCCGTTATGAGAATGAATCTTACAGCGTCATTGGTTTTCCGGCCGGGAATATGGACTATATCTCTTTCGGTAACGCTTATAAAGATCAGGTACCGTCCGGAGAGGAGGGGGTGTCGCGTTTGGCCGGTGCTTTCCTCAATGTGAATTACTCTTACAACAACATCTATATGCTGGATTTCTCCGGTCGTCTGGACGGTTCTTCTAAATTCGGAAACGATAAAAGATATGCACCTTTCGGTTCTTTGGGTATCGGCTGGAATATCCACAACGAATCGTTTTGGGAAAGCTGCAAGGGCGTGATGAGCCGCTTTAAGGTTTCCGCCAATATCGGTAGCTTGGGCAAGGCCTCTTTCGAACCCTATGAGGCTCAGGATGTATACAATTACTATAAAGGACAATGGTATGCCGGAGGTTTGGGAGCCATTATGAGTACATTGGGAAATGCCAATTTGCAGTGGGAAAAGACCAAAACCCTCGATATCAACTTAGAAACCGGTTTCCTGAACGATTTGATTACGGTGAACGCCAGCTACTATCTCAAGCGGACCAAAGATTTAGTGAGCAGCATTACCTTACCGCTTTCCTCCGGGTTTCAAAGCTATCGGGATAATTTAGGCGAATTGGAAAACAAGGGGTTTGAAATTTCCGCCAGAGCATACCTGTTAAGGAAAAACGATGTGGTGGTCAACGTATTCGGATCCATTGCACACAACAAGAATATAATCAAAAAAATCTCCAATTCTTTGGAATCCTACAACAAGAAAGTGGATGACGAACAGGATAATTACGAGCAGGGGTGGGGTGAGGACTTGGAAACGGCCAAACCGTTGGTGCAGTTCAAAGAGGGGCAGTCAACGACGGCTATTTATGCGGTTAGGTCGTTGGGTATCAATCCGATGAACGGTAAGGAACTGTTCTATGACTTGAATGGCAATCTGACATACGATTGGAGTGCGGCCAACAAAGTCGTATGTGGAGATACCGAGCCGAAAGTATCCGGTTCTTTTGGTGCGAATGCCGACTGGAAAGGGTTTAACCTGAATGTCAGCTTCCTCTATCAGTTGGGCGGACAGGTCTACAACCAGACTTTGGTGGATCGGGTAGAAGATGCTGATTTGAGCCGGAATGTGGATGAAAGGGTATTGAAAGGCAGATGGCAGAAACCGGGTGATCATACCTTTTTTAAGGACATTGCTTCCAGAGACCGGACGGAGGTTACTTCACGGTTTGTACAAGATGAAAATGTATTGCAATTCAAGTCGTTGTCTCTATCCTATTCTTTCCCTCAAAAATGGATTAAAAAGATGTATATGGAACGGATGAAACTAACTTTCCAGATGGAGGATCTGTTCCGGATTTCTACGGTGAAGCGGGAGAGAGGGTTGGATTATCCCTTTGCCCGGACGTTTAATTTTGGATTACAGGTACAGTTCTGATATGATTTGTTAATATATAAGAAAGAAGAATTATGAAAAATAAGATATTAATAGCGGTGACCCTGTTTGTCTGTACCGTTGCCAGCAGTTGTAACAATTGGTTGGACGTAACCCCGCAAGCTCAGGTCAATGCCGACAAGCTGTTTTCTACTCCGGAAGGGTACGAAAGTGCCGTGTATGGTATTTATACGGCCATGACAGACGCTTCTATCTATGGAACTCACATGACTTTCGGTTTTATGGACGTATTGGCCCAATATTATTATGCCTCTTGGGACAAATCTCATAATTTGTATGAATGTTCCCAATACCATTATAACAATGGAACCACCCAAAACTTGATTTCTAATCTATGGTTGAAGTCTTACAATACCATAGCCAATTGCAATGTGCTGTTGGAGCGTTTGAAAGGGCAGTCGCCGTCATTTTTCCCGGAAGGAGAATACAATTTGATTTATGGAGAGGTGTTGGCATTGAGGGCATTTTTGCATTTCGACTTGCTGAGGGCCTTTGCTCCCTCGTGGAACGTGGATAAAGAAGCCCTTTGTTTACCTTATGCGGATAATTTTGGGGATAAAATATACCGTCAGAAGAAAACTACTGAGATTGTCCGGGCGTTGATACATGATCTGGATACGGCCCGGATATTGCTGAAACCGGTAGACCGTGCGGTACAGGACGAATTTAAGGACATGTACAACCATTATGTGACAGATGCGGATAACGTGTTCCTTTCCGCGCGTGCCTATCGGATGAATTATTGGGCAGTGACCGGGTTGTTGGCGAGAGTGTACCATTATATGGGGGATCCGAAAGCCTATACCTATGCCAATGAAGTGATCCAGGCCTTACGAGACGGATACTTCCAATTCACTCCCGAGAGTGCGTTGAGTGCTCCGGTCAAGACCCGGGATGTCATTATGCAGAATGAGGTGCTGTTTGCTTTGAACTATTCCGGTATCCATGATTTGTGGTATTCCTATGACGCCAGTACAACTACAGACTATGAGATTGATGGTGTGTCGAGACTTTATCCTTCCGGAGATGATTTCAGAGGTCAGTATTTGGTTACGGCAGGTAAGGCCGGTTATGAGGTATCTATCAAATACGCCGACGTGAAATCCGACAAAGGAGGGAAGATTCCGATGATCCGTTTGTCCGAAATGTTCCTGATTGCGGCTGAAAGCGGTTTTGACCAGGACAAGGAAAATGCCATTGCCTTGTTGGAAGAGCTGAGGCTGAACCGGGGAATCGGGGCGGAAATATCGGCTACGATTTCAGCTGAAAAATTCCGGGAAGAACTGACTATAGAGGCTCGTCGGGAATTTTTGGGCGAAGGGCAGATGTTCTATTGGTACAAACGTTTGGGATTGCCGGTCGGATTGGATGAGATAGAGGTGAGTCCTGCTACTTTTTGCCTGCCGTTGCCTGCTACAGAAGTGGAATTCGGTAACCGTACCGAAGATTACATAAAGAACCTGAAATAAACAATTAAGTCGAGAGCAAAGCCAGGTTTGCTTAAGTTTTGCCGAGACGAGAATGATTGTAGACGAAGTTTAAATATATTGAACGTATGAAAAACAGCATAATCTTATTGATAGGAGTTATTGGGATCTTATGTTCCTGTTCGGAAGTGGATGTGACGGATTATTCTTCTGATAATTTCATCCAGTTTGCCAAAGCGGCGAAAGACAGCACGGTCTTCTCTTTTGCGTACGACCAGACGATGTCGGCTGGTACGGTGAAGTTGAAATTGAATTGCATCGCCAACCTTTCTACAGAAAACCGGACGTTTGGTGTCCGGTATCGGGCTGAGGAGAGTACCGCCCAAGCCGGTGTGGATTTTGTCATGCCGGATGAGGAACAGGTCTTGTTGGCCAATGATAGTGTCGCATACCTGGAAATTCAGTTGAACAAAAGCGATAACGTAAAAGCAAAAGACCTGTTATTGGTTTTTGAAGTGACCGACTACGGTGATTTCAAACCGGGGATGAACGCTTACCGGAAAAACAGGGTGATTGTTTCGAATAGATTGACTCAGCCTGCATGGTGGGACGATTGGCATGAAACGAACGGATTGGGCAGTTGGTCGGCGAAAAAATACACGTTATTTATGGAAGAGACAAAAGTGTCCGATATGACTTTGGACCGGGATGGCGGGACGATGAGTTATTCGGAGATGCGTGCTTATGTTTTGAAGTTCAAGTATTGGTTGCAGGAACACCCGACTACGGATGAAGATGGGACCCCGATGAGAGTAGCAATGAGAGGTTAATTTTTAAAGTGCAGATAATATGAAAAAATCGATAGTATTTTTTATCCTGACGATTGGCTGGCTGATCGAGGGATGCTATGAGGATAAGGGACATTATGACTATATCCGGATATCCGGCCCGGAGGTGACCGGTATAGAAAAATTTTATACGGTATATGACGGAGGAAATTTCGATATTCACCCGTCGGTGACCTGGACTTACGGAGAGTTGGAAAATTACACCTATTCCTGGAAAGTGGACGGGATATCTGTTTCCGATAAGGCTGAATTGACCGAACAGGTGAAAGATCTTCCGGTGAAAGCAAATATGTATGCGGAGTTTGTGATTACGGATGAGGACACCGGAGTGGAATACATCACCCAGTTCAGGGTGACTGTATCTTCGGTGTACGAAAGGGGGTGGATGTTGTTGGCAGATCAGGGGGAGACTTCTATGCTGTCGTTGGTCAGGAATGACAAGATCGTTTACGAAGACGCTTATCGTTTGGCCAATGATGCAGATCTGGCAGGCGGTGCAGTCGGATTATACGAACATTGGACGCCTTGGTCGGAAGATGTGGGACAGGTGTTTGTGGCTTGCCAGAAAGGACCGGAATATTCCGTAGAGTTGGATGGGAACAGCTTGAAAAAAATGGTGGCGACCAAAGAGGAGTTTGTGGGAGGAATGCCGGCGGATTTCAAACCGATGAGCATGAATTGTGTGTCGAATTATGATTATCTGGTCAGCAACGGGAAATTGTATGTCCGGTATGTTGAAGCCTCTAATGGGGCGATGTATCAGGACGGACTTTTCCCTAATTTTCCTTATCAGGGGGATTTCCCTTACGAATTGAGTCAATGGACAACCCGGGGAAATTTGTTATTTTCCAATGAAGTGATCGGTTTTGATAAATTGAGTTCCAGTTATGTGGTATTCCGTAATGGATCGCTGAACAAATTCGGTGATGATAACACTGCGGAATCGTTTTTTAATCCTTCTGATATGGGTAAAACCGTATTGGATGGAGCTGCGGTTGCTACTGATACACCTCAGGACGATTATGTCGTATTTTTGAAGTCTAATACAGGCAATACCATTTATGTGCAGAAATTCTTGTTTTGGGGATGGCAGTCTCCCAAAGGATTCTATTCCAGAGGAGAAGAGGTGTTTCCAAAGCCCGAAATTATCGATGAAAAGACAAAATTTGCTTTTTGCCAAAATCGTCCGTATGTTTATATCGCTTCCGGCAATACCCTTTATGTGTATAACCACAAAGATAATACGGTGAAGACATTGCGGGATGATTTCGGACGTCCGATCCGGGATATTGCCGTTTGTCCGACCAATTACGAACGCCTGGGGATTGTGCTGGAAAATGCGGAAGATCCGGGGATGAGTGACTTTATGGTATTGGATGTCTCTGTCGTTGCCGGGGGAAAAGTGGTGGATGGCATGGAATTTTATGGCAGGTTCGGGAAAGTGGTGGATTTGAAGTATAAGATCGGTTATCAGTGGGATACCTATTAATTATTTTATAAGCGTAGAGATGAAAAATCTTTTATTTTTGATTGTAACAGTTTTTTATATCTGTTCCTGTACTTCCAAACCGGACGGTTATGAAGTGACTATTGATTTGAAAAATGCAAAAAACGAACAGATTTATGTAAGTGAGCGTATCCCGCATCCGACGACCTGGTATACGGATACCATTCAGTTGAAGGACGGAAAGGCCGTGTTCAAGGGAAAAGTTACCGATCCGCATTGGGTGGCTTTTGTAGTGGTGAAGGAAGATGGAGAATTGCAGGGGTCTTTCGGAATGTTCTTGGATAACAGTCAGGTACAGGTTAAAGGGGACTATAATAATCTGAAACAAGTGGAAATCACCGGCAGTAAAACAAATGACGAATATCAGAGGATAGAGAAAAACGGAGCAGAAGTGTTCCGGAATTTCGGTCGGATCAGGTATGAACGGAGCAAAGCCTTTAAAGACGACCGCGCCAGATATGATTCATTGACACCCCTTTATCAGGAGGCTTATAACAAGTTGTTCGATTATATCGTTTCTTTGCCCGGTTATGCGACCAGTCAGGTGGCTCCCCATTACGTATGGGAGTATTTTGCGGAGGATTTGGATAAAATGGGTAAGGCATTGGCCGGATTCGATGCTTCCCTGAATTCCAATGTATTTGTGGCTGAGTGCCGGGACAATTGGGAAAAGGAGAAGAAAGTGCAGCCCGGACAGCCGGCATACGATTTTACGTTATCGGATATTGACGGGAAGGTGTATAAATTGTCGGATTTCCGGGGAAAATACGTATTGATAGAATTCAGTGCTTCCTGGTGCGGCTGGTGTAAGCTGGAGATTCCCTATCTGAAGACCGTTTACGAAAATACCAAAGGCAAGAATTTTGTAATGTTTACGGTTAATATGGATGAGGATCGGGAAAAATGGGAGAAAGATGTGAAAGAGTATAACCTGCCTTGGCCGGTAGTGTCCGATTTGAAAGCCTATAGTGGTCCGGTGGCCCAAAATTACCATGTGAAAGGGATTCCGATGATTTATCTGATTGATCCGGAAGGAAAAATCATGGCCAGGGATTTACGCCGGGAACCCATGATCGAGTATATTAACAAATTGTTCAAATAAGCAGACGAATGAAAAATTGTATATATGGGGCAGCAATTTTTATTGCTGCCTGCTTTTCATGCACTTCACCCAAAGCAAAAGAATGTGTTGTAGAGGGAGAGGTGAAAGGGTATGGGGACGGCTTTTTCTGTGTTATGACAGAGACATTGGATGATTATGATGTTGATACAGTTGAGGTGAAAAATGGACATTTCACTTATCGTTCTTCCATCGAACATCCGACACAGCTGACATTTCTGGCGATAGACAATGCTGCATGCGACAAGCGGGGTACTTACTCTTTCCGTTTGCTTGCCGAAAATGCAAATACTCCGATTCGGGTGAAAGCCGAGGTGGAAAAAAAATTGGAGAATGCAGAGATTACCGGTAGCCGGGTACAGGCAGAATGGGAAAGAATCAATTCTGCAGAGGTATTCCGGCATCTGAAAAAGATCCAATGGCAGCGGGACAGTTTGTCACGTACCGAAGATTCCGTTGCCTATAAAATCAAGTGTACCGAGTTTGACGGAATGGTAAAGCCCTGTTTGGATCAGTTGTTTGCCTTGGATTTTGCTCCGAAGAGTACAGCAATGGTATATACGCTTCATAGTTATTTTTCATTCCTGTCTGTCGATGAGTTGGAAAACGCTTTGCAGCGTTTGGCTCCGGATATAGAATGGTCTGTCTATCTGGAAAGGATGCAGGAACGGATTCGGCGGGAAAGGGTTATGGCTGTGGGACAGATAGCACCTGAATTTACGCTTGAGGATGTAAATGGAAAAAAATATCGTTTGTCGGATTTCAAAGGGAAGATGATTTTGCTTGATTTTACGGCTTCCTGGTGTCATTGGTGTAAGGTGGAGATCCCTTATATCGAAGCAGTTTACAAAGAAATGCAGGGAAAGGATTTTGAGATTGTTTCCGTGTATCTGGATAAGAAAAGGGAAGATTGGGTAAAAGATGTCAGGAAAGAAAACCATCCCTGGAAATGTTTGTCGGATGTCATGTCGTGGAAAAAAGGAGGTATGGCCTATGATTATTATGTGGGGGGTATTCCTTGCCTGATTATTCTGGACCGGGACGGACGTATCGTTTCGAAAAATACCCGAGGGGAGGAAACGATACAAGTGATCCGCGAGAATTATAAGTAAGTCCGAATTTTGTGAAATCGATAGTAACCGGAATGATGAAAATGAATCAATGGATACTCTTGTTCAGTCTGATCCTGGGATTGGGGGGAACAGGTTGTGAAAATCGTGAGCCCGGAATAATCACGATTATGGGTGAAATTAAAGGTTTACCCGAAGGCTGGGTCAGGTTGTACACTTGTCCTCCTTCGAATTTACTCTTGGACAGTTGTGAAATCCGGGAAGGAAAATATAAGTTGAAAGGGAAGTTGGACGATCCCCAATTGGGTATGCTGTTTTTTGATGTTAAACCGGAATATCAGCCAAATTTTATGCCTATGGTCAGGTTATTTCTGCAACCGACTATAATGAAAGTATATAGTGAACGGGAAGATATGAAGGGGAGTTTAAAGGTGGAGAATGCTCCTTTGAATGAACAGTTGATCGCTTGTGAGCAGTTCCTGAAAAGTTTGCCCGAATACAAGCAGGCAACTGTGCTGACCGATTCTATTCAACTGGCATTTTACAAAGCGGATATGGTAAAAGTGCGTTCGATGAGTGTGGTGCGGGACTCGCTATATCAGGTTTTGATCGACCGTGTATTTGAGAAAGAACCGGAAGCTTCGCATAGTGAGGTGGTAGCGTATTTAGCCAGTCAGTATTCTTCCCTGATGTCCGGTGATCGGGTGGAGCGTATCGTGGAACGTTTCGATTCTTCCTTCCGTAATTCCTACTATGTCGCTCAGATGAAACAGTTTGCCGAGAATGACCGCTTATTGACTGCCGGGAAAGTATTTCCCGATTTTCAGGTATTCGATACTTTGGGGAAAACTTATACGCTGGCTGATTTTAAAGGGAAATATTTATTCGTAGAATTCAGTGCTTCCTGGTGTGGTTGGTGTAAAAAAGAAATTCCGCATATCCGGAAAGCTTATGAGCAACTGAAGGACCGGAATATTGTTTTCATTACGATGATGATGGATACCGAACGTGAACAATGGATTCGGGATATGAAGAGAGAGGAGATCGGATGGCTTTGTCTGACCGATTTGAAAGGAATGAAAAAAAGTCCTTTGGTAGATGCTTATAATCTGAGAGGATTGCCCGATTCGTTTGTGGTCGATCCGGAAGGATATATTATCCGCCGGGATTTAAGGGGAGGAGAGGTACTCGACTATCTTTCAGAAGTAGTCACTGAATATCAGAATGAATTTTAATGTTATGAAAATAAGTGTATTAAGTGTGATTGCGGTGTTGTTGTTGGGGGCCTTACCGGTACAGAGTCAGGTTGTTTTTGAGGAAACCGGGATCAAAGCGGTATTTCAGAAAGCCCGGGAAGAGAATAAACTGGTTTTTATAGATTGTTATACCAGTTGGTGCGGACCTTGTAAGAAGATGTTGAAGGAGGTATTTAGCCGGAAAGATATCGGGGAGTATATGAATACCCGTTTTGTCAATTATAAGCAAGATATGGAGCAGGAAGAGGGGAAGGAACTGGCCGGGAAATATGGAGTGGAAGTATATCCGACTTTCTTTATTCTGGATGCAGCAGGCGAAGTCAGACACAAAATGGTAGGAGGCATGACTGCCGGGGAGTTTTTGAAACAGGTGCAGCTGGGGAGTGGAGAAAATTCGTTATTCGCTTTCAATCACCGCTACCGGCAAGGCGAACGGAATCCGCAATTTATGATAGAATATATCGGATTGCTTTCGGATGCTTATATGAAAGACGATATGCAAAAAGTGTTGCATGAATATTGGGAAACTCTGGATGACCGGTCGAAATCTTCGGCTACTACCTGGCCGTTGGTAAAGCGTTTTGTCCGGGAGATGAAATCTCCGGAGTATCTGTATTTGCTTAAACATAAAAGCGATTTCGAGACTAACGTAGGAAAAGAGGAAGTGAATGCTAAAATATGGGGAGATCTGTTGCCTCTGATTGGAAATCATTGTAATGATATGATTTTTAAAAATCGTCCTGAAGATCCGGCAACTTTAGAGGAATATCGTTCGATTGTTGAAAAATCGGGTGTGGAAAGGATGGATTATTTATTGGATATCATCGGCTTTACCCGTGCTTATGTGGACAATGATCTGGCAAAGGCTTTGAAAATGTATAGGCGTAATTTTTCGAAATTGATACCTGATGAACGTTTTAATGCAACTTTACAATTAAATGGAATGCTTATCGGAAAGGGAACTCCTGCACAATGTAAACAAGGACTTCAGGCAATTCGCCGAACGATAAAATCGTGTGGTTGGAGCGAAGAAGATCCGTTGTTTAAAACAATGATAAAGGGGCTGGAGGAGAAGAGTTGAAAAGAGTTGCTGAGTTATTGAGTTGTAGAGTTGCAGAGTTAATAGAGTTACTGAGTTGTAGAGTAAGTTAAAGGGGAAGACCCAACTCTTTCAACTCAGCAACTCAGTAACTCAGCAACTCTATTTTATCTCCAATTCGACGATTTCGGGGTTATGGTCGGATAAGAATAGGGTGTCGTTGAGTTGTGAGAAAGGGATGTACGAACTGATTACCCGGATTTGTGGGGTAACGAAGATAAAATCGATTTTTTCACATTTTTCGGCCGGTATTTTACCGAAATTATGGTAAGTGAAATCCACTCCTGTCCGTTTTCCGGCTACTTTGTGGGCATCTTTCAGAATAAATTCGTTGTTGGTAATTGTTTTATAGGCATCCCAGTCTTCCGATACATTAAAATCTCCGGTGAGAATAGCGGGAGAAGTCCCAACGATTTCTTTAATTTTTTCGATAATCAGCAGGGCACTGTTCCGGCGGGCTTCGGTACCTATGTGATCGAAATGTGTGTTTACTACCATAAGGATTTGTCCTGTCTTCTTATCTTGTAATTTTACCCAGGTTGCAATCCGGGTCAAAGCGGCATCCCAACCGACCATTCCGACACTGTCCGGTTTTTCACAAAGCCAGAAAGTATTCTGGTCCAATAAGGTATATTTCGCTTGTTTAAAGAAGATCGGTGCATATTCTCCGGCTGTTTTTCCATCTTCCCGGCCGACTCCGACAACTGTATATTCGGGTAAGCCGGTTTTCAAGACTTCCAGCTGGTGATGCAAGACTTCCTGCATGTCGATGATATCGGGATCGACCCTGTGGATAAAAGCACATATACTGTCTTTGCGGTGTGGCCAGCTATTGGGACCGTCTCCCGAATTATCGTAACGGATATTGAAAGTCGCTAAACGCAGGGACTCAGGCTGTTGTTGGGTACAGCCGAGGGCCAAAAGGCTCAGGATAAGGGTGGAAAATAGATTCTTCATGTTATTTATTGTTAGATCTCCAAAGCTAATAATTATTGAGGAAATTTTTAGGAAAAAGAGCACGAAGTATGAAATAAATGCTTTGGACAATCACCTGGACCGGAGAGCTTCCGCAAAGAAAGACTAGAGGATATAAAACGGATTTAAACGTAGGTATAATTTTTTCTATCTATTCCGATTTCGGGGTTTATACCGTCAGACCGGGTCTCCAATCCCGATCACCGGAGACGAATTAGTAACGAAATAAACCTACGTTTCAAACAATTAAATCTCCACTGTTACAAAGATTTCAGAAGTCAAGTCTAACCGTTGTAACTATAGAAACTAAAAAACGGTGCCACTCTGTTTTAAACCCTTGTTCCCGTTTAAACTGTTGGCACCGTTGTAATTGTATTGCCAGAATCTTAATTCAACATCCTGATCAATTCACTGGCCTGTTGTTTCATTAATTGATTTTGAGATTGGTTAGCCAGGTTATTGGCGATGTTGGCATATTTTTTTGCAATGTCGTTGAACCCGCATTTTTTGGAGATTTTGACATAATTGTAAATCGCGTCGAAGTCGGACTTCGATTCGACAGTTTTTCCTGCCCATAATTGGATCACTTTCAGGCGGGAAACATCATTCATGATTTCCAGAGCTCCGGCAGTGATTTCTTTGATCATCTTCCGGTTTTCCGGGAAATAGCGAAATAACTTCCGGGCTTTGTAAAAATAATCTTCGGCATTTCCGGATAACCGTAGTTCTTTGATATTGAAATAATCCAATACAACATCGTAGTGCTCGTATCCGGTTTCTTTGATCCGCTTCATTTGGTTTTCGTAATCTGCCTTATTCTGGAGATAGAGTTGTTCCAAATGGTTTACCAACACATTGTCTAATTTCTGAAAAACATCGTCTTTGGAAAAATGCTGGATGAATTTATCTTGATTTTCAAAAACATATTTGAGCTGAGGTGCATTGATGTCGTTTACATAATCCCGTACGATCATCCAATTGTAATCTTTGAAGTAATCGGCTTCACTTTGGGTTTTGAAATAACGATTCAGTATATCTTGTCCCGACTTCCCTTGTTTACTCAATTCTTTTAATAATTGCATGGTCGTTTGAGGGTTTGCCGGATTTTGTTCAAATGTTTTGACCAAATTATCCAGACTTACCGTCGTTTTTTCAATTGCAAAACCGCTCCAGGTACTCCATAAAATCACCCCTACTGTTAATAAAAATCTACACTTCATATCAACCTTCAATTTTATATTAAATTTACATCTATAAAACACCTAAAGAGCCTAAAAGGGTGAAGTAAAAATCGATTTTAACTTACGATTTAACAGATTTTACATATAAAATTGACGATTTGCAATTATATCCATTCGTTTGGTATAAAAATGCAACTTAAAACGTTTACATGAGGCAAGGTTTTTAGTTTGCTCTTAAAATTAAATAAAACGCGGAAAATATTTTAAGAAATGCAATGATTTCCTGGCTGAAAATATTAATTTGTCGCAATATTTATTAGTTCGACCGGTTTATGAGAAGAATTATACTGTTTTTACAACTGTTGTTGGGAGTGGAGATGATTTATGCTCAGACAGAGACGGAAATATTGAATTATTCCCGTTTGTCTTATGCAGGATCGGCTCGGGCAGCTGCTATGGGCGGTGCTTTCGGAGCTTTGGGAGGAGATATTTCTTCCTGGAATCTGAATCCTGCCGCTATCGGGGTTTTCCGTAAATCTAGTGTTACCTACACTTCGGTATTGAATTTCTCCGGGAATGAATCCGGGGAGCTGACTGCAAGGAAAACTTCTTATCTGATCGGAACGGTAGGAGGGGTACTGTCAGGGTACGTGAAGGATGAAAAAAGTGATTGGAAAGGTTTTAACCTGGGCTTTTCGTATACTGATCTTTCGAACAATATTCAAAATACCCGGCAGCAGGTGTATCATTCCCCGACTTCCCTGACGGATGTCTATGTTTGGCAAAGTCAGGGATACAAACCGGATGAATTGAATATTTTTACAACCGGTCCCTTTTATGATACCTATTTGTTATATCAGGACGAAAATGAAAGTTACCATTCTATTTTGGAAACCGATGGAGAAACAGCCGAATGGGTCGATCAATATCAGGAGATCCGGGAAAAAGGTTACCTAGGCGAGTTTTCAATTGCCGGAGGAACGAATTATAAAGATAAATTGTACCTCGGAGCGGTACTCGGTATACAGTGGACCTATGATAAACAACGTATTCTTTATTCCGAGATTGCAGAAGAAAATGCTCCTTCACTTCTGGATTTTTATGAATTCCGGCAATACCGTCGCACCAGAGGTACGGGGATCAATTTGAAACTAGGGCTTATCTATCGTCCGGTACCGGCTATTCGATTGGGGGCCGCTATTCATTTGCCGACCTGGTTTACGATGGAGTATACACTTGAAAATTCTGTTCATACTTATTTTACTACGCCTACCGATCCTTCCGTCGGACGGGATAAACAGGAGTATGAAATATCCAATAGGGCTTATGGAACCTATTATGATCCTTATCGGTATCTGGCTAATGTACGGACTCCCTGGAGGGCGTTTCTTTGTTGGGGACTTGTGTTGGGGCAACACGTGATGTTGGATGTGGATTATGAATATGTCGATTATAGCTCTGCGAAGTACAAGCGTCCTGCGAAGTGGATTTACGGCAGTTATGAGGATGACTGGGAAAAGGATAAAATAAAAACTTTATCCCGGAGTGTCGATTATGATCCGATTAATCGGGCGATCAGGTCTCTTTATCGTCCTACCCATAATCTTCGGGCCGGAATGGAGGTCCGGGTGAACAGTCGGGTGAGTCTTAGGGGAGGATACGGACTTCAACAAAGTCCGTATAAACACGATGTTGCTTCTTTCAATAAAATATACATCTATGCCGGAGGGATTGGATTGAATGTGGGCTTGTTCTTCGGGGATCTTTCTTATACCCGCCGTTATTCTAAAAACGAAACTTGTTTTTACAATGAAAATGGTATCACTGCCCAGCCTTGGGCTAACAAATATACGGATCAGGAAATCCGGTTGACCATAGGGTTACATATTCGTTCATTATAAATTTATCGGGACAATAAATTTAGTGTATAAAGCCGATGGCCTGCGGGTGTTTTGTTACGGCCGTAAGGGCGGCTGATAGAAGTGAAAGTTTAATGAACGAAATACTTGGCAGGGATGATGAACTTTATAAAAAACGATATTTTAGTAGTTACAGCAATTTCAAGGGGTACAAAAGTTACAACGGTTGGAGCAATTCTGAAACTTTTGTATCCCTTGAAACTTTTGTCACTGTTTAATTTTCGGTTTCTTCCGCAATTAATTCCGGATCGGGTTCGTCACCTGCGAATACCAAACCGATGGTATATTGGTTCTTACCTTTATAAGCAACGAGTTTTTCTGCAGTTGCGGTCGAAATACGAATACATTTTTCCGGGACTTCCTGACGGAGCAGGTATTCTTTCAGGACTTGGTTGCGTCTGTCCATTAATTGGTGGGTCAGTTGGTTCAGTTGAGTCGAGTCGGCCAGTGAAAGAAGTTGGTCATCCAAATAAGCCGTTTTTTTGTCCTCACTGACCTGGGTTCCGACATAATTGAGAAATTGAATGTCTTTCGTATCTATTTCCATTATTTTACTGTAGTCGATCGGTAACAGGGGAGTCTGTGATTTCTCAGGGTGTTGCTGTAGATAATAATTGCGTTTTACATAGAAATCGGCCAATTGTGCCTTACTTTGCTGTACATTGACAAATTGTTCCAGGAGTAGGGTCATCTCCGGTTTGGCTTTTATAATTTCGGCTAATTGGTTGATTTGAGTCAATTGTTCAGGAGTAAAGTCGTTCTGTACTGCTTCGAATGGAAGATTTTTCAGTTTTTCTGGAGAGAAACCGAGGGAATTTGCCAGAAAGTTAACCGGAGAAACGGCTACTTTCACCAATAAATTGGTCAGGGTCTTAAAAATGATTTTCCGGTAAGAAAATTCAGGAGAGTTGATGTCTCCTTTTACAGGTAAATCCATTCGAATCAGATCGTCTTTGTCTTTGATCAGATATAAAGCTGTTTTCAATGGGATGTTATAATCGGGTTTCGGATCTTTGTGTTTATTTCCGACTTCACATTTGGCTATATTCAGGTTATTACGTCCGTCCAGCATACTCTTACGGATATTGTTCACGCTGCTGAAAGAAAGGATCCCTTTTTGCAATGGATAACCGAAATATTGCATGCTATAAGGAGTGAAAGTTTTTAAATCCAGATTCTTGATACTGAGTAAGATATCTGTATTGCTGAGATCGTCTAATTTCCCTTCGTAGTTGAAAATAATGGTCCCTCCATTTTTGAGGGTACTGCTGACTTTGGCCTTATTTTCTTGAGTGAGACTCAGTTGGTCGGCAACCAGATTGATATTTTCCAGACTGAAAGTGAAGGGGTGACGCAAGGTCTGATCTTTGAAGGTGAAAAGCGAATTATTGATCCGGAAGGTGCTGACTTTGAAATCGGGGGCTGTTGCTGTAGTTTGAAGTCCGGCAGCTGGAGTTTGTTCTGCCGCCCCCCGGACGGTATCTTCGGGAGTTTCTAGGAACAGGTCGCTCATGGTATTTCCGTCTTTACGGAGTTCGAAACCGGTTTTGATACCGTTGACAGCGATCGTGTTAAAATGAAAAATAGCTTTTCCGGGGTTGATCGTTTCCATATCGATATAAATGCTATCGGTAGCCAAGACTTCTTTGTGACTGGCGTCTGCAAGTGACAGGTGGTTTATACCCAGATTGCCACGAACCACTAATTCGGTTACATGTTCGGCGTTACCTTCGATGTTAAGGTGAGTATTCAGGATTCCGCCGATTGTACTGATCCGGGTGAAATCTGTCAGGTAAGGTTGGATAGGAGCGATTGAGAAATTGGTCAGGTCGATATCCAATAGATAATTGCCTGCTTCCATGTTGTATTGGATAGCCGTTTGCAAATGTCCACCGTCATTGAAATTCAATGCGATGCCGACATCGGTATTTTGACCACTGAAATAAACCCCCGGAATCTGAAGTCCGAAATTTTCCATTTGCCAAACCGAATTACGCTCTAAATCTTTGTAAAGGATATGACCTCCCTGTATGCTGATATTATAGAGGGCAATGGCAAGGGGATTTGCCGAAGTTGTGGCCGGAGAGGCCGGAGAAAGGCTGTCGGAGGCCGGCGATTGTAGAGTAGAAGAAGCCACCGGCTGGGCAGCAGGACTATCGGCGGATAACGTATCCGTTGACCCGAGGGCCAAAAGATCGTCGAAATTGAACTCACTGCCTTGCTGAAGTACCTTTACGCTGGGATTGGTCAGACTAATGTGGTTGATTCTGACTTCATTCGCTAACAGACGATGTAGAGACATATCCACACTGAGGGTATCGAAAGAAACGAAAGTATCCAGATCGTTGGCTTCTAATAATTGGAAATCGGTGATACGGGCATAGCCGGTGAAAATGTTTATGTAGAGTCCTTTGATGTTGATCTGACGCCCGATCAACTCTTTACTATGTTTATTGATGTAGTTTTTGGCGATCGGCGGAAAAATACAAGCGATGATAATGAACACTGCGACGAGAACAGCCACTGTAATGGTGGATATTTTAAGAATTTTCATGGTTAAAAATTTATATATGATGTATGTATTTTGCAAAAATAATCAAAATTTTAGAATTTGGTTTATGAAAAGGGATTTCTATCGATTGCAACTTTTTTAGGCTGAATCATATTTATTTACACAGATAATTTATTGAAAATTATTATATCTTTGTGCGTGCTAAGAGAGCTAAAAAAGCTATAGGCTATAAGCTATAGGTTGGGAGGCTCAAGGTTGCTAGAGACGGGAGAGCTAAAGGCTAAAAGCTGGCAGCGGGGGAGGAGAGTTGGAAGAAGTATGAAGTAATAGGTGAAGAAGGAGGAAGAAGCAGGAGGATAAATGAAAGATAGAATATGAGAGTGGAGATCGATGAACATTCGGGTTTTTGTTTCGGGGTAGTGAATGCTATCCGCAAAGCGGAACAGGAATTGGAGCGGGGGATGTTGTATTGTATCGGTGATATTGTGCATAATGACCTCGAGGTAGAGCGTTTGAGGCTACGTGGATTGAAAACGATAGAACACGAGCAGTTTGCACGATTGCAACATTGCCGGGTATTGTTCAGAGCACATGGAGAACCTCCGGTGTCATACGAGATCGCTCAAAAGAATGAGGTTGAAGTGATCGATGCTTCTTGTCCGGTGGTATTGAATTTGCAGAAAAGAATCCGGAAAGCTTATGAGCAAACCCGGGAACAGGGTGGACAGGTGGTCATCTACGGAAAACGCGGGCATGCCGAAGTCGTGGGCTTGGTCGGACAGACGAATGGGGAGGCTTTGGTGATCGAGAATCCCGAGGATATCCGGCAGATCGATTTTTCGCGTCCGGTGATTTTATTTTCACAGACGACCAAAAGTCTGGAAGGTTTTCAGGCTATTGCAGCTTTGCTAAAAGAGAAAGGCGGGGCACAGGTGGTGGTGAACGATACGATTTGCCGGAAAGTGGCCAATCGTATACCTCAGCTGAGAGAGTTCGCACAGAAACATGATGTTGTCATCTTTGTCAGTGGCGAAAAGAGTTCGAACGGAAAGCAATTGTTCGCTACTTGTTGTGAAGTGAATCCCCGGACTTATTTGGTGCAAAGGGCGGAGGATGTAAAGCCGGAAATGTTGGAGAATGCTCAAAGTGTCGGAATTAGTGGGGCGACCTCTACACCGGCATGGGTGATGGAAGAAATAAGACATAAAATAGAACTACAATAAATGAATTACATGATTTAATTATGGGAAGAATAAAAAGAATTGGAGTACTGACTTCAGGAGGTGATGCTCCGGGAATGAATGCTGCCATTAGGGCTGTAGTCCGGACAGCTATCTTTAATGGCTGTGAAGCATATGGTATCTTCGGTGGTTATCAGGGATTGATCGAGGGAGATATCAAAAGATTGAAATCCAATGATGTAAGCAATATTATTCAGCGGGGAGGAACGATTCTGAAATCTGCCCGTAGTATGGAATTCCGTACACCGGAAGGACGTACCAAAGCCGCTCAGATGTTGGCAGAGCATAAAATCGATGCTTTGGTGGTGATCGGGGGAGACGGTTCTTTTACCGGTGCTAAACTATTGATTCAGGAACATGACATTCCGGTGGTAGGTATTCCGGGAACGATCGATAATGACTTGTACGGTACCGATTCGACGATCGGATACGATACGGCTGTCAACACTGCAGTGGAAGCTGTCGATAAAATTAAAGATACGGCGAGTGCTCACAACCGGCTTTTCTTTGTAGAAGTGATGGGACGTGATGCCGGATTTATCGCTTTACGTACCGCTATCGCCACCGGTGCCGAAGCTGTGTTGGTGCCGGAAGTGGAAACGGACTTGACCGATTTGGAACATTTTATTGAAAAAGATTATAATCCGAAAACCTCCAGTGGAATCGTAATTGTCGCTGAAGGTGAAAAATCAGGTGGGGCTTACAGCATTGCTGAAAAGGTGGCTCAGAAACATCCCGAGTATGACATCCGGGTGTCTGTATTGGGACATATGCAGAGAGGCGGTTCTCCTTCTCAGTTCGACCGGGTTTTGGCCAGTCAGTTGGGTGCTGCCGCTGTCGATGCTTTGATGGACGATCAGAAGAGCATTATGCTGGGAATCATGAATAAAGAGATTGTTCATGTTCCTTTTAACAAAACGATCAAGCATACCAAAAACCTGAATCCTGAATTATTGAATCTGGTGCGGATTCTGTCTATTTAATAGAATCTGGTCTTGGTAATGAAATAACGGTAGGAGCATCCCGCTTTCTTACCGTTATTTTTGTTATTATTGCATGATGAATGAGTTCTCATTCGGGTATTTTGTGAATAAATGGTATTAAAATATTTTTATGCGATATGCTGATGTCATCGTGCCCCTGGCGGTAGAAGGAATGTATACCTATACGGTGCCTGTGTCTCTGGAAAGCGAGGTTCGCGAGGGTACATTGGTATTGGTGTCGTTTGCCGGTAACAAGCGGTATACCGCTTTGGTCGGTCGTATACATGACCAGGCGCCTGTCGGATATCAGGTAAAGCCTATCGAGGATGTCATCGAGAAACAGGTTTCGTTTTCGGCTCTGCACCTGAGGTTTTTATTGTGGCTCGGCGGGTACTATATGGCCACTCCCGGCGAAGTGATGAAGGCGGCTTTACCGGTGGCTTTCCGTTTGGAGAGTTTTACCAGCATTACCCGTACCACGGAGGAAGTGGATTATGCGGGGTTGACTACGAACGAAAAAATCTTACTCCGATTTTTACAGCCTGGCGAATATGTTTCGCTGAAAGAAGCGGAGAAATATCTGAAAATTAAAAACGGGCTTCCGTTGGTGAGAAATCTGTTGGCCCGGAATTACATCCAGATTAAAGAAACAGTGGACGACTTGTTCCGGGAAAAAAAGGAGCGTATCGTCACTTGGGCAAAAGAGTATACAGAGGAAGAATTGGGGGCGTTGTTGGATCGCTTGAAAAGAGCACCGGCCCAATATGCTATGCTTTGCAGATGGATCGAATGGGGTAAAACTGAAATCGAAAAAGGGGAGTGGTTGCGTTTGACCGGACAATCGGCCGCTACACTCAAAGGATTGTGTGACAGAGCGATTTTGAAGGTCGAAGAAAGAAAGATAAGTCGGTTGGGAGGAGACGGAGACGCCGGAGGAAGTTCTTGGCAGCTCAATGCAGAACAACAGGGCGCTTTAGGGCGCATCCGGGATTTTTTCCTTGAAAAAGATTGTGTTTTGTTGCAAGGGGTGACCTCTTCCGGGAAAACGGAGGTATATATTCGTCTGATACAGGAATATCTGAATCGGGGACAGCAGGTGTTGTATATGCTGCCCGAGATCGCTTTAACCGTACAGATCGTAAGACGGTTGCAACGGGTTTTCGGTGACCGTATCGGAATTTATCATTCCGGTATGTCGGATAATATGCGCGCTGAATTGTGGCGGAAGCAATGTAGCGACGAACCTTTTCAATTGATACTCGGAGTCCGTTCGTCGATCTTTCTGCCTTTTCGGAATCTGGGATTGATTATTGTGGATGAGGAACATGACGCTTCTTACAAACAAAAAGAACCTGCACCCCGTTATAATGGCCGGGATGCTGCGGTTATGCTGGGGAAATTGTCGGAAGCCAGAGTCCTGTTAGGGTCGGCGACGCCTTCTTTCGAGTCTTTTCAACATGCGCTTACCGGAAAATATGGGTATGTACAGATGAACAGCCGTTATGGTGGAATTCAGATGCCCGAAATTCGTTTGGCCGATGTGGGAGAATACCGGCGTAAAAAGCTGATGAAAGGTAGTTTCTCTCCCTTATTGCTGGAAGAGATGGAGAAAGTGCTGAGCGAACACAAACAGGTTATTTTATTTCAGAATCGCAGAGGTTATTCTTCCTATGTACAATGTGACCGTTGCGGGGAAATCCCGAAATGCCGTTATTGTGATGTGAGTCTGACCTATTATAAGCAGCGCCATGTACTCGTTTGCCGTTATTGCGGGGCTATGGTGTCGATGAGCGACCGTTGTTCGGTTTGCGGGGAGGGGCATTACCGGGAAAGAACACCCGGAACGGAGCGGATAGAGGAAGAAGTATTACGGCTTTTCCCGCAGGCCCGGGTAGCCCGGATGGACCTGGACGTGATGAGTAGTAAGTCTCGTTTCAGGAGTGTCATCGAAGATTTTGAACAGGGGAAGACCGATATCCTGATCGGGACTCAAATGGTCACTAAAGGCCTGGATTTTGCAAATGTTAAGCTGGTCGGAGTGATAGATGCCGATAGTATGGTCAATTTCCCGGATTTCAGGGCGGAGGAACGGGTTTATTGTATGTTGTTGCAGGTTAGCGGGCGTAGTGGACGGAAAGGTGACCGGGGGAAAGTGGTTATTCAGGCGGCGGATGTTAAAAACAGAGTGTATACCATGCTGACCGATGGGAATTACCGGACGTTTTTCGAGCAATTGGCTGCAGAACGGGAGTTGTTTGTATATCCTCCCTTCGGCCGGATGATTCAGGTGGAACTAAGACATAAAGAGGTGGTACCTTTACGGAATGCCGCTAACCGGCTGGCTGTCCGTTTGCGCGGGCAGCTGGGCAAACGGGTGTGTGGGCCTGCTGTTCCGGAGATTAGTAAAATCGGTGGGTATCATCGGCTGATTTTGTTATTGAAGCTGGAAAACGGAATCTCTTGTTCGGGGGTGAAAAACAGGCTTCGTGAAGAAATCAGAATATTGAAACAAGAAAAACAGTGGGGAACACTTCGGGTCATTTGTGATGTGGATCCTCAATAAAAGAGTGAAGTTATGAATACAAAAGGGTGTAAATTTGTTTTAGGAATTATTTTGTCGCATCTGTTGTGGATCTCTGCTTCTGCTTAGTTTTTTTCGGATTCCTGCAGATAAACGGTAAGAAAAGGTTTTTCTTTATTTTGAAGGGATTTATAACCGGAGTGAGATCTATGTGAACGGTCATTTACTGGGAAAGAGGCCGGGTGGGTATTGGAACATCCCGGGCTTTATCGGTTGAAGACTACTGGTTTGCGTTTATTTACTTTCGATCCGGGTAAAATTTACTTTTCCACTGTTGAAATCCGCGGAAAAACGATCATGGGGATTGTTTATGTAAATTATTTTAACCAATATTGCAGTTCAGTAACGTCTGTGCTATGAGTGGTGACGGTGATGAAGTTTTATATGCAGAATTGGCAGGAGATTTAAGGCGACGGTCTCATCGGGCTTTTGAGCGGATTTTCAAGGAAATGGGACCCCGGTTATATCGTTTTGCCTTCTCTTATCTTATGAATGCGGAGATGGCGGAGGATGTGGTGCAGGATACGTTTATGCATTTTTGGTCTGTTCTGGGAACGCTGCCGGAGGATACACGGGTGAGTACTTATCTTTATGCTTCGGTGAAAAATTCCTGCCTGAATTATTACAAGCATCTCCGTGTGGAAGATACCAACCGGACAAAACTTACCGAAGCCTTGATTTATATGGGGTCCCTGCAATACGAAGAGGGAGAGGACCTGTTCGGAAAGGTGCAGGACTGCTTGCGTAAACTTCCGGAGCAACAGCGCAAGGTGCTTGAAATGAAGATTTTCAGGGATATGAGCTATAAGGAGATTGCCAGAGAACTGAACCTTTCGGAAGTCACTGTGCATACCCATGTCAAGAGGGCCTACAAAGCTATACGGGAGGCATTGCCTGTGGTGTATTTCTTATGGTCTGTCTTGGGTAAAATTTAAAGGATTCCATTTCCGGATCAGTGTTATTCAGCTATTTCGTATTATTCTTCAAAATGTTGACCGGAGGTATTATTGTGTGTGGTTGGTGGAATCTTATTTCTTTCTGAATGGTTCGGGCTATCGGACATATTTTTACTAAAATTAAAAAAAATATGCTTTTTCTTGTCCCCTGTTTTTGTGTAAGGTTGTTTTACTTATAAAGACGGTTAATGACGAGGTATGGAAATAGATAAAATCAAAAAAGTAATGATGGGAAAAGCTTCCCGGGAGGAAAGGGAGGAAGTGGAATCCTGGGCAGGCGGGTCGGCTGAACGGAAGCGATTTGTGGAAGATGCCCGGGGGTTCTATGCCGGGGAGGAAATCCCCGATGGGGAAATAGAACAGCGGATGCGGCGGATTTGGCAGACGATGCCTGTGTCTATATGGCGTCGCAGGATGATTTTCCGTTGGGCTGCTGCGGTGGCTTGTGTGCTTTTGGCGGTAGGGATTGGTTGGAGCGTATGGTTGCCGGGTACGCGTGAAGGCAGGATGATGCCGGATGGGCAGGAACAGGGGGTACAGGCGGTGCAGTTGCTGTTGTCCGATGGTAGCAGGCATGAACTCGGGCCCGGTAGGTTGTCCGGTTCGATTCCCGGATTCCGTGTGGATACGGGGGGAGTGATCCGGCAGGAAGCGGTGGCAAGCGGACCGGGAGGAGATACCGTTCGTTATGGCGAAATCATGGTGCCGCGGGGTGGGGAGTATAGGATGGTGCTGGCCGACGGGACACGGGTGATGTTGAATGCAGAGACGCGGCTGAGGTTTCCGGAGGCTTTCGGAGACGGCGAACGCAGGGTCTTTCTGGAAGGTGAGGCTTATTTCGAGGTGGCGAAGGAAAGAGAACGCCCGTTTTGGGTGGATTTCCGTGAGGGAACGGTGCGGGTATTGGGTACACAGTTCAATGTGAAAGCGTATGGGGGAGAGGAAGCTGTGGCTACCCTGGTTCATGGGAAGGTGGAAGTGGCCAGGGGCCAGGAGGCTGTTGTGTTACAACCCGGTGAGCAATGCCGGATCGCTGCCGGTGAAGCGCATGCGCTGATCGTGGGTAAGGCCGACCTGATGTCCACACTGGCTTGGAAAAATGGGGAGTTCGTATTCAAGGACGCTTCGTTGGAACAGGTGATCGACGAACTGGCACGTTGGTATAATGTGGAAATGATGTACGATCACAGCTTGTTCCGGGAATCGCGGGTACACATTTATATGAACCGTTCTCAGACGCTCGACGAGGCGCTGGATATGCTTTCCAAGGCATGGAACATCCGTTATGAACGGCAAGGAACAAAGGTCTGGCTTGGGGAGCGGCATACCGGTGGGACTGATAGCGATTGAAATAGTTTAATTTAAGGTTACGCAAAAGGCGATACCTTCCGATAGATTAAGAAACACGGGCGATGCTGACTCCATCTCCCGTGTACAGGATTGCCGATTGCTCAACAATCACTTTTAATTTTACAAACGTATGAAAAAAAATTATCTAAGGCAAATTTCCTGCTTGGGAAGGATGGCCCTGAAATGGTGGCTCTGCCTGTTGCTGGGAGGAATGTTGAATCTTCCGGCTACCGCCCAGCAGAAAACGGCACCCCGGGTCAACCTGAAGGTTGAAAAAACATCTTTGATCCGTGCGATCGAAGCATTGCGCAGTCAGACGCGTTATAATTTCCTGTTCAATTCCAAGGACTTGCAGCCCTATACGGACATTTCCGTGCATTTGCAGTCGGTGACGCTGCAACAGGCGCTCGATAGCCTACTTACCGGGCGGAAGACGGGACTGGAGTATACCATCGAGGGAGAAACAGTGGTGATCCGGAAAAAACAGACGCAGGAGCAACAGTGTACAGTGAACGGCCGAGTAACCGATAACCGGGGACAGGCATTGCCGGGAGTGACGGTGTTGGTGAAAGGAACTACTATGGGCACGGTTACCGATGTTGATGGCAACTATAAAATTTCTTTACCTAAGATAGGTTTGACTTTACGGTTTTCATTTTTAGGGATGGGAACTCAGGAAATTGTGGTTACCGGTCCGGAGTGTAATGTAATTTTGGAAGAAGAACAGAATAGTCTGGAAGAAGCAGTGGTGGTTGGATATGGTGTTGTAAAGAAAAAAGATTTGACCGGTTCTGTTTCCAGTGTAGATACTCGTTTGATTGAAGAGTCTGCTGCCGCAGACATTGGTACTATTATTCAGGGACAGGTGTCGGGGCTCCATATTCTGACCGGTAGTGGTGCTCCCGGTGAAGAAGTACAGATACAAATCAGGGGATGTGCTTCCTTGTCCGGGAATACTTCACCTCTGATTGTTGTCGATGAGGTACCTATGCCTTCCGATTTCTCTATCAATCAGCTGAACCCTTCTGATATTAAAAGTATTGATGTATTGAAGGGTGGATCTTCATCGGCAATCTATGGTTCCCGGGCATCTGCCGGAGTGATTTTAATCACGATGAAAAAGGGAAGCCGGAATGAGAAACCGTTGATCAGTTACGATTATACCTTTGGAACACGTCAGTTGGTGTCAGATATTAATGTTCTGAATACAGAAGAATTTAAACTTTTGCTATTGGAAGCCACCCGTAATTCTGCCCAGGAGCAGGGGTATACGAATTTGAGTGATTATCGTTATTATAAAGACTATACCACTCCGGGATATTTTGGGGAGGTGAATACTCCCTGGATGAAACTATTGATGCAGCCTGCCAGGGTACATAAACATAATATCAGCGTAAGGGGAGGGGGACACTCTTCCAATTATTCTGTTTCCTATGGCTTAATAGATGAGGAGGGGATGCTGGTAAATACTTCCAACCGTCGTCATAACCTGAATTTAAACCTCGATACCGATCTCAATAAATGGTTGAAAATGGGAGTGACTTTCAGGGGGGATCTTAGTAAACGCGGACAGACGGAAAATTTTAACGTTGCTGCAGAAGCCCGGCCCGATTTACCCTGTTACAACGAAGATGGAAGTTATTATGTTCATAAATATATGTATCAGGGAGAAGAACGGTTTGAATCTAATCCAATGATTGAAGCCAAGGAAAGAGATAATGTGAACCAGGATCTGGGGGCTAATATTACCTCTTATTTAGTGTCCAGACCGTTCGGAGGACTGAGTCTTAGATTACAATATTCCTATAACTATAAACAAAGTAAAGGGCGGGATTTTTATCCGAGTATGACTTTATATGGGAGTGGTGGATACAAAGGACAGAAAGGTCAGTTGACGAATACAGAACGTCTGTCTGAAAATCAGGAATTGATGGGACAGATTATGTATGGGAAACGTATAAAGAAACACAATTTTGATATTACAATGGTGGGAACTTTGACAGATTCCAAAAATTCTTATGCCTCTATGACCTTTGCTGATTTTCCTGATGATAAAACTCAGACTTCAATTTGGCAGGGAGTTACTTATAAAGATCAGATGGGATATGACAAGGGTGCTCTCTTGTTATCTTACGTTGCCCGTGCTAATTATAGTTTTAATGATCGTTATTTATTGACGGTATCCTGGCGTGCAGACGGTTCGTCTCGTTTCTCTCCTGACAATCGTTGGAGTTATTTTCCTTCATTGGCTGTAGCTTATAATTTGACAGAAGAAAAATTTCTCCGGCATAATAAAGTGATTAACTTTTTAAAATTGCGTGCCAGCGTTGGAAAGGTAGGAATGGGATATGTGGATGAATATGGCTGGAGAACATTGTATGATGCTACGGAATACCTGGATCAGCCTGCTATTGTCCCAGGATCGATGGGTAATAATAACCTGAAATGGGAAGGAACTGTTTCTTATGAATTGGGTTTGGATTATGGATTTTTTAAGAATAACCGTATTTCAGGAACATTAGAATTCTATAAGAAAAAGACAAAAGATCTGCTCTATCGGTATACCTTGTCTCCGGGGATCGGCCTGCCTTCTGCAAATGTAAATTTTGCAGCTATAGAGAATCGGGGAATAGATTTTGATATCAATGCTAAAATTATTAATACCCGTAATTTGTCTTGGTCGTTTTCTTTCAATATTTCCAAGAATTTAAACAAAGTCACGGGACTGGATTCTAAATATGTCTCATCTCCAGGATCTTCAGCATTGAATAATACTGTGATAGAAGAAGGGAAGTCGGTTGGACTGTTCTATGGTTATAAGAGTGACGGTATTTTCCAGAATTGGGAGGAAATTGAAGCATGTGAAGCTTTAAATCCCGATATGCCCTATCAACAGAAATTCAGTTCGGATGTTTTGTCGCCGGGAGATATCAAATTATTGGATTTATCCAACGATGGTTATGTAAATTTTACGGCGAATAATTATGAAGATAAAACAGTTCTGGGAAGTTCATTACCTGATTTTTCGGGTGGTTTTTCTACCCGTCTGACTTATAAAGGATTTACATTTAGTATGTCCGGAACATTTAGTTATGGGAATATGAAAAGTTGGGATGCCGAGGGCAGGCAGTTTCAGTTTAATGCAGCCCGGCCGAAGAATTTGTTAGATATCGCTTTAAAACGTTGGACGCCGGAAAATCCGACCAACGATTATCCTAAAATCCGTTTGAATGGTACGAATTACGGGATGACAGATTTTTGGCTGCATGATGCCTCTTATCTGAAGATCAATAATATTTCTTTGACTTATCAGTTGCCGGCTAACTGGTTGAGACGGACAGGTTTTATTGATCGTGCCGAACTATTCGGTTCGATTACCAATGTGTATACCTTTACCAGTTATCCCGGCCCAAATCCTGAAAGTTTTAACAGGAACGATAAGATAGCAGGAGCTGCTGTCGATTATACTGCTTATCCGCAGACTAGAACCTATAATATTGGAATTAAATTGTCAGTTAAGTAATGATATATCCTATGAATAAGATAGATTATATATTAGTGATGGTCCTGATGGTCCTGCTATCCGGATGTAATTCTTTATTTGATAAAGAGATTCCTGAGTATCAGGTCTCAGATGCAACGGCTGTCACAGATCAGGCTTCTGCTGAAACAGCTTTGCTGGGCGTATATTCTTATCTGGGGGACTATGGTGTGTTTTCTGCTTATTATTTAGTTGATGATGCCTATCGGTGTGGGCTGTTGGAGGGGACATACAGATCTTCAGATTATGAGAGAAATCTGGAAGCTTTGTCTGTTCCTTCTGAACACAGGGAATTGCTGGAAAAATGGAAATTGTGTGGGCAAATGATTAATGCTGCCAATAATTTGTTGGCAGCAATTGAAAAAGTGAACGATGCTAACTTTGTTGGGGGGCGTAAAAAAGAGATTATTGCAGAAGCCCGCTTCCTGCGCGCTTTTGCTCAGCTTTATCTGATGAAGCATTATGCATTTTTCTGGGACTTGGATAGTAAATACGGGCCATTGATGCGTCGTGTGCCTGGGACGCTGAGCAATAATAATATGGAACGTTCCGGAGTCCGGGAGGCCTATAATCTGATTCTGGAGGATCTGGATTATGCTATTGATTACGGGCCTGTGTATAAAGATGTTTTTTCTGCTTCCAGAGGATTGGCAAAGGGGTTCAAAGTGGAAGTTTTATTACTGAGGGGAACAGATGAAGATTACGCGAAAGTGCCGGAATTGGCAAATGAAGTACTTTCTAATTATGAATTTAAGTTGGAAGAGAGCTTTGAGAATGTTTTTAAAAACGGTTATAAATCTACTGAAATCATGTTTTCCCGTTTCCTTTCTGCTAAAAAGTTGGCCGACGTGGATATGAATGTCGCCAGTATAAAGAAGTTAATGTGTGGAAAATACAAGCCCAACGACCAGTTCCTCGATATTTTTAACTCAACCAATGACACCCGTTATGCTTTGACTTTTGATTCGGTACTGTATGAACAGTTTAACTCGACAAATAAGACGTTGATTTTAAAGAAATTATGGCGTACGGACGGAAATTGTCCGATGTTTTATATGCGTTTAGCCCAGATGAAACTGTTTCAGGCTGAAGCGTTGGAACATAATGGGGCGTCGGTTGCAGATGTTCTGGCTCCTTTGAATGATTTGCGTCAGCGTTCGGGCAATGTGCTTTTAAAAGCAGAAGATTTTTCGGACCGGGATGATTTGGTCAGGATCATATTTTATGAAATTGTCCGGGAAATAGGACTAGAAAATGGAGCTGAATGGTTTGCTGCTGTCCGGATGCGTTTATCTTCAGGTAAAAGATTGATATCGGAGCTGAATCCTGTTTATTCAGATGATAAACAGTTGGCCTGGCAGATTCCGGACGATGAGGTAAGTTACAACACCCTGATGGAGCCTAATCCGGTGTTTATACGGGAGTAATGAATGTTTAATGATTTTAAATAGCTTGTTATGAGATTTAAATATATATTGATTCTATTATTAGGATGCTGTTGCTGGAGGTGTAACAGTATTGATGATCGTTTTGAAGAAAAAGATAATCTGCGTCTGATTATGCTGGAAGCCATAGAAGAACCTTATGCAAATCCCAAGGATGTGTATGTATATAAATTGATGGCGCAGAGTATGAGTGGACTTGAACGGGTTGTTATTTCGAATGTTAGTCATGAACTGGATTCTGCTCCGGCTTTACCGACAATTGTATTAGTGGACTCTGTTACAGTGGATTCAAATGGATATTTAAGCCGTCCGGTGAAAACTGCAATTATAGAATATCCCATCGTTGTTCCCCCTCTGCCCGGAGAATCAATCAGCCTGGATTTTACGGTAACTGCCGTCAATGGGAAATTCCAGACTATAACCTCTTCGATGCTGGTTGCTAATTATAAAGAAAGTAAGAAAGGGCTCTTTTTTGCCAATACCTATACTTCCAAGAATTATGCTTTTTACTCTTCGGAAAAAGATGCTCTTTATGGTGTAAATCCCAACTTAGCTACTTATTATAAGAGGAATATTCCTTATATTGATTTTTATTCTATTTCTGACGGCGCCAGGGAATATTTTATCTATTCACCCACAGATCCGGAGGTCGTTGAAAGACTGAAAGGGCAGGGAATTACGGATTATGTACTGACAGAGATGCGGGGAACCCGTATGGTAAAACTGGAGGATATAAATTTTACAAAGGTGAAAGATAAAGAGATTCTAGCCATAGATTTTACAAATACAGTAACGAAAATTCAGGTAAAAAAAGGTGATAATATAGGTTTTATAACGGAAGACGGCCGGAAAGGTATTATGAATATTGTTGGAGCCTCCGGCAGATACATCGATTTTAAATGTAAGACCCAGACCATTCCCCAATAATCAGGGGATGTTTTCGGGCATCCTACTATTGCCGGTATTGGGGCTGGAAAATGTAACCGGGCAGCTTTTCCGCCCGGTTATTATATTATTCTACTATTACATGATGGTAACTTTTGATTTTATTCCAGCTACTACGGGTCATATATAAATCTAAATTTCTTAAAATTTTATACACCCATGATTGATGCAATGGTCTTTAAAGAAAACTTTCCTTATTCCGATTGGTCATGTTGTCGGGTGTGGTGGAATAAATTTTGCAGAAAACAAAACCATAGGGAAAATAAGTTGGGATATCATACATCCGGACTTTCAGGGTAAATCATTAGGGACAAAATTATTGAAATATAGAATTGAAGTGCTGAAAACTATTCCCGGTATCCAAAAAATAACTGTCAGGACTTTACAGGTTGCTTATAAATTTTATGAAAAATAAGGGTTTACCTTAAATGAAATCAAAAAGGACTATTAGGCAGAAGGTTTTGATATGTACAGTATGGAATACGAGGGATATAGCAGGGGTAAGTTTTAGTCGGTGAAGTAACGGTAAGCAGGTTAGTTTTGAATTACGGTAAGTCGGAGAAGTTACAAGCCGGATAGGATATTAGATCATTTGAAAGGAAGGTTTAATTTGAGAAATGCGGAGAAAATTGTGATGGAAAAGACTTTGGAAGAGGTATTGGTATTAAAAGCAGCGTGTTCTTTCCCATTTTACATCGTTGTTAGAAAGAGAGAGCGGAAATAAATTTGCTCTCAGGGATATAATGTGTGAGAGTATACGGATATTATTTCAAGATTGAAACAGATCGGGTTATATCATGAGGTATAAGTAAACTGAATTGTTAAAAAACTGGAATACGTAGGTTTAATTTTGTACTTATTCGTCTTCGGTGTTCGTGTTTGGAGACCCGGTCGCTTCTGTCGGTCGT
>ERZ838516.9-NODE-9-length-288838-cov-32.348296_pt1 | contig 288838 bp, 245 predicted proteins | sample MGYA00519910_ERZ838516 | MGnify/ENA primary metagenome ERZ838516 (study PRJEB31850, sample SAMEA3708837) | human gut metagenome | biome: human gut; feature: human-associated habitat; material: faeces | place: China | collected 2014 ... | reverse complement strand
ATCATCGCTCCATGGACGGCCATGATCCAAAGTGCGCAACTTTTCGGGCACTACCCGTTGAATAGGGAACGGTACAGAGCATAAATGAAAGGACGGGTCGACAATGGAAAATCCGAGCGCATTCCCGATGGGAGAACCGAACGACGGCTTCGCGCAGTACTTCGTGGGACAGAGCTACCTTGCTCCGGTGCTCGAGACTCCGCAGATTGCCATCCATAACGTGACCTTCGAGCCGGGTTGCCGCAACAACTGGCACATCCATCACAACGCGGCGCAGGTACTCATCGCGGTCGGCGGTTGCGGCTACTACCAGATCGAGGGACAGGAGCCAAAGGAGCTCAAGGCCGGGCAGGCCGTCTGCATCCCCGCGGATACGAAGCACTGGCATGGCGCCGCCCCCGGCGAATCATGCTCGCATCTAGCCTTCATGGTCCCTGCGGGCGATCCGGCATCCATGAGCAACGAATGGCTCGAGCCGGTGGATGCCGAAGCCTACGGCAAACTTGCCTGAGGTCTGTTGTTCTTATATGGAGGGCCATCCTGCAAAAGTGGGATGGCCCTTTTTGTTGTTCAGGGCGATAACGGTTTGAAGCCTTGCGGCGAGTGGCGTCATGCGAGGAAATCCGCAAGCAGATTGCACAAGTAGCTTGTGTAAGTGCTATGGTGGCCAGCTGGAGGCAATCGAAATGGATACGAAAGACGAATATTCGACATCGGATGTCGCCATGGAATTGGCGATTGCGGTCAGCAGGCTGCAAGCTCGGATGAAGCATGAGGCCGGCATCGCGGAACGGGGCATCACCGCTTCGCAGCTTGCCATGTTGAAGCGGCTGGATACCGAGGGAGAACTGTCGGTATCGACTTTGGTCGCGTACGAACACGTATCGCAACAGGCCATCACCCAGCGTCTTGAACTACTGAGGTCCACAGGGTATGTCACACAGCATGCCGATTCGAAAGATCGTCGTCGTCGACTGGTCGGCTTGACCGATGAAGGACATGCGTTCCTCGCCCACGTAACCGCTAGCCAAACAACTTGGCTGGCGCATGCCATCGAATATGCATTGGATGACGGCGAGCGCGGGGACCTCGCCGCTGCGACCACATTGATCGAACGCATCGCCGCCACGGAATCGCTGCCGACGGGAGGCGACACGCGATGAAGACGGCTGATAAGACAAGAGAAACTCCCGCGTTTCCCAAGACCTTCATCATGGCGATGATATTTGGGGTCGGTCTCAACCCTGTCAACAGCACGCTTATCTCGACGGCGCTCGCACCGATTTCACATGATTTGCGGATTGATGCCGGAAGGGCGACCCTGCTGATATCTGCGCTGTACCTGACATGTGCCATCGCGCAGCCGACGGCGGGCAAGCTTTCTGAGATCATTGGTCCTCGCTCGGTGTTCATGGCCGGTGCGGCATTGGTCATGATTGGAGGACTACTGGGTGGTTTCGCCCCGAATCTCGGCGTGCTGCTGACGTCGCGTGTGCTTATTGGTGCGGGCACATCCTGTGGCTATCCTGCTGCCATGCTGCTGGTTCGCAGACGGGCTGATCGCATGGGATTGGCGGAACCGCCTTCGTTGGTCCTTTCCATTCTCGCTATGGTGGGACTGGTGCTCATCGCTGTCGGTCCACCGTTGGGCGGCCTGTTGGTCACCTTTTTGGGATGGCGCTCCACCTTCTTCGTCAACGTGTTGGTCGGCATCATCACGATTGTGCTGGGATTGGCAAGCATCGAGCCCGATGCGAAGCATGAACATCGCATGACCGTATCCTTCTTCATCGCGCATCTCGATGTCATGGGTCTGTTGCTATTCTCCATCACAATCAGCGCGCTGCTGATTGTTCTTATGAGTTTGCCTACTTTCGACAAGGTGTCCGGTTGCGTCACTGTCATCGCTTTGTTGGCTTTTGTCGCGTGGGAGTTGCATGCGGCAACGCCTTTCGTCGATGTGCGTTCACTCGCGGCGGATAATGCGATGACGTTGAATTTTCTGCGTGCGATGCTCACCATGCTTGGCGCTTATGTGGTCATGTACGCCTTGCCCCAGTGGTTGGAGGATGCCTGCCATATGAACGCCGGTGTTTCCGGCATGTTCATCATTCCGATGGGGGTGGTGGCGACAGTGGCTTCGTTATCCATCGCGAAGAAGCCGATAGTGCGCCTGCCGTTGATGGTGTGCTGTTCGGCGATGGTGGCGGTGGGCATGTTGTTGGCTTGCACGTCATCCGCTGGCATGGTCGTATTGCCGTTGACCGCCTCCGCTGTCGCGGGACTGGTGTTGGGACTCAGCATGTCGACCAGTCAGACCGTGCTATATCGCCGAGCGGCATCCGAGCATATTGGCACGTCGTCTGGTCTGCTGCGCACGTCCATCTATATCGGGTCTATCGGTGCGTCCTCATTGAGTGGCGTGTTCTTCGGTGAGACGGTCACTGATGGAGGGCTCCACGGCATTGGCATCACAGTTGCGGTTTTGGGGGTCGCCGCGCTATTGGCGACGGTTATGGATCGTACGTTGCGGTAGTCCGGGGAAGTTGTCCGCATCGTGAATGATGGTACGGACGGCCTCGCGTGCCGGATATACTGGACTGCGGTGATGGGACTCGCCTGAAGCCGTTACAGGCTTCGAACCGCAAACCCGCTGATGGTTCCTACGACATAGGGTGTGCTGTACCTTATGGCTTTCAGCGGTTGTGGCATCGCCATTCTTCCATGTCTGTCATATTGGTTCGGCACCTCGCTGGAAAGAAGATACATGGCACGACAACATATCATTCGAGTCGATCTCATATGCGTGGTGTTCCTTGGGGGATGCATCGGAACCGCATTACGCTACGCTTGTTCGGTCATTCCCGACTGCGGCGCATTCCATATCGGCACATTCGCGGCGAATATGGCCGCCTGCTTCGTATACGCGGCGCTTTCGGCATGGCTGGGAGGAACCCGCAGAACCGTGGGACGCGCGAAGGAATATGTGAACCGTGGATGTGGCATGGGCATGTGTGGAGGATTGTCCACCATGTCCACTCTCGCCCTCGAGGAATTCACTATGCTGCATGACGGCAAAGCCATGGATTGTGCGGCGTATTGTTGCACGACCTTCATCGTGGGCTGTCTGCTGGCATACGTTGGCGCGCATGTCGGGCTGCGGTTTGCCGGTACTGAGCATAACGATGGTGATCGCCATGCCATGGGCAAGGAGGCGGACTGATGAATAATGCGGTCATCGCCGTATCGGTGTGCCTGTGTGGTGGTCTCGGCGCCGCCGCAAGGTATGTTTGTGATTCCGTTATCAAAGCTTCTTGGCATAAGGCATTTCCTTTGTCGACCTTTGTGATCAACAGTATTGCCGGATTCCTGGCAGGCGTGATTGCAGGTCTGTACTCACGCCGGTTTCTGTCGGATCCCGCGCATGTGATGTTGGCGACCGGCTTCCTTGGTGGATTCTCCACATTCTCCACCATGATGAACGAATCCGTGACGTTGTTGCGCGGTGGGCGGATCACCGTGTTCGTGGGATATGTGCTGACGTCGGTGGTGGTTCCTGTGATGGCCGCGGCATTGGGATATTGCCTTGTCGTCTGAGACTGGAGCGAGGACGTTGACTCGGGGCGTCGTTTCATTGTCTCTGGGTATGGATGGTTTATGGATTACCGCGCGGATTGGATAGTTTTCCATGAAAACGAGGAAAAACTATTGTCTTTTCCGTGTTTCCTCGATACATTGGTGGCTGGCCGCCCATGACAATCGAAAGGACTGACCATGACGCAGCAGGGCATGTCGACCAAGTCGAGGCATCTGACCATTCCCGATCTCATCACGATAGGTGTGTTCACTGCCTTGTATTTCGTGCTGGTCGCCGTGGCCACGCTGTTCAGTTCCGTGGCTTTGATGGGATTCGGCATGATTCTTCTGCCTGCGGTCGCCGCATTGATCTGTGGTTGCGTATATATGCTCCTGGTTGCCAAGGTCGGAAAATTCGGCGCGATTAGCGTGATGGGCATCGTCGTCGGATTGTTCTTGTTCGTATCCGGACATTTCATCCTTTCCCTTGCTGCGAGCATCGTGTTTCCGGTCATCGCTGATGCCATCGCTCGCGCCGGGGACTATCGGAGCAAGACAGGTATCCTGGCGAGTTATGTCGTGTTCTGCTATGGGCTGACCGGTCCGATTCTGCCGTTGTGGTTCATGAAGGATGCCTATGTGGCCAGTCTGCAGGCCCGTGGCAAGGACTCGTCCTATATCGATGGTGTGTTCGCACATGTCAATACCGGCACGTTTTTCATTGCCATGATAGTGGTACTGGTATGTGCGTTGCTCGGAGGCTGGTTTGGGCAGCGTATGCTGAAGAAGCATTTTGCGAAGACCGGCATCATCTGATGGCCCTGGACCCAAGAACCAAACTGTACCTAGTGGCATTGGCCAACCTGTTGCTGTTCTTCCATGTCGACGTGGTTGTGGAGTCGCTTACAGTATTGCTGCTTCTTCTGCCACTGCTCGGCGCGGGACGATGGGCGGCTGCGGTACGCTTCGGTTGCATCTATGTATTGCTACTAGTGGGGACTTGGGCATCGACGCTTGACGATGGCGGCAGCTGGTTGCATATGCTTGGTTTGCTTTGTGTCGGCATCCGGATGATGATGCCTTGTCTGATTGCCGGCATATACGCATTCACCACGACTACGGCCAGTCAATTCGTGTGTGCCCTGCGGCGCATGCGCATTCCGGAGACGATTGTGATTCCATGTGTGGTGTGCATCCGGTTCTTCCCGACAATCCATGACGATTACCATCAGATTCGTGACGCGATGGCATTACGTGGCATCGCCCAGGGGACATTCGCCCTGCTCCGTCATCCGGCTCAGTCTTTGGAATACATCCTGATGCCGTTGTTGATGAACGCTACGGGGGTCGCCCAGGATTTGTCCGTAGCCGCACTGACCAAAGGAATCGGCATTCGCGGGCCTCATACATGTCATACCGAAATCCGCATGCATGGCATTGATTGGGCATGGATGGTCATCTGCACGGTTCCTCTGGCATTGGGCATTGGAGGAGCATGGTGAGTATCGGAAGTGATATCAATCGGATAGTCGCATGGACGCAACGGTGCTCATTCGCATATCATGCTGATGAAGCTGCTGAGGTCGATGCGCTGAATGACATCAGCTGTGCCATACCGCAAGGCGAGATTGCCATCTTATGTGGACAAAGCGGCTGTGGCAAAACCACGTACACACGTTTGCTCAATGGTCTGATACCTGGTTTCTATTCCGGCGATTTGCAGGGCGTCCATATGACGTGCGGAATCCGCGCCGGATTGGCTCCTGTGGAAAGCTATGTGGGACAGGTGGGCAGCGTATTCCAGAATCCGAAGACGCAGTATTTCAATGCTGATTCCACCGATGAGCTGGCATTCCCCTGCGAGAATACGGGCATGTCTCCCGCGCGGATTCGGCAACGCGTGCATGATGTCGCGGAGCAGTTTCACATCAGGCATCTATTAGGTCGTAGGATCATGACGCTTTCAGGTGGCCAGAAGCAACAGCTTGCTGTCGCGGCATCGACCATGCTGGCTCCTGGACTCATCGTTATGGATGAGCCGACAAGTAATTTAGATATGGTGGCGATTCGCAGGCTGCATGACATGGTCTCCCGATTGAGAGCTGATGGAATGACCATCGTCATTGCCGAACACCGTCTTGCATGGTGCGCGGATTTAGCGGACCGTTTCATAGTGTTCGATCACGGTACGATTCTCGGTGAATATGAGGCGTCCGATTTTCTGGCGATGTCCGAACAGCGCGTCGCGGCATTAGGATTGCGCGCCCTCGATGACAGACCATACAGGCTTGCCGTGCATCGTAAACTCCAACATGGAGGCATTGCGCCCGACGAGGACAAGCGACAGGTCGTCATTGGTGTGCGCGGCCTGAGTGTAGGCCATACAAAGCGGGGACTTCTAGGCCGCAAGACACCCGTATTCGCACGTGATATTCCCGATTTCGACATTCACGAGGGTGAGATTCTTGGCCTTATGGGGTCGAACGGGGTTGGCAAAAGCACTTTGGCACGTACGCTATGCGGTCTTGCCGCTCCGTTGAACGGCATGGTGCTATTGAATGGGACGAAAGCGAGCCGCGGCGCTTTGACTCGTGCCGGATTTCTCGTCATGCAGGACGTCAATTACCAGCTCTTCTCCGATAGTGTTCGGGAAGAGGCATTACTGGGACTTGATGGGATGGATGACGCTGTGCGTGACCGATGCGATGCTGTGCTACGAGACCTCGACCTATTGGATTCCGTGCAGCGCCACCCGATGAGTTTATCCGGCGGTCAAAAGCAGAGGCTGGCTATAGCCTGCGCTTTGATGAGCGATAAGCGATTCATTGTTTTGGACGAACCGACCAGCGGACTGGACCGGTTGCATATGACCCAAGTCGGCGGACTTCTGCGAAAGCTCGCGGACCGTGGCAAAGCGGTGTTGGTCGTAACACATGATTATGAGCTTGCAGCGCTATGGTGCGACCGCATCATAGCGCTGGAAGACGAACTGCATAACGAACAGGGAGAAGAAGAGGATCGTCTGGCATGGACTTCAATGTGAACGATTGGCTGGGAGACTGGATTAGCTTCGAACATTTGATCAACAATCATGACCCGAACCTTGACCGGGCTTGGAAGGATTCGACGAAAGCCATGCGATCCAAGCCGCTGTTCGCGATCATGATGCTCGGCGATGCGCGACGCTTCTGGGCAAAAGCCTGCAAAACCTCGGGCAAGGAGTGGCGATTCCGCATTGGTGGATGGCATATCGAGCAGCCGTCCGCAGTTGGCGACGATGATGCTGTCGCAGGCTTTAACCTGACTTGGCTGGACGAAAAACGCACCCCCATCACAACACATGAATATCGGCTCGATCATGTGCACGACAAGGGGCTGGAAGGCAAACCCTGCTATGTGTTCCACGCTAGCGATGCCGGTGCCTCCGATCCCTTCGCCGTACTCATCGCGATGGAGCCCATGCCTGAACGCTCCGTGCTCAGACACGGGGGACTGCTCAGTCATCTGCATTTTCAATATGCCTCTGATGAAGGCGAACTCATCAAAGGTACTGGCAAACAAGCCACGCTCCGCCATCGCATGTGGTATCCCACCATGTGCGCCGCTGAAGGGACGTTACTTGATCAATGCAACATCGTACGTGCGCTGCATCATCTTCAAGCATGGCGGGAACTGCCTGTCCCATCATCAGACTGACTGCAGATGCCCGAAGATGGGACAATATCAGCATTGCGACGATTGTAGGTATCGTCCAGTGACGCTTTCCGGACATGCGGCGATCCGAGAAGGCGCTCCCTCGCATACTACGCGTCCGCCTGCTTCACCGCCGCCCGGTCCCATATCCACCACATAGTCCGCATTGGCAATCACGTCCAAATCATGTTCGATGACGACCACCGTCGCGCCATTCGCTACAAGTTCATCAAACACGTGCAGCAGCACGCGAACATCAAGCGGATGCAAGCCGATTGTCGGCTCATCGAACACGAATACCGCATCATGCTGTTTCCGCCCCATCTCGCTGGCCAATTTCAAACGCTGGGCCTCACCGCCCGACAGCGCGGGAGTTGGCTCGCCCAACGCAAGATAGCCCAAACCCAATTCATGCAACGTGGCAAGCTTCGTTTGGATCGGTTTGACATCTCGTAAGACAGGCATGGCATCGTCGACGGTCATTGTCATTAACTGCGGCATCGAATACGCCACTCCGTCGGTGCAGGGGAGCTTCAGCTCGGCGATTGCATCGGAATACCGCGAGCCATGGCATGCCGGGCATTCGATATCGACGTCAGGCAGGAACTGCACGTCGAGCGAAATCGATCCCGTGCCGTCGCACGTCGCGCAACGCAGCTTGCCAGTGTTATAGGAGAATGCCCCCGCTTTCAGACCGATGGTCCGCGCAGCATCTGTTTTTGCGAACGCGCGTCGAAGATCGTCATGGACGCCGCAATATGTAGCGACGGTGGAACGTATGTTCGCGCCGATAGGCGTGGCATCGATAAGATGTGCCTTGGACACACCGTCCGCCTCGAGGAGCCGCACCTGCGTCGGCTGCGGCGACCTGTCGATCCGCGACTGCAAAGCGGGCATCAACATCTCCAGTACCATCGTCGTCTTGCCGGAACCGGATACCCCTGTTACGGCGGTCAGCCGTCCACGGGGAATATCTACCGATAACGGGCCGACGGTATGCAGACGGTCGGTTTCCATATGAATTCGTCCTGCGGAGAAGATTTCATGGGCGTCAATGTTGTCACGCACACGGTCATGAACGTTGCCACCCTGGGCAAGGAACGGCGCGATGCGCGATTCGCGGGTATCAATCACCTGCGGCACCGTTCCCTGCGCAATCACCTGACCGCCCTTTGCGCCGGCACCTGGCCCCATCTCGATGAGATAATCGGTTTCGGCCAGCACCCGAGTGTCATGATCGACCACTACCACGGAATTGCCATCAGCCACCAGGTCACGCATGACACCGAGCAGTCCGTCGACATTCGCGGGATGCAACCCAATCGACGGCTCATCCAGCACATATAACACGCCTGTGGTGCGATTGCGCACGGCGCGGGCAAGCTGCACGCGTTGGCGCTCGCCGGTGGACAGCGTGGCTCCGGCGCGGTCCAAGGACAGATACCCGAGACCGAGTTCCAATAAACGCCGTGACGTATTGAGGAACGATTCACAGATGGCGCTCGCCATGGTGCGCATATGTGGTTCCAGCGATTCCGGCACGGACCCTACCCAGGAAACGAGTGCGTCCAGAGACATCGCGGTTGCCTGAGCCAGATTGATGTCTCTGATACGTGGCTGGCGGGCGCGTTCGGAAAGTCTGGTCCCTCCGCAATCGCTGCAGGGACGCTCTTTGAGGAACCTCGCAACACGTTTAAGCCCTTTTTCGTCCTTGGCTTTGGTGAGGGCGTTCTCCACGGTGTATACGGCGTTGTAGTACGTGAAGTCGAGTTCGGCGAAATCGTCGCCTTTTTTCGGCTTGTATAGGATGTGCTTCTTGATGGCTGGGCCGGCGAACACGATATCTCGTTCTTGTTCGGTGAGTTGGTTGAACGGTACGTTGGTACGTACTCCCATGGCCCCGCATACTTGCTTCATCAAATCCCACATCAACGATCCCCACGGCAGCACGGCTCCCTCGTCAATGCTTTTCGACTCATCCGGTACCAAGGCGGAACGGTCGACTTCCCTCATGATTCCGGTGCCTGAGCATGTCGGACACGCGCCCGCGGCGTTGAATGCGAGATCCTCCGCTGATGGCGGATGCATGAGTCCGCCGCAGAACGTGCAATGCATCGGAAGCTCGGCGGCAACGTTCATCGTGGGTTGGTTGCGTGCTCCGCAGTGTTCGCACACGTGCGATCCGATCCGGGAGAACAGGAGGCGCAGACTGTTGAGCAGTTCGCTCATTGTGCCGAACGTGGAACGGACTCCAGGCACTGATGGACGCTGATGCAGTGCCAATGCCGCCGGAATATGACGCACCTCGTCGACGGTTGCGCGGCTTGCCTGGGTCATACGTCTTCTTGTATAGGTCGATAGCGCTTCCAGATAGCGTCGTGATCCCTCCGCGTACAGCACGCCAAGCGCGAGGGAGCTTTTTCCTGAGCCTGAGATTCCGGCTATGCCGACCATGCTGTTGAGCGGGATGTCGATGTCGACGTCTTTCAGATTATGTACGTGGGCTCCGCGCACTTCGATACATGAGGGGAGTGGCCGAGACACTTGTGTTTCGTATGCAAAGATAGAAGGAGACGGTTTCATACCGGCAATTCTATGCTTGCCATATGGTTATCACATATACGGATGAAAAGAAATTCACCAAGGAACAGACCCAGCGACTGTTTCTTTCAGTCGGCTGGGTGTCCGGTCAATATCCTGAACGGTTGCATAAGGCGTTGATGGGGTCATCCACCGTATTCAGCGCATGGGATGGCGAACGTCTGGTGGGTCTGGTGCGAGTGCTTGATGACACGGAGATGGTGGCATACATGCACTATGTGCTGGTCGATCCTGAATACCAAGGGCGCGGCATTGCCGGACATCTTGTCGGCATGGTCAAGCAGCGGTACCACGATTACCTGTATATCGAGGTTATGCCTGAGGAAAGCAAGAATGCCACGTTCTATGAGAAGCATGGATTCCATATTATGGAGGATGGCGTCGCCATGCAGATATGCAATCCGGGAGAACGGCACTGACGGAACGGGCATCGGGCATGTCTTGAGAACTTCGGGCGGTGAGGGGCGCCATCTTTCGCCGGAGGCGTTTCCATTACCGCTTATATTTTTTGGGGTTCGGCTGTCAGATCTTGAATGAACGACGGATGAATCCGTATACGGTGTCCCAGTAGCGTTTCGGATCCACGGCGGAGCTTTCCATATGATCGGCGTCCGGAACCAGCAGACGTTCGCGGTCGATGCTGGAGCAGGCGTTGTAGTTCATGTCGAGGAAACGTGGGCTGACCATGCGGTCCTTTCCTCCATGGATGAACAGCATCGGAATGACCGTATGCCGCAATGACGGTATGCAGGACGCTTCGGTGAAATCATAGCCGGCACGGCGCTTGCAGATCAGACCCGCCGCGTCCACACATGCCGAGGCGAGAAGCTTTGGCATGTGGAACATGCCTCGCGCGCTGTCTATGAATTCCATGCGGGCGGAAGTGTATCCGCTTTCGGCGATTGCCGCGATGACATTGCGTGGCAGTTCCGGCGTGCCGGTCGTCATCATCACCGTCGTGGCTCCCATGGATCCTCCGAATAGGAGAATGCGTGCTTGATCGTCGCTATCCACAATCAGCCGTATCCAATCAAGCAGATCATTGCGCTCCAACCATCCCATGCCTACATATCGTCCTTCGCTCAGATCCTGGGCCCGTTGGGATGGTGCGAGGACGGTGAAGCCCATGCGGGCATAGCGGTGTGCCCATTTGGCTTGTTCTTCAGGGGCTCCGGTATAGCCATGCACGCAGATGGCATATATATGCGGCGTCGGGTCGATGCAATCCGGATCGAAGAGCCAGCCATGCAGCTTAAGCCCATCGCGGCTGGTGATGGATACCGGCTGTTTCGTTTCGGAAAACCATTGCTCGGCCTCTTTGGCCTCGCCTTGGTTCATCTTTCCCTCGCGATCCGGAGCGATCAGCGCCTGATGGAAAATGGAATGCTTCCACTGCGTGTCGATGGCAAAGCGGAACAGCATATGTGCTGACGCCGCGAGCAATCCCGTCGCTGCGACGGTCGTGACGCCAGTCGCGAGCTGAATGTTGCGGATGAGCGCGGAATGGTCATGCGTCGTTGCCATTTTCTGATTCCTTACCACTGGTTGGTGCTTGTCTGACTACGATTGTACGTGGGTTTGCGCATAGTCCGCGTTTTATGCACCTTGCTCCTCTGATTGCAGGGAAATGTCAGCGCACCATGTATACTAGATAACTGTTGTCTTGGCGAGGGAGGTTCCGCCTCCGTTATCGACTTGGCGTATGATATGAAACTCCTTGGGTTTTTTATGCGGCTCGTCGGTGCGCCGAAACATAAGAACGATGTATCAAGGAGATATTGATTATGGCTACCACCATCACTCTTGAAGGTGCTGCTCGTACCGAGTTCGGCAAGGGTGCTGCCCGCCGCATGCGCGTCGCGAACCTCATCCCGGCCACCGTTTACGCCGGCGGCGAGGATCCGACCTTCGTGCAGCTGCCGATGAAGGAGACCACTCTGGCTCTGCGTCACACCAACGCCCTGTTCACCATCAAGTATGGTGACGAGACCAAGATGGCCGTCGTCAAGGACGTCCAGCGCAACCCGGTGAAGCGCATCGTCGAGCACGTCGATTTCTACGAGGTCAAGGCCGGCGAGAAGATCGACGTCGAGGTGCCGGTGTTCGTCGAAGGCACCCCGAAGGGCGCTGCTGTCGCATTCGTCGACATCCAGGAGCTCAAGGTCCGCGCCGATGTCGCCAACCTGCCGGAGAAGATCGTGGTCAACGTTGATGGCCTGACCGATGGTTCCAAGGTCTTCGCCAAGGACGTCGTGCTGCCGGAAGGCGTCGTACTCGATGTCGAGGATCCGGAAGAATCCGTCGTCACCGTCGAGGTGCCGGAAGATGCCGCACCGGTTGAGGCCGCTCCGGCTGCTGACGCCGCTGCCGCTCCGGCTGCTGACGCTGAGTGAGCCGTATCGTTGTCTATACTGGCTGCTCCACAAGCATGAGGTAGCCGGTGAGGAAGGGGTCCGTATGGGCCCCTTCCTGCTTTATGAGGATCGTTATCTCATATCGCGAACGCCGGTTATCGAAAGCGTTTATGGTGTGAGAGAGTACATACCAGAACCCGGCGCCACAAGCGCCGGAGACCAATAACCGCTGGCCGCCTTTGGGTGGCTGATGCAACTAGAAGAAGTAAAGAATGACTGAACAGAATCATCACGATCCGGCGGAGCTTGACAAGCTCGCCGAGAAGTTCACCGTGCTCCCGAACGACAACCCGGCATCCGACGCCAAGCGTGCCGAACTCATCGACAAGCCGGCTTTCGGTCAGGTCTTCTCCGACAACATGGCCCACATGACCTGGACCAAGGGTGAAGGCTGGTCGGACCGCCGCATCGAGCCGTACGCGCCGCTGAAGATGGACCCGGGCGCATCTGTTCTGCATTACGCCCAGGAATGCTTCGAAGGTCTGAAGGCCTATCGTCACGCCGACGGCTCCACTTGGCTGTTCCGTCCGGATGCGAACGCCGAGCGTTTCCAGAACTCCGCCAAGCGTCTGTACCTGCCGGAGCTGCCGATCGACGACTTCATCGGCTCTGTCGCCGCCCTCGTCAAGCGCGATGTGAACTGGGTTCCGTCCCGTCGCGAATACACGCTGTACATGCGTCCGTTCATGTTCGCTTCCGAGCCGTTCCTTGGCGTGCGCGCTCCGCAGGAAGTGGATTATTGCGTGATCGCCTCCCCGTCCGGACCGTACTTCCCGGGCGGCGTGAAGCCGGTCAGCATCTGGGTTGAAGACAAGTGGTTCCGCACCGGCCCTGGCGGCACTGGTTTCGCCAAGTGCGGTGGCAACTACGCCGCATCCCTGCTTGGTGAGTACACCGGCATCGACCACGGCTGCCAGCAGGTGTGCTTCGTCGACGCCGCCACCAAGACCTACCTTGAGGAGCTTGGCGGCATGAACATGATGGTCGTGCACAAGGACGGCCACGTGGAAACCCCGTCCCTGACCGGCAACATCCTGCCGGGCGTGACCCGCCGCTCCCTGATCCAGCTCATCCAGGACAACGGCCACGACGTGGTCGAGACCATGATCGCTCTGGACCAGCTGCTTGAGGACATCAAGTCCGGCGAAGTCACCGAGGTGTTCGCCTGCGGTACCGCCGCCATCATCACCCCGATCGGTCGCTTCAAGTCCGAGAAGTTCGATGTGACCGTCGCCGACGGCGGTTCCGGCGAGTTCACCCTCGCACTGCGCAACCAGCTGCTCGGCATCCAGCTTGGCGAGATCGAAGACCCACACAACTGGATGTGGAAGGTCTGCTGATTTTCCCGTTAGCGATTATTAGCTGACATATAGCTGTAATGGCCGCCGGAGGGTGGCGCGTGCTTCAGGCCAATTCACATGGTCTGGCAATGTACGTGCCGCCCTCCGGCTCTTTTATTGCAGCTCTTGCCCCATATTGTGCTATTTTTAACAGCTGGTTGGAAAAGAATATGTGAGGGAAGGGGAGTGGCCATGGAAGTGGCGCTGGAAAGCAACGGCTTCTTCATAGGTATCGAATATCTGGCGACCTTCTGCTGCGGCATGGTCGGCGGGCTCGCCGCCGTACGCAAAGGCTATGATATTTTTGCGATTCTCGTCACCACATGGCTCACCGCATTGGGTGGTGGCATCATTCGTGATGTGCTGCTCGGAGCGCTTCCTCCCGCAGGCGTCTCCGACAAAGGGCTGGTGATCACCGCACTGCTCGCAGCTGTGGCCGTAGCCATCATTTATCCCGAAGTCGACAAGCTCAAATGGTCCATGCTGTCATTGGACGCGCTGGCATTGGGTCTTTACGCCGTCAACGGCACATCCAAAGCCATGATGTACCACATGTCCGGCACCACGGCAGTGTTCCTGGGCATGTTCACGGCACTTGGCGGCGGACTCATCCGTGACATGCTCATCAACGAGGTGCCCATGGTGATCCGCGACAAGCATTGGTACGCGGTGCCTTCAGCCGTTGGATGCGTATTGACGGTACTCGTATGTAAAGGAGTGAACGAGGGAATCGTCAGTTTTCCCGCCGAAGTCTTGCTTGATGTGCTGATTGTGGTGCTGATGGTGGCCATGCGGCTTATCTCCGTGTTTTTCGACATTCAATTGCCGGGGGCTTTGGCCAGGCATAACACCTACCTGCCGAGCGAAGCCAAATATCTCAAACGTCCGGTCATCCATCCCGATCGGAATGATGACGATATCAAGCGTAAGTGAGCATTTTCAACAGAGTACGAAATGTAAAAAAGAAGAAGCCCCGCAGGTTTTCCTGCGGGGCTTCTTACAAGCTGTGAGTTACGAAAACTCAGAGAGCGTTGATGGCCACAGCGAGACCGGACTTGCGGTTGGCAGCCTGGTTCTTGTGGATCACGCCAGCGCCGGCGGCCTTGTCGAGCTTCTGGGCTGCGACCTTGTAGGCGGCTTCGGCGGCGGCCTTATCGCCAGCGGCGATGGCTTCGCGGGTGGCGCGAACGGCAGTCTTCAGGCTGGACTTCACGGCCACGTTACGCTTGTGCGCCTTCTCGTTGGTGAGAACGCGCTTCTTCTGCGACTTGATGTTTGCCACTATTTCTCCAAACGACGTTTGCTATAAGGACATACAAACGATGATGATAACATGGCACGCGGATAAATCGCCAATGCGTATAAGAGTGTCGCGGAAGGACATGCCGACACTACCAGTTAGAATCGTTTGCGTCGAATATTTCCAGAGGAGGATGGCGTGGGCCAACAGCATAATCAGCCCGGGTACACCGATCAGTCGTTGATCCGCAACTTTTGCATCATCGCGCATATCGATCACGGCAAATCAACGGTGGCGGACCGTATTCTGCAGTTGAGTGGCATCGTGCCGGAGCGCGAGATGCGCGATCGCTTCCTCGACCGCATGGATATCGAGCAGGAACGCGGCATCACCATCAAATCGCAGGCCGTGCGCGTGCCGTGGACGGTTGACGGCACCGAATACACACTCGGCATGATTGATACCCCCGGCCATGTGGACTTCACATACGAGGTGTCCCGAGCGTTGGCCGCATGCGAGGGTGCGGTGCTGCTTGTCGACGCCACGCAGGGCATTGAAGCGCAGACGCTGTCCAACCTGTATATGGCCATCGACCATGATCTGGCCATCATCCCCGTGCTCAACAAAATCGACCTGCCCAGCGCCGAACCCGACAAGCATGCCGAGGAAATCGCCGGCCTGATTGGTTGTGACCCGTCCGACGTGTTGCGCGTCTCCGGCAAAACCGGAGAAGGCGTCGCCGAACTGCTCGACCGTATCGTCGCCGAAGTGCCCGCGCCGGCGGGCAACCCGGACGCGCCTGCCCGCGCGCTCATTTTCGATTCCGTATACGACTCCTATCGTGGCATCGTCACTTACATTCGTATGGTCGACGGTGAACTGAAATCGCGCGAGAAGCTGCACATGATGGGTATCGGCATGACGCATGATCCCATCGAAATCGGCGTGATCAGCCCCGACATGATGCCCACCAAGGCGCTTGGCGCAGGAGAGGTCGGCTATGTGATCACCGGAGCGAAGGACGTCAGCCAGTCCAAGGTGGGCGACACCATCACCTCCGCCATAAATCCGGCTACCGAGCCGCTCGAAGGCTACCGTGATCCGCAACCAATGGTCTACGCCGGCCTGTTCCCGATCGACAACGCGCAATATCCGGAACTGCGCGAGGCGCTTGACAAGCTCAAGCTCAACGACGCGGCCCTCATCTACGAACCGGAAACCTCCGTGGCGTTGGGCTTCGGCTTCCGTTGCGGCTTCCTGGGCTTGCTGCACATGGAGATCGTCACCGAACGTTTGAGCCGCGAATTCGACCTTGACCTGATCTCCACCGCGCCGAACGTGCCGTACGAGGTCACCGCGGAAGACAATTCCGTGCATCGCGTCACCAATCCGAGCGAATTCCCCGAAGGCAAGATCAAGAAGATCGTCGAACCGATGGTTGCCGCCGACATCATCACGCCGAAGGATTTCATCGGTGCGGTGATGGACCTGTGCCAAGACCACCGTGGCCAGATGGGCACCATGGAATACATTTCCGCCGACCGTGTGGAAATGCATTACCGTATTCCACTCGCCGAAATCGTCTTCGACTTCTTCGACCAACTGAAGAGCCGTACCAAGGGGTATGCGTCGCTCGACTACCACGAGGATGGCGAACAGTCCGCCGATCTGGTGAAGGTCGACATCCTTATTCAAGGTGAGAAAGTCGATGCGTTCAGCGCCATCGTGCACCGTGACAAGGCGTACAGCTATGGCGTGATGATGACCAAGAAGCTGCGTGAGCTCATTCCGCGTCAGCAGTTCGAGATTCCCATCCAGGCTGCCATCGGTTCTCGAATCATCGCACGCGAAACCATCCGCGCCCTGCGCAAGGACGTGCTCGCCAAGTGTTACGGCGGCGACATCTCCCGTAAGCGTAAGCTGCTCGAAAAGCAGAAGGCCGGCAAGAAGCGTATGAAGATGCTCGGCCATGTGGAAGTGCCGCAGGAGGCGTTCATCGCAGCCCTGTCCACCGGCGAAGCGGGCAACGACCGCGACACCAAGGACAAGATTCGCGCCGCGCAGAAGTCCGAAGGCTGAGCCTTTCGTGACGTTCGAAATCTACATTCATGTTCCGTTTTGCTTACGTCGCTGCGGCTATTGCGACTTCAACACCTACACGGCCGTGGACATGGGCGCGGGCGCGTCACGTGGCAACTACGCGAACATGGTTATCCGCGAAATGGCGATTGTCCGCGATTGGCAGACAACGCACGGTATCAACGAGCCGAAGGTGGCAACCGTCTTCTTCGGCGGCGGTACGCCGACCACACTCAAGGCAAGCGATTTGGTCGCCATGCTGGATGCGGTACGCGCCACATGGGGCATCGCCGATGACGCGGAAATCACCACCGAAGCGAATCCCGACACGGTGAATGCCGACTATGTGAAAGAACTCGCAGACGGCGGTTTCAATCGTATTTCCTTCGGCATGCAATCCGCGGTACCGCATGTGCTTGCAACGCTCGACCGTACGCATACGCCGGAAAACGTCGCTGCCGGAGTCGCAGCGGCCAATGCAGCAGGCATGCGTTCCAGCGTCGATCTGATCTACGGCGCGCCGGGGGAGAGCCTTGACGATTGGCGCACATCCGTCCGCACCGCCATCGATTTGGGCGTCAACCATATTTCCGCATATGCGCTCACCATCGCGCCGAATACGAAAATGGGACGACGGATCGCGGCGGGCACGTTGTCGAGACCGGACGATGACGACGAAGCGAACAAATACGAAATCGCCGACACGATGTTCACCGAAGCCGGCCTCGAATGGTATGAGATTAGCAATTGGGCTCGTCCTGGATACGAGTCGCAACATAACCTTGGCTATTGGAGGAACGTCGATTGGGTCGGTCTCGGTCCCGGTGCGCATTCGCATTATGGCGATTGCGAAGACGGCAAAGGATTGCGCTCCTGGGATATCGCGCATCCGCGATTGTGGGGCACCGCCATCAATGAGGGCAATGTGCCATGGGCCGGCAGTGAACGCATCACTGCCGACGAGGACATCGAAGAGACCATCATGTTGGGCCTGCGCATTCGTGAAGGACTCGACACCAGACAATTCAGCCACTTGATTCCTGAGCAAAAATGGATTGAGCTTGAGCACGACGGGCTGATCACAATGCTTGATGGCCGCGCCATACCCACTTTGCGAGGCCGACTGCTCAACGACACCATCATCACGGAGCTGTTGGAAACACTAGATTGACCGGGTTAATGAGCATAAGTGAAGTGCGTGCGCATGAGCATGACATGCGAAGTATGCGTTCATGGGCTAAATCCTCTGCGAGGCATTGACAAAAATAACCATTCGTTATATGGACACGTGCAACGTTGCCGACATAATGGCGCGGTATTCTAAACCACGCATTAAAGAACCGCAAGACTTTTCTTGCCCAAAAACATTGAAGGTGGTTTCGGTGACTTTCCACGCCCCGTTAGATCTGACGATCCATGATTCCCAAGGTATGTACGATCCTGGAGCCGAGCATGATGCTTGCGGCGTGGGTATGGTCACCACCCTCAACAAGCGTCCGGAACGCAAGATCGTCGATGACGCCATCGAGGTGCTGGTCAATCTGAACCATCGTGGTGCCGTGGGCGCCGAGGAGAACACGGGCGACGGCGCAGGCATTCTCATGAGTATGCCTGACGAATTCATGCGTGCCACCGCCGGTGTGGAGCTTCCTGAAGAAGGCCATTACGCCGCGGGCATCGCCTTCTTGGATCGCGACATCGCCACTTCCGGCCAGCAGGAGCAGGCCATTTCCAAGATCGTGCGCGAAGAGGGCCTCGAAGTACTCGCATGGCGCGTCGTGCCCACCAATCCGGACGGACTCGGCCTGCAGGCGTTGGCCAGCATGCCGGCGTTCAAGACGCTGGTCGTGGCCGATCCGGAAGGCGAACTCGGTGGCATCGAGCTCGATCGCAAGACCTTCCGCATCCGCAAGCGTGTGGAACATGAGGTGGGCATCTACTTCGCGTCCCTGTCCGCACGCACCATCACCTACAAGGGCATGCTCACCACCATGCAGCTCAAGCCCTTCTTCCTGGACCTGTCCGACGAGCGCATGAAGGCGAAAATCGCCATCGTGCATTCCCGCTTCTCCACCAACACGTTCCCAAGCTGGCCGCTGGCACAGCCGTTCCGCCAGCTGGCGCACAACGGCGAGATCAACACCATCCAAGGCAACCGCAACTGGCTGTCCGCACGTGAAGGCCGACTGAGTTCCGAACTGCTCGGTGAATTCAAGCCGCTGCTGCCGATCGCCACCTCCGGCTATTCCGATTCCGGCACTTTCGACGAATGCCTCGAACTGCTGCACCTCGCCGGCCGTTCCATGCCGCACGCCATCTCCATGATGCTGCCGCCGGCATGGGAGAACAACGATCAGCTCGATCCGGACATCAAGGCTTTCTACGAATACAACAACACGCTGATCGAACCATGGGATGGCCCGGCGCACATCATCTTCACCGACGGCACCCAGGTTGGTGCTCTGCTTGACCGTAACGGCTTCCGCCCGGGACGTTGGCAGGTCACCGATGATGGTTATGTCGTACTCGCGTCCGAAACCGGTGTGCTGCCGGAAGTCGCCGAGGAGCATATCGTCACCAAGGGCCGTCTGGAACCGGGCAAGATGTTCCTCGTCGACACCGACGAGGGTCGCATCATCCCCGACGAGGAAATCAAGAAGACTCTTGCCAGCCAGCACCCCTACCGCAAGTGGGTGGAAGGCAACTCTGTGGAATTGAGTCAGCTGCCCAAGCGCGAGCACGTCAACCACTCCGGTCAGTCCGTGCAGCGTCGTCAGCGCGCCTTCGGCTACACCGAGGAAGATCTGAAGCTGCTGCTCGCCCCAATGGCCGACACCGGCAAGGAGCCGCTCGGCTCCATGGGCAACGATACGCCGCTCGCCGCGCTGTCCAAGCACAGCCGCATGCTGTTCGATTACTTCACCCAGAAGTTCGCGCAAGTCACCAACCCGCCGCTCGACTGGGAACGTGAGAAGATCGTGACCAGCCTCGAATCCGCCATCGGTCCCGAGCCGAACCTGCTGGCCGATTCCGAACTGCACGCCAAGAAGATCCTCATCCCGCTGCCGGTGCTCAACTCCGACGAGATGGCACAGCTCAAGCGCCTCGACCGCGCCAAGATTCTCGGTGGCTATTACAAGCCGTTCATCGTCAAGGGCCTTTACCAGGTGGCCGGCGGCGGACAGGCACTGAAGGACCGTCTTGACGAGATCTTCCAGGAGATCGACGAGGCGATTGAGAACGGTGCCAACTTCCTGGTGCTGTCCGACCGCGATTCCAACTATGCGTGGGGTCCGATTCCATCGTTGCTGCTCACTTCCGCAGTGCAGCACCATCTGCTGCGCCGCCACACGCGTACGCAGATCTCCATGGTGGTCGAAGCCGGCGATGTACGCGAAATCCACCATGTGGCACTGCTGATCGCCTATGGCGCTGCCGCGGTGAACCCGTATCTGGCATTCGAATCCGTCGAAGACCTCTCCCGCAAGGGCTACCTCAAGGTCGACGCGGAAACCGCCGTGAAGAACCTGACCCGCGCACTGTCCACCGGCGTGCTCAAGATCATGGCCAAGATGGGTGTTTCCACCATCATGAGCTACCGTGGCGCGCAGCTGTTCGAAGCGGTCGGCCTCAACAAGGACGTCATCGACGAGTACTTCACCGGCACCACGTCCCGTGTGGGCGGCGTCGGCCTCGACGAGCTCGCCGAGGAAGTCGCCAGCCGCCATCGCGTGGCGTATCCGACCCAATGGACCGCCCGCCCGCACCGCAACCTGCGTACCGGCGGCGACTACAAGTGGCGTCGTACCGGCGAGGACCATCTGAACGATCCGGAAGCCATCTTCCTGCTGCAGCAGTCCACCCAGCGCGGCGACTACAACCTGTTCAAGAAGTACTCGAACCACATCAACGACACCTCCAACCGTCTGATGACGCTGCGTGGCCTGATGAAGTTCAAGTCCACCCGCAAGCCGATCGACATTTCCGAAGTCGAGCCGGCCAGCGAAATCGTCAAGCGTTTCTCCACCGGCGCCATGAGCTACGGCTCCATCTCCCAGGAGGCGCATGAGACGCTCGCCATTGCCATGAACACGATTGGCGCACGCTCCAACTCCGGTGAAGGCGGCGAATCCGAGGATCGTATCAACGATCCGCTGCGCTACAGCAAGATCAAGCAGATTGCTTCGGCCCGCTTCGGTGTGACCAGCGACTATCTGGTGCATGCCACCGACCTGCAGATCAAGCTCGCCCAGGGCGCGAAGCCTGGCGAAGGCGGCCACCTGCCGGGAGCCAAGGTTCCGCCGTGGATCGCCAAGGTACGTCACGCCACCCCGGGCGTGGAGCTCATCTCCCCACCGCCGCACCACGACATCTACTCCATTGAGGATCTGAAGCAGCTGATCAACGATGCGAAGATGGCCAATCCGAAGGCCCGCATCCACGTCAAGCTCGTCTCCGAATTCGGCGTCGGCACCATCGCTGCCGGCGTGGCCAAGTGCCATGCCGATGTGGTGCTGATTTCCGGCTATGACGGCGGCACCGGCGCGGCTCCGCTCAACGCCATCAAGCATGCCGGCACCCCGTGGGAGATCGGCCTGTCCGAAACCCAGCAAACGCTGGTTCTGAACGGCCTGCGTTCCCGCATCACCGTGCAGTGCGACGGCGAGCTCAAGACCGGTCGCGACGTGGTGATCGCCGCGCTGCTTGGCGCCGAGGAATTCGGCTTCGCCACCGCCGCGCTGATCGTCGAAGGCTGCGTCATGATGCGCGCCTGCCAGAAGAACACCTGCCCGCAGGGCATCGCCACCCAGGATCCGGAGCTCCGCGCACGCTTCAAGGGCAAGCCGGAACATGTCGTCAACTTCTTCATGTTCATCGCCGAGGAAGTCCGCGAACTGCTCGCTCAGCTCGGCTTCCGCACGCTGGAAGAGGCCGTCGGCCATGTCGAATGCCTCGACCAGGACGAAGCCATCAAGCGTTGGAAATCCGACGGCATCGACCTGAGCAACGTGCTCATGCAGCCGGGCCCGGTTCCGGGAACCATCCTGCACAAGACGATCGATCAGAACCACGAGCTCGACAAGGCGCTCGACAACAAGCTCATCGAGCTTGCCCAGCCCGCCCTTGACAAGAAGGAGCCCGTGCGTATCGAAATGCCGATCCGCAACGTGTACCGTACGCTCGGCACCATGCTCGGCTATGAGATCACCAAGCGCTACGGCGAGGAAGGTCTGCCGGACGACACCATCGACATGACGTTCCATGGTGCCGGCGGCCAGTCCATCGGCGCGTTCATTCCGCGTGGCGAAACCATCCGCGTCTACGGCGAAGTCAACGACTACGCGGGCAAGGGCCTGTCCGGCGGCCGCATGGTGGTCCGTCCAGAGGACGGCATCACCTTCGATCCGCACGAGAACGTGATCGCAGGCAATGTCACCGGCTTCGGCGCGACTTCCGGCCAAATGTTCGTGGCCGGCCGCGCAGGCGAACGTTTCGCCGTACGTAACGGCGGCGCCACCTTCGTGGTGGAAGGCGTGGGCGACCACGGCTGCGAATACATGACCGGCGGTACGGTCGTGATTCTCGGCTCCACCGGCCGTAACCTCGGCGCGGGCTTCTCCGGCGGCAACGTGTACGTGCTCGACCTCGACATGAAGCAGGTCAACCCGGCGGCCGCCACCAACGGCGCGCTGCTGTTCGAGCCGCTTGACGCCGATGCCGACAAGCTGGTGCACGGTCTCGTCAAGCAGCATGCCGAAGAGACCGGCTCCGCCTTCGCGAAGGCCCTGCTTGACGACTGGGAAAACAGCGCCAAGCGATTCACCCACATCGTTCCGAAGCACTTCCTCGCCATGCAGAAGGCGATGAAGGAAGCCGAGGAGAAGAACATCGATTTCAATACGCCCGGCGTCTGGGAACAGGTGTACGAGCAGGTTATGGAAGGAGCGCGCTGACATGGGAGATCCTCGTGGATTCCTGAAGGTCCGTACCCGTCGCGAACTGGCCGAACGCCCCGTTGAAGAGCGAATCAAGGACTGGTTCGACGTTCACACCGAATCCGGCCTGCAGTCCTGGACCACCGAGCAGGCGGCCCGCTGCATGGATTGCGGAACCCCGTTCTGCATGAGCGGATGCCCGCTCGGCAACATCATTCCGGAGTTCAACGATCTGGTCCGTCAGGAGAAGTGGGAGGACGCGTACAACCGTCTGTCCGAAACCAACAACTTCCCCGAAGTGACCGGTCGCATCTGCCCGGCATTGTGCGAAGCCGCCTGCGTGCTTGGCATCCATCAGCCGGCCACGATGATTCAGAACGACGAACGCACCATCATCGATCAGGCATGGAGCCTTGACTACGTCAAGCCTCTGCCGCCGCAGCGTCTGACCGACCAGACCGTTGCCGTGGTCGGTTCCGGCCCATCCGGTCTCGCCTGCGCCCAGCAGCTCACCCGTGCCGGCCACACCGTGGTCGTATACGAGCGTGATGACGCCATCGGTGGTCTGATGCGTTACGGCATTCCGAACTTCAAACTCGACAAGCGCCTCATCGACCGCCGAGTCGAGCAGATGGAAGCCGAAGGCACCGTGTTCCGCACCGGCGTGGAAATCGGCAAGGACATCTCCTGGGATGACCTGCGTTCCCGCTACGACGCAGTGGTGGTTGCCATCGGCTCCACCGTGCCGCGTGACATGAAGATTCCAGGCCGCGAGCTCAAGGGTATCCATTTCGCCATGGAGTTCCTGCCGGATGCCACACGTCGCGTGTACGGTGTCAAGCCGGTCAACGACATCACCGCCGAAGGCAAGCATGTGGTGATCATCGGCGGCGGCGACACCGGTTCCGACTGCCTCGGCACATCCCTGCGCCAAGGCGCGAAGGACGTCACCGTGCTGCAGATCATGCCGCAGGAACCGAAGGAGCGTCCGGCCAACCAGCCATGGCCGACCTTCGCCCGCCTGTACAAGGAAACCTCCTCCATGGAGGAAGGTTTCGAAACGCAGCGCGCCGAATACGTGTACAACACCGACTCGGTCAACTTCGAGGGCTCCGACGAGGACAAGGCCAAGGTGAAGGTGGAGAACTCCACCGCCACCGAAGGCTTCGTCGCCGACGAGAACGGACATGTCACCGGTCTGAAGGTCGTCAACGTCGCTCCAGGAGAGAACGGGCCGTTCACCCGCCAGCCAGGTACCGAACGAGTGATTCCCGCCGATCTGGTGCTCATCTCCGTGGGCTTCCTGCACCCTGACACCACCACGCTGGTGGATCAGCTGCCGGTCGACCTTGACGGTCGAGGCAATGTGGCGCGTAACGACAAGTTCGCCACCTCCCAGGACGGCGTCTTCGCCTGCGGTGACGCCGGACGTGGCCAGAGCCTCGTCGTGTGGGCCATCTCCGAAGGTCGCTCCTGCGCTGCCGCGGTCGACGAGTACCTTACCGGCTCCACCGAACTGCCGGCACCGATCGTCGCTTCCAAGCGTCCGATGATGCTGCCGCGATAGACAACACTGTTGTAAGGGTATGAACGAGGTGGCCCGGCTCGCGAATAGTGAGCCGGGCTACCTGTTTTTCACCCAAAATGCGGTAAAGTAATCCCAGCACCATGCAACAAAGGAGTGACTAATGCCAAATCGCGCAGAACGACGTGCCCAAGCCAAGCGCAATCGCAGGGGAGTGCCACAGCAATACGACCAAACCCAAGGCCGCGCACGTTCCGGCATGTTGGACGAGTATCAGCTGCAGGAAAAGTCACGTCGTCTGCAGGACGGCACTGATGGGCCATGGAAGCCGAGTGCCAGTACGATCACGGAAACGGAAAACGTGCTGAACACCAATCCTGATTACAAGAATCCGAAGATGTTCAAGGCACCCCATTCCGTCCGCCAATGGTTCCGTGTGGCCAGCTGGGTGCTGATTGCGCTGTCGGCCATCGCCTTCCTCGTGGTCATGTGGCTGCCGTCGCATCCGATGTGGCTCATCTCCACAGTCGCCATCGTCTTCGCAGTCGGTGTGCTGAGCCTGTTCTTCACGGCCGGCAACCCGAAGCACAATCCGAATCTCGACCAAAACGGAACAGCCGTCTGATCACAAAAACGATGGAAAGCGGTGAGACAACCAGAAGCATTTGTCTCACCGCTTTTTCTATCGGATTTTAGGTATGCGCTACTTGACTTCGACTAACCGTAAAGGGTATGCGAGAATGCTGTTTCATCGTTTTTCAGAAAAAGAATGGAACTTTCTGAAAAACGATGAAAACAATAAGTGTTTTTCGTGTCTGATGTTTTACAGTAGAACAGGAAACGCTGGAAGACTCGAGGAGGAGATTACAGACATGAAGGTTGACATTCTATCGCGTGAATACCCGCCCAAGGTGTATGGCGGCGCGGGGGTGCATGCCGAAGAGCTTTCCAAGGTGCTGGCGGAACGTGTCGATGTGACGGTCCGCGCATTCGACGGGCCGCGCGCGGCCGCCGACATTCCCGCGATTCCCGGAACCGACCCGAAAGGGTCGCTCACGGTCGTCGGCTACGACGTGCCGAAAGAGCTTGAGGATGCGAACGGTGCGCTGAAGACGTTTGGCGTCGATTTGCAAATCGCCAACGACGTTGATGCCGACATCATCCATGCGCATACATGGTACGCATGCCTTGCCGGCTATCTCGCCAAAATGCTGCATGACACCCCATTGGTCATCACCGCGCACTCGCTTGAACCGTTCCGTCCATGGAAACGTGAGCAGTTGGGCGGCGGCTACAATCTGAGCTCCTGGGCTGAGAAAGACGCCTACGAGCATGCCGACCGCGTGATCGCCGTATCCGCGGGCATGCGTGAGGATATCCTCACCGCCTATCCGAACCTTGACCCGGACAAGGTGGTCGTAGTGCATAACGGCATCACCATGAGCCAGTTTGAAACCCCGGCGGATGACGATCCGGGCTGGAAGGTGTTCGAACGTTACAACATCGACCGCAGCAAACCGACCTTGCTGTTCGTCGGACGCATCACCCGTCAAAAGGGTCTGCCGTACCTGCTTCAGGCACTGCACTTCGTGGACCCGAACATCCAGGTCGTTCTGTGCGCCGGCGCTCCCGACACGCCGGAAATCATGGAAGAGGTCAAGACCGCCTTCGCCAAGCTCGACGAGGAACGCGGCAACATCATCTGGATTGAGGAGATGCTGCCGAAGCCGGAACTCAACGCACTCGAACATGGCTGTGACGCATTCATCTGCCCATCCATCTACGAGCCGCTCGGCATCGTGAATCTGGAAGCCATGGCATGCGGTCTGCCGGTGGTCGCCTCTGCGACCGGTGGCATTCCGGAAGTCGTCGTCGACGGCGAGACCGGATATCTGGTGCCGGTCGACCAACTGCATGACGGCACTGGCACCCCCACCAACCCTGACAAATTCGTGCACGATATGGCCGACGCCATCAACCGCATCATGGCTGACCCTGAAAAGGCGAAGCGGATGGGACAGGCCGGTTACGAGCGTGCCCGCGACCACTTCAGCTGGGAGTCCATCGCAGACAAGACCGTCAAAGTCTACGAGGACGTGCTTGCCGAACGGAAGTAGAACCGAACCTGTCTGATCGCGGATAACCGATCCGGCTGATCGATAGCCAGAATATTCCTGAAATGCCTCCTGCCGACGCACTATGCTGGCAGGAGGCATCATCGCATCCAAGTGGTTTGTGAAAATGGAGGGGACCATGAACGAACAGAGCATCGCGTTGAAACTGGACGATGTGGAATTCCGTCGCCGCAGGCGCGTAATTCTCACCAAAGTCAATCTGGAAGTCAAAAAAGGCGAGAAATGGGTGCTGTTCGGTCCCAACGGCATCGGCAAATCCACGTTGGTGCAGATGATGAGCACCCGTGGATTCCCATCCGAAGGCACAGTCGACATTCTTGGAAACCGTCTGGGCAAAGTGAACGTGTTCTCCTACCGCAACCGCATCGGTTTGAGCTCGGCCGAACTCGGACGTGCGTTCCCACCGCAGGAAGATCCTCTTGACGCCATCGTGACGGCGCTGACCGCAACCACCGGCCGTTGGCGCGACACCTATACTGACGAGGATTACGCCAAAGCCCGCTCATTGATGCGTGAATTCGGCATCGAATACCTGGAAGGCAAGATGATGTTCAAGCTTTCCGAAGGCGAACGCACTCGCGTGCTTATCTGCCGTGCGTTGATGGCGGATCCCGATTTGCTGATTCTTGACGAGCCGACCACGGGTCTTGATTTGGGTGGGCGTGAGATTGCTTTGCGTGCGTTGAGTCGTGTTGGTGCGGAGCAGTCTGACCGCGCCGTGATTCTGGTGACGCACCGTCTTGAGGAGATTCCGCAAGGCTTCGACCATGTGGCGATCATGGGACGTATCACCGGCAACGAGGCGGACGCGTATGCGGATAATGTGGCCGGCAACGATCCGGCGCCGGGCACTATCGTGTATACGGGTGATTTGGAGCATGGTTTTACTTCTGAACGGTTGAGCCAGGTGTTTGGTCTGGATTTGAAGGTCACGCATGCGAATGGTCGTTGGAACGCGTACGCGGTGTGATGTTGACGTCGCCGTCACATTGCCGTCGCTTCGTGCCGTCTGCCGGTATGACGGCGGATACGGTAGCATAGGTTCGTTGCTGTCCGTGGAATAATGCGGTCTGCAATCGTAAGCCATAGTCGTGAAATCGTATACTGAACGAACGTACGAAGGAGCGTGAACCATGCGTCGAGGGCCGCTTGCCGCCGGTGAAAAAGTGCAGTTTACGGACCGCAGGTCGAATAAAATCACCGATCAGCTGGTGCCGGGTGGTGTGACGCAGACTTCGCATGGCATCATCCTGCATGATGATGTGATTGGCCAGACGGAAGGATCCGTTGTCGTGACGGTGAGTGCGAAACGTGAGGCTCAGGTCAACCAGACGCATCCGGAACGCGACGCGAACAAGCCGTGGAAGGGGACGCGTGCCATCGGTGGTTGGGAGTTCGCCGTCATGCGTCCGCGCTTGGCTGACTATGTGCTGTCCATGCCGCGTGGCGCGCAGATCATGTATCCGAAGGACATCGCGCAGGTCATTCAGCTCGGTGATATTCGTTCCGGTATGAACGTGCTGGAATCCGGAGCCGGTTCGGGCGCGATGAGCATCAATCTGCTGGATGCCGTGGGGGAGGGCGGAAGCCTCACCACCATCGAGATGCGTTCGGAATTCGCGCGCGTCGCCGAAGCCAACGCGACGGTTTACTTTGGCGAACGTCCCGCATGGTGGGATTTGAGGACCGGCGATTTCGATTCGGTCGCGGCTGGTTTGCCGGAACACTCCTTCGACCGCATCATGCTTGACATGCTTGACCCGTGGAACCGTCTTGAACAGGCGTATCGCGTGATCGCGCCTGGCGGCGTGCTCGTCGCGTACGTCACCACCACCACGCAGTTGAGCCGTCTTGCCGAAGCGTTGCGCGAGGCCGGTTGCTGGACCGAGCCGGACATTCAGGAGACTTTGGAACGTAATTGGAAGGCGCAAGGACTGGCCATCCGTCCCGATCACCAGATGATTGGACACACCGGTTTCCTCATGGTTTCTCGCGCGATGGCTCCGGGCTTTCAGGCGTTGCGTAAACGCGACCGTGCCACGAAGGACACGACGACCGACATCGATTCGTTGACGCTCGAGGAGCGTGCCGAACAGCTTGAGGATCTGGAATTGCGTGACATTTCCGATCGCAAGCTGCGCAAGGTGCTGCGTGACCTCGACGCGCAGGTCGAAGCCATAAAGGAGTAGATTTAGAGCGTTTCATGCCATGTCCCAGCGGAAAATCTGAGACAATGGATATTAGATATTTGAAATGCGGCGCTGGAACCGGATCGGAGCGTGCGATTATGGGAACGAGCCTGAAGAAGGTCGCCAAAAAGACCAAGGAATACAAGTATGTGCTGCTGGCGATGCGCCACGCCAAAACCGAGCCGTTCGGCGGCAACGGCAGCGACGTGGGACGTGAGCTCACCGACAAAGGACGTAAGCAGGCCAAAGCCGTGGCCAAAGGATTGGCGGCGTTCAAAATGGTGCCCACTCGCATCGCATGCTCCAGCGCCACCCGCGCCCGTCAGACCTGCGATCGCATGCTCAAGGTGTTCGGCGACGATCCGAAAGTCGACTACCGGCAAAGCCTGTACGAAGGCGGCGTGCAATCCGTGTTCGACGAGCTCGCGCAAACCAAGGAAAAGCATCGCACGCTGCTCGTGCTTGGCCACGAACCGACCATTTCGATCGCCTGCCAATGGCTGGCCAGCACCGAATCCGATCCGACGTTGCTTGACCTGCTGAATCTCGGCATGTCCCCGGCCTCGATCGCCGTATTCGGCTCGAACGAGCCATTCAACCAGTGGCAGCTGCACAGCGGCGAACTCATCGCGCTGCTTACCGCCAAAGACTTCGAGTAGGGCTTGCGTGTTCCGGGCTGATTCGGAACGATGAGCATTCCGCAGAGTGCTGTGATTTGACTTCAAGCGGCTTCAAGGTTGTATGGTGCTTTCTGAACCGATGTTCAGAATGATGGATAGGAGAGCCCATATGAACAATCCCAGTGCGTTCCCTCTTGGGGAACCAAATGACGGTTTCGCCCAGTATTTCGACGGACAGAGCTGGCTTGCGCCGGTACTTGACGCGCCTGAAGTGTCAATCCACAATGTGACGTTCGAACCTGGATGCCGGAACCACTGGCATATCCACCATCACGCGGCCCAGATTCTCATTGCGGTTGGAGAGCGTGGCTACTACCAGCTTGAGGGCGAAGAGCCGAAGGAGCTTGAACCGGGACAGGCCGTCCGTATTCCGCCGGACGTTAAGCATTGGCACGGTGCCGCCCCTCACGAAGCTTTCAGCCATTTGGCGTTCATGATTGCGGATGGCACGGGCGACGTGACGAATGAATGGCTGGAACCCGTAGACCCCGACGCATACGAGACATTGCGTTAAATCCGCTTGCCGGGCTGTTCTGCATTATTGATCCATAAACATAAATGTGTGAATATAGACGGCATACGGACTGCGTTATAAGGACAGTTTATAACGACACTCAAATTTTCTTGATGTCTTATAGCTGGCGGTTTTGTGATAGCTTGAGCGGGTTGCATTGTTCATATCAGATGGAGGATTCATGTCCGCTCTTACTTCCGTCTCCGGTTTCCCACGCATCGGCCAGAACCGTGAGCTGAAGAAAATCATCGAAGCGTATTGGAAGGGCAACACCACCCTCGACGAGGTGCGTGCCACAGCCAAGGAACTGCGTGCCAAGCATTGGAAGCTGCAGCAGGCCGCCGGCATCGACCTGATTCCGAGCAACGACTTCAGCTATTACGACCAGATGCTCGACACTGCCATCCTGCTCAACGTCATTCCGCAGCGCTACCAGCGTCTCGCCTTCGAGAACCCGGAAGAGACCCTCTTCGCAATGGGCCGCGGCTATCAGGGCGAGAAGGGCGACGTGACCGCCCTGCCGATGAAGAAGTGGTTCACCACCAACTACCACTACCTCGTGCCGGAAATCGACTCCGCCACCGACATCAAGCTCAACAGCACCAAGCCATTCGACGAATTCAACGAGGCGAAGGCGCTCGGCATCACCACCAAGCCGGTGCTCATCGGCCCGTACACCTTCTTCAAGCTCGCCCGCAATCCGCAGGCCGAGGAGCTCGACTACGACAAGGGCCTCGTCAACGCGGTCGCCGCGGTGTACGCCGAAGTCGTCGCCAAGTTCGCCGAACTGGGCGCGCAGTGGATCCAGATCGACGAACCGTACCTCGTGCTCGACAAGGAGCCGGGCGACGTCGAACTGTTCAAGAGCCTGTACGCCAAGATCCTGCCCGCCCGCGAAGGCAAGGTCAAGGTGCTGCTCAACACCTACTTCGGACACATCGCCGACGTGTACGAAACCGTCAACCTGCTCGGCTTCGACGGCATCGGCCTGGACCTGAACGAAGGCAAGGACGAAAACCTCGCCGCCGTCGAAAAGTACGGCGTGGCAGAAAACACCACCATCTTCGCCGGCGTGATCAACGGCCGCAACATCTGGCGCAACAACTACGCCGTGAGCCTCGGCCTGGTCGACGCGCTGAAGCAGGTCACCGCCAACGTGGCCGTCTCCACCGCCAGCTCCCTGCTGCACGTGCCGTTCAGCACCGAAGGCGAGGACGGTCTCGCCGACGACGTGCGCAAGCACTTCGCCTTCGCCGTCCAGAAGCTCGACGAACTGCACGAAGTCGCCGTGCTCGCCGACGCTTCCGACGACGAGAAGAAGGCATCCGCCGAACTCGCAGCCAACCAGGCGCTGTTCGACGGCACCCGCGTCGCCGCCGATCCTGCGGTCGCCAAGCGAATCGCAAGCCTTACCGACGCCGACTTCGTACGTCAGCCGGCACGCGCCGAACGCCAGAAGGAGCAGCGTGAGGCGCTGAACCTGCCGCTGCTGCCCACCACCACCATCGGCTCCTTCCCGCAAACCAAGGAAGTGCGCGCCGAACGCGCCAAGCTGCGCAAGGGCGAGATCACCAAGGCCGAATACGACGAATTCATGAAGAACCAGATCGACGCCTGCATCAAGCATCAGGAGGAAATCGGCCTCGACGTGCTCGTCCACGGCGAATTCGAACGCAACGACATGGTCGAATACTTCGGCCAGAACCTCAACGGCTTCCTGTTCACCAAGAACGCGTGGGTGCAGTCCTACGGCACACGTTGCGTCAAGCCTCCGATCGTGTGGGGCGACGTATCCCGCGCCAACCCGATCACCGTGGAATGGAGCGCCTACGCGCAGTCCCGCACCGATCATGTGATGAAGGGCATGCTCACCGGTCCGGTCACCATCCTCAATTGGTCCTGGCCGCGCGAGGACATCACCCACGAGCAGCAGACCCAGCAGCTCGCGCTCGCCATCCGCGACGAAGTGCTCGATTTGGAGAAGGCCGGCATCAAGGTCATCCAGATCGACGAGGCCGCACTGCGCGAGAAGCTGCCGCTGAGGAAGACCGACTGGCACAAGAAGTACCTCGACTGGGCCATTCCGGCGTTCCGCCTGGTGCATTCCGCCGTCAAGCCGACCACGCAGATCCACACGCACATGTGCTATTCGGAGTTCAACGACATCATCAAGGACATCGACGCGATGGACGCCGACGTGATCTCCTTCGAAGCCTCCCGTGGCGACCTTGTGGTGCTCGACGCCATCCACGACGCCAACTTCGAAACCGAAGCCGGCCCGGGCGTGTACGACATCCACTCTCCGCGCATTCCGTCCGAACAGGAGATCGAGGACCGCATCTACGAGATCCTGAAGAAGATGGACGTCGAAAAGGTGTGGATCAACCCGGACTGCGGCCTGAAGACCCGTGGCAACGCCGAAACCTGGCCGAGCCTGGAGAACCTCGTCGCAGCGGCCAAGGCCGTGCGCGCCAAACTCGCCAAGTAAGGCCGGCATAGGCATAAACAGGCAAGATTTCCAAGGAATCACATGCATTCGCCAATCTTCTCGCTGGAGGTGTTCCCTCCCAAGCGCACCAGCCCTGTAGGTACCATCTACGATACGTTGGATGGCCTGCAGGGGCTGGACCCCGACTTCATCTCCGTCACCTACGGCACCGGCAAATCGTCCGACCGCACGTTGACCGCACGCATCGCGCATACGGTGAACGAATACGGCATTCCGGCCGTGGCGCACCTGACCGCGCAATACCTTGACAAAGACGACGTGGACGAGGCGCTCGACCTGTTCGACCAAGCCAAAGTCTCCGGCGTGCTCGCTTTGCGAGGCGACCGTGTGGAAGGAGCCGAACCGGCGGGAGTGTTCGACCATGCGAGCGATCTGGCGGCCTACATCCGCGAGAAGCGTCCTAATCTCAAGATCTACGGCGCCTGCTATCCGGAAAAGCACCCGCAGGCGGCCACGCTTGAGGAGGATATCGACAATCTCAAGAAGAAGGTCGACGCGGGCGTAAGCCACCTCATCTCCCAGCTGTTCTACGACAACGAGGATTTCCTTCGATTCGTGGACAAGGCTCGTGCCGCCGGCATCGACGTTCCAATCGAAGCCGGCATCATGCCGGTGATGAACGCGAAGTCGGTGCTGCGCATGTCGAAGATGTGCGAATCGCGTGTTCCTGAAAAACTTGCCGTCCTGCTTGACAAGTGGGGGAGCGACACCGCGCTGCTTAAAGAGGCGGGTATCGCCTACGCGTCCGAACAGATCTGCGACTTGGCGGCACGCGGCGTCGACGGCGTGCACCTGTACACGATGAACCATCCATGCGTCAGCCGGCGCATCTGGTCCAACGTCAAACCATTCTTCGTCTGATTCCGGACGATGCAACAAACACGAAAGGGATGGTTTCCGGCAACTGTCGGAAACCATCCCTTTCGCCATACTTACGGATATGAACGATTACTATGGGAACCATGGCTTCTTCTACGCATCAGTTTGGGGTGCTCGATCTGATTCGGGCAGGACTGCAGGATCTGGACACGGCACGCACGCTGCTTGACGAGTTGCGCGCCGACGGCATCGACGACGACCGGCTACGCCTGCTGATGAAAACATTGGAACAGACCTGCGAGCCCGACATCGCGCTACGCAACCTCGTCGACATCATCAAAGCGTTGCAAAGCCAAGGCCGCGACTTCCACCAGGTCATCACCGACGACGCCGGACTCGTACGACTCGTCACCGTGCTCGGCGTGTCTGACGAAATGGGCAAGCTCATGCGATTCCGTCCCGAACTCGTCATGGCTGCGGCCAGCGACTCATGCGAAAGCCACCTGTACAACCATGCCCAGCGGCGCGCACATGTGCTCGAAGCGGTCGGTGCCGACCCTGTCGACAGCCGCACGCCGAAAGCCTCGAAACCCCTTGCGGAGGCGGCGACTGCCTTGCGACAGACCTACAGAAAACAGCTCGCCGCCATCATGGCGCAGGACGCCACCGCGGACGACCCAATCGAAATACAACCGAGAATCAGCCAGGAACTGTCCGATCTTGCCGACGCGGCCCTGGAAGGCGCGCTCGCCATCGCCCGCAACGAAGTGGACGGCAGCGAACACGTGCGCTTCGCCATCATCGGCATGGGCAAGCTCGGCGCACGCGAACTCAACTACGTATCCGACGTGGACCTCATCTACGTGGTGGAACCGGCGGACGCGGACACCAACGGCATGACCCTCAACCGTGTCGGCACCAAAATGGCCACCACCCTGCAGCGCGTATGCCAATCCGTCATCATGGGCGTCGCCGAACCTACATTGTGGCAGATCGATGGCGGACTGCGCCCCGAAGGCAAGGACGGCCCGCTCGTACGCAAACTCGAATCGCACGAAGCCTACTACGAACAGTGGGCGGAAAACTGGGAATTCCAAGCCCTGCTCAAGGCCCGTCCCGTGGCCGGTGACCCCGACCTTGGCCAAGCGTACATGGACATGACCCGACCGTTCGTATGGACCGCCTCCAAACGCGACAACTTCGTCTACGACTGCCAGCAGATGCGCAAACGAGTCGAAGACCTCATCCCCGCGCCCCTGAAGGACCGTGAAATCAAACTCGGCCGCGGAGGCCTACGAGACGTGGAATTCACCGTGCAGATGCTCCAACTCGTCCACGGCCGCGCCGACGAGACCCTGCGCACCAGCTCCACCCTCGAATCGTTGCAACGCCTCGCCGAAGGCGGATACGTCTCACGCAGACAAGCCAAGAAACTCTCCTGGGACTACCGCTTCGAACGCGTCATGGAACACCGCCAGCAAATGTGGGCGCTCAAACGCACCCACCTGTTCCCGGACCTCGGCAAAGCCAGTCTCGGCGGTATCGAACGCAAACGCGACACCAACGACGACGAACTCAACCACAACCTCGAACTGCGCAGACTCGCCCGGGCCTTCCACATGCACCCCGAGGAACTCGTCGACAAATACGACGAAACCCGACGTGAAGTGCGCCACCTGCACATGGACATCTACTACCGGCCCATGCTGCCCATCAACGCCGGCCTCGACGACGAACAAGTGGAACTGTCCGCCAACGCCATGCAGGAACGCTTCGCCTCCATCGGATTCGCCGACCCCGACGCCGCCATGCGCCACGTCACCGCACTGACCGCCGGCATCTCCCGTGCCGCGAAAATCAACCGCATCCTCCTGCCCGCCGCCCTCCAATGGCTCGGCGAAGGGCAGAACCCCGACATGGGACTGCTCAACTGGCGCAAACTCGAAGAACACTTTGGCACGGACAGCGAATACCTCGGCTTCCTGCGCGACTCGCCGTCCGCCGCGCAACGCCTGTGCCACATCCTGTCCAATTCGCGGTTCCTGGGCGACGCGCTCAACAAATCCGTCGAATCCGTCACCTGGCTCGGCAGCGACAACGACCTGCAGCCACGCTCACGCGAAAGCCTCGACGTGCAGACACACGCCTCACTCGAACGCAACGCAGGCAGCATCAACGACTTCGCCAACTCCATCCGCGCCATGCGACGCCACGAAATCGAACGCATCGGACTAGGGTGGATGAGCGGCGTCATCGACGACAAGGCGTCGCTCGCAGGTATGACCGACGTATACGACGCGGCCATCGACGCATCGCTCACCTGGGCCATCCGCCACCAAACGCAGGAAATGGGACTCGACGAAGCGCCGGCGGCAATCGCCGTCATCGGCATGGGACGCTACGGCGGCAGGGAAGTGAACTTCAGCTCCGACGCCGACGTCATCATCATCTACCGGCCGTCCGATAACGCCGACGACAACCAAGCCAACCTCTTCGCACGCAAAGTGCAGGAAGACCTCCGCGCCATCCTGCAAGGACCGACCACGCTCGAACCCAAAATCGAACTCGACATGGACCTGCGGCCCGAAGGCAAAAACGGACCCCTCGTGCGCTCCTACGCGTCCTGCGAGGAATACTACCGTTCCTGGGCGAGCACATGGGAGCACCAGGCGCTCCTGCGTGCGCGTTACGCGGCAGGCGACGCGGCGCTCGCCGAGGATTTCCTGATGAACGTCGCCGACCCGCTGCGCTATCCGAAGATCGATTTGACGGAGGCGCAGGTCGCCGAAATACGCAAGCTCAAGGCGCGTATGGAAGCCGAGCGATTGCCGCGCGGCGTGCGTAGGGACCGTCACCTGAAGCTGGGCAAAGGTGGTCTGTCCGACGTGGAATGGACGATTCAGCTGCTGCAGTTGCAGCATGCCGGCGACAACGCGAACCTGCGAGTCAACGGCACGATGCAGGCGTTGAACGAGTTGGAGCGGCGCAAGCTGGTTTCCGCCGGCGACGCCGTCGTATTGCGACGCGCATGGTGGATGTGCACGGCCGCGCGCAACGGCAGCTACCTGTGGAGCGGGCGCGTCAACCAGGCGGATATCCTGCCGGATGACACGTATTCGCTGGGAGGACTCGCCGTCTATCTCGGATACGACGCGAATCGCGGACAGCATTTCGAAAACGATCTGCTTGCCGTAATGCGCAAGGCGCGCGACGTGACGGAACGTCTGTTCTACGGCCTTTCGTGAAACGATTCGAGCGGGCGCTCGGTGAACACGCGGTGAACGCTCCGGGTCAGTGTTTCGGGCTATAGTTGGCTAGGTCACTTTCAGTGGCCACCTTCAACCACAAGTTGCATGAAAGGTGAGCCGTTGTCCTCAGTACTCGAACCGGCGGTCGAAACGCCGATGGTCGGAAAAAGCGTCATCACTCTCGATGATCTTTCCATTCGTCAGATTCAGGAAATGCTGCACAAAGCGCAGTACATCGATTCCCATCGTAAAGAAGTGGCACACACCTGCGAAGGCAGGGTGCTTGCCACTTTGTTTTATGAGCCGAGCACGCGCACGCGTCTGAGTTTCGAAACCGCCATGCTGCGCCTCGGCGGCAAGGTGATCGGTTTCGCCGGCGCCCAGCTCGCCTCCGTCACCAAGGGCGAGACGATCGCCGACACGTTGAAGACGGTGTCCAACTACGTCGACGTGGTGGCCATCCGCCATCCGAAGGAAGGCGCCGCGCTGGTCGCATCCCGCGCCGCCTCCGTGCCGGTCATCAACGCGGGCGACGGCGGACACATGCATCCGACGCAGACGCTCGCCGACCTGGCCACGCTTCAATCGCGCTTCGGCCGTGTCACCAACCTGACCGTCGGCCTGTGCGGCGATCTGACCTTCGGCCGCACCGTGCACTCCCTGATCGAAACACTGTGCCGCTTCGGCAACGTCAACTTCGTGCTGATCAGCCCCGACGAGCTCAAGACCCCGCAGTACGTGCTTGACCGCATCAACGCCACCGAATCCTGCTCCTACACCGAAGTCAAGGATCTGGTCTCCGTCATCGGCGATCTTGACGTGCTGTACATGACCCGCGTGCAGAAAGAACGTTTCTTCAACGAGGACGATTATCTGCGTCTGCGTGACACCTACATCCTCGACGAAGCCAAGATGGCGTACGCCAAGAAGGACATGGCCGTGCTGCACCCGCTGCCGCGCGTCAACGAAATCGCCGTGGAAGTCGACGACGATCCGCGTGCAGCCTACTTCGAACAGGTCAAGAACGGTATGCTCATGCGCATGGCATTGGAAAGCTCGGTGGTCGGTGACGAACTGCCGGGATACGAACCGCTCGCAGCCAAGGAGGTTGAAGCCTGATGGAAGTCACCAGCATTCAGAACGGCATCATCATCGATCACGTGCCCGCCGGAACCGCGCTCAAGGTACTTGAGTATCTGAAGATCGACCCGTCCAAAACCAAGCTCGCGTTGATCATGAACACCGACAGCCACATGTACGGTACGAAGGACATCATCAAAATCGAGGATGAGACCGAATCCATCGACCTCGACGTGCTCGGCCTCGTGGCGCGCACCGCGACCGTCGGCATCGTCCGCGGCGGCAAAATCGTCGAAAAGAAGAAGCCGACCCTGCCGGAACATGTCGTCAACATCATCAAATGCGTGAACCCGCGCTGCGTCACCACCACCGAGCCTGCGGTGCAGATGTTCCATCTGGTGCATTCCGACCGTCAGGAATACCGTTGCGACTACTGCGACGAGGAAGCGAAGTTCTGAAATCATGACCCTCACCCTTCACGACATCAAGGTCTGGAACACCGGCGAAGTCATTGACCTCGTCGTCCCCTCCGACACGGACGCGTCCGTGGACGCCTCGGCGATGACCATCGCCCCCGGATTCGAAGACCCGCACGTGCATTTCCGCGATCCCGGACAGACCTACAAGGAGTCCATGATCTCCGGCTGCGCGGCGGCGGCATCCGGCGGATACACGAACGTGCTCATCATGCCAAACACCGTGCCGGCCATGGATGGCGTGAAGGTGGAGGCCGGCCAGCCGGGCGCCTCCGAAGTGCTCGACGCCGAATACGACACGGTCATCGATTACCTGCAGCATTACGAGGCCGCTCATGGCGTGAAACTGCCGGTGCGCTACGACCTATGCGTATGCGCCTCAAAGGGGCGTGCCGGCCATGAGGCCACCGAAGTGGCCGACTGGATCGGCTACCTGCCCGAACATGGCGACGAGCATAAGGACGCCTACCAGCTGGCGCATCCGGTGACCGCCATCAGCGATGACGGTTCCGCGGTGACCCCCAGCATTCTCGAACAGGTGTTCGAAAACGTCAAGGAGTCGGGACTGTACCTCATCGAGCATTGCGAACACCACGACACCGGCGCGGTCAATGACGGTCCGGTGTCCCGCAAGCTTGGCGTTCCAGGCATTCCGGAGGACACGGAACTCAAAATCGTCGAACGCGACATTGACATGTCCCGCAAAACCGGCGTGCACGTGCACTTCCAGCACGTCAGCACCGCGATCTCCTTCGACGCCATCCGCAAAGCCAAGGCCGAAGGACTTCCGATCACCTGCGAGACCGCGCCGCATTACATCGCATTGAACGACGAGGCGCTGCTTAAGTACGGCACTTTGGCCAAAATGAACCCGCCGCTGCGCTCCGAAGCGGACCGCCAGGCCACCATCGCAGCCGTCGCCGACGGCACGGTCGATTTGTTGGCCACCGACCATGCGCCCCACACCATGGAAGAGAAGGAACTCGGCTTCCTCGACGCGCCCAACGGCATCATCGGGCTGGAATGCGCATACGGCGTCTGCCACAAGGTACTTGTCGACGGCGGATTCATTTCCGACGAACGTCTCATCGAACTCATGTCCACCGGTCCGGCCGAACTCATGGGCCACGACAAAACGGACATCACGGCGGTGCTCGACGACTACGCCGACGCCGTGCCGGGAGACGACGACACCAAGCGCGTGCTTGATCTGGGCCGCGTGCCCGAAAGCGACCAGGTGGATCTCGTGGTGCTGAACACCGGAGAGGAATGGACCGTCGACCCGGAGAAGTTCCACTCCTCGGCACGTAACACCCCATTCGGCGGATGGCAGGTCACCGGCCGGCCGCTCGCCACCATCATCGGCTCGAAGCTGGCCTTCAGCCGCATCGACAAGGAGGACTGATGGACCGTCTGATCGAAGCCATCGAAGACAAGCAGAATCCAAGCGTCGTGGGACTCGACCCCACCGAAGCGCTGGTGCCGAAGCAGGTCGTGGCCAGCTTCGCCGAGGAAATCGCCGAACAGGTGGAGGATCCGACGGAAGCGCCGGCAGCCCAACTGTCCGTCGCCTTCTTCGAATTCAACCGCGCCATCATCGACGCAGTAGCCGACATCGTCCCGGCCGTCAAACCGCAGATCGCCATGTATGAGGCGCTCGGACCAGCCGGCATCGACGCCTACAGCATGACCTGCGAATACGCCAAACAGCAGGGACTGTACGTCCTCGGCGACGTCAAGCGCGGCGACATCGGCTCCACCGCAGCCGCCTACGCCCACCATCTGAGCGGTGTGAACGCGGGGGAGCGCGCTTTCGACCCGTGGCATGAGGACGCGGTCACCGTGAACCCCTACCTCGGCACCGACGGCATCACCCCGTTCGTCGAAGCCGCCACTGGTGCCGACAAGGACATCTTCGTACTGGTACGCACCTCCAATCCATCCAGCAGCGAACTGCAGGAACTCGAACTCGCCTCAGGCGAGCGCGTGTACGAGCATATCGCCGGCCTCGTGGAAGGCTGGGGAGCCGAAACCATCGGCGCGAACGGGTATTCCCGTGTCGGCGCGGTGGTCGGAGCCACCCATCCCGAGGAAGGCAAGGCGTTGCGGGCGCGCATGCCGCACACGTTCTTCCTGGTCCCCGGTTACGGCGCGCAGGGCGGTACCGCCCAAGGCGTGGCCGGCATGTTCGACAAAGACGGCATGGGCGCGCTCGTCAATTCGTCGCGTGGCATCATCGGAGCCTGGAAGAAGTCCGGCAAATACAGCGAATCCATGAGCGCAGACGATGCGCTCGACTTGGTCGCCGAATCGGCGCGCGAGGCCGCGAAGGACATGCGCGACAATCTGCGCGCGGTACTGCCGTAAGCTACCAGAACAATCGAACGAAACACAGGAAAGGGAGTCATGACCGCCGCAGCAACGTTCATGCCGACCGTCGGCCAGGCGAGGGAAGCGGGATTCTTCCCCAGCAGGCACACGGTCGAAATCGTCGACAACCGCATGCTGGCCGATGGCGTGTACCGATTGACATTCCGCGACGAATTCATCGCGGGACATGCCAAGCCGGCGCAGTTCGTCGACGTGTATTCCAACAATCCGAGCAGACTGATGCCCCGCCCGTTCGGCGTGGCCGAAGTGGATGGCGATGAGGTGAGCCTTATCTTCGCCGTCGTCGGCAAAGGCACCGCCGAATTCTCCGAATTGCGTGCGGGCGACACCATTCGGGTGATGGGTCCTCTCGGCAACTCCTTCAACACCAAGGAGAACGCGAACTACGTGCTGGTGGCCGGCGGTCTCGGCGTGCCGCCGCTGGTGCGCGCCGCGCAGGCCATCGCCGAATCGGAGGGGTCGACGAGCACCGCGGTGTTCGGATACCGCAACGTGCGTTTCGGAGACGGATACGTCGGCCGGTACGCGGACAAGACATACAGCATCGACGAATCCGAAGGCAATGTCGTAACGCTCCTTGACCGTATTGAAAATGAACTGGTGAACGGCGAGCTGAAGCCGGTCGTCCTCTCATGCGGGCCGTTGCCGATGATGAAGGCCGTCGCCGCATGGGCGGCGAAACGCGGCATCGAGGCACAGCTGAGCTTGGAACAGCGCATGGGCTGCGGATACGGCACATGCGTGCTGTGCACCGTCGACACCGCCGAAGGACGATTGAAGGTCTGCTCGGACGGACCTGTGTTCACCCGCGAACAATTGGGATGGGGGGAGTGAGCATGACCGCAGAACAACATGCGAACCTGTACGAACAGCACGAATGGAAGCATCCCACCCAGGTGGCTGGTATCCCGTGGAAGAATCCGGTGGCGACCGCTTCCGGCACGTTCCAATATGCTGCCGTGCGCTGGTTCTATGACGTGAGCCAGCTGGGCGCCGTCACCACCAAAGGCGTGTCTCCGGTGCCATGGGAAGGCAATCCTGGCATCCGTACTGCGGAAGGCCCCTCCAGCAACATCAACGCCGTCGGCCTGCAGAATCCCGGCGTGGACCATTACCTTGAGGACGATCTGCCGAAACTCAAGGCCATCAACGCCACCGTCATCGCCAACGTCGCCGGACACTGCGACGACGACTACGCGGAAGTCGTGTCCAAGCTCGACGATTCCCCGGCCGACATGCTGGAAATCAACGTGAGCTGTCCGAACGTGTCCGCAGGCGGCATGAGCGTCGGCACCGACCCGGTGGCTTTGAGCCGCCTCATCACCAGACTGCGCAAGCTCACCGACAAGAAGATGATCGTCAAACTCACCCCGAACGTCACCGACATCACCGTGCCGGCACGAGCCGCGGTGGAAAGCGGAGCCGACGCATTGAGCCTGATCAACACGCTGCTCGGCATGCGCATCAACATCCGCACCGGCGAGCCGGTCATCACGCACGTCACCGGCGGCGTGTCCGGCCCGGCCGTCCTGCCGGTCGGACTGGCTGCGGTATGGCGCGTGCGCGCCGCATTGCCAGAAATACCGATCATCGGCATCGGAGGCATCGACTCCGGCGAGACCGCGCTCGAATACCTGTATGCCGGCGCCAACGCCGTCGAAGTCGGCGCGGCCGCATTGTTCGAGCCGACCGCGCCGCTGCGCGTGGCCCGCGAACTCGACGATCTGCTCGACGAACGTCCCGAACTCGCCGACAAGCTCGCCAAAGGCGAGACCTGGCGCTGAAATTTCGTAATCGATCAATGTAAGGAGAACAAGCAAATGACCGCATCGCTCGACCATCGTTTCACCGAGTTCCTGCTGGAATCGCAGGCGTTGAAATTCGGCGAGTTCACATTGAAGTCCGGCCGCAAGTCGCCGTACTTCATCAACGCCGGCGCATTCAACGACGGACGCAAGATCGCCCGTCTCGGCGCGTTCTACGCCGAGAAGATTGTCGAGGAGATCGAGGCGGGCAACCTGCCCAAGGACATCGACACCGTGTTCGGCCCTGCCTACAAGGGCATCCCGCTGGGCGTGTCCACCGCCATCGCGCTGACGTCCGCCCATGGCATGGAGGTCGGCTACACCTTCGACCGCAAGGAGAAGAAGGACCATGGCGACGGCGGCATGATGGTCGGCACGCAGCTTGCGGACGGCATGAAGGTCCTGCTCGTCGACGACGTGATGACCGCCGGCACCGCTGTGCGCGAGGTCATCCCGAAGCTCAAGGCCGAGGCGAACGTCGAGGTCATCGGCCTGGTACTGAGCGTGGACCGCATGGAGAAGACCAAGGATTCCGACACGTCCGCGGTGAAGGCCGTCGAAGCCGAATTCGGCTTCCCGGTGTTCGCCATCGCCAACGTGAAGGAGATCTTCGAAGCCGGCCAGCACATCCAGAACGCCGACGGCACCCCGTACGTCACACCGGAGATCAAGGCCGCCGCCGACGCGTACCTGGAACAGTACGGCGCCTGACTGCGGCGTTCGCGCTGAACCGCGCTCATCGGCTGTCATAGTCGTCTCGGATATGACAGAAAGGCACTGTGCTGCTTTCGGGCAGTACAGTGCCTTTTCGTTGTGGTTCCTCTGTTCCGGGGTCAGTCGATGAGCGTGTAGCCGTGGCTGGCGACCACCGACTTGAGCTTCTCCAAGTACGTTTCGGCGGCCTTGGACAGCTTCGCGCGCTCATTGGTGATCCATCCGACAAGCATCGTCTCATCGGTGTCGAGCGGCACGGTGACGATCTTCTCGTTGTTGAGATCGCCGTTGTCGATGCCGGTGCACACCGTGTAGCCGTTCAGGCCGATGATGAAGTTCAGAATCGTGGCGCGGTCGGTCACGTTGATCTGCTTGGGGGAGTACTCCGGCCAGACGGCCTCCTCCGCGAAGAAGAAGCTGCCTTCCTCGCCCTGCTCGTATTGGATGAACGGGAACGGCTTCAGATCGTCCATGGTGACCTTCTTCTTGCCGGCCAGCGGATTGTCGCGCGAGATGAACACGTGCAACGGCGCGCGGAACAGCGGATGGAACTCGAGATGCTTCTCGCGCAGCAGCTTGCCGATCACGTCCTTGTTGAAGTCGGACAGGTAGATGATGCCGATCTCCGAAAGCATGTTCGCCACCTGGTTGATGATGTCCTTCGTGCGGGTCTCGCGGATGGTGAACTCGTATTCGTCGGACTTGGTGGAGTCGATCATCTCCACGAACGCCTCCACGGCGAACATGTAATGCTGCGTGGACACGGAGCACAGCTGTTTGCGGGGTTTCGCGTTCTTGTACCGTTCCTCCAGCAGTGACGCCTGATCGAGGACCTGACGCGCGTAGGTGAGGAATTCCGCGCCGTCCACGGTCAACGCGATGCCTTGGGAGGAACGGGTGAAGATCTCGATGCCGAGCTCGTTCTCAAGCTCCTTCACCGAGGAGCTCAACGCGGGCTGGGATACGTACAGCTCGTGCGAGGCCTCGTTCATGGAGCCGCATTCCACTATTTTGACGATGTATTTCAGCTGAAGGAGGGTCATAACGCCCATTTATACCAGCGTCGCTTTACGAAACGACGATTTATAGCGCTTCGTTTTGCATAGTGGACACGCGGTCGGTGGATGTGCGGCCTACAGCGGACGATGATATGGGCGCATGGCCGAGGCCCGTTCCGCGGGACGCAGGCGTACGTCCGCCGCGCTCACACGCGCACGCCCAAGGATTCCAGGTCCCTGCGCGCCTGGTCGGCGTCGACGAAACGGAAGGCGTGCATGCCGGCCGACCGCGCCCCGGCGACGTTCTTCGCGGTGTCGTCGAGGAACACGCTGCTCTCGGGGCTTAGGCCGAAACGGCTCATCGCCAGTTCGTAGATGTCGGCGTTCGGCTTGTGCATCTTCTCCACGCCGGAGACGACGGTGCCCTGCAGCAGTTCGGCAAGCTGCGGGAACTTCTCGAATGCGAAATGGAACGTCTCATGGGACCAATTCGTCAATCCCCACACGCCATAGCCGGCCGCCTTCAGATCGCGCAGTAGCCGCTCCATGCCGGGCAGCATGCGTGGCAGCGCGTCGTCGTAATGCGCGATGTAATAACGGAAGATCCCGGCGACGCGTTCTCCCTGCTCGGCCACCACATCGGGCCATATCGAATCGAAGTCCTCCCCGGCGTCCATACGGTCCTCGTATCCGAAGAAGCCGCAGGGGTCGTCGTCGGCGCAGATGCGGTCGACGGTCGCGTCGTCGAATCTGCCTTCAAGGCATGCCCGTGTCCGCCAATCCAGCAACACTCCGCAGAAATCGAAAACGACGTCGGTGATGGTCGGAACTGCAACGGTCATCGGGAAACCCTTCTTGTAGCGTGCGTCTGTCTTCCGCCAGTGTACCGTACCCATGTTCGTGAAGGACGTTTTCGTCTTCGCGTGCGGCGTTTCCTGAAAGTCATTGGGGCGGAAAGGCTCGCTTGGGTTTTTGAAAAAGGCTAATCTAGACGTTTTCGGAGATTGTGATGATTGTCATGCCGACCATTTCGAACATACAATCAATCCGAAATTAAATCAACATGTTGTCTGAATAGACGGGTGTCCTAGTGGAAAGCATTAGGAAGGGGCCGACGATGGCATATATCGAAATGGTGCACAGCTTCAAGCGCTACCATATGGGCGACATCACAATCACCGCCAACAACGATGTGAGTTTCGGCATCGAACGCGGCGAGCTTGCGATCATTCTGGGATCATCCGGAGCCGGCAAATCGACGGTGCTCAACATCCTGGGCGGCATGGACACGAATTCCGAAGGCAAGGTCATCATCGACGGCGTCGACATCTCGGACTTCAACGCGAAGCAACTGACCGATTACCGGCGCAACAACATCGGATTCGTGTTTCAGTTCTACAATCTGGTGGCCAACCTCACCGCCAAGGAGAACGTGGAACTCGCCTCCGAACTCGTCAAGAACGCGGCCGATCCAGTGCAGACGCTGGTCGATGTGGGACTTGGCGGCCGCGGCCCAGCTGGCCACGGCGCAAGCGCAACTGGCCTCGGCCAACGCGTCGGTCGCCTCCGGACAGACGCAACTGCAGGCGGCACGGACGCAACTGGCTCAAGGACAGAACCAGCTCTCCGATTCATGGAACCAGCTGGCGAACGGCAAAACGCAGCTGGACGCGGCGCGAGAACAACTCGAAACAAGCAAAACCGTGCTCGACAAAGTCGGCGCGACGCTCGGCAAATGGGAACAGACCGGCATCACCGGCAAACTCTACGAACAAATACGCGGCAAATACGACATGGCGATCAACCAGTACAACGAAGCCTGCGCCGAATACAACAGACAGCTGAACGCCTACAATGCGGGACTGCAACAATACCAGAACGCCGTAGCGCGGCTCGACCAAGGTTCGCAGGCGTATCGGAGCAATGCGGACAATCTCGCACAGGCATCCAAACAGATAGCCGAAAAACAAAACGAGCTCGGCAAAGCGGTGTCGCAGGCCGGCAAGCAAGTCGCAGACGGCGTCACGCAGCTTATCCAAGGCCAGAGGGACATCGACAAGGCCGAAACGGAATACCAGAGCAAACTCGCCGAATTCAACGCGCAGAAGCCCGAAGCCGAACGCAAGATATCCGAAGCCGAACGGCAGATAACCCTCGCCGAGGAGAAGATCGACAATCTCACCGTCCCGGCCTATTCCGTCAGCGGCCGCCGCGAAGGCCTGACCTCGCAAGGCTACTGCGTGTACATGGTCATCGAAGGCATCGTGGCGAAACTGGCGGACATCTTCCCGATCTTCCTCTACTTCGTCGCGGCGCTCGTCACCTTCAGCACCATGGGACGCATGGTGGACGAGGAACGCACCAATTCCGGAACGTTGAAGGCGCTCGGCTACGGCAACGCGGATGTGATGCTCAAATTCATCGTATACGGATTCGCCGCATCCACCCTGGGCACATGCATCGGCGTGCTCGCCGGCCACACGCTGCTGCCGCTTATCGTCGCCCACGCATACAGCGCGGGATTCACCATGCCGGACATCATGCTCAAATTCCACCCCTGGATCACCATGGCCGCATTCGCACTTGCATGGATAAGCGCCGTCGTGCCGGCATGGCTGGCCGCGTCCAAGGAACTGCGCGAAAAACCGGCGAGCCTACTGCTGCCCAAGCCGCCGGCCAAAGGCTCGAAAATTCTTTTGGAACATTTCCCACCACTATGGAACCGTCTGAATTTCACACACAAAGTGACCGCCCGTAACATCTTCCGATACAAAACACGCATGTTCATGACGATCTTCGGCGTATGCGGAGCGGTATCCCTGCTGACGGCCGGCCTCGCCGTCCAATCCTCGATCGGACAGATAGGAAACCGACAGTTCGAGGAACTCATCCACTACGACCTGATCGTCGCCGAGGAATCCGACACCAACAGCGCGCAACGCGAGGAAATCGCCACGACGCTGAAGGGCAAAACCGTCCAATCCTCGACAGCGGTGCGCTACGAGGAACTGTCGAAAACCGCAGGCAAGGAGAACGATAAGCAGTCGATCACCCTGCTGTCCACCGACGACGCATACAACTTCAACGAATACCTGACATTACGCGACCGCAAAACACACCAACCACAGATACTGGTCAACAATGGCGCGGTAATCTCCGAACGGCTCGCCGAAATGCTCAACGTCTCGGTCGGCGACACCTTCACGGTAAACGACGAAAACGGCGCGCAACGCACCATCAAAGTCGCCGGCATCAGCGAAATGTACATCGGCCATTTCATATTCATGAACGCGCAATGCTACGAACACGTGTTCGGCGACCAGTACAGCACAAACGCATACATGGTCGGACTGAAAGACCACAGCAACGCCAACACGGAACGCCAAGGCGCCAAATTCATGAAACTGGCCGCCGTGCGCGGCGTCGTGCAGAACACGACGCAGAAGAACATGGTGTCCACAATCGTGGGATCGCTCAACCAGATCATGGAAGTGCTGATTCTCGTGGCCGTGCTGATGGCCGTGGTGATCCTCTACGACCTGACCAACCTCAACGTGTCGGAACGCATACGCGAGCTATCCACGATCAAAGTGCTCGGCTTCCACACCAGCGAGACCACGATGTACATCTACCGCGAAACGATCCTGCTGTCACTGCTGGGCATACTCGCCGGATACGGCTTCGGAGAATGGCTGCACCGATACATCATCACCGAAGTGCCACCCGACGAAGTCATGTTCGACCCCGCCATCAGCTGGATCGCATTGGCGGCCCCGGCCATCGTCGTGGCCGTGGTACTAGCCGTGCTCGGCTGGATCGTATACCGCCAGCTCGAAACGGTGGACATGCTCGAAGCATTGAAATCAGTGGAATGACCCTCCACGAAACGGTCAGCGGAGCAGCTCGCCAAAAGCCCGGGGAACAGCCGCGACGACATCACCGGCAACAATCGGATGCCCGATCGCGCTCGCCGGAGTCTTGCCCGCATGCCCATACAGATGCGGACGATGCCATCCGCGCTGCTCCGACCCGCTGGCCATCGCGCCGGCAAGCCCATGCATATACGCGGCGGCCGCGGCGACCTCCGGAACCAAAGCCGGATCGTCGGACAGCATGTCGTCCTGCTGCGCCAGCAACGCGCCCAACACGCCGGCCAACACATCGCCCGAACCGGCGGTGGCCATCCAGGCAGGCGCGCGCCCGGACAGGATGATCCGCGTGTTCCCATCTCCATCAGCTCCAACCACAATGGTGACCGCGCCCTTAAGCAGCACCGTGGCCCCCGTAAGCTCATGCGCGCGCAACGCCGCCCGCAATGGCCGGGCCTCCACCCACTGCCTGGAAACAACATCAGCCATATCGGCATCCAACCGATTCAGCAATGCGGCCAATTCGCCGGCATGCGGAGTGATAACGACCTGCGGCACAACATGGCACGGCAGCAAATCCAACGCGCCGGCATCAACCACAATGGGAGGCATGCCCTCCGCCCGCTCGTTCCGCGAGCCATCGCCATCCTCCAACGCGTAATGATCCAGCAGCGCGGCAATGGTCGCACGTTGCATGTCATCACCGGAAGCAACGTCACCCTCGGCGGGCACGCCGGATCCAACCACCCACGACTGCACCCGGCCCTTGCCCAACACAGCCTCCGGCAACACGGACAATATCATATCCTGCGCACGCTGTGGCCCCAGATAACGCACCATGCCCACATTCGCGCACGCCGCGGCCCTCGCCGACAACACGGCAGCACCCGGATACCGCGCCGAACCAGTCACCAAACCAACCACTCCACGCGAATACTTGCCATCCGCAAGAGACGGAAGACGAACCGAATCCGCCACAAAATCGCCATCCGTCATCTCGGCAAACGGAACAGCATCATCGACATCGAAACCGAAATCGACCAACGTGATCCGTCCGCAAGCATACGAAGCCGGCGGCACCATCGCACACGGCTTCATCGCACCGAACGTCACCGTCACATCCGCAGGAATATACGGCCCCGGCAACGAACCATCATCAACACCCACACCCGACGGCGCATCGACGGCCACCACCAACGGCAAATCAGCGGAAGGGTCATTGTTCGGCAACGCAGGCTTGTCCGGCAACACGCCATCCATACCCAAAGACGAAGCCAACGTGCCAGCGACACCACGCAACGCGCCGACCACGCCAATCCCCGTCATAGCATCAAGCACCACATGCGCACCCCGCGCACACTCGACCGCAGCCTGCAGCCGCTCACCAGCCTCACCCGCGGAAAAACCAGACGTGCACCCAGAAATATCAGCCGCCGGATCCAACACCAACACACGCCCACCCGCACGAACAAACGCCCTAAACGCATCCTCATGCAACGAACGGCCAACAGCAACCGCGGTAACCTGCGCACCCTCACGCGCCAACTCAGCCCCCGCATACAAGCCATCGCCACCATTGTCCCCAGCGCCAGCCAACACCGTGACCCGCGCATCCTCAACATCCAAATCCTCATCATCAAGCAACGACAACGTCACACGAGCCACCGCAGAAGCAGCCATACGCATCAACGGCACACCATCATCCAACAAAGGACGCTCCAACTGCCGGACAACATCGGCGGAATAGGAACTATACAACAACGTCTGCAAACGGTCGGCATCATCGGAGACATCCATGGAAAATCCTTTCCCTCGGCGTGGAACCACAAACACCACTTTAGTCGTATATTAAAAACAACAAACAAAAACGGCATGGACGCCAAACAAGAAAACGGAGCGGAACATGGCATACATCGAAATGAAAAACAGCACCAAGCTCTACCACATGGGATCCACCACCATCACCGCCAACGACAACGTCTCCTTCACCATCGAACAAGGCGAACTCGCCATCATCCTCGGCGCATCCGGCGCAGGCAAATCAACAGTGCTCAACATCCTAGGAGGCATGGACGCCAACACCTCAGGACAAGTAATCATCGACGGCAAAGACATCTCCAACTACACACCCAAACAACTCACCGCATACCGCCGCACCGACATCGGCTTCGTATTCCAGTTCTACAACCTCGTCGCCAACCTCACCGCACGCGAAAACGTAGAACTCGCCTCACAAATCGTTCCCGACGCACAAGACGCCCGACAGGCGCTCGCCGACGTAGGGCTTGCGGACCGCGTCGACAATTTTCCCGCGCAGTTGTCGGGCGGCGAGCAGCAGCGTGTGGCGATCGCTCGAGCGGTGGCGAAGAATCCGAAGATTCTGCTGTGTGACGAACCGACCGGCGCGCTTGACTACAACACCGGCAAGCAAGTGCTCCGCATTCTGCAGGACATGAGCCGCAAGAAGGGCGCGACAGTGGTGATCGTGACGCATAATTCTGCGATTGCGCCGATTGCGGACCGTGTAATTCGCATGCATGATGGACGTGTGTCATCGATTGAGGTCAACGAGCATCCGATGGATATCGAAGAGCTTGAATGGTGACGTTGCGACACGCTGTGATACGTATGATTTGCGTAAATGGCTGATTCGTGTAATATATGTGACTTGTGCACGGAAGCTAAGTCTTCCGGTGGGAACATTCCTGCGTAGCTCAGTTGGCAGAGCATCCGACTGTTAATCGGACGGTCACTGGTTCAAGCCCAGTCGCAGGAGCGCAGTTTCGGGTACTCCGGAACATATTCCTGCGTAGCTCAGTTGGCAGAGCATTCGACTGTTAATCGAACGGTCACTGGTTCAAGCCCAGTCGCAGGAGCTTTTTAGCCCTTGGTTTTCCAAGGGCTTTTTTGTTTCCATAAGAACTTTTCGCTGCTATTCCAACGAATCGAGCACGTCGTCAATGAGTGTGCGGTCGTGTGCCGCATCAGCCTTGAGTCGAGGGAAGCGACGTATGACGTTGTCGGGACTTGCGTTGGCCGCACGTGCCACATTCGATTTTGACTCGCCATGCGCCACGGCGATTTCCGCGAGCCGATCCACTAGCGAATCCGAAACCTGCCGTATTTGCTCGCCAACCCATAACTGGGACAATTCGGGTGAAAGCGTGTAATCGTCCTGCAGCTCGCTTGAAGCCTCCTGAATGGCGGCCCATAGCACCATGAATGGCTTGCGGTAGTAGGCGATGCGTTCCTCGGACGGCTCGCTCTCCAACTGCTGCAATGCCTTGCGTTGCGTAGTGTTGTCACTCATGCGTCCCATCGTATGCCACGTTCGGTGGCGTTTTGGCATGTCATGGCGCGACACGCCCGGCATCTGTGGATAAGTGTTGTTCTCCGACCACAAGGTCGTTCCAAGTCGACGGGCGGTCTTCGAACGTGCCATGATATCGATTCCCCGATAGAGACGCGGACCACAGGAGGCCTCATGAACAAATGGGAATACCGTCGTCGTGTTCGACACAATAAGATGTCCGATGACATTGACAAGCGCAACCGGCACCGGTGCGCCGCGGCGATGGCCGTATGCGTATTGGCGAATATCGCGTTCACGATATGCTGCGCGCAACCTACGGCGTCGGCATACGCGCAATCGGCTGATGACGTGGCGCATGAAGTCGCACAAGCGGCATGCCGCACATCAATGCAGTGGCCTTTGGAGCACGCGCAAGTAATCGGCGAATATGATGCGCCGGCTAAACAATGGTTGCCTGGGCATCGCGGTTTGGATTTGCGTGCACGGCCGCAAGACGCCATCATCGCGCCCGCGGATGGTGTGGTCGCCTTCAGTGGCAAAGTGGCGGGCAAATCCGTGGTAACGCTTCGCCACGGTGCGGAAACGGGAAGCCTGACGTCGACGTTTGAACCCGCGGTCACTACGCGACCGGTCGGGGCCGTCATCGCCAAGGGGGAGCGTTTCGCTCGTGTTGAAGGTGGCTCGGAACATTGCGCCGATGGATGCCTGCATTGGGGCCTCAAGAGCGGAGGACGTGATTATGCGGATCCGTCGGGCAGAGTGAGGTCGATGCGGGTTGAACTGAAACCGTTGTAACGGCCATATCCACGGGTGTTGTCGTTGTCCTGGGGTCGTGGCCTTAAAGAAAAAGTGCGGTATTCCGGCTATAATGCTGTCTGTACATTAGATTTCGAGGAGCGAGAAGCTTATGATCAAGGAATACACGCGCCCTTTGGAACAGGGAATTGACTCGGACAAAAACATCTTCTCAGTACTTGAGGAGCGTGTGGAACGCACTCCTGACGACAATCTTGTCGAATACAAGAACGCTCAGGGCGAATGGGCGGCGTTCACCGCTGCGGAGTTCAAAAACAAGGTCGTCGCCCTCGCCAAAGGACTTATCGCTCGTGGCGTAATGCCTGGAGATTCGGTATCCATTATCGCGCATACCTGCTGGCAGTGGACCGCGCTTGATGTGGCCATCATGTCCATCGGCGCCCTTACCGTTCCGGTCTATGAAACGAATTCGCCGGCGCAGGTGAAGATGATTTTCAATGATGCCAATGTCAAGATGGCGTTCGCTGAGGATGATTTCCAGCGCGACAAAATCGAATCCGTCCGTGATCAGTGCCCGGATCTTGGCGACGTGTACGTCATCGGACTTGGTGCAATTGACACGATCATCGAATACGGCCGCGCGGTCTCCGACGCCGAATTCCTTGAACGTGAACAAACGGTCAAAGGCTCCGATCTAGCCACCATCGTATATACGTCGGGATCCACTGGCACCCCGAAGGGCGTTGAACTGACGCATGCCAATTTCGTGTTCATCACCTATTCCGGCGTCAACTCCATGCCGGACATCGCCATGAAACCGAATCGTCGACTGCTGCTGTTCCTGCCGCTCGCCCATGTATTCGCCCGATACATGCAGTTCTTCTGCTTTGCCGGAAACGTTTCACTCGGTCTGTCCAGCAATCTGAAGACCATTCTCGCCGATTTCAAGGCGTTCAAACCGACGTTCATCCTCGCCGTGCCGCGGATTTTCGAAAAGATCTACAATGCGGCCTCGCAGAAGGCCGGAGCCGGTTTCAAGGGACGTGTTTTCGCTGACGCCACCCAGACGGCATACGATTGGTCGCATGCTCAGCAGTCCGGTGGGAGCATTCCACTCGCGCTGAACGCAAAACATGCCCTGTACAACAAGCTGGTGTATTCGTCAATCATGGAAGTGTTCGGCGGCCACGTCGAGTATGCGGTCTCCGGCGGAGCGCCGCTTGATTCCTCTATCGCGCATTTCTTCAACGGTGTCGGTCTGCCGCTATTGGAAGGCTACGGCATGACCGAAACGTGCGCCCCCTCGAGCGTCAATCCGACCGAAGGCTACAAGATCGGCACCATCGGCTTGCCTCTGCAAGGCGTGACCATGGGGGTCGACGAAGAAGGGGAGCTGTGCATAAAGAGCCCTGCCGTATGCGCCGGATACCACAACAATCCTGACGTTACCAAGCAGCAAATTGTCGATGGATGGCTGCATACCGGTGATCTCGGCTCCATTGATGATGACGGCTTCGTTTCCATCGTCGGGCGTAAGAAGGATCTCATCATCACCGCAGGCGGCAAGAACGTCTCCCCATGCGAGATGGAAGCATCCATCATGACTTCGCCGGTGGTGAGCCAATGCGTCATGATCGGCGATCGCAAGCCATTCATCGCCGCAATCATCTCCCTTGATTTGGCGGAGACGAACCTATGGCTGGAATCCAAGGGAGCGGAACAGGTCGCTGATTTGGATGAAGCCTCGAAGAACCCCATTGTGCGTGCGGAAGTGGAGCGTGCCGTCAACAAAGCCAATGAGCTCGCCTCACGTGCCGAATCAATCCGCAAGTTCGAAATCGTTCCCGACGAGTTCACTGAGGAGAACGGTTTGGTCACGCCGAGCATGAAGGCCCGCAGGCAGGCAGTGGTTGAACATTACCGGACGTTGATCGACAAGGTCCTCTACGTGCCGAGGAAGCCGGCGGCTCACGCCGAATGATGTTCGAAATATGGTGGGGGCCGGTGACATCCGAGTGATGCCATCGGCCCCCACCATATCCGGAAGAATCCCGGAAGAATCATAGGCCCGCATCCGCCAGCGAAATGTAGCCGGGTTCAATCAGCGTTTTCTTGAGATTGTCGGCGCTGATCGCCAATGTCTCCTCATGGATGGTCGTAATTTTCTTCCCCTCGACCGTTGCGGAACGGATGAAACCGAGTTTGGAAAGTTTGCCCGAAGTGTTCAGTCGCACGCATGTCTGCGCGATGTCATCGGCCAACGCCTTGCGGTTCTCCATGGCGGTCATCCATTGCTTGCCGTTGACGATGTTCGGCATGGAACTGATATAGGCCCCATAGCCGGTGATTATCGGCCATTTTGCGTTTTCCTTGTTATCGGAATCGCTGTCGTCATCCGATGACGACGTCTTCGCAGGGTCAGGCACTGCCTGCCGTTTCAGGTCTTTTTTGCCCGTGATGCTGTCCACGATGCCGGAAATTGAGATGGAAGGGTTGATATCGGCTGAGGAACCTGTGTAGCCGAGTTTGTCCAACTCGTCGGCGATGTTCTTCGCCACATAGTCGTTGCAGGAGATGACGCCATCAAGGTGGACAGGGTGCGAATCGTCCTTGTCCGCGTCGAGACGTTCGGCAAGCACCGATTTGATTTGTTCGGCTTTTGACGAATCGAATGCCACGGACCGCCAGTCATCCTTGGTGGTCGAAGCGGTGAGCGTCTCGGAAGGAGATGCCGCTTTGCCGTCCTTGAAATACGGTTCGAGCACTTTCCAGATGCCTTTGAACATGTTCTGGGCGAAGGACGTGTCCGTTTTGGCATCATGTCCGTCGGCCGCGTCGTAGGGGAGTAGTACCTCGATTTGCTTGGGGGCATCGGACGATGCCTTGTCGAGCTCGAGCTTGTTGACGAGCTCTTTGGCTTGCAGTTCTCCAATCTGCTCGGCCGTGGTCATCGGCACGTACACGTCCGGCGCATACCCTTGAAGCGTATTGGAGATCAGAACGACCTTCATTCCTTCATTCTGCGCAAGCTGCAACGCCGAAACCAGCCGTTGCGCTGATTGCGCATAATCCTGTTCGTCCTCATCCGACGCGTCGGAGTTCCACGTGATATCATGCCGTGCATAGTCGCCGTATTGCCTGTCGGATTCCGGCATCTCGGCGACAGGCGCCACCACCAAGGTGGTTTTGGCTTTCGTGGACGAATGCTCGGTTCCGTTGATGTGATTCACCACATAGTCTTGGACGCTTTGACTTTGTTTGTCGAGGTTCGAAGCGGTTTTCATGGTGATGTCGCCGCTTTTGACACCGGTCCGTTTCAACGAGGACACGATTTCGGGAACGAGTTTTTCCCATTTGCTCAATGGCGTCTGTTGAGAGATGGTGATGCTGTCTGTCGGAGCGAAAATCGCCACATTGCCGGCATCGGCTGTTGCGCTGGATTGTGATGACGGCTGTTGCTGCGATTGCGAATCACCGTTGGGCGAGCAGGCCCCCATGGCTGTTGCCATGCAGACCGATGCCAGCAGAGCGAGCAGACGTTTCGCCGGGATTGTGCGATGCAGAATCATGCCATGTCCTTTGCGGAAGAATAGACGTTCCTTATACTGACCATCGATTGTAATATCCGGACGTCAAAAAGCCCGTACGCGTGTGTGATTGCGCATACGGGCTTTCGACAGCTCAGATAGATTACTCTGCCAGAGCCTTTGCCAGATTCTCGTCGAGGGCGTTCATGAAACCCTCGGTATCGAGCCAAGGCTGGTCCGGTCCGATGAGCATGGCCAGATCCTTGGTCATCTGTCCGCCTTCGACGGTGGAGATGATGACTTTCTCCAAAGTTTCGGCGAAATGCTTGACTTCCGGAGTGTTGTCAAGGTCGGCGCGATGCTTCAGACCGCCGGTCCATGCGAAGATGGAGGCGATCGGATTGGTCGAGGTCTTTTCACCCTTCTGCCAACGGCGATAATGGCGGGTCACGGTGCCGTGCGCGGCTTCGGCTTCGACGGTCTGCCCGTCGGGAGTCATCAGCACGGAGGTCATTAGGCCAAGGGAGCCGAATCCCTGTGCGACGGAATCCGACTGCACGTCGCCATCGTAGTTCTTGCAAGCCCAGATATAGCCGCCATGCCACTTGAGGGAGCTTGCCACCATGTCATCAATGAGTCGGTGCTCGTAGGTCAGGCCAGCCGCCTCGTACTTGTCCTTGTATTCGTTTTCGAACACCTCGGCGAACGTATCCTTGAACTGGCCGTCGTACGCCTTGAGAATCGTGTTCTTGGTGGACAGGTACACCGGATAGCCGCGCATCAGACCATAGTTGAAGCAGGCGCGTGCGAAACCTCGGATGGAATCGTTCACGTTGTATTGCACCTGGGCAACTCCGCCGTCAGGGCCATAATTGTAAACGACGTGCTCAATCGGCTCGGAGCCGTCTTCCGGAGTGAAGGTTACGGTGAGGGTGCCGGCTCCCGGAACCTTGAAATCAGTGGCTTTGTACTGGTCTCCGAAGGCGTGACGTGCCACGACGATCGGCTTGGTCCATCCCGGGACCAGGCGAGGCACATTGCTCATGACGATCGGCTCGCGGAAGATGGTGCCGCCGAGAATGTTGCGGATGGTACCATTGGGGGATTTCCACATCTTCTTGAGGCCGAACTCCTTGACGCGCGCCTCGTCCGGGGTGATGGTGGCGCATTTGACGCCGACATGTTCGCGCTGGATGGCCTTCGCCGCGTCGACGGTCACCTGATCGTCGGTGGCGTCGCGGTTTTCGATGCCCAGATCGTAATAATCCAAATCCACGTCGAGGTACGGCAGGATCAGACGGTTCTTGATGTCTTTCCAGATGACACGGGTCATCTCGTCGCCGTCGAGTTCGACGACTTTGCCTTCGACCTTGATTTTGGCCATGGTTTGTCCTCCCTGTCGGAATTGAAGGTGATGGGTTCCGTCTTATTACATGTGTGTTAATTCCGTATGGAAATGTCCAAAACCGTGGGGACACGCGCGAAGGCACTGTCATAGCTGAGCATTAGCCTTGAAACCATGTCTCAGGAAATTGAAATCGGTTTGGGCAAGAAGGGCCGTCTGGCCTATTCGCTGGACGATGTCTCCATCGTTCCCTCCCGTCGTACCCGTGATCCTCAGGATGTGTCCACCTCTTGGCAGGTCGACGCCTATGAATTCGACGTGCCGGTCATCGGCGCCCCGATGGATTCCGTGACCAGCCCGGCCACGGCCATCGCCATGGGCAAGATGGGCGCGCTTGGCGTGCTTGACCTAGAAGGATTGTGGACCCGCTATGACGATCCCCAGCCGCTGCTGGACGAAATCGCGCAGCTGCCTGCGGACAAGGCCACCGAACGCATCCAGCAGATTTACGCTGAGCCGATCAAGCCGGAACTCATCGTCGAACGTCTGCATGAGATTCGTGATGCCGGCGTCACCGTAGCCGGCGCGCTGTCTCCGCAGCGTACGCAGGATTATTATTCCACCGTGCTTGAGGCCGGTGTCGATCTGTTTGTCATTCGTGGCACCGTGGTGTCGGCGGAGCATGTCTCCAAGGACCATGAGCCCCTGAACCTTAAGAAATTCATCTATGACCTGGATGTCCCCGTCATTGTTGGCGGCGCGGCCAACTACACGGCTGCGTTGCATTTGATGCGCACGGGAGCCGCTGGCGTGCTTGTCGGCTTCGGTGGCGGTGCGGTATCCGCCAACCGCAACACGATTGGAGTGCACGCGCCGATGGCCACAGCCATCGCCGATGTCGCCGAGGCCCGCCGCGATTACATGGACGAATCGGGCGGACGCTATGTGCAGGTGATTGCCGACGGCGGTATGGGTGATTCCGGCAGCTTCGTCAAGGCATTCGCGCTGGGCGCCGATGCGGTGATGCTGGGCTCGCCTCTGGCACGCGCCTCCGAGGCTCCTGGCAAAGGCATGCATTGGGGCGCCGAGGCCCGCCACCAGACGTTGCCGCGCGGATTCCGCACTAACGTGGGCACCGTAGGTTCCTTGCAGGAGGTCATGTTCGGCCCGAGCCATAACGCCGACGGAACCACCAATTTTGTTGGGGCGCTTCGCAGAGCCATGGCCACGACCGGTTATGTCGATTTGAAGAGCTTCCAACGTTGTCCGGTTACGGTCGCTTCGAGCCACTGATCAGATAGCTTCGTCCTGTGGATAAAAAAAGTTATCCACAATCCCTCCGTCGACTTGACGGGGGGATTGTCTTTATGTATTAATGTTTTTGGTCCTTCTCAGTGAAGAGAGTTGGATGACATTAAACAGGTAAAGAAATGAGGGATCCATGGCAATGGACGACTTATCCGACGATGGCGTTTCACCTCCGGAATGGCAGTCCGGCTCTGAGCGGGAGCCGGAAGACGACAAGGAGATAGAAGGCAATGAGCCTGACGAAATCCCACCGTCAGACCCTGATTCGTATGTCGGTCTTAAAGAAGCGGAAAACAATGGCCAATGGCTGCAGTGCATAGGAAAATCCGTCGAGAAGCTTCCTTCATATGATGGGTTTTTGGAAACACAATTATCCGGCATGCGGGTGCCCTTCCATGTTATCCGGTCCGATTCCACACCGTGGGACGCGAAGCAAGCCTATTCCTTGGCGTTATTGGGCGCGCGCATGTCGTGCGATGCCATCGACATCTTCCGTGGTCGGCAAAAGCCGGCGCATGTAGAGCGTATTCTAACGGAGGACTGTATGCGTAGGCTTAAAATCGCAGCTTCCATAATAGGCCATTATATGAAGGAAGACGCAAATCTATATGCCAAGATTGGTCTGCTTCCCATCAACGTGTCCGCCATTAACGGCTGGTTGACTTCGACCACGAAATTCGAATGTGCGGCTTTGCTCAACATCGGCGAAACGCGGTTGAGATGCAACACCGCATTCAGGCTCAAAGGCTCCACGTGGAAGTGCGTCTTGGCTGATTTCGGGTGATCGCATTGATGCGATGATACGGTAGGAATCTGCAAAAGCCCTTGGCGTCGATGTTCGCAGTCGATGCCAAGGGTTTTCAGCGTGCCTTAAGCATACGGGAACTACTATAGAGAACCATGTTGAGAGAATTTGTACCAGAGCCGGCCTACAGCACCACGGATGATGACACGGTATATGCGTTGCTGTCGCGTCGTGCGCAGAAGAATCCGGATGATCTTATCGCACAATGGCAGGATGATGAGACTCGGCAATGGCATGATGTGACGGCAGGCCAGATGCTCGCTCGTGTGCGCGCCGTGGCGAAGGGCCTTATCGGTCTTGGAGTCAAGGCCGGAAGCATGGTGGTCATTTACTCTCCCACCTGTTACGAGTGGGGTGTGGTCGATTTCGCATGCGCGGCCATCGGCGCGGTAAGCGTTCCGATTTATGAAACCGATTCGGCCAAGCAGGCCGCTTCCATCGTGGAAGAGGTGGAGCCGGTTATTGCCTTCGCTGGAGATTCCGTCCACACGCAGACGCTCGAACAGATTCGTGACATGCATGAAGGGCTGCGTTACGTGTTCAATTTCAAAGCGGACGGTCTTGACGCAGTCGCCGATTTCGGAGAGGGCGTCGATGACGATACCCTTGATCAGGTCATTGCCCGGATCAAGGCGGACGACATGCTCACCATCGTTTACACATCGGGCTCCACGGGACGTCCGAAGGGTGCGATGCTGTCCCATCGCAACTTCACGCATATCGTGCTCAATGGCTACATCATTCTTGACGAGATGCTGTACCAGCCCAACAGGTTGATGCTGTTCCTGCCGTTGGCGCACTGCTTCGCCCGCTATATCCAATACGTGGCGATTGGCGGACAAGGCGTGGTCGGCTATCTGCCTGGAGCCAAGCATCTGCTCGCCGATCTGCGCAGTTTCAAACCGACGTATTTGCTTGGCGTGCCACGTGTGTTCGAAAAAGTGTACAACGCTGCCTCGCAGAAGGCCGGTGCGGGTATTCGCGGCAGGGTCTTCGCCAAGGCGTTCGATCATTTCGTGCAATGGTCCAAGGACGAGCAGGACGGGGGACATCATTCGATGGTGGCCCGAGCCGAGCATTCCTTCTTCATGTCCGTCGTCGGCAAGTCCATTCGTTCCGCGCTTGGTCCGAACCTGAAATATCTGGCATGCGGCGGCGCCCCGCTGAACGTCGACCTTGCCCACTTCTTCAATGGCATGGATGGCATCACGTTCATTCAGGGGTACGGTATGACGGAAACCGCGGCTCCGATGATCGTCAACTGGCAAAATGCGAATCGCGTCGGTTCCGTTGGTAAGCCCGGGCCGGGTATGGGTGTGCGCACCGATGATGATGGCGAGCTGCAGGTCATGGGCCCCAATGTTTTTCTTGGCTACTACAAGAATCCTGAGAAGACCGCTGAAGTCAAAATGCCTGATGGTTGGCTGAGGACCGGCGATCTGGGGGCCATCGACGATGATGGATTCGTGTATATCACCGGCCGCAAGAAGGACATCATCATCACAGCCGGAGGCAAGAACGTCAGCCCCGCCCCGATGGAGGACATCATCGACACCTGTCCTATCGTGTCCCATGCTGTGGTCATTGGCGATGGCAAGCCGTTCATCAGCGCTTTGATTGAACTGGATTCTGATATGACTCGTTCTTGGCTTTCCCAGCAGGGTCTTGATGCCGATATGTCCATGAAGCAGGTAGCGGAAAACGATGCCGTGCGCGCTTTCGTGCAGCAGTATGTCGAAAAGGCCAACGCGAACGTTTCCCGTGCGGAATCCGTACGAAAATTCGAGATTCTCGATGAGGAATTCAACCAACAGGACGGCACCTTGACGGCAAGCCTGAAAGTTGTTCGTCCCAAGGTGCTGCAGCGCTACGCAGACGTCATCGAAAACGTGATTTACGCGCCAAAACCCTCCAACAGGCCGTTGCCGAAGACCGTCCAGATTCTCGACCGCACCACCGAAACCGTCAAGCAGGCGTCGGAAAGCATGCGGCAGGCTTCTGAATCCGTCAGCCCGAAGGTTCGGCAGGCATTTGATACCATGCAGGAGAGAATCAAGAAGCAGTCCGATGAACCGGATGACGAGACGGCACCGTCCGTCGAGCCTTCCGCAACCAAGAACAACGAGGAGCGTTAATTTTGGCAATCCGTGAGATTCGAGTCGTACCTGATCCAGTGCTGCGCACCCCATGCGATCCCATCAAGGAGATCACGCCCGCGGTGCGCCATCTGGTGCAGGATTTGTTGGATACCGTTGATGACCCGGGACGCGCCGGGTTGTCCGCCAACCAAATCGGTGTGAGTCTGCGTGCGTTTTCCTACAATATCGACGGCAAAATCGGCTATGTGCTTAACCCGGTGTTGGAGGAGACCAGCGGAGAGCAATATGGCGATGAAGGCTGCCTTTCCGTTCCAGGATTGTGGTACAAGACTCGTCGCGCCGATTATGCTCGCGTGCGGGGCATTGATCTGGACGGCAAGCCGGTAGTGTTGGAAGGCCATGGCATCATGGGCCGCATGCTGCAGCACGAGACTGATCATTTGGACGGTCACGTCTATCTTGATCGTCTGGAAAAGGAAGAACGCCGCGAGGCGATGCGTTACATGCGCACCCATCGCAAGTGATCGAAACAGCGAACGACGATTCAACCATGGGGCCACGTCAGAAAGACGTGGCCCCATGGTATTTTTAGTATTTGTGCGCCAATTTGGTGAGAAGCGCTGCCGCGAGTGCTTCAAACCGCCCAATTATTGTCAACCGGTGCGCAACCAATTCGCGTCATGCTCGCGACGACCTGTGTCGGTCGGCTGATGCCTGCAAGGCATTGGCTGCACGCAGGAACGCATGACCAGGCAAGAACCGACAAAGAAAGAGGTAGCAATACCATGGCTCAGATCACTATGAGCGACATGCTGAAGGCAGGCCTGCACTTCGGCCACCAGACCCGTCGTTGGAACCCGAAGATGAAGCAGTTCATCCTCACCCAGCGCAACGGCATCCACATCATCAACCTGTTCAAGTCGCTCGACATGATCGACAAGGCCTACGACTTCATCAAGGCCACTGTTGCCCACAACGGCACCGTGCTGTTCGTCGGCACCAAGAAGCAGGCTCAGGAAGCTGTTTCCGCTCAGGCCACCCGCGTGAACATGCCGTATGTCTCCGAGCGTTGGCTCGGCGGCATGTTGACCAACTTCCAGACCGTGTCCAAGCGCGTCTCCCGCCTCAAGGAACTTGAGGAAATGGACTTCACCGACGTGCACGGCTCCGGTCTGACCAAGAAGGAGCTGCTGCTCCTCGAGCGTGAGAAGGACAAGCTGGCTAAGCAGCTGGGCGGTATCCGCAACATGAACCGCACCCCGTCCGCCATGTTCGTGGTCGATGTGAACAAGGAAGCTCTGGCCGTCGAGGAAGCCCACAAGCTGGGCATTCCGGTTGTCGCCATCGTCGACACCAACGCCGATCCGGAATCCGTTGAGTATCCGATCGCCGCCAACGATGACGCCATCCGCGGCATCGAACTGCTGACCAGCCTCATGGCTGACGCAGTGGCCGAAGGTCTGCTGGAGCGTTCCGGCAAGGCCGCCAAGGCCGAAGGCGAAGCCGAGCAGCCGATGGCTGCTTGGGAAAAGGAGCTCCTCACCGAGGGCGCTCCGGCAGCTGAAGCCCCGGCTGAGGCTGAAGGCGAAACCAAGGCCGAGTGAGACCATGCTCTATGATGGGAGGTGCTATGCCTCCCATCATCGGGGCATCACCAAATTTTCAGAGGAGACAAATCAATGGCAGCAATCACTGCAGCTCTGATCAAGCAGGTGCGCGAGGAAACCGGCGCCGGCATGATGGACGTCAAGAAGGCCCTGACCGAAGCCGAAGGCGATGTGGCTCGCGCCAAGGAAATCATCCGCGCCAAGGGCATCCAGGCCGCTGGCAAGCGTGAAGGCCGCAAGGCTCAGGAAGGCACCATCGCCTCCACCGTTGTCGAATCCGCCAACGGCCAGACCGGCTATGCGGTCGAGCTGAACTCCGAGACCGACTTCGTGGCCAAGACCCCGAAGTTCGTGGAATTCGCCGGCAGCGTGCTCGATGACGCCGTCAAGGCCGAAGCATCCTCCGTGGATGAGGTTCTGGCAGCAGCCTCCGGTGACACCACCGTGAAGGAAGCCGTCGAGGAAGCCGCTGCTCTGTTCGGTGAGCACGTCAAGGTAGGCCAGTTCGCCAAGGTCGAGGGCCCGCATGTCGAGGTCTACGCCCACAAGAAGTCCGCTGAGATGCCGCCGAGCATCGTGGCCATGATTGCCACCGATGAAGCCGGCGCTGCTGTGGCTCATGAGGCCGCTCTGCAGATTTCCGCGATGGGCGCCCAGTGGCTGACCCGCGAGGATGTTCCGGCTGATGTGCTGGAATCCGAGCGTCGCGTGGCCACCGAGAAGACCACGGAGGAGCTCAAGAGCAAGGGCAAGCCGGAGGCCGTGATCGAGAAGATCGCTCCGAAGATCGTGGAAGGCCGTCTCGGCGCATTCTACAAGGAGACCGTGCTGCTTGAGCAGGCGTACGTCAAGGATCCGTCCAAGACCGTCGGCGACCTGTTCAAGGAAGTCGGGGGAACCGCGCTTTCCTTCGCTCGTGTGGAGGTCGGCAAGGGCGACGCCGAGTGAATCTGATGTGAATTGAGCTCACGCTTTCGAACGTGGGCTTGGCATATCTCCAATGTCCGCAATCCAACAGGATTGCGGACATTTTTTTGCACTAAACCCCATCGTGTTTTGGTGTCTGTGTTTGCCGATAGTCTTGAAAACGGTAAATTTCATGGGTTTTCGGGTAAGAAAGGCATTTCATGACTGGCGAAAACACTGGCGACAATCCCCGCAGGGTACTGCTCAAGCTGTCCGGAGAGGCATTCGGCGGAGGCAAAGTCGGCATCGACACCACCGTCGTTCGTCGTATTGCGGAGGAAATCGTTCCCGCGGTCAAGCAAGGTGTGCAGGTCGCCATCGTTGTTGGTGGCGGCAACTTCTTCCGTGGCGCCGAACTGCAGCAGGCCGGCATCGATCGTTCCCGCGGCGACTATATGGGCATGCTGGGAACGGTGATGAACTGCCTCGCTCTGCAGGATTTCCTCGAGCAGGAGGGACAGGCCACGCGCGTGCAAACCGCTATCACCATGGGACAGGTCGCCGAGCCGTATATTCCGCTTAAGGCCATTCGTCATCTGGAAAAGGGACGCGTGGTGATTTTCGGCGCCGGAGCAGGCATGCCGTATTTCTCCACTGACACCGTGTCCATCCAGCGTTCTCTGGAAATCCACTGCGATGAGGTGCTGATGGGCAAGAACGGCGTGGACGGCGTATACACTGCCGATCCGCGCAAAGACGAGAACGCCAAGCGCTTCGCCACGCTGAGCTATAACCGTGCATTGGTCGACAATCTTGCGGTCATGGATGCTGCGGCGCTTTCCATGGCGCGGGACAACAAGCAGCGCATCCGCGTCTTCGGACTCGAGGGCACCGGCAATGTGACCCAGGCTTTGCTGGGCGAGGAGATCGGCACCATGGTTTCCACCGCGGAATCCACCCTCGCCGAGTGACGACATTCAAAGCCGAATATCGATTAAACCAACAATATTAAAGGAGCAAACAATGGCAACTATCGTCGATCAGGCCAAGGCGCAGATGGCCAAGTCCGTGGAATCCACCAAGGAGAACTTCTCCGGTATTCGCACCGGTCGTGCGAATCCGGCGCTGCTTAACGGCATCACCGTTGACTATTACGGCGCACCGACCCCGCTGAAGGCCGTTGCCACCATCGGTGTTCCGGAGCCGCGCACCTTGGCGGTCACTCCTTTCGATGCGTCCCAGGCCAACGCCGTGGAGAAGGCGCTTCGTGATTCCGATCTCGGAGCCAGCCCCCGTCGCGATGGCAACGTCATTCGCCTGACCATGCCGGAGCTGACCGAAGAGCGTCGCAAGGAATACGTCAAGATTGCCAAGGGCAAGGCTGAAGACGGCAAGGTCGCGGTGCGCAACATTCGTCGCAAGGCCAAGGAATCCCTTGACAAGGCCATCAAAGACGGCGACATGGGCGAGGACGAAGGCGATCGTCTGCTCAAGGAACTCGACAAGGTCACCAAGCAGACCACCGACGAGCTTGACGCTCTGCTGGAAACCAAGCAGAAGGAGATCATGGAGGTCTGATTCCTTCGAATCTCCATAATCATCAATCGACGCACGGTACCACAGGAGAGACCACGATGGAAAAACAGGAGCAACGCGAAAAAGAAGCCGAAGAGGCCATTAACGCCATCAACAAGAAAACCGGACGCAACATGCCGCAGGCCATCGCCACGGCGGTCGTCCTGATCGCCATCATCTTGGCATGCCTGTTGATCAGCGTTGATTTGTTCGTCTATCTTGTCGTGCTGTTCATGGCGCTCGCATTGTGGGAGCTGCGCGTCGATTTCGCCACCGCGGGATTGCATATTCCCGTGGTGGCGCTGTGGGCATGTTCCGCGGTGACTTTGCTGGCCACCTACTACAGCAAGCATCATATTGTGGCTATGACGGTCTGTGTACTGGCCTCCTTGCTGCTTGTAGCGATCGCCGCAAGTGCCAAGGTGACGTTCGGCAGTCGGCTTTCCCTGGCCGTGGCGGACAAACTGTCGCACACCGATGCAGGTGCTCGTCTCGAATCGTCGTTCAATCATGAACAGGGTGAAGTGCGCCACAGCCGACTGAGCCATGTGGCAGTCTCCATGTTCACCGTTCTGTACATTCCGCTGCTTGCCTCCTGCCTGATCATGCTGTTGACGTTCAACGGTCATCCGGTGGCACATGCCATCATGCTTGTCTTCATGCCCGCGCTGAGTGACACCGGTGGTCTGTTTGCAGGTGCATGGCTTGGCAAACATAAACTCAGTCCCCGTATCTCACCGAAGAAATCATGGGAGGGCCTGGCAGGATCCATCTTGTTCGCCATGGCCGGTTCTTTTGTGGTGATGTTTTGCACTTACGAGCCATCCGTTTGGACGGTTCGATGGTGGGTGCCTATTGTCGCTGGTTTCATGATCGGTATAGCCGGAACCTTCGGCGACCTATGCGCTTCCATGCTGAAGCGTGACATTGGTATTAAGGATATGGGCCATCTGCTTAAAGGTCATGGCGGAGTGATGGATCGTGTCGACTCCATCCTCCTGTGCGCTCCTTTCGTGTGCGTGCTCCTGTGGGCCACCGGAATGTGAGAAAGGGCCAATAACCGTGAATTCCATGAATGATCAGCCGGAAACAGGCATCACTCCTGGAGGCACTTCGGGCGCCTTCCGGGATGTGCTGTCGAAAGACCATGCCCGCCGTGGCAAGCCGCCACTGCATTTCGCCGATATGTCCGAAGAGGAACGTATCGGTAAGGCCAAGGAACTTGGATTGCCGAAATTCAGGGTCAAACAGCTGGCTAATCATTACTATGGCCATTTTGATGTCAATGCGGAAGAATTTTCCGATTTTCCGGCGGCAAGACGCTCCGACGCGGCTGAAGCTTTCTTCCCGGAACTCATCCATGAGGTGACACGCCAAGTCGCCGATGGAGGCACCACCATCAAAACGTTGTGGCGCCTGTTTGATGGGTCGCTGATCGAATCCGTATTGATGCGTTATCCCACCAGAACCACGCTTTGCATTTCCAGCCAGGTCGGCTGCGGCATGGGTTGCCCATTCTGCGCCACTGGACAACTGGGACTGACCAGGAACATGTCCGCAGGCGAAATCGTTGAGCAGGTTCGTGTGGCCGCGAAGGCCATGCGTGACGGTGAAGTGGCCGGAGGCTCCGGACGACTGAGCAACATCGTGTTCATGGGCATGGGCGAACCAATGGGCAACTATAAATCCGTCTTGAGCGCAGTCCGACAAATTAGTTCCATGCCTCCCGAAGGCTTCGGCATCTCCGCACGTAACATCACGGTTTCCACCGTTGGCGTGGTGCCTGGCATCAGGAAACTGGCCGAAGAAGGCATCCCAGTACGTCTCGCAGTATCCCTGCACGCGCCGAGCGATGAATTGCGCGATGAACTTGTGCCCATGAACAAGCGTTTCAACACCAAACAGGTGCTCGACGCTGCGCATGATTATTATCTGGCTTCCAAACGGCGAGTCAGCATCGAATACGCCTTGATGCGCGGCATCAACGACCAGGCGGAACATGCCAAATTGCTGGCGAAGCGTCTGAACCACTATGGAGATGATTGGGCGCATGTCAATCCGATTCCGCTCAATCCGATCGAGGGATCGAAGTGGACCGCGTCCAAACCAGAAGACGAGCGTAGATTCCTTGAGATTCTCCATAACGCTGGCATCACAGCCACGCTGCGTGATACCAGAGGACAGGACATTGATGGCGCATGCGGACAGCTTGCAGCCAAAGAACGTGACTGATTCCTCCGAAAGGCCCGGTTCTGTCCGCTACTCGGAATCCGCATGAACCGACGTAACGTATTGCGGTTACTCTTGCAATCATTGCAACCGTTATGCGTGAAGGAGTAGAGCAGCATGTCACTGGCGGTCCGAGTCATTCCATGTCTTGATGTCGATGCGGGACGAGTGGTCAAAGGCGTGCATTTCGAGAATCTTCGCGATGCAGGAGACCCGGTCGAACTCGCCGCGGAATACTACCGCCAGGGCGCGGACGAACTGACGTTCCTTGATGTGACGGCGTCAAGCTCCCATAGGCAGACCATGGTCGATGTGGTGAGCCGCACCGCCGAACAGATTTTTATTCCACTGACTGTCGGCGGCGGCGTACGTACCCCTGAAGACGTCGATTCCCTGCTTCGTTGCGGTGCGGATAAGGTCGGCGTCAACACCGCGGCCATCAATGACCCTACCCTCATCAGTCGTGTCGCCGAACGATTCGGCAATCAGGTGCTTGTGCTGTCCGTCGATGCACGTCGCGAACAGGGAGAACGACATACGCAGTCAGGTTTCGAAGTCACCACCATGGGCGGGCGCAAATCCACTGGCATTGACGCCATTTGGTGGGTCAAGCGCGCCCAAGAACTTGGTGCGGGGGAGATTCTCCTTAATTCAATGGATGCCGATGGCACCCAACAAGGCTTCGATCTGGAGATGATCAAAGCTGTCCGCAAGGAAGTCAAAATCCCGATTATCGCTTCTGGCGGCGCCGGCAAAGCCTCGGATTTTCCGCCGGCAATCGAGGCGGGCGCCGATGCCGTGCTCGCTGCCTCGATTTTCCATTACGGCAAAGTCACCATCGGTGAAGTCAAAGACGCCATCAAGGCAGCCGGATACACCGTACGCTGAATAGAACCACGGAAACTACGCAAACCAACCCTGTAGTACTGAACAACGAATCGCAATACCATCATGACCAACGAAGCATACGACAACACCACCACTCTCGACCCGCGCATCGCACAGCGTCTCAAGCACGATGACAAAGGCTTGGTCGCGGCCGTCATCCAGCAGTTCGATACCAAAGAGGTGCTGATGGTCGGCTATATGAACGACGAAGCCATCAGACGTACCCTCACCACCGGACGCGTCACATTCTGGTCGAGGTCCAGGCAGGAGTATTGGCGTAAGGGCGATACGTCGGGACATGCCCAGTATGTGAAGTCCTTCGCGCTGGATTGCGATGGAGATGCCATTCTGGTAGAAGTTGACCAAGTGGGAGCGGCTTGCCATACCGGCAAACGTTCCTGCTTTGAAGAAGGCGGACAGCTGCCTGTGGTCGTGGGCCATCGAACCAAAGAACAGGAGGGCCAGCGGTGAGCGAATGCAGCGTACAGACCCTCAAGTGGGGTGCTACATGGCCAAGCCGTGAGCAGTTCCATGAATTGGCCGACCAAGGCTACCGTGTCATCCCCATCGTACGCCGTTTGCTGGCTGATTCATTGACCCCAGTCGGCTTCTACGAGCGTCTCGCAGGAGGCCGTTCCGGTACGTTCATCCTCGAATCGGCTGAATTTGGCGGAGCATGGAGTAGATACAGCTTCATCGGCGTGAATTCCACGGCGCAGCTGCGTTCGAACAACGGCAAAGCCGATTGGCTGGGACAGGTGCCTGTCGGAGTGCCCACCGACGGTGATGTTGTCGAAGTGGCACATGCCGCGCTGAAGACATTGAAGGCTCCGCACGTCGAAGGATTGCCGAATCTGACCAGTGGCCTCGTTGGTACTGTCGGATGGGATTCCATCCGACATTGGGAACCGACGCTCCGTGCCGAAGCCCCGAATGAGACCGGACAGCCGGAAACCGTTCTGGCTCTCGCCACGGACATCGCAGTAGTCGACCACGTGTCTGGCTCGGTATGGCTGATTGCCAATGCCGTGAATGTCGATGACCGTCCGACTCGTGCCGATGCCGCCTACGATGAAGCGCTGGCACGTCTGGATGATATGCAGCGCAAGGCTGCCGCACCCGTCGAAAACGAAGCCCGGGTCAATGTGCTCGACGAGTCGGTCGGCCAGCCCCAACTGCGATTCCGCACGGAGAAAAGCGATTACGAACGTTCCGTTGAAGAAGCCAAACGCCATATCATCGATGGCGATGTGTTCCAAGTGGTCATTTCGCAGCGACTGGATATTGATTCTCCCGCCGATCCGTTTGATGTGTATCGTGTGCTGCGTACCCTCAATCCGAGCCCGTACATGTATTTCATGGCACTCACCGATGCTCAAGGACGTGATTTCAACGTCATCGGTTCCAGCCCGGAAACACTGATCAAGGTGGACAACGGCCATGCCATGTCTTTCCCAATTGCCGGTTCCAGACCACGAGGCGCCACTCCTGAGGAAGATGAACGTCTCGCCAAGGAACTATTGGCAGACCCGAAGGAACGCAGCGAGCATATCATGCTGGTCGATCTGGCCCGCAACGATCTGAGCCGCGTGTGCCGTCCGGAAAGCGTCGAAGTCGTTTCCTTGATGGACATCAAACGGTTCAGCCATATCATGCACATCTGCTCAACCGTTACCGGGCAGGTCGATCCGCATATGACGGCGTTCGACGTGTTCACTTCCGCCTTCCCCGCGGGGACGCTGTCCGGAGCGCCGAAGCCGCGCGCCATCGAGATTATCGATGAACTTGAGCCGGCCGACCGTGGTATTTACGGCGGCACCGTCGGTTATTTTGATTTTTCAGGCAACCTCGATATGGCCATCGCCATTCGAACTGCATTCATTCGCGACCATGAAGCGAGCGTGCAGGCCGGAGCTGGAATCGTCCTCGATTCCGTGCCGGCCAGTGAGTGGCAGGAGACTCGCAACAAGGCCGAAGCCAGCGTTGAAGCGGTACAGATCGCCGCGCAGCTTCGCCAGTTGTGAGTCACATTCTGACCGTTCAATTGTGTTGTGAAAGGAAGCAGTAATGTCTGTGCTCGATGAATTGGTGGCGGGAGCCGTCGAGGATCAGCGATCAAGAGAAAACAACGTGCCGCTCGCTGAGGTCAAGCGGATGGCGTTCGAGGCTTCAGCGCCAATCGATGCGCGTCAGTGGCTGAAAAAGGCGGATGGCATTCCGGTCATCGCCGAGATCAAGCGTGCCTCCCCATCCAAAGGCCATTTGAGCGATATTCCGGATCCGGCCGCTTTGGCCCGCGAATACGAGCAGGGAGGTGCAAGCGCGATTTCCGTGTTGACTGAAGGCCGTCGGTTCCTTGGCTCTCTTGAAGATTTCGACAAGGTGCGCGCCGCAGTGAGGATTCCCGTGCTACGCAAGGATTTCATCGTTACCGAATATCAGATTTGGGAAGCACGTGCGCATGGTGCCGATCTGGTGCTGCTCATCGTCGCCGCATTGGACGACGTCAAGCTCAAGTCGCTGCTCGATCTCGCGCATAGCCTCAATATGACGGTGCTGGTGGAAACACACACCCGTGAGGAGATTCAACGGGCCATCAATGCCGGGGCCAAGGTCATTGGCATCAACGCCCGCAATCTTAAAGACCTCAAGGTGGATGTGAACAAGTACAACGAACTGGCCGCGGATTTGCCGGACGATGTGATTCGCGTGGCGGAATCCGGTGTGTTCGGTTCGGTTGAGCTTGAGGATTACGCCCGTGCCGGCGCGGATGCGGTGCTGGTGGGAGAAGGCGTGGCCACCGCGGCCAACCATGAGCAGGCAGTGGAACGATTAGTAAAGGCAGGAGCAAGAGTGAAGGCATCCGAACAGACCCCGTTGGCAAGCCATGAAGGACCATATTTCGGACAGTTTGGCGGACGCTATGTTCCGGAAGCGCTGATCACGGCGCTCGACGAGCTTGAACGCGTGTATACGGAAGCCAAGGCCGATCCGGAATTCCATAAGGAATTGGCGCGGTTGAACCAGCAGTATGTTGGACGTCCGTCCCCATTGACTGAAGCGCCTCGTTTCGCGCAGAGGCTCGAGGAGAAAACCGGTCTTGATGCCCGTGTGTTCCTCAAGCGTGAAGACCTGAACCACACCGGCGCCCACAAGATCAACAACGCGCTTGGACAGGCCCTACTGGTCAAGCGCATGGGCAAAACCCGTGTGATCGCCGAAACCGGTGCAGGCCAGCATGGTGTGGCCACTGCCACGGTCTGTGCCATGCTGGGACTCAAGTGCCGCATCTACATGGGACAGATCGATGCCCGCCGTCAGGCGCTGAACGTTGCCCGCATGCGCATGCTTGGCGCGGAGGTCGTCGAAGTCACCTTGGGTGATCGCATCCTCAAGGACGCCATCAACGAGGCGCTGCGCGACTGGGTCACCAACGTCAAAGACACCCATTATCTGCTCGGCACGGTCGCAGGGCCTCATCCGTTCCCATCCATGGTGCGCGACTTCCAAAAGATCATCGGAGAGGAAGCGAAACAGCAGCTGCAGGATTGGTATGGCATCGACCATCCCGATGCTATCTGCGCATGCGTCGGCGGCGGCTCCAACGCCATCGGCATCATGAACGCCTTCCTCGATGACGAACGAGTAAACCTGTACGGTTACGAGGCCGGCGGTAACGGGCCCGAATCCGGTCGCCATGCCATTCGATTCGCGCCAGGTACCGGTGAACTGGGCATGTTCCAAGGAGCCAAGAGCTATCTGTTGGAAAACCCCGAAGGCCAGACCCTTGACACGTACTCCATCTCCGCAGGCTTGGATTACGCCTCCGTCGGCCCCGAACATGCATGGCTCAAGGATATCGGCCGCGTCAACTATTCCTGGGCCACTGATCAGGAAGCCATGAGCGCGTTCAAGGATCTGTGCGAAACCGAAGGCATCATCCCTGCCATCGAAAGCTCCCACGCAGTGGCCGGCGCGTACAAGGCAGCTGCAGACCTCAAGGCCAAAGGGTATGAGCATCCGGTCATGATCATCAACATCTCTGGCCGTGGAGACAAGGACATGGACACCGCCGGCAAATGGTTCGGATACCTGACCGACGAGCAGGCCAAAGCCTTGGAATCCAACGGCGCGCAAGGCAACAACGCGGACGGCGAGTGAGAAAAGGAGCAACCATCATGACGAACGCAACATCATCCACGCCGTCCGGCCAGCCACTCGGCATCAGCCACAAGCCAAGCCCGACGGAAACCATGTTCGATGAATTCAAAGCCGCCGACAAGCCGGCATTCATCGGATATCTGCCATACGGATTCCCTGATCCGGATTATTCACTCAAAGCTTTCCGCACCATGGTCGAACACGGCGTGAACGCGGTCGAAATCGGGCTGCCGTATTCCGACCCCGTCATGGACGGTCCCGTCATCCAGGCGGCATCGCAAATCGCCATCGACAATGGTGAAAAAATCGCCAACGTATTCAAAGCGGTGGAAACAGTGGCGAACGCCGGGGGAGTGCCATTGGTCATGAGCTATTGGAACCTCATCTTCCATTACGGCGTCGAACGATTCGCACGTGATTTCGAAAACGCCGGTGGAGCCGGTCTCATCACCCCGGATCTCATTCCGGACGAGGCCGGCGAGTGGATCGAAGCCTCCGACCGTCACGGACTCGACCGCATCTTCCTGGTATCTCCGGATTCCACCGAAGACCGTCTGAAAGTCGTTGCGGACAATGCGCGGGGTTTCGTCTATGCTGCCGCCCGCATGGGCGTCACCGGAGAACGCTCCACCATCGATGCGTCCCCGAAGGAACTGGTTGCCCGTACCCGCAAGGCCGGTGCGAAAAACGTGTGCGTAGGCATCGGCGTGTCCACCGCGGAACAGGGGGCTCGTGTCGGATCGTATGCGGACGGTGTCATCGTAGGCTCGGCTCTGGTGCATACCATGCTTGACGAATCCGGCAAGCATGCAGTCGACGAAGCCACCGGTCTCAAGGCCTTGGCGGCGAAGACTGAGGAGCTTGCCGAAGGCATCCACAACGCCCGCAACTGAACCAGTCCAAAGACAACATACTGGTAGTCCACGTACCATATCGTATACGTGGACTACCATCAGGAAACCATGACACTTGCTTACATTCCGTCACCCACCATTTCGCAGTTTTCCATCGGGCCGGTGACCATCCATTTCTACGCGCTGTGCATTCTGCTCGGCATCGTGCTGGCGGTATGGATGACAACCGTTCATTGGAAACGATATGGCGGTAATTTCGATCAGATTCTCGACATCACGCTTGTCGCGGTGCCGAGCGGCATCATCGGTGCGCGTATATACCACATCATCACCACTCCGGAACGTTTCTTCGGACCGACCGGCGATTGGGTGGAGATGTTCCGCATCTGGAATGGCGGACTGGGCATCTGGGGCGGCGTCCTGCTTGGAGCGCTTGCCGCTTGGGCATGGTGTCGTAACAAGCATTATCCAATGGCTCTGCTCGGTGACGCCGTCGCGCCAGGATTGCTCGTGGCGCAGGCCGTGGGACGTCTGGGCAACTGGTTCAACCAAGAGCTCTACGGCGCGCCGACGACCTTGCCTTGGGGTTTGAAGTTGAATATGGAGGGAAGCGCCATCGGTCACAGCGAACAATGCTATGACGGAGCGACCTGCCCGACAGGCACGCTGTTCCACCCCACCTTCCTGTATGAGATGATTTGGAATCTCATCGGTGCTGCGCTCATCGTTTTCCTTGGTTCCAAAATCATGAAAAAACTCAAGGCCGGGTCCTTGTTCGCCATATACATCATGTGGTACACGGCGGGACGCACTTGGATCGAGGCTCTGCGCATTGATTTCGCGCACGAGTTCCTTGGCGTGCGCATCAACGTATGGGTGTCCATGGCGGTGTTCGTGCTTGGCGTGGTGGCTTTCATCGTTATTCAGCAGATGGGAAAGTCCACCGAGCTGCTTGCCGAGAAGTTGCGCACCGTCACCGAGATTGAGCTAAGCCTCGTCGAGGATGGAGAAACCGGTCTCCCGACCGCGAAGGCCAACCTTACGAAAACCAAGGATGAAATCACGGCAAACGATGGCTCATCCGTCTCATATGCCGATGACCAGTCCGACAACAAGTAACATCAAGTCGATTACCTTCCATAGAATGAGAACCATGACTATTCAAATCGCACCTAGCATCCTGTCCGCTGACTTCTGTAATCTGGAACGTGACCTTAAGGCCATTTCCAACGCCGATCTCGTTCACGTGGACGTGATGGACCATCATTTCGTTCCGAATCTGACGTTGGGTGAGCCGATTGTGGCTCGCATCTGCCAAGTCACTGACCTTCCGGTCGACGTGCATCTGATGATCGAGGATCCGGACCGTTGGGCTCCGGAATACGCCAAGCTTGGTGCGGCTTCCGTCAGCTTCCATATGGGAGCGACGCATGCTCCGGTTCGTCTTGCGCGTCAGCTGCGCGACATGGGCTGCAAGGCTTGCTTCGCGGTCCGTCCGGCCGAACCGGTCGAGCCGATCTTCGACATCCTTGACGAATTCGACATGGTGCTTATCATGACGGTCGAACCGGGCTTCGGCGGTCAGAAGTTCCTTGACAACCAGATGGCCAAGGTTCGTCGTCTGCGTGACGAAATCACCCGCCGTGGCCTGAAGACGAAGATCCAGGTCGATGGTGGCGTGAGCCCCAAGACCGCCCATATCGTTGCCGAAGCCGGTGCCGATGTGCTGGTCGCCGGTTCCGCCGTGTACGGTGCCGAGAATCCGGCCGAGGCTATCGACTCCATCCGCGAGAAGGCCGAAGCAGCCTTCAAGGCGTGAACGCCCACCATACAAGGAGGCATACGAATATGAAGACTTTTGAATCGCTGTTCGCGGAATTGAGCGAGAAAGCCGCCACCAAGCAGGCCGGTTCCCTGACCGTCGACGAGCTTGCCAAAGGCACGCACTTCATCGGCAAGAAGATCGTCGAAGAGGCTGGAGAGACCTGGATCGCCGCCGAATATGAGGGTGCTGATCGCACGGCCGAAGAAATGAGCCAGCTCATCTACCATCTGCAGGTCATGATGATCGATCGTGGCATCACACTCGAGGACATCTACAAGAACCTGTGAGAAACCCGGGGCCATGCCATTTGAAGGTGTGGCCTTTTTTAGAGGAGAAACATGCTAAGAATCGCTGTGCCTAATAAGGGCATGCTGTCCGAACCCGCCTGGAACATGCTGGCGGAAGCCGGCTACCGTTTGAGGAGCAACCCTCGCCAGTTGGTCGTGGAGGATCCCGACAATGATGTTGAGTTGTTCTACCTGCGTCCCCTCGACATTGCGGTCTATGTCGGTCGCGGCACCATCGACGTTGGAATCACCGGGCATGATTTGCTCGTGAACTCCGGCACCGATGCGGAGGAGCATATGCAGCTTGGCTTCGGAGCCTCCACGTTCCGTTTCGCAGCCCCGAACGATTCGCCGATTACCAAGCTTGAGGATATTGAAGGCAAGCGAGTCGCCACCACATTCGACAAGCTCGTACACGACTATCTGGTCGAGCATGGCATCAACGCGGAAACCGTGCACCTTGACGGCGCCGTCGAATCGTCCGTCCAGCTTGGCGTCGCCGATCTGATCGCCGATGTGGTTTCCACAGGGACCACTCTGCGCAATGCGGGACTGCGCATTTTCGCTGAACCGCTGATGCACTCTGAAGCCATATTGATTCGTTCCCCTCGTCTTGAGGCGGATGACGAGCGTCTGACGATTCTGAGCAGGCGTCTGCAAGGCGTGCTCACTGCCCAGCGTAATGTGCTTATGGACTACGACATTCCGGTCGAGAAGGTGTCCGCCGCAGTGGATATCACTCCGGGTTTCGAAAGCCCGACGATTTCGCCTCTGCATGATAAGCAGTGGGCGGCTGTGCGTGTGGTGGTTCCGAAGGCGAAGGTGAACCAGCTTATGGACCAGTTGTATGAAGTTGGTGCCCGTGGCATAATAGTCACCGCGTTGCAGGCTTCGAGAATGTAGTGTAGCTCGTAATATGAGCAAACTGATTATTAAGAAGCAATACAGTCCGGAACCGCGAGACATCTATTTCACGGTTCCGAACTTCATCAGCCTGCTGAGAATCATTTCGATTCCTTTTATCGCGATGCTGGTCTCTCATCACAGGATGGTGACCGCCTTGGTCGTGCTTGCGCTATCGGCGATATCCGATGGTTTGGACGGACTGATCGCCAGATCATTCAATCAGGTGAGCAAAATCGGGCAAATTCTCGATCCGATTGCCGATCGTCTGCTGATCTTCTGCAGCATTCTTGCTTTGGGTGTGGCGAACATCATTCCATGGTGGATGCTGATCGTCGTCGGTCTGCGAGATTTGATCATGGCTGTTCTGATACTGGTTTTGGCGCAGCACGATTATGGCCCATTGCCTGTTCATTTCGTAGGCAAGGCCGGTACCGCGATGCTGCTTATCGCCATCGTCGCGTTGATCTTCGCCGACATCTGGTCCAACTCCGCTGCGGATACACTGCATCTATGCGGTCTTGCCACCGGAATCTGGGGCGTTGGACTGTATTGGCTTGCAGGGTACATCTACATGCGCCAAGGCATCCAACTGTTGAAGAACGATACAAACAGCAAGGATTGACGCATATATGAAGTCCGATGCTCCACGTTTCGCGTCGTTCCCCGTTTCCCCGGAGAACGTACCCACAAAGCATCGTGCCATTTTTTCGTCATCCTTCGCCGGCCTGTCATCCCATCATGTGCAACCGGCCTCCATGCCCGCCATGCCGCAACGCCATAGACATGTCGATGACGATTCGCTTCGGCTTATTGACGATTTGACCAATCGTCCGATGGACGTCCTGTATTCGGACTCCCGCCTGGCCACTAAAAAACGTTCGGCGGTTTCGATTTGGGCCACCAGGATTCTGGTGTTCCTCATCTGCATCGCTGTGGGTGCCGCGGGAAGCGTTTTCGTGCGCCAGCTGAGCACTGACCCACGCAAAGAAGTACGCAAGCAGTTGGCAAGCCAGCTGACCGAACAAACGAAGCGGGTCGGCGACCTCACCAAGGATGTCAACGACTTGCGGTCGCAAATCGAATCTGAATCGGAATCCTTGGCAAGCTGGTCCCTAAACCAGACGATGCAGGATGATGAAATGGTCAATGGAACGCTTCCGGTGCAAGGGGAAGGCATTGTCCTGACCGTAGCCAACCCGCTTTCCGTCAGCGGCGACAATGCTGACTCCTCACTGCCAAGAGAAAATGGCAGCCAGGTTCGAGTCGTCACCGATTCCGATTTGCAGCTGCTTGTCTCCTTGCTATGGCAATCCGGAGCGGAGGCGATCGCGATCAACGGCAACCGCCTTGGCGTGCAAACCTCGATTCGAACCGCCGGATCGACGATTCTCATCGGAGTCAATTCGGTGCAAAGCCCATATCGAATCGAGGCGATAGGCAATCAGGCGACCTTGGCGAAATCGGTAAGCAAGACAACGCAGAAACAACTGTATGACGATTTCAAAAAGGCCGGCATCTATCCGCAGATAAGCAAAAGCAAATCGATTACACTTGATGCTGCAGTGGCTGGCGACACGACGCATGTGAGGAAGGACAAGTAATGGCAGCTGTCTTGGGACTTATCATCGGCGTGGTAATCGGTGTATTCGTTCGTCCGGACATCCCCATCGAGCTCCAACCGTATCTGCCGATTATGGTATTGGCCGCGTTGGATGCGTTGCTAGGCGCCGCACGCGCGTATTTCCAACGCAGCTTTTCCGATAAAGTGTTCGTGATCTCCTTCTTCTCGAATGTCATCACCGCGACGCTGCTGGTGTTCCTCGGCAACCAGTTGGGAGTCGGCTCCCAGCTGCAGACCGCAGTGATCGTAGTGCTCGGCATACGAATCTTTACCAATGTGTCCTCCATCCGACGCTTCATCTTTAAAGGTTGATGCGGTATGAGCGGACAAGACGCGAACAGCAAGGACATGCTGTCCAGAATCCATGAGCAGAGGGTCAAGGACCAGAACAATGACAGCACCCAAACCGGTGCGTTCCCCATGGTCAAGGCCAAGAAGCGGATCTCACTTGATGCGAAGGTCACACGAACCCGACTGTATTCCAGCATTCTGGTCACGATATTGTGCGCCTTGCTTGGCTTCGGCTATGTGATCCAGATAAACAACACGACATCCACCTATGAGACGATGAGCGAAGATGAATTAACCAAGCTCATCAGCGAGACCAATGCCCAGGTCCAAAAGCTCGAACAGCGTAAGAACGAACTCTCCAGCCAGCTGAACGCTTTGAAAGACACCGCGGACAAAAATGAGAAGGCCGCGGAAATCGCCAAGCAGAACGCGCAGATCAACGGCATCCTATCCGGCCGTCTCGCGGCTACGGGAGAAGGCGTGGTCATCCGCATATCGCAGGGTTCCAAACAGAAGATTGACTCCGCGATATTGTTCACGTTGCTTGAGGAATTGCGCAACAGTGGTGCCGAGGTCATTGAGATCAACAATGTCCGCGTGGTAACCAGCACTTACATCAGTGGCACGGCCGGCAGTCTCGTCTGCGACGGCACCAAACTGAAATCCCCATTCACCATTCGCGCGATCGGCGACAGCGACAATCTGCAGAACGCGGTCAATCTGGCCGGTGGCGTCGGGTCGCGGCTCAAAGTGAAGTATGGCGCTACGGTATCGGTCAGCCCCTCTGACAAAGTGATGATCAAGTCCACGCGTCAGGCTCCGCAGTATACATATGCGCACGTCATCGGACAGTAAACAGTGAAGGACCTTTCCTTTCGCGACATTCAATCAGCGTTGTTCTTCCGTTCACCGAAATGGCGTGCCGTTGTCTGCGCTTGACCCTATCTTGTTCATCGTTGATATATAGTCCAGGCCTGCACATTGGTAACGCGGACCCCGATAGCAAAGGACAACTCATGGCTGAACAGACCATCTCCATCACACTCAACGGCGAAAAGAAGGAGGTGGCGGCAGACCAGACCGGCGTCCAGCTCTTCTCCGACGACAAGAACATCATCGCGGTGCGTTTGAACGGCGAACCCCGAGATCTCTATACCGAGCTGCACGACGGCGACGTTGTGGAACCCATCGCGCTCGATAGCGAGGACGGTGTGGCCATCATGCGCCATTCCGCAACCCATGTCATGGCCCAGGCCGTGCAGGAGATTCGCCCTGACGCCAAGCTTGGTGTTGGACCGGTCATCAAAGACGGCTTCTACTACGATTTCGATGTCGAGACTCCTTTCACTCCGGAGGACCTCAAGGAAATCGAAAAGCGCATGCAGCGCATTATCAAGTCCTCCCAGTCCTTCCGCCGCCGCGTGGTGACCGAGGAAGAGGCTCTTGCCGAGGAAGCCGACCAGCCCTACAAGCTTGAACTTATCAAGGATAAGGAAGCGCATCTTGACCCGGAAGCCGCCACCGAAATCAGCGGCAAGGAACTGAGCTTCTACGATAACGTCGACCGTGAAGGCAATGTGGTTTGGAAGGACCTGTGCCGTGGTCCGCACCTGCCGAACACCCGTTACATCAAGGCGTTCAAGATCGAGCGTTCCGCCGCCGCATACTGGCGCGGCAGCGAGGCCAATCCGATGCTGCAGCGCATTTACGGCGCCGCCTTCGCCACCAAGGAGGACCTGAAGGCATACCAGACCCGTCTGGAGGAGGCCGCCAAGCGCGACCACCGCAAGCTCGGCGCGGAAATGGACCTGTTCTCCTTCCCGGATGAGATCGGTCCGGGCCTTGCCGTCTTCCATCCGAAGGGCGCGGCCGTCATCAACGCCATGGAGGACTACTCCCGTGAGATGCACCGCAAGCACCACTACAGCTTCGTGCAGACCCCGCACATCACCAAGGGCGGCCTGTATGAGACCTCCGGCCACCTGCAGTGGTACAAGGACAGCATGTATCCGCCGATGCGTCTGGACGAGGAGAAGGGCGAGAACGGCAACGTCATCAAGCAAGGCTTCGATTACTACCTGAAGCCGATGAACTGCCCGATGCACAACCTGATCTTCAAGTCCCGCCAGCGTTCCTACCGTGAGCTGCCGCTGCGCCTGTTCGAATTCGGCACCGTGTACCGTTATGAGAAGTCCGGCGAAGTGCATGGCCTGACCCGCGTGCGCGGCTTGACTCAGGATGATTCCCACATCTACTGCACCCGCGAGCAGATGAAGGACGAGCTTAAGAGCCTGCTTACCTTCGTGCTCGGCCTGTTGAAGGACTTCGGTCTGGATGACTTCTATCTGGAGCTGTCCACCAAGGATCCGCACAAGTACGTCGGTTCCGACGAGATTTGGGAGGAAGCCACCAACACGCTGGCCGAGGTCGCCAAGGAATCCGGTTTGGACTTGGTCGACGATCCGTGCGGCGCAGCCTTCTACGGTCCGAAGATCTCCGTGCAGGCCCGTGACGCCATCGGACGTACTTGGCAGGTGTCCACCATCCAGCTCGACTTCAACCTTCCGGAACGTTTCAAGCTCGAATACATCGCCGCCGATGGCACGCACCAGCGTCCGGTGATGATCCACCGCGCGCTGTTCGGCTCCATCGAACGCTTCTTCGCGGTGCTGCTTGAGCATTACGCGGGCGCCTTCCCGGCGTGGCTCGCCCCGGTCCAGGTGCTTGGCGTGCCGGTCGCGGACGAGTTCGCCCCGCACCTGCAGAAGTTCATCGCCAGCTTGGAAGAGGAGACCGTCCGTTGCGAGATCGACCTGTCCGACGATCGCTTCGGCAAGAAGATCCGCAACGCATCCAAGTCCAAGGCGCCGTTCATCCTCATCGTCGGCGAAGAGGATATGAACAACAACGCGGTCAGCTTCCGCTTCCGCGACGGCAGCCAGTTGAACGGCGTGCCGGTCGATGAGGCGAAGGCGAACATTCTGGCCGTAATCAAGAAGCGCGTCCAGGTCAACACTGCAGACGACTTCAAGGCCGCCCTCGCCGACTGAGCGAGACCGGTGGCAACAAGTCGCACGCGACCATGAACCGTGAAACGGCGCACGAATCTCGACAAGAGGTTTGTGCGCCGTTTCTCATTTTCTCATCGAGAAGGAAGTAACACATGCTTGAGCATCTTCGTGCGCCGTTCAAAAAACTCATCGAGCCAATAGCCAAAGCGTTGATCGCCATAGGACTGACCGCCAATGCGGTGACGGTGATTGGTGCTGTCGGCACCATCGTCGTGGCCATCGCCACCGGTGTGACCGGATGGCTATTTGGGGGAGCGGTTGTTCTGACTCTGCTTGTGCTTGCCGATTCGTTGGATGGCTCGATCGCCGCGCTTACCACGGGTGGGACCGAATTCGGGGCTTTTCTCGACTCCACGCTCGATCGCATCGCTGATTGGGCGATGCTCGTAGGCGTGATCATCTTCTTTCTTATGCATCGTGACTGGTGGCATACGGCCATCGACAACACGCCTGACTATACGAGCATGATCGGTATCGCCGCCGCCGCGGTGGCCGTGATGACATCGTTCGTCACTTCATATGCCCGTGCTCGTGCCGAATCAGTCGGCTATGAGGTGAAAAACGGCATCGCCACTCGTGCCGATCGCTTGACCATCATTCTGGTGGGCATGGCCATCACCGGATTGACGCGTCAGGGATTGTGGCTCGCCATCGCCATGATACTGTTGGCCGGATTGGGATTAGTCACCGTATTCCAACGCATCTTCGAAGCCAAGCGCCAAATGGTCATAGGGGAGAAAACATATCGGCGGTAGTCACAGCCGGGGGCAGACCCCATCCAAAAGTTCGAAAAGCGAAATGCCACAGGTTCGTATTCGGTATTTTGTCGGCGAACCGCTTTAGAATCATTTCGTTTGAAACATCCGCAACCTGCCTAGGAGCATTATGTCAGGTCATTCCAAGTGGGCGACCACCAAGCACAAGAAGGCCGCCATCGACGCGAAGCGCGGCAAGCTGTTCGCCAAGCTGATCAAGAACATCGAGATCGCAGCACGTATGGGTGGCGGCGATCCCGACGGCAACCCGTCCCTGTATGACGCCATCTACAAGGCCAAGAAGGCCTCCATGCCGGCCGACAACATCAAGCGCGCCGTCAAGCGTGGTTCCGGTGAGGAAGCCGGCGGCGCCAACTATGAAGACATCGTGTACGAGGGTTACGCCCCGGCAGGTGTTGGCCTGATCATCGAATGCCTCACCGACAACCGCAACCGTGCGGCCGCCGACGTGCGTTCCACCCTGACCAAGGGCAATGGCTCCCTGGCCACCACTGGTTCCGTGAGCTTCAACTTCGAACGCAAGGGACAGATCGTTGTTCCGGCCGAAGGCGTTGACTTCGACAACCTGTTCGAGAAGGCCGCCGAAGCCGGTGCCGAAGACGTGACCGACGATGGTGAGGTATTCACCGTCATCACCGATCCGTCCGACATGATTGACGTGCGCAAGGCTCTCCAGGACGCCGGTTTCGATTACGATTCCGCTGATCTGGTCATGATGCCGAAGAACGAGGTCGAGCTGAGCCTTGAGGATGCCCAGAAGGTCTCCAAGCTCATCGACAACCTCGATGATCTGGACGATGTCCAGAACATCTACTCCAACTGGACCGCCTCCGACGAGGTCATGGCCCAGCTTGACGAGGAGTAATCCAGCGTGATTATTCTTGGCGTCGACCCCGGGCTGACTCGCTGCGGGGTCGGCGTGATTGAAGCCGGCGCATACCGCCGGCTTTCTTTTATCCACGTGGATGTGGTGCGTTCCGATCCAAAAACCTCCCAGGATCTGCGTCTGCTGGCCATCTACAACGGCTTGGTGGAAAAAATCGAACGATTTGCTCCCGATGCGGTGTCCATCGAACGAGTGTTTGCGCAAGAAAACCGTAACACGGTGCTGGGAACCGCACAGGCGGCAGGGTTGGCGATGCTCGCTGCGGCGCAACGCGGCATTCCTGTAGCGTTGCATACGCCGACGGAATCAAAGCTTGCAATCACCGGCAACGGCAAAGCAGAGAAAATCCAGATGGAACGTATGGTGGCGCGGATATTGGGATTGAACACGCTGCCAAAGCCGGCTGATGCGGCTGACGCGCTGGCTATTGCGATCTGTCACGCGTTGCGTCCGGCTGGTGCGCTGCAAGGCGGCGAACGCGAACAGCATCTCACGGCGGCGCAACGACAGTGGGCGCAGGCTTCGCAAAAAGCAGCGCGCAGACAAGGCGTCCGCAGAGGCATGTAAGCTGTATCGAACAGATGTTCTAGACCTGTGCGAAGGAGACGTCCATAATGATTGGCATGCTACGTGGTCATGTGGAGTCGGTAGACGCCGTATCGGCCATTATCGAGGTCGGGGGAGTCGGCTACGAGGTCAGGATGCCATCCGCCGACTTGGCTTCCATGCACGCCGGCCAGGAAATCAAGGTCTACACTTCGTTGAATGTGTCCCAGGACGCCATCACTTTATTCGGCTTCGGCACGCTGGCCTCGAAACGCATGTTCCTGCAATTGCAGAAGGTCAGTGGCATCGGACCGAAAGTCGCGCTATCGTTGCTGTCCACTTTGCCTCCCGATCGACTTGCGAGGGCTGTGGCGGATGGTGATGCCACTGCGTTGGCCAAGGCTCCGGGATTAGGCAAGAAAGGCGCGCAGAAAATCATCCTCGAACTGAAAGGTTCCATTGATCTGAGCCAGATCGAGGGTTCTTCCGCAACCGCTTCGACTCCTGAAGACACTGGGGCCGAACAGGTCGTCGAAGGTCTGATGTCTTTGGGATGGCACCAGCAGGACGCTGTCCATGCGGTGCAGACGGTCTGCGCCGATAATCAAATCGAGACGCCGTTGAACGCCGAGGATGTTCCACGCGTGCTGAAGCTCGCGCTGACATCGTTGGATAGAGGTAGATGAAACGGACCATTATGACGAACACTGATACATTCGAACAGCCGAACACCGGGGCGAACGAGGAATCCCTCCGTATGGTTTCCGCCGCACCCGTCGGCAACGAACCGGTCAGCGACGAGGAGCTTCGTCCTCATATCCTCGAGGGATTCATCGGACAGCCAAGACTCAAAGCGCAGTTGCAGCTTTTCCTCGATGCTGCTCGAAAACGTGACGTTCCTCCGGACCATATCCTGCTTGCGGGGCCTCCGGGACTTGGCAAAACCACTTTGGCCATGATTGTGGCCAATGAATTGGAAGTTCCAATCCGCGTCACTTCCGGTCCCGCCATCCAACATGCTGGTGATTTGGCTTCGATTCTGAGTTCGCTGGACGCCGGCGAGGTGCTCTTTATCGATGAGATCCACCGTCTGCCCCGTGCCGCCGAGGAACTGCTGTACATCGCCATGGAGGATTTCCGTGTTGATGTGATGGTCGGCAAAGGCCCTGGAGCTTCATCCATTCCGCTGACATTGCCTCGGTTTACGGTTATCGGTGCCACCACGCGAGAGGGCATGCTTCCCTCGCCGCTGCGTGCGCGGTTCGGTTTCACGGCGCATCTGGATTTCTACCCGCATGAGGAGCTTGAAAAGCTGATTGAGCGTTCCTCCGCAGTGTTGGGAATCCAGTTGGAGGACGGGGCCGCTCGCCAACTGGCCATGCGTTCCCGCGGCACGCCGAGAATTGCCAACCGCCTGCTTCGTCGTGTTAGGGATTGGGCCATCGTGCACGATCTCGAATCGGTGCGTCCCGATGATGTCAAGGAGGCGTTGGCGCTTTATCAGATCGATACCGAAGGTCTTGACCGTCTGGATATAGCAGTGCTTAAGGCCATCGTCACCAATTTCAACGGAGGCCCCGTCGGCTTGAACAATCTGGCGGCCATGGTGGGCGAGGAGTCGGAAACGGTGGAAACGGTATGCGAACCGTATCTGGTACGTGAGGGCTTCCTCATCCGCACGCCGAAAGGCCGCGTGGCCACGCGCAAGGCATGGGAGCATCTTGGTATTACTCCCGACGAATCCGCATATGATGTCAATAAGATGTCATAGACTTCACATCTTGAGTAATGTGTTCCGGTTGAGACCCTGACTCCGAGGAGTTTATTTTGGATATCCTTTTTCTCGTTGTTCTTATCGTTGTAATGTTCGGCATGATGTTCTGGCAGTCCAAGAAAGCCAAGCAGCAGCAAGCTGAACGTCAGGATTTCCGTTCTAATCTGCAGCCCGGCACTGAAGTGATCACCATCGGTGGCATCATCGGCAAGGTCGTTTCCGTCGATACGGAATACGAGGAGATCGTCGTTGATTCCGAAGGATCGCAACTGCGTTTCGGCTTCAACGCCATCAGCCGTGAATATGTCCGTCCGGCATACGTGCATGATGATGAGGTCGATGAGAACGGCAATCCGCTATCCAAGGAAGACGAGCCCGACCAGAAGCCTATCGTCGACGCGACTGAAGAGCCCGCACAGGATGCCGATGTTATTCAGCAGCCCATTGACGAGCAGAAGAACGATTGATTTCTTTGATTTTTAGACGGCGAAAATTTCATTTTTGAGGTTTTCGCCGTTCTTTTTCGCACGGGAAACCTATAATTCAAAGTGCCGTAAACCAAGGTAGAAGGAAACCACTGTCATGGCAGCATCGGATATCACCGTTTCGGGCTTGAACAAAGTTGGAGCCGAAGACGCAGCATATCTTGTATCGAAAATACGTACTATTCCGGGCTTTCCGAAGGAGGGCATCCTATTCCGCGATTTCATGCCGGTGTTGGCTGATGCGCGCGCGTTCGGTATTTTGATGGGGGCCCTTGAAGCGGCATTGCCAGTAGACGTCGATGATTTCGACATGGTCGCCGGCCTTGAAGCCCGTGGATTCCTGTTCGGTCCAGCGTTGGCCGCCCGTCTCGGAAAGGGGTTTATCGCGGTCCGTAAAGCCGGCAAATTGCCTCCAGAAACCATGTCGCAAAGCTATGACCTCGAATATGGTCAGGCGTCAATGGAAATCGAAACCAACGTTGTCCATGAGGGAGTGCGCGTATTGATCGTCGACGATCTGATCGCCACCGGTGGAACCGCCAATGCGGCGCGTAGCCTCATCGAGAAGTGCGGAGGCGTCGTTGCTGGATTCAGCTTCGTCATGGAACTTACCGGTATTGACGGCATGAAATCGCTAGGCGATTATCCGACAAGCTCGCTGGTGTGCATGCCTGCCTGATAACTCCGTTTTCGTCAACCATTCAGAACAAACAACCAAAGGGAATGATCCATGGATCTCTATGAGTATCAAGCCAGGGAATTGCTCGAAGAACAGGGTATCCCGACTCCTAAGGCAATATTCGCCCAGAACTCCCATGAAGTCGCCGAAGCGGCCGACCAGATTGGATATCCCAATGTGATTAAGGCGCAGGTGAAGATTGGACACCGTGGCCAGGCCGGCGGAGTCAAGCTCGCCAAGACCCGTGACGAGTCCATTCTCGCGTCGGAAGACATTCTGCCGATGACCATTCACAAGCACAAGGTCAGCGGCGTGCTGGTGGCCGAGGCGAAGAACATCCTTCACGAGTATTACGTCTCCATCTCAGTGGACCGATCCTCTCGTGATTTCGACGTGCTCGCCACTGCGAATGGCGGTACTGAGGTTGAGGAAATCGCCAAAGAGCATCCGGAATCCGTGAAGCGTTTGCATATCGATGCTCTTGACGATTTCGATTTGGAAGCGGCCACCAAGATGGCTGAAAGCATCGGCTTCTATCATGCCGATGTTGATCAGGCCGCGCAGATTCTGCTGAAAATGTGGCGTTGCTTCAAGGAGAACGACGCCACGCTTGTGGAAATCAACCCGCTTGCAAAAATCGGCGATCCGGATGACGAATCTTCCAAGTCGTTGTGCGCGCTGGACGCCAAGATCTCCCTTGATGACAATGCATCGTTCCGCCATGATGGTTGGAAACGTTTCACCGATCCGATTCATGTCGATCCATATGAGCAAAAAGCCCGCGAACATGGACTGCATTATGTGCATCTCAAGGGTTCCGTCGGTGTGATCGGCAATGGTGCGGGACTCGTCATGAGCTCTCTTGACGCGGTGTCAGGCGCAGGCGAGGATCAGGGCACGAATGTCAAGCCCGCAAACTTCCTCGACATCGGCGGAGGCGCTTCCGCCGAAGTGATGTCGAATAGTCTTGAAATCGTGCTGTCCGACCCGCAGGTCGAATCCGTGCTCATCAATGTGTACGGTGGCATCACCTCGTGTGAACAGGTCGCGAAGGGCATTCTCGAGGCGCTTGACGAACTTGGCAGCAGCAAGCCTATCGTCGTGCGATTCGATGGCAATGCGGCGGCGGAAGGTCTGAACATTTTGGCCCAAGCCGGCCGCGCCAACCTGCACGTCGCTCAGACCATGGAGGAAGCCGCACAGCAGGCCGCACGTTTCGCGGCCAAGGAGGTTCGCTGAAATGACGCTTTTCATTGAAGATGGCGCTCCGGTCATCGTCCAGGGCATGACCGGGCATCAGGGCATGACCCACACGGCCCGCATGCTCAAGGCCGGCACCAACATCGTCGGTGGCGTGAACGCCCGCAAGGCTGGGCTGGACGTCACCTTCCCTGAAGCCAAAAATGGCGAGGACGCCACCATTCACGTGTTCGCCAACTGCTCTGAAGCCATCGAAGCCACTGGAGCCAAAGCAAGCGTCGTGTTCGTGCCGCCGCGCTTCGCCAAGGACGCCGTCGTTGAGGCCATTGAAGCCGGCATCGAACTGATTGTCGTCATCACCGAAGGCATTCCGGTGGCGGACAGCGCGTATTTCGTCGAGTTGGCCTTGCGTAAGGGCGTGCGCATCGTTGGGCCGAATTGTCCTGGTCTGTTGACGCTGCCATCTTCTAAGGACGCCAAGGGCTGCAACCTCGGCATTATTCCAGATGGCATCGTGTCCCGCGGCCCGTTGGGTTTGGTGTCCAAGTCCGGAACGTTGACCTATCAGCTGATGGGGGAGCTGTCTGACATCGGTTTCACCGCATGCCTTGGCGCGGGCGGCGATCCGATCGTCGGCACGACCTTGCAGGAGGCTTTGGAAGCCTTTGAGAACGATGAAGCCACCAAAGCCGTTGTCATGATCGGCGAAATAGGTGGCAGCGCCGAACAGGACGCTGCCAAGTGGGCTTCCGAACATATGACCAAGCCCGTCGTGGCCTACATCGCGGGATTCACCGCGCCGGAAGGCAAGCAGATGGGCCATGCCGGCGCCATCGTTTCCGGCGGCAAGGGCACCGCGCAGGATAAGAAAGAAGCCCTTGAGGCCGTTGGCATCCGTGTCGGTCGTACTCCCGGACAGACCGCTGAAATCATGCGAGAGGTGCTCGCTTCCCAATCGCTATGATGACGAACCTGAAGTATTGGCTGAAAGGGCTTGCCGTCGCGGCAGCGTCCATGATTATTTACGCCGTTGCCTTGGGCTGCTATATGGCCCTAATGCTTCTGGTCATATCCATGGAAGAAGGCGGGGACAATCTCTCCGCCTTCTCGGTGCCTCTTACCGAGGCGTTGGTGCTGCTCAGCCAAGGTATCGGGTTCAAGACTGATGCCATCACGTTGACGATTGTGCCGTTGCTCTTGACGGTACTGCTTATCGCCCTTATCGCGCAGCTCGCCAGAAGATTCGGCACGAGTCTGCGTGGATTCGCGGCCGGTCTGGTCTTTTGGGAAGCCGTAAACATCTTCTTCGCCAGAAGCATAAATATCGAAATCGTTGATTCGATGACGATGATCGCCATCAAAACGGCGCTTGTTTTCATCCTCGGATATGCGGTCGCGGCGATTCCGAATGCGTCATGGACCCAAGCCTGTACCGAATGGATTCGATCTCATGTGTCATCGCCGGTGCGAAAGACCATGGTCATCGGTTCCGTCCTAGGGATGCTGCTGGAGGCGGCGTATCTGCTGGTCGGTCTGATCGTCGTTGTTTTTTGGGCAATAAGCAATCAATCATCGATAGCGAAGCTATATGAACTTTCGGGCATGCAGAACGGGTCTCGTATTCTTACCACGATCAGTATGCTCGCATGGCTTCCGAATCTGATGATTTGGGCTGTCTCATGGACTTTCGGCGCCGGCTTCTCAATCGGCGATTTAGCCGAATTCACATTATGGACCGGGCAGGGCGACGGGCTCCCCGCCTTGCCGCTTTTCGGTATGATGCCACAGGCGGTTGAGACGGATTGGGTGAGAATCGCGCTGATGTGCATACCATTGGCATCCGCTTTTGCTACCGGCATGGTCGTCATGTTGTTTAATAAGGGATTCCATATCAGAGTAGGTGAATCAGGACGGAACATCGACGTCAAACGCGTTGTGCTGAGTTTTGCCTATCCGATTGCTGCTTTTTCGATTACCAGCGCCGTCGTGTCCGTGGCTTCCAGCTTGCTGTTCGCCTTGGGAAACGGAGGCTTGGGATCGAAACATCTTACGCACGTCGGCGTAGACGTGATCGCGTCAACCCGTAAGGTGGGACAACCCACCGCCATGGGTTTGTTCTCCGCATGGCTGCTGACTTTGGTGGCCGTGAGCATATTTTTCGCCATACGCTGGATGATGAAGCGTATACGCGAACGTGGAAAGAGGGAGACCGCTCCCGAATCCACGGAAAACAGCCGTGAGGAAACACGTGCGCTTCGCACGGTCGCCTCGAACAACAATAACAAGGAGGATCAGGGTGACAACAACGAATCGACCGATACGACGGGCTCTGGTATCAGTCTTCCATAAGGAAGGCATCGAGGTGCTTGCCGAAGCGTTCATCAAGGCGGGCACCGAGGTGGTTTCCACCGGTTCCACCGCGAAGCGTCTGGCTGAGCTGGGTGTCAAAGTGACCGAGGTCTCCGAAGTCACTGGTTTCCCGGAATGCCTTGATGGCCGCGTCAAGACCCTTGACCCGCATATCCATGCCGGTATCCTCGCCGACATGACCAACCCCGACCATGCCTCCCAGCTCGAGAAGTTTGGCATCAAGCCGTTCGATCTGGTGGTCGTCAATCTGTATCCGTTCGCCGACACGGTCCGCTCCGGAGCTGACGAAGCCGCCACCATCGAAAAGATCGATATCGGCGGTCCGTCCATGGTGCGTGGCGCAGCCAAGAACAGCGCCACCGTCGCCATCATCACCGATCCGAACGATTATGCACTCGTCGCCTCCCGCATCGAGAACGGCGAGGGCTTCTCCCTTGATGAGCGTCGCTGGCTCGCAGGAAAGGCGTTCGCCCATACGGCCGCCTACGACGCCACCATCAACGAGTGGACCGCGAAGCATTGGCCGAAGCCGGCGTCCATCGAACAGCCGGTTTCCGAAGGCGAGACCGAAGTGAATGAGGCCAAGTTCCCGGCCACGTTCACCCGTACGTGGGACCGCGCGCACGTGCTGCGTTACGGCGAGAACCCTCACCAGCAGGCTTCGCTGTATCTGGATCCGCTCAACCAGAACGGCTTCGCACACGCCGAACAGCTTGGCGGCAAGCCGATGAGCTACAACAATTACGTCGATGCCGACGCCGCATGGCGTGCCGTGTGGGATTTCGCGCCTCAGATCGCCGTCGCAGTGGTCAAGCACAACAATCCATGCGGTCTGGCCATCGGCGCTACCGTGGCAGAGGCGCACAAGAAGGCGCACGCATGCGATCCGATGAGCGCCTATGGCGGTGTGATTGCTGCGAACAGCAAGGTCACCATGGAAATGGCCGAAAGTGTTCGTCCAATCTTCACCGAAGTCATCGTCGCGCCCGATTACGACGCCGATGCGCTTGAACTGCTCCAGACCAAGAAGAAGAACCTGCGTATCCTGAAGGTGTCTGAGCCTCCGAAGACCAAGACCCAGTTCCGTCAGATTGACGGCGGTCTGCTCGTGCAGTCCACCGATCTGATTGACGCTCCAGGAGACGATCCGAACGCGTGGAAGCTGGTTTCCGGCGAGCCGGCCGACGCTGAAACCGTCAGGGATCTGGTGTTCGCATGGCGTGCCATCCGGTGCGTCAAATCCAACGCCATACTTATCGCCCACGATCAGGCAACCGTAGGCATCGGCATGGGCCAGGTCAATCGTGTGGATTCCGCCAATCTGTCCGTCGAGCGTGCCAACACGCTGGCTGACGGAGCCAACCGCACCAAGGGAGCGGTGGCCGCGTCCGACGCGTTCTTCCCGTTCGCCGACGGTGCCGAGATTCTGATCAACGCCGGTGTCAAGGCCATCGTCCAGCCTGGTGGGTCCATTCGTGATGAGGAAGTGTTCGAGGCGGCCCGCAAGGCCGGCGTCACCATGTATGTGACCGGTACCCGACACTTCTTCCACTGAGTTCAGTGGAAGCGTCGACCGGCAAGCTGGGAGCGTTGCGGCGCGATAAATGACGTGGCGTCCGAAACCATTCGCTGGTTTCGGACGCCACGTTTTATTATTATGATTGCGTTCCGTGCGCGGACGCGCGTTGACATATAACGAAAGGCCTGCGATATGAGTCATCCCTACGTTTCCGAAGACCATGAAGGCAAGCCGTGGTTTGAATGGATCGTTGCGGCAATGGTGGTTATAGCCACAGTGCTTGCGGTCTTAGGCCATGTAAAAGCCGCCACCACGGTAATCGCGGTGACGGCCATCATAACAGGACTAATCAGACTCGTAATGCGCGAGCGTAGTCCTTGGAAAGTCCGTTCAGTTGGCTTCGACGCTTTCATCGGCATCGGTCTGGGCGTCGGACTGCTCATCCTGCTCGCCCTCGTGCCCGTCGGCATCGTCTGACGCGTCGTCGGCTATGGTCTCCAGCGTTTCGGAATACTGCTCGGCTTCCGAAACGTTTTTCTTGGTGCCGATCATGGACGCGACTATGGCCACAAGCGAGACGATGGCGGCTGCGAGAATCGGGCAGATCCAGAACACCCACAGCTGCTGCAGAGGCTCTTGGGAAAGGCCCTGATTCTGGGCGAAGATGGCGATGCCAGTGGCACGAGCCGGATTCAGAGCGGCGCCTGTTACCGGATAGGAGATTGCGGCGCCGACACCGTAGGCGAGACCCATGGCGATGGCATGGCTGGTATTGGTCTTTCCGGATTCACTGGCGGCGTTGAGCGCGGTGGCGACGATGATGATGCCCGCGACGAGTTCAACGGCGATGGCCAGAGTGATGCTGAAGGACACGCCATAGTTGCCGAGCGTGGCATAGGAGACGGAATTCTTGTCAAAACCGTTAATGACCGGCGTCAGCCAGATTTTCAGCGTTACCTGCTCGGATGTCGGCAGCAGGAAGCGGATGGCGGCGCCTGCGCCGATACCACCCAGCACCTGAGCGATAATATAGAGCACTCCGTCAAGCGCATGGGTTTTGCCGGACAGCATCGCCGCAACCGAGACCGCCGGATTGAACTGGGCGCCGGAAATCGTGCCGAATATCAGGGTGGCGGCGGCGTACACCAAACCTGTCAGCAGGGCGATGAACGCCATATTCACGCCGTAGATCGCGGAACCAAGCGTGCAAATCGAGTAGATGGCGAAGCAGATGATGAAGCTTCCCACCAGCTCCGCGCCTACGCGAAGGGCCAGTGGCTTGCTCTGTTCTTCCTCTGTTACGGACGTTGCTTCAACAGCAGTCATAGTCTTTCCTCTGTCATATAGTGGACAAGTTGCGGTTTTTATGAAAGCCGCCAAACGACTGCCATACTACCAGCAGTCCCTGTAGGTATTATCCGGCCACGTTGGGAGAACGATGCCAAACGCATATTCTCGCGCCGCCAAGGCGCACAATCATGACAATGAAGGCATTCGCCTGCAGAAACTTCTCGCTCAGGCGGGCTTCGGCTCGCGCCGTAAATGCGAGGAAATCATCACCGATGGTCGCGTTGAGATCGATGGCGAGCTGATTACCGAACTTGGCACCCGAGTCGATCCGAAACGTCAGGAGGTCCGTGTCGACGGTTCTCGCGTGCGCGTGAACCCGAACCATGTCACGCTTGCGTTGAACAAGCCAAAACGCGTGCTGAGCGCCATGGAGGATCCCAAGGGACGCTACACTTTGCGCGACATCGTCGGAGACAAGTACGAGCGTATTTTCCACATGGGCCGTCTGGATTATGATTCGGAAGGCCTAATCCTCATGACGAACGACGGCGAACTGAGCCAGCACGTCATGCACCCCAAATATGAGGTCGAAAAGACCTACATCGCCACGCTGGAAGGACGCATCAGCGGTCAGGTGTGCCGCAGGCTCGTCACCACGGGCGTGAAGCTCGACGATGGGTGGATCAAACTCGACCGCTGCGCTATTCTCGACTCCAGCCGCGAAAGCACGTTGGTCAAGGTCGTGCTGCATTCGGGCAAGAACCGCATCGTGCGCCGTATTTTCGGCTCGATCGGTTTTCCCGTCAAGCGTCTGGTACGCACGCAGATCGGTCCGATCAAACTCGGCGACCTGAAAAGCGGCACGTATCGCGTGTTGTCGCAGGCTGAGGTCCGTTCTCTATCCAAGGCGGTGGGACTGTGATCCGTGTAGCTATTGATGGGCCTGCGGGCGTCGGCAAATCATCCACGTCCAAGGCACTGGCCAAATATTATGGTTTCGCATACCTCGACACAGGCGCGATGTACCGTGCCTGCGCCTGGTGGTGCATGCACAAAGGCATCGATTTGGATGCCGAAACCATCGATGAGCAGCTCGTCACCGAAACCGTCGGCGAATTCTTCACCGACAGCCATTTCGACATCAGCGTCGATCCGGACGATCCGAAGGTGTACGCCGATGGCGAGGACATCAGCGAGGCCATCCGTTCTTCCGAGGTCTCTTCGCACGTGTCCAAGGTGTCCAACATCATCCCCGTGCGTCACGTGTTGATCGCCGCGCAACGTGCCTACATCGCACGAGAGGCTTCGGTCGATTCCTTCTCCGAAGGCGCCGGTATTGTTGCTGAGGGCCGTGATATCACCACCGTCGTCGCTCCCGACGCCGAAGTGCGCATCCTGCTTACCGCGCGTGAAGAGGTCCGTCAGGCCCGACGTAGCGGACAGGCCGTCTCGGGTGTGGGTGCGGAGAATGTCGCGGCACGCGACAAGGCCGATTCGAAAGTCACCAACTTCACATCCGCCGCGGAAGGCGTGTTGACCGTCGACAACTCCGATCTCAACTTCGGCGAGACCCTTGACGTGCTCGTCCGTATCGTTGACGACGCCATCGAGGAACAGGAATACCGCCAGTACGTTTCCAACCTCGAAGGCTATGAGCTGGATGAAGGCGATGAGGAGCTGATCGATGGAACGGCGTTCTCTGGTGGCGAAAGCAAGAATGGTCCGAAACCGGTCGGCGTACTTGCCGTGGTCGGACGTCCGAACGTCGGCAAATCCACTCTGGTGAACCGTATTCTCGGCCGTCGCGCAGCCGTGGTGGAGGACACCCCCGGCGTGACTCGCGACCGTGTGAGCTACGACGCCGAATGGTGCGGCACCGATTTCAAACTGGTCGACACGGGCGGCTGGGAAGCCGACGTGGAAGGCATCGAATCCGCCATCGCATCCCAAGCGCAAATCGCCGTGCAGCTTGCCGATGCCGTGATTCTCGTGGTGGACGGTCTGGTCGGTCTCACCGACACGGACGAACGCATCGTCAAAATGCTCCGTGCCGCCGGCAAGCCGGTGACGCTTGCGGTGAACAAGGTCGATGATCGCGAAAGCGAATACCTGACCGCCGAATTCTGGAAGATGGGTCTGGGTGAGCCGTATGGCATTTCCGCCATGCACGGTCGTGGCATCGGCGAACTGCTTGACGCCGCACTCGACTCGTTGAAGAAAGCGGAAAGGACATCCGGCTTCCTTACGCCGTCGCATCTGCGCCGCGTGGCTCTGGTCGGACGTCCGAACGTCGGCAAATCCTCCCTGCTCAATCAGCTGGCCCACGAGGAACGCACCGTCGTCAACGATCTTGCGGGCACCACGCGAGATCCGGTCGATGAGGTCGTCACCGTCGATGGCGAGGATTGGCTGTTCATCGATACCGCAGGTATCAAACGTCGTCTGCACAAGCTGTCCGGCGCGGAATACTTCTCCTCGTTGCGTACGCAGGCCGCGATCGAACGTTCCGAGCTTGCCTTGGTGCTGTTCGATGCCTCCCAGCCGATTTCCGACCAAGACCTGAAGGTCATGAGCCAGGCCGTGGACGCGGGCCGTTGCATCGTGCTTGTGTTCAACAAGTGGGACCTGATGGACGAGTTCGACCGTCAGCGTATGGAACGCCTGTGGAAGACCGAGTTCAATCGCGTCACTTGGGCTCAGCGCGTCAATCTGTCGGCAAAGACCGGATGGCACACCAATCGTTTGGCCAATGCCATGCGTGGCGCCTTGGCATCATGGGACAAGCGCATCCCCACCGGCAAACTCAACGCGTTCCTTGGCAAGATCCAAGCTGCCCACCCGCATCCGCTGCGTGGCGGCAAGCAGCCGCGAATCCTGTTCGCGACGCAGGCGTCCACCAGACCGCCGCGCTTCGTGATCTTCGCCACCGGCTTCTTGGAGCATGGCTATCGCCGCTACATCGAACGGTGTCTGCGCGAGGAATTCGGCTTCGAAGGATCGCCGATTCAGATTTCGGTGAATGTCCGTGAGAAGAAGAAACGCAAGTAACCACCGGAACTGTTAGAAGATGGGCGTGCGCCTGGTTCAGACCATGGCGCACGCCCATCTGCCTTATTGAATCTGGATTATTGTCGGCTTTTGCTTTCCTTTACGCACAGCTTAGGCCGACAGCGTCAGAACAGAGGATGTTCATCCTGGTTGCGTGTTCTGAGATACCCCGTTATGGCTCTGCGCGCGAGCGAGCTTAATGAAATGCCGTCCTGCTTGGCCTTGGCCCGCGCCTTATGGCCTACGGCGTAGGGGAGTTTGATCTTCCATTCGTCACCAAGCTGTTTGCGCCCGTCGCTGTTCTTTGGCATGCGCCCGATGCCGACCGCGTCTGAACAGCCATCGGAATCGTCGGACAAGAGTGCCCTGCGGGTCAATTCGGTAAGCGTGATGCCATCATGCCGAGCGCGTTCGCGGGCTTCCAAGCCAAGCTCGCGGGGCAATCGAATCTTCCATTCATCTTCGGGAAGCGTTGAATCGAACACATGGGCGAATTCGTCGACGTCATCGAACTGTGGCTGCGTGTCGTTCTGCTGCAAACCGAATCACCTCTCTGAACCCATGCGTTAATCGCATTAAACGGCAAGAAACATGAAAAATATCGCAGGCTACATATTTGCATGCGCTCAAGACCGTCCTGACGTCCGGCTTCCGGCTCCGATAGATGCCATTCTGAGGGGCTGTATGCCGCAGTTCACTGCCCAAACCTGCCCAAACATAACGAAAAACCCGCCGTTTCGATGCCGTGGAAAACGGCGGAACGACGGGCTTTCTTGGTCGGACCAGCGGGATTTGAACCCGCGACCCCTTGACCCCCAGTCAAGTGCGCTACCAAACTGCGCTATGGTCCGAACGGTGCGAAAAGCACCGAATATGAAACATAGCATAATCTCTACGGTTTTTCAAACACATCGTGTCGGAAAGCGAGTCGCATCCATTCCGGAGAGTTTGGCTTCGGATATTTGAGGGTTTTCCGGCAATTGCTCCACCGGAAGTTCATGTTGGTTCTGTGTCTAAATGCCCCCGATTTTGGCGGAATGTCGTATTATGGCATAAGCGCATCGAATAACAACGCCCGTTCGAAAGGGAGAGACATTGACTGAGGACGTATTCGAATACTCTGCCGCGAAGATGCGGAAGCACGGAATGACCGACATGGCCATCGCCCAGTTCCGTCGTCTGTACGAGGTCTGGCGCAATGAGGAGGCCAGCAGTTGGATCCGTGAGGACGAGGTCGAACCGCTCGTCAGCGTTCCCAGCTTCCATGACGTGTATGAGACCATCAATCACGACAAGGCCGTTGACGCGTTCGCCAAAACGGCGTTCCTGAAGCTTAACGGCGGTCTTGGCACTTCGATGGGACTCGATTGCGCCAAGTCGCTGCTGCCGGTACGTCGCCACAAGGCACGGCAGATGCGTTTCATCGACATCATCATCGGACAGGTGTTGACCGCGCGGACCAGACTTGGCGTCGATCTGCCATTGACTCTGATGAACTCCTTCCGTACCTCCAAAGACACCATGAAGGTGCTGCAGACCAATAAGAAATTCCATCAGGAAGACATCCCGATGGAAATCATCCAGCATCAGGAGCCGAAGATCAGCGCGGAAACGGGAATGCCCGTCAGCTTCCCGGCCAATCCGGAACTCGAATGGTGCCCGCCGGGCCACGGCGACCTGTTCTCCACCATTTGGGAATCCGGTCTGCTTGACGCGCTTGAGGCGCAGGGGTTCAAATACCTTTTCATCTCCAATTCCGACAACCTGGGCGCGCGTCCCTCCCGTACGCTTGCGCAGCATTTCGAGAATACGGGCGCACCGTTCATGATCGAGGTCGCCAAACGCACCCCAGCCGATCGTAAGGGCGGCCACATCGTGCGAGACAAGGCCACGGGCCGTCTGATGCTGCGTGAGATGAGCCAGGTCCATCCAGACGACAAGGACGACGCGCAGAACATCGACAAGCATCCGTACTTCAACACGAACAGCATTTGGGTGCGTATCGATGCGCTGAAAGCGAAACTCGCATCCTATGACGGCGTGCTTCCCCTTCCGGTAATCCGCAATAAGAAGACGGTCGACCCGACCGATCCGACCAGCGAGCCGGTCATTCAGCTGGAGACCGCCATGGGAGCCGCGGTGTCGCTTTTCGATGGCGCGACCTGCGTATGCGTCGACCGTATGCGTTTCCTGCCGGTGAAGACCACTGACGATTTGTTCATCATGCGGTCCGACCGATTCCATCTGACGGACCAGTACGAGATGGAAGACGGCAACTACATCTTCCCCGACGTCCATTTGGACGCGCGCTATTACAAGAACATCCACGATTTCGATGCCCGTTTCCCATACGGTGTGCCTTCGCTCGCCGCGGCGAAATCCGTTGATATCGATGGCGATTGGACCTTCGGCAGGGATGTGATGCTGTTTAGCGACGCGCGACTGGAGGATCAAGGCGAACCAAGCTATGTGCCGAATGGCGAATATGTCGGCCCGCAGGGCGTGGAACCGGACGATTGGGTCTGATTTTGGACGGCCATGCAACACGAAAACGATGTTTTTTCGTGAAATAGGCACAAATCGCTTAAAAAACCTCTATCATAGAATGTTGTGTGCGGCTTACGAGGCCAAGCACTTAAAAAGAAACGTTAACGAGACGTGAGGACTAATGGCTGAGGGAAGTAACGGTAGGCGACGTTTTTCCGACAAATGGGGCAAGCATGAGCTTGATGTGTTGGCTGTGCTCTCCTCAGCCTTTCCGCAATGGCTTACCTCACGTCAGATCGCGCAACGTGTGAAGGCGTATGCCGATTCGTACGGAGAGCTCGCCGATCAAGCGGCGAAGGCCGCCTTCGCCAAGCAATTCCAGCGTGACCGCGCCAAGCTCGCCGCCATGGGCATCGCCATCGAATCAAGGCAGCCGGAATATTCCTCCAAGTCAGAAGGGCAGGATTTCGCTTCCTACCGTCTGCAGCTTGGCGATGAGCCGCGCGTGCGTCTGCTGTTCGGCGACGAGGATCTGCCGATTCTTGCCGCTGCGAATTACCTTGCGCGCTCCATGTCGATTTCCTCGGCTCCTGCGCACGAACCCCAGCACGCTTCTCGTACCGCGCCGCGCGTGCCGCAGACGCCGATTCCAGGACTTGGCTTGGATTCCATCGCGCCGGGTCTTGGCACGCAATCCATTCCCGACGAGCTGGTCAAAGTGGTCGATCAGCGGCGTTTCGCCGCCACTGTGGATGTTGATGGCGAGCATCTCAATGTCGCCTACGCCGACTCCGATGATCTGGCCATGTTCGTGCTGTCTCATCCGGGTGCGTCCATAGTGAGCCCTCAGGAGGCTGTGGCCGCGTTCAACCGCCGGCTGCATGCGGCCACGCAGTTCGTGCCGGCCGATGAATCCACCGGCACCGACAGCTCCACCGTGGTGTCTCCGGAAATCAACCGCAACAGCACTGATGAGGATGATACCGAGGAAGGCAAGGGCCGTCCGAAGAAGAACTCCGCGTTCCAGACCGGTAGCGAGGTCGACCGGCGTCTTCGCCTGATGCTGTTCCTGTCCGCCCACATGGGTGAGGAATACTCTCTTGAAGAACTTGCGGAACGATTCATCGGCAGGCCGAAGTCCGATGACGAATTGAAGAAGTTCGTCAACATCATTCATAAGGACATCAACACGTTGACCACGGTGTCCGATGATGGCGAGATGGCCGGAAGCCAGTTCTTCGATATCGATTGGTCCTTGCTTGACGCGGAAGGCATCGTCTCCGCCACGAATTCGCTGGGGCTTGAACGCCTTGCCGGCATTTCCCAGCAGTACCTGAGCATGCTGACCGCATCGGTGAGCTATCTCGCCCACTCCTCTTTGCTTCCGGACAAGCTGCGTGAGCAGGCGGAATCGCTGTACAGCCGACTGCGCCAGCACGTCAAGCCTGGCGACATGCCGTGGCTGAGCCTGACCGGATACGAGATGGAACCAAGGAACTTCTCCATCGTCAAGAGCGCCATCTCCAAAGGCATGCTGCTCGACATGGAATATACGGACGGTGCGGGCCGTATACAGCGCAAGCTAGTGGCGCCAGACAAGATTTTTGTCGACGAAGGCGTTTACTACGTGGCGGTATGGACCGACGTGTCCAACGCGGCGCCCGCGGACAAGATGAAGTTCGTCAAGACGGATACGACCATCAACAAGGCTACTGGCAAGCCTCGTATCTGGCAGGTGCTTCGCATCTCCCGCATCGAGCATGCGGAGCTGGTCGAACCCACTGAAAAAGTGGACATTCCGGACGTGCCCGCATCCGAACTGCGCAAGTGGAGTTTCGACAATGGCACGCCTGCCGTGTTCATCACCAATCAGGACGACCTGTCGTTCATCGACAGCCTGTCAGGAGCCACCGTCGAGAAATGCGGCGAAGGCGAGAAGGTGCATCTGATCGTGTCTTCCGATTCCTGGTATGTCGCGTTCTGCATCGCGCACGCCCGTCATATTACTGCCGTCGCGCCGGAGACGTTGCGCACGATGATCATCGCCCGAGCACAGCATGAGCTGAGCGTCGGCGACCGAGAGAACGAAGACTGACGGGGGAGGCGCTATGCCTTGGTGGATTTGGCTGGTACTCGTCCTGTTCATGCTGACGATGCTGGTCGGCGGCGGCGCATACGCATGCATCCGCGGATATCATGCGTTCAAAGATGCCATCAAAGTAGGCGGACGCATGTCCAAACGTTTCGAGGCCATGTCCGAGCCGTTGCCGCAACCAAAGGAGAACACGTCCCCGTTCTTCACACGTCCACTTGAGGACGCGGCCAATCGTTATATCGACGCTCATGCCGAAGTCGTCAGCCGCCGTGAGGAAAAGCGCGTCCGTCATGCCCGGCAGTGGGCGCAGTGGAAACATTCCAACGACTGATTCGAAAAGGAACCATGACTCATCATCGTCGACATGGCAATAACGACACCGGCACATACGATGCCGAGATGACCACAGCCCTATCTCCCGCGCAACGCTATGCGGCGTTCAAACAGACGCAGGCCAAACGCCAATCGGTCTCGTCTCGTTTCGCACGGTCCATGCCATTCGAATTGGACGATTTCCAAGTCAAAGCCAATGATGCGTTGGAAGCCGGCGACAATGTGCTCGTCGCCGCGCCCACCGGAGCCGGCAAGACGGTCGTGGCTGATTTCGCGATCTATCTGGCCCAAGAGCGTAACGTCAAAGCGTTCTACACCACGCCAATCAAAGCGTTGAGCAATCAGAAATACCATGATCTGGTCGAAACGTACGGGCCGGACAGAGTCGGCCTGCTTACCGGCGACACGTCCATCAACTCCGAAGCCGACATCGTGGTCATGACCACCGAGGTCCTGCGCAACATGCTCTACGAGCATTCCATGACGCTTGACGCCTTGCGTTACGTGATTCTTGACGAGGTGCACTATCTCGCCGACCGTTTCCGCGGGCCGGTGTGGGAGGAAGTGATCATCCACCTGCCCCAAAGCGTGAGAATCATCGGCCTGTCCGCAACCGTGTCGAATGTCGAGGATTTCTCCAAATGGATTGAATCGGTCCGTGGCGACACCACGCTGGTGGTGTCCGAAAAACGGCCCGTGCCGTTGGAACAGCATGTGCTTGTTCAGGCGGACGACCACACCGAACCGGAACTCATCGACCTGTATCGACGTGATAAAGACGGCAATCAGACAGACAAGCTCAACGCCCAGCTGGTGAGCAGGCTCGATCAGCTCGACCGCAAGGCCGCGAAACGTAGGGGAGAGCAGCGCCCCGACAGACGAAAGGGCGGCAAGGGCGGCAAATGGAACGACCATTCCCGCAGACCCGAACGCCATACGCCACGTCGTTGGGCCGTGATTGATGAATTGAATTTCCTCGGCATCCTGCCGGGCATCTATTTCATCTTCTCCCGCAACGGATGCGATCAGGCCGTCGAACAATGCATCAACGCCGGACTCGAACTCACCACCGATGACGAGGTGCGTCGCATCCGCCGTATCGTCGATGAGATGGTCGAAGGCCAACTCAGTCAAGAGGATTTGAAGGCTTTGCATTTCTCGCAGTTCCGCTTCGCCTTGGAGGAAGGATTCGCGCCGCATCATGCTGGCATGGTGGCGCTCTTCCGCCAAATTGTCGAACGACTGTTCGAAGAGGGTCTGGTGAAGGTCGTCTTCGCCACGGAAACACTTGCCTTGGGCATCAACATGCCGGCACGGTGCGTGGTGGTGGAAAAACTTGAGAAATTCGATGGGACCGGGCATGTCGGATTGACGCCAGGGGAGTTCACCCAGCTTACCGGACGCGCTGGCCGACGTGGCATCGACACCATCGGCCATGCGGTGGTTGTGGACCATCATGGCTTCATTCCCGCCACTGCCGCCGCGCTGTCCAGCAAGCGCGTGTACCCGCTGCACTCCAGTTTCAAACCGACGTTCAACATGGCCGTCAACCTGCTTAATTCCAGCGATTACGAGACCGCTCGCATCACGCTTGACCATTCCTTCGCGCAATGGGAGGCCAACGAATCCGCCTGGCAGCTTGAGGCGCAGATGGATACGTTGCGCAAAGCGTTGGACGGATACGAACGGGCGTTCGATTGTGAGTTCGGCGACTTCAAGGAGTTCATGCGGCTGCGCATGCGCTTGAGCGACTTGGAAAAGAACGAACGACGCAAACTCAAGCACGAGGTGTTCCGCACGCAGAAGGCGCGAAGCGAAGCGTTCAAAGACCTTGACAGGCGTATCGCGGAGCTTCGCGAAAAAGACAGGGACCATCCCTGCCGCAAATGCCCCGATATTCAGAAGCATCTCAAATGGGGGCATCGGTGGGCGCGTGAAATGCGTGAATTGGAACGTGTGCAGCACCGCTACGATTCACGCACCGGCTCCGTGGCACGTCAATTCGACCGCATCTGCAATGTGCTGAACGAGCTCGGATACCTCGATCGGCTTGATGAAGGCGCAAAAGAACATATCGATTACCGGCTTACCGAACGTGGACAGCTGTTGCGGCACTTGTACAGCGAGCTTGATTTGGTGCTTGCCCAGGCGATCGATGATGGCGCGTTCGACGGACTCGATGCGACGGAGCTGGCCAGCGCCGTCATGTCGTTGATTTACGAGCCACGCAGAGGCAGCGGGGGAGAGCCGCGCCATTATCCCGGAGGAATGCAGGGGAACGTCGCCGTCTGTGCGGCGCAGCTCAAAGGCGTGCACGCGTCGATTGCCATGCTGTGTGAGGACTATGCCCTCGACGAGCCGCGCCAACTTGATTTCGGCATCACCGATGTCGTCTACGAATGGGCTCAGGGCGAAAGCCTGTCGCGTGTGCTGTACGGCACCGATTTGACCGGCGGCGATTTCGTACGCGGATGCAAACGTCTCGCCGACGTGTTGCAGCAGATCGCCGTGGCCGGACCATACCTGGGTAAACGCGCCGAAACGCTCGCTCCGATCGCGAAACAGGCGTACGAGAACGTCAACCGTGGCATCGTCGCCTATTCAGGTGTCGACTGAGCATGTGCGCAATCGGGAGATCGGTTTTCGCGGACGCCGGGAATAAGTGACACGTCCGAAGTGTTTTGTAGCTTAGAGTAAGCAGATAATCAAGGAGGCAAAAGCAATATGGCGGAACGTAGCCTGCGAGGCATGAGCATCGGTGCGAAGTCGCTTGAATCCGATGACAATGTGGATTTTGCGGCGCGAACCGACGTCGCATACGTGTGTCCGAAAGGCCATCGTACGATTCTGCCGTTCGCTGAGGGCGCAGAATTCCCAGATGAGTGGGAGTGCCGCTGCGGCGCCGTCGCGCACCGTGAAGGAGACAATGACGACGAGGCTGATGAAATCGCCAAGCCGACACGCACGCACTGGGACATGCTCATGGAACGTCGTACCGAAGACGAACTGAAGGCTTTGCTGGAGAAGCGTCTGCAAATGCATCGTGACGGATGGTTCCCGGACTACGAGTGACCTGCAGTTGAACGACACTTGAACGAATGCCCGGTCATTGAGACCGGGCATAATTGTTTCTGTCATCAATTCTTATAGCACACAGCCAAGGGGAGAATCAGATCCATGTCCGAACATCCGAAGAAAGTCGTTCTGCTTGACCTCGATGGCACACTGACGAAATCCGATCCAGGAATCATTGGCTGCGTTGTCAAGGCGTTCGAAGAGATGGGATATCCGGTGCCGGACGATGCCGAATTGCATCGTTTCATTGGACCGGCCATCAGCGAATCGATGCAACGCAACGGCATTCCGGATGACAAGCTTGACGAAGGCGTGAGGATTTACCGCAAGTATTACGCCGACGAGGCCGTGTTCGACGACCCGAACAATCCCGGACAGAAAGTCCCCGGCCGCCTGAACAACACGATTTACCAAGGTATTCCGGAGCAGCTCGCCAAACTGCGTGCCGACGGATACTATCTGGCGATTGCCAGCTGCAAGCCGCAATACCAATGCATTCCGATTTGCGAGCATTTCCACTTGGACACCATGGTCGACGGCATCTACGGTGCCAGCGAGGACAATTCCCGTCTTGACAAGGACCAAGTGATCCGTTGGGCTTTCCAGCACATCGATTTCGACGAGAACGCAGGAGACAAGGCACTGATGGTCGGCGACCGTTGGACCGATGCCGACGGCGCCAAGGCGTGCGGTTTGGACTGCCTCGGCTGTGGCTGGGGCTATGCGGAGCCCGGAGAGCTCAAAGCCCATGGCGCATACCGTATTCTGGATTCGGTAGATGAACTCGCGCAGGCCGTCGAGGAGTATTTCGCCTGAGTCCGTAAACGGAAACGCTGTAGGCCAGTTACGTGGTTGCTGTCGCAATATCGTGGCAGCAACCACGTTTTTATTTATTGAGTGACGGAGGCCGTTATGTCAGAACCGCGTGTTTGACGCTTTCTTAAGCCTGGAAAAACGTCATTCCTGAAAAGCCGATAATGTACGTTATGTCAGATTTCTATTTGACGGCCTGATTGAGCTTCCGCTCCATCTCGCTGTGCATGCCGTTTCGGGCCTGAAGATACATGAAAACAAGTTCCGCTGCGATCAGCATGACCATCACCGCAGCCGACGGCCATCCGACATGTTCGTAGAAACGCCGGAACTTCGCCGAGAAATCCGACCTGAACATCGCATATACCGGATATGGCAACGCGCCAATGACCAATGAGGTGAAATGCAGCGCGATGATCGACCAACGCACCGGATGCACATCGCGGTGTTTTTTGGAAAACAGATTGCCTCGAATCGCAGTAATCGAACAAATGTTCACTGCGATGACGACGGCTATGATCCACAACAGTGCCGGCAGAATATCAAGCATGCGCTACTCCCCTGCGGGTTATATCGTTCGAATGTTCCGGGCTGAATCGTACCAATTGTATGCGATCAGGCTGCTGCGCGGGATTTGCGCCGCGATTCCAGCTTCTTTCTCATACGTATCGCGGCAATGTCGTCGATTGGCCTATTGGTGTCTGTCGATGCCGGCGTCTTCGTCAAATCGACATATTCCTCATGTTCTAGAGCCTCTTTGATCTGATGCCATAGCGATCCGACGGACACCCCGAACACAGCTCTGCCGCTTTGTAGCAGAGCCACCATCTGTTCGCTGTCCGTGCACTCATGCACATTCTGCCCATCGCACATGATGGTGATGCCGGCCAACTGTTCGGGCGTGCGCTGCGCGAGGAAGCCGATGGCGGTGGTCACGTTCTGCAGATTGATTCCGGCATCCAGCAATCTTTTGGAAACGGCAAGAATCACCACATCTTTGAACGAATACAATCTGCGTGAGCCGGATCCGTGCGACGGGGTGATGGATGGTTCCACTATTTGTTTACGCGCCCAATAGTCAAGCTGGCGGTACGTGATACCCGCCACTTTTGACGCGACTGTACCACGATAGCCCCGTGTGACGGGCTGCGCGTCCGCGGAGGGGAACAACTCCCCCTGCACCGCGTGCGACACGTGCAGATGCAACCGCATTGTTGGTTCTGCCTCGCCGTCCATTGTCTTCTCCTACACGCCATAAAACAATCGCCTATGAGCTTCCATTCGGAACCCATAGGCGATTGAAGGAAAACCGTTACTCACAGTTTATCCCGCATCGGGCGTTTCATTAGGCAATGACGGCCTTGTTGGTGAAATATACGAGTCGGAACTTGCCCAGAATGATTTCGTCGCCGTTCTTCAGTTCCTGGCTATCCACTCGTTGACGGTTCACGTATGTGCCGTTCAGGCTGCCGGCGTCAATCACCGAATAATTTCCGTTAATCCTGCGGAACACCGCGTGCGTGCGGGAGACGGTGGAATCGTCCAGCAGGATGTCGGAACTCGGGTCGCGTCCCACGGTGATCTCGTCCTCGTCGAGGAGATAACGCGAGCCGGACACCGCTCCCCTGGTGGAAATCAGGAGCGCCGTGCCGTCGGCCAGACGCATGATCGTATTGAGGTCCTCCTTCGTCAGAGGACGGTCTCCGGTGGAAGTAACCGGTACAGTGATAGCAGGAAGACCAATGATGGTCGTTTCGCCTGCGCTTGGAATCGGATCAGTCATAGCTGTCATTCTACCCTCTCCCCTTGCAATTGGCCGGTATTGTGGCCGGCATGGTCACGAATCATACACTGTGAACGGTATTTACCGTTCGTTCTTGTCGATGATGGATACGAATTCGTCCTTCGGCAGCATGTCATCGTAGCTGCGCCAGCGTCGTTCCAGTTCGCGGTTCGCCTCATCGTGTTGTTTCTGCCCCAGCTCGGCGTACGCTTTCAATTCGTTGGGGCCCATATCCTTAACCGGTTGGTTGAGGTTCAATTGTCTCTCGTTCACAATAGGCAATTGTAGCCGCTTGCCGGGGAACAAAAAGCCTGGAACGCTTTTAATCGCGTTCCAGGCTTTTTTAAGAAGGATTCAGTGTGTGGTGTCCAAATCAGCGGCGGGTGTCGATGATCTCCTGCAGAGCGCCGTTGACGGAAGAGGAGCCGGCAGCCGAAGACAGAGCGTTGATGCCGCTGACTTCGAAGCCACGCATGATTGCGGAGAAGATCTTGTTCTTGTTCATGATGTTTCCTTTTCTTGCTGGTGTGCTGTGACGCACCTTGCGTCTTGTTTGTTTTCTTTTTTGTTTACGATACTCATTTTAGAAATGCGTTTGGCAAAAGTCATGCTTCTCTCGTTTGATTCTTTGTATTTTCATCGGCAATTCTTGTGTAATGTGGTGAATCGTTTTTCGTCGATCGCTGTTTTTGCCGGCGCGTCGATGCTTGCATTCTTATTTGACGAAGTAGCGTGAAAAGGAATGGAAAAAAAGCCCGGCAAAACCGAGCTGTGATAACGGTGGGTGATATAGGAATCGAACCTATGACCCCTTCCGTGTGAAGGAAGTGCGCTAGCCGCTGCGCCAATCACCCAGTCTTAATTTGTACGGAGCAATGCTCCAGTGGGCGATACAAGATTCGAACTTGTGACCCCTTCCGTGTCAGGGAAGTGCGCTACCTCTGCGCCAACCGCCCGGGTCATGTCAACATGCGAAAACTAATCTCACATGATGCGAGGTGGGTACGAGAGTCGAACTCGTCTATACGGCTTTGCAGGCCGCTGCCTAACCGCTTGGCTAACCCACCATAAAGGTCGATAATCAATCGGAACCTTAGAGCGGACAACGGGACTCGAACCCGCGGTCTCAACCTTGGCAAGGTTGCGCTTTACCAACTAAGCTATGTCCGCATGTCTCCAGCAGATTCACTGCGTGAGCACGAGTATTTACTATAACCACATTCGTGTAATTTGCAAGTCAGCGTGTCGCGGTTTGGTTTATTCGTATTCACCGATGGCTGAAGCGCGTGTCACACCACCCGTTTTCGGTATACATTAAAAGCATGTGTGAGGAGAGCGCAATGCCCAAGACGATACTTATCGCCGCATTCGAAGGATGGAACGATGCAAGCCAAGCGGCCACGAACGTCGTCCGTCATTTGGTGTCCCGGTATGAGTCGCAGGAAGTGCGCCATATTGACAACGAAGGTTTCTACGACTATCAGGTGGCCCGGCCCATGATCTGCTCCGTGCAGGGGCATAAGCGCATCATCTGGCCGCAAACGACTTTCTATGACATTGCCGTCTCCCCCATGCTGCACCTGCTTGCGCAGATCGCACCCGAACCCAATTACCGGTGGGAGGAATACTGCAGGCAGACGCTACGTGTCGCAGAAGACTATGACGTAAGTGATGTCATCACGCTTGGCTCCATGTTCGATGAATGCCCGCACACACGGCCATTGCCGCTTGACATCTCCAAAAGCGGCTGCGAATGCGAATCCGACAGGGAATACAACGGTCCGGTGGGCATCCCCAACATCCTTGACGCCTTCGCCGCCGAAGCGGGCTTTCCGACAACATCCATATGGGTATCCGTACCGCATTACTGTGCCAATACCGAATGCATGCAAGGCACTTTGGAGCTGCTGCGCGCCTTGTCTTTAATAATCGAGTATCCGCTTATTGAAGGAGATTTGACCAGAAAGGCCATGCAATGGCGTTCCGACGCCGATGGATTGGTGTCAGACATGCATGCCGGCGACTATTTGGCTCGTCTGGAACATGATTACGATTTGGACGCGAGAGCGAAGCGAATCGCCTCGAATGGCATGCCTGCCTGCGAGGAACTGCTTCGTGAGGCCGAATCACTTCTACGCAACGGCGTCTGAGTCGTTCCCCTCCAGGAGGAGGTCGCAGACGAAAAAAATCCCGGCCACCTTACGGATGGCCGGGATTCGCTTTATTTACGCCGAATCACGCTTACGCGGCGGCAACGACTTCCGTCGGGTGCAGCACGCCGCAGATCAGCAGCAGAGCCACGACAACGGCCAGCGCGATGCGGTAGATGGCGAACGCCTTGTACGAGAAGGTGGACACGAACTTCAGGAAGCCGATGATCACCACATAGCCGACCACGAACGCCACGATGGTGGCCGCGATGGTCGCACCCCAGCCCGGGAACATTCCCGCATTGCCTGCGGCCACATCCTTGACCGCGGAAACGGCTTCGAGGATGCCCGCGCCGAACACGGCCGGAATGGCCATCAGGAAGCTCACGCGCACTGCAGCCTCACGGGTATAACCCATCGCACGGCCGAAGGTGATGGTGCCGCCGGAACGGGAAACGCCAGGAATCAGCGCCAGCATCTGACCGATGCCGAAGATCAGCGCATCCTTCCAGGTCATCTCATCCATGGTCTTGACCTGCTTGGCGCGGGCGTCGACCACCCACAGCAGAATACCGAAGATAATCAGCACGGTAACGGTGATCCACAGATTACGCAGCGTGCTTTCGATGGCGTCCTTGAACAACAGACCGGCAATCAGAATCGGCAGCGTGCCGATGATGATGAACCAACCCATCTGCGTGTCGCGGTTATGCGCGCCCATACGGCTCTTGAAGTCCTTGCCCTCCTTGCCGAACAAGGAGCCGAACCACGCGCCGAGAATGCGGATGATGTCATGACGGAAATACAGGATCACGGCAAGCTCGGTGCCGATCTGGATGATGGCGGTGAACGCGGCACCCGGATCGGAGCCCAGCATCAAATCGCCGATGATACGGATATGGGCGCTGGAAGAGACCGGCAAGTATTCGGTCAACGCCTGCACCAGGCCAAGGAAAATCGCTTGGAAGAAATTCATGAACCCTCTTTATGTTCGTAGAAATATGGTTTCGTCTGCTTTTCCGTGACCAAGAGTAGCGAGAGGGGTCTAGTTTTCAAGGCATCCCGGCATAGTTGTCTCAAACCATGCACACAATGGAGCCAAAAGTACGCCGGCATGTCCGGCATGGGAGAAAGGCTCATCGGCATGGGCAAATACCGCAAAAGCAGGGCATTCAGCCCCGAAGGTTTCTTTGAATGCGAGGGACGCGGCCTCAAATGGCTCGGCGAGGCGCAATCGCAGGGCGGCCCACGCGTGGTCGACGTATACGACTGGGGCAAGGATTATCTCGACATTGAACGCGTGAACGCCTGCGGTCCGACCATCCAAGCCGCGCGCGATTTCGGTGTTGCGCTAGCTCATATGCATGATGCCGGTGCCGAACATTTTGGCTCCGCTCCAACTGGATACGACGGCACCTGCTATTTCGGGCCGTTGCAGGATCCCGTCCCGATGGATACCGGTGCCTGGGATGATGTGGCCACCTATCTGGCGGACGGCAGATTGCGTCCGATGGTACGACTCGGCATGAAACGTCGCGAACTGACCGACTATGACATGGAACTGACTGAAGCCGTTATCGACGCCTTGCCCGACATCCTAGGCAAGGCCGCCAACGACAAGCCCGCACGCGTGCATGGCGACCTGTGGAGCGGCAACGTCATGTGGACTGCTGATTCCGGTGACGTCGAAGCCGTGCTTATTGACCCTGCGGCTCACGGTGGGCACCGTGAGGAAGACCTTGCCATGCTCGACCTGTTCGGCATGTCATATCTTACGGACATCCTCGAAGGCTATCAGTCGGCGCATCCGCTTAAGGCCGGATGGCAGGACCGCATCACATTGTGGCAGCTCTACCCCATTGCAGGACATTGCGTGTTCTTCGGTGGAGGATATGTGAGCCAGTATCGCGCCATGTGCAAGTCGCTGCTCAAATAGGCGGGAATCACCCGCCATGCCAGATGTGAAAGAAGTCCGTATCCCAAGGTTATGAGTTGGGATACGGACTTCTTTCACATGTCCCGTATTCGATTGGATTGCGAAAACTAGCGCAGCGCGTCCTTCAGCTTGGAGAAGAACCCCTTCTTCGCGCCGGACGACGGACGGGACTTCACGACAACATGCTGGGCGTCCGTGTCGTGCATCTCGCCGAACCGCTCAATCAGCTCCCGCTCGTCATCGGACAGCTTCTTAGGAATCTCCACCACTACGTGCGCCACCAAATCGCCGCGCTCGTTCTTGTCGTCGAGATGCGTGACGCCGAGGTTCTTCAACGTCACGGTATCGTCCGGCTGGCTGCCGGCTGGGATATCCAGCGTCTGCCTGCCGTCGAAGGTGTCGATTTCGACTTCGTGCCCCAATACGGCCCAACTCATCGGCACCTTGATCCAACAATGCAAATCGTCGTCATCACGAGTGAACATGTCATCCGGCTTGATGCGGATATCCACATACAAATCGCCCGCGACGCCGCCATTTTCGCCGACCTCACCCTGATTAGCGAGACGCAGACGGGTGTTGTTCGCCACGCCGGCCGGCACCGCGACGCCGACATTGCGGGTGACGCGCACGCGGCCATGGCCGAGGCAGGACGGGCACGGCTTCTCGATGACCGTTCCATGGCCTTCGCAGCGTTCGCATGGCGCGGTGGTCATCATCTGGCCGAGCATGGTGCGTACCACGCGCTGCGCATATCCCTGACCGTGGCAGTCGGGACATTGTGTGGGCTGTGTGCCGTTCTGGCAGCCGGTGCCGCCGCATTCCTGGCACAGGCCGAACGTGTTGACCTTGACGTGCGTGGTGTCGCCGAACACCGCCGTCTTCAAATCGATGGTCGCGGAAACAAGCGCGTCACGCCCCGGCTGGGTGCGCGGAGTCGGTCCACCGCCGGTGCCACCGAATCCGCCACCGGTGAACATGCTGAAGATGTCCCCCATATCGCCGAATCCGCCACCGAATCCGCCACCGTGCATGCCGCCCGCATTCGGATCGTTCGGATCGACGCCGGCATCGTACATCTGCCGTTTCTTAGGATCCGACAGCACATCGTACGCGTTGTTGACTTCCTTGAACTTGTCTTCGAATTCCGGACCTGCGATGTCGGGATGGTATTTGCGGCTCATCTTTCGATACGCCTTTTTGATCTCGTCGTCGCTTGCCGAACGGTCGACGCCCAGCACTTCGTAATAGTCCGTCACGATTATTCTTTCTCCCTGTTGGTTCTGCGTGTCATTGTGCCATAAGGCGGGGTCAGTCGGCCGGCTGACCTTCATCGTGGGCGAGGAACGCCGTCAGATATCTGGCGACCGCCCTCACGGCGGCCATGGTCGCCGCGTAGTCCATATGCGTCGGCCCGATCGATCCGACGAATGCGACCGGTTCGCCCGCCTGCTGCGTATCATCACCGCTTTGATTTTCCGTCTGTGATGATGCGGCCGCATGCGTCGCGCCGTCCGTGGCGGCCGCGGAGGTACGCCCGTAGCCACTGGTTACCACTGAGGCGTGCAGCAAACCGGGCGTGTGCGTTTCGGAACCGATCGCCACTCCGACGCCGTCGGATTGCGTGGTTTCGCTCAGCGAGCTCATCAACTTCATGAGCACCACCTGCTCCTCCAACGCGTCGAACAGCGGGGCCAGGTCGGCCATCGTGCGTTGATGCGCAAGCCGTGAAGTGCCCGCCATGTACAATTCGCTCGCGCGTTCGTCATCCGCCATGCCATCAAAGGCCTGCGCAAGCGTTTCCGCAAGCGTGCTGATCGCATGGTATTCCTTGCGCGCTCCCATCTGTCGTACGCAATCGGCCGTGCGGGTCAGCGAAACGCCGGAGCATTGCGTGTTGATCTCGTTAGTCAGATGAGTGAGCGTCGTCACGTCCGGCAATTTCGTGACGTTGAGGATATGCTGCGCGACACGGCCGGTATCGGTGATCACTACGGCAAGCAGCGTATTAATGGACACTGGCACGATTTCGATATGCCGCAATGTCGACTTCGACAGTGACGGCGCGGCCACGACGGCGACCTGTCCGGTGATCTGCGCCAGCAGCCGGGCGGCCCGCTGCAGCGTGTCCTGCAGATTGACCGATCCGGACAGAAAGCCGTTGATGCCGCGGCGCTGAGCCTCCGATAGCGGAACGACCGTCGCCAAACGGTCGACGAAGTAACGGTACCCTTTTTCGGTCGGCACCCTGCCGGCCGAAGTGTGCGGCTGAATAAGATAGCCTTCATCTTCCAAGGCCGCCATGTCGTTGCGCACGGTGGCGGAGCTGACGCCGAGGTCATGATCCCGGGTCAGTGTGGTGGAACCCACCGGTTCCTGAGAACGGATGTAATCCTCGACCACGGCACGCAACACCAGCATGCGTCTTGATTGCGCCATGCGCGCCTCCTTATGCATAGGTGTGTGCCGGTACGCCTTATGTTTGACGGCGCTGATGAGACGTACCCGGAAAACTTCTTTTAATGTTTTAGCACTCCGGCGCCCGGAGTGCTAATCGGTTCGTTTCTGGCATAACGAAGAAGCGTGGCAATCCGTTCGCGCCATGCGATCTGTCCTCTCCCCCATCCGGCTTGCGCAGGTAGCGCACACCGGCCGGAGCTGCTGTCTTCTGGCGGGAAATATCGACTGGTCCATTATGGACCAGTCGATATTCCGAGCTAGGTTCGATGAAGTTGTCCGTCACTAAGTATGAGACGGGTACTTTAAAGAAAACAGCGGCTTTTGCCAAATCATTAATAGTCCACGCAATGGTTCTGCTGTACTTTTGGCTAAGCGTAGGTTGGCTTATGCCAAGTCCTTTGGCCAAATCTGATTGCCTGACTTTTGAACGTCTTTTTAACCAGAACATGTTATCGGTGATGATCTGTTGCAACTCGTCCGAAAAGTTCATATCTGCGTTATTGCCGGCGCCTTGATTGATGTTTGTTTTCTCGTCCATGTTTTAAATTTTGCCATATTTTTATTGCTTTGTCCAATACTGTGCTATAGTATTGGTATGCATAATAAAACATCAGCAAAACCAAACAATGATGTCATGAGGCATCGCATCGACGAACTAAGAAAGGAGGCGGGAATGACTCAAGACACTTATGGCCGTGAAATTTTGCATTGCAGCCAGGGAACAGCCTCTCAAAAATTGTCTGGGCAACTAGCCCTGAGCGCCTTAGATATTTTCCACTCTGCAACTGCATTCAACGTTTCTACGGATTATCTGTATGGCCTCACTGACACACGTACTCGAAAGGATGCAGAAAAAAGAGAAACCGCTATGGCACCTGCATAGGTCATCTGAAATTGAGTCCGTGGACGAATTGCAGTTCGCATCCGGGCGGTGGATGAAACCCATCCAGCATTTCCCAAAACCTAAAACAGAAGAGAGACAGAAAAGCCGGCAAACACCGTCAACCGCGGTGAGCCCGGTAGCCATTCACCACGGCAACCACGGAACGTATGAACCGGCAAGAACCACCATCGAACAAAACAGTCAACAGCAGACGTTCAAGCAGACCGTTATCTGAAAGCTCCGCATCCGAAAGACCGAATCCGCGGAAACGATGACCCGGATGAAGCGCGTCCAACGCTCCAAGCCAACAGTCATAAGCCGCCACGACCCGATCCAGCGGAACGGAATCGTCAAGACTGCAATCTTCGAAGGACACAGCCGCAAGAGCGATCTCCAACACGGAGACCTCATGATTCAACAAGAACTTCGGCATGATGGAATGATCTGGTCCGAGAACATCATCCTCATCCATATCCATTCCAATCTTTTCGTCGGGTTCCTATACCAACCACTTGGCGATGGGGCGATATCGCTCAAATAGTAATGCCCGCACATGAGTTGCAGCTCACATACGGGCGGCGAGTCAATCCCATCCAGCATTTCCCAATTAACCAAGGTTCCACGGTCACCAGCCAAGGAACCAATCACAGAAAGAAGAGATCACAATGAACGATTTCAACGAAACCAGCAATGCAATCAATTCCAACTCTGAGGAAAGGACCAGCTCAATGTCTGATTATTCCACATCCACCACACCGGATGAAACCCAATATCAGGAAAACACGCCGACAATCACCCCCGAAATCGTGGATGCAGGGAGTGAACTGAAGGCTCCGGATGTAGACGATGAGAATAACCCGATCGTTCTTCTCTCTGAGAAATTGCCGGAAACGGAAGAACATCAACTGGCTGACGATGAATGCGCGTTCACACGCGAAGAAGCGGAGGCTCTGACTCAGGATCTCCAGCTGAAGTATCATGACACAATCGAGGCCCATTACAACCTGATCACGGCTGTCCGAAAAGCCCACGCCGGTCATATCTGGCTTGCTCTTGGTTATCCGAAGGGCGGTCCGGGTTGGAGCGCTTATTGCCGCGACTACTTCAAGGCCTCCGACATCAAGTTGACCAGAAGCCAGCGTGATGATCTGATTCTGGGGCTTGTTAAGCCCAATGCTGACGGCACCGGAGATATCACCGACCGCGAAATCGCTGTGTTCCTTGGGATCAGTCACCAAACTGTCGGGCGCGCTAAAGCAAAGGCCGGCATCGCTCCCACAACGGGTAAAGTTCGTAGTGCGGATGGCAGACTCCGCCCCGTGGACACCGGCAGCATGTCGAGTGAGGAACGCCGCAAGAAGATCGTGGAACTCTCCGAGGAAGGCGCCAAGCAGACCGACATCGCCGACATGCTCGACGTATCCCAATCCACCGTGTCCGACACGCTCCGCAAGGACAGGATGCGTCGCATGAGCGAAGGACTCGAACCCGCCAAGATCGACAACACCGATTTCGACAACGCCGACGACGACCAGCCGTTGGACCTCGACATGGGCAACCGCGAGACCGACATCCGCTCCTACATCGACTCGTTCGTCAGCCAGTCGTCGGACGCCCGCGGCGCCATCAACGAGATGGTGCATCTGCTGGAATCCGACAAGTGGCAGCCGGGAGGCTCCACGGTGAGCGAGATCGTTTCCCGTGGCGGCGCGAACATCTTCGGCATCATCAGCGACATGTGTAAGATGCTGCGCCTGCTGAACATCGACGTCGACAACGTCTTCGACGGGGCGGACGCGGAACTTGATGACACCGACAACGACTGGTCGCGTTTCATCGACGGATGCACCGAACTCGCCATCGTCTGCCAGGAAATCACCGCCTGACATGCGACCGGGATCGGACGGGCGGATCCCAAGGGGTATGGGTCCGCTCCCCCGCCACTGAACCAACCATCATCGCCGGGCGTGGACCGGCAGAGAGAAAAGACTGAATCATGAAATACACCAAAGACGAGGAAGCGCGGGCCGAAAGGTCAAGCGTCAAAATGTGGCCCGGCATCACGGCCGGCATCATCATCGGCCTGATCGCGTTCGTGTTGAGCTTCGACGCCCTGCGTCTCGTGTTCGTGGCATGCGGCATCAACCCGTACCTGAGCTGGGGTGGCCCGGTGTGCGTGGACGGCACGATCCTCCTGTGCACCTGGGCCACGTGGGGATTCAAGAAGGGCCACATCCGAGGCAGCGCCTATCCGTGGGTCGGACTCGTACTGTTCAGCAGCTTCTCCATCGCCGGCAACGCTTTGCATGCGATGCTCAACACCGGATTCCACCTGCCGGCCTGGGTGCCGCCGGTCATCATGAGCATTCCCCCGGTCGCACTCCTGTACGCGACCCATTTGATCGTCATCATCGCGGGAGACCGTCTCGACAAGATCAACACCGTCCTTCCCGTCGGCTTGACCGTCATGGAAGACACTGACGTTCCGGCTCCCGTTCCCGCACCATCCGCCATGCCGGCCCCGGCCATCCCGTCCGAACCGCCGGCATCGGCTCCCGAACCGGCTGAACCGGCGAAGCCGGAGATTCCGGACCTGTTCGACTTCCAGACCATCGTTCCAGCCATGGAGGACGATGCGGCCCCAAAAGCCGATGAGGCCGAAGCGCCAGCCGCCGACGCCTCAACCCCGACCGTCGAACAGCACGCCATCCCGCAGCCGGTGATGCGTGAGCCAGTCATCATCCCGACCCTCGCCATCCAACCCGATGAGCGGGATGCCCCGACCGTGGACGGCCAGGACGAGCCGGCTCCCGAACCCGTGGGACCGGACGTGACGGCCGTGGAACCGGCCGACGGGCCGGAAGAGAAGACCGACGACGCCCAGGCGGAGGAAAAGCCGAAGCCAGGGAAAACCGGCCGGCGCGGCAAGGCCGGAGCCGATGACGAGGCGTGGCTCGCATGGATCGACGAGCTTACGGCTAAAGGCGAGAATCCGACCGCGTCGAAGGCAGTGGACGCGGGACTGGCCGCGAGCGGCAGCACCGCGAAAAGGTATCTCGCCCGCATCAGAAGAGAGCATTCGGAAAGGTTCTAAGCCATGGAACACCACAGCATGAGCGACAAGGACTTCCACACGCGGTACGGCGTGACCCCGCGGGAAGTGGAGGACGCGTTGGACGAGAACCGTCGACGTGTCGCCCGCAGACTCTCCGAATGGGGATACGCGTGGGCCGTTGACGAGATTATGTGCGACGTGGCCGTGGAACTGCTCAAGGGAGGCCTGCGCAGGTGGGCCTCCTATGAGGAACGCAAACCATTGGGCGCGTTCGTGAACACGCTGATCGGCAACCGGTTGGGCGAGTGGATGCGTACTGAGCGGCCCAAATACCGTAGCGGCATGACCCACGCGCCGCTACGCCGCAGGAAGCGGAAGGACACGACGCCGCAACGCGAGGCTTTGGACGCCACCGAAGCGAGAAGAAGGATCCGCAACGAGAACAACGCGGCCCTTGCCGACCGACTCTGCGAGGAAGCCGACGTGTTCGGCGATCCCGATTCGACCGTCCTGTCCGCGCCGGCGGGAGACAAGTCCAGTTATCAGGAATGGTTGACCGGCGGCACCCAGCCGTTGGAACTGGAAAGCGACAAGTACGCGGCCGACATGGAGGGCCTGCGCCAGGACGTGACGACTCGATGCAAGCGCATGGCTTGGGAGATGCTGATCCGTCAATGCCTTACCGCGACGCGTGGCTCCGACGCTCTCCGCAACGACATCCGTCGTTTCCTGGAGAACCATCATCATGGCCTCGGTCCGAGCATCGACGACTACCCGTACATTCTCGCGGTCGTCGATAAGTACAGGAAATGATCGTCCATCGGCCGTTCCCGGACCCCGGTGACGTGGAGATGGATGCCGGCATGGTCTTTTCTTCTTTCTCCGCCATGCCGGCGGCATGCCGGCCATGCGCGCCGAACGGCAACGGCGCCGCCGACGCGTATCCGGCACCCCTTCGACAGACTTTCAAAACAGAACGAACACCACAACCGACAAAGGAGCAGACAATGATCAGCGTCATCAAATGGGCATGGCAGGCCAAGCCGGACACTCCGGCCGAGAAGCTTGTCCTCGTCAGTCTTGCCAACAGCACGTTCCAGACGCCTCGGGAGGACATCGCCGTCGTGGGCGTGCGCGCGTTGAGAGGGACCGCGTGCGACATGACGCCGGCGGAACTCGACGCGATCCTGGACCGTTTGGAAAAGCAGGGTTTCATCACGCCGCTCGCGGCCGACAGCGAACCGGTCAAATGGCATATAGGCGCGTTGGAGCGTGAACGTGGCGAGGAAGGTCCTTGGAAGGCATGGCGTCTCAACGCCAAGACGGAGGAAAAGGAGACGGTGAGATGAGCGTCAGAGCTGTCTCATGGGCGTATGGCCTGAACCTCGGTTCCATGACGCAGAAGGCGGTACTGCTCTACCTCGCATACCGGGCCCGTGAAGAGGATAACTGCGCGTGGCCTTCTGTGAACCTCATTCAAGTGGAGACCGAATTGAGCGAACGTGCCGTGCGCAAGGCGTTGAGGGAACTGCGGGACAAGGGACTGATCGCATTGGGAGATCAGGAACTCGCGGCGGTCGACTTTCATGGAGACGTCGTTCCCGTGAACCGTCGTCCCAAGGTCTGGACCCTGCGGTTGGACGCTTCCACCGAATCGTTTAACGGCGTCGAACGTGCCGGGGACGTTCAAACGGCATACACGGGAAGGAGCGTCCGATCATGACTGTGGTGACCATGGTATGGGTCCAGGAACACGTGCACGAGGTACGCAACGCGACCAAAGCCGTGCTCTCGTATCTCGCTTTCAAAGCTCACTACGATGACGGGACGGCCGCATGGCCCGCGATAGGCACCATCGCTGGAGCATGCGGACTGAGTGAGAAGACCGTGCAGCGTAGCATCGACCAGCTTCTCGATCTTGGCCTGCTTGAACCCGGACAACAGACCTTCAGCGCCATCAATCCGAAAACGGGCAAGCCGGTCAGACGGAACTATCAGACCGTCGTGTGGAACGTGATCTGCAAGGAATCGAACCTGCCGACCGAACCGTTCGAGGACCGTAACGCGTCCAAGGTCCGTGCCGCGATGAAGCGCGCGGACAAGGCGAAAGCCAAAATGCCTTCCCCGGAACCGGAGGGCGGGGAAGACGACGGACGCGAGGACAAAATGTCTGGCTTTTCGGACGAGAGGCAGCCGGAAGAAACGAAAGCCAAAATGTCGCCTCTGGAAAACGTTGAGAACAAGCCGGTTTCCTCCAATCTTCCCAAAATGTCGCCCCTGGAGCGGCAAGGTGGAGAAGGCGATGGAAGCGAGGACAAAATGTCCAAAAATCTGGACAAAATGTCGCCCAATAATACATTGAAATACAATTACCCCTCTCTCCCTACGGGAGAGCTCCCCGCAAGCGGGAAGCGCCCCGGCATGGAGGACGGAAACAACACGACGACGGGAGGGGATTCCGACGCGGCGACCGTGATGGACCATCTCGCTTCCGTCCGTTCGAAGCTGTCGTTGACCACCACGGAACCGACCAAACGTGATTTGTCCAAGATCGGAAACCTCGTCAGCCGGGTCGTCAAAGCCCATGACGGCGACCGTGCGGCCTCGTTGGCGCTTATCCTCGCGGTCATCGACTGGCTGCCCGCGAACACGTTCTGGCTCCGCCGTGTCGATTCCGCGCGCCGTCTCGCCGACAACTGGGACCAGATCGCCAACGACTGGACAGTCGCCCAGATCGAACGCCAACGCGAACGGGACGCCGAAGCCCATGAGCGTGACCGTAGGCCCGTGGCCCAGCCGACCCCGGTGCCGGAACGTCATTCGGAACGTCACGTGCATTCGCTGGTCTGCGAGCATGTCCTGAACGACATGCGGCCACACGAGGACGAATACGACCACGAGGGAAGCCTGCGCTACGGCAAGCCATCCGAATGGCAGATGGCGTGCATGCGGCACGCCGACGAGCTCAACCGGCTCGAAGGCATCGAAACCGCCGCATGATCCGAAAGAAGGGATACGAAATGAAAGACTATGCCGCATGGCTCAAGGCCTGGGAAACCTACAACCTGCACTTCTACTCCGTACCGGCCTGGCTCAGTCTCGCCTTGGTGCTTGACCTAATAGCAGGCATCGCGTTCGCGGTCGCCCGCGACGTGGCAAAAAAAGAGCAGCCCGACAGGCCCGGCCTACTTGTCAACACCATGCTGGTCGTCTCGCTGGCGTTCGCCATGCTGGGCGGGCTGGTCTTCCTGCAAAGCGTCCGCATCACCGCCGGACTGTTCAAGGAACCCGCGGCCGTGTCGGAACCTTTGAAATTCGGCTCCCGATTGGAGAAGGACACCGGAGTGAACGGGCTGTCTTGCGGCACGAGCCTTGACCTCACAGACATGCCCGCCGACGGGACCTATGACTGCCGTTATCTCGACGGGCACGGCACGCTGCATCGCGACGCGACGCTTGTCGTGGATGGCACCAAAGCCGGCCTGTACAACGGGCAAGGCAAAACGATGTCCGCTGACTGAACCTCCCGCCGGGAAAGACAACCATAACCAGCCAAGCGAAAGGAAAACACGATGAACGGGAAACGAGAGGAAACCAACGCGCACGGCGCCGGACGCGTCCTGTCGTACGAACCATTGAGCGTCCACTGCGACGCCTGCGACCGTGATTACGGCTCATGGGAATCATTCGGCAGGCATGTGGACGAGATCGTCGACAAGCCCGCGGCCACACGGCAGGAAGCAGTCATGGACGTCCTCGCCGACCATTTGGGAGACGTCGACGTGGAGAGCGGGTTCGACCCGTACGTCACCGACCATGGCCGCATCAAATGCGGATGCCTCGCCGAATTCGGGGACATCACCGAATGGCGCGCGCACCTCGCGCAAGCCATCATCGACAACATCGACGCTTCCGAGGAAGGAAGCGAAACCCGGGACGCGGACGAATGACGGACGCAATACTCGAACACCCACGGGAGGCCATGCGGGCGACGGATCCGGACGAAGCCATCGGACGGAACGTGAAGCGCCTGCGCGTCAAATGTGGTAGGACGATTGATGATGTGGTAAAGGCCATGCAGAAGGCCGGATATCGATGGAATGCGACGACGCAGTCCAATATCGAAAGAGGCGCCCGTCCCCTGCGTGCCAGCGAAGTACTGCCCCTGCTGCGATGCATGGGATATGATTCCGACGCGGAGGAACACATCATGCAGGTCTATGCGACACCGACGCGCAACAAGCTCGATGACTTGGCCGGGGAAATGAGCCTTACGACAGCCAAGTTCGAGGATGAATGGTGCAGGTTCATCCGCTTCAGGAAGCGCATGCTGTCCATTCTGGACGCCGAATCAAGCAAAGACGAACTTACCATCTCCGAGCACGACCAGTTCGGGAAGGAATACGAGGAGCTAAGCGCTCACATGCTTAAGCTTCTGGGATCGATCGCCGCTGATCGTTTCGGTTACGTCTCACCGAATAATGGGCCCGGCCCGGCGGAACGAAGGATTACCTGTTCGCCGATCCGGAAGCAGAATATCTGATGCAACATAATGTTGCATCAGATATTTCCCGTTGTGGAAGGGCGAAGCGCCCTTGGTGGAGGGCGTGGATAATCCTGTGAGCGGTTCCGCAACCGGGCGATCAGTGGCGGCTCGGAATATCAGGTGGAACATAATGTTCCAGTTGATATTTCCCGTCGTGAGCTTTCCGCTCCGGCCGGCAGTCGGACCTCCGTCCTCAACGTCCAAGTGCTCGAAGACGAGCATAAAAGCCCTCTCCTAAAATGAGACCGGACTTTTTCATTGTCTGGGTCGATCAGGGACGGAGTGGAATATCTGATGCGAGGAAACCTCGCATCAGATATTTCCCGTTATGGTGTGGATCCTACCGGTTCATCCGCCATGGCCATGCGCCGCCTGGCAGCATGAGCGGTTCCCTGAAAACGATTCTCCGTGGCTCCACCTCAAGAGTGAACCTGCCGAACGCCCAATCCAACGATTGCGGCCGGTCGCCCACGAACGACGGCAATGGGAACGCCGCGAGCTGCGACCTGTCTTCGGGATCACTGAACGCCCCTCCCCGACTCTGGCAGTTGCCGTACACGAAATTATCCCCTTGGATGGCGCCGCAATGGGGACAGACGCCGGCCAGGTACTCGCATCCCATCGACTTCGAATACTTCGGATGCACGCCCCAATTCACGTCGAGCAAGCGTCGGAACGCTTGGGACAACAGTCCGGCCTTGTCCACCCCGCTCCAGGAGACGATACGGCAACGGTATCCGTCCCGTCCTGCGAGTTCCAGGAACAGGCCGGTCTGTATGGTCTTATATCCGCACTTCCAGCAGGGCACCGGCCTCACGCTGCGTATCAAGGCCACCTTGTTGAGCGTCCATACCTCCGGAGCGTTGTCCGTGCTCGTCACCAGCCACGCCATCGACTCCCCCGCGTACACCGGCCGTATCTCCATGCCCATGATCCGTTCCCCTTCCTCCATGGATCTTTCACGGACGATATTATCCCCTCCATATCATTCGCCAGCCCAACGGCGGTTCGGAATATCAACTGGAACATAATGTTCCAGTTGATATTTCCTGTCGTTGGTTCGTTTTTTAGTCTGTCCTTGCGGAGTCCAATGGTCACGATCCGCTCCCCTGGGCATGGTCCTTCTCCTTGGCTTTTTCTGATTATCGGCGTCGGTTCCTCCCGTATCCGCGTGGAATGGATTGCAATAAAAATGAGCGAAACGCAATACGAAGAACCCGTGTACGTCGTCAACAAGCAGCGTAGAGAATCCGAAGCGGTCGTCCACATGCCCGATCGATCCGGAAACGCAACTCGAATACCTTCGCCCCAACCAGAGACGATGAACAACGGAAGAACCGAGTGGACGGTGGCGGACGCGGCGGTGTTGTTCAAGGAGCCGGTGGAGGATCTTGTGAGCGATTTCGCGATCGAGGCGATCAGCGGAGGCTCGGAATATCAACTGAACCAAAATGGTTCAGTTGATATTTCCCGTCGTGAGCTTTCCGCTCCGGCCGGCAGTCGGGTCTCCGTCCCCCGACATCCAAGTGTCCGAAGACGAGCAAAATAACAACCCTCTCCTAAAATGAGACCGGGTTTTCCCTTGCCCGCGCCCATTAAGAACGGAGCAAAATATCAGTTGCAACATTATGTTGCAACTGATATTTTCTGTTGTGTGTCCGTCGTTCCGGAAGCACGCCTCGAACACGCCAAGCGCGGCTGATCCTCCCGGCCGTTCCGGACGGTCCCGCTTTCGGCCTGCGGCCGGCCGTTTCGGAAAAGCCCTTCATCATGGATGACGAAATATCAGGTGCCGCATAATGCGGCACCTGATATTCTCCATTGTGGGTTCGCCGCCTAACGCCCAATCCAACGATTGCGCCCGGTCGCCTACGAACGACGGCAATGGGAACGCCACGGGCCGCGACCTGGCTGCGGGATCACTGAACGCCCCTCTCCGACCCTGGTGGTTGCCGTATACGAAATTATTCCCTCCATATCATTCGCCAGCCCAACGGCGGTTCGGAATATCAGGTGCGGAATAATTCCGCACCTGATATTTCCTGTCGTTGGTTCGTTTTTTAGTCTGTCCTTGCGGAGCCCAATGGTCATGATCCGCTTCCCCGGCGTGGTCCTTCTCCTTGGCTTTTTCTGATTATCGGCGTCGGTTCCTCCCGTATCCGCGTGGAATGGATTGCAATAAGCATGCCGATGATGGGAGGGGCCTATGGCGGAGAGGACCGGGAACGGCGGGCATGGTCTGGTGAAAGGCGCCACCGTGTTCGGTCTGGCCGTGCCGATGATCGTCATCGTGCCGCTCGTCATGCTCATGAGCCTCAGCACCATCCTCGTCGCCATGGTCCAATCGCAGTACGGCACGAACTGTGGATTGTCCAACGCGGCCGGAACAACGACCTCATGGGTCGAATGGGCCAAGAACATCGCCGCGGACGATTCCCACGGCTACAGTCAGCCGCGTCGTACCGGCAACCCGGACTACGATTGCTCCAGCCTGGTCTACTACGCGTTGAAACAGGCCGGCCTGGACGTGGGCTCGTACCCCTTCTCCACCTACGGTGAGGACGCGGCCCTGAAGCACGCGGGATTCGAACGACACGACTGGTCACGCGTGTCCGACCTGCAGACCGGCGACATCGTATGGAGTTCCAGCCACACGGAGATCTACATCGGCGACGGCAGGTTCGTGGGCGCGCACCACGACGAGAACAATGGTATTGAAGGTCCCAAGCCCGGAGACCAGACCGGCGACGAGATCAGCATCGACTCGTACGCGGCCGGCTACGCGGCCTACTACCGGTACAAGGGCTCCATGAACGTGAACGATCCCCATGGCGGCCAATCATCCGCGCAGGCCGTGTCCGGCAGCACCGGTTCCACGAACGTGGTCGGCATGAGCGAGAAGGACGCCGAGGCTTGGTTCAACGGGCAGCAGGGGCCGAACAATTACTGCGCGACGTACGCGTACGGCCAGTGCACGTGGTGGACGTGCATGCGGGCGAAGAAGCTCGGCTGGAAGAATGTCGGCCAGTATTGGGGCAATGGCCGGGATTGGGCGCGTTCCGGCGCGGCCGCTGGATACAAGACCACTACGGACGCGCCGGTCGCGGGTTCGATCATCAGCTGGCCCGCCGGCGTGCAGGATTCGGATCCCACGTACGGCCATGTCGGCATCGTCGAAAGCGTGGACACCGCGAAGGGCACCATCACCACCAGTGAGAAGGGCGCCGGCTACAAAGTGTATTCACGGACCATGCCGATCAGGAATGGTGGCACGTACGTGCTGCCGAACGACAAGCTCACGGGCATGGGCGCGTCCGGCTCGTCCGGCACGGAACAGTGCGTGACGGGCGACGACTCCACATCCGACGTGTCCGGGGACAAGGCATCGGCCGCGGACGCGAAGAAAATAGCCCGACGCAAACTCAAGGACTTCGGTTGGGATGATAGCCAATTCGACTGTCTGGACAAGCTCTGGACACGCGAATCCGGCTGGCAGTGGAACGCGACGAATCCGTCCTCCGGCGCGTACGGCATCCCCCAATCACTGCCCGGCAGCAAGATGGCGTCCGCGGGACAGGATTGGAAGACGAACGCGGCCACGCAGGTCAAATGGGGATTGGGTTACATCCAACAACGCTACCAGTCGCCTTGCGGCGCTTGGGCCCATTCCGAAGCGACCGGCTGGTACTGATGGACCTCGAATGGAAGGAAACAGAAATGGAAGCATTGAACCTCGCGGACAACGCGTTGAAGGGTTTGAAACCCGACCCGGCCTGGGATGTGTCCGGCGTCCGAGACATGGCCGGCGGCGTGATCGCCGTCGCGCTCGTATTGTGCGTGGGCGTGATCATCATCGGCTGCGTCAGCCTCATCCCGGGACTGGTGTCCAACAACCAGATGGAACGCGCGTTCAGTTGGAAACGCCTGCTCGCCGCCATGCTCGTCCCGTTCGTGATCGGAGCCGCCGTGAGCGGATGGGGTTGGAGCTGCAACGTGTTCGGCTCCAACGGGTTGGGCGTGAACCGTTCCTACACGCAGGCGTCCGGCAGTGGGAAAACCAACCTGAAGGACGGTCGAGGCAAGGGCGACGACAGTCTGACCGGACTGGTCAAACAGTTGGGCGACGACATCGTGTCCGGTATCTCCGACACGGTCAAGACCACCGTGAAAGGCGCCGTCGACGACGCTTTGAAGGGTTGGAACTGGGTCTCCGGCGGTGACGGCAAGGGCAACATCTTCCAGAAGGCCGGCCAGGGCATCAAGGACGGCGCGACCGGCCTATGGAAATGGTTGACCGGAAGCAAATAATCCCCCTGCCGATTATCGGCGTGGCCGGGCCGTCCGGCCGCGTGGAATCTTCTGAAAGGAGTGTGCATCATGTTACACAATCTCGCGGCGCCCGCCGCGGCAACAATCGTGTCCGTCGCCACCGGCCTGAACAACGGTGACATCTCGAACCTGAAGGTGAGTCCGAACTTCACGTTCTTCCCGTTCATGCAGTTGGTGTCCGACATGGTCGGCGGCCTGTGGGCGTTGAGCCTGTACATCGCCGTCGGAGCGTGGATCTGCGCGGCGATCGCCTGGATCGCCGGCCGTGTGATCCATTCCGGTCCGATGCAGCAGTATTCCGGCACGGTGTTCATCTGGTGTGCCCTGGCGACGATGATCCTGGGCAGCGCCATGGCGATCGTGAAGTTCTTCGCGACGCAGGCGCTGTTCTGACGGCTCCCGCCTGACACACCCCTATTCACGCCGTGGCCGGGCCAGTCCCGTCCACGGCATTTCCTTTTTTGAAGGAGGCCGGATGTCACTCATCATCCAGACCGTCTTCGCGAACCTTATCGACTGGCTGTTCAAACCGTTGGACAACCTGTGCTCCCAACTGTTGACGGGCGCCTTCAGCGGCCTGGTGGGCAGCATGTCCAACGACGAATGGAACGTCGCCATCACCGCGGCGAACCGTATCGGCTGGATCATGGGATTCGTGAACATGGCGTTATGCGTCATCGGCGCCTTGCAGGCCGCGGCCAAAGGCAGCGTCGCCGACGTGATCAAAAGCTTCGCGATGGCCGTGCTCGCATGGCCGTTGACCGCGGTGTGCATCAGCGTGATGATCACCATGGACGGCATCGTCGGACAGATCACGCACAAGATCCTCACCGTCCCGTTGAACGGTGCCGGCACATCCGACCCGTTCGGCGACAGCATCGTGTCGAACCTCATCGGCACGATCGTCAAGACCACCGGCGGATACGATCTGATCATCCGCTGCGTCGTGGACTTCGTGCTTTTCCTCGCGGTCCTCGCCCTGGCGGGCATGCTCGCCGCACGCGACATCAGCCTGATCCTGCTGGCCTGCGTGGCGCCGCTGCCGGTCATGATGACCGGTTGGAAGGTCACGCGTCCCGCCGCGGCGAAATGGGCGCAGGCCGTGGTCGGCGTGCTCCTGTCCGCACCGTTGAGCGCCCTGGTCATCATGGTGGGTTCCGGCATCTGCTTCGTGTCGAAGAACAATCCGAACTACGCGGAATCGTTCTTCCCCGCGCTGATGGGCATCGCCACGATCATCATGGCGTGCTTCAGTCCGAAGCTCATCATGCCTGCCGTGAGCTTCATCGGCGAGAACGTTACCGCCGACATGCAGGAGCGTGGCGGTAAGATCGGTCCAAGCGCCATCAAGGCCGCGGCCCAGGTCACGGCCGGTGTCGTGCAGGCCGCGACCACGGGCAACACGAGCGGTCTCGGCAAGGCGTTGAACTCGGGAGCCGCGTCCGTGCTTTCCGCATCCCAAGGCAATCCGGGCGAATTGGGCCGTTCCCTTCCGGGCCTCGCCTCCGGCATCAAGGACCTGCTGCCCAAGGACGGGCAGGCCGGCGGCGCGGACGGCGACTACACGTCGAACGGCGGTGTTGGCGATGACGCGCGGAAAACCCAGTCCACGCCGGACGTCCAGCCGGACGGCGCGGACCATTCCGGTTCGAGCCAGGTCATGGACGCCGCTTCCCGTCCAAACGACGCGCCTCCGCTTCCACCAGCGGCGACGGATGGAATGGACCGTTCCGGTTCGAGCCAGGTCATGGACGCCGCGGCGAAAACGGATGGGAACGAGACCGGTTCCGGCCTATCCTCCGTCCCTCCCGCACCGCAACCCACGCCGGACGTTTCCGTTCCTAACACGCCAAGCGCGCCGGGAGCACCCGGCGTTCCAGGCGCTCCCGGACCGGCCGGTGGCCAGGGCGGTAGCGCGTACGCCGAAGGAGGCCAGGGAGGCCAGGGTGCGGACGGTGGCCAGGGCGGCCAGGGCTCGGACGGCGGACAAGGAGGCCAAGGCGGTACCGGTGGCCGGGGAGGCTCCGGTGGCCGTGGCGGAAACGGCGGCATGGGCGGCTCGTCCGGCGGTTCGAACCCGTACCAGGGCGTCAACGGCTCACCGTCCGGTCCGACCGTCGGCTGACGCCATCCGTTATCGACACGCGGCCGTGTGGCCGTAGTACCGGAGGGAACCTGCCATCCTGGGCCCGACCCCAGGCGGGTTCCCTCCATTGTTTTTCCGACAACCGATAATCCGATGGAGGTTTCCATGTCCGATAACGAATCCAATGCAGGCCGGAGCAGGGTTCCCGCCGCGTCGTTCAGCCGACTGTCCGCCACACGCGTGGTCCTCGGCCTCGACAAGGCCCAGCTGATCGTCTGCGTCATCGGCCTCGCCATCCTCGTGGCCGGAGCGGCCATGGGCTTGAACGTGCCGATCATGATATTGGGCGCGCTCGTCCTCGCCTACGGCATCCCACGAATCCAGGGATTGAGCCTCGTGTCATGGACATGGATCTGGACGCATTGGCGTGGCCGGCTGAAGGACGGCACGAACCGTTGGGCGTACTCGCCGCTCGCGTCCGGCCGCCCGTTGGGCGTACTGGGATTGTACGGGCACGTCGAGGACCGTGCCCAGACCATCGAAGGCGACGGCGTGGAGGTCGTGGGCACCCCGTTCCAGGGAGCCTGCTATCTGTGGGATCCGGACAAACGGCAGGCCACTGCCGTATTGACCGCGAACGTGGAGGAATGGGTTCTTTCCTCCGACCGGCAGAAAGCCGGCCGTGCGATGGCGTTGAACACGATGCTCAAGGAACTGTCCGAAACGGACGGTTTCATCGAATTGAAGGAGACAAGCTTCGTGCTTCCCGGCCACACTCCCCCGGAACCCGAATACCTCAAGGACGATCGGACGCCGCAATGGGCGCGTGAGGATCTGGCGAACCTGTGGCACCTGCCCGACATCCTCACCCCATTGCAGAACTCGAACTACATCAGCGTGTCCGTGAACGCGGACCGTCTGCCGCACGTCGTCAGGAAGGACCGGACGGAACGGGCCGCGGTCGGCATCGCCATGGGCGAACTGATCCGCATGACCGTCGCACCGGCGTTGCTTGACTGCGGGGCCCGCAGGAACACCATCCACTGGTGCTCCCCCGACGACCTGCGGTATCTGATCCGCACCATCGCGGACCCGGAACACGCGAACGACCGTCCACCGGTCAACAGGGACGATCCGACCGTCACCTGGGTGGAGGAAGCCAAGGAACACGACTACATCACCTTGGACTCGGCCGTGGCACGCTCGTTCTGGATCTACCAGTGGCCCGACTTCGACGTGCAGGCCGGATGGATACGCGACCTGGTCACCGACCGGCGCATGATGGCGTTCTGCCATATCTGGCGTCCATTGACGATGGAACAGTCCGAAGCGGAACTGCGCAACCGCAAGAGCAGCATGCGCCAACGCGCCAAACTCCAGGACCAGCGTGAGAAAAGCCGTGACGAACGCCGCGAGGAGAAGGAGCAGCGGCTGCGCGAGCTGGAGCAGGAGGCCAACTGGCCGGACACCGACCATCAGGGATTCATCACCCTGTTCGCGTCCAGTCTGCCCGAACTCGACGTGTTCGACCGTGACATGCAGAACAAGGCCAAGAACTGGCATATGAAACTCAATCCGATGAAGGGCCAGCAGCGTGCCGCGTTGACGACCATCCTGCCCCTCGGCATCTGATCGGGACGGTCGACATGGACGATCGATGGATGCGGGCGCTTCTGCGTCCGCTAGACCTGCTGGCCTTCCTGTCCATGACGCCCGTCCCGTCGGATGCGCGCACCCCGCATCCAGGGCGCGTCCCGCCGGCGCGGCGTCCCATTCCCGGAAGGGCGTCGGACGGGGACTGGACCGTCCGCTGGCCGCGTCCGCCGCCGGCCCGCGCCCGGCGATAACGGCCCGCCGGCCCGTGAACTAGCTGGAGGACCGCGGCCGGGGGCTGCGGGGAACGGAGAAAAGAAAAATGAACACATCGGTGAATGAGCTGCTGTCGAATCCGGCATTCCGACCGCTGGTACTACTGGATGTGCTTGCGGTGTTCTTGATGATCATATGTCTGGTCTTCCGACGCATGAGGAAGGGCTATTACGTCGAGCAGGCGAATGACGCCCGCAAGGCGACGATGCTGAACATTGCAGTCCGCAACGTCACCGGAATGGGGGTTTATTCGGCACCCGGCTATTGGGACAACGGGGATCTGAACCTATGCAGGTTCGAGCGCGCCAACGGCGACATCGTTCCCGGCGCGGTGGAGGCCGACGGGGAGGGCGGGCTGCGCGTCTATGAGATAACAGGCGGCTCACACCGGTCCGACTTCAGCTACCGGCTCCTGGGCGAGGCGGAATACAAGGAGATCTGGAAGAAGCCGATCAGGAGGAGGTTCTGACATGGGAAGGCAGAGGGAACTGCTGAGGCTCTCGATCCTGCTGATGGGACGGATATGTGCGGAGGACGAATGAAATGAAGGATATGACCGTGGAGACGTTGAACTTCATCATTCTCTGCATGGGACTGCTGTTCGTGATGGCGGGAATCCTCCTGATCGTGGGAAAGCTGGCCGGGAAACGTCCGTCGTCCATTGCGGGCGGCGTGCTCATGATCGCATGGGGGGCTTCTCTGCGGCATCCCCGAATTACGGTCGTGGATGCTCGCACGCGCCACCGACCTGGAACACACACTGGAGGCCATGTGGGCGGGGCTCGATGGCGACGGCCAGATGCTTGTCTACATCTTCGCACTGTGGCTCATGGGCGCAATCGTCATAATGGTGGGAGGCCGTCGATGACATCGATCGACGGATTGTTCGCAATATTGGAGGACCGGGGCCTGATGCCCGCGGTCGCATTGTTCTCGCTCTCGGCCGTTCTCGGGCTTCTCTACCTGAGCTCTGGGAACCTCAAGGCGCCGAACCCCCACCTCCGACAGGACGTGGATGCCAGGCATTCCATGCGCAGTGACATGGCCCGTCTTCCGATTCGAGGAATGACCTTGAATCGGGCTTGGACGGCTTATCTACCACGCTTCCCCGTCACCCGCGTTCCGCGATAACGGATGCCAGTCATGTGGATTCGTCGAAAAAGGACACAGTCGGGAAGGAAAGTAAAAAACATGAATCTTGAGGATTCGATCGTATCAACCATTTCGGATGCCAAACCCATGATGATCCTGGCGCTTTGCACTATTGTGCTTTTCGTCATTGTGGCGAGCCTCATAGAGGCATGGCTAGCCAAAGCGCGGAAAGCGAAGTCCGAGGCCGATACCCTGCCTTCCGGTCCAGAGGCATCCCAGCGGTCAGTAGAGAAGAGCGAGGCTGTGGAACAGGCCGTCGACAATGCAGGCGGATTCGACCTCGACGAAAGAAGGAAGGCCCGCGCGCCGAAATCGATCCCGGACCGGCGCCCATGGTTCTTCAAAACCGTGATGGGGCGCGGGCTTGTATGCCTGCTGACGAAGGTCATCCCGATCCTTCTCCCCGTCGTATGGTTCTCGCTGGTCGTCATGGGCATGCTGCCGAACCCGCTGGCGCTGTTCTTCTTCTCCCCGGACCCGCAGCGGATGAACGTGGTCTCGCCGTCCAACGGATGGTTCTGGCTGCTTTTGACCATGTTCATCGTCGCCGTCCTGCACGATTCACTGCCCTCCCTGCTGCGAAGGCTCGGCTGGATGATGGATGAGCCCAAGACCGCGTCGGCCTCGTTGACGTCCATGGTGGAGGACCATTACGGCGTATCGAATCTGGAGGTCGACTGGTTCGGTACCGCGGCCGGAGGGGTCCCGCCGTTCGACGGATTGTACTCCTGCTGCTACGACACCGGCCGGCGTAAGAACAACGGCGTGCTCCGCGTGCAGAATCATCGTGTCTGGCTGTATGGGCCGGATGGTTGCGAGGAGGAACGACATGAACACTGAGAATCGTCCTGGCGCGTTTATCCGCTGACCCGTGTCAACGGTCTTCGCGTCCGCGCATCTATCGCCGTTAGTCCGTACCGGCATACGTGGGAGAAGAGACCTCGGGAAAAAGATTAAGGAAAGAAACATGGCGGAGGATATCGACAAGGTGGAGCGGGCGCGTCTGGCGCGCAAGGAGATCATCGACCATATGGACTGCGACGACTGCACGGAGGATTACGTGTTCCTTCTGAAGCAGGGCGGCCGCGAGTTCGGCATGGGATTGACCACGGTGCTTTCCATGCTCGCGTTCGCCGAACATGAAGGCGCGGTGCCCGAGCTGCCGGCGGACTGGTGGCTGAAGGTATCCAGGAGATACTAACGGTGTCAGAACCATTTCCTCGATATCGTACGGCGCTACGATTGGAACCAATATCGGTTCCATCGGAGGTGTCGTATGGATGTGTTCAAGATCCATGTCGGCGAGGGCAGGGCCATCGCCATCAGCAGGGAGAATTATTTCATGGAGACCAAAGGCATGGAACCGTATGTGGTCGAACGGGATGGGCATAGGACGTTCTACGCGGTCTGTCCCGAATGTGACAATCCAATCCAATTGATCGGGTTGAACCGTCGCGAACTGGATGCCGGTCATCGACGCCCGTATGGAAAACACGTCGGGCATGACGTGCCTGGAGTGGCCGTATATGACGAGACGGCGTATCTGGAATGCTCGTATTCGAATCCGGGATATCATCGTGACCCCGGTTCGCGTCGTCCCCCGTCCAATCCCACGGCATTGGCCCTGTACCGGATCATGAGGGACCGTTTCGACCGGGTGGAATACGCGTGGAGACGCGCTTCGGGAATACGCCTTGGCATCAAGAGACTGCGCAGGGCGTTGACCCTTTGGCGGAACGACAAGGCATGGCTGAATTACGATTCCACCTACTGCAACCTTCCGCAGATGTTGTTCATGGGATCGCCGGAACAGGACCTGTACGGCCAATGCGTGTCCAAGGATGGTCCGGTCGCTGCGGCTCTTTCCACTCTCGACGACATCAGACTGGAACCCGTGGATTTTTCCGAGGAATACGTTCGCGTCTCCACCACGCGTTTCACCAACGTCACGTTCACGCTCGGCCCTCCATCCAAACGGAAGGACGGCGAGCACATGGTCGAATACTTCCCGCTATGCCTGTTGCATGAGGGACGTCAGATCGGCGGTTTCATCCAGGTTCGTACGGATCCGGAATGGTTCAGCCGCATATTGAACATGCCTGATTGGCATGAGAACCATCGTCTGTCGGCCATGGCCGCCGACGTGCTGGGATAGCTTTCCATGGTTGAAGAGTAAAACAGGAATGGGAAAGGGAACGGTCCGCGACTTGGAATCGTCACGAACCGTTCCCTTTCCCGTATCGGTTCCGTCACACGGCCCGCAAGCGGTGCTCTTCATGATGCGCGCGGGCATCCTGGATGATGAGGGCCTTCAGATACTTGCTTTTGTTGTTGAAACCATCACGTATCGCCGCATGCTCTATATAGGAACTCCATGAGACCGGGACACGGAAGCGTTCCTGCACGCTCTTCTCCCGTTTCTCGTTGGCCGTCGGCCGGCCTGGTCCGGCCATTGCGGCGAGAATCGCGGTGGCGTCGGAATCCTCGGCCATGAGCGAGGCCATCAGCTCCGATGCCTGATCGCCCGTGAGCTGCGCGATCGGAGCCGTCGCGGGGGCGGGCTCGTTCTCGTCCGCCAGTCGTTCGTAGATGTCGGTCATTTCCCTTGTCTCCATTCCATCCAGTAGGTACGCCATTTGTCGGTCAGATGCTCGACGTGGAACACGAGCATGTCACGTCCCTGCGGCCGAGCCAGCACTTCTATCAGGTCGTCGTCCAACGCGCTGGGATGGCGTAGGCATATGACGAGAGCCACCATGTTGCCGGACGTTCCGGGCGGGATGGTCGGGTCGGCCGGGTCGATGAGCGCGATCCATTCCGGATGCGCCATAGCCTTGCGTATCCCGTCCTCGTCAAGTCGGTCCTCATCGAAATGCTTGTAGGCCGATTTAGGGTCGAAGATAATCATGGAATTAATTGTACCACAATTGTTTGGCTGCGATTACGCTGTTTTCCTATCGCGGGCCGTCGTCTTGCCATTGGATATCCGATTCCATGCGGCGGCAGGATGGTTGGTGTGGATGGAGTGGAATGTTTCGGAAGCTGTGCCTTATTGCCGTCAATCCTTGGTGACGCGCGTGGAAAAGCGGAGTGATTCCTAAAAGACAAGGAGTTGGATCATGGCGGAGGATGTCGACAAGGTGGAGCGGGCGCGTCTGGCGCGTGAGGAGATTATCGACCATATGGACTGCGACGACTGCACGGAGGATTACGTGTTCCTTCTGAAGCAGGGCGGCCGCGAGTTCGGCATGGGATTGACCACGGTGCTTTCCATGCTCGCGTTCGCCGAACATGAGGGCGCGGTGCCACCCCTCCCACCGGAATGGTGGGTACGGGTATCGAACAGATACTGATGGAAATTCAATGGAACACTCCATACAATGAAGACCGATATCGGTTTATCTGTCGGATGTTCCCATGGACGTATTCAAGACTCATGTGGGTGAAGGCAAGGCGCTCATGATCAATGAAGAGAACTTCTATCTCGCGACCAGGGAGAGAAAACCGTATGTCGTCGATAGTGGTGGCGTGAAATCCTTCTACGCGGTCTGTCCCGAATGCGACAATCCGATTCAGCTGATCGGCCTGCTGCGACGCCAGCAGGATTCCCTTCCCCATCGCCCGTATGGGCGGCATATCGGACATGACGTGCCGGGCGTGGCCGTATATGACGAGGACGCTTACCTGTCCTGTCCGTTCTCCGATCCCGGATATTGGAGAACGGACAGGAAACGCAAGCCTTCCAATCCGACCGGCCAGGCCTTGTACCGGATCATGAGGGACCGGTTCGACCGGGTGGAATACGCGTGGAGGGAAAGCTCCGGGCTTCTTCTCGGAATCAAGAGTCTGCGACGTGCGCTTACTGTCTGGCGGAATGACAAGGGATGGTTGAACTACGGCTCCACATACCATAATCTGCCTCAGATGTTGTTCTTCGGTCTCCCCCAGGAAACCCTGTATGGGCAATGCGTGTCGAAGGACTCGCCGCTCGCTTCCCGTTTGGCCGCCGCGGACGGAATATTCTTGGAGCCTTCGGGATTCTCCGATTCGTACCTACGGATCAAGACCTCGCGTTTCGTTGACGTCGGCTTCGTTCTGGGGGCCAGAAAGGCGCGGGTCGTGAACGATCGTTTGACGGAAACGTTTTTATTGGGTGTCAACGTCGAGGGAAAACCGTTAGGTTCCGATCTTGTCGTTCACACGGATCCGGTATGGTTCAGCCGCATATTGAACATGCCTGATTGGCATGAGAACCATCGTTTGTCGGCCATGGCCGCCGACGTGTTGGATTAGAAACCCGTATCGGCTGTTATCGGTCGGCCGTCATGTGGGATGGTTGACGGAAACGTCCGGGCTTCTCCCTCCTCCCCTTGAGGGAGCGTCCGGCGTTCCCGTCCGGCCTACGCTTCAAGGCTGGTGAGCGTTCCCGTCCGGATGGGTTCTACCCCTTCCCATCCGACATTCGACGGGAGCCGTCCGCCGGACCGTTTTCTGTCCCGTTTCTTTTTGTCTATCTTCTCGACGGGAGGTCCGGCGGGCGGCCTTCTCATTTTTCTTCAGGAGGTTTCCCATGATTGACGACGACGGTTACGACGGCATACGGTCGCATGGAGTGGACCCGGATTGGAATCCGTTCTCCACGCCACGTGACGACGATCCGGATGATATCGGCTGGGATGACGGCAGCGAGACGCCTCATGCCAACCCGTCGCGCATGTCAAGGAAGGGCGTGGCCGTCCTCACCGCATGCACGCTCGTCATCGCGGTCGCGGGCATCGGCATGGTCATCACGGAATCACGGTTGAGCGTGCGCCACGACCAGCTCGTCTCGGAATGTTCGGACGCGGTGGCGTCCATGAACCGGAATCGTGAACGGTTGGAAGGACTCGTGGCCGTGGACCTCAACATCGACGGGTCCGTTCTGGACGGGAAAAGGGCCGGACGATACGAATCGTTACGGACGATACGACGCGCTCCATCCATCCAATGCGACGCGACTCTGAGGAACAGGCAACTCGAATCGAACACGGCGAAGGCGAGGAAACAGGCGTCCGCATACGTGGAACAGTCCAAACGGGTGGCCGCGTTCCGGAAGGAGTACGACAAGACCCGATCCGAGAAGTCACGGCGTGACGACATGACGCGACTGTCCAGCGACCTGCGTGCCGCGAGGGACCTGCTCGACCGGACGGCCGGCATGGAACTGTCCGTCCCGTACCTGCGGTCCAGGCTCGCGGACACGGTCGAACAGGCGGAACCGTTCGACGGGGCCGACGATGCGGACCAGCGGCGAGTGTCGGCCTTGGCGGACACGTTGGAGGACCTGATGAATCAGGTACGAGAAAACGCCGGACTATGAGACAAGGGACGTGGCTGGCCAATGCGGGCGGATATGCCGGTCATGGGGCGGCTCCATTAGAATGGGCATCATGATCGACATCCAAGATTTTGAATCATGCGAGACTTCCGGACAGTTCTACGGCGGGAACGCCGGACGGAAGATCGGACTCGTCTGGAGGGCCGGCGACTGGTTGGTGAAATTCCCCGGAACGACCAGGAACCTTCAGGGCAGCGTTCCTTCGTATACGACCGCGCCGGTGTCCGAATGGCTGGGATCCCACGTGTATGCCGCTCTTGGCATACCGGTTCATGAAACGGTGCTGGGAATCCGTGATGGGCGTATCGTCTGCGCCTGCAGGGACTTCACCTTCCCGGATTCCAGACTTGTCAATTTCCATGATCTGAAGAACTCGCTTTCCGATGACGAGCCAGGATTCACTGAGGACGCGTCCACCGGTTCCGGAGTGGTGCTCGCCGACGTACGGTCGGCGATTCACCGCATCCCGGTTCTTCGCTCGATCGATGGAGTGTCCGACCGGTTCTGGGACATGTTCGTGGTGGACGCGTTCATCCGCAACATAGACCGGAACAACACGAATTGGGGCGTGCTCAGGAATCCACGCGGGGAGTTCTCCCTCGCGCCGGTCTACGACAATGGCAACTCGTTCAACAACAAAAGAACCGACTCGGGAATCGAACGCCGTCTCGCCAACCCGGATCTCATTCGCCAAGACGCGTTGGACGTCCGCTCCTGCTACGTGACGGATAGGGGAAAACCCATCGCCCCATTGAAATACCTCGCATCAGGACAGGACGAGGAATGCACCAAGGCGTTGGATCGCTTCATGGAAAGATACGATCCACGTTCCTTCCATGATCTGCTTGGCTCCATACCGTCCATGTCGCATGGTCTCACCGTCGTGCCTGATGGTTTCCACGAATACCATCGCAGGGTCTGCGACTATCGGTACGAGCACGCGTTCATGGAGGCATGGCGCGACCTGCATCCAACTGTGGGTGTCCCGTCCAGTCCGGAAGCATCCGTCCCCGAGCCTCTTCCTGATCCCGATCCCTCCGTCTTACCCTCATCTTCTGTTCCGACGTGTTTCGACGGTCCGGGAATGTGACGCGTCCGTCTCGATATCAATGGTCAAGGAACGTGGAACGGACGACCGGACCATCGAAAGCGTATCCTGAAAAGTCGCCTGAAGGTTCCGGACTGGGAGAGGATGACGGGCAATGAGCTGGGCGGACCTGTTGAAAAGCATCGTATGCGTTCTGAACCTCATCGCATGCGTGCGGTTGACCGGACCATATCTGATTCCGAAACGGTCCGACCGTGAATGGTCGGAAGCGCGACGTCGTACCGACCTGTACTGTCGTCTGGCCGGCTGGATAGGCGTGTTCGCCTACTCGTACGGACTGGGTCACGGGCTCATGCATGCACGGGACGGATGGACCGGCATGGCATCCGGCGTGGAAGTGATCCTCCTGCTGGTCCAAATCCTGAATCTCGCCATCTGGACGTATCTGCTCGTTCGCTCGCATGGCAGGAGCCTGTAGCCTCTTCCCTGTGCGATATCAACAAGGGGTTATGTGGGTAATATGAATCACATACGTAGTCGAGAAGGAGTCGTCATGGACGAGAAAGACAGCATGACGCCGGACACCATCCCGCAGTCCACGCCCGTGGACGGGACCGTTTCGGCCGGAAGGAAGAACCGCAGGCCGGTCGTCATCGGCGTGGCCGCCGTCGCGGCCGTCGCGCTGGTCGCGGGTGGCGTGTGCGGATACAGGGCGTACGAGAACCATCGGGTGTCGGTGGCGCGCCAGGCGTGCCAGTCGGCCGTCACGGACCTGGGTAAGACGGTGAAGTCGTATAAGGCGCTGCTCGGCGCGGATGCTACGACGGCCGCGTTGAAGACGGATGCGACAGGCGTGAAGGACGTGAAGACCCTTGACGCGCTCAAACGGGCCGTTGGGGCGGAGACTCCCGCCATGGTCAAGTGCGACGCGTCCGACAAGACCGGTCTGGACGCGGCCACCGCCAAGACGGACAAGACGGCCAAGGGCGTGAAGGCGGCTGCGAAGGCGTTGGAGTCGGCCGTGAAGGCGGTCGAGTCGTCGAAGCTGGACAAGACGGTGGCCGACGCGGACGGACTGTACAGGGCGACGGAAGGCAAGGTCCAGGACGATAAGACCCGCGCAAGTCTACTGGACGCCATCAAAAAACGCGACGCCGACGCAATCGCCAAGGCCGTGAAGGTGGTCAACGATTCGAAGACGGCGAAGGAGAAGGCCGACGCCGAGGCCGTCGCGAAGGCGCAGGCCGAACAGGAGGCCGCGGCCCAGGCGGCCGCCGCCCAGCAGGCCCAACAGCAGGCGCAACGCTCGTACTCGTATGGTTCGTATCCGTCCGGCGGCTGGTCCGGTTCCGCCGGTGGACGGTCCTATTCCGGCGGATCGTATTCAGGCGGATCGCAAGGCCAGGGTGGCGGCTCCCCGAGCGGGAACTCCCCCGCGCCAAGCATCCACTACGACTGGGAAGACAATACTGGGGATCAATACAATTGCCAGCCGGATAAATTCTGTCCGCTTGGATGATTCATTTTCCCCTTGTCCTTTCCGCAGGCCCCGTCCAACAATGGACGGGGCCGTTTTCGTCCGCACGGCATACCACCCCGAACCAATATTGCCCCTTATCGAGGCGTGCGCGCGTGGAACCGGTTGGATGGGCCGGTCCCCGTGAGGGGAACCGCGCAGGGAACGTGCGTTCCCGCCGTCCCGTCCCGCCCGCACGGCGGGACGTTCTGCAAGCAGAATCTCTGAAAGGAGACGGAACATTGGGTTCCAACAAGAACAAGAAATGGGGCAAGGCCACGATAGCCGGCCTGGTCGCCGCGGCCACGCTGGCGTCCCCGGTCGTCGGCGCGTTCGCCGCCGACGGTGGCGGCGGCTCTGGTGACGGCACGGGCACGGGCGACGGCTCCGCCGGCGGCACCGGCAAGATCACATGGGTGTACAGGGACTCCTTCGGCTCCCCGACCCGCGAGAATGTGAAATCCGCCATGGGATCCGTCGGCGTGAAGTCGATGGACGGCAGCGAGTCCAACAGCGCCATCGACGAGGCCGTGAACGGCGCGAACGCCGAATGCGTGGCCCGTTCGAAGGCTTCGGGCAACCAGAATCCGACCTGCCGCCTCGTGTCCGTGGGTTTCGTGCATACGCCCGGCGCGGGCGGCGACTGGTACACGGGCGCCAACGGCTCCTTCAGCGCGGACCAGTGGAAGGCGGCCTACAACGCCTCCGGCATCCCGAACAACACTTATTCCTATCAGGGAGCCAACTACACGACCCGTTCGTTCTTCTCTGATGGACAGACTTCCATCAACAGTCTTGCCGCGCGTGAGATGAGCAAGGCCCCACGCGCGGTCGTCGCGATCGTGCTCGACCAGGACGAGCCGCCCGTGAACTACGATCTGACCGTCAGCACGCAGGCGGGTGGCCTGTTCACCCAGGCCGGCGCGACCGGCGACGTTTCCGACGCGATCACCACGAGCCGTGGCAACAGTCCGATCAGCGAGGACGTGACGGGCACCGTCACGCTGCATTGGACCGGACTGGACGGCACGACCCGTACCGCGTCCAAGCAGTTCACCCAGAACAACAACACGACCAAAAGCGTCTCGTTCGGTTTCAGGGACGTCGACAGGACCTGGAAATCCTGGCCGGCCGGCTCCTACTATTACGACGTGAACGTCCCGAAGCAGGGCCATATGAAGGCCGCGGCCAGCCATATGGGCGCTCAGGACGCGAAGGAATCCTGGAAGCCGGTCTCGCCGCCGCCGTCGAAGAAGCTCACCAACATGGCGGGCCAGCAGGTCACCGCCGAGGCCCAGCAGATCGCTTCCGGCAGCCTGTATACGGCGCATATCACCGCCCAGTCGAACGCGTCCGAGCATTTCTGGCTGTACGACACGATCGACGTGACCGGCCAGAAGGTCCTGATCGGCGGCACCGACAAGGACGACTATTCGAAGATCACCGTGACCGACCAGGACGGCAACACCGTCAAGGCCGACATCACGGTGGACGACAGCCAGGCCGGCAAGCGTATCGTCAAGGCGCACGTGCTGAACCCGGTCTCCGGACAATACACGTTGAACGTGCCCCAGTCCGCGACCCCGACCGGCACGGACTACACCATCCCGGACGACAGCCAGGCCTGCTGGACCGGCGACGAATACGGCAATGCGGACAAGAACCACTGCCAGACCGGCAACAGCGAGCTGGTCGGCAAGGTCACCCCGAAGCCCGACAAGGTGTGGGTGTTGGACTCCAACGGCGCCCTGACGGCCGAGGATCCGCAGCATACGAACGACAAGAGCAGCGACAACCGCACGTTCGTGACCGGCGACGCGATCGGCGCCGTGGTCAACGGCCGTATCCCCGCGCACCTGCTCAACCCGTTCACCTCCTACGCGATCACCGATGATTGGACCGCTTCGGCCCAGTGGATCGACTGGAACCACAAGGACCAGGTCAAGGTGTACGTGGACGGCAAGGACGTGACCGACCAGTTCGACATCACGGTCGACACCGCGAAGCACACGACCACCGCGACCGCGAAGCAGTCGTTCCTCACGAAGACCGCGTTCGGCACCAAGGACCGCAAGGTCAAACTGTACATCGGCGGATACGTGAAGCAGACGCCGAACGCGCAGGCCGCGGCCGACCAGAGGAAGCTGACCAACAAGGCCTCCGAGAAGTGGAACAACGAATCCCAGCCGACCAACGAGCCGCCGGTCTACGTGCGCAACCCGAAGCCCGACAAGGTGTGGAGCGCCGACCAGGGCCAGGCCGCCACGGCCGAGGACACGGCGTGGAGCAACAAGGTCAACGCGGACACGCACACGTTCGTCCAGCAGGATGATTTCGGCGTGACCGTCAACGGCCTGCTGCCGAAGAACCTCGCCAGGAAGATGAGCTCCTACGAATTGGGCGATGATTTCTCCAAGAGCGCCAGGAACATCGACCTGGACTCCGCGACCGTGACCGTCACCATCGACGGCAAGGACGCGAACAGCCTGTTCGACGTGCACAAGCAGGACGGCAGGGTGTGGATCACCGCGAAACAACCGCTGCTCGACACGACCTACAACCAGGCGGCGGACCGCAAGGTGCGCATGACCATCAAGGGCGCGTTCACCAAGGGCGTGCTCAAGGCCGGCCAGAAGGTCCAGCTCACCAACGGCGATTGGGAGAAATGGAACCAGCAGACCGTGCCCGGCAACGAGCCGCCCGTCAGGGAGTGGAGCCCGAACCCGGACAAGAGCTGGATCAAGCTCGGCGATGACGGCACCTGGCAGGCCGTGGTCGATCCGGACGAGACGAACAAGACCGGAGCGGACACCCAGAAGTTCCTCGACGGCGACCAGGTCGCGTCCGTGGTCAACGGCGTCATCGCGTCCGATCTCGTCAAGGTCACCGACATCAAACTGGTTGACGATTACGCCAAGGCCGACTACATCTGGGATCTCACGTCCGACAAGTCGAAGATCCGCGTGTACGAGGCCGACGCCACGACCGACGCGGCATCCTCCGTCGCGGACATCGCGAACAAGGGCCGTGACGTGACCGACCAGTTCGACATCACCGTCCAGGGCACCAAGGTCACCGCGACCGCGAAGCCGGAGTACCGTGCCGCGCAGGCCGGATTGAAGAATCCGAAGCAGATCAGCCTGCTCCTGCCTGGCGTGGTGAACTTCGCCAACGGCAAGGGCGCGGCCCAGGTCCGCAAGGACTTCAGGAAGGCCGCGGGCGACGAGCTCACGTTCTGCGAGAACCCCGACGGCTCCAAGCTGACCAACTCGGGTTCCGAGAAGGTCAACAACGAGTCCCAGCCGACCAACGAACCGCACATCTGCGGCTACGTCCCACCGGTCAAGAAGAAGGTCGTCGCCGAAGGCAGCCAGGGCGGCGCGAACAACGACGCCGACGACAAGGTCGTGTATCCGGGCCAGAAGGTCGAATACCGTCTCACCACGCAGCCGAAACTGCCCGCCGACCTCGGATACCGGATCGTGTCCATCCAGGACACCGACGTGTACGACCAGTATCTCGAACCCGACCCGCAGACCCTTGAGATCACCGACCTCGCCACCGGCGGACAGCTGACCACCAGCGACCCGCAGATGGGCGTCGAAGGCGACTACACGGTCGCATGGGACGCCGCGGCGCACAAGTTCACCATCACGTACTCGAACAAGTACGTGGCCGAACATTGGAAGGCCGGCACGAACCCGCGGATGCAGGTCCGTTTCGAAGGCACCGTCGCGAAGAACGCTCCCGTCGACCGCAAAGTGGCCAACCAGTGGGCGCTCACGCTGAACAATTCGATCACCCCGTCGAACATCGTCGACAACCTGCCGCCGGTCCACAACCCCTCCAAGAAGGACAACCAGTCCAAGGAGCAGGGCGATCCGACCGTCAGCATCGACGGGAAGACCATGCTGCTGGGCGATACCGGCAACTATCTGGTCACCCTCGACCTGAAGCAGACCGACAACGCGTACCGCGTGTGGAAGGCCGGCATCACCGACGATTTCGATGACGAGTACGTCGCCATCGACGAATCCAAGATCGAGGTGCTCGACCGGTCCGGCAAGGACGTGACCGGAAAGTTCAACGTCCAGATCAAGGACGGCGTCGCATACGTGTACGCGAAGACCGTGGACACGTGGATCCCGAAGAAGGGCGTCACCGTCAAGGGCGACCCCCAGCCGAAGGACCTCGCCAAGTATTCGACCAACGGCAAGCATGATCCGCTCAACGATCCGGCCATCGACCAGAACCTCCTCGGCCAGACCTACCAGGTCGTCATGCCGTACAAGGTCGTCAAGGTCAAGGATGGGTACACGGTCAGGAACAAGGCCATCCAGGTCACCAACGACACGACCGTGGAGACCAACGAGGTGTCCAACCCGCTCAAGCCCGTCAACCCGGCCAAGGACGTGACCGTCAAGGTCGGCGGCGAAAGCATCGACGGCAGAAGCGTGTACAAGGACCGCACCTTCCTCTACCAGCTCGACAGTTCCGTCATCCCGGCCGACCGCGCCTACCCGCAAGTCAGCCAGTGGAGGATCGTGGATCCGCTGAACACCGAGTTCGACCAGTACACGGGCCAGTGGGCCGTGTACGCGACCCGCGACCTGTACAGGGACGGCAAGGTGCTCGCCGCCAAGGGCGACAAGCTCGCCGGCAACGGCTTCGACGGCTCGAAGCTCGGCGGCGAACTGTTCACCGCCACGGCCGACGCCAACGGCCAGGTCACCGTCGAGGCGACCGAAGCGTACCGTGCCCTCGTGTCCGCGGACAACGCGCATGAGAACGGCTGGCGCGCGTACATCCAGTGCAAGCGCCTGAAGGTGTCCGAACGCGTCGAGAACCAGTTCACCGAACAGTTCAACGACAAGGAGTTCCAGTCCAACATCGTGTGGACCCGCACCCCGGACATGACCCCGTCGATCCACATCGAGAAGTACGACGTGGCCTCCGGCGAACAGGCCGGCGACCGCGACGACGTCAAGGACGCGTTGAAGATGGCCGGAGACAGCCAGCAGATCGCGTTCAAGATCACCAACACGTCCAAGACGGACTCCTCGACCGGTGAGGGCGCCTGGTATCTCGCCAAGGACCTCAAGATGGTCGACAGGACCATCGCCGGCGAAGGCGACGTCACGGACCTGAAGTATCCGGACGATTGGGACACCCTCGTGCTCAAGCCCGGCGAGTCCACCGTCATCACCGGCACGTTGAAGGGCGTCGAGCAGGGCGGCAAGCACACCGACCGTGTGACGGTCACCGGCACGCCGCTCGTCGAATGCCCCGTCACCGACCAGTTCGGCGGCCAGCGGCCCACCGACGGCAACCAGACCGGCGACACGAAGGTCGACGGCGACGCGTCCGACACGACCGGCCTCAAGCAGGTCAAGGTCGGCGACAAGACCCTATGCGAGGACACCACCGTGGACTCGAACACCGACGACTGGAGCGGCTACCGCGAAGATCTCGCCAAGACCGGCATGGCCATCGGCGGCGTCCTGCTGTCCCTCATCGCCTTCGGCGGTGTCGGCGTGACCCTCTTGGGCGCACGTCGCAGGACCTCGACCGTCAAGCACGGCGTGCATGCCGCCAAATGATCCGATGACCGTTCGGATCCGCCATACGGCATGAGTGACGCCACGGGCGGGATGTTGGAGGATTCTCCAACATCCCGCCCTTTTCCTTTCCCGGACCGTGGATGCCGTACAAGGCCGGCGTGGCTCGTCCGAAAGAACGGCCCACGCCCCCATCCATCTTATTGGGGTGCCACCCGTTCGAATATCTGCGCTCATACGGCCATGTGCACGTGGGAATGGTTGAGAGATCCGGCAACCGGCCGGCGATCCGAAAGCGGACGCCGACGATATCGGACTTCCACGGCAGCGTGAGCCGTCCGTGCAGAAAACAAGAATCCCTATCAAAGGAGACATCCAGTATGGATATGAAGAAGATCTCAGCCGCGTGCGCGACCGCCGCCGCGTTGGCCGCGTTGTGCGTCCCGGGCTCGGCGTTCGCGGCCGACGGCACGCTCACCCTGAACGCGGGCGACGGCAGCACCCTCGCCGGACACAGCTTCACCGTGTACAAGGTCGCTGGATACAACGACGTCGTCAAGGACGGCGCGAACGTGAAGAGCGTGAGCGCCTCATCCCCGGACGCCACGACCGACGCGTGGGTCAAGGCCGCGTTGAACAAGAACGGCGTGACCTACAACACGTCCGAAGGCCGTAACGCCGCCGAACAGCTCCTGCGGTTGAAGACCGATTCGGACACGCTGCGCAAGGTCGCCGGCACCCTGCAGTCCACCGCCGCGTCCAGCAAGGTGGCGGCCGTGAAGACCAACCAGACCTCCGCCACGGGCAGTCTGAACCTGACCCTGCCGGAGGGCTATTATCTCGTCGTCGACGCCCAGGGAATCCCGATCCTCGTGTCCACCACGATCGGCGGCAGCGTCAGGATGAGCAACGGCCAGACCCTCGGTTCCACCCAGATCAAGACCAACGTCACCAAGATCGACAAGAAGATCAAGAGCGTGGACGGCACGTGGAAGGATTCCGCGGCCGCGACCAACGGCGAGACCCGTGACTTCAAGGCCACGTTCACCGTGCCGAACAAGCTGGCCGTGGACACCATCACCCTCGAGGACCACATGACCGGCATCACCTACATCGACGGCTCCTTCCACGCGGCCACGTCGTCCGGCATGGACGTGACCAACCAGTTCGGCACCATCGGCAAGGACAAGATCACCGCCGCGGCCGGCAAGACCCAGACCGACGGCACCGGCTTCAAGGTCACGAGCCTGCAGAGCTTCGTGGACACCGTCCAGGGCAAGCAGGTGACCGTCACCTACCAGGGCAAGGTTGTCAACGCGTCCAAGGCCAACAAGGCCATCAACCAGATCATCCTCACGTCGAACTGGCTGCCGTCCGTCATCCCGCCGAACGTGCCGACCCCGGGGCCGGGCACCGATGAGACCCCGGTCCCGACCTACGACGTGAACCTGAAGAAGATCAGCGCCGCGGACGGCAACAGGACCATCCAGGGCGCGAAGTTCAAGCTCCACAACGACAGCCTGAACCAGTGGTATGTGTGGAACACGAGCTCGAACCAGTGGACGTTCACCACGGATGAGTCCAAAGCCACCGAGTTCTCCACGAACGCGTCCGGCGTGATCAACTTCACCCGTCTGGGCGCCGGCACGTACACCGTGAAGGAGACCCAGGTGCCGACCGGCTACTTCAGCTTCGTCAAGCCGAGCTTCACCCTCAAGATCACCGACGACGGGCACGTGACCATCACCGGCAAGGACCAGCCGGGACTCACCGGCAAGGTCACCAACGCGGACGGCAAGGCCACCACCCCGACCGCCGTGGTGAAGAACATCGACAACATCACCCAGCTGCCGCAGACCGGCGCGACCACCATGGGCGTCATGATCGTCGGCGCGTTCGCGATCATCCTCGTGGCCACCGCGTCCGGTTTCGCCGCCTACCGAGTCCGCCACGAGAACCTGGGCGACGGTCCGGCCATCGCCTGACCTTTTCCGAATCGTCCCCCGGCCTCGAAAGCGAGGGGCCGGGGAGCCAGAGGCCGGGATCGTGCGGCCTTTTCTCCTGTCAGCCGCACGATCCCGGCCCTCTTCCAAAAAATACGGAACTCACATATGAATCACAAAGGATGAGGGAAAATGGGATTCCTTGCAAGACTTCTCGCCGGTCTTCTCGCCGCGTCCACGTTGGGCACCGGCCTGGCCGGCACCGCCAACGCGGTCGACGTGACCGGCGCGGCCGGAACCACGAAAAGCGTCGTGAAGCTCACGGCCAAGACCAAGACCAACGGCAAAATCAGGCTCGCCTCCGACACGTCGAAACTGTCGGACCACCTGATAAACAGCGACTTCGAATACCTGCCCGACGGCGGCTGGAAGACCATCAACGCCCGTTACGACATGGCAAGCGCGTATACGAGCGTCGATCCGAACAACGGACAGTACATCCGCAACACAAGGCACGCCGATTCGGACACCGGTACCGCCTGGGTGGACTGGGACGGGTTCGACGCGTCCAAGTTCGTCTGGAGGACCGACCAGAAAGGCGGCCAGGACCAAGGCGGTCTGAAGGACCGTGCCAACGCGGTCGAACTCCAACAGGACAGCACGGATGGCAACACCTACGCGGAGATGGTCGCGTCCGAGACCGGCCGCACCATCTACCAGGATCTCAAGACCATTCCCGGCACCCTGTATAAGATCCGGTTGAAGCACGCCAGCCTGTGCAAGGACAACGTGGATAAGATGCAGGTCGTCATCAACGGCACGCCCATCGAGATGACCCGAGTGGCCGCGAACGGCAAGGCCGGCGACAAGGTCGGCGAGAAGTCCACGACCATCGGCACGAGGGTCACGAACGAGAACCGTTGGCATCATGCCGACCAGTGGGAGACCTATGAGGGCTACTACGTGATTCCTGACGGGCAGACCACCACCCGGTTCGGTTTCAAGGCCGTCAACTACCTCGACCCCACCAAGGGCAATCTTTTGGATGATGTGACCTTCGCCCGCGCCTACAAGCTGTCCTACGACAAGAACGCATCCGACGCGACCGGTTCCGTTCCGTCGAATCAGCGTGGCAAGGAGAACACCGTCCAGCCCGCCGAATCGAAGACCGACGGAAACGTGAAGACGGTGTCGGACGACGCGGCCGGCCGCACCGTCCTCGAATGCAAGCAATCCGGTGAAGGCGCCACCGGACCATATGCGGACAAATTCTGCTGGATCGACTGGTCGAACCTTCGATTGGACCGGACCGGCGAACCGATACCGGTGCGCATCAACGTGCCCGGCGGTCATATCGACGCGGACGCGACCATCACGCATACCGACAACGCGGCGTTGACCACGAAGGACTTCACCGGCGACAAGTGGAGCCGGCTGATCCCTGCGTACAGGCTCACGGGTAACACCGCTCTCGCTTTCCACCACATTCAAGGCAATAGCGCGGATCCGTTGGCGTCTGTCATGTTTTCCAACATTACGCCCGTCGCCAATCAAACCGCCGCGAGCGTGAACGTACTGAAGGATTTCCAGCTCGCTTTCGGCGATGCTGAGACGATGAGCGGTTACGTCGTCAACGACAGGAAGACCTACGAACAGACAGACATCGAATCCGACAAGACGTTGGATAAGCTCGGCATGATTGGCGACAACAATCCAAACCAATCGTATTCGGAAGCGAACATCGGCTATGGCACCACCCACGTGACATTGGCCGGAGGTCCCGCTGGCAAGCACGCACCCTTTACTGACGATTCGAATTCGAAAGGCGCGGCCGTAATCGGCGCAACACAGCCAACCCGGTTCAAGGTCTCCTTTAAACAGGTGAACCATCCTGTCAATAATGCGTGGAGCGCCATCGCGGTCGGCGTGTACATGCCGTACCTGACCGCATATCCGCTGACCTACGACAAGAATTCTTCGAATGCCACAGGTGAGGTCCCATCCAACCAGCGTGGCAGGGAGAACACCGTCCAGCCCGCCAAAGCCAAGACCACGGGAACCGTGAAGACCGTCGCGGACGAGAACGTCCGGTACGGTTCCCTCGCTAATGGCGATTTCTCCTACCCCTCGTTCTCCGACATTCAGAAGAACGAGCAGGAAGGCTATGCCGATCTGCGCACGTTCCTCAAATCGGATGACGGCACGCTTTGGTACAACATGTCCGCCACCGATCTTTCCAAGTACGGAAAGATCGGGCAGATCCCCGGTTTCGACTCTTCCAGGTTCGCATGGTCCAGTACCGAGAACGGTTCAAGGGTCGAATTGCAGCAGGACCGCAACACCAAGAACACGTATGCGGAGATCGTCGCCCAACAGGACAACACCAGCATCTACCAGAACGTGTCCACCGGCAACGGCGGCGTGCTGTACAAGATCCGGCTCAAGCACGCCAGCCGCCAATCCTCCCATGCCGACAGGATGCAGGTCCTCGTGGGATCCGACACGGACCACGCGACGCCTGTGGAGATGACCCGCGTCACCTCTAACGGCCATGGCGACAAGGTGGGCGGGAAGTCCACGACCATCACCACAAAGGTATCCAACACCGATCCCCGCGATCATGGCGCACAATGGGAGACGTACGAAGGCTATTACCAGGTGCCCGAAGGACAGAAGAACACGGTATTCATGTTCAAGAGCCTCGAAGGGTTCAAAGAGGATGAGACCCTGCCTGGCAACAACGTCGGCAATCTCGTGGACGACATCGAGTTCTCCCGCTCTTACAAGTTGACCTATGACAAGAACTCGGCCGATGCGTCCGGCGAGGTCCCGTCGAACCAGCGCGGCAGGGAGAACACCACCCAGCCCGCCAAAGCCAAGACCACCGGAACGGTGAGACTCGCGTCTGACGACGATGTGGTGGAATACGCCGCCAACGGCCTGCCGAAGCAGCTCGTCAACAGCGACTTCGATCATGATTGGCGGAACATCGTCGGCCAGTCCAAGATGACCGGCAAGTACAACTTCGCCAACGTCGACCCGGCGCACGGCGACGTGGAGATCAGCGGCGCCCTCAACGGCAAGGGAGAGGCGTCCAAGCAGTGGGTGCACCTCAACGGGTTCGACGCCGCCAGGTTCGGCTGGAAGTCCAACCAGACCGACACCAGGGTCGACGGGCGCGGCGGCATCGTCGAGATCCAGCGCAGCCGCGCGAACGACAACATGTACGCGGAGATCACCGCCTCGCAGGCCAACACGTACCTGTACCAGGACATCGACACCGCGCACAGCGTGCCGACCGTGTACACCGTGAAACTCCGTTACGCGCACCGGAACGGCACCATCAACTCCAATGAGAAGATCCAGATCCTCGTCGGAGCGCCCGGTCATGAGCAGCCGGTCGAGATGACCCGCATCGCTTCCGACCGGGGCAACAAGGTGGGCGAGAAGTCCACCACGGTGAACGCTCCCAACACGGATGGCTGGCTGGGCTCGTGGGATACGTTCCAGGGTTCGGTGGAAATCCCCGCCGGCCAGCCTGTCAGCAGGTTCACGTTCAAGGCGTTGGGTTCCATCGATGGTGTTACCGGCAACCTGATTGACGACGTGCAGTTCAAGCTCGCCTACCCGCTCTCCTACGACAAGAACGCGCAGGACGCGACCGGCAGCGTGCCATCCAGTCAATACGGCAAGGAGAACACCGTCCAGCCCGCTAAGACCAAGACCAGCGGAACCGTCAAGACCGTCGCGGACACGAACGCAAGCCTGCCGGACCATCTGGTCAACGGCGACTTCAGCGTGAACTACCACGACCAGTGGAAGGACAGCTTCGACGGCTGGACCAGCATCGACCCGAACACGGGCAAGACCCTGCACGCCACCAGCCTTCCCAGTGGCTCCAGCTGGAAGTGGACCGCCATCAACGGGTGGGACAAGTCCAAGTTCGGCTGGACCAGCACCCAGAAGGCCGGAAGCAACGTCCAGCAGAAGGCCAACGCGGTCGAACTCCAGTACGACGACTCCACCGCCGACAACGTGTACGCGGAACTGTGCGCCTACGAGGCCGGCACAGCCATCTACCAGGACATCAGGACCGTGCCCGGCACCCTGTACAAGGTGAGACTGCGGCACGCCAGCCTGAACCAGGACTACCTCGACAAGATGCAGGTCATGATCGGCACGCCCGGCCACGAGACGCCCGTGGAGATGACCCGCACCACCGTCAACGGGCACGGCGACAAGCTCAACGAGAAGTCCACCACCATCGCCACCAAGGTCACGAACGGCAACAACCGCCACCACGAGAGCCAGTGGGAGACGTACGAGGGCACCTACCTGATCCCCGACGGCCAGGCCACGACCCGCTTCACGTTCAAGAGCATCGACGCCAAGCAGCTCGACCGCGGCAACGTGCTCGACGACATCGAGTTCTCCCGCTCTTACAAGTTGACCTATGACAAGAACTCGGCCGATGCGTCCGGCGAGGTCCCGTCGAACCAGCGCGGCAGGGAGAACACCGTCCAGCCCGCCGAGGCCAGGGCCACGGGAACGGTGAGGACGGTGGCGGACAAGACCTCCGATGGCCTCACGGTGCATGATCTGAAGGAGACCGATGGCAAGGTGTCCGACCTCGTGCAGCGCACCACCACGCATGAGGACGGCAGCGTGACCGTCAAGACCATCGACACGAGCACGGACGTGGTGTCCGGCTGCCAGGTCTACTATCCGGCCGGCCAGCGCCTCACGCTTGCCACGTTGGCGAAGGACGACGACTGCTGGGATGCCAGCATGCTGACCCGTCCGGGCCACACCCAACTGGGTTGGAACCAGGACCGGAACGCGACCCAGGCGCAGGCCCAGGTCACGATGGTCGAGGGCGGCATGACCGTGTACGCGGTGTGGGTCGGCAACCCGGTCCTCACCTACGACACGAACAAGCCGAGCACATGGTCGGGCCAGATGCCGTCCACCCCGGCGTCCGTATCCGTGCCCTACAACACGGCCGCGGCGGACGGGTCCGGCTGGCGGGCGGGCGACACGACGAAGATCCGCGGCTACAGGTTCCTCGGCTGGTACACGGGACCGCAGGACAATGCGGGCCTGTACGACTGGACCAGGCCGTTGACGGGCAGCGTGACCGTGTACGCGCACTGGCAGCGGTTGCAGGCCAACGTGATCTACAACGCGAACGGCGGCACCGGTTCGCATGCGAACACGACCGGCTGGCAGTATTCGGATGTGACCGTCCCGTCCGACACATCGAAGTCGTTCAAACACGACGGCCTGTACCTGTTCAAGCATTGGAACACCCAGCCGAACGACCAGGGCACCGTGTACACGGACGGGTCGCGGATCGCCCTGCAGGACAAGGACATCACCCTGTACGCGATCTGGGTGCCGTACCACGAGCACTTCGTGCCGACCGGCGGTATCGGCCTGCCGATCGCCATCGCGGGCGGCGTCCTGCTGCTCATGTTCGGCATCGGCTCGACCGTCATGCTCACCAGACGCATGAACGGACACGGCATGCCGGACGACGAGTGACCGGAACCCGGTGACGGAAGGGCCGGCGGACGGCCATCCACCAACTCCATTCGGACGTGGGCGGAATGGTCCGGACGCCGGCCCTTCCCGTTGCCCATCCCCGTCGATATTCGTGGAACGGATCGTGGCAAAGGTATGGACGTTATGGATTGGGATTGGATCATCGAGGGCGAACGTGCTTCGGAGGGACGTCGCATGCGGCGCCTGCGCCGCATACGCGCACGGCATTCGAGACGCGTGTTCCGCGCGCTCATCGCCGTCACGGTCGTGTTCTGCCTGGCGGGCATGGGCACGTTCGCTTGGCTTGGCGTGGAACAGGCCGGAGCGGCCCGCAGGGCGGCCGAATCGTCCGCCCTGGCCGCGAAGGACGACCATTCGGCCGAACATTACGCGCGCATGGTCGCCGCGGCCCGCGCGTACAACCGGAGGCTCGCCGCCACGCCGCATGTCATCGGAGAGACGTCCGGCAAGGACGGGACCATCGATGGTGATTTCGGGTTCAAATCGGACACGGAATACCAGAACCTGCTGGATTTCGGCGACGGGATCATGGCGACCATCGAGATCCCGTCCATCGGCGTGGACCTGCCCGTCCGCCACGGGGCCGACGCGTACGCGTTGGAGAACGGTGCGGGACACCTTCACGGCACCAGCCTGCCCGTCGGCGGGCAAAGCACCCACAGTGTGATCACCGGACATACGGGAGTGGCCGACAAGGCCCTGTTCACCCGGCTCACCGAATTGAGGAAGGGTGACGTGTTCTACGTGAGGGTCACAGCCCAGACCCTCGCCTACAAGGTCGAACGCATCCGCAAGGTCGATCCGGACGATCTGCGCGACGTGCGCATCCAGCCGGGACGCGACCTGGTGACGCTGGTCACCTGCACTCCGATCTTCCTGAACACGTATCGGCTGCTCGTCACGGGCGAACGCGTGAGCATGCCGGACGACGCGCCCTATCCCGAGGACGCGCCCAGGACCACCGGCCGTGACGCGCGCCCGCTGCTCGTGTCCGGTGTGGCATTGCTCGCGGGCATGCCCGTGGCGATGGTCGAGTCCAGGCCACGCGTCCGTCCGTACGGACGTCACGGCATGAAACGGTAGACGCCCACACGCCGGCACCGCCTCATGCGGGGGTAGACTGGTGGGTATGCGCGCCATATGCCTCCGAGACCGCGACACGCCGATGGCGCCGATATCGGATTGGGGGCACGTGGAATGGTTGTCGGAAACGTCGCAGGGATGTTTCCATTGGAGCCACGACCCCGATACGGGGCATGGCATTGGAGGGAGAATTATGAACAAGAAGGCTTTCGCAACGGCCGTCGCATCCGTGGCCGTCGCGGGCACCATCGCCGCGCCGGCAATGGCCGACGAGACCGCGACCACCCCGGTCGAACAGGCCCAGCAGGCCGTCGAACAGGCCCAGCAGGCCGTCGACCAGGCCGCGGCCCAGCCGACCACGCAGCCCCAGCAGGACCAGGTCGCCGCGGCCCAGCAGGCCGTCACGGACGCGAAGACCAGCCTCGACCAGGCCACGGCCGGCACCCAGCAGGCCCAGCAGCAGGTCCAGCAGGCCCAGACCGGCGTGCAGCAGGCCCAACAGAACGTGCAGCAGGCGCAACAGCAGGTCGAGACCACCATCAACAACGATCCGAACGTGGCCGCCGCCCAGACGGGCGTCAACCAGGCCCAGACCAACCTCGACAAGGCCCACGACAGCCTCACCGCCGCCCAGGAGAAGGCCGACCAGAGCGCGAAGAACGCCGAGACCATCAAGAAGGCCATGAACGACAGCCAGTCCATCCGTGACGACGCCGCCAAGGCCAAGGAACAGGCCGACCAGGCCGTGAAGGACGCGCAGCGGAAGGTCGACTCGACCGACAAGACCAAGCTCGACCAGACCACCGCCGCGAAGCAGGACGCGCTCGGCAAAGCCCAGACGAAGGCCGACCAGGCATCCGACGCCGCGCAGCAGGCCCAGCAGAAGGCCGACCAGGCGAAGAGCCTGCTCGACGAGGCCACCCGCATCGCGGGCGACGCGAACGATCCCGCCAAGATCCAGGAGGCGCAGGACAAGGCCAAGCAGGCCGACCAGGCCGTGAAGGACGCTAAGACCGCGCAGGCCCAAGCCACCGTCGCCGAGGCCACCGCGAAATCCGAGGCCGACAAGACCCGCACCCAGGCCGACCAGGCGAAGGCCGCGCTCGACAAGGCGAACGACATGAAGGACGCCGCCCAGGAGAAGGCCGACAAGACCTCCGCCGCCCTGGACAAGGCCACCGACGCGAAGAACACGGACGCGAAGGCCGTGAAGGACGCCCAGACCGCCAACGACAAGGCGCAGGCCGCGCTCGACAAGGCCGAACAGGCCGTGAAGGACGCGCAGGCGCAGTCCGACAGGACCAAGGACGAGTATGCGGCCGCGAAGGACGCGTACGACAAGGCGCAGGCCGCCGCGGACGCCGCGAAGCAGGCCGCGGACGAGGCCGCGAAGGCGCAGGCCGAGGGCGCGGCCGGATGGTTCAAGACCAACAAGGCCGAACAGGCGTACAAGTATCTGACCGACGACAGCGTGTCCCAGTACCTGGAATACACGCACATCGGCGCGAAGGACGACGCGACCAGCCTCGACAACCTGCTCAAGGCCCTCGACATGATCGACGAATGCAACAAGCTGCGCGCCGACCATGGTCTGGAACCGTTGAAGGTGTCCGAGACCGCGATGGCGATGGCCATGGTCCAGGCCAACTACGCCGCCCAGCCCGGCCACGACAACCACAACTACCAGTACGACGCCGGCGAAAACCTCGCATGGGGCACCGCCGACTGGGATCCGTACGACGGCTGGTACACGGCCGAGAAGGAGACCTACGACGCGGCCGTGAAGTCCGGCGACTATCCGGACCTCGCCAAGCTGTCCCCGTACGACGTTTTCCTGAAGTACCCGGACCTGTACCAGCAGATCGGCCACTACCTCAACATCGTCTCCACCGACTACGTCTCCACCGGCATGGCGTACAGCGGATACAGCACCGGCAGCTACGGCAACGGCGCGTCCTCGCAGGAATTCCTCAACGAATGGTTCCTCCACAGCTCCACCGACACAGTGTTCGATGCCAGCGTGTACCGCGCGAAGGTCGAAGCGTACGTCAACCAGATCAAATCCGCGCAATCCACGTACGAGGACGCGTTGAAGCAGGTCGAGGCCGCCAAGACCGCGCTCGACAAGGCCAACACGGCCCACGCGTCCGCCGTCCTCACGCTCGACAAGGCCACCTCCTACCTGCAGGACACGCAAGACGAATCCGCACGCACCACGCAGCTGCTCGCCGACGCGACCCGCAAGGCCGCAGAAACGCAGACCGCGTACGAGCAGGCGAAATCCGCCGACGAGCAGGCGCAGGCCAGCCTCACCACCGCCGAAACCGACCGCCAGGCCAAGCAGACCGCGTACGACCAGGCGAAATCCGCCGACGAGCAGGCGCAGACGCGTCTCACCCAAGCCCAGACCGCGCTCGACAAGGCCAACACGGACGTCAAGCAGGCCGAACAGGACAAGACCGCCGCCGACACGCGTCTCGACGTGCTGACCGACGCGAAGAACGCCCTCGCCAAGGCCCAGACCGCATACGACCAGGCCAAGAGCGAAGCCGACCAGGCCCAACAGGCCAAGCAGACCGCGCAGGACGAACTCACCCAAGCCCAGACCGCGTACGAGCAGGCCAAGAAGGAAAGCGACAAGGCCGCCCAACAGGTCAAGGACCTCGAAAACGCCAAGACGGACCTCGCGGCCAGGACCCAGGCCCTCGCCGCCGCGCAGGCCGACCTGGACGCGAAGACCCAGGCATACGACGCCGCCAGGAACGAGGCCGACAAGGCCAAGCAGGCCGAAACGGACGCCGAAACCGCGGTCAGGAACGCGCAGCAGGCGTTGACCGACGCGCAGGCACGCCTCGCCAAGGCCAAGAGCGACGCGAAGGACACGGAAGCCGTCAAGACCGCGCAGGCCAAGGTCAAGGAAGCACAGGACGCGCTCGACCAGGCCAAGACGATCCTCGCCAAGGCGCAGGCCGACCTCAAGCAGGCCCAGACGGTCGAAGCCCAGGCCAAGAGCGACTACGAGACCGCGAAGGCAGCGCTCAAGACGGCCCAGCAGGCCGCCAACCCGAAGCATGACGACAATGCCGGCCAGACCAGTCTGAACGCCGCCCAGCAGGCCACGGTCGAAGCGGCCGCCAAGGCCGACAAGGTCATGGCATCCACCGGCGCGGACACGAACGGCATCATCCTCGCCGTCGTCGCGTTCGCCGGCATGGGCGCCGCCACGCTCGACCTGAAACGCCGCCGCATGGACGTGACCGCACGCCACGGCATGCGCTGACCCAATTCCCCCCCTCCAAACAAACAGGCGGCCGGAACAGGACGACGGAAAACCACATGACGGTTTCCCGACCCTGTTCCGGCCGTTTCTCTCTCAGGACCCAGATCCACCACGGTTCGGTAAAATAAGCCAAAGAAGGAGAAACCATGCCCAACACGCAACTGCGTCAACATATCGACGACATGCCCGGCATCCTCGCCAAACTTGAACGGATTCCGGAAATCACCACCCGACTGGACCTCATCGACACCCTGCGCGCCCACGCCCTCTCACTGGAACCGTTGGATGGCGTCGAAACCATGGCATTATCCGATTACGACCGCGACTGGCTCGTGAGATACACCTACAATTCAAACGCCATCGAAGGATCGACCCTGACTCTTCAGGACACATCCCTCGTATTGGAAGGCGAATTCGTGCCCTCGGATTCCCCGGCACGTTTCGTGTTCGCGGCGCGCGGCGTCGCCGACGGCATGGCCTACGTCCGCGAATACGCCTCCGAAAGACGTGAACTCGACCCGGAACTGATCCAAAGGATCCACGAGGTGACCGCATTGGACCTGCAGCCGTTCGCACGCGGCACGTTCCGTCCTTACGGATATCTGGCGAGAATCACCGCGACCCGCGTCAAGACCGCCGACCCGTTGGAGATCCATGACGACCTGCAAGCCCTGATCGACGGGCTGAACGGAAGCGACGCGCACCCGTTGCTCAAGGCCGCGGCGTTCCATACGATGTTCGAAAACATCCATCCATTCATGGACGGCAACGGCAGGACCGGCCGGCAACTGCTCAACCTCATGCTGTTGGAGAACGGATACCGTCCCGTGGCGATCAAGCATGACGCCGGACGTGTTTACGCCCGGGGTCTCGAATCCTGGCAGGTCGACGGTGATCCCGAACCGTTCTGCTCCATCCTGTTCGACTGCGTGGAACAGGAGGAACGCACGTTCATCGACCTTGTCGAACGGCTCCGTCATGATCCGAAAACCACGGACGGCTCCATCGCCATGGATGCTCCGGGCCAGGATGTCCAACCGCCGGATCCGGCCGATGTTCCGGACGATACGCGGCCGGACGATCCCGGCATCGGCCTGGTCTGACCCTCTTCGCAGGTCTTGACGGCTTCCAGCATGAGCAAGCCAACGAGACCGCATCCCGAACATAACCGAACATCCGATACCATCCTACAGACGGCCGGAACAGGACGACGGAAACCCATATAAGGGTTTCCCGAACCTGTTCCGGCCGTCCGTTTCCCCTGGAACGTCCACATGAACGAAGGACATCCACGTTGCTACCATGGGAAACGGGAAGCAATGAATCCATCCACCATAATCGCGGGGTCCGATGCTATTTGAAATGAACCGTGTCCTAATGTGCCGGAACCATCCGGTACTGGAATTCGCGTACTCATCGAACGCGGGTTTCATCCTCGAAGTGGGTGACGTGTTCGATCCGAGCCGTGTACCGGTCGGCATGTACGTGGATGGACAGCCCCGACCCGACAGTGATTCGGTGACCGCATGGTGGCGGTCCCGGGGAATCCCCGCCACAAGGGACGGCCTGCGCACGCTGCTCATGGCCACGGGCATCCCCTCCGGAAAAGAACTGCTCGACCGTTCCATGGGATTGAGCCTGTCCGACCAGTACTGGATCCGTCCCGCCGGCATGGACACGCTGCGTTGGGAGGACCTCAACTTCTTCCACAACGATTTCGACGAACGGCTCGGCAAGGCGTTGTTCACCGGCGACTCATCCCGTATCGGCGACGTGAACACGCCGGACGTGACCAGCGCCGGAGACCTGCCCAAACGGTGGATCATCCGTGACGACGGCGTCAGGACCCTCATCAAGGCGGGACGGTCCGGCCAGGAGCCCGACAACGAGCGGATAGCGTGGAAAACGGCCCGCCTGCTTGGCATCGACCATGTCGAATACCGTGTGGGCAGGATCAACGGGGCCAGGGTGTCGGCATGCGACGAAATGCTTTCGGATACGGAGGAGCTCATTCCCGCCGGACAGATCATGCGGATCTTCCGGAAGGGAGGATACCGGGAACGGCGCGACATCTGGGTGGAGGCCTGCCAACGGCTCGGCATCGACCGTGACACGATCATGCACGCCACGGATGATTTCCTGTTCCTCGACTTCCTGCTACGCAACACGGACCGGCATTACAACAATTTCGGTCTGATCAGGGACGTGGAATCCTTCGCCATCCGTCCCGCCCCGATCTACGACAGCGGAGCGGGCCTGTGGAACGGCATGGATCCCGACGCCATGGACAACGGGGACTACCGGACGAAACCGTTCTGGACCGACCAATGGGGAGAGGAGGGCAACGCGTACTGGCAATTGTCCCTCATCGACGATTGGGACAGGTACGATCTCAGTGTTTTGGACGACGTGCCCGACATCGTCCACGAACAGCTTTCCACCAACCAGCGCCTCTCCCCCATGCTCATCGACCGGATCACGGGCCTGCTGCGTGGCCGGCTCCCGATCATCAGACATCAAAGGGACGTCGCCGCGCCCCACATGATCGGTTTGCATCCCGCCCATGGATTGGACGACCCGACCCCAGGACTCCAACCGCCGGATCCGGCCGATGTTCCGGACGATACGCGGCCGGACGATCCCGGCATCGGCCTGGTCTGACCCTCTTCGCAGGTCTTGACGGCTTCCAGCATGAGCAAGCCAACGAGACCGCATCCCGAACATAACCGAACATCCGATACCATCCTACAGACGGCCGGAACAGGACGACGGAAACCCATACAAGGGTTTCCCGAACCTGTTCCGGCCGTTTTTTCCTCCCTTTGCGCTCCTCATATCCCTGCGGCCCTCATGCCTCCCGTCCAACGACGTTCGGAAACGAAAAAGGAAAACCGGCTCCACACGCCACACGCCCTCACAATCACCCCCGTAACGGTATCGGACGTGGTGCATGTGGAAAGAACGGCACAGGGAACGAGAATCCCCGATGCAAGGAGGGAACACGATGAGCGTAATCATCATCATCGCCGTCTTCTGGCTCCTCGGCCTGCTGATGGCATGGAGCATGTGCGTCGTCGCGGCACGCGCCGACCGGCGTATGGAAGAAATCCGCCATACCCACACGGACACGGATATCAGCCGGCCCGCTGACACCGGCCACGTGGACTAGCGGGGACGCCTCCCCGGCCGACAAGGACCGTCGCATCCCCCGCCTCCACAACAAGAAAGGATATCCAATGGAGAACACGAACCTGAAACGTCTCGCCGCGATGTGCGCGGCGGCCGCGAGCCTGTCCACACTCGGACTGGCCGGCACGGCCATGGCCGTCGAGACGCCGACCACGAGCGATACCGGCACCGCATCCATCACGCTGAACGCCGCCCAAGGCAACACTTTGACCGGCCACACGTTCGACTTCTACCGTCTCGGCTCCTACGGCGACATCACCGCGAACGGCGACACGGACGTGAAATCCCTGACCGTGAACAAGATCGACGACGCGTCCGACAAGTGGATCGCCGCCGCCAACGCCAAGGCCGGCATCGCCGACCTGCAGGGCTTCGACGCGGCCGGCGACCTGGCCCACGTCGGCAAGGACGGCGAGCCGACCGGCACGGTGCAGGGACAGCTGCGCGAGGCGGCCAAACAGCTCGCCGCCACGGCCTCAACGGCCGGAACGGACGGCAAGGCGCCGACCGTCACGAAGACCGTGACCGGTTCCGGCGCCACGATGACCGTCGCCGACCTGCCGAACGGTCTGTATCTGATCGTGGATTCCGCGGGCAGTCCGATGATCGTCGGCACGCCCATCCAAGGTTCAAAGACCCTGAACGGTGTCACGTTGGGCGCGTTGACGATCAAGTCGAAGACCGTCGCGATCGACAAGAAGGTGTCCCACGACCGCAAGGACAAGGCCACGCTCATCGACTCGAAGGCGGGCAACGCCGCGTCGAGCGCCTCGTGGAACGTGGGCGACACCGTGGACTTCCAATACGAGTTCACGTTGGGCAACAAGCAGAACACCGTGAAGATGGTCGTCACCGACACGATGGACGGACTGACCCTGTCCGGCGACCCCGTGTTCAAGGTCGGCCAGACCGCCATCAAACCGACCGTCGTGAAAACCAACGGCTTCACCGCCACGTTCGACCAGAATCTCGTCAAACAGTATGAGAACAAGAAGGTGACCGTCACCTACAAGGCCACCGTCACGAACGCAACCCGCGCCAAGCAGGCCAGCAACACGGTCGCCTTGGCCAGCACCCAATACGACGGCACGGCTCAGGCCGCCACCACCGTGGACACCAACGACACAGCCACCGTGAGCGCATACGATCTGAACGTGAAGAAGACCAATTGGGACGGCAAGACCACACTGGCCGGCGCGGGCTTCAAGATCAAGGACACGAACACCAACAAGTGGATGAAGCAGACCGGCGGCAGCTGGTCGTACGTGGCCGAGCAGAAGGACGCCACCGAATTCCTCACCGGCGACAACGGTCAGGTCAACATCGCCGGCCTGGGCGCGGGCGACTACCAGATGGTCGAGTCGAAGGTCCCGGACAACATGACCAGCCTTGTGACCGCCACGTTCAACTTCCATATCACGGATGCGGGCGTCGTAACCGTGGACGGTGATGCGAACAAGCTGATCTCCGGCCAGCCGACTTCGAAGAACGAGTACACGATCACCGTGAGGAACATCGACGCCCTGACCGAACTGCCGCAGACCGGCGGCCTGCTCGGCAACACCATGATCGGCGTGGTCGTCATCGCCATGGCCGGCGGCGTCGCCTACCTCACCGTCCAGTCCAAGCGCCGCCGCGAGGCCCACACCCTCTGACGGGAAGGCATTGACTCATGACGCGGGAAGACGACTACTGGACCATCGTGTCGGGCGGACGCACCGAGCAACGGCGCCGCCGGCTCGAACACCGGGACCGGATCGTCTCCCACGTCTACACGCTGCTCGCCGTGCAGCTCCTCCTCGGCGGACTCGCCATCATCTGCACTCCCCCACTGAACCAATGGGTGACGGACGGCAGGCTCACGGCCACCGCACAGGCCGCCCAGGTATCGGCCGCCACGGCCACGGACCCGGCCGCGCGGCTCGAAGCCGCCGACGAGTACAACCGCCGGCTCGCCGTCCAACAGGTGCAGATCGGCGAGATCATCCGTGCGGACGGCACACGCGACGCGGACTTCAAAGACGACACGGAATACCAGAGCCTGCTGCGGTTGGACGCCACGGGCACCATGGGCGTGCTGTCCATCCCCGCGATCGGCGTGGAACTGCCCATCCGGCACGGCACCGGCGCGGACGTCCTGGACGACGGGCTCGGCCACGTGCACGGCACGTCGCTGCCCGTGGGCGGGAAAAATACGCGCACCGTGGTCAGCGGGCACACGAACATGGAAGGCAGGACCCTGTTCACCCGGCTCGACGAACTCAGGAAAGGCCAGACGTTCACGATCGGCGTGTACGGCCGTGTGCTGCACTACCGCATCACCAGCATCCGGATCACCAGTCCGAAAGACACGGACGCCCTGCGCATCCAACCGGGCAGGGACCTCGCCACACTCGTGACCTGCACGGACACCGGCAACAGCCGCCGACTGCTCGTCACCGGCGAACGATACACGCCAACCCCAAGCGAAACCCGGGAAACGGACTCGAAAACCATACGGGACGGAGCCCTGGCATGCTGCGGCATCACATTCCTGGCCGGCCTGGCCGTGACGCGACGCGACACGGAACGCCTCTGCCGGCACACCGATGATGCTTTCCGCCCGAAGGAGCATAGGAGCTGAAATGAAACGTCTCATAAGCCTGCTGGCCGCCCTGGCATGCCTGCTGGGCGCCTCCCCCGCGATGGCGGACGACACGGCCGCCCTGCCGTGCGTGGACTCCGGGACGGCGGGGCTGGCGCCGTTCGCGTCGGCGGACGATACGACGGCCGACGCCACGCAGCTGCCCGACCACATCGTCAACGGGGACTTCGAATACCAGCATGATTGCTTCAGGGAGCATGCCGCATATGGTTGGACGGCGGTGATCCCCTCCACCGGTCTGAATTGGAACGACCGCACGAAGAGCTACCAGCCCGGTCCGGATGATTGGAATGAAGCGAGATTCGGCTGGCATAGCACGCAGGCCGACGGCACGAACGGCGAACCCGGAGAGCAGAGGGCCGGCGCCGTCGAATTGCAGGGACTCACCCGCGTCAACACCTTGGCCGAGATCGTCGCCGCCCAGCCCGACACGAGCATCTACCAGGACATCCATGTCACCCCCGGCAACACCTACCACTGGAGCCTGAAGCATCAGAGCCACTCCGCCCGCCACGTCGACCGGATGCAGGTGCTCATCGGCGAGCCCGGAAGGGAAACGCCCCAACAGGCGACGCGCACCAAGACGAACGGCGGGGCCGACGGGACCGGCGACGTGGGAACCGACATCGCCACCGCCAACATCACCGACAAGGATTCGCGCAACTGGGAGACCTACGAAGGGAACTGGACCTGCCCCGAGGGCGTGACCGTGGCGCGGTTCACTTTCAAGGACATCGACTCGGCCTTATCCAACGTCGGCAATCTGGTCGACGACATCGGCTTCAGCCAATCCACGACATTGCGCTATGACCCGAACGGCGGAACCGGCATGATGGCGGACCAGACGGTCGGCGTCGGCGTGAACGCCTATACGGCCACGGATGGCTACACGTTCGCGGGTCATGGCCTCGCCTCGTGGAACACGAGGCCCGACGGCACCGGCGACTCCTACAAACCCGGCGACACGATCGCCATCGACAGGCCGACGACTCTGTACGCGCAATGGGCCGACACCACGCAGACGGCGATGCCGGAGACGGGAGGAACATTGACCAATCGGAACCTGACTGCGATCCTGGGGGGGGGGCTTGCCTTCTGGCCCTCATACCAATCCTGTCGGCAAGACGGCGTTCGCGCCGGTAGGACAATCCCGGAAGGCGGTGTGACATGCTGAGACACATCACCCGCCTTGTCGCCGGCCTGATCGCCACCGGACTCCTGCTGGCATTGGCGCCATCCGCGTCGGCGGCCGCGACGTACGACATCACCCAGGTCGGGGACGCGAGCTGGGTCGGCGTCACGGACGCGAACGGCAGGGAACTGTCGGGCCAGACCACCGCGTCGAACGGCCTGCAGGTGACGGCGACCGTCCGCCTGCGCATCGACGACATCGGCGCTCTCCGGGAGGGCGATACCGTCCTGGTCAAGGCCACGGCGGCGTCCGGCAGCCATTTCGGACCCGACCTGTTCTCCAGGATGACCCTGCCGCCCTCATTGCTCGACAGGCGGGGGAACGCCGTGTTCACGGTATCCAACGCCGACGGCGACGTCAACGTATTGAAACTGACCCGTACCGGAACGACGGCATTGGGCTCCTACTCCTGCGACCTGACCGCGACGAACAAACTGTGGTCGCGCACGCCCGGCTCGAAATCATCCACATGGAGGATAGGCTCGTCGTCCGCATACACGTTCGCGAGCCGGCCAGAGGCCAACACGCCATGCGCGTCGAACAGCAACGGGGAATGGGTCCCCCAAGTGCGGGGGAACGGCATCGTGGTCAACCAATGGTTTCTCAACTGCGGCACGATGCGCTCCATCATGGACGGTCCGGACACGTCCGGCATCAGAACGGAATCGCAGGTCGGCTGGGCTCGCATCATCCCCGAATCAGGCCGGATCACAAGCCTGGACGTGCTCGGCAGCGGCGCGTTCATCCTGAAGGCGGTCGACGGCAGAACCCCCGGCTACCGGGACGCCCGCACGGGCATCCTCCGTCTTTCATGGAAGAGCGACGTGGACATATCCACCTACGACAAGGCGGTGGCGAATCTGCCCGTGGGATCCGTCGCCGTCATGGAACGGGAGGACGGCTCATGGGACATCGCCTACAACATCGGATCCCGACTTCCCGGACTGGCCAATTCGCTGAAGACGCCCGACAGCTCCGACCCCGCGACCCTGGAGCTCCAGAGGAACACCGGGAACATATGGCAGGCGGCGCAGACGACCTTCCACGTCCGTTTCCAGGACGAAAGCGTCCCCAACAGGGTATCCGTCGAGACGCGGGGAACGGAATACGCGTACAGGAGCCGGACCCTGACCACGAAGCCCCTTGACCCCGCCATCGGCCAGGGCCAGTCCGCCATCCGATACGATCCGAACGGCGGAGACGGAGACGCGTTCACGAAGGCCGGGGACTCCGGCACCACGGCCACGGCCGCCGAGGCCGGCGTCTTCCTGCGCAAGGGCCACACGTTCGCCGGCTGGAATACCAAGGCCGACGGCACCGGCACCGCCTACCAGGCTGGCGCCGATGTCGCATACCCGGCCGAGGGCGACACCCTGACCCTGTACGCCCAGTGGGAGGCGAACACATATAAGACGGAGTTCAGGGACTGGCAGGGCCGGACCATCACGTCGGGCACGGCCAGGTACGGGACCACGCCGACCGTGCCCGCGTTGGCCGACACGACATGGCTGGCCGATCCGGACATGAACTTCGACAACGTGGACGGATGGCGCGACGATTGGTGGCATGGTTCGCCCACATTCACCAAGGACGGCCTGACGGTCAATAGCCGCGACACCAGGGCGGACGGCAAGACCGTCGGTGCGAATGCGGCCATCCATGTCGAGGCGGATGCCGACTATTCGGAAGCGAATGCCACGAATGCCTCCAAGAGCTCGGGAATCGGCTTCAACATCAACAACGGAAGCAATTCCTATCGGGGATGGGGCACCTGTCCGAATGGGCGGCAATGCGAAGTGGACGCCGTTCTCACGGCCGGACTCGCCTCTTCCCAGACGATCGAGCCCTGGGTACAGATAGCCAATGACCAATTCAACGGCTACGGCACCGCCACCGTCCACCACATGCAATTGACCCAGGTGGACCCGGCCACGCACAACGGCGTCGCCCGTGACGGCTACGTGTTCACCGGCTGGGACAAGGACCCATCGAAGCCGGTCGAGGGCGGCACCGTGTATACGGCCCAATACCGGCCCGCCGTCTACAAAATCCGGTTCGACGCGAACGGCGGCACAGGAACCATGGCCGACCAAAACCACACGTACGACCGGAGACAGACATTGACCGCGAACGCATTCGCCCGCGAGGGCTACCGCTTCACCGGCTGGAACACGCGCGGGGACGGCAAGGGCAAGGCGTTCACGGACAAACAGACCGTGACGAACCTGCTCACGCACGACGGCGCGGTGGGCGTCCTGTACGCGCAATGGGCGCGTCTACCCGAGACCGCGCTGCCCCGGAGTGGAGGAACCATGACCCATAATCTGACAACAATCCTGGGGGGGGGGCTTCTTATCCTCGCCATCCCATTCGTCCTCATGCGCCGGCGCAGGCTGGGCTGAGCCACGCAAGGCGGGTGATGTGACATGTTGAGACACGTCGCCCGCAGGGGCATTTCCGTACTGGCCGCGCTGTTGGGTCTGCTGGCCGCGTTCGTCGCGCCGGCGGCGATGGCGGCCGCAACGTACGACGTCACCCAGGTCGGGGACGTCGGATTCTCCCAAGTGTGGAACGCGACGGCGGACAAGGAGGTGAGGTCCGGAGACACGATCGGCTTCAATCCATGGAGCGTGCGCATCACGCTGGAGGGGCATATCGATGACATCTCCGCCCTGGCCGCGGGCGACGTCGTGTCCGTTCCCCTGACATCCGACGCGGGCTCCCATTTCTCCACGAACGGCACCGGCTGGGAATGCGCCGATGACGTGGCGACCTCCGACGGGACCGTCGCGTTCAAGGCGAACATGAGGGACGGCCGGGCCGATCTGCGGCTCACCCGCACCGCGGCGCGCCTGTCGGGCCGATTCGACTTCCGCGTCGTCGTACACAACGGCAACCTCTGGTACGCCGACCGGAAATCCACCTCGAGCACCTGGCATGCGGGTTCGGACACGTTCGCCTTCCACAACACGACGAAATCGAACCACCGGTGCGTCAACGACACGACCGGCGTGGGCGTCAACTCCACGAAAAACAGCGTGGACGCATCCATGATCACCTGGAACTGCGCCACCGTCAACAGGATCGCGCGCGGCGGCGCGGAATCCGACACGGCCCCCGATGTGACGTACCACATCCACGTCGCGTCCGCCGACGAAGGCCATCCGGTGACGGTCGCGAGCGGCAGCGGCATCCGTGCGTTCGAGGCCTACTACGCCTACGACGGGACCACGGCGGGCGACGCGTTCACCGGTCCCGGCGGCGGATCGCATGTGGCATACACGCCGAAACGGACGGACGGAACGCCCACGGCCGGCGAATACCGGCTCGTCGCCAATGCGGACGGCTCCTATGATTACAACCTCGACATCGGCCCGCGCGAGGGCGCGAACGCCAACCGGTTCACGAAACCGGCCGTCGATGCGACCACCGCAGAGCTCATGGAGGCGTCCAACATGCTTTTCCAGGTGGATTACGGCGGAATCGGCATCAATTTCGACTCGTCGACGGAGAAACGCTCCGCGGTTGTGACCTGGACCTCCAGCGAACGCGCGGGAGGCTCGTTCCTGGCGTCCAACACCATCACGACGAACACGGGGCGAAGCCGCGCCCTCATCGCCTATGACGGCAACGGGGCCACGTCCGGCATGATGTCCGACCTGACCGCCACATACGACGAGAAAAAGACCTTGCCCGCCAATCGGTACGCCAAGTCCGGCGAAACGTTCGCGGGCTGGAACACCAAGGCCGACGGGCGCGGCGCGATGTATGGGAACAAGGCCGAGGTCACGAATCTGGCGTCCAGCCAAGACGACGTCGTCGTCCTGTATGCGCAATGGGAGGACGCCATGACGGCGATGCCGGAGACGGGAGGAACGGTGGGCGACCACGGATTCGGAAAAATCATCGGGGGGGGGGCTTGTCTTCTGGCCCTCATCCCGGCCCTGCTGGCGCGGCGGCGCGTGCGCCGAAGCCGGTAGCATCAACCGGAAGGGCGGTGTGACATGCTGAGGCGCATCGCCCGCAGGGGCATTCCCGTACTGGCCGCGCTGTTGGGACTGCTGGCCGCGTTCGTCGCGCCGCCGGCGCATGCGGCGGACATCGGCGTGCATGATCTTGAGACGGCCTCGGTGCCCGCAGGGTACCGTCAGTTCGCCCTGGGCTCCGATGGTCTCGACTTCGACTCGATCGAATGGGATGACGGGGCATGGATGACATACCGTTTCCATGGCGCCGTATACCGGTATCCGGTGAAACCGGATGCCGGCCTCGCCATCCCCAACGTGGGCAAATGGACGGACGAGGACGGGACCACGCGCCAGATCGACATGCGCTTCTCCGTGAAGGAGGGCGACGTCATCGCTTTCCTGCCCCGCAAAGGCCGCCTGTGGTGGCAGACCGTGCATACAGGTAAAGAGGCCGGCGCCGTCCCATATCCGGATGAAGTGAGGAGCATCTGGGGGACATTCACGCCCGCCGACGGACGATACGGCGCGACCATGACCACATCCTTCACCTACCACGACACGGGGGAATCCGTGCCCGACACGTTCAAAGGCGTCGTCGGATTCAACGACCTCGACGGACGCGACGACCAGCCCGACCTGCTGATGGAAGGCGTCGAACTGCTGTCCGGCTTCGACGGCGCGTACCGTCTGAAGGACGCCGAACTCGCGGAATACGGCACGAACGGCTTCTCCGGCATCAAACGGGACGCGGGCGACGAGTCCAGGATGAACGAAAGCCCCCAGATCCTCCACCGGCTCACCGCCACCTGGAGCGGAAGCTCCTTCGCATTCCGCTACAGCGCCATACCGCCGAAGGCGGACCCATATATCGACCCGTGGGGCACCTTCGGCCCGTCGGTCGACGCGGGCGACCTGCGTTGGACGCTCAACGCGAAGGCCGTGGACAAAGAGACCGGGACCGTGCTGAGGACATGGTCCGGGACGGTTCTGCGCATCGGCGACAAGTGGAGCATCCGGCCACCGGAGATCGGAGGATACCGGTACGCGGGGCTTGCGGCAGGCAGCGACGCTCTTTCCGGCGCCGAGACCTCGACGGGGTTGAGGAACCGTCTTGTCGTTCTCGAATACGTGTCGAACCCGACCACCATGCCCGACACGGGAGGCCACGCCAGCCACCTGCCATTGGCCATCGGAGGTCTCGCCATGGTAGCGGCGATGGCCTTGTCCGTGCTCGCCCACCGGCGGCGCCATAATCACTTCAATCCCCCTGTCTGATATCGAACGCATGTCATGTGGATTGTCCGGGAACGAATCTCCCGTAAAGGACTGTTTCGTTCCCGGACATGTCCTAACTAGGGAGGAATCCATATGGCTGCAACCCTTTGCATCCTGGTCCTGATGGTCGTCGCCGCCTCATGCCTGTATGAGGCGCTCGTGTACATGGCCGTCAAACAGAAAAGCACCTTCGTTGGCCGCAAGACCAAGGAAAAGGTTCTCGCCATGAGCCGTAAGACCCGTCAAGGCAAGGCCGTCCTGTTCATCGTGCTCGCCGTCGTCTGCTTCGTGCTGATGGTCGTGGCGGGCATGCTGATGGCCCATGCCGGATACAACGTGTGACGTCGGACCGGCTCACATCCATGATGGGTGGGATGGTTCCGTATCCACGGGATTCCTCCCGCCCATCTTCCGTCTTTTCAAAAGAGGTGGGAATGTCCGTCGACGATGAAGACGAATACGACGGTTCGGAAGCAGATGGCATGGAACCGGACGGCGATGGGGCCGATCCGTTCGTGCCGATGTTGGAGGACGATGGGCACAGGCTCGGCCGTCCCGCGCGGCGTGGCGTCGGCGTGGTGGGTTTCGTTCCCGCGCCGACCAGACTGTCCATTCCCGAACTCGACTGGCTCATGCGCGTGCGTGACGGCGCCGGCCGGTCGGTGCGTGTGCCGGAACACCGGTATTCGCGTTCCGACCGCGGCGCGGTCGAATCGGCTCGCGGCCGCCTGTATTCGATGGTGTCGAAGCAGGTCAGCCAGACGAAGAGCCTGTACAAGGCGCGGCAGCGTGACGAGGAAGGCATGCTCCCGTTGGGTTCCGCGAGCCCGTTGGACATGATCACCCGCGATTTCAACGAACGTCCCCTGATCCCATGGCATCAGACCAGCACGGGACGGGCGGGAGTGCTCACCACTTTCGTGGCCGGTTCCGGCGCGCAGCTGATCCCGGGTCCGCCGATCGGCATCGACGCGCTTTCACGCGAACTGTTCCAATTCGACTGCTGGGGTACGTACGACGCGCACATGACCACCAGTCCCGACCTGTTCTTCAGCGGCCTGCGCGGCCAGGGCAAAAGCTATTGCGCGAAGACGATCGCCGTGCGCGAGATCGGGTTCGGACGCAACATCATCGTCCAATCCGACCGGCAGGGCGAATGGAAGGCCATCGCGCGGGCCATTCCCGGCGGGCAGGTCGTCTCCCCCGGCAAAGGCAACTATCTGAACCCGTTCGCCATGCCCGACATGTCCCACCTCACATCCGAGGAGGATCGCCGCGCGTTGCGCCAGGAGGTCCTGGCCGGCAGGAAAAGCGCCATGATGGCGTTGGCGGAGGCGGTGAGGGAACCGGACCGTCCATTCCCGTTGGACAAGGACATGCTGTCCCTGATCGACCAGCTGATAGCCAGTTACGATACGGGGCCGATGACGTTGGAGTCGGCCGTGGCCCGCCTGTCCGACTGGGATTGGGTGGATGGCGTGTACAGGAACATCCACGGTTTCGAACATTACCGTGATCTCGCGCGCGAGAAGGCCAGCGAGGCCGCACGCGTGTTCTCCCCCATGGTCGAGGGAGGCACCATGAGCGGCATGTTCGACAAGGAGTCCACGATCACGTTGGATCCGACCGCGCCGATCATCGTGTTCGACACGTCCGGCCCCGTGTTCCAGGATCCCACGTTGAAACGCGTGTACACCGCGGCGGTCAGCTCGTGGATCGACCGGCTGTTGCAGGCGCGTGACGGACTGCGTCGCATCATCGTGTGCGAGGAGGCGTGGGACCTGCTGTCCAACCCGCAATTGGTCGACTCGTTGCAGACGCGCCAACGGTCCGCGGGCCATTGGGGTTGCGCGACCTGGCTGATCGTGCATGGCGTCGCGGACATGACCCAGGTGTTCACGGCCGGCAGTGGCCTGCGCGGCAAGGTCGAACAGCTGATGAACCTGATGGAAACGAAGATCATCTACCGGCAGGGCGGCGAGAACATCCCCCTGCTGAACCAGCTCATCCCTGATCTGAGCGAGGACGAATTGGAACAGATACCACGTTTGGCGCAAGGCTATGGCATCTGGCGTATCGGACACGAGCATCCACGCATGATCCTTCCCATCGCCGGACCCATGTGGGCGGACGTGTTCGACACGTCGAGCCTGCGCAAGGCCTCCTGAACAATCCAATCGAAAGGAGAAACGAATGTCGGAACACCGGATCACGGCACGCCGCGGCTACGACCGTGAGGAACTCAACGCGGACAACCGCAGCCAGGTCATGGGCGTGTGGCGGAAATTCGAATCGTCCAAGACGGGCGAATGGCTCGCCCGCCACACGAACCTGCTGGAACGGTTGAGCGACGAGGAAAGCCATCTCGTGGTCCGTGCCGGCGCGATGGTGTGCGTGTTCGCGCTGATCCTCTCCATGATCATGTTCCTGCTCGTCAAGGGCGGCATGCTCGCGTGGACGCTGCTCACCCTGCCCGTATTCGCCATCGCGTTCCTGCTCGTCATGGTCCTGTGGATCTTCTGGGACGCGTACCGTGATTCCGAGGAACGCGCCGCCGACTGGATCTCCACCCGACCGGGCATCGCATCCTGGCGTCAGATCGCCGCCGACTATGGACCACGCGCCGTCAACCGTGACGTGGTCCCGTCCGTACTGCCGCGCATGCTTGAGGATTTCCGGTATCGTAGGCCGGGCGCCATTCGTCCGCGCCCATGGCATGCCGCCTGGTATGTGGGCAAATCATGGAACATGGAGGTGTGGCTCGGCTCGGAACGACACATCTACGTCCTGGGGCCGACCCGTTCCGGAAAGACCGTGAGCGTTGTCATCCCCGCCGTGGTCGAGGCTCCGGGCTTCGTGCTCGCGACCTCCACGCGAGGCGACATCATCAAAGCGACCCGCTACCTGCGCGAATGCGGCGTGAAGGACCGCGTCCGCGGCGCATCGTTCGGCAATCGCGGGCCGGGAACCACGCACATCTTCGATCCCGAAGGCGTCGCGGAGAACGATCCGGACACGCGGCACAACATGCGTTGGACGCCATTGCAGGGTTGCGACGATCCGGCCGTCGCGATGCGCCGCGCGCAGACCATGGTCGCGATCGGCGGCATGGGAAGCGGCTCCAACAACCAGGAGTGGGGCGTGAGCGCCACCATGTACGTGCAGGCCATGCTGTACGCGGCGGCCATCGCGGACCGCACCATCAACGACTGCTACCGTTGGAGCCTGTCGCCGGAGGCCGCGCAGGAGGCCGCCGACCTGATCCGCAAGTACACGCCGGAACGCGAGATGGACCGTTGGGCCGCGACGTTGAACGCCCTGCCCCACGTCGATCCACGCCAGAAAGGATCGGAATGGTTCGGCGTGAAGAACGCGTTCAGTATCCTCGCCGACCCGAACGTGAGAGCCCGCATGAACCTGAGTCCCTCCGACCCGCGACTGATCGACCCGAAACGCATGGTGCTGCGCGGCGACACCGTGTACGTGCTGTCCAAGCCACGCCGTGACGGCGGCGTCGCCGGCAACGCGGGCATCTTCGTGAGCCTCCTGCTCGACACGTTCCAGGAGGCATGCCAGGACCTCGCGTTCGACAAGGCGTCCGGCTCGCGCGGCAAGATCGAACCTCCCGCCCGATTCGTGTTGGACGAACTGTCGAACATCGAGAAATGGCCCGGCCTGCGCAACGCCATCACCCAGGGCGGCGGCAACGGCTACCAGCTGATCATCGTGGAACAGTCCCGTCAGCAGATGGCCGACGAGAAGGACGGGTACGGCAAGGCCGTGGAGCAGACCGTGTGGGAGAACTGCCATCGGATCATGCTCAAGGGCGTGTCCGACGACGAGACGTTGAAATGGTGGATCAACCAAATCGGTACGCACCACCGCACACGCCGCGAATCAAGCTGGAATCCGGGCCAGGGGCCGTTGGGCGGATTGACCACTCGCCACGAACGTGAGGAATCCGTCACCCAGCAGGAACTGAGCCTCCTGCCCGTCGGCTACGCGCTCGTGGAACCATTGGGCCAGGCGCCCGCCCTGGTGCACATGATCATGTTCCACGACCGCGACTGGTGGCGCGAGGGATTGGAGGACCTGCGTCCCTCCGCGGGCCAGGCATGGCATGAGACGGAAGGAGCGACCGCATGAGCGACGACGCTGTGGACAAGTTCTTCGACGAGATGGTCTCCCCCGCGTCCACGCCGACGGAATCCACCACGCCGGATGAGGCCGACAAGCCCGGGGAACCGGATACGGTCATGGACGACTCCACGGGACGGGACGAGCCGGAGCATGGACCGTCCACCCCGGGTGGCGTGACGGACGGTTTGGAACGGCCGTCGTTCTGGACCGACGACATGGAACGCGACTTCCAGGAGGAAGTCAAGGCCATGTTCGACGACATGGTGAACAGGCAGCGTGGCGAACTGTCCGTCAGGGAGCAATGCGAGCACGCGTACGAACAGTTGACCGCCGCCGTGAACGGCAAATACAAGGAGCTGACCGGCAAGGACCTGCCGTCCTCCATGGCGCGCAACCTGGACCAGCTGCTCACGCAGATCACCATGGCCCCGCTCAACGAGCCGGAGCATGGTCCCGGCCTGTGGGCCAAACTCCCGCAGAACTCCCTCGCCACCATGGTCGAGGCCCGCCCGTTGGACCTGACCGGCTCCCCCACGCGCATGGACATCGATCTGATGATGCTGCACACCATCCGCATGGGCCGGTTCCTCACCACGCATTACACGGATTGGGCGCGCACCCTGCCATCCTGTTGGATCCGCCACGACGACGTGGTCCAGGAGGTCTACTCGCTCAAATGCTACATGGACATGATCGTCGCGAGCCCGAACGGCGGCCTGTACGCGCCGACATTGCAATCATTGATCCACTCGTCGCTGGAACGCGTCAAGGGATACCTGTCCTCGGCCGACACGTCCAGCGCGGACCACAAGCACCACCTGTCCACGGCGGACGACCGCAAACGCGAACAGGCGCGATGCGACGAGTACAGGCATTGGTTCGAACGCGACGGCGGTTGGGCCGGAGAGCCCGGCTTCGGACCGTCCTGGCGGTTCACGAACGCGTCCGAGGGATTGGACGCGGTATGCGATCTGATGACACCCACCCGCGTCGATGACGAGGATGATCGGGACGACAAGGCATTGTCCGACCAGGTCGACAAGTGGCGCGCCGGATTGGAAGGCCTGCGCGGCAACTATGCCATGGACCACAAGCCGGAGCATCTGGCCGCCGCAAGGAATGACGAGGAACGGATCCGCCGCGCCCTCCTGGACTACACGACACGTGAACGGTCGAGCCGTGACCGGCTCGACCGTGCTGTCACGGCCGCCGTCAGACTCACACGCGACCAGGAACGCTCCATGCCCATGACGGACGAGGACCGCCGCGCCCTCGCCGATCTCATCGACCAGGGACGGAGCATCCTCCGCGCATACGGAAGCAGCCAGTTCGACGACGCCTACCAGCCATGCTCCATCGACATGCAGGACGATCTGACCGAACGGTTGAACCGGCTCGTGGACGGTGACCCCGCCAACGTGTTCGACCATTGCGACCGTATGCTCGACCAGCTCGACGACGTGTTCGAACGTGGAAAGGACGGACGATGAGCAGCGAACAGCCCAGCCTGTTCGACCAGTTGACGCCGTCGGACTCGCTGCGTGACGACCTCGCATGGATCGACTCCCTGCAGGAAGACACGCAGGAGGACGACAAGCCCGCCAGGCAGGAACGCAAGCCACGCAAACGCCGCGGCCGGAAGAACATTCCAACCGAGCACGAGCCTGAACAGCCCACTCCCCCGCCACCGCCGGCCAAACCCGGACACGAGCCTGAACAGCCCATGCTCATCGTGCCCGACATGACCCAAACGGATGAGCCCATCCCACCGGCCGGGCCGGAGGCTCCGACCACCGTGATCGAACCGCCCGACCCGGAAACGCCGGATGAGAGTCCGGCCGAAACCACCGTGATCGGACCGGAACCCGAATCCGAAACGACCATCCTTCCGGAAGAGGCGTTGGATGACGTGGCCGACCCCGACGCGCCATCCAACGACTCGAAGGCCATGACCTGGGTCAAACGCGGTCTGATCATCGCGGGCGCCGCCATCATGCTGCTCATCATCCTCGCCCTGGCGGGCTCCCACTCGACGGCCGTCAAGGAGAAAAACGCCTATGAGCGCGTGCAAGCGTCCATGAGCCAACTGGCCGCATGCAACGGTAAAGCGAAAACCACGGTCGGCAATGCAGACAAGGCCGGCGTGGACGATAAGGACGTGGACTCGCTGCGTGACCTCGTCGCATCGAACGGCAAACTCATCCGATCCAAACGCGCCGGCCTGTCCATCAGCGAGTCCGAACGGCTCTCCACCAAGGCCGACAAGGCCACGAAACGAACCCGCACACTGGCCGGCAAGGTCGACCGGCTCGTCAGAGCCAAGCCGTTGACGGACGCGAGGAGGAAATGCCGGGACGCGTTGGACAAGGCCGTGAAAGCGTCGACGGACGCGAAACCATCGGATGATGCGACCCGCGCCGCGAAGACCACATTGGACAAGCTGATCGGCCAGGCCCGCAAGCTCGATGCGAAAACCACCGTCGACACGTGGAACGACATGGCATCCAAGCTCGACAAGGCGCGCGGGAACCTCTCCCAGGCATTGGACGCGAAAGCCAAAGCCGACGAGGAAGCCAAACGGCAGACCGAAGCGCAGGCCCAAGCCCAACAGCAAGCCCCGCAACAGCAACAGCAGACGATGCCCGCGCCGACACCGCAATACCGCCGCTCCTCCGGCTCTTCCGGCTCAGGCTCCACCAGCGTGCCGCAAGGCAACGGCGGAGGAACCACGAACAACAACAATGGCGGAACATCCAACGGCAACTCCGGCGGATGGTACGTGCCACCGGAAACCAACGACAACAGTCTGCCGAGCAACGACTCAAGCCTCTGACAAACGGGAAAGGAGCACAACAATGGGAAAGAACAAACATCGTCAGGCGTCCACGCCCGAATCGAAGAAGCAGGCGGCCGTCTGGTGCGCGATCGCCATCATCGCCATCACCGTCATGGTCCTGGTCGCCAACCCATGGAAACAGCAGACGTCCACGACGTCCACGCCGCAATCCAGCCAATCCGCGCAGACACGATCCCACAAACAGAACAAGAAAAAGAAGACGACGAAACCGTCCGGCACCCTGCAACAGCAGGCACAATCCATGTTCATCGGCGACGCGGAACAGATCGCCGACGACGTGCGCGACCTGTTAAACGCGCCGGAGAACTCGAACGTCGACACGCTCGGCAACCTGCTGTACCGGCATAACCGTCAGGATCTAGCCGAAGCGACGGACCTGTATGACGCGATCGGCCAGCAGAAGGACATCGACACGATCCGCAGCCTCGCACGCGAATGGTATCCGCAAGCCATGCAGGCCGGCATCGAGGCGAGACGTGACGACCTCTCGTCCGGATTGGACAACACCGCGCGCGAGGTCGCCACCATCGAACGGGACGATCTTTCCGGCACGCAAGGCTGCGGCGATCTCAAAGCCGCGTACGAGACCGCGAAACGACTCGTGGACTCCAAGTCGGATGATTACGACGCTTTGACCAAAGCCCAGCAGAATCTGACCACGGCGATGAGCGGCTGCGCGACCAACCTCGATCCGACGAACCGGGAGAAAGTGTTCGGCCGACCGCAGGGAACCCTCAAGGAAGATAAGGAGTAGGAGAACATGGCCACCACGAACAACCGCTCTTGGAAAGCGCTACTGCCACGAAACGGCGGCATCGGAGTGTGCCCGCAGATCGGCAGGGTGAAGATTCCGCCCGTCTGCCCACGTTCCACGCTTAATCTCACCGGGGGTAGACGCATCAAAACCGTCCGCGCCTGCTGGTTCGAGGGCGACGAGGCACGTTTCGTCTCCCTCATGCCATCGACTGGTCGGATCCGCAAGGAATTGGAATCATTGAAGGGCGGCGAGACGGTCGAATTCATCGGACGTCCCTGCGAATGGCATGACATGTCTGGACAGAACTACTACATCGTCATCGTCACCGACATGGACATCATCGAACCCCCAAAGAGATCCCGCTCCTAACCGATTTGCTCGAGAATCTGTCTGAACTCGTCGATGGAGTAGGCTCCGGTTCCCTCCAACGGATCGTGCGCGAACACCATGAAGTAACGGTATGCGTCGCCGGCCGCGTTGGCCCATATGTTGCCGAGCTCCAGCTTGTCGCGGCTGTCGTCGTTCTTCAGCATCTCGCCCTTGGTCTCGATGGCGAGGACCTTCCCCTGCCTGGTCATTGCCAGGAAGTCGGGATAATGGTTGATGAACCCGTTGATGGAGAACTCACCGTGGCGTTTTTCCGTGACGCGATGCCACCAGAGGATGCCGTCTGTGTTGGCGAGCATGTCGGCCATGTCGCGTTCCAGGTTGTTCATACTGTCCTCCTCCGCCTCGTACAGGGAATTGGGGAGGGAATCGAACGGTCTCGCAAGGGCGAGGGATGCAGGCAGCTCATAGCATGGATCCAGATAGACCGTGCCGGTGTCCCTGAGCCTGTTGAATTCGTCGCGTTTGAACCTTGCCGCCTGACGGTCCACCTCGCCGCTGACGATGCGGGCGTATGCCCCCAGATTGTCGTATGCGTCGTTCAACTGCTCGTTGTCCATGTCCTCGACGACGTTCCGCAGAAGTCTTCTTAGTTCGCCGTCGCCGTACAGTTTCCGCTCCTGGATTCTCGTCTCGTTGAGCAGACCGTCTCGTATTGTCTTGCGTTTGTTGTCCGTCGCATCCTTCGCGAACAATGCCCGTGTCATCGCCATCTGGTCCGCGCTCATCCATTTGACGCGCACATGGGAATCACTGTCCACGTCGATTTGTTTCGCGTCGCGGATGGCCTGCGGGCTGAAATGGATTCCCTGGGTGGAGCACTTGCCCGCATGGAAGTTCTCAAGCAGCGACGCCGAGTCGAGCGCCGCGACATCTCCGTCATCGAGTTCCGCGAAGAGGTTGCTGCCGGAGGACTGCTGCCTGATCATGAAACGCGGCAGTCTCAATCCCTTGACGCTTTCTTCGACGGCGTTCCTTATCGAATAACGCATGGCGCCTTCCTCCCCCAGTCCCGAGTCCTCCTCGTCAAACGCATGATCCCCGGTTTCCTCGACCTGCTGCTCGAAATCCTCTTCGGCCTTTGCGGATTCGGCGATGATCTGGTCGACACGGCCTGCCGGCTCGTTGATTTCGGTGTCTGTTTCCGGCAGGGATGAGGCCACGTCGGTGAATACCATTCCGTCCAGGTCGTCATGCTCATGGCCGGCATCCGCTTCGGAACCATCATCGTGAATGTCGGCCAGTTCGTCCTGGATGTGTCGGACGTCGTTGGATTCCTCTGCCGTCTGGCTTGCCACGACGTCGTTCCTGGAGAATCCCGCGCCGTTCAAACCGGCGACGACCTGGTCGATGGTCTCGTTGAAATCGGCCGACGACGTGAGCACGTAGGAGATGTTCAGCGCGGGACTCTTCGCCCTGACCGCATACGGCTGGCGGAGCACGCGGCCGACTATCTGCTCGACGTTGGTCTTCGACTGCTTGTTCGCGACGGTGGCCAGGACATAGGCGAACGGGCAGTCCCAGCCCTCGCTCAGCGCCTCTACCGTGATGATGAACCGTATCGGACATTCCTCGGACATGAGATCCACGTCCTTGAGCTCGTCCACGTCGCCGGTGCGTATCGCTATCTGCTCGTCGGGTATGCCGGCGTTGACGATCTTCTCTTTGAGCCTGCGGAAGGTCTCGGCGTCGTCGGCTCCCCGGCGTTCCGCTTGGAACAGGACGATGGGGCGAATGTAGCGTCCCGTCTTCTCCCGTTCCCTGCCGGCGATGAGCTCCAGTCGTCGTTGGAGCAGTATGGCGTCCTCCACCACCTCTCGCTTGCCGTCGCGACGGTAGACGATGACGGGAAGTTTGACCATCTGCTCCTTCTTGAGCTCGAGGGCCGAGACCCTGGCAATCATGTTCGATTTGGACGATGGCGTGGCGGTCAGCTCGAGAACGAACCGGGGATTGAGGTTGCGCAGCATCCCCAGGGACAGGTCGGACTTCGCATGGTGAGACTCGTCCACCACGACTATCGGGTTCAGGCCGGCAAGCGCGCTGATCAGAGCGGTGTCGTCGGCGCCTTCCACGTCGACCGCCATGCCGGACGCCTTCTGGTAGCTGGTCAGCTGCATGAGGGCGGAATTCTCCTGATATGCCTTGCGGCCCTCCTTGTTCTTGAACGAGTCGTAGGACAGCACGAAGATGGTCAACTGGTCGTTCACGGAAGAGACGTCGAGACCGTGGCCGGCAAGTCCCTGTTCCTTGTCGAGCACTTCGACCCTGTGGGAGAAGTCGCGGTCTATGGCGATGCGGAGGTAATTGGCGGGATCGCGCAATTGCCTGATGGTCTGGCGCAGGATCTCCTTACGCGGCACAAGCCACACCACGGCCCTGGCCTGCACCGGAGGAAGATTGTCATCCAGCACCTTGAGCGCGTTCGCGGCGATGAACGTCTTTCCGCCGCCCGTGGGCACTTTGACGCACACCTTCGGCACTGTCCCGAGGTCCGCGGAATAACTACGGACCTGTCCCTCACCGATATGGAGATCGCGCCGGTTTAGATATTCTTCATAGGCTTCCAGACCATTACCGTTGGCGGAATCGACGAGTCTGGCGTAGTCGCGCACGCAATCCAGGACACGCCTCTGGTATTTCTTAAGCTCCATGATCAAACCCTCGCAATCTGTCGTGGAATCTGCTTGAACACCACGTTCAATTCGTTCAACTTGTCGTCGTCAATCACGCACCGGTCCGCGTATATGACCGTAGGCGTGCCGCGTCTAGGCAGCTGTCTCAGCAGTCCAGGCCCCAACGTGGTCTCCCCGTCGGGCTCATACGCGAGATAGTAGACCGTCTCCCCCAGTACGCCGAGCAGGTAGGGATGCTCGGCAGTCATGTCGGTATACGGGGTCTTGGTCTCCGAATACCAGATGTACCTGCGGATCTCGGCCTCGGACACGTCAGCGTTGAGACCGCCGTCGGCGTCGAACATCACAGGGCCGAGCTCGTAGTAAGAGAAACCGGAATCGATCTTTTCATGATTACCGTAGCCACCGATTACTTTGCGGCTGCGCTCGGCAGTAATTGAGTCTGCATAATCATTCATTTCGACGAGAATGAAACGACGGCTACCCCCGTCTTCCTCGTTTTTTTGCAAAACGGCCTGAGCAGTCGTTCCAGAACCGGCGAAAGAGTCAAGAACAATGGAGTTCTTTGAAGTCGCATGCTCAAGAACGCGTTTAATCAAAAGCGAGGGTTTCGGATAATCGAAGACTTTCGCTCCTAGAATCTCTTTGATTTCATTACCACCCATATCAGTATTGCCTGCGTATTCATGAGACCAGAAGTTAATCGGCGTAAGTCCTCTCGCTTCGGAGAGATAAAGCTTGAGACGGGGATATTTGGCCTTGCCATCCAGTCCCCACCAGAAACGTCCTTCAGCCTGATATTTCTCGCAGTTCTCCTTGCTTTGCTTCCAAGCATGGGTCGGATGAGCGACCCGTCGTCCATCAGGGGCTTCTATCTCATAGACCAAACCAGGTCTGGCTTCTTTTGTGGCAGGGTTTACAAAGGATGAGGTAGTCCAAGGCCCTTTTGGATCATTATCTGGATTGGTGTAGCCTCTATCCGTCTGCTCGTTGCGTGGAAGAAGATTTACGACGAATTCCGAACTCCGGGAATAAACAAGGATGTGTTCCGTCACATTTGTGAAGTCCACAGTATTGTTGCTTCTCGTATAACGCTTTTGCCATATGACATCGGATTGAAAGTTCGAAGATCCGAATATCTCGTCGCAGACAAGCTTCAGATAAGCATATTCATTATCGTCGATGCTGATAAAGATGGCCCCGGACTGGCTCAATAATTTCCTTAGCAGCTGGAGTCTGGGGTACATCATGCACAGCCACTTGTCATGGCGTGAGAAGTCCTCGCCCTCTTTGCCGACCACTTCGCCGAGCCATGTCCTGATTCGCGGGTCGTTCACGTTGTCGTTGTAGACCCATCCCTCGTTGCCGGTATTGTATGGCGGATCGATGTAGATGCAATCCACCTTCCCCTCGTACTCGGGCAGCAGCGCCTTGAGCGCCTCGAGATTGTCCCCGTGGATGATCATGTTGCCGCAATCGGATCCGCGCGAATCCAGGACGCTTTTTTCGGGAACACGTTCGAGAACACGGTACGGTACCTGCCGATGGTAGGCGACCACCTTGTTTTTCCCCATCCACTCCAATGTGGGCATGCTGTCTCCCTTCGATAAATTCGATAAGCCGATATTAGTCTGTCTGATTGGATTTTCAATGGCCGCGACGTGCGGCAGCCCATTCCTTGAACGCCTGCGCCCAGCTTTTCCCCTGCCGTTTCCCGTGTTTTTGGGTTTTCGGCCGCTTGTATCCGATCACGTCGTAATCCACCGTGTCGATCACATCGGAAGGTATGTCTTCTACCGCGATGCGATCCACCTCGTTCTTTCGCGGATTGTATATGCCCAGATACTTGATCGTCTTGAATTCAGGCTGTCCCGATCTCAGACCCATCCGCCAATACATCATGATCTGCAGGGTCCAGTCCTTGTTGACTGGCCGTTTCGATACCTTGAAGTCCCATAGCGTGTCTTCGGTGAGGAAGTCGCCGTCGCCGAAACTCACGGTCTCCGTGTAGCCGCCGACGAATGTGAACCCGTCAAGCGTCTTCGGGCCATACAGGTCGAGGAAACGCAAGGACCGTTCGACCATCACCCGTATGTTTTCGATTGTCGTTTTATCCGGATTGATTTCCTCCATCGGCTTGTACCGGTCCACACCAGCTCTGAAACATACATCCAGGGAACAGAGTTTCACCGCGGAGACGACGGACTTGTCGTCCAATCCCTTCACGGATGCGAGCATTTCGGCCAGTCGCTGCGCCGCACATGCGAGTCTCTGGAAATTTTCGTCTGGCATCGACGAAACGATCTTACGGAACGTGGTTTTGAACTCGTCGAGATCCACCGGTTTGTTCTGCTCGATTCCTCGCAGATACGCTTTCTTCAGACAATCGAAGATGATTTCCTCGTCGACGCTGGATGGGCTCACGAGAAGGAGCGCTCCTCTTTGCGCCACCGTGAAGGCGTCTTCCGCCGATGCCCCCGTCATGATTCTCGTCAGATAGTCGACGGCGAGGCCAACCAGACTGGAATGTATGTTCTCCGGTCCCAGTTCTTCCTCTCCCCCGCCTAGCGGAGTGTTAGTCATATCCGTTCTTTTGACGTATCCTCCACGGGGCTGTTTGGTTTCCTTCACCCGTTGCGTGACGGAAACTCCCTTATGCATGACCATTTTCAATAGTCCTTCCTTAAACTCTTCATTTTCCCAAGCATCGGTATATGGTGGTTCGCCCGACATGCATCATTGCGGCGATCTGGTCCACCGTCACCGTCTTGGAAGCGTACAGGCGCCGTACCTCACGGACCTGTTTTTCGTCGAGTTTGGCGGGACGTCCGCCCTTCCTGCCTCGGACGCGGGCGGCCTCGAGTCCGGCACGGGTGCGTTCGCGGATCAGGTCGCGTTCGAACTGCGCCAGGGACCCGAAGATGTTGAACACGAGCGTGCCGCCGGGGGTGCTGGTGTCGATCGCCTCGGTCAGCGAGCGGAACTGCACTCCCTTCGCGTCGAACGTGGTCATCAGGTCGACCAAGTTCTGCATGCTTCGGCCGAGGCGGTCGAGTTTCCACACGACGACGGTGTCGCCTTCGCGCAAGAGGTCGAGCATGTGGTCGAGTTCGGGACGGTGTGCCTTCGCACCAGACGCCACGTTCGTGAAGATCTTGTCGCATCCCGCCTTCACGAGCGCGTCCTTCTGCAGGTCGGTGGTCTGGTCGCCGGTGCTTACCCTTGCGTATCCGTAGATCATGCTCACCATGCTCATAATCATACCGCTACCCGTTGGCTCGCTGGTATTGTGGAACATTGATTGTGGTACGGGTTTGGGAACAGGTTTCGCGGGTGGATCGAGGATTTCTGCATGTCAAGGGAGAGCGTGCCGTAAACGGACGTTTATGAAACAGGTTGATTCAGGTACCGGTACTAAAGACAGATTGCCATTGCTTGGCATGAACCCATGCAGGATCAGCGTATGACAGTGACCTTCTCTTTTATAACAAGTGGTTTGCCCGCCGGGCCGGCGACATATGGAGGAATCCATATCACACGGTGTTCTGACCAGTTCTGGCCAACGGCCTGGTTCCTGAAATGGCCTGAAACGATCCATCTATGCGAATATGCTCGGCTCTCGGTATCTTTCGTTCCTTCATCCTCATGATTGGGTTGGATTCGTCTCAACCTCAATACGCTTATCTTCTTGAGTTCTTCCAGAGGGATTCTTTTATGCTGTTTCCTTTTTGCCGGTTTTGCCGGCTGCCCGTCCGTCGCGTCAGTCCGGTCCACGATCAACGGCTGCCTCGATAAGGCGAGTATCGCCACAAGAAAGGACCTCAGAAAGCTGTCAGGGTTCGCCCCTTCCACCTTTGGCATATATTTTTCAGGAATGGGAATAAGCAGATTCATCTCTTCGCTCCAGGCCGATATAACAGGGATGATGTTCATCTCCATGTCGGCCAGGGACTTTTCCTCTCGTATGGCTTTTTCCACGATCCGATGTTCATTGTGGTCATGGTTGTGATCCACTACGGCAAGATAGTTTCTCAAATTCAGAAGGTTCTCTTCGCTTCTTTGCTGAACCAGATCCGTTCTGATAAGTGGCGTAATTTTTGATCCCTTGTACAGAAAACCAACGACATCAGCGTTCCCTTTTTTCGCCGGTCCCCATGGCTGGGTTTGTGCTCCCCAAAGCGATTTGCCGTCGTCGTTTTGGCCAGTACGCATGAACTTCCACTGCACTTGCGGCCCTACGTATGTGGAATTCTGGGACACTTGGCCCACCGGTTTCGAGAACATGAATAGCATGTCCGGCTCGAGCCATTGTTCCCATTCCGGGAGCGTTCCGGTGGAGCAAACCACATCCCACGCCAATTTGACGATTTCCTCATCCACATAAACCAGCTTCGTTTCCAGGCTTGGAGTATTCGACTCTGCCACTGGTCGGACGAACATGTCTTCCTTGGCAAGCTCTTCCGTACTCCGATTGAGGTACATCACGTCTTTCTGCACAAACTCCTGGTGATGCCCATACGCCATCAGTGAGTTCCTGATTGCGGGCATTCTCATTGGAGTGATTCCCTTTCCTTCTGAAGTGGACATCCCCTGCTCCTTTTGGCTTTATTGTTCTGGCTTCGACCGATCCACATACATTTATGCCGATATCGGAAAGGCGGACCGGAGAAGGATTGTCATTCACTCCGATCCGCCTTTAATAAAGCTGGCGTATCAATCGCTCACGTTTTGACTCCTATACCAGAATCTGCTGGCCGCCTGGTCTGGTCACGGTCGGCGCCGATACGTCTTGTTTTTATTTAAGCTGGTGGATTCACTCCTCGGCCCTGTCTTCTTTTCGGTTTTTGGACGATGTCACTCGCCCGGCTGGGTTTGCTCGGCCTGTGCCTGCTGGTTGGCGAGCATCTGCTGCTGGATGAGCACGCTGTTGGTCTGCGCGGTGTACTGCTTCTCGGCCATGTGCATGCTTTCCTCATGACGCAACTGGTCGGCGTCCGTGAACACGCGGGTCTGAATCTCCTGGGCGAGACTCATGAGCTTGTCCTGCTCGAGGATGCTCACGGTGATGGCGTTCGCCCCGCCGGACGGATCATGGAAGGTCAGGGTGGCGCTCATCACGTTCGCGAAGTTCGCGACGGCGACAAGCAGGCACACGATGGCGACCAGGGCGTTGGAGTCAAACATGCCGAAGCCGACAAACAGGAAGACCAGTCCCCAGACGAGGCTGCCGAGGTTGAATCTCGTGTTCGTGTCGACGCTGGCGATATTGCGCAACGGGATGGTCTTGGTGGCCGCCCCGAGCGGAATCAGCCCGAACAGGGTGTTCGGAGCCTTGTACTGCACGCGCGTGCTGGACGCGGCGATCGAGGTTTTGAGCCAGAAGATGATCACGCTTGGACTGAAACGGTCTCCGACGATGTTCTTCTCGCCGGGCGCGTAAGTGAATTCGGTCATGGTCTGTGCGGTTTCGGCCATGTTCTTCTCCTTTTTGCTTTCTATTGTGTTTTTCTTGCCCTCTCTCTTTCTCCCGTATGGGCGTCGGAGAGAGGGAACGGTCTGGTTGGTTCCGCTGTGCGAACCTATTGGCGGATGATGGCGGCGGATCCGAGTTTCTCGAAGTCCCGCCGGCTCATGTGTCGTTTCACCCGGGTCCAGAATTCTCTGAGTTCCCTGCCATCGGATGCCTTACGTCGGTTTCCGCTTGTTTCATTTGTTCTCATGGTTCAAGTCCTGGATTGTCCGGCCTGCCGGCCGTCGCGTCCTGGTCGATGGCCGGGTCCGGCAGCGGAACATTCGATTGGATGCTTGGGAATTCCAGAAGTTCCCGCTTCGGAACGGGAGTCTCCTCCGAATCGACGCCGAGCCGGTAGATTCGTTCGAACCTCTTGCCCAGATAGGTGCCGTCCGTCATCTCTTCCAAAACGGTGCAGTGCAGTAGGTCCGGGAGGAACACCTCGCTTTCGTTGGACACGTCTCCCCTGCTGCCGACCATCGGCACTCCCTGGGAGGCGCCCTCGATTACGAGGAGGATTCCCCCGCCCCCGAGCCAATGCGGGGTGGTGACCGTCGTGGACAAGCCCGGCCCCATGGTCACCTGGTCTCCCACGTTGAAATCCATCAGGGCGAGATAGTCGTTCGTTTCCGGGGTGTCATGGTTCTTGTAGCTTCCCGTGGCGAGCGTGCGCAGCAGTCTCAACCGTGGGTCGAGCTGTCGGACCTGATGCCGCCGATATGCCTCCTCGGCGGCTTTCCTGCCCCATGGGGTGGGTGGCAGCATGCCTTTGGGATTGTCTTGCGGAACGAGACGCATGTATGACATCCCATCGGTCACTCCGGCTTGTTTTCTGACGTTTTCCCTGTACTTCGGATCGGTGTCCAGGGATTGTTCGACCAGGTCGAGGATCAGTTCCAGGGAGTTGGTGGAGGTTGCTTTGTCGGCGATGATGTTGACGTCCTCGAACAGCCGTTCCGTGAGATGGTTCAGATCGTATCTGTCACGCGACATCGACGTTCGTTCGTCTTCGATCTCCGCATGCAGCCGGTTATGCCTGCGCATCTTCATGAAGGACCATGGATGTTCCGGCGTCTCCGACCGCATTTCCTCTTCCAGGTCCTTGATCGTCCGGTCTTGTTCGGCCAGACGGTCGGATAAGTCTTTGATGGTTTCTATCCGTGATCGGATTTCCTCGGCTTCGGCCATTTTGGATGGAAATACCTTTCTGTTCGTTCCATCCGGTTCACGTGCGGGCATGCCGATATCGGAAAAGGACCGGAAGGGATTGGTTCCCTTTTCCGGTCCTTCTTCTCTGGATGTCGCCCGGGCGGACGTCACATGCACAGTCCCGACATGCCTGTGCCACCGTTGCACGGATCGACGCATGGATCGGGCATCGGAACGTCGGTCGTCTCCACTGTCGCGGGGAAAGAGTTCGACCCGGATGGGCCGGATTCCACGGCCGCGCGCACGACCTGGGGTTCCTGCGACTCGTCGGAGTGGAACGAGGCTTCGGCGAGATCGGCCTGTCCGTCCTCTTCGGCCGGCGTCGGGCCCTTTCCGTGTTTGATTTCCAGGTTCATTTTTGCGATCTGGTCGGTGAGGTCGTCGTACTCCTTCTGGCCTTCCCATGGCTGGTTCAACGCGTTCCACGCGCTTTCCAGGCTGGCTTTCGCATTGCCGAGTTTGACGCCGAGGCTTTGCGCGGTGTTGGTGTTGTTGGAGATGATTCGGTCGAGCTGTCTGATGACGCTGTCGGCGCTGTTGTTGATGTCCGGCGCGCTGGTGCCGGCCCAATGCTCATGCTCGCCTTTCAATCCCACGAACGGGCGGAACACGTTGAGTCCGTTGACGGCCATGTTCCGTGAAGCGACCATGACGGTCAGGCCGCAGTATTCGCCCACTTCCCGCGTTTCGCCGCGGTCGAGCCCGCGCGCGATGCCGACGAGGTCGTGGATGGCCTGTCTGCGGTCCATGATCGGGCCGTTGCCAAGATCGAGGCCGCATATTCCCCGGGTGAGATGCTGGCCGCGGATCTCGACGGCTTCGCGGAATTTCGGCTCGTCGTCCAACGCCTCGTCGTGGAGTCTTTCGAGATGGTCCACGGTCGGCTGCAGTTGCATGTCGATCTTGAACCGGATTGATCTCTGCTGGTCGGCGTGGGCGCGTTTGAGCAGTTTCATCTGGGTGAGCTGGTTCTCGAGTTCCATACGTTTGGCGATGTTCGGGTCTCCTGTGGCGATGGCTTTCATGTCGGCGAGGCTGAGCACCGTGGCGTCCACGTCGGACGCTTCGCGTGATGGCGAGCCGGAGCTCATGATCTGGCTGATGAACCGGGCCTTGCGCTCGACCGTCTGGAACATGTAGCTGTCGAATGTGCCGACGGTGACGTACCGGTAGTCCTGCACGTTGTCGAACATGTTGCCCTGCCGGCGGACTCGGCCCTGGCGTTGTTCGAGTTCGGCGGGCTTCCAAGGGCAGTCGAGGTCGTGGATGGCGAAGAGCCTGTCCTGCACGTTCGTACCGGTGCCCAGGGTGCCGGTCGAACCGATGAGCACGCGCACCTCGCCTTTGCGGACTTTTTCGAACAGGGCCTGTTTCTTCTGTGGATCCTTTTCCTGCGCGGCGAACATGATCTCGTCTTCCGGAATTCCCAGGTCGACGAGCCGTCGTTTCAGATCGGATTGGATGTTCCACTTTCCGGACGCCGTGGTCGACGAGTCGCAGAACACGAGCTGTGTGGCCTTCTCCTCGGCATGCTCCCGCCAGATCTCGTGGATCTTCTCGGCGCAGACCTGCACCTTGCCGCCTTCCATGGGCTGGATGTCCGGATCGGACACGTCGAGCAGTTTCGGATCGAGACTGACTTTCCTGCCGTCGTTCGTGATGTTGAGCATGTTATCGTCCGACGGGTCAACGGCTCCGTCGCGCACCAGTTCGGCCCGTTCCACCAGCGCGTCGACGGCCTGTTTCTGCGCTTCGGTGGCTTCGACCGCGACGGACACCACCTCGCAGTCCGGCACGTCGAGGTCGAGCTGGTCGGCGGTCAGCAGGTCCGCGTAGTCGTGGAACGTGCTCATCAGCTCGGGAAGGTTATGGAATTTCGCGAACCGTTGCTTGATCTGGTATCCGCTGCCTTCCGGCTTGACTTCGACGCTTTCGACGATGCTGCCGTACGTGTTGGCCCAGCTGGTGAACGCCTCCACGCCCTGCGCCTTGAGCAGGTCGGGAGCGAGGTAGCGTTGCATGTTGTACAACTCGGCCATGGAATTGGATACCGGCGTGCCGGTCGCGAACACGATGTTGCTTCCATGTCCTGCCTCGCGCAGGTACTCGCACTTGTCGAACAGGTCCTCGCATTTCTGCGCGGCCGCGACGTCCACGCCGGGCACGCTGATCGTGGTGGCGATGGCGAGGTTCTTGTATTGGTGGGCTTCGTCGACGAACAGCATGTCCACGCCGAGGTCCTCGAAGTCGATCCACTCCTTGCTTTCCCCGCTGTCGCGCAGCGCCTGGAGTTTGCCGTCGACGCGCATGCGGTCCTTCTCGGCCTGTTTGACGGTTTTGCCGAGGTTCTTCTCCATTTTGCCGATCTCGTCCTTCAGCTTCTTCGCGGAGAAGTCGTTGCCGTCCGACTTCGCGGTCTCGATGCTGTCGAGCATCTCCGCCTTACGCCGTTCGAAATACTTCTCACGGCGTTCTGGACTGACGTGCATGCGTTGGAACGTGTCCTGCCGGACGATGACCGCGTCCCAGTCGCCGGCGGCGACTTTGGCCCAGAAGCGTGCCGCGCCCTTGCCGGTGCCGTCGGCCTCCGTCATGGACAGGATGTTCGCGTCCGGGTAGAGCGTCAGATAGTCCTTCGCCCATTGTTCGGTCAGATGGTTCGGTACGACGATCATCGGCTTGGTGGCCCGGCCGAGTCGTTTCGCCTCGTGGCAGGCGGCCACGCCGGTGAAGGTCTTGCCCGCTCCCACGACGTGCGCGACGAGTGTGCCCTCCTCGGATTGCAGGATCCTCGCGACGGCCTTGCGCTGGTGAGGATACAGGTCGATGTCGGCGCTGATGCCGGGGAATGTGAGATAGGAGCCGTCGTATTCGCGCGGATGGATGCGGTTGAACCGTTCGTTGTACACGTTCTCCAGCATGCGGGTGCGGTCCGGGTCGGTCCACACCCATTCCGCGAACGCCTGTTCGACGGTGTGGCGCTTCTGGTACAGCAGCGCGGTGGCCTGCGGGTCGCGGATCCTTCTCTTCCCGGTCGGGTCGTTCGGGTCGGGTTTGGTGAGGTTGCTGGTGGTCGCGTTGAGCGCTCCGGACACGACCTCGAACGGGTTGCGTCCCGCTCCGGTGCCCAGACCGTATTTCCGGATGGTTTCCTCGTCGAGTTTCGATCCGAGCGACGCGTTGACCTGCCAGTTGCCGGTCGTCTCGTCATGGCTGACCGTAAGGCTCCGCATGCCGCCGTCGGTGATGTTGGGCTGTTGGCCGAGGTCGAATGTGTCGATCATGAAGTCGCGGATCACTCCGGTCGGGATCCACGCCGAGCCGAGTTTCGCGGTGATGTCGTCGTGGGTGAGTCGCGCGGGCAGCGATCGCGCGAGTCGTTCGTGCAGGGATTGCAGGCTCTTGAGACGGTCCGTGTCCGCAGGTTCGGCCGGATGGGAGTCCATCCATGCGTTCCGGCGGCTTCTCCACTGTTCCAGGCCTTCCATGTCGACCATCTCGTCCAATGGTTTGAACGTCTTCTGGTCCCATGAATTGTAGCGTCCGTACCGTTTCTCGATGGTCGGATGGTTCAACCGGTCCACGTCCATCGCGTACAGGTATTCGCAGGTTTCCGGATGGGCGCGCAGGTCCTTGGCCAAGGCGAGGAAATCGCACTTGGTTTCCTTGTAGTAGCCGTGGTCCTCCACCTCCCACAGGCTTGGATCGGTGATTTTTCTCAACGCGTCGCATGCCGGACCTCGTTTGAAGCTGCCGGCGTTGAGGATCGTGGCGATGACCTTGTCGTCGATGGCCTCGGGATCGGCCGAAACGGCCTTGTACAGCATGCGCATGGCACTGTTGGACGCTCCTTCGTCATCGCTTGACCAGCCGTTGTCGAAGACCGTGTCGAACAGGTCGTTGCCCGTGGGTTGTTGCGCGTTCCAGTTTTTCCCGAGCAGTTCCACGCCGGGCTTGCAGCCATCCAGGAACATGGCGGCGAAGGCCCTCTGCTGGCCGTGTCCGTGTTCTTTGAGCACGTTGGAGAACCAGGGGGCTTCGACCACGGACTTGTTCGCGTGGATCGGGTCGGTGGCGCTCTGCCATGCCCCGGTTTGGGTGAGTTCCGTCCGGCATCGTTCGACGGACACGGGCGGTGCCACGTCCTCGAGCCCGTTGTCGGCGAGCCATTCCCTCACGCGCGCATGTTCGGGCTGGTCGACCAGGTCCCGGAGCAGTCCGTCGACGTGGTCGAGTTTTCCTCCCACGTCGCCGGACAGGTATTCGTCCGCGGGCAACGGCATCCCGGTGTCCGGATCCATAACGATGAGGTCGCCGAGTTTTTCAATGGTTTCGATGTCGTCCCGGGTGTCGAGCAGTCGTCCGATGAGGTCGAGATCCACATGTCCCACACGGTCGAGGCTGACGGCCATCGCGTCGACGGGTTCATCCACGTGTTCGGGCATCGGAGGCACCGGCGTGACGACCCTCTTGGAAAGCATGTCTCCTTTGGCTTCGAACCCGTTGGGGCCGATCTTCTCCAAACTGTAGAGCTGGTTGAGGCTCGGATCGGAGTTGTTCGGGTCGAACACGCGCAGGTTCTCTTTGGAATTGAGCCTGCCGTAGGATGCGACGAACCGGTCGTACTCCCCATCGAGGTCCCTGATGCCTTGGTCCACGGCGGTGTCGGCGGCGTCCGGGTCTCGTTCGATGGCGAGCAGGCGTTCCGTCCGGTCGCGTAGGCGCAGCATGGCGGCCATGCGCGCGTCCCCGCCCTTTTTGACGCGGGAGTGCGCGGGAACGAGCTGTCCGTCCATGTCGCCGTACCAGATGTGGTCGTTGCCGTCGACCGTGTACCGCATGGCCTTTTGCACGGTCCTGTCGGGAGCGACGATCGGCTCGTTGACGCGTTCGCCGAGTCCGTCGTGCAGGTCGATGCCGTACTCTTCGAGCTGGCTGGTGAGGATGCGTTCGACCTGTCCGCCCAATCGGCCGATGTCGCCGGTTCCGGTGACGTCGATCTGCGGGCCGAATGGTCCCGAGCCGATGGTCATGGTTCCGGCGACGTATTCGGGATGGTCGACGAACAGCCTGTTGGCGGTGACGCCGTCCCGGAATTCGGTGGTGTCCTCCCATTCGGCGGCCGTGTCGGCCAACGGCTCGTCGCGTTTGCGCAGGATCAGGATGTCGGAGACCACTTCGGTGCCGGCCTGTCTGCCGAACGTCTCCCTGGGCAGACGGCATGCGGCGACGAGTTCGGCCCTGCGGGAGAGTTCGCGGCGCATGTTCGACGTGTTCTTGTCGAGCGTGTACCGGCTGGTGAGCACGGCGACGAGGCCGCCGGGGCGGACCGTGTCGAGACTGTGCCGGATGAACCAGTCGTGGATGACGGTGCCGTCGATCCTGATCGCGTCGCTGTATGGCACGTTGCCTATCGCGAGGTCGAACGCGTCCGTGGGCAGGCCGGTCCGTTCCATCCTGTTGTTGATGATGTCGTCGTCCGGGCACAGGTAGCGTGCGATGCCGGCGCTGATCGGGTCGGCCTCGATGCCGGTGAACGCGTAGGAGGATCCGGCCGGAGTGCTGCGGATGAAGTTGCCGGTTCCGCAGCCGGGCTCCAGCACCATGTCCGGGTGCTTCGGATCCCGGCCGAAACCGGCCTTGCCGAGCGCCTGCCACATCGCGTCCGCGACGGGCCTTGGCGTGTAGAAGGCGGTGAGCGTGCTGCTGCGCGCGTCCGCGTATTCGGCGTCGGTGAGCAATTCGCTAAGACGCGTGTTGATCCCACTCCATGCCGGATCGGCTCCATCCTCCTCGAACGCCTTCTGGGCGCCGCCCCATCCCGCGTACGCGGCGAGGGCGCGGATGTCGTCCTCGACCGGTTCGCGGCCGCTGTCGTCGAGGTCGCGCAGCACCTCGATGGCGCGCACGTTCGCACGCGCCCGTTCGAGACTGGATCCCGTGGCCTGCAGGTCCGGGTCGAGCAGACCGCGGTCGATGTGGGTCAGAGGGCTTCGATCACGTTCCTGATGGCGATCTCCTCGGCCTGATGCTCCGCCATCTTGAGTCCCTTGAGCCACGGATCCCAGTTGCCCGGCTGCTTGAGGTGCTGGTGCGTCTTGTCCCAATGGTTGACGTACTCGGTGATCGTCCGGCCGTAGTCCTTCTGGACCTGGTCCATGTAGGCGTCCAACGCCGGCATCCCCTGCCTCTTGAGCTCCTTGAGCTGTTCCGGCATGTGCTCCGCCATGAACAGGTACCTCATCTTCTTGATCCCGGTGTACGGGCAATGCGTGATGTTCGTCATTTCGGGTCGTCTCCTTCCTCGCATCGTTTTCTTCCGTTTCGTGGGAAGCACGCGAATTAGACACATTGTCTAATTTCGTTTCCCAATTATTTTGCCCCCCAATATGGGGATTGTCAATTTCTTCCGGCATGTCGAAGTCGAAGGCGAGCTGTTCGGCCTCGATGGTGGCCGCGACCACGGGCCGTGAAGTTTCCGGACCGTCCAAGACGTCCTCCACCTCGTCGCCATCGGACATTACCACGCCGGCGTCGGCCTCATCGCGTGCGATCCGGTCGAGATCATCGTCGGTGAACTGCTCGCGGACCTCCTGCCGAGTGCCGCCCTCCTGCATGACAATCTGGGCGGCGAGCTCCCGTTCAGGGGAACCGAAGTCGATATCCGGCTCATCGTCCACGTCTTCGGACCGCGTCGCATCCGCCACCGTCCTGTCCGGCGCGTATCCGTGCTCGCGCTCCGCGGCCAGTCGGGCCTCCCCGCTTTCCATGCCGTTCCGCAGGTTGAGATCGTACGAGTCGGCTATGTCCGCGATCGCTTCGGGTCCGGCTCCACGTCGGATGAGCTGGGCGACCTCGAACCGGCCTACCTTGATGCCGAACAGCTCGATCTTTTTGGCTATGAGCTCCGGCGTGGAAACCGTTCCGGCCTCCATACCGGAAGACGGCGCGTCCTCCGCGCGTTCCGGCTCCGACGCGTCCGTTCGCGCCGGCGTATCCGTGGATGATGCGGCGGCCGTCTCCGGCTCCTCGGCCATGTCCGCGGCATGTTCCGTCCGGTCGGCCATGGCCATGACCTCTTCGGCCGTCACCTGGTGGTTTCCGTCTTTCGTGACCATGGTGACGGGCAGTACGTCCAGCAGTCTGTCGATGTTCTCGCGGCGTCGTTCCCGGTCTTGTCCGGCTGCCCGTTCCGGCCGTCCTCCACTGGTTCCTCCGGCGTCGAGGATGTCCGAGACCTGTCGGGCGGCGTCGTCGGACAGCAGTTCCACCGTTCCTTCCGGCATGCCATGTCCGCCGGCCAGTGACGTGAAGACGATCTGCGGACCGTGGCCCGTCTCATGTCCGGGCTTCGTGCCGGCCGTTCCGGAAGTATCGGCGGCGGTCGTATCGGGCGTGTCCGTCGCCGTGTTGAAGGAGTCCCATGAGTCCGGACTGTCGAAGATGCCTTCGCGGAGACTCCTGAGTTCCGTTTCCGTGGCCTCCGGCCCCTCGTGGACCATGCCTTCATCGTCGAACCAGTCGAGCCGGTAGGCCATGGGCGTTCCGTTCGCGTCGCGTGCGGCCACCTCGTATCCGGCGAACTGGCTCGCGCCGTTCTCGCTGGTTCCCGCGTCCGTGTCGTGCGCGTCGATGTAGCCGATGACCGCATTCTCGAACGCCGCGTATTGGCCTGACAATGCGGCGTCAAGGGCTGTTCCCGTATTGTCGGACGGGGCTTTCATCTCCCGTTCGGCCTGGTCGATCCACTCCGTGGTGAACCATTCGGGACGGTCTTCCGGCCTGATTGTCCCGTCGATCTCGCGGAGTTTCGCGATCTGCGCGTCCACGCTGCCGGCCCATAGGTATTTCTCCGCATGTGATGGGCCGAGGAAATAGTCGACGTCGTCCTTGAGGCGTCCGAGCAGCCGCAGGTTGAACCCGTAGGTTCCGTCCGCTCCGGGAGATGCCGCCAGGGTCCGTTCCGCGTTGGATGCCGCGGCTTTCGGAAATCCCCGTCCGGCGAGGATGGTCCGTGCCTGGGTGTTGCCTTCCGACTGGGCGATGAGGCCAAGCATGTCCTTGCCGAGTTCCCCGGCGTATTCCGTCGCCGCCGTGTCGATGAGCGTGCGCCAGTTCTCATCATCGTCGTCGGGCATGCTGAGGATCATTCCCACGGGAGCGTGCTCCAGCATGGTTCTCGCGGCCTGTCGGACGACTTCCCGCCGGGACTGGTCGAGGCTGTACCTGCGGTTCATCGGATTGGTGTATGCCGTGAGAAGCCCGGGTGAGGTGATGACCCGTCTGATGGCGTTGACTTCGCTGTCCATGTCGAATTCGCCTGTGCCGATCAGGGCGGAGACCACGTCCGGGTGGTTCTCCGTTTTGATCATGTCGTCCAGGTCCTTGCGGTCGAGCCTGCCGGATTCGACGGCGTTCTTCCTGGATGGCCACCAGTCGCGGCCGCTGAGACGGTGGAGCAGGTCGTCCGAGGCTTTCGTCAGCATGCTTGCCGCCAGTCGGCTGTCCGTCTGGTTCCAGCAGCACAGATCGATGGCGTTCTGGCTGAGTTTGCCGGATTCGACGAGCATCTGCAGCAGTCTCGTGTTGCTTTCGGTGCGGGCCATGTCCTCGAGCAGACGTGCCGGCGTGCCGGCATAGCGGATGACCGCCTGGCGGAGTTCCGGCAGGCCGCTTGCCGCGAGGGTTTCCAGATCGTCCTCGTCGAGGCTGGAAAGGTCCGCATCGTGGGTCATTTCCACGAGTTCGTCCAACGCGTTGTAGTCGCGGTTCCGCCATTGCGGGTCGAGCAGATGCCGTGCGATCTGCTGTGGGGTGGAATGTTCGCGCGCCCAACGCAGTTCGGCCCAATCGTCGGAACGGTAGAGTTCTTCGACCTGCCGGCTGGTGTTTTCGTCGATCATTGTGGCTGTTCCTTCCATTCGGCTCACCGCATGCCTTCCAATGTGGGGCACGGCTTGTCGTCCGCCGTGTCGGCCGATGCCGGATTCGGGTACGGGAGCATGTCGGAGAGTTGTTTCGGTTTTTTGTTGCTTCCCATGTACGGTTCGTCCGGCAGGCTGTCGCCGTCGAACGCGCGCGCCCAGGGGTTCAGCGATGCGGGTGGACACCACTCGTCCGTCGCCGGAGGCTCGGGTTCCTCCCTCCTTCGTGTTGGAATGGTTCTCGCCGTGTCGGGTGTGTTCAGTTCCTCGTCCGTTCCGGTCTTGTCGTCACGCATGATGTCCGTCTCCTTTCACATTCCGATCCCGGGTCCGGTGGCTGGCATGGCGCCTTGGTCGATGCCTGGATCCGGGTCGGGCAGGGCGTTCGCGTCTGGGAAGGCCGAAGCCCAGGGATCCCCGACCTGTGCCGGTTGGGTCTGGCTGACGGCATCCGGCATGGTGGTGGAGTGAGCGTCCGGCATGGATGCCCATGGGTCGTCGGCCGCCGTGGTGGAATACCGGTCCTCGATGGCCTGCAATAGGCTTCTGATGGCCGAGAGGCGGTTCGGTTCATGGCCGATGTATTCGGCGATGGGGCCTTCGGCCGGTTCCGTATGGTTCCATTTCTCTCCGGCGAGACGCCAGAGCCATTCGCCGTCCGATGCCACGATGCTGCCGAGGACCTGCCCGTCGGGCAGTTCCGCGTCGGCGCGTCTCGGACCGTTCGCCCAGGCCGGGCCGGACCGCAGTTCCACGTCCTCGATGGTGAAGTCCTTGCCGTCGATGCTGAGTCTTTTCACGTCTTCCATTGGTTGTTCCTTCGTTGGTTTTGTTTGGAGTTCCGGCATGTAGTCGATGGGATTGAGTTGGAATGAGGAGCACAGTTGCGCGAATGCCTCGAGGGTGACGGCCGAGCCTTTTTTGATGCGGGTGAACATCGCCGGGCTCACGCCTGCTTTTTCGGCCAATGCGGCCCAAGGCATGCCGGTTTTGTTCCGATACCGGTTGATGTCCTCGCGGAACCGTTCCATATCGATGGATGACATGGTTGGTTCTCACATTCCGATTCCGGGATCCATGGGACCGTTGCCGGCTGCCGGGTCGATGCCGGGATCCGGATCGGGAACGGTCGGCCCGCTGGCTTGGAACAAGACGTCCAAGTCGACGCCGGTCCACGGGTCCGGCGCTTTCACGCGTGCGGCGGAGGATCGTTCGTCCATTACGCAGACGCGGTCAGTGAGGTCGGCCGGCATGTCGTCCGCGTATGCGCCGACGCTTTTCAGGATCGGCGTACGGTTGTCCCATACGAGCCGGTCCGCGGTGGTCTGGTCCATGCCGACCCAGTCGCCGTCCTTGTTGACCCTCAGATACCGGTCCCTGTCGGGGTTCCATCCGCCGTACATGGTTTTCTCCGCGATCTCGCCATCGATGAGATGCTCTCCGACGGTTTCGCGGGCGGTTTCGGACGGGTAGGCGCGGTAGTACCCGAGGTCGCTTTCACCGTCCATGTCATGGACGGTATCGACGATGTCATGCAATAGTCCGATGTTCTCCGGCGTGCGTTCGATGAGATTATCGGCGTCCAGTTCAAGGGCGATCTGCGATGCGGCGGTGGCGCGCGCCATGACGGCGTCCGACGGGTCTTCGTCGCGGGTGGTCCAATAGGCGCCGTCGTTGCTGGACCATAAGGCATCGGCCGCGGCATCATGCCAGTATCCGGGGTCGTTCCAGTTCGCGGACCATTCCTTGGCCACGTCGTCGAAGCCGGTCATGTTCGTCATGGCGATGTACCGGTCGTGTTCGATTCCCGGTGGGAGGACCGAGTCGAACTGGTCTTCGGTGACCCAGCGGAATTGGTCGTACCCGTCGGGCTTGTAGCAATCCTCTCCGAGCTGGTAGCATTCCTCGCCGATTCCGATCGGCTCTTCGATGGCGTTGCTTCGCGCGAAGAGCGATAACCGTTCGGTCGCCTGGTCGCGCCATGCTTCCATCCGTTCCAAGGTCGGGTTTTCCATGTTCGTCTCCTTTCCGTCACATTCCGATTCCGGGACCCATGGGACCGTTGCCGGAGTTCGGGTCGATGCCGGGATCCGGCATGGGAAGCCCAGCGTCCGACCGTTGTTCCGGACGGTCCGGCAGTGGGACGGCCCGCATGCGTTCGATGGCGTCGGCGGTGAGTGATTGGTCGAATTCCTTGGACAGTCCGGGATCGGTGGCGATCTTCGCGAGTGTGGACGCGGTGGAGAAGTCGATGCCCGGATATCTCATGCCGAGTTCCCGTTGCGTGTAGAGGATGGTCCAGTCCTGGATCTCCTCATGCCGGTCGAGGATGTTTTCGATGGCGTGCGAGAGAGCGTCATGGTTCATGAAGGACAGTTCCGAACGTTGGGTTACGTCGACCATGATGGTTTCCTTTCCGACGGGGCTTTCCCGTCTTCCTCCTGTCCACATGCCCCCGGTTTTTTCGCCGCCGATATTTTTTTCGAGGATGAAAACCGATATCGGTTGGGATGCGTGTGGAAGAGACGCACCATTCGATATCGGGAAGGAATTGAATTGCGTCTTGTGATCGCCGAGAAACGTTCCGTGGCTTTCGCCATCGCGCAGGCGTTGGGCGATGTGCGGCAGGGTGATGGGTATGTTTCGGCCGGAGGGGCGCTCATCTCGTGGGCGCAGGGTCATCTGGTGGAATTGTCGGATCCGGAGGAATACACGGACATGCCCTGGTCCGCGCATAAGTGGACGATGGAGTCCCTTCCCATCGATCCGAAGTCATGGCGTTGGTGTCTGAGCGGCGCGAAGGGCGCGGTGCAACGTTACCGTTCCCTCTCCGAACTGCTTCGTTCCGACAAGGTGACCGAACTGGTCAACGCGTGCGATCCGGACCGTGAGGGCGAGGCGATATTCCGTCGTATCCTCATGGCCGCGAAGATTTTCAAACCGTCCCTGCGCCTGTGGGTCGCGTCATTGGACGAGCAGGCCATCCGTGACGCGTGGAAAAGGATGCGTCCGGAATCCGATTACGATGGTCTGGCCGACGCGGCGGACGCCAGGGCGAAAGCCGACTGGCTGGTCGGCATGAACGCGTCACGCGCCCATACGCTCGCCTGGCATCGCAGTCTGTCGCTCGGACGCGTGCGCACACCCACGCTGAACATGGTCGTCCAACGTGATCTCGCCATCGAATCACACAAGCCGACTCCGTTCTGGCGACTCATCGTGCCGATGGACGGGTGGACGCTTGAAAGCGGGAAGATCGAGGACCGGGCGATGGCGCGCCGCATACTGGCCGACGCGATGGGGCTTCCCGTGGAGATCCTGGAGGTGAGACGGCGTCGCGAGCATGCGAAGCCGCCGACCCTGTTCGACCTGACCGGATTGCAGAAGGCCATGAGCGACCGGCACGGGCTGACCGCCGAGCAGACGCTGGACTGTCTGCAGCACTTGTACGAGATGAAGGTAGCGACCTATCCCCGCACCGATTCCAAATACGTCACCCATGATGACGTGGACGGGTTGAAGGAACTGCTGCAGCCGAAATACGCGTTGGGTTTCCTGGATCAGAAGCCCGTCGACGCGATCCACGACCTGTATTCCGCCGGCGGCTTCGATCCGATGCGGTGCGTCGCGGACGACAAGGTCCAAGGTCATACCGCGATCCTTCCGACGCGGCGTCTCACATACGACGTGTTCCAGCATGACCTGACGGACATGGAACGCAAGGTCATGACCGTGATCCTGACGCGCATGTGGGCCGCCTGCGCCACGGACCGTGTCCACGACACGGTGAAGGTCGATGCGGCATTGGATGAACGTCATGCCGATGGTTCCACGGAACGGGTTCCGCTGTCCGCGTCGAGCGACGTTACCGTCGAGGCGGGTTGGACCGCCATCGAGGGCACGTCACGAAAGGACGATGCGGAGAAGAAGCCTGTGAATCGGATACCGGACTCCCTCGGGAAGGGACCTCTCTCCCAGTCCGGCTCACCTTCCCTCGCCGAGGGCGTGTCCGCGCCGCCGAAACCGTTCACGGAGGCCACATTGCTGTCCGCCATGGAGCATGCGAGCCGTTTCGTCGCGGACAGCGATCTGAAAGCCGCCTTGGATGACGACACGAGCCATTCGGGCGGTATCGGCACGCCTGCGACCCGCGCCGGCATTCTCGAGAGCCTGGTCAAAAGCGGCTACCTGCAGCGTAAGGGCAAGCAGATACGCAGCACCACTGCCGGGCGGATGCTCGTCGGTGTCGCCGTAGACGAGTTGAAGGATGTGAAGCTCACCGCGCAATGGGAGCAGAGCCTTGCCGACATCGAACATGGCAGGGGCGACGAGACGGTCTTTCTGAACGAGATCCGCACGGCCTGCGCGGCGATGCCCGGCCGTGTCATGGAGATGACCCAGCGCGACAGCCTGCGACAGTTGGCGCAGCAGGCCGGCGAACGTGAGTCGTTCGGCCCCTGCCCGCGTTGCGGCAAACCCGTGGTCAAGACCGGGAGCGTCTGGCAGTGTTCGTCGAACAAGAGCGTGAGGGATGATGCCGGTGCCTGGAAGCTCGGCGAGGGTTGCGGCTACAAGATCTTCTCTGAGAAGTTCGGCAAGAAGCTGACCGATAGCATGGTCCGCCGCACGTTGGAGGGCAAACGTCCGAAGGTGTCCGGCCTGAAGTCGAAGGCGGGCAAGACGTTCGACGCGCGTCTCGTGCCGGACAGGCAGTACGGGATCGGATTGTCGTTCGACGATCTGAACAGGGAAAAGAAGTAAGAGGATTCCGTTCACGGCGTTATCCGCAAGGCAGAGAGCCGTTATTCGGAAGGGGGACGCGCTCACCGAATGTCCTATGCTCCGTGAATCGCCGGAGTGAGGGACGTTCTCGCATCACGTTCTGATTGCGGGATGATTTACGCCCATTTACGAAGGCTTGACGCGAAATGAGCGAAAGATGAACATCGACAAGATTGGCAATGCCCTTGACGTTCCGTTCATGGCATTGTGCAGCCGCGTCGACCGTCTACAATTGGGCACATTGGAACGAGCACTACCGGGGAGAAAAACATGGGAAGTCTGATGAACCAGGTGTTTTACACCGACGCATACGATTTGAGCATCGTCAGCCTGATCGTCGCGGTCTTTGCCGTCGCGATCGTCGCATGGGTCGTCTGGGAGCTTGCCCAGGTGATCCTCCGCCACATGATCGGGAAAGAATACTCCGTGCGCGTGCCTTTCTCCGTGAGGGTCGGCCTGAACCGGCGGCATTCGCCCGACGGATTCAGCATGGGATACCCATACTGGCAGGCGGCCAAGAAGGACGGCACCCGCGACCTGCGGACGAACAACACGCGCATCGTCCGCACGCCCACGGTCATCTTCCTCGGGGGATGGCGTCTGAGCGTCAGGAACCCGTTCACGGCCTACGATTTCGTGAACGACCTGCGCGACGCGGGCCATGACCTGGGACGCTGCCCCGAGGAGCAGTGGAAGCTCAGGTGTCTCACGGAACGGGAGCGCGCCCGCAGCGAGGCGACCAGCATCGACGGCATCGTGAACAGATTCAGGGATCATCCGACCGATTTCGAACCTTTCTGCGCTGATCTGTTCCATACGCTCGGCTGGCGGGCGGAGACCACGCCGCCGTCGCGCGACGGCGGCTTCGATCTCAGGATGATCAGCCCGGAGGGTGAGACCTACATCGCCGAATGCAAGTGCTACTCGCCACGGCATCATGTCGGGCGTCCGGTCGTCCAGAAACTGCATGGAGCCAACGCCGTCGAACAGGCGCACGGCATGATGCTGGTGACGACCAGCTCGTTCTCGCAGGACGCCGTGGACTATGCCGCCCAGGCAGGCGTCGAGCTCGTCGACGGTTCCGCTCTCGTCGGTCTGTGCCGTCGCGCGTGGGGAGGTCAGCCCACCGCCATTATTCCGGAGCGTTCCGCCAGGATGACCCGTGCAGAGCTCATGTCGCGCATCCCCGTCGACATGCGGAGCCGTTATCTGAAATATGCGAGGACGAAGTAGCCCTATTTACATTGCGACGAGCAACGGCTTGCGCTGGAGCATATTCTGGATGAGCGCGCCCATGTCGGCGACCGGCAGGTAGCGGGCGATGATGGTCCAGATGATCGCGACCTCGATCAGGCCGAGGATGACGGTCACCGTTCCCCAAGCGAGTTGCATCCATAGTCTCGGCCCGGTGGCCGCCCGCCCGGTCACTCCGGCGATCACCGTGAGGATGATGAGCGCCGGCACCAATAAGGTGATGTCCCATCCGTTGAACCATTGGCTTACTGAGACAAGCCATTCTGCGAGAGTCTCGAGGATTCCTGCCATGTTGCTGTCCTTTCGTTGTTGTTTTCCGTTGTCTGTTCCACGTGCGGTTCATCCATCGGAATCCGATGGAGGGTCTCTCGCATCGTTTCGAGTTCCTTCTGGTCCGCTTCCCGTCCCATGCCGTACATTGACGCGAGCGTGAGTAGACTCCGTTCGACATCCTCGGGGAGACGGCCTTCATGCCTGTCGGACGGATGAGTTTCGTAGTATTCCTCGATGGTCGTCGAGCATTGCCGCAGTTCGTCCCAAGTGGGCATGTCATGGTCCATGGGCTGCATGGTTCTTTTGTTCTGGGTGGCTTCCGTGCCCATGAGGTCCGTGGCGGTGCCGCCATATGTCATGGTGAGCGCGTCGAGGCTTTGCCTGATGGTCGGTGGCAGCAGCGAGTACGTGTCGTGGCTGCGCTCATCCGCGTCCATGACAGCCCGTTCCATGTAGTATTCCTCCAATCGTCGCATGCGGTCCCTGCGGTTCGCGTCGATGATTTCCGCTTCTCCCGTTCCGTGGTCGGCCAATCGGGCGATCCTGCCGTTGATGGGATCGGTCAGCGCGTCAAGGGCCGATTGTGCGGCCTCGTCGATATGGTCGCTGTAATCCTCGCCAAACGTCTCGCGGCATGCCTGGGCGATGCCGCCGACCTCGTCGCGTATCCTGCCGAGGGTGACGTCGGGATCGTATCTGCCATGGATGAAGTCGAGGGCCGCCTCGTCCGCGATGTCGGACATACGGCTGATGAAACCGATGTCCCGGGAGCATCGGCCGAGCAGTCTGTCCCCGTCGGGCGTGGGTTTGGTGTCCATTGGAATGCCGGAGTCCAGAAGCTTTCCCTCCACATGGACGACCGGCTCCTTCCGTATCGGTGCTTTTTCCTTGATCGGAGTCTTGGCCGTGACCGGGATGCGGGTCCCTTCCCGGGTGGGTTTGGGCGGCTTGACCACTCCGCTGGTGTGGTTGATGCGTCCGTTGAGGTTGGCCCAATGCTGTTCCTGTCTGCCGCTTTCCGCAGGAGGCCTCTCCCCTAGCGGATTGTCGGCGTCCTCCACACTCCACATGGCGCGGTAGACGACGACGTCGCGCAGGAGACGCTTGTCGGAGTCCCCGGCCGCGGCGAGTACCTGGCCGACCCATGCCTGCTTGGTTCGGCGCGCCTCCTGTTCGAGGCTGTCGATCCTGGTTTCGATGAGCCGTTCGTTCTGCCGCACCAGGTCGAGGGCCGCGTCATGCTTGCGGGAGCGTATGGGAGGCAGGATGCCACCCACCCAATCGTCGTGCACGCTGCCGTTGACCCGGTCCAACAGGTTGGCGTTCAATCGTCCCGCTATGGTCGCCGCCCAGTCGGGTTCCACGGGCCGGTTTTTCTTTTTCAGGTCCGGATCGTCGTTGATGATCCCGCGTGCGGTTTTGCGCAACGCTTCCCATTCGGGGAACATGGACTGGTCGATATCGTCCCGGGCCTGTATATGCGCGTCAAGCATGGCCTTGACCGCCGGCGTGTACCGCTCGTCCATGCTGAACCGGCTGCGGCCGGGGTCCAGGGATGGTTCCTCATGGTATGGGATGCCGGTCTCGTCCATCATGTGCCGGACCGTTTCGATCATGTCGGATGGCGCGTCCATGTCGAGCGTGAACGTGCCGCCTGTTTCCGTGCCGGCCGCGGGCATCATGCCGCGTGCCGCGTGGATGGCGGCATGTTCGGCCTTCTCCGCCGTGAGCCTGCGTGGCTTCTTCTCAAGGCTTTGTCTGATGATGGCGGTGGCGCGCTTCGGGTCGGTCATGTAGGCGCGGGACCAGACTCCACGGAGCCATTCGAAGCTTGGACTGCGTTTGATCTTGTCCACGGTCCTCGCGTCATGCGTCTTGCCGAGCATGGCGAGCAGGTGGGGGCCGGCGATGAGGCCGGCCGCGTAATCGTGTTCGCGGAGCAGCCGTTTCAGATCGTACCGGTCCTTGTATTCCTGTTCCATGGTTTCGGTCGCGGTCATGGTCTCCGTGTGGGTCAATAGCGAGTCGAGCATGCGGCTCATGGCGATTTTCCTCGGGTCTTCTTCCGCGCCGGTGAGCATGTGGTCGATATGACGGTCCTCTTCGCTTTTGCATCCGAACAGGAAATGGTTTTCCTCCTTGCCACGCGTGCCGGCCACGTACTGCAGATTGCACGCCGAGTTCGAGTCAGATGGAAACAGGGCGGCGCACCGGTCCACGGTCATGCCCTGGCTGCGGTGGACGGTGGCAGCGTAGCCCGCCTCGCAAGCCTTCCGCAGGACCTCCTTTGGAATGTTCCAGACGGTGTTATCGGAGAGGTTCACGCATCGTGCGCCGGACTTGCCGGTGGCGATGATCCTGAACGTCATACCGTTTTCGAGCGATCGTCCGTTCTGGCCGTGTATGTCCTTCATGTTGTCTCGGCAGACGATCTGGTCTCCGGATCCCACGTCGAGCCCATCGCGCAGTTGGAACAGTTTGTCCGGGTCGCTTTCGCTTTTGCCTTGCGCGCGCCGTTCGAGGATGAACCGTTTGTTGATGTCGCGTACCTGCGCGTTCGTTCCGGCGATCAGCAATGTCGACTTGCCCATCGACTGCCATTTGATGCACATCTGGTACGCGTCTTCCTCCACGTCCGAGTCCTCGCCCCAGTGGATGCGGTCATGCGCCAGATATTCGTCCACGAGCTGCCGGCACTGGTTGACGCTCGCTTCGTCCAACCGGTCGCCGCCGTCGCGTAGCCGTAGGGTCGCTTCCGGTTCACCTTCCCACCTGCGGCGGGACGCGGCTCCTTCCGGATCGTTGGCCCATTTCTCCGCTTTGGCGGTGAAACGCCATATGCTTGACAGTCTCGCGCACTGGTCATGCCGGTCCGCGTAGCCGAGCATGCCGCCCGCGCCGGATACGGAGTCGAGCTGTTTCGGATCACCGGTGAGAAGGACCTTCGCGCCACGCATTTCTGCGAGCCTGGTTATCCATTGCAGGTTTCTGCTGTCGACCATGCCGGCCTCGTCCACGATGATCAGCTGGTTGGGTTTGATCGTGTTCGACGAGTCCGTGACATGGTTGGCAGTGATGTTGATGCGGGCGAGCAGTCGTTCCAACGGGTTGGACGCGTTCCTCAACTGTTGTTGGAGTCTGCCTTCCTGTTGGATCTCGGCTTTGATCCGTTCGGGATCGTTGAGGGCCATCAGCATGGCGATGGTCTTGCTGTCGCAGCCGATGCTGTTGCGTAGTTCTTCCACGGCCTTGTGGCTGGTAGCGAGGCCGAGGACGCTTCCCGCGCCGTACCGTGCCTGCCATACCTCGGCCACGGCCTTCATGGTCGTGGTTTTTCCCGTGCCGGCCGGTCCGATGATGCTGCTGACCAGTCGTGGATTCTCCAACGCGTACGCGGCCGCTTTTTTCTGGTCCTCTGCCAGCGGATAGCCGCCTTGGGCTTGTTTCCTTTCGTTCCACCGGTCGAGCCATTTCTCGCCTTCGCCATGCGCGTAGCCGACATTGGCGGTCTTGTTGAATCCTTCGATCATGTACTGTTCGGCCTGAAGCACGTCCTTGGTCGTGTATTTGTCGAGGTCCGCGTCGTCGAACACGCTTCGGCCCTGGTGCGTGGCGAGGCTCAGATCATCCATCATGTCTTCCGGCAGCTTGTACCGGTCGGGTGTGAGTTTGACGCATTGGCCGAGCGCCCTGTCGGCGATCTTGTTCGCGACGATGATCCGCTGCTTGGGGTCTATGCGCACGCCTCGGAGCAGGCGTTGGGCTTCGGCCCTCACGTTGCTGCGGGTCCATGTGGTGTGCGCGTGGGTCGTGGCCTGGATTGTGGCCTGGGCCTGCCGGTCGAGGTATTCCTCGCCGCCTCCGGCGAGTTGGGTGAGGTCGGCGAGCTGGCCGAGCAGGAGTCTGGCCACGTCTTCCTCGCATTCGGCGTCCACATGCATGAGACTGCTTTTATGCGAGTTCACGTCCTTCATCATCTGGTCGAGTTGGATATCCGGTGCGACTTCGCCGAGCTTGTGGTACCAGTGTTCGCGTTTGGCTTGCAGGGATGGTTGGACTGCCGGTTTGGCTTTGCGCGTGTTCCTCCACACTTCGAGATCGATTTGCGCCTTGCGTTTCGGACCGACTTCCTTGCCTGTCTGCCGTTCCTCTTCTTTGATTTTCTCTTCGACCAGTTTGGCTATTTCCGCGTGACGTCCGCTGAAGGCGTCGATGAGTTCCTGCGGCACTCCCTCGACCTCGTTGACCACGGCTTTGGTGCCGGTGTCCTGTCTGAGGGTCCACGACCAACCGAACCGTTCTGTGAGCAGGTCCTGGAGCAGGTTCTCATGCACTTCGCTGATCTCGACCAGGCTTGCGTAGATCTTCCGTCCGTCCAACGCGGTCCAGACCTTGTCGGACGAACGGCGCACGCGGTTGCTGAGGACGACGTGCTCGTGTGGCTGCGGGTCGCCGTCGCGACTGTCGTAATGGTCGAACACGAAGCCGGCCACCCCGTCGGCCGATACGCTGGCGACGCCGCCCTGGCCCGCGCGCGTGGTCGCGTATTCCTTTTCGAAATATTCGATGGTCATTTCCGTGGCCCTGCGCATGCATTCGTCGATTCCGTCACGGGTCTCTTTATCGCCGAATGCCCAGAGGATGCTGATGCTTTTCGGCTGTCGTGTGGTCAAGTCGAATCCGGCGACCGGAGCTTCGCCGTTGTCTCCCTCGACCAGTTTCACGTCGCCGAGGTATTGGCCGTTGGACGGGTTGCGTCGTTCGTTGATGAGCTCGCGCACGGTTTTGCTGGATGCCGTGGTGCCGACCTTGCCGCCGACGAGCTCGGCTCCTTTGCCGATCCAATAGCCTGGCGGGTTGCCTGTTGCCGTATAGTATGCCGTTGGGTCGGCAGGGTTCAACGCGTTGTCGCCATCGATCGCCTCCCGCGCGTCACGGAGCGGGTATTCGGCGTTGCTGAGTTTGGTGAGGTTCATTGACATGGTTTGTTCACTTGTCTCCGGTGGGTATCGGCCCCGTGTATCCGAGATGCCTGAGCAGGCGTTCCGCATCACCCTGCGAGCCGTACTGGTCAATAGCGCGCATGAGGTTCGCGATGTATCCGTTCGCCGTCGCCTGTCCGATGAGTTCCGGCTTGTAGCTCAGAATGGTTTTCAGTTGGAACATGCATGAGAACCGACTGGTTTTCCTGGCGCTTTTGATTTCCTTGTGCGCGTTCAGGGTGGATTCTCGTTTCCCGTCGGCCCTTTTCCGATAGTCCCCGCCTTGCCTGTTCAACTGGTCCAAGGCCAGTTCCGCCGACTTGTTCTTTTTGAAATCGATCGCGTCCTGTTTCCGCCGGGCATACGCCGCTCGGCACGACCTGCTGCAGAACCGTGCGGTCGGTCCTCGTTTGGGCTTGCGGATCAGTTTGCCGCAGATGGGACATATTCCATCGATCAGCCCGTATCTCTCGTCCAGTTCGTGCCGTCTGCGTTTGATCTCTGAAGCCCGCATGCGCAGTCCGATGAGCTGCCGGTCTTCCTTCTTTCCCATGACCGATCCTCACTTGTATGTCCACGGACCGCGATCGTCGGCCCATCGGCCTCCCGCGATGTTGTCCTCGCGCCAGATATGCTTCAACGCGGTCTCATAGGTGACCGTCGTCTCCTTGTGGTCCAGGTCGCCCGTGTATTCGTCCTCGAGTCGTTCGCCCGGTTCGTCAATGCGTCCCATGAACGTGCGTGGCACTCTGCCTTCCGGACTCACGTCCGGATCGTCGTTCCACCGTCTCACGCCGTTCCAGTGGACGCTGTCGGCTATCAGATTCATCCCGTCCGAACCGATCTCGGCGGACAGCCAACGGAAATCGTCCCCGTAATCGATGGGGATCATCGGACTGATCTGGAACATCAATATCGCCTGACGGGTAATCTGATAGACCATTTCGACCACCGCCCTGTCATGCCCGGGAGCGATCTCGTTGTAGTCGGCGATCTCACGACCCAAAGATTCCAAGGCGTCCCGCCGGTCGAGCCACGCCTGCAGCAGACGATCATCCCGCTCCTTCTCAATACGCAGACGTTCTTCCGATTCTTTCACCCGCCCTTCGGCCTTTCTTTTCCGATCACCGCACTCTAAGTGCCATTCCCTATACTCACCTTTTCGTCCAGCCGCACCAGTACGCCTGCATACCTCGCTTACGGGTTTGCCGCAGACCGGACAGGTGGGCATTTCACCCATATCAAATATCGTTTCCACGCTCATTCCACATACACGGCATCAATAAGCCGGACGATATCGGGTCAAAACCCTGATATCCGTCTTATTTCACCCATAAAACGGCGGTATTCCGCCGTTTTAGGCGTCAGCCGCGAAGCCGGGTGCAAGACGCGCGTGGTTTCTTTTTGGTAGGTATAGTTTTTGGTTTTCTGCTTTGGTTGTGGGTATGGATGTTTTCTGTCTGTTGTTGGATTGCTTGTTCTTTTGTTTTGCTTTTGGTTGTGGATGGCTTCTTTTTCTGTGTGTTCTCTTTTTGGCTTGCCTTTCGTTTTGCTTTGTTTCTTGTCCGTATATCCGTTCTTATCGCTTTCCCGGTATGTTCCGTATCCGTTCCGGAGCATGGCATGCAAAAAGCGCCGCGGCACTCAGGTGCAGATCGTTTCCCGAATCGATTCGCCGCCACCGGCGCGACCGGCTCGATATCGATCCGATGGCCGGCCCAGAATCATCTCCGATATCGGACGGTCGCATGGAAGACCATCCATTCCCCCGGAGGATCGATTTGGTCCATTGGGGTCGGAACCGGCCTGGCCGTCCGCCGCCGCATTTCTTCTCTTGGACCGATATCGGGTCCAAATAATCCGAAATGGATCGAATCCGATATCGGATTCGATGGATGGAAGTTTCCGATATCGGAGCCTCAAGGTACATGTCATACCGATGGACCATCCGGTCCCGTACTTGGTCTTAGACCGATATATCGGCAAATGGGCCGATCCCGATATCGGTTCGGATAAGTGGTCCAAATTGGGCCTTTGGCTTCATTCCAGCGATTCATCGTTATTTGGACCATTTGATCCATGGGGTAAATGGTCCAAATGGTCCTGGCTCATTTATTCTTTTGAACCGATATATCGGTAAATGGACGGAATCCGATATCGATGTCGGCATCCCGCTTCGTCGCTTTTTGGTCCGTCACGTCATTGTGGTCTTGGGCTGATGAATGGCCCTCGATTCCGATATCGGCAGGGTCTGTTTGACCTTTTGAGCCGGTGGCCCATCATGTGGACCATGCGATTCGTCGGTGCGCGTAGGCCGATATCGGCTTTCGGACCACCGGATGCGACTCATTTTTATGTGTTGTATCAATTTTTGCTACAACACTTATTTTTCATACCGGAAGCGTCACTTCCCATCAAGGACGACACCGAGCGAGGCCTCGATCTCGCTCAGGAGGAGGTCGGCGGTCATGGCGTCACCGCTGACGCGCTGGATGGTAACGCGCAGTTCGGCCCTGCGGCGCGGCTCCGTTTGAGTTCGAGGCGTCGTGATTCCGCAGAGGTGATGTCGCCTGGCAGTCTTCCGATGGCGTTGTCCTTCAACCATGAATGGAATGGCACGTCATCGTTCGACTCGTAGTAGCGCAATAGCCTGGTTGTGAATTCTCGTTTCAGGGATGGGCTTATGGAGAACACTCCGACGCCGGCGTTGATGAGCGCATGGTTCGCCGTCATGAGCGCGGTTCGCTCGTTTCCGTCATTGAACCATTGTCCTCGCGTGATCTTGCAGAACATGAGCAGAGCACGGTCCTCGGGTGATTCGATCTTCATCAATGAAGAGATCCCGTCATGGGAAGATTCCATGGTCGGAAGCTCCGGGATCCAATCGGTTCCTCCGATGCACACATCATTGGTCCTGAGTTTTCCTGCGTCACGGATGAGACCCTCGCCAAGGATCCGATTGTATTCGGACATGTATTGCCAGTTGACGGGCTGGTCGACGTTCTCGAAAAGGAACATCCAGGCGCGTTTGATGTTGTTGACGACGATGATGTCGTCCACCGCCATGTTCGCCGGAGCACGGCCCTCAAAGATCTCTTGAGTGTCGCGGAAAGAGATCCCGTCGACCTCGATGCTGGCGGTCTTCCATATGGCATCGACCAGTAGACGTTTCGCCAACTCCACGGCCATCAGACGGCTCCCATCATCCTTTGGCATCATGCTCCTCGTTCTCGTTTCCCCGCCTATCCTAACTTGGATCGATCTTCTTTCCGGGGAAACGATTCGGGCCCATGGCGATCGGTTGGATGCCATGGGCCCGAATCGGGTTCTTGCTTCAGAAGCTCGGTTCCTGTGGTTCGGCGAAATGGTCCTGGACCACGTTGGGCCATGGATCGTCTTTCGCCTCTTGGGTTGGTTGAGCAGGTTGGGTCGGCTGCGATTGGGGTGCCGGTGGCGTGGCAGCGGATTCATTGGCTTTGGTGATCTGGACCGTCGCATAGCGGACGGAGGTACCGATGTCGTCGGCGTTGAGTTCGAAGCTGCTGCGCTTCTCCCCCGTCTCGGTCTGCCAGTCGCGTTGCACGAATCGTCCGGTGACGACGACCCTGGTTCCCTTGCGAATGCCGGACGAAATCATGTGATCCGCCAGCGGACCGTATGCGACGCAGCGGATGAACGTCGTCTCGCCGTCCTCCCATCTGCCGTTCCTCTCAGTGACGCTGGTCTGCGCCACCCGGAAGGCGACGACGGTCTTGCCTCCGGCTGTCCGCTTGGGTTCAAGGTCTTTGACGATGTTGCCCATGATGGTCATGGGGATCTGGTTGATTGTCGCCATGGATCGTCCTTTCTGTTTGTGGATTCGGCCCTTTCTGGGGGCTTGCCCATTCCACACGTGTCTTGGTCGATATCAGGATCGGACGAGCTGGAGTTCTCCGTCTGGGAGGTTTGGCGCATTCGGGACAGAGGCTGTCACACGGATAGTCGCGATCGATCCTCCACCCCTGACGTTCGAGCTCGTCCGGCGCCCCACTGCCGGCGGCATCGCAGTCATGACATTTGACATGCCAGTGGCGCGGACAATAGTGCTTGTCTTCGATGCCGCCGACGACCTGCCACCCTTCGTCGGCGGCATCGTTATCCGCATCCTCATAGGTCGCCTCATCGACTAAAAGGCTTGTGTGACATTCGTCGCAGACGACGTACAGCTCATGGTAATAACTCATTGCTCCTAATCCTCAATCTTCGCTCTTGATTTAGCGGTGAAGATTACCAGCCCGGTCTCGGCGTCGAATACCTTCACCACGCTTCCGTTCAGCTCCAGAGAAAGCTGTCTGGCGTACTCGGCCGCGTCCGCGATGTCCTGGAACGTCCGGTCTGTCCCATCCAAAGAAATGCGATAGCTCATTCCATGTCCTTTCCGACTGCGTTTCTGGCGGCTTGGAGCACACTTCGCGCGATTTCCTCGAAACGGTTCGGGTCGATGAAGCATGCGGAGGGACCGAACAGTCCAGGGTTGGCCTTCAGATATTTCGCCGCCGCCTCGATTTCAACGTCTGTTACGGGCGCTTTTCTTCCATCGCAGTAGGCTTCGTAGACTGCGTCGCCTACCGTGTAGTCTTCTTCGATGATCTGGCAGCAGTCGTAATCTCGTGAATTTTCGTAGGCTTGCGCCTCGTCCAGTATGATGCTCATCGTTCGATCCACTTTCCTCGCGTGGTGGCTTCACGGCAGAGCGCTTGGTAGATCATCTGTTCCTGGATTGCGTCGGCGAGGGCGCGGTGTTCTTCGGTGTCGCCGATGTGGTAGTCGGCGATGAGGTCGGTCACGCGATGATGGCGTTTCTGCGGGTCGAGCTCCCAGCTCATTTCCTTCGTGCACAGCCACCGGCAGTCGAATCCGCTTGCCGTTGGATCGTAGACGTGTTCGGCGGCGTCGAGGAAGCTGACGTCGAATTCGGCGTTGTGGGCGATGATGGTCAGCGGCTTTCCTGCCGGCCAGACCTGGTCGAGCCATTGGTGGAAGCGGAGCATCGCCGCGCCTACGGTCGGCTTTCCCTGGAGCATTTGGTCGGTGATGCCGGTGAGTCCGGCGATGAATTCCGGCAGCGGCTGTCGCGGGTCGATGAGCTGTTCGAATCTCGGCCGGCTGTTCTCGTTGCCGGGCTGTACGAGGAACGCGCCGATCTCGATGAGTGTGGCGCCTTCCTCGGGATTAAGTCCGGTGGTTTCCGTGTCGAGCATGATGTACGTGTCGAGCGGCTTGTCGAGTGGTTCGATGCGGCGTGGATTGTCGCGGCGGATGTAACGGTCCCAATACATGAGGTTTCCTTTCGATTGGGGTTTCGGCTGGCCTGATGCCTTGCCGACAACCCAATTATATCACAGTATTGTGATATTTTTTGGTTGTTTGCTACTTTTCCAGGGTCCAGTTGCCGGCCTGTCCGGTTTCCTTGAGACCGATCGCCTGGCATGCCCCGTCCTGTCGTCCGTGCCGGTAGGCGGACTGGCTGGATCCCGTGGGCTTGGAGAGTTTCGGCCGTCTGTCGCTGAAAGTGACGTGTTTTTCGACCCATTGGTCGACCTGGTTGCCGCGGACGGTGATGAGTTCCTTGCCGGTGCCGTCTGATTCCATCTCACGTCGGAGGATCTGGTATCTGCGGGCGATCTCTTCCTGGAATCCGCGATAGTAGCCGTTCCTCCAGGCTGCGTTGGCTTTCGCGCGAGGTGTGGTGCGCGCTCTTTCGCGCCACATGGCGGCGCGGCTGGTTTCCATGGCGGTCCAGATGGCTTCGGTCTTGTCCACGTCGGAGCGGGCTCCGTAAATGCTGATGGAGCAGACGACGTTCCGTCCGTTCCCGGCCCGCCGCCATCCGTATGACGCCCGGCATCGGTTTCCCAGTGCGACGATGTTGGCGAGTTCGGCCATGTACCAGTTGCATGGGTTGGCTTCCAGGTGGATCATACGGCGGATGATCTCGATTGCGTCGTGGTCCTCTTCGAGCTGCCATTCCTCGATGGCGTGCCGGTCCATGAGCCTTTGGGCCTGTTCGAGGGCTATGCGCTGCTCGTTGTCGGATGCGGCGGGGTCGTTGGCTATCGCCAGCAGTCTGCGCACTCGTTCCATGATTCGTTCGACGTCTCCCATGGGACTCCTTTCCATTCTGGTTTGTCATGAGGTGAGGAAATGTATGGAGGCGAGTGGCGGGCACGCCCATCGCCATAGGGAGAGGATGATCGCTGTCCACATCATCAGGAAGACGATGGTTCTGGTGATGATGAAGGCGATGGTGTTGGATGGCATGATGCCGGCGTTGAGCCTCCATAGCCAGGTGATCGGCCCTCCGATGTCCCGGCCGTGCCAGTAGCAGGTCATGCGTCGGTGCGAGCACATCCATCCGATGGTGTCGAGCAGGATCCAGATGATGAAGGCGCAGATGCCGAGCACTCCCGTGACTGGCAGGTTCTTCTTCTCGCTGACGGTGACGATCCTGCGGCTGATCTTGTCGATCGTCGTGTCGGTCGTTTCCGTGTATTCGGCTGGCATGCCGTCGGTCTTGGGCGCCCAGCCGTCGAGCCCGCCGTGGACGATCAGCCTGTGGGTGACGTTGCCGCCGGTCATGATGGGCCAGCAGGTCTGCAGGGTCAGTCCCCGTTCCACGCCGGCCGCGTCCTGGTCGATGACGTCGGTGCGTGATTGGTCGACAATCTCGGGATTCGAGTTGATCCGGTACCGGTACCAGTAGGAGCCCGTCTCTATGTAAACGACGTCCCCGGGCTTGAGCAACCGGATGTCGGCCATGTCCGCGTATGTGTTGTGGCCGGCGAGCGAGCCGTTGCCGACCTGGCCGGGCATGGCGGTGGTGTCGTAGTGCCCGGCGCCCATTTCGTCGAGCACGGTCTTGGCGGTGCCTTGCCAGATGGGCAGGCGGTATTGTTTGCCCCAGGAGGGGACGCGTAGGTATGCGAACAGTTCGCCGTCCCCCGGCTCCGCCTCGGCGGGCGGGTCGGTGTGGCGCATGGTGGCGGTCTTGCCGGGTGTGGCCTTGTGGATCTTCCGGTGGCTCACCTGTTCCTGCCGGTGGCTGACGTAGGACTGGTCGAGGCTGCTGGCCTTCGCGTCGTAGGCGAGGTAGGCGCCAAGGAAGATGACGGCGAGGGCGCAGAGTTCCGCGAGGATGCCGCAGATGATGTTCATGGCTTTTCTCATTGGTCCTCCCCCGTTTGTTTTCCGTCGTCGGCTGTTGCCCGGCGGACGGTCGATGCGCTGACGTCGAAGATCTGGTCGACGGTCCGGTCGCTGAATCCGGCCGACTTGGCTTCCAGGAGCAGTTGCCTGCGGTCGCTTTTCGGCAGCTGCCTCATTATTGATGCTTGTTGGCTGAAGTTGTTCCTGCAGTAGGCGACCCAGCCCTTCATGCCCTCGGGATAGCCGAAAACGATCCAGATGTGGCCGTCGAAGGCTTTCTGCGCGGCGTGCACGAAGTCGAGCATCGATTGGAGCAGCTTGGTTCTGGCTTCCATGAAGTCGTTCCATACCTCATCCAGATCCCTTGGATCCTGTTGTCCGTTGGCCATTGTCGTTTCCTTCAGTTGATGGCGAGGTTGATGGTGATGGTTGGCATGTCGATGTCGGGCACGCCCGCTCCGGGCCAGTCCACGCCGGCACGGCGCATGATCTGGTTGACGCAGGTGCTGTGCGCGCAGGCGAGCTCCCACTGCCAGCATTGCGTGTTGCACAGTCCGTAGCAGCGGTCCCACATGAGGTAGCCGTCCTCGTCGACCGCGGGCTTGTCGCCGTTGAGCAGGTCGCGCAGGGCGAGGACCTGGGCACGGTCCTTGGCTTCGAGGAGGGTGGATTTCCTCCAGGTCATGGAGGTGACCCAGCCGCCGCCGTCCACGATTTCGCTGTTCTTGCCGATGGTCACGGTCAACTTGTAGTTGCACATTTTTCTTTCCTGCCCTTTGCTTTTCGTTCTTTCCATGGGTGTCCGGCCCGATATGGGTCGGACGTGTCGTCCCGGTTTCAGTCGGCGAGTTCCTCTTCGAGGTGCGTGATGGCGTTGTCGGCGTCTCCCCATCCAGCGTCGCAGAAGTACTTGTATTCGCCCTTGGCCTTCCTGGTCGTCCAGTAGCCTTCCTCGCCATCCACGCCGTCGGCGTTCAGAACCCACCAGTATTCCCGGGTGCCGTTCTTTTCGGCTGCGTGGAGGCAGACGTCCCAGCGTCCGCGGAGGCCTTGGACCTTGATGTTCTTCGGTTCGTGCTGCGATTCGTATGCGCAGTGGTTCGTGTTCATGCTCGTCTCCTTGATGTCCTGTCGGTCCCTGAATTTTTTCTTTTGGACCGTTTGGTCGAGCGATAGCGTTAGCCGCCGGAACGTCCGCGAGCACGCCGAACCCCTTGGGGTTCGGTATCGCGTGGCGCGGACGCGAGGGCGGTTACGATCCTTGCCGTAGGCAAACGGCCCAAAAGAAAATAAAAAGGGTCGCGGCGCGCTGGGCGCCGCTCCATTTCCCTCCGGCCGGGCCGCGGCCTCCGTGGCGCGGTTTGGCCATTATTGGGTCCGGGAACCGGTTCCCGGCGCGTGGAGTCCAGAGGACGTTAGCCGTCCTCTGGCCGCCGGAGGCATCCGCCCGCGATGTCCCGCGGGCGGATTCGGGCTTGCCTGTCTAACCGTCGATTTGCTGGCGGAGTTTTTCTATCTCTCTGGAGAGGATGGCGAGGAATTCCCGGTAGGTGTCAAGTTCGACCGCCATGTCGATGGCTTCGGCCTCCAGTTCGAAATGGCAGTCGCCGTCATCGGTGAATGTGATGTCGGGGAAGTCGAACCATTGCCAGCTGTAACCGTCTGGGTCGCCATGCCATCCGTCTTTGATTTTGACAAGCGTGTAATGTTCCGTTCCTTCGTACTTTTCGGAAGTATCGGACAGCCTGCGGTCCGAATTTTCGTCGATGTCGCTCATAATGCGGCTCCTTTGATTCCGCCGGTTTGCAAGGGAATAATCCGGAGGTCGGCGGAACTCCCTCCGGCCCGCCATGTCGGCGGAATGCGTCTCTAATAGGAGTTGGTCGCATGGCCGATGATGACGCGTGGACGACCGGTGCCGTAGCGCAAGCGGCGTAGAGAGGCTCGGATCCGGAATGAGAGCGCGTACGCTCCCGCGGGGATGATGAAGATGAGGACTTCGACCAGTCCGCCGACGAGTTCGGCGCGGAATGTAGGGTCCGCCATGAGTTCGTTGAATGCTTCGAGCATTGTTGTCCCTTTCGTTCTGGGGGTTTCGGCTGGCCTATGCCTTGCCGATAACCCCTATTATATCACAGTATTGTGATATTTTCTACTTGTTTTGGCTTGTTGTTTCTCAACGGTTTCCATGTTTTTTCGCGGGTGCGGGCATGCCGTAGACTTCTCGCACCAGTGGACCGAGGGGCGGATCGCTCTGAGCAGGGCACGCAGGTCGTTCTCTTCGATGGGTTTCTCGCCGTGCCCATCGGTCTTGTTTAGAGGCTGTCGATGAAGCCGCGGATGATGCGGTGGATGGTTTCGGCCGTCTCGTATTGTTCCGTGCCCTCATAGTTTTCGAGGGCGTCGAACAGCCGTTTTTTCTCCGGGTCGTGTTTCAGTTCGCATTCGACGCACTCCCATTCGCCGTCCGGGGTTTCGTACGCGTCGTCGTCGCAGACGATGCTGCCGCACGTGCCGCAACGGACGGTGCATGATTCGCACATGTGCCTTCCGCACTGGGAGCAGGTGTTGCAGCACCAGCATTGGTTCCCGCTCGAATGTTCGCCGACATGGCAGTACGTGCCATACCATGGTTCGTCTTCGCCTTCGTCGTGGTGGTCAGCGGGTTCCTCACGGTCGTATACCCATTTCCCGTTCGGCCGGTCGTACCATGGCTTGTCGGGCAGGTCGTCCGTCAACGCCTCGTACAGTTGCCCCTCGACCTCGTCGTACGAGCCGTTGAACAGGCTATCCATACCGTTTTCGATACGGTTGCCGCGGCCACAGGCGGCGACCAATGCTTCGGCATTGCGGGTGGTCGCCGGCCTGCCGTGCTCGTGCAGGAAGTTCTTGACCTGCCCCCACGTGTAGGTGAGGGTGACAATTTCCTCATCGTCCGAATGCTTGACGGTATCGCTCATGATGTCGCTCCTTGATTCTGCCGGTCCCTGAATTTTTTCTTTTGGACCGTTTGGTCGAGCGAAGCGTTAGCCGCCGGAACGTCCGCGAGCACGCCGAACCCCTTGGGGTTCGACATTGCGTGGCGCGGACGTTCAGGCGGTTACGATCCTTGCCGTAGGCAAACGGCCCAAAAGAAAATCAGAGGGCGCGGCGCACCGGTGCGCCGCTCCGTTTCCCGGCCCCGCCGCACTAGGCATGGCGGGGCATGTTCCGTTGTCGGGATCGTCCCGGAGCGATAGCGGAGGGTCCGTTTCCCGCCGGCGAGCCGTGGCCTCCGTGGCACGGCGAAGCCTTCCTGGGTCCGGGAACTGGTTCCCGGCGCGTGGAGCCCAGAGGGCGGTAGTCGTCCTCTGGCCGCCGGAGGCACCCGCCCGCGGGACATCCGCGGGCATGAAAAATCCCGACCGTTTGGAAGAACGATCGGGATTTGTTCGGATGAGTCCGGCGAATGGATTACTTGTAGGCTTCGCTGCGATGGCGGATACGGAAGACCTCGACGGTGACCACCTCGTCTCGCAGTAGGCATAGAACACGATAGTCGCCAATGCGGTAACGCCATTGTCCGGACCTGTTGGCGGTCAGGCCCTTGCCCGTCACCCTTGGGTCCTCGCAACCGTCGATGTGCTTGTCCATCCAGTCAAGGATGCGTGCCGCGTTGACGCGTCCCATCTTGCGTAGTTCTTTTCGAGCGGCCGACGTGTACTCGACATGCCATGTCATAACCCGAGGTCCTCACGCAGTTGCTTGGATGTGTATCGCGTGCCATCATCCTTTTCCATGGCGTCGTTCAATGCCGCCGCATCGTCGGCGTCCTCGATGTACTCGTTCAGCCATTGCGCGAACTTGTCATATAGGGACACGCCTTCCCTGCGTGCGATGGTTTCGCCTCGATAATAGGCCTCAGTGTTGATGGGCACTTCCATGTTCAGAACTGGCATGGCATGTCTCCTTTCTTGTAATACCGATTATATCGGCTGGTTTTTTAATGTTTCGTTGTTGTTTTCCGCACGGCAAACGGACCGGGGCGGATGCCCCGGCGAAGGGTTTCCTGTTTGGAAGTCGCCTACTCTTTCAGCGTGTTCAGCATGGCCCGGTACATTTCATGCATCCATGCCGTGCGCGCTTCGAGTTCCACGCCGTCGGCGGCGAGCTGGCTGTCCTCTTCGGTGATGTAGTCCTCGAACAGTTCGAAGAATGATGGCGTAATGGCGTTCAGTCCGGCCTGTCTGACGGTCTCAGCGTCCTTGACGGCCTGTTCGCCGTCCGGTTCGATGCCTCGCGGGCGCATTTCGTTTTCGAGCCGTTTGCGGGCGTTGGCGAGCATGTCCGCGCCGCGCAGCTCGTCGTATGTGATGCCGGCATCCACGCCGGGCACGCTTCCGTCACGTTCCCACCAGATGGGCGTGTTGGACCAGATGGTCTTGATGGATTCGATGATTGATTCGAAGTTCGGATAATCGTTTCCATCGTCCGGGTCGAATCGGCGCATATCGTCCCCGCCTTTGAAGATGGTGAGGAAGTAGTCGGCGTAGCCGTCCTCGCGTTCTTTCGAAGTGCTTGCGACGATATGCGCGTAGTGCATGAGTCGGCCGTATTCGTCGAACGTGTAGAGGGTGATGCCGTGTCCCGCTTCGAGGGCGTCGGTTTCGGTCTTCAGATTAATGGTTTCGATGCGTTCCATTTCCAGGTTCCTTTCTTCATCCGGATAGATGGGGCCGTCATGGTTGAACGGCCCCCGGTTGCCGTTCGTGATGGTTCAGGCCTGTGCCTGTTGTCCCGCCCACGGGTCCTGTTCCGGGACCGCGTTGGTGTATTGCGGCAGGCTGGTGGAATTGGATTGCTGGCGATTGGCACGACGCTGGTTGACGAGCTGGTTGGGGATGATGCGCGTGCCGTTGATGACGGGTGTGGCCTGGGGGTTTCCGTCACGGTCGGTCCACGTGTTGGGACGGTTGGAGAGTTCTCCCCATGCGGCCACGGCCGTGCCTTTGGCGAACGCGTCCGGCTGTTGTTGGATGGTCTGCGCGTACCGTTGGCTGTAGCGCCGTAGAAGTTCACGTCCACGGCGGTGGTGCGTCCGTCCTCCCACTGGTTCGTCTGCGGGTTGAGTTTGCGGTCGGTGTGCATGATGCGGAAGACGATGCGGGCGACGTACTGGCCTTGGGGGAAGTACTTCGGCTCCTGAGCGAGGTTGCCTTCGACGATGTTGGTGGTCTTGATGGCGGTCATGGTGTGCTCCTTTGGCTTGTCGGGATTGCTCCCTGAGTTTTTTCTTTTGGACCGTTTGGTCGAGCGAAGCGTTAGCCGCCGGAACGCCCGCGAGCACGCCGGGCATGGCCCGGAATGCGTGGCGCGGACGTGGAGACGGTTACGATCATGAGGCTTTAGCCGAACGGCCCAAAAGAAAATCAGAGGGAGCGGCGCACCGGTGCGCCGCTCCGTTTCCCGGCCCCGCCGCACCAGGCATGGCGGGGCATGTTCCGTTGTCGGGATTGTCCCGGAGCGATAGCGGAGGGTCCGTCTTCCCCGGCGCCCCGCGCCGGACTGGGTGGGCTCCGGCGGCTTCAGGGGCCGGAAAATGATGGGGGCCGGACATTCCATTGACGGGAATGTCCGGACCCCATTCGATGCGCTCACTTATTAGAGTGCGTGCCGTCCGCGTCTTTCATCGGCCTTCAGGTAGGCTTCGCCATCCGTTCTGACGCCTACGACGATGATGACCATGGTTCCTTCCTTGAGGACCGGCTTGTATACCACTCTGATTCCAAGGTCCCTGAACTTGATTTTGCATAGTCCGGCCAGATGGGCGCGGTTCGCGTTGCGCAACGGCTTGCCATATCCTCCCTGACTGGATGGCAGTGGATTCTCGCTGACCTTGGCGATGCCTTTGAGCACCTGTTTCTGTTCGGTCCTGCCCAATCTGCGCATGTCCTTCGCGGCTTCTTCGAGCCATTCGACCCGCCAGCTCACGCCATCTCCGGGGTTGGTGTGTCCGCGATGTCCTCTTCGGTCAGTCCGAGCTCGGCCATCAGGTCGGCGTTGGGGATGGTCGCCCGGCCATCATTGTCCTCGATGCGTTTTTCCGCGAGACGGGCATCCTCCGTGTCCTCAAGACGATCGAGAAGGTCCTGATAGTCGTTGATGCCCATCAACACATAGGACGGCTTGTTGCGTTTGATGATGATGACGGGCGCGCGGTCGGCCTTGCTCAGCACGGCTGAGGTCCGCCCGTTGCTGAGCTCGCTGACTGGCACGAGGTCGTCAAGCACATCCAACGAATTGAACATGACAATCTCCTTATCTGGTATCTGTACCATATTTAATACCATTTTAGCATGTGTGGGCTCAATCCATGCGCGTTTTCCGCATCGGCCGTCACTGGTTCAGCAGCTCGTCGATGCGGCCCAGTCCGATGACCTCGACGCCGGTGGGGATGGTCGTTCCGGCAAGGTTCGCCGATGGGATGATGATGCGGTGGATTTCCAGCCTGCGCACGGCATATGCGGCGATGTCGGTTCTTGGCCGGCATCCTCCGATGGGAGGACGCCGGCCCGTCGCGCGGTCAGTCGTGGAAGTTGAGCCACCAGACCTTCCTGCCGGTGTTCCGTTCGAGTTCGTTCAGCACCGTTGCTGTGGTGGTGTCGTTCCACAGTCCGCCGTCGTACCAGCCTTCCTTGCAGATGACGCAGAGACTGCCTATGGCGGTTCTTGCCAAAGCGTCCTCGCGGTTGTACCGGTCGGCCAGTTCACGGCATGTGATTCCCTGCAAGGCGTCGACTCCCTCCCATTCTCCGATTTCGTAATAGTCGTAGAAACTGTCCTTGTTGAACGTGGACACGGCGTCTCCGTCCTCGTTGAGGTTGAGCCTGCGATATTCGGCGTACGCCTTGAGCGCGGCCTCGTCGTCAAGCGAGAGTCGTCCGGCGGCGGCTTTTTTGAACTTTTCATGCATGGGGTCGGTGTCGTTCCCGTGGTCCTCCAAGTAGGCTTGGTCGTCGGCGCGGCCGTTGGTAATGATTTCGCTTCGGGTCTCCTTGACGTATTCGTCCACGTCGGCGTATTCGCTCCATTCTGCGAGGATTCCATAGATGTCGTCCTGTTTCTCCGCGATGACCGCTTCGAGGAAATGCATGATGTTGCTCCTTGGGTCTTGTGTGGGATTGCTCCCGAAAATTTTTTCCTTGTGACCGTTTGGTCGAGCGATAGCGTTAGCCGTCGGAGCGTTCGCGAGCACGCCGAACGTCAGTTCGGTATTGCGTGGCGCAGACGTGGAGACGGTTATGATCCAAAGGCTTTAGCCGAACGGCCGCAAGGAAATTCTTTCGGCGGCGGCGCCCGGGGCGCCGCTCCGTTTCCCGGCCCCGCCGCACCGGGCATGGCGGGGCACGTTCCGTTGTCGAAATCGTCCCGAAGCGAAACGGAGGGTCCATTGTTCCAGACCATGCGGCCGGCTGATATCGGTGGCCGTACACGTGGTATCGTCGAGACGGTTTCCCTCCGGAGCACTCATCCTATAATTTCTCAATTTGGGATTAATCCGTTTTTCACGGATGTTCACGTTCAAAAATTTCCGGAGGGGCCGTCTTTTTCCCACGTGTTAGAATCCCCGATGGGATTTGTTTTCCGGGATGGCTTCTGCCGTGCCCGGTCCCGCCTTTTTTCGGAAACAGGGAGTGGAGAAGAGCCATGGCGTTCACTTGCATCGAATTGGAGACCCGCCGTCGGCAGCTCGGATTGAGCCAGACCGATCTGGGCGTGTGCATCGGTTTGCTTTCGCCGAAGGATCCGGCTGATCCGCGGCCGGTGGGCCAGCATACGGTCTCCCGTTGGGAGGAAGGCGTGAATGGTCATGACACTCCGCCGTATTGGGTGCAGGACTCCCTGCCCGAAATCCTGGATCGTATCGGCCAGGTACGTGACGCGTTATGCCGGTGGGCGGTGCCTTTCCTGCGTGGATTGGAACCGGATGTGGAAGGCGTGGTGCATGTGCCGATGTACAGGTCCGACCGCGCGTTCGCGCACGCGTTCCCGAAGATGGCGGGATGGCCTGCGAGCATTTGGAATGACGCGGTGGTCCGTGCTGCGGACTCGTTGGATGATGGCCGCGACTACCAGTTCGACCTGCTTCGTTGACGGATCGAATCTCAAGAAAACCACATGGATTTAAAAGAGGCGTAGGAAATGCTTGTGACGAACATTAGCGAATTCGATGCCGGCGAATACATCGAGAGCGATGAGGACGCCATCGCGTACTTCAACGCGATGGCCGAGACCGGCGATTCTACGCTCCTTCAGGCCTCCCTCGACGACATATCCAAGGCCCGCGGCGTGATCCAGATTGCCGCCGGGGAAGCCGGTGTTGGACGCGAAACCGAATAGGGCCGCAAAAACAGGTGGAGATATGTCCGTATCGTCATTTAGGCGTCATTCATTGTCTTCCAGCAGGTCTTCGGCGTGTGCTCCCAGCGCGCGGGCGAGGTTGGCCGCGGTTTTCAGGCTCATGTTGGCCGTGGAGTAGCGTCCGGTCTCGAATTCGCTGATCCTGGATTGTCTGATGTGGCTCAATTCTGCGAGTTCGACCTGGCTGAGGCCGGCCTGTTTGCGGAGTTCGGCGAGTTTCGATGTTCTTTTTCCCATTTCATGGCTCCAGTAGCGTGTGGTATTGGCCTACGTAGATGGTTCCGTCGTCGATGAGCGTGTGGATGCGTGCTTCGATAACGTCCTCGTCCACGTTTTCGAGGGCGCCGTATCCTTCCAGTTCGCTGATTCCCCTGTCGTCCACGCCTTCGCCGGTATCGCCGACGAGACTGCGGATGGTCTTGCGGATGCCGTATCCGAAGCCGAGCAGGCGTTCGCGCGCGTAGACGAATCTGACTATCGTCGTGTCGATTACCTCGGTGTCCTGGACGTTTCCCTTCCCGTTCTTCTTTTTCGTGGAATGGCTTGCCTGGATGGTCGGGTCGCAGTCCTGCACGTACGTGCAGTTTCCGCAGTTGTCGCAGTATTCCTCGTGGTCGGTGTCGCCGAAATAGTCGAGGATGACGCCGCGAAGGCATTGGTCGGTTTCGCAGTAGCGGCTCATGGCGTGGAGACGGTCGAACGCGGCCTGTTGGGCCTTGGTGCGGTCCTTCGGGTCTTCGAGCGCGTTTCCCGCGTTGTCGGCGAGGCGGCGCCTCCAGTCGGCGAAGTCGCCGCCGGTCCACAGCATGACGCTTCGTGCTGGTTTGCCGTCTCTTCCCGCGCGTCCCGCTTCCTGGTAGAACGCTTCCAGGCTTTCGCAGGGGCCGTCGTTGACGACCCAGCGTACGTCGGGCTTGTCGACGCCCATGCCGAACGCGGTGGTCGCGCAGATCACGCGTGGCGAGCCGGTTAGGAATCCGTCTTGGATGCGTGCCTTCTCCTTGTCGGTGAGGGGCGCGTAGAACGCTTCCGCGTCGATGCCGGCCTCGCGCAGGGTTTCGGCGAGCTCGTCGCAGCGGCGGATGGTGGTGCAGTAGACGATGCCGCTTCCCTGCTTGGCTTTCGCCCAGTTGGTGATGAATTTCTTCCGCGCGGCCGGCTTGAGTTCGATCGTGTCGAATCGGATGTTGGGACGGTCGAAGCCCGTGCCGAGCATGATGGGATTGTCGAGTCCCAGTGCGTGGGCGATTTCCGGCACCTGCCGGCGGGTCGCGGTCGCGGTGAACGCGGCCACTACCGGGCGCGTGGGCAGTCCGGCGATGAATTCGCCGATCTTGAGGTAGTTCGGGCGGAAGTCGTGGCCCCATTGGAGTACGCAGTGGGCCTCGTCCACGGCGATCAGGTCGATGCGTGTGGATTGGCTGAAGAACAGGAAATCGTCTGCGAACAGGCGTTCGGGTGCGACGTAGAGGATGCGGAGTCCTCCGCCGTGGGCCATGGCGTAGATGCTTTGGCGTTGCTTCGGGGTCACTCCGCTGTCGATGAGGGCCGCGGCCACTCCCCTGGCCTGCAACGCCTGCACCTGGTCTCGCATGAGGGCGCGCAATGGGGACACGACGAGTGCGAGATGGCCTTCGCGCATCGCGGGAAGCTGGTAGCAGACGCTTTTCCCACTGCCGGTCGGCATGACGGCGATCAGGTCGCGGTCGTTGAGGATGGTGTTGACGGCTTCGAGCTGGCCCGGGCGGAAGGACTTGTAGCCGCATGCCTTGTCGAGTTGGTTGAGCGCGGCCTGGGACCAGTCGCGCAGTTCGTCTTCGCGGATGCGTCCGGTGTCGGTTTCGAGGATGTTGACTTTCATCATGTGCGGGTTTCCTTCTTCCGTTTCGGGCTCGGCCTGTGCCCTCCCGACACAGACCAGTATATCACAATACTGTGATATTTGTTTTGGATTGTTTTAAGTGTTGCATCTTCCGGATATGCAACGCTTATTCGATGCTCCCGTGGAACGTTTTCCCGTTATCCGCAGTCGATGGGCCTGCGGGCGCGTGACGATTCCATAGGGAGGTTCGCATGCCGCGTTTCTACGGGTTCGATGGTTCCACTGGGATGGATCTGCGTCCGGTCGGCCAGTTGGAGGCGGAGGATGCCGCGCGTCGCGAGAGGGAACGCCGCCGTCATCCCATGCCCGTGACCACGCGTATCCGTCTGGTCTCCCAGCCGCCGGAGGGCCTGCTGCCCTTGTCCTTGTTCGACAGGGTCGGACTCGCCGACCGGAAAAGCCTGTATCCGCGGAGTATGGAGACCGTTCCGCCCGATCTTGCGGGATTGTATGTGGATTACATGACCCGTGTGGCGATGGGCACTCCCGTGCGGGTCGCGTTCCATGTTCCCTTGTTGGGTGCGCGGCTGGTCGGACAGGGCGAATACGCGGAGTCCCTGCTGTCCCGTGTGACGGATTTCTCTCCCGCGTCGGCGCGTGCAGCGTGCCTGCTGCTTGATTTCGATGCGGCGTCGCGTCGTGGACCGCAGTATTGGCGTCCGCGGCGCATGGTTCCGGATGATGCGACGTATTTCAATCTCACGCGTATGGTGGCCCGGTCGCGTGCCTTTTTCGACGAGTATGGTCCGGTCGTTTTGGATGGTTTCGATTTCGAGGGCGGGTATACGGACCGGATCACGTCGGGTAGTGGCGATTTCCTCACCGCTGACACGTTGTGGGATTTCAAGGTGAGCTCCTATAGGCCGAATCCCATGTACACGTTGCAGTTGCTGGTCTACTGGCGTATGGGATTGCATTCCGTGCATGACGAGTATCGGATGGTCCGGCGGTTGGGTTTCTTCAATCCGCGGCGCGACGAGGTGTGGCTGTTGGACGTGGACCGTATCGATGGTCGGCTTGTCGATTGGACGGACCATGAGCTGATCGGATATCCGAAGGACTAACGGCCCATGCGCCATGCTTTTTAGGTTCGGCGCATAGGCCTTGCGTCACGTCGGTTAGTTCCGGTCGATGAAGGTCAGTATGAAGTATCGGATGAGGGTGCCGGTCTCGTCCGGCGTTCCGGCCAGTCCGGATGACTTGTCGGGTTCGATTCTTCCGATCGCGGCGTATTCCAGGGCCTTGCGCACGCCCATCCATTGTTTCATCGTTTCCAATGATTGGAACGTTTCGGCCGGCGTGTCCGTAAGGTAGCTGCGTACCTTCACGTTCGTGGCCCCGTCGATCCGGCCGGCGTTGGAGGCCAGCAGGCGGGTCACCGCCCGTGTGTCCCGTATCGGGATCTTCCGTTGCGTCATGTATGCCACGCATCTCGTGATCATGCGGCCGCGGATATCGTCGTCCATGTCGAACGTGCTTGCCGGTTCAATCATGGGATTTCTTCTCGTCCATCTGGCTGGCGATGTAGTCGGTGAGGTGTTGGACGCAGAGTGCGAATCCTTTGCGGTTGCCGTCGTCCTTGAGGTTCGGACTGTAGTAGAAGTCGCCGGCGACCAGGTCGACGGCGATCTCGTAATCGTCGCTGTCGGGTTTCTCGTCGATTCCCATGAATTCCACCCATATGGCCTGCGGCAGGCTGGGTACGACGTCTTCGGGTATTCGCGGCCCGGTCAATGTCATGTCCATCGCATGGCATGCCGCCCATACGGGGTCGGGATTCTTGGCGACGGAAGGGTCCATGAAGCATTCCATGACCGTGTCGGTCTTGTCCAGCGCGGTGATCCGTGTTCCTGCGAGGGCGAGACGTGCCGAAGGCACCGTACGTCCCGCGCATATGCCGAACCAGAGTTTTCCGGCATGTTCTTCCATGATCGATCCTATTTCCTTCCGTGTTCGTCCAGCCATGTTTTGACGCCCATCACCACGCTGAACACCGCGGCGATGGCGAGGATGAGCAGGAGGATGAGCCATAGCCAACCGTATTGTGGCAGTAGCGCGCATTCCGTGCAGACCATCAGCATCGCGACTATGCAGACGGCGAGGATGACCAGGGATTTGATTATGTTGTCGTCGTTCCGGACGCTCATTGCTGTTCCTCTTTCTTGATCTTGGCCCGCCATCGCGCCACGCATCGTTCTATGCGTTTCCGTCCGATGAGTTCCGGTCCGACTCCCGCTCCACGGAAAATGTCAACCGGTCGGGAGCCTGCTTCGAGTTCCTTTTCGGCGTATTCGATGAAGGTTTTGTTCCAGGTGATTCTTTTCTCGGTGCATGCGTCGATGATGTCGAGACTGCATAGGTATTTGCGTTCCGGCTCGTCGAACGGCTTACCACGTGGACGGTCTTTTGCTTTCGGTCTGGTCATTCCTATCATTTCTGTCCTTTCCGCCGGAATGAGCCGGCTTTGTTTTTTAGATGTCGAGTTCTCCTTGGATGACGGGGTGGCTGCCTTCCGGCCCATAGTCGGATTCGTCCAACTGCCAGACCGTTTCCTTTCCTCCGTTGAGTGGATGTTCCTCCACAAGGGTCAGTCCGCAGACTCCGCACCGCATCAGTCTTAGTTTGCTTTGGGTGGTGCGGCCGTTGATGGTCCTCGGCCTCCACAGGTGGGGCCTGTATTGTTTCCATCGTCTGCGTTCGTCCGTGCCGGGGCATGCCTGATCCTTTAACAGGTTGTTGTTCCCGCACAGGAACGGCATGGTGTCGGTCCACGTGTCCGCCCAATAGATGTATTCGCCATCCCATTTGACGGGAAGGCGATCGTCCGAAAGAACGCTTTCCGCGCGTAGGGTCCTTTCGGTTTCTTCTGCCGACGTCCTTTGGGCGTTCATGGCGGAGTCACGCCTTTCCCATGCAGGCCTCGGCTTGGTGTTCCACTCCGGCGAGATATGCCTGGCTGATGATGTTCATCGTCTGGTCGATTCCGTACATGTCGTTTTTGGCTGTTACCAGGTAACGGTCCTTTATTTTCCGTGCGTATTCGTTCGCTGGTTCGATCGCGTCACTTAACGCGTTGGCCCAGATGCGTTCTTCTTCGCTCATTTGTCTTCCTTCTTGTCGAGAGCCTGTTCTGCTTGGATGCAGAAGTCCAATGCATCTTTCCACGCGGCGCGGTATGCGAGGGCCCATGCCTGCGCGGGCGATTCGGTGGTGAGATGGGCTTCCAATAGTGTTTTGATGGCTTTTCGTTTGACGTATTCGTCGGCGCCCGTGGTGTCGATCTCTTCCAGTTGCGGTGTCGCACCGTCCTTCCGGTCGAGGATGAGTCTGATGCCTTCGATGATGAGACTGGTTGACGTGATACCCAACTTGGCGGCGTGGTCTTTGAGTTTCTGCTTCAGTCCGATGGGGATCATGAAGCTCGTCATCGACATCGCCTCGGCTTCCCTGCTGTTTTTCTTCATGGAGAATAGCGTTCCGTCCGTGTTCATATGACTTCTTTCAATCCGCTGATTTGCTGGTGGATGTCATTGAGTTTCCGTACTGAGGTGTTGATTATGGTTCTCATGGTGAAGTCCTCTTTGACCAGCCGGTCGGTCATTTCGAAGTTTTCCCTGACCAGCCTGTCGGTCGTCCTTCTCATGAACCACATTTCAACGGACTCGTATTCATCCGATGGAGTTCCGTTTCCCATTACTCGTCCTTGCTTTGGGGCCGTGCGAGTCTGTCAAGGCCTTCGACGACGGTGAGTTCCGCCCATGCGCGGTTCATTGCCTGGGCGAGCCGTATGGCCGTATGGTCCTTGGCTTGCTCGATGAGTTGACGGTAGAGTCTTTCGGCTGTTTCGCATGCTTCTTCATGGCTGATGGGTTCCAGAACCTCTTCCTCGCGCATTGGAATGCAGAGCTCGTCCATGACCTGGGCGAGCCGGTTGTACGCTTCGGCCAGTCCGTGCGTGTTCTCGTCCTCGCTTATGTTCTGCAGGGTGACGTTGAGTTGGCCGGCAAATTCCACGACCTGCGCCATCGTTGTTTTCCTCATGTCGTTTCTTTCCTTCCTCCATGCCATTGACAAGGACCGTGATGAGGAGGATCGGAGTGATTGCGATCGCCATCATGCCGCACAACGTTCCTACCGTTCGACTGAGATGCAGTAAACGTGGGTCGGCGTGTGCGGATACGGTGACTGCGATGTAGCAGGCGCAATTGATGGTGAACAGGTTCATCGCGATAATCGCGATGAACCTGAGTATCGTCCGTGGACCTCGACCGTTCCTCATCGGCTTTCATCCTTTTGGGAGTCGATTTCCTGAAAACTTTTTGATTTTGAAGGAACGCCGTCGGGGGAATTGTTAGAGTCTGCTGTTGTTAATGTTTCCCCCGTCGGTTTCCTTCATTGTTTCCACGTGTCCCGCTTACGATATCGGGGGTAAAAATCGTGGTCAGAATGTTTTCCAGGGATGAGGGCATCCCATGATGTTCTGGTAGTCGGCGGCGTCGAGTTCGTTTTCGAGGACGGCATTGTTCTCATGGTAGGTGTGGAGTGATTTTTTCATGCGGTAACATGCCAGGCTTCCGGCGCATGAGAACGCGACGGCGATGACGGCGGAAGCGATGATGATGTCCTTTCTTCCGCATACGGCGCCGGTGAGCATGACGATGACGCAGGCCATGACCGCGACGTACAGCAGGTCGCGTTTTCCTCTGGTCTTGCGCGCGTCGTTGAATGCCTGTTCCGCTTCATCCCTCATGTCGGCCGCGTCGTTGAGGTCCATGCTGTTCGGACGGCATGCGTGTGGGGCTGGTTCCTTTCCCATGATCGCTCCTTTTTCCTGTGGATGTCCTTTCTCTTGTCACGCCCGCCCCACCTGTTATCGGTCATGGATGTTTTAGGACGGATTTTTGCTCGTGGAGAGTCGTTTGGGGACTGTTGCATCTGAAAATGCATCTGGGTTCAGGCGGCTTGTTCGGTTTGGATCATCATCTTTCCGAGATGGTTTTCGAGTTCCCCTCGCTGTTCTTGCAGTCGTTTGATTTTCCTGTTGATCTCTTCGATGGTTTTTTCCATCATCGCGGCGTCTTCCATGGGCAGGTAGTCTGATGCCAGCCGTTCCGACACTTCTCGTTGGTGTTCCGGCACCACACGCTGGTAGTAGCCGACTGCGACCTGGATGTCGTGGTGTCCGAGTTCGTTCATTGTTTCCCGGAGTGTGCCGCCTTTGATCATGAAAAGGGTCGCGTGCGTGGCTCGCAAGGTATGGAAGGATACGTCGTTTCTGCCGATTTTTTCCCTGGCCACCCGGAATTGCGCCTGGAGTGTGGGCGGTGGCAGTATTCCTCCCTTAACAGGCACGAACAGCATCGATTCCGGGTCTTTCGTTGTGCAGAACTGTTCGATGTGTTTTCTGATCATCGGAATGAGCGCCGAAGGTATCGGCAGCACGCGTTCGCTTTTCCGTGTCTTGGTCGGGCAGAGTTCGTATGGTCCGCAGTCGTCCTCTCCCCTGTCGACGCTGTGGCGGACGTAGAGCAGTCCGTTATCAAGGTCGAGGTCCCGTAGTTGCAGGCCGCAGACCTCGCCGATTCTCAAGCCTCCGACCAGGACGGACAGCCAGACCGCCAGCCGCGTGTATTCGGGAAACGCGCCCGCGATCAATCCCACTTCCTTCTTGTCCAACGGGCGTATGTCCTCTTTTTTCGGCTTGTATGGAGGAATCGTGTACTTGCAGGGATTCTCGGCTTTCAATCCCTCTCTCACCGCCGCTTGCATCAGACGTTTGAGCATGAACGACGCCTTCTCGTAACCATCCGGGGAAGGTATCTCTTTTTTCGCGGTTCTCCGCCATTTTGAGACTTCTTCTTCGGTGATCTCGTTCAGTGTCATGGTGCGGAAGTATGGCATGAGCCTGCCTACCGCGAGTTTCGTTCTTCTCATGGTGCGTCCGCGCATCCGCCCGTGTTTTTCCTTGTATTTTTTGAAATAGGTGCGGGTCCATTCCTCGAACGTCATCAGGGAATCGTTTCCTTGTTTCTTGCCTCGTTCGGAGGGTGGGACCCATTGTTGGATGCCTTTTTCGTGCAGTATGACCAGGTAATGCTCTTCGTCGAGCCACGCGTATGCCTGGGCTTCGTATTCGGGTTTGAACTGTTTCCCGATTTTCTTGCTTTTATCCAGTGGGTTCACGTACCGTGCGACGTATGCGATGATGTTTCCATCGTCGTCTTTTCTTTTGATGACCGTGCCCCACCGCCGTGGTTTATGCTGTGTTCTCCTTGTGGCGTCTTCCATCGTCGCACCTCTTTCGGCTACATCTGGAATTGCACCTTCGTTTTTTCGGGTGTTGTTTTTTCAGCCATGTTCACTCTTTTCACGGACGTTCTTTGATAGAGAGTATGTCAATCAGGACAGTGATTTTCCGCATCAACACGGCTGCTGCGAGCAGAGTCATTTGCGTGTTCTCGTCGGGTGCTGCGTGGGCTTGATTCTTTGTGTTTGCGGGGAGGAAGAAGCATGCGAACGTGTCTGACGAGTCCGGCGCCCGGAGTGCTAATTCGTTCGCTTCCAGAGTAGTTTCCTTCATGCGGCAAAGGCTTGCGGCGACTGGCATTGGGAGATATATCGACAAACGAACATCTGAAGTTCACGCGAATGTTAATTGTGAGCGCTAACAGCACACAAACTACCAAAACACGCCAAAATTTCACCACAACGTCACCTCACATCGCTACTATGGGAAACGCAATGTGAGGGCGTCGAGCGCTCGGCACAAGCCGGATACGCGGCCCGACCAATTGGAAGGAAAGTAATCCATGACCGAATTCAAGGAGACCGAGCTGGACGAACGCGCCATCAAGATGGCCAAGGTCCTGTCGGCCGACGCGGTTGAGCGTGCGGGACACGGCCACCCGGGTTCCCCCGTCTCCCTGGCGCCTATCGCCTACACCCTGTACCAGCACTTCATCAAGCATGATCCGAACGACCCCAACTGGGAAGGCCGCGATCGCTTCATTCTTTCCGGTGGCCACGCCTCCCTCACCCAGTACGTCCAGCTGTACTTCTCCGGCTACGGCCTGACCCTGGACGATCTGAAGAACTTCCGTGGCGGCGCCGACACCCGTACCCCGGGTCATCCGGAATACGGCCTGACCCCGGGCATCGAAATGACCACCGGTCCGCTGGGCCAGGGCTTCGCCTCCGCCATCGGCTTCGCCTATGGCCAGCGTTTCCAGCGTGGCCTGCTCGATCCGGAAGCTCCGGAAGGCGAGTCCCCGTTCGACCACAACATCTGGGTCATCTGCGGTGAAGGCGATATCGAAGAGGGCATCTCCGGCGAAGCCGCCTCCCTCGCCGCCAACCAGCAGCTCGGTAACCTGACCGTGATCTTCGATGCCAACCGCATCCAGATCGAAGGCGACACCAACCTGGTGCTGGCCGAGGACGTGCTCAAGCGCTTCCAGGCATACGGCTGGTACACCGACGAGTTCAGCTTCATCCAGCCTGACGGCTCCTACAAGGAGGACGTCGAAGGCCTGGCCGACACCATCGCCAAGGCCCGCGCCGCCGCCCCGAACCAGCCGAAGCTCATCAAGGTCGACACCCTGATCGCATGGCCGACCCCGGGCAAGACCAACGACCCGTCCTCCCACGGCTCCAAGCTGGGCGCCGAGGCCGTCGCCGGCCTCAAGAAGCTCCTCGGCTACGACCCGGAGGAGTCCTTCCACGTTGACGAAGAGGCCCTCGCCCACGCCCGCAAGGTCGCCGAGCGCGGTCTCGAAGCCCACAAGGAATGGGACGAGAAGTACGACGCATGGCGCAAGGCCAACCCGGACAAGGCTGCCCTGTACGACCGCATCAAGGCCGGCGAGCTTCCGGAAGGCTTCGACAAGGCCATCGACGACCTCGAGGCCACTTTCGAAGTCGGCAAGAACGTCGCCACCCGTGGCGCTTCCGGCTCCACTCTGAACGCCATCGCAGCCGTCATGCCGGAACTCTGGGGCGGCTCCGCCGACCTCGGCGGCTCCAACAAGACCGACCTCAAGGGCGCTGAGACCTTCGCCCCGGCTGAGTGCGCCACCAAGCAGTGGCCGAACTGCAGCGAGTACGGCCGTCAGCTCCACTTCGGCGTGCGCGAGTTCACCATGGGCACCATCACCAACGGCATCCTGCTGGGCTCCCACACCCGTCCGTACGGCGGCACCTTCTTCATGTTCTCCGATTACGAGCGTTCCGCCGTGCGTCTGGCCGCTCTCATGCAGATTCCGAACCTGTACGTGTGGTCCCACGACTCCGTCGCAGTCGGCGAAGATGGCCCGACCCACCAGCCGGTGGAGCATCTGGCTTCCTTCCGCGCCATCCCGCAGCTCGAGGTCGCTCGTCCGGCCGACGCTTACGAGACCGCTGAAGCCTACCGTTACTTCTTCGAGAAGAAGAACACCCTGCCGACCGCTATGGTTCTGACCCGTCAGGGCGTCCCGGTTCTCGCCGAGACCGCTGAGAAGGCCAAGGACGGCGTGAAGAAGGGCGCTTACGTGCTCGTCGACACCGAGGGCACCCCGGACGTCATCATCATGGCCACCGGTTCCGAAGTCCAGTGGGCTGTGTCCGCTGCCAAGACCCTGGCCGGCGAGGGCATCAAGGCCCGCGTCGTGTCCGTGCCGTGCGTGGAATGGTTCGAGGAGCAGGACGCCGAATACAAGGAGGCCGTGCTTCCGGCCGCAGTCAAGGCCCGCGTCTCCGTCGAGGCCGGCGTTGCCATGCCGTGGTACAAGTACCTCGGCTCCTACGGCAAGCCGGTGTCCATCGAGCAGTTCGGCCTGCAGGGTGATGGCGCTCAGAACATGATCGATCTGGGCATCACCGCCGAGCACGTTGTGGAAGCCGCCAAGGCCTCCATCGCGGAAGTCGAAGCCGCCAAGTGATGATACGGGGAGGGACACGACAGCATGTGCCCCTCCCCTTTCACCGATAAACAAGATTTGATCCAAAAAGGTATCAAGGAGAAAAAACAATGACTGAAGCAACTCAGCGCACCTCTGACTCCGGTGTCTCGATCTGGCTGGACGACCTGTCCCGCTCCCGCATCGAGTCCGGCTCTCTGCAGGATCTCATCGCCAACAAGAACGTTGTCGGCGTGACCACCAACCCGTCCATCTTCCAGAAGGCTCTGCACGAGGTCGGCCCGTACGATCCGCAGCTGAAGGAACTGGGCAAGGTCGACGTTGAGACCGCCGTGCGCGAGCTCACCACCACCGACGTGCGCAACGCCACCGACATCTTCCGTGAGGTTGCCGAGAAGTCCGATTTCGTTGACGGCCGCGTCTCCATCGAAGTGGATCCGCGTCTGGCTCACGAGACCGAGGCCACCGAGAAGCAGGCCGAGGAACTCTGGGCCAAGGTGAACCGTCCGAACGCCATGATCAAGATTCCGGCCACCCTCGAAGGCCTGCCGGCAATCACCGCCACCCTGGCCAAGGGCATCTCCGTGAACGTCACCCTGATCTTCTCCCTGGAGCGTTACGAGCAGGTCATCGACGCCTACATCGAGGGCATCGCCCAGGCTGACGCCAACGGCCACGACCTGAAGCACATCGGCTCCGTCGCTTCCTTCTTCGTCTCCCGCGTGGACACCGCTGTGGACAAGCTGCTGGAAGCCAACGGCTCCGACGAAGCCAAGGCTCTCGAGGGCAAGGCCGCTGTGGCCAACGCTCGCCTGGCTTACGAGCTGTTCGAGAACAAGTTCGCCAACGATCCGCGTTGGGCCGCTCTTGAAGCCAAGGGCGCCAAGAAGCAGCGTCCGCTGTGGGCCTCCACCGGCACCAAGAACGCCGCCTACTCCGACTGCAAGTACGTCGACGAGCTCGTTGCTCCGTTCGTCGTCAACACCATGCCGGAGAAGACCCTGAACGCTCTCGCCGATCACGGCAATGGCGCTCCGTCCATCAAGGGCACCTACGAAGAGTCCCACGCCATCATGAACAAGCTCGCCGATCTGGGCATCAACATCAAGGATGTCACCGACAAGCTGGAAGCTGACGGCGTAGCAGCCTTCATCAAGTCCTGGGACACCGTCCTCGCCGACGTCCAGGCTGGCATCGACCGCGTCAACGGCTGAATCATTCGCTGATACAGCACCGTTAAACGGATAAAAGCCGAGAGGTCTCCATCTTTTGATGGAGACCTCTTTTTCGTATGCCGAAATAATACGCGCAGAAGACATACGAAAAGACAAAAAGGCCGCGATATCAGATCGCGGCCATAATCGAAAGAAAAGCGAACCGAAAATCAAGCCTGCCAATACGTGCTGAAGAAGTCGCCGATTTCGCCGATGGTCTCCTTCAACATGCTGATGCGAGGCAGATAGACCACACGGAAGTGGTCCGGTTCCTGCCAGTTGAACGCACCGCCGTGGCTGATGAGGATATGCTTGTCATGCAGCAGGTCAAGCGCGAACTGCTCATCGGAATGGATGTTGAACTTCTTCACATCGATCTTCGGGAAGATGTAGAACGCCGCTTTCGGTTTGACCGCGGTGATGCCTGGAATATCGTTGAGCATGTTGTACACCAACTCGCGCTGATCGTAGATGCGGCCGCCGGGCACCAGATAATCCTTGACGCTTTGATGGCCGCCCAATGCGGTCTGCACCACCGACTGCGCAGGCACGTTCGAGCACATACGCATGTTGGCCAGCATGTTCAGACCCTCGATGTAATCCTTGGCGAGACGCTTGTTGCCGCTCAGCACCATCCAGCCGACACGCCAGCCGGCGATCATATGGGACTTCGACAATCCGGAGAACGTCACGCAGAACAGGTCAGGCGCAAGGGACGCGATGGAGATGTGCTCCAACCCATCCATGACCAGACGGTCGTAGATCTCATCCGAGAAGATCATGAGCTGGTGCTCTCGCGCAAGATCGACAATCTGCTGAAGCACTTCCTTCGGATACAGCGCGCCGGTCGGATTGTTCGGATTGATGATGACGATCGCCTTGGTCTTGTCGGTAATCTTGGAACGCATGTCGTCGATGTCCGGATACCATTCGGAATCCTCATCGCAGACGTAATGCACCGCGGTTCCGCCGGCCAGATTCACGCAAGCTGTCCACAGCGGATAATCCGGCGACGGCACGAGTACCTCGTCGCCGTTGTCCAGCAACGCGGATAAGGACAGGTTGATAAGTTCGCTGACGCCGTTGCCGGTGTAGATGTCGTCGATGGACACGTTGGGGATGTTCTTCAGCTGCGCATACTGCATGATGGCTTTGCGCGCGGAGAACAGGCCCTTCGACGGCGAATAGCCTTCCGTGTCGGGCAGCTGCTGCGACATGTCGTAGACCACTTCATCCGGCGTGCGGAAGCCGAACGGTGCCGGATTGCCGATATTGAGTTTCAGGATGTGCGTGCCGGCGGCCTCCATGCGCGCGGCCTCGTCGGCGACCGGTCCACGGACGTCGTACAGCACGTTGTCGAGCTTGTGGGATTTCGTAAAAGTGCGCATGGTTCTTCCTTCTGTCGGTTGCTCGGATGCATCGTCAACATGGTCGGGCTGTTCACCGGCAAAATCCGGCAAAATCGCGGCATGCTCTTCCATGGGAACATCCTTGCCCATCAGCCAATCCTCGTTGACCCGCAGATACGCGGCAAGGAAATGCGCGATATCGGCACGGGGAACGGTTTTGCCACTGACGTATTGGCTCATATGGCTTTTGCCGAGCTTGATATTGAACTTTTCCGCAGCATGAACGAAATCAATCTGTTTAAGCTCGCGTAATGCCATGGCATCATTCAATCTGGTCGAGAATGATTCCGTCATGCCTATCCTTCCAGTTCAATTTAAACAAAAGCTAGTTCAAAGAATAGCACGACAGGGCACCAAGAAAGACAAAGAGTTCAATTTTGGTGGATGTGTTTCATGCCGCTGCATGAATGAGTTCAATTCCGTGAAAAGACTCCATGTGGGGGGTCGGTCAAAGCAGATTGTTCTCAACCCATTGGGCCACGCCGTCATCATTGTTCGAAGGGCAGATCTCATCGGCGATTTTCAACACGTCGGGGTTCGCGTTGGCCACGGCCACTCCCCTGCCGGATTCACGAAGCATGGCGATGTCCACCAAATCGTCGCCGAATGAGACGGTCCGTGACAACGGCGTCGACATGCGATCGGCGAGGATGCTCAATGCATGCTCCTTATTGGCCTGCGGATTCATCAGCATCCACAGCGAGCCTTCGGAGATATGCACGTCGAAATCGTCGGGGATGAGCCGTCCCACACGCTTCCACTGCTCCTCGTTCGGGAACAGGATCAGCTTGTCCGCGGTGCCGTCCGGAACGTCATCGAAATCCGTGTATCGCCAGGTCTGCGTCTTCCAGTATTTCGTGACGTCGAAATTCGTGTACCTGACATCATCCATGACGATGCCCACTTCCATGCCAGGCAGTTCCTCCAGCAGGTACTTGCAGACCTCGCAGGCCCTTTTCGAAGAGAATCCGATCTTCTGCAGATGTCCGTCCTTCGGCAGTGTCGGTGAGGTGAGCATATCGTAATCGGACGAGACGGGGTTGAAATCCAACAGCGCCCCGTTGAGATAGGCGACGGCGTCAACCGGAAGCTTCTGCACGAACGAGTAGCCGGTGCTGACCGGTCGCGCGGTCTCCACCACGAATTTGATGCCGGCGTCGTGCATGCGGTTGATGCTGTCAATGGATCGTTGCGTCAGGAAACGGTCCTCGAAAGTCTTTCCGTCGTGCAGCAGTGTGCCGTCCAGATCGGCGACGACCATGGTCACGTCATCATAGGTGTTGTTTGTCGAAGTCATTTGAATCCTTTGCGGGAGCAATCTAGCCGGAGACAAGTTTGGCCCATGACCGTGAAGCCGGTCATGGGCCAAACCAAATTACGTCAATCAGATGAGGTTGAATTTCGTCATCAGACCGAGGGCGATGATGATGGCCACCCACAGCAGGGCGATGATGACGGTCCAACGGTTCAGGTTCTTTTCCGCGACACCGGAGGAACCCGCGTTCTGGGTGAGTCCGCCGCCGAACATGTCGGACAAGCCGCCGCCCTTACCCTTGTGCATAAGGATAAGCAAGGTGAGCAAGAGGCTGAGGATGACAAGAAGAATCTGCAGCACAAGCTTGACAGTAGCCATAGCGGACACGGGTGAACCTCCAGTTCGTAAACACTGTTTCTGATAATAGCGCATGGTGTTGAAAAAATCGAGCGTCCAACCATGCTTTTTAAAAGTTTTCAGGCGGTTGTTTCCAATGTCAGCTTGCAGATGCGTGTGAGTTCATCGACCTTCAACGCGGAGCCGCCGATCAGGAAGCCGTCCACATCCGGCTCGTTGATCAGTTCCACCGCGTTTTTCGAGGACACCGAACCGCCGTACAGGATTCGCACCGTTTCGCCGACCCGTGTTCCGAACGTATCGGACAGGTCGTTTCGGATCGCCCTGGCCGCGTCCTGTGCCGACTGAGGCGTAGCCACCATGCCGGTGCCGATCGCCCATACCGGCTCGTACGCCACAATCAGCTTCGCGGCCTCCTCATCGGACAGGTCCCGCGTCACGTCGTGCACCTGGCCGACCGCGAAATCGAGCTCTATGCCTTTGCGCCGTTCCTCGTAGCTTTCTCCGACGCAAAGTATCGGCTGCATGCCGGCAGCAAGCACGGCCCTCACCTGGTCGACGATGTTCGCGTCGTCTTCGGGATGGTATTTGCGTCGTTCCGAATGGCCGACGATCACGTACGAGCAGCCGAGATGGGCGATCATATCGGCGGAGACGTCGCCGGTGAACGCTCCCTGCGAGGTGACTGAGACGGCTTGGGCCCCGTAGCGGATTTTCAGATTGTCCGATTCGACGGCGACCTGCACGCTGCGGAGTGAGGTGAATGACGGCATCAATGCGATTTCGCAACGTTTGTAGTCGAAATGGACGGCCCGAAGATTCCATGCAAGCTGCTGTACGAAATACGTCGCTTCAAGATGATCGAAATTCATCTTCCAGTTTCCGGCCACCAAAGGAATCCGTTTCGGCCCCATAATATTCGTCGTCTCCCGTCCGTGCTCGTCAAAGCGAAAGGTCGTTCTTGTGACATTGTATGCGAAATACGCAAAAGGTGCTCCCCCACCCACTGATGAGGAAGCACCCCTTCATGATTCTGAGATCAGTCGAGCACCTTCAGGCCCGGCAGTTCCTTGCCCTCGAGGAACTCGAGGGAGGCGCCGCCACCGGTGGAGATGTGCGAGAAGCCATCCTCCGGGAAGCCGAGGTTGCGCACTGCGGAAGCGGAATCGCCACCACCGACGATGGTGAATGCGCCGGCAGCAGTGGCATCGACGAGAGCCTGGGCCACGGCCTTGGTGCCTTCAGCGAAGGTCGGGACCTCGAACACGCCCATCGGGCCGTTCCACACGACGGTCTTGGAATCGACGATCTTATCGTGGAAGAGCTTCTGGGATTCCGGACCGATGTCCAGACCCATCTTGTCGGCCGGAATGGCATCGGCGGCCACGACTTCCGGAGCGATGTCCTCGTCGGATTTCGGGAAGACCGGGTTGATGACGACATCGGTCGGCAGCACGAGTTCGACGCCGTTCTTCTCGGCGCGCTCCATGTAGCCCTTGACGGTTTCGATCTGGTCCTCTTCCAGCAGGGAGGTGCCGACCTCGTAGCCCTTGGCCTTGAGGAAGGTGTACGCCATGCCACCGCCGATGACCAGACGGTTGGCCTTGTCCAGCAGGTTGTCGATCACGCCGAGTTTGTCGGAGACCTTGGAGCCGCCGAGCACGACGGTCAGCGGACGCTCCGGGTTCACGGTGGCGCGGGACAGTGCCTTGACTTCCTTCTCGACCAGCAGGCCAGCGGCGGCCGGCAGATCGGCGGCGACATCATAGTTGGAGCCCTGGGCGCGGTGCACGACACCGAAGCCGTCGGAGACGAAGACCTCACCGAGAGCGGCGATCTTCTTGGCGTATGCGGCACGCTCCTCCGGATCCTTGCTGGTCTCCTCCGGGTTGAAACGCACGTTCTGCAGCAGCACGACGTCGCCATCGTTCATAGCGGCGACCTTGGCCTGGGCGTCCTCACCATAGGTGTCGGCAGCCAGCGGAACGGTGATGCCGAGCAGCTCGCCGAGACGGGCGGCGACCGGAGCCAGGGACAGTTCCGGAACGACCTTGCCCTTCGGACGGCCGAGATGAGCCATCAGAATGACCTTCGCACCCTGTTCGCGCAGAGCCTTGATGGTCGGCAGGGCGGCCTTGATACGACCATCATCGGTGATCGTGGTGCCGTCCAGCGGAACGTTGAAATCGGCGCGAACCAGAACGCGCTTGCCCTTGAGATCTCCAAGATCCTTGAGTGTCTTCATGTATATCCTTTCCTAGCCGCTTGTAAGCGTGGAATGGCCATATTGCCACTTACGCATAATACAAGCCCAAACGAACAAAAAACACCATACGACGGAAAAGTCGCATGGTGTTTTGTTTCCGGAAACGAAAATCAAGCCGCTTGACGGCGTGCCTTCTCCGTTTTCTCAGCCAATTGCAGCAGTCGACGGATACGTCCGGCGATCGCGTCCTTGGTGATTGGCGGGTCGGCGAGACGGCCCAGCTGCTCAAGGGACGCGTCGGCATGGTCGAGTCGGAGCTGGCCGGCGGATTTAAGATTGTCCGGAACGTCGTCGCCGAGGATTTCAAAGGCCTGGCGGACCTTATCGCAGGCTTCCGCGGCGGCCTTGGCGCTACGGCGCATGTTGGCGTCATCGAAGTTCGCCAGACGGTTCGCCTTGCCTCGGGCCTCTCCGTCGGAACGCTTTCCGGTCCATTCGCGGGCGGAATGAGGGGCGCCCATGAGGATGAGCATGCGTTCGATGGCATCGGGGTCGCGCAACGTCACACGTTCGGAGCTGCGCAGCTTACGCGGCTTGGCGGTGATGCCGAGACGACGCGCGGTGGAGACCAGCGCCAGCGCGGCCTCATGATTCGGACATACGATTTCGAGATAGCTGGCCTTGCCCGGGTCGGACAGGTGTCCGCCTGCGAGGAACGCGCCACGCCAGGCGGCCTTGATCTGGGCGATCTTGCCGTTGATGATGTCGCCCGGCAGACCCAGCACCATGTTTTTGGTGTAACGGCTGTACAGGCCGGTCTGCAGCACCAGAGCCGCGCTGCCCTTGGGGACGCGGACTATGAAGCGCTGCACCACGCCGGTCGGCGTCTGCCTGGAAACGGGGGTAAGCGTGGCTTCGTGGCCGTACAGATTTCTGATGGTGTCCTGCAGCCATATGGCCGCGTCTTGGGAATCAAGCTGCGCCTGCACGAGAATGTGGTGATCCACCGAGTGCAAACCATTGCCGAATCGAATCATCGCAGTCGCCTGTGCCTTTTTGGCGATGGGCAACTCGTTGTCGATTGCGGCCAGCTCGCTTTTGACGTCATCCAGAAGAGCCAAGAGCCAACCTCCTACTTTCCTGTTCTTCCCTATAATTTCAGGCGAGTCGCGGACTCGACCCGCACTGCTACCGGCTTACTGTGATACCGAATAACTTGGACAAAGCCGGCAGCTTTTCTTTGTATTTGGATACTGTCTTCTCACAATGCGGTCATCAATCGGCCGAACGCTTGTCCAGCTCGCGGGCCGATACGGAGACCGTGAGACCACGCGCACGCAGGCGCTTGGCCAAGGCCTCGCTCATGGCCACGGAACGGTGCTGGCCGCCGGTGCATCCGAACGCGATGGTCACATAGTGCTTGTCTTCCTGCGCATAACCTTCGATGGCGATGGCGATGGCTTTCTCGTAGGCGTCAAGGAACTCCTCCGCGCCCTCGCTGGAGAGCACGTAGTCGCTGACCGGTTTGTCCTTGCCCGTCAGCGAACGAAGCTCCGGCACCCAGAACGGGTTGGGAAGGAACCGGACGTCCGCCACGAAATCGGCGTCTATCGGAATGCCGTATTTGAATCCGAAACTGAAGATATGCACGGAAACCGTGGTCGGTCCGGAACCAAGCAGACCCTCGTACAGTTTCGTGGACAGCTGATGGATGCTCAATGCCGAGGTGTCGATGACGATGTCGGCGTGCTCTTTGAGGTTCTTCAGCAGGTCGCGTTCCTCAAGGATGCCGTCGATCAGACGATTGCCCTGCTGCAGCGGATGGGGCCTGCGCACGGATTCGTAGCGCTTGATGAGCACCTCGTTGCTGGCGTCGAGGAACAGGATGCGGGTCTTCACCCCAAGATCGTCCAGATGGCTCAGCACGGCGGACAGGTCGTCGAAATAGTCACGTGACCTCACGTCGATGACCGCGGCGAGTTTGTGGATGTTCGAACCGGAGCTGGTCATCATGTCCACCAGCGGGACAAGCAGTTTCGGCGGCATGTTGTCGACCACATACCAGCCCATGTCCTCGATGCTGTTGGCCGCGTGGGACCGGCCCGCGCCGCTCATGCCGGTGATGAGCAGCACTTCGAAGCCTGCGGCCGGAGAAGGCGCGCTCGTATGTCTGCCTGCCTGGTTGACGGCGTTGTTCTTTTCGTTCATCACAGGGCCTCCTTAAGCGCGGAGCGCATGGCATGCTCCAATGCTTCGACTTTCTGATGGCTGGTGGGCTCGGTCGGCGGATCGTTGTCCCATATGCCGGTCATCAGCCAGACTTGAATCATGGCTTGGTACAGCAGCATCTCCTCGCCGCCGATGGCGGTGCCGCCGCATGACCTCCAGGCCTGCATGAGCTTGGTCGGGCGGGGATCATAGACCACGTCGAGTAGCGTGCCATTCGTGACTATGCCGGCTGAGGCAAACGCCTCGGCGATCGGATCGGCGGCAAGGCCGGGGATGGTGTTGATGACGACGTCCGCATGGGACAGCAGATTCGCCGCATGGTCCATGGCGACGATGCTTATGGAGCCGACGCCCATATGGCTTTCCGCCAATGGTTCAAGCGCCTCGTTCTTATCGGGATGGCGTGCCACGACGGTGACATGTCCAATGTGGGGCATCTCGGTGCAGGCCGCCAAAGCCGAGGTGGCGGTGTTGCCATTGCCGATGATCACCGCCTCGCCGTCTTGTCCAGAATCCATCCGCATGCCACGTGCCCGATACGAGTGCTCGAAGGCGAGCTCAATTCCCTTCACATCCGTGTTGTAGAGCCTGATCGCAGGGATGGCGGCGTTCTTATCGTTCGCGCCAGACCAGTCGAAGACGGCGGTGTTGGCCACCTTCAGCTCTTTCGCCCACGCGTTGCATGGCACGCCATATGGCTGGATGGTCTTCTTCAACGGCATGGTCAGGCTCAGTCCCGCCCAGCTGGAATCAAGCGACTCCAAAAAATCCTCAAGCTCCGTCTCGCCGACCTCGTGCCTGCCATACGACCAGCTGTCAAGTCCTAGAGCTCGATAGGCCGCATTATGCAATACAGGGGAAAGCGAATGCGCGATGGGTTTGCCAAGGACCGCGCACCGATGGTCCACCTCGGTCATGTTCCCTCCCTTACTCTCACCATTCATCATGCTAGCAACGCAGAAGCGATTGCTCGTTACAGATTCTATTTCTTTTCATCTTTCGGACTGTTTCCATCCGATTTCACTGTTCGGAGGGCATCCTCCGCCTTCGAAGCAATGTCAACGGACGAATGCAATGCCTGGTAAATGTTCTCGGCCTTGGCATGGCCGATGCCTTTGACCTGTTCGAAATCCTCCACGCTCGCCTCACGCATGGCGCGTACGGAGCCGAAATGGTTGAGAAGCCGTTTCTGATAGGCTTCGCCGATGCCGGGAATGTCGTCCAAAGCGGAACGCAAAGCTCCTTTGCGTCTGGTCTGACGATGGTAGGTGATGGCGAAACGATGCGATTCGTCACGCACCCGCTGCAGCAGATACATGCCTTCGGATTGTCGCTTGAGGATGATCGGATAGTCGTCATCCGGCACCCAAACCTCCTCAAGACGCTTCGCCAATCCGCAGACGGCCACATCGTCCACGCCGCAGTCGGCAAGCGCCTCGGCCGCCGCCATCACCTGCGGTTTGCCGCCATCGACCACGACCAGATTCGGCTTATAGGCGAAATGGCGACGGTTGGTGTTCTGCTGCACGGCATCCGTTTCAGGACCATTCGTGCCATCCGACCTATCATTTTGCGTGGCCATCCGACGCTCGTTGTCCATGCTTTCCCCGGAATCGCCGGCGATGTTGCCATGGCGGAAACGACGGGTCAACGTCTCATACAATGCGCTCAAATCATCCAACGCGCCCTGCCCGTCCGCACCTCGGATGGCGAAACGGCGGTACTCCGACTTTTTCGCGATCGCGTCTTCGAACACCACCATGGACGCTACCTGGAATGCGCCGCCGACTGTGTTGGAAATGTCGTAGCATTCAATGCGCAACGGCGCCTGTTCAAGCCCAAGAGCCTTCGCCACATCGTTCATCGCATCGGAACGTGCGCCCATATCGCTGATACGGCTCATCTTGCTGCATGCCAATGCCTGCTTGGCATTGTCGTTGGCACGGTCCATAAGCTGTTTCTTGTCGCCTCTGCTGGCTACACGGATGGTGACGGCCGCTCCACGCAATCCGCTTAGCCATTGCTCAAGCCCTGCGCTGCGCGACGGTTCGATTGGAACGATCACCTCACGGGGAACAGGCGCGATTGGAGCCAGCAGGTCGGCACGTCCCGTCTGCTCCTGACGTTCGTTGCGTTCCTTCGTGGCCTGCGCACGGGCGATAGCATCCGTTGCGGTCACGATCTGTGTCGAACCGATCGCATTGCGCTGCTCGGTCACGACGGTCGAATCGGAGACGGCCGCGCTCTCCCCCGTGGTTTCCGAATATACCTGAGTGATCAGATCGGCGATCAACTCCGCGTCGCTCACATCTTCGACTCGCTCCACACTCCAGTTACGTTCGCCGCGAATTGATCCGGACCGCACGAAGAACGCGTGCACGCTGGCTTCAAGCTCGTCGGACGCGATGCCGAACACGTCGGCGTCGACATCCGAATCGAACACGACGGCGTTCTGCTGGACCACGGTCCCGAGCATTTTGATCTGATCGCGCAGCCGGGCCGCCTTCTCGAATTCCAGTTCGGCGCTCGCCTGCTTCATGTCGCGGGTCAGTTGGGCGATATACGATTTGCCGATTCGGCCGGTCATCACGCCGACAAGCTGCTCGCACATCCTGCGATGCTCGTCAGCGCCGATACGGTTCACGCATGGAGCGGAGCATTTGCCGATCGATGCCAACAGGCATGGACGGCCCGTCAACTGCGCCTTGTGGAACACGTTCTTCGAGCATGTGCGCACGGGAAACGTCTTCAGCAACGCGTCGAGGCTGTGCCGAAGATCCCATACCTTGGCGTACGGGCCGAAATATCTGGTATCGCGACGTTTGCGGCTGCGAGTCACCCATACGCGTGGGATGCGTTCGCCTGATGAGATGGCCAGATACGGGTAGGTCTTGTCATCGCGGAACACCACGTTGAATCGTGGGTCGAACTCCTTGATCCACGTGTATTCGAGTGTGAGCGACTCCAGTTCCGTACCCACTACCGTCCATTCGAGGCTGCGAGCCGTCAACACCATGGTCTGGGTGCGTGGATGCAGCTGGTAGAGCGGCTGGAAGTAGTTCGTCAGCCGGTTGCGCAGGTTCTTGGCCTTGCCAACGTAGATGACGCGCCCCTCGCCGTCACGCCACTTGTATACGCCCGGCTGCGCGGGAATGTCGGAGGTTTTCGGACGGAACAGGTCGCGAGTATCCCCCAACAGGGGCGCGCCGTTCTTGTTCACTCCCCTGCCGTCGGATTGGGTGCCGGCGTCCGATACTGCGGTTTCCCGTAACGCATCCGCCGTTTTGCGCCACACGTCCGGACTGTGTCGTTCGAAATCAGTCACAGCATATCCCTAAGGAACTTGCCCGTCCACGACTGTTCGCATTGCGCGACCTGCTCCGGCGTGCCTTCGGTGACGATGGTGCCGCCGCCGTCACCGCCTTCCGGCCCCAGATCGATGATCCAATCCGCGGATTTGACCACGTCGAGATTGTGCTCGATGACGATGACGGCGTTGCCCTTGTCCACCAATCCCTGCAATACGAGCAGCAGTTTGCGCACGTCCTCGAAATGCAGGCCGGTGGTCGGCTCGTCGAGGATGTACACGGTTTTGCCGGTGGAACGCCGTTGGAGTTCCGTCGCGAGTTTCACGCGCTGCGATTCGCCGCCGGACAGCGTCGGCGCCGGCTGGCCGAGCCGGATATAGCCGAGACCGACCTGCACCAGGGTGTCCAGGTAACGCGAGATGGACGGGTACGCCTTGAAGAACTGCGCGGCCTCCTCGATGGGCATGTTCAGCACGTCGGCGACCGATTTGCCGTTGTACTTCACTTCGAGAGTCTCGCGATTGTAGCGCTGGCCGTGGCATTCCTCGCAGTCCACGTACACGTCCGGCAGGAAGTTCATTTCGATTTTCAATGTGCCGTCGCCGTGGCATGCCTCGCAGCGGCCTCCCTTGACGTTGAACGAGAACCGTCCGGGACCATAGCCGCGCACCTGCGCTTCGGGCGTCTTGGCGAACAGCGTGCGGATTTTGTCCCATACTCCCGTATAGGTGGCGGGATTGGAACGCGGAGTGCGGCCGATCGGATTCTGGTCGACGTGGATCACCTTGTCGCACTGGTCCACGCCTTCCACGCGCGTGTGCTTGCCGGGCACGATGCGCGCGCCGTTCAGCTTGTCCGCAAGCACCGGATAAAGGATCTGGTTGACCAGCGTGGATTTGCCGGAACCGGACACGCCCGTCACGCAGGTGAACACGCCCAGCGGGAAATTGACGTTCAGGTTCTTGAGGTTGTTCTCGCGGGCTCCGACCACGCGCAGCTGCTTGGTCTTATGCGTCTTGCGGCGTGCGGCGGGCACTTCGATCTTCCGTCGGCCGGCGATGTAGTCGCCGGTGATGGAGCGTGGCGCTTCGGTGATTTTTCTGGCGGGGCCGGAATACACGACCTCGCCGCCATGTTCGCCGGCGCCCGGACCGATGTCGATGACCCAGTCCGCGTTTCTGATGGTGTCCTCGTCATGTTCGACGACGATCAGCGTGTTGCCGAGGTCGCGCAAATGATGCAATGTGCCGATCAGCCGTTCGTTGTCACGCTGATGCAGGCCGATGGATGGTTCGTCCAGCACATACATGACGCCCACCAGGCCGGAGCCGATCTGGGTGGCCAGTCGGATGCGCTGCGCCTCGCCGCCCGACAGGGTCTTCGCCGCACGCGACAACGTCAGATAGTTCAGGCCGACATCGTTGAGGAAGCCGAGTCGTGCGCGGATCTCCTTGACGACTTCGCCGGCTATCTGCGCGGCCGAGCCTTCGAGTTCTAGGCCGTTGATCCATGCGAGGCTCCGTTCGGCGGACATGTCGCACACGTCCGCGATGGACTCGTCGCCCACGGTGACGGCAAGCACTTCCGGACGCAGACGCCGCCCATGGCACGCCTGGCATGGCACCTCGCGCATGTACGACTCGTAATACTGCTTCATCTGGTCGGAATCGGTCTCGTCATGCCGGCGCATCAACGTGCGCACCACGCCTTCGAAACCGGTGGAATACTCGCGCATGCGACCCCAACGGTTGCGGTACGAGACCTGCACCTTGAAATCACGGCCATACATGATGGCGTCGCGCGCGTCCTTGGGCAGATCCTTCCAAGGCGTGTCCAGGTCGAAGCCCATCTCATCGCCGAGTCCCTCAAGCACATGGCGGTAGTATTCGCCGGTGCCTTTGGTCATGCCCCACGGTTCGATGGCGTTCTCGTTCAGCGTCTTGTCCGGATCGGGAATGACCAGTTCGGGATCGATTTCCAGCTTGTATCCGATACCCGTGCATTCAGGGCAGGCGCCATACGGCGCGTTGAAGGAGAAGGTGCGCGGTTCGATCTCGTCGAGTTCCAGCTGATGGCCGTTCGGGCAGGCGCGTTTCTCGGAGAACGGCTTGCGACGGTCCGGATCCTTCTCGTCCAAATCGACGAAATCGGCGACGACCACGCCTTTGGAAAGCTTCAACGCCGTTTCGATGGAATCGGTCAGACGCTGGCGGATACCGTCCTTGACCACCAGACGATCCACCACCACTTCGATGGTGTGTTTCTTCTGCTTGGCGAGCTTGATGTCATCGGACAATTGCCGCATCTCACCGTCGATCAGCGCACGTGCGTAACCATCGCCACGCAGCAGTTCGAGCAGATCCTCGAATTCGCCCTTGCGGCCGCGCACGACCGGCGCGAGAATCTGGAAACGCGTGCGTTCCGGATACTTCAGCAACGTGTCCACCATCTGCTGCGGTGTTTGCGCGCTTACCAGGGCGCCGCATTCCGGACAATGCGGAATGCCGGTGCGGGCGAACAGCAGTCGCAGATAATCATAGATCTCGGTGATTGTGCCGACCGTCGAACGCGGATTGCGGTTCGTGGTCTTCTGGTCGATCGAAACCGCGGGGCTCAGCCCCTCGATGAAGTCGACGTCCGGCTTGTCCATCTGCCCCAGAAACTGGCGCGCGTACGCCGACAGCGATTCGACATACCTGCGCTGGCCCTCGGCGAACAGCGTATCGAACGCCAACGAGGATTTGCCCGAACCCGACAGGCCGGTGAACACCACCATGCGGTTGCGAGGAAACTCCAAGTCCACGTTCTTGAGATTGTGCTCGCGAGCGCCTTGGATAGTGATTTTGAGGTCGTTGGGTAGGTGGGTGAGGTCTGCTATGAGTGAGTCGCCTGTTGTTTTCATGGGGGCTTTTTTGATTTCGCGTGTGAGGAATGCGTCGCTGGTGAGTACGCGTTCGACCACGACTTCGTTGTGTGTCGTGTTGTTGCGTTTGGTTGTCATGGTGTTCTTCCGCTTGGTGTTGCCTGTTCTGTTGTATAGGATAGCGTATTTTTGTTGTGGTTTCGAACAGGTGTTCTATTTGGTGTTGTTGTTTGGTATGTCGTTGCCGGGTATGTCGATTGGCCAGTGGTGTTGGTCGTGCAGGATGGTTGTGGCGTCGCGTATGGGGATGCGTTCCTGTTCGATGCGTAGGTATTGGATGTCTGTTCCTGTGCAGAGTGTTTCGTAGAGTTTGCGTTCTTCGGTGGTGAGTCCGGGTGTGGGTTGTGGGGTTTGTGTGGTGAGGGGTTTGTTTTTGGCGTCGAATTGGGTGCCGTATTGTTCGTATGTCCGGTATGCGGTGGTGTCCATCAGTATGGATGTGCATGGGATGCCGGTGGTGCGTAGTTTGGAGAGGATGTCGAGTCCGTTGGCGTCCATGTCGCCCCAGTAGATGATGTTGGGGATGGTGGTGAGCCATGGCAGGAGTGTTGTGATGTGTGATGTTGCGGCGTATCCGTTGCCGAGGATGCAGATGGCGTGTTCGACGGTGGGCATGGCCTGGTAGGTGTCTTTGTTTTCGATGATGATGGCGTGTTCGATGTCGGTTGGCTGGCTGCGGACCCATGGTTGGGTGACGATGAGGTCGGGTTGGTCGTGGTGTTCGGCGTCCATGAGGCGTAGTCGGAGTTCGTTCGGGCGTTCCTGGAAGGTGAGGTTGTCTTGTCCGGTGAGCTGGCATATCGCTTTGCGGCGTTGGGAGTTGGGTGCGCCGAGCCATTTGGCGCTGAATCCTGGGATGGGCGCCATGCGTGGGGTCATGGTGTGGCAGTCGTGGTTTGCGAAGTAGTGGGCGGCTTGGATGACGAGGTGGAAGTCGGTGTCGCCGTGGTCTTTGAGGGTTTTGGCGACGTTCATGGCGTTCTCCGGTTCGAGGCCGAATTCTTTGGCGAGCGCGCTCATGCGGTCGTGTTCGCGTAGGTAGCGTTCGCGGGTTTGTTTGGTGGCGATGCGGAGGGCGGTGTCGAGGTCGGGTATGGTCACGGAGTCGATGAGCGGGCTTTTTTGTTGGATGAGTCCGCTGGAGACGATTTTGGTTTTCTCGCTGGTTTCGCAGTGGTGTTGCCGCGCCCAGTCGCGGATGGTTTCGTTTTGGGCGCGGATTTGGTTGTAGTGCTGCTCCAGTTCGGCTTGTTTGGGCAGTCGGATGGTTTTGCGCAGCGGCCAGGATTCGTCGGTGTCGTACATGTGCCTGGTGAGGTGGGCGTCGACGTATTCGTCGAGTTTCCGGCGGATGTCCGTTTCGCCTGTGGTGTCTCTGGCCGCTGCCATATTATGCCTCCGTCGCGGGTTGCGTCTGCTCGACGGTGGCGTCTTGTGTTTCGGCTTGCGTTGCCGGCTCGCGGTCGAGCTCCTGCAGGTACGAGTTGCCGGTTGCGGGATCCTTGTATGCCACGTACGCTTTGTCTGCGATGCTGAGGATCTCGGCGGTTTTGCTTTCCGGCGCGGATACGATGATCTGGAAGCCGAGGCGCGGCAGCACGGTCAGGGCGCGTTTCGTGTAGCGTCCGTCGGCTTTGATGAGGGCTTCGTCCAGGAACAGCGTGGTGTAGGTGGGCTTGCCGGTCAGGTCGCCGCCGAGCAGGTAGATCAGGGCCGCGCCGTAGACGAACGAGGTGAGTTCCTGCAACGCGCCGCCGGACTTGCCGCCGGTGGAGCTGATGCGTTCGTCGGGCAGATCGTTATGGTGCACGATCGCGTAGAACGAGCTGCGCACGCGTGGATCGAGGTTGCGCGCACCGTATTCCTTGATGCCGTTCGTGTCGCGGATCTGGCCGAGTTCCGCCTGGAGCCTGCCGATGAACGTTTCGCAGCCTGCGAACGCCTTGCGCGTCTCCATGGGATTGCTGCGCGCGTTGCGTGTCCAATCGTCGAGCTTCGACATGATGCGGCCCAACGAGGATTTGAACTGCCGGTCGATCGGGTGGAAGTCCACGTGGAGCGAGAGCCTGCCGCCGCGGGGGCCGAACTGTTGGCCTTTGAGCATGCCGTTGATGCGGTCGAGCTGCTCCCTGACGTTCTCCTCGTCGGTGTTGAACGCGCGGTTGAGCTGTTGGAAGCTCATATACAGCTTTTCGACGCTGTTCGCATACTCCTCGTCGGTCGCGGCGCGGGTGACGAGCATGTTGAGGTTCTTGAGCTCGTCAAGGAAATACGGATAGTCCTCCACGCTCGCCATGACGGTGTCGCCCTCCGTGGAATGGTGCTTCAGATAGTCGCCCATGGCGCGTTCCGTGTCGGCGCGCAATTGGACGGCACGCTCGTCGATCTGCTGGAGTCTCGCACGCACGGTGTTGCCGATTCTGCGCAGCACGCGCACGTCGAACGGCGCCGTCCCCTCACGGTCGAAACCGCCGGCGATGCGCTGCGGCCGTTCCTGCGGACGCGACGTGTCGAAACAGGTCTCATACGTGTCGGCCAGCAGATTCGACACCATGTCGGACAATGCGGCATCGTCGAAATCGGAGTCGCCATGCATGTCGAGCCATGCCTGTTCGGCCTGGACGGCATGCTGCGCGTTTTCCAATTCCGCTTCGGCACGGTACCTGGTCTTGCCCTCGTCGTCCTTCTGCCGTAGCAGCTGTTTCAACTCGTCCTGCAATTGCGCCAGTTCCGGATCGCTTTCGATCCGTTCGATCTGCAGACGGATCCGTTCCGCCTTCGTCTCGAGCCCGTCCACGTCGATCTTGCCCCATGGCAGATCCGCGACGGTCAATGCGAGCTCATGCTCGTCCTGCAGCAGAGTCATGGCGTTGGCCATCTGCCTGCCGCGGCGGTCGGCGTCCTCCAACGCCCGTTCCGCCCCGTCAAGCTGGCGTTCCAATTCGGCCAGATACCGTTCGTTCACGAAGCCGATGACCTGACGCAGGCCTTTGACGCCATGGAATCCACGGTCGCCGGATTTGATCTGCCCGTCGACCTGCACCTGCCGTTCGGCCCGGTCCATGTCGTCGATCGCCTCCACGCAACGCGCGTCGAACCGTTGCGACGCGGTCTGCTCCTTCAACCATCCGACGAACGGCGAATCCTCCTTGTACCGCAGCTTCGACGACATCCACCCCTCGTTGCAGGCCGAATCGTATTGCGCGTCGGTATCGACGAAACGCCAGGCACGCCGCGTCATACGCGTCGGATCGATCGCGCTGACCTTCGCGGCGAACCCCTGCTCATGCCGCTTGTCCACGAGAATGGTCTGCGCGATGGGCGCGTACGTGACGTCCATCGCCAGACGCCATTGCTCGTCCCCCTCGTCCACGTCCATCAGTTCGGCCACGTACGGCAGTTCCGTCTCGTCCAAGCCAGTCGCCCGTGCGATGAGCGTGCGCGCATGGTCCATGTCGTCGCTGATGCGCGTCCTGTGTTCGATCTTGCGCCGGTAATCCTGCCTCAACAGGTCGCGTTCGCCCTGCCGGGCGTGACGTTCCACCACCATCCGCTGGTATTCGGATCGCGCGTCTTCCAAACGCTTGTCGTACGTATCGAGCGACAAGGCGAGCGCGGCGCATTTGGCGTTCCATGTCTGCTCGTCGGCGGGGAGTCTGCCTTCGACGCGTTCGAACCGTTCGGCGATGGCGTGCCGTTGTCTGCGCGCCTCGTCGGCGTCCTGGCGTGCGCGTTCGAAGTCCTTGCCGAGTTGCTGCAGGCTGCCGCCGTCGATGCCGTTCATGCGTTCTTTGACGGCTTCGATTTGCGTGTCGAGTTCGTCGATGCGCTGCTGAGACCGGTCGATGGCGTCCTGGGATTCCTTGGCTTTGCGTTGCGCCGATGGCAGTCCGGCGCGTACTTCGCTGGCCATGCGCGACCATGTCCATGCGGCGAGCGTCGTCTCGCCTTGCTCGCGGTCGGGGTCGATGGGCGTGTATTCGCGGCGTTCGCTGGCTTGTTTGGCGTATTCGCCGTAGCGGGCTTGTATGTCCTGCAGGATGGCGACGCGTTCCATTTTGTCTTCCATGCTGTGGAAGTTCTCGCTGAACCGGTTGTAGTCGTCGACGGTTTCGCGGGCGAGCCGGATGGATTCGGGCACGTCGAGCACGCCCTGTTTGAAGATGTCGTCGAGTTTGGAGGGCGCGTCGGCGGATTGGATCTTGTGCAGGAGCCTGCATGCTTCGGCGCTTAGGCCCATGTCCTGCCAGATGGAGGCGTGGAACGCCTGCGCGTTGACGTGCGTCGTGCATCCTGGGTAGGTCTGTTCCATCAGTCCTCGCGTGAATGACGTGTCGCGGTGCCGGTCCATGAGGCGCGGGTCGATGGTCTGGTTCCAGGTGACGTATTGGCGGCGCAGTCCGTCCGGCCCGTCGCCTGCGGTCAGGTAGAGGAATTTTGCGCAGGACAACAGTCCGCCGTCGCTGCGGTTCGCGTATGTGTCGACGATCGCGCCCCAGATGTTCTGCGGGGTGCCGTCCGCGTCCCTGCCGCGCAGGAAGATCGGGGTCTCACCGTTTTCGCCGTCGCTGATGCCGATCATGCCGCGCAGGTACGTGTAGTCGTTGCGTTCCGAACGTCCCGAATTCGACGCCTTATTGTAGGGGGTGCCGGATGGGTAGAGCAGCGAGATCTGCGCGTCGACGAGCGTGGATTTGCCCGATTCGCTCGCGCCGGCGAGCAGGGTCACCGGCATCGCATCGTCCATGGACGGGCGGAACACGTGGTAGCCGCCGTAGGAGCCCCAGTTGACGATCTGCCGGCTTTGCAGCATCCAACGGTCGGAAACGATTTTCATGCCGTCTTCCATCAGTGTTCCCCTCCATCAAAAGCGTCATCGGCCGAATCGAAATCGAACGCGTCCTGCTCGACGCCGGACGAAACCGTCCCGGTCGAATCGGAAGTATCGCCACCATCCGCGCCGATGGACGAATCGTCATAACCATCGCCATCCGCGTCTTTCATACCATCGCCGTCCGTATCATCGGAGCCGAGCCACCGGTCGGCGAGCTTCTGGTCGAGCACCATCGGCACCAATGGCGTGAGCACGTACATGTTCTCGTCCCCCGTTTCCGCGAGATACCCGTAGGTGCGCATGCGCGAGATGACGGACGTGATCTTCTTCGCCGTGCCCTCCTCGTCGTTGCTGGCCGTGAGGAAGCCCGCTCCCGTGGCGAGCAGCGCGCGGATGTCGTCGAAGCTGATGAGCCAGTCGCCCGGCTTCGTCTTCTGGTTCTCGTACTCCAGCACCTTGATACGCAGGGCCGCGAGCGTGGCGGCCTCCTCGCGGGTGAGGCTCACACGCGTCTTCAGCGCGCGGATGTTCGTCTCCGCGTCCGTGACCGGCGACGCGTACATGATCCGGTATTTCGTGTTGTCGACCAGTCTGAGCATGTCGTTGTTCAACGACCGTTCCACGGCCTCACGGTACTGGCACGCCCTGTCGTACAGGCTGCCGTCGATGTAGCGTTCGCGTTTCAGCGCGATCGCGGCCATACGCGCCTCAAGAGGCATGTCTCCCGTATCCCCGTCGAACAATGCCGGCCTGTCCCTCGTCATATCCGGCCCTTCGGACGGCATGCCGGATTCCGGGCCTGTCTCCTCTTCGATGCCGATGCCAGTGTCGAATCCGTCGGTGTTGTCCGTCATGCTCATCCCTCCTCGATGATCTCGTCAAGCGCCGCCTCGGTGGTGAGGATCGGCCTGGTGCGCCACACGCGCTCGCCTCCGTCGATGGATACGCAATGCCATGCCACGGTTGCCGGTCCGTCCTGCGTGCGTAGGGCGCTTAGGAAGCCGATCAGCTCGCTTTCGCGCCGTTCCTCCCGGGGCAGCCGGTTGAAGCTCGCCGCGAAATCCACGAACCTGCCGTCCGCCGTTTTGACCGGATCGCGTCTGATGAGTCCGATCATGTGCGTCAGCCGCGGGCCGCACATCTCGACCATGGCCTTCAGGTCCGGCGCGTCGACGTTCGTCGAAGGCGCGTCGTCCAATCCGGCCGTGGCCGCGCGCGCCATCGATTTCGCGGGCCTGGACGGCAATGCCTGGAATTGCGCCGTGCCGGTGTCCGTACGGTATGGGCGTTCGTCCGAGCCGGGGTGCGTCTTCGCGTCGTCGCTGGCCCGCACGAACAGTCTATGGAGCTTGTCGAGCATGGTACGGTAATGCGTGTCGGTCTGCTGGCGCACCAGACGGCTCACCGCCTCGTCGGATATGCGGATCTGCCGGCGCACGTCCTCGATGCCCTCGTAGATGCGTTTGAGTTCGGCGCGTACCTGGGCGAGCAGGATGCCTGGCTCGCCCTCGAGATACGGGTTCTGGGCGATGTCTCGCACCGCCTCGTCGATTTCGCGGCGTCCCTCGTCGGTGACGATCACCTGGAACGCGTCCTCGAAACGCCGGCCGCTGTCGGATTCGTGGAACGACCTGTGGTATTCGTCATGGTAGGTGCCGAGCGCCTGCTCCACGCTGATGGAGCCCGACTGCATGCTTCGGCGCAGATTGTCGCCGTTGTCGCGTTCCTCGAGCGCCAGTTCGCGCAGGTCGATCGGCACGCCGCGCAGCGTGTTGTGGATGACGCCGATGATGTCGCCCACCTGTTGGGAGGTGAGCTTGTCCAACGTGTCGCTGTGCTTCAATTCGTCGATCTGCTTTTGCCGCTCCTCGATGTCGCGTTCGAGCAGGCGGATGCGTTCGCGGGGGTCGGCGGTCAGCTGCATGCGCGCATGCTCGATCTCCATGATGATGCTGTTGGCCTGCGCGCCGGACAGCGCTTTCGTGGTGTCCTCGAGCCGGTCGAGCGCCTCGATCGCACGGTGGGCGCGCGCCGTGAGACGGTACAGGTAGCGGTGGGCTGCGACGTCGAGCGAATTGGCGAGCCAGGCGTAGTCGCCTTCGCCTTCCTTCGTCAGCTGCTGCAGGATCGTGTGCGCGGCTTCCGCGGACGTCTGCCCTTCCTTGGGCGTGTAATCGCCCGTTTCCGCAAGTCGGGTCAGACTGCGGGAGAACCGTTCCTCGACGATCTCGCGTGGCAGCTCGCCGGTGAGCGGGTCGAACGTGGAGCGCAGCAGCGCGACGTACAGCATGGAATTGCCGCGCAGCAGCAATCGCAGCACCCCGGTCTCATACACGGGCCGGAGCCGTTCCATTTCCCGTCTTACATCCGCCAACGGCGTCCCGTCCTTCCCTTAGCCACAAGTTTCCCGATGCGCATCCATTGTAAGATAGCATGTCCGTTTTCCCGTGATCGCGGCGGGAAAACCGTCCGGCGCGAACGTCATTTGAAGATGACGTAGCGGCACAGCAGGAAGCCCCAGACCGCCTGCATGCCCATGGTGACGATCTTGACCGCCGTGGTGGGCCAGCCGAGCAGTCCGGGGATCCAGGCCATCATCAGGTTGGAGAACAGCAGGTTCCAGCAGTACATGGCCACGAACATGGCTATCGAACGCGCGTAGTTCGACGAGGATTTGAATGTGACGTTGCGGTTCATGACGTAGTTGAATGAGCCGGAGCAGAAGACGGCCACGGCATTCGCCAGACGGAACGGCAGGCCGGCCAGCTGAAGCACGGCGAACACGCCGAATTCCACGAAGGTCTGCATGGCCGAAACACCGCCATAGCTGAACAATTGTCTGACGATGCCGTTTTTCGGTTTTCCGTCCGTCGGCATGCGGTCTCCTCCCGGTCGTCTCAAACGCTACGGCTGGAAAGCATAGTCACACATGTGGCTACGGACGCGCCGGAGGCGTTTCGGCCCGGCGGAATGAAAAAACGGAAGGACGCCCCTTCCGGAGTTTCCGGAAGGGGCGTCCCCCACGTTTTCGGATCGTGTCCGCTCAGATGCTCATCGCCATGAGCTGGGCCGCATACTCCTCCACAAGCTCGCTGTCGCGCTCCGTCCAGGAATGGCTGGCGGAATCGTCCGGCACGAAAGTGGTGTCGATGTCGATGTTCTCGTTCATTTCCTTAATACCTCCGTTCGTCCCACTTGCCCCCGGCGACATTGCCGACTTTCATGGAACAGGCAAAAGTCTGGACCATAAACGCGTTCGATGCAAGAGCGTGTTCACATCGTGGTCAAACGTTTTTCCTCCACGCGTACATGCCGTGTCTCCGGCGTGAAGACGATACGATGGGGGTATCCCTGCCACCAACCAAAGGAGGACGATGATGAGCGACGAACGCGATGAGGCCGAACCGATCGAACTGGGATACATCGAGGACCTCGGGGACATGATTTCCGTTCAGGAGGGGGCCACCGTGTCCCGCACCGTCATGCAGAAGGCCGGAGGCAACGTGGTGCTGTTCTCCTTCGACACGGGCGAGGAGCTCGGCGAGCATACGGCCGCGATGCCGGTGTTCGTGCAGACGCTGAAGGGACGGCTTAAGGTGACGGGCAACGGCAGGACCGTGGAGCTTGTTCCGGGAGGCCTGGCCTACTTTCCCACCCGCATCCCGCACGCGATATACGCCGAGGAGCCGTCCGTCATGATGCTGACGATGGTCACGCCGGCACGCGACAACATCGGCGACTGAAAAAACAAGACCGCCGGCATCGGATTCCATTGGATTCGCCGGTGCCGGCGACTGCCGGAAATACAAGAAAAGCTCCCTCCCGGGAGCTTTCGTTTTGTGGAGCGGACAACGGGACTCGGACCCGCGGTCTCAACCTTGGCAAGGTTGCGCTTTACCAACTAAGCTATGTCCGCATGTTTTCCACCTTGGTGGGCAACGAGTTGAAAATATACAGGAGCGTCCGCCATCGCGCAAGCCCGGCGTGTCGCGTTTTTGCGGCGCCGGACTCGCGGCAGCTCCGCACGACGGTCAGACATAGTCGTACGGCATGCGCTTTTTAACGCGCCAGAACACGATAAGCGCGATGCCGAGCAGCAGCGCGTAGAAGCCACGGTCCGTCCACAATCCGTAGACCGCGCAATACAACACCAACGCGCGTAACGTATAGAACACGATCCTGCGCATGCCGGAACGCTCCCTGGTCTCCACCGTCATGCGCGTGAAACCGCCGCCCAACGTGCGGCCGGCGCGCCTCCACGGAATGATCCCTTCGAACAGGACGAACATGACGATGGTGGCCACGGCGGAGACGGCCGCATTGACGTTGTTCGCGCGGTTCACATCGAACAGCACGCCAACCAGATAGATAAGCGCCGTGACGGACAGCGACGCCGTTTCGACAAGGAACAGGTCGATCGCGAGCGCCACGCAGCGGCGCACGAAGCCTGGCTCGGTGGTGATGGCGTCTTCGTCGATGCGCTGTTGGGGTAGGAAGTGGGTGACAATGCTTCCCATGGCGTAGCCGAGTATGCCGCCGAGGGTGTTGGTGATGAGGTCGTCGACGTCGAATAGGCGGTAGGCGCATGGATAGATGCCCCAGATGCCGGTCAGCTGGGTGGTTTCGATGAGCAGCGAGGTGAGGAACATGGCCGGCAACGCCGTGGCGAATTTCCAGCGGAAGACGCGTTTCATGAAGTAGCCGAGCGGTAGGAAGAACACGACGTTCATGGCCAGTTGCATGACGCCTGTGATGCCGTCGGTTCGGATGTCGTGGATGAATTCGAATGGGTTGAGTTGTGGCCTGAGATGGTGGGCGGCGCAGTAGGTGGCCGGGTTTTCTGGCATTGGGTACATGGTGAAGCATGCGAGCGCGATGAGGTAGAGCACCACGAGATATGCGGTCAGTGCGGAGGTGAAGCGTAGCCGGTTGTCGCGGTGGTAGAGCAGTGCGAGCACGGGCAGGGTGAGTAGGAGTGAGAGGAATGGCCAGATTGCGATGGCGAGCGCGAATGGCTTGCTGAAGTAGAGGACGTATGACATGGCCGGTTTCCTTTGCTGGGCGTGTGGGATACGCGTGGTGTGTGTGCGTGGGTTTCGTTTCCGTTGTTGGTTTCAACGGTAGTACGGCTGGTCGTGTCCGTGGCATCGTCCGTCGTATTCATTCCTTGGCGTAAATGTTGGGGTGACTCATCCTCTGGTATGAGATGGCCCGGCGTGTTTCTTCGTGTCTTTTTCCTCTTGCTTTTTCCGTTGGATTGCTTGGCGTCTGATCCGCGCGGAACCGATTTCGGACATCGTCTTCGCCGTCACCGCGGGAATCCTGTTCATGGCGTTCACGCCGAAACTGCTCAGCGAATAACGGAAGCTCCCGCCTTCCACGCGGAAGGCGGGAAAGGCGGGAGCTCTTATGGGAAGACTAAGGCGGATTTTAAATCCGAGGAATAGTCACCTTTTTGGCACCGGTCATGTAATGCCAGAAATCTTCCGTCCCCGGAATAAGGTCATGCAGAACGCCTGATGTTTTTTCGACCGCTACGCTCGGTGTGCCCGGCACCGGATGGTCATCTGTTGAAGACGCGAAATCGAGTCCGATGATTCACGCATCGGCACTCTCCGCGGCACCAATCGCCTTCATTCCAGGATATTCGGCGAGAACGAGATTGATGGCATCGGCCAATATCATCTGACCCTCCTTGCAGCATTCCAGTACTGATTCGTCGGATTCGGCTTTATACGCTTTATACGCGTCAAAACGTCACCGTCCATATTCAAATACCATGAGTCGTTTGCCGATCTCGTTTGCGGAGCGGGGGAATCATTCCGCCTGTTTGACGCGTTCCATCGTAGTATCCGTTGAAGGGCGTTCTTGTTGGTCTTGGTATCCATTCCTCTTATCACGTTTCCGCTGTATGCTTTAGGGAAAGCTGTTATGTGGGAGGATCATGCGGACCACGAAAAGCAAGAAACCCATCACCGTCGTATCGGTATGCGTCGCCGCCGTGGCATGCGCTGTCGGCGCGTACCGGTTCGTCTACCTGCCACTCCGGCCTGCCGATGTCAGTCATGCTCGGATCAGCATCAACGCGACGGGCAAGTTCGACGAATCCCAGATCGACGGCGCGGTAAAAGCGGATCTTGCCAAGCTGAAATCCTGGAACGGGTGCCGCGTGGATGCCGTCCGATATGACGCAAAGCGTTCGGCCACGCTGCTTGCAGCCGAACGCGACGTCACGGCTTCCGGTGGCAGTTCTTCGATTTCCACGGCCATTGACGAATACGGGATGGACAATGTGATTTACCTCTCCAATGACATCTCTTGCCGTGCCGGCTCGCAGAACTCGTCCCAAGATGGCTGGGGAAGCTGGTACGCGTGGAATCCCGGTTCCGCGCGGGCGGAACACGGATGGATCTTCATCGACGAGGGATATTAAAGTTCAACGGAATACCGTGCACCATGCCATGATGTCGAAACCATACGATGACGATTGGCTTTAGTACAGCATTGATAAAAAGCGGGCCTACGCGTCCTGATCACGCGGAACGCAAACCCGCTTTCGATGGCATAGTCATCGCTTGGCTTATCTGACTACTTGGTCGAGGAACCACTCATCATGACTGGCCGATTTTCCATCCGTTGCGTTCGCGAGCGTATGTGCTTTGCACGGATTGATGCCGCTATACCCGTGCGGACCTGCAGTCGTGCGACTCCGGCCAATCAGTCAAGGATGATGCCGGCTTCACTCATCTGCCGACGTGCTGCGATACCGAGTTCCTCATTGACCGGTTCGGTCAGGTTTTCGATGACATGCACTTCGAAACCCAGCTTCTTCGCGTCGAGAGCGGTCTCCTTGACGCAATGCGATTCGGCCAGTCCGACCACATCGACCCGTGTGATGCCCGCGGTCTTCAACCCGTTGGCGAGTGTCCTGCCCGCGGCCATGGCGGTGGAGACTTCCTCACGGGTGGGAATGCGGTCGGTGTTGTCCTCAAAGCCTTCGAAGCCGGAATATGAGGGGGAATACTGGCCCTTCTTGAAATGATGTTCGATGTTCAATGCGGCGATGGCGGGATGCAGTTCGGCATTGGCGGTTCCGGCCTTGCCGTGCACCGGCCAGGTATCCACGAAATCAGGATGTTCGGACCAGTGGGTTCCCGGCTCGATATGCCAGTCCTGCGTGGTCGCGATATATGCGTATTCGCTCCGACGCGCGTTCACATAATCCGCAATACGTTCGGCGACCGCATTGCCTCCCTGCACGCCCAGTTCGCCTCCTTCGCAGAATGTTGGCTGCACATCCACCACAATCAAAGCCTTTGCCATGCTTCTTCCCTCCTGAAAGGTTCCGAAACCACTGTAGCGAATCGATCACGTGATTGGATAATTCGTTTCATCCACAACGTCGTCGTGATATATGCGCCTTTCCCCACGGCCCATCCTATAATCTGAAGAGACGATGGCACGTAGGAAAATATGAGACCGGTGGAGCCGTTGCGCGTATCGAGCTATGCCACCGGTCCGTAGGTCGGTTCTGCCGGATATGGAAGTGTGGTTTTGTTAAAAAGCATGGATGATCTGATTGTGTCGGGGCTGCGCATCGATTGGAATATGCTGACTGATTCATACGTCAGTCGAATTCCCTCATTGCGTTCGATTGACGAACTTGAATTCCACAAGAATGTCACCTTTCTGGTAGGCGAGAACGGTAGCGGCAAATCAACCTTGCTGGAAGGCATCGCCGTCGCCTGCGGCTTCAACGCGGAAGGCGGCACGCGCAACTACCGTTTCAGCACATACGATGACACGTCGGATCTCGCCAAGGCGATGACGATATACCGGCAGTATGCGATCGGCCCATCAAGCTTCTTCCTGCGTGCGGAAAGTTTTTTCACGCTGGCGACACAGGCTCGTGAATACAGTCGCGGATATGGCGACATGTCCCGTTTGCACGAGATGTCGCATGGCGAAGGATTCCTGGAGATACTCCTGTCCCACACGGGAAAGGGTCTCTATCTTATGGACGAACCCGAATCCGCGCTCTCGACACAGCGGCAATTGACTCTGCTGGAGCACATGTACCGAATGGCAAACGACGGATCGCAATTCATCATCGCAACCCATTCGCCGATTCTGCTCGGTCTGCCGGATGCGGAAATCCTGTCATTCGACGAAAACGGCGTCCATCCCTGCGATTATGAGGATACGGACAGCTATCAAATCACCAGGGTCTTCATCAACCACCGCGAATCACTGCTCCGGCATCTGCTTGGAAATGAAACGTGAGATGAGGTGAAACGGTTGCGGGTGTTCGCTATGATGTTCGATTGGCGTTTGAAGGAACACGAAAGACTAGAGGTATCACGGCATGGCGATTGAGGCGCAGGGACTTGAGATTCAGATCGGCGCGCGCACGTTGCTGCATCCCACCAACTTCCACGTTGCCAAGGGAGACAAGATCGGTCTGGTCGGCCGCAACGGCGCCGGCAAGACCACGCTGACCCGTGTGATCACCGGCGATATGCTGCCGACCGCCGGCAAGGTACGTGTCTCCGGCAAACTCGGCTATCTGCCACAGGACACGCATGCCGCAGACCCGGAGCAGACCGCACTGGACCGCATGATGAGCGCGCGCGACATCGCTTCGATCATCAAACGCATACGCAAGGCCGAAAAGGAAATGACCGATCCGGATCCGGATGTCATGACCAAGGCGATGAACCGCTACGACAAGGCCATGCAGGATTTCGAAAAGGCCGGCGGCTATGCCGCACAGTCCGAAGCGACCGCCATGGCGGCCAGTCTCGGCCTGCCACAGGAAGTGATGGGCCAGCAGCTGGGTACGCTTTCCGGCGGTCAACGCCGTCGTATCGAACTGGCCCGCATCCTGTTCTCCGACGCGGACACGCTGATCCTTGACGAGCCGACCAACCATTTGGACGCGGATTCCATCGAATGGCTGCGCGGCTATCTGAAAAAATACGAGGGCGGTTTCCTGGTCATCTCCCACTCCACCGAACTGCTTGACGAAGTGGTGAACAAGGTCTGGCATTTGGATGCGCAGCTCGGTCAGATCGACATGTACTCGCTCGGTTGGAAGGCATACCTGCACCAGCGCGTGGTCGACGAGGAACGTCGCCGCCGCGAACGCGAGGTCGCCGAGAAGAAGGCCGAACGTCTGATGCAGCAGGGCATCCGTCTGCACGCGAAGGCCACCAAGGCCGTGGCCGCGCAGAACATGATGCGTCGCGCGGAGAAACTGCTGGAGAACACGTCCGAGGCGCAGAAGAAGGAGAAGGTTGCTGACATCCGCTTCCCCGAGCCGGCACCTTGCGGACGTACGCCGATCATGGCAAAGGACATCTCCAAAGCGTATGGTTCGAACACCGTGTTCGCCGGCGTGAACCTAGCCATCGACAAGGGCTCCCGCGTGGTCATCCTCGGATACAACGGCGCGGGCAAGACCACCACCCTGCGTCTGCTCGCCCACCTGGAGGATCCCGACACCGGATCCGTGGAGTACGGGCACGGCTGCAAAATCGGCTATTTCGCACAGGAACACGACACATTGGACCTTGACGCCACCGTGTTGCAGAATCTGATTCACGTGGCACCGGAACTGGACGACACACAGGCACGTTCCATCCTGGGCTCGTTCCTGTTCTCCGGCGACGACGCGCTGAAACCGGCACGCGTACTGTCCGGCGGCGAGAAGACCCGTCTAGCGTTGGCCACGCTGGTGACGAGCCGCGCGAACGTGCTACTGCTTGATGAACCGACCAACAATCTGGATCCGGCGTCCCGCGACGAGATTCTGAAGGCCATCGCCAAATACGAGGGCGCGATCGTGCTGGTCACCCACGACGAGGGCGCGGTCGAGGCGTTGAATCCGGAACGCGTGCTGCTCATGCCCGACGGCGACGAGGACCTGTGGAACGACTCCTACCTGGATCTGGTGGCCGAGGAATAATCCCACTTCCACCATTTCCGACACGCATATGGGAAAGCCCGGACGAATCAGATCGTCCGGGCTTTCCCATATTGAACGGTTCCTGTTACGCGGGAACCGGTTACGCGTGCACGTGTTTGGCGCTGTAGATGTCCGGCTCGACGTAGATCTCGAAATTGTACCAGGGCAACGCGGTGCGCACGGCCTTCTCGATCTTGTCGACGGTTTCCACGTCATAGTCGCGGTCGAGCTTGCTGGTCTGCACTTTGACGCACAGGAGGATGTCGTCCTCCGACATGTGCACGGTCTGCATGTTCAGCAATCGTTCGACGCCCGGCGTGGTGGCAACCGCCTCGACGATCTTCCCGCGCGTATCGGAATCCACGGCCTCGCCGATGAGCAGCGAACCGGATTTGAACGCGAGAAACAGCGAACCGACGATCAGCACCAGACCGACCATGAGACCACCCAACGCATCAAAAATCTCATCGTCGAGCAGAATCGCAAGACCAATGCCGAGACCTGCGAACGCCAAACCGATCAAAGCGAGCGTATCCTCCATGATCACCGAAGCCAGTTCGGCGGACTTGGTGCGTCTCCAGAAACGGAACACGCCCATATGCTTCGTGTTCGTGCGTTCCATACGCTCGTTGGCTTCCTTGATGCTCTGGTGCAGGCCGAATCCTTCCAGGCATGCGCTGATGACGACCACGATGAACGCGACAAGCAGTTCCATCCTGTTCACGTCACGCAATGCCGGATCGGCGCTGATCGCGACAAGCTTCTTCACCGCTTCGGACGTCGAGAAGAACCCACCGACGAAGAACAGCAGCGTGGCCACGACGAACGAAGCAAGATATTTGGCGCGATACAGGCCGAACGGATGGTCGCCGTCCGTCTTGCGCTTGGAGAAACGTCCACCCACCATCAATACGATTTCGTTGGAGCAATCCGCGATGGAATGCACCGACTCGGAAAGCATGGCGGACGATCCGGTGAAGAACGCCGCGAGCAGCTTCGCGATGGCGACACCGATGTTCGCACCCAACGCCGCCTTGACGGCCGCGCCCTGATGTTCGGCTTCCCGCACCTCCCCCATGTTGTTCGTGGTCGTACTGTCGCCTGCGGGATCGCGCGATTCGCTCATTGCCTTCCATTCTCGAATGTGTAACGGATAACATCATCCATTCAAGCACGAATACTGGCCGAGAAGCCGTGTGCGCCCGTGTTTCGGGACGTGCGTGTAACCTTCACTAGGTATTTGTCGCTTTCCCAAAAAAAAGGGGTATTCAATGGCATACTCGCATAACGCGCCGTTCCGCGCCGACGTGGTCGGCTCCTATCTCCGCCCGGCCGAGCTCAAGGCCGCGCGTGAGGATTTCGCCGCCGGCAAAATCGATGCCGCAGCGCTCAAGGCGGTCGAGGACAAGGCCATCACCGAACTCGTCGCCAAGCAGAAGGCCGCCGGCCTGCATGTGATCACCGACGGCGAATTCCGCCGCGGCTGGTGGCATTTCGACTTCATGTGGGGCTTCAACGGCGTGGACCATGCCGCCGCAGCCCACCGCGTCGCCTTCCACGACGAGGTGACCCCGGCCGACACCGCCACCGTGACCGGAAGGATCTCCGGCGAGAACCATCCGTTCGTCGAACATTTCAAGTTCGTCAAGCAGTTCGAGGACGAGAACACCGTGGCCCGCCAGACCATGCCCTCCCCCGCGCAGACCCGCTTCGTGCTCACCGGCAACGCGGCCGCCTACCCGTATGACGAGTTCTACAAGAACGACGACGAGCTGACCGCCGACATCGTCGCCGCCTACCGCCAGGTCATCGCCGACCTGTATGCCGCCGGCTGCCGCAACGTGCAGTTCGACGACTGCACCTGGACCCGCCTGTGCGATGCGAGCGTACGCGAACGTCTCGGCTGGAGCGACGAGGACGCGCTACGCCTGCAGCAGGAGAACCTCGACGTCATCAACGCCGTGATCGCCGACCAGCCGGACGACCTGGTCATCAACACCCACGTGTGCCGCGGCAACTTCCACTCCACCTGGCTTTCCTCCGGAGGCTACGCGCCGGTCGCGGCCAAACTGTTCGGCGAGGAGAACGTGGACGCCTACTACCTCGAGTTCGACGACGACCGTTCCGGCGATTTTGCGCCGCTCGCCGAAGTCTCCGGCGACAAGAAGGTCGTGCTCGGCCTGATCACCTCCAAGAAGCCCGACCTTGAGGATCCGGACACCATCAAGGCCCGCATCCAGGAAGCCGCCCAGTACATTCCGCTCGACCGCCTGTGCCTGTCCACCCAGTGCGGCTTCGCCTCCACCCAGGAAGGCAACAAGCTCACCGAAGACCAGCAGTGGGCCAAGATCGCACTCGTCCAATCCATCGCCAAGGACGTGTGGGGCGAGTAAACACAGCACGCCATCCACAATCAGCTATAAGGAAGGGCTATCCGTCTTGTTCGGCGGATAGCCCTTTGTTTGTTTGCCGGCGTTTTTAACGGGCAGGTCAGCCCTTCACAGCCTCATCGATGCAACGAATCGCGTTCAACGTACGCGGATAGCCGATATACGGCATGCACTGCGAGACCACCGCGATTAGAAACGCCTTCTCATTGCCAACGACCATATTCGCCTTGGCATGCGCCGTAAGCTGCGGTTCGCAACCACCCTGCGCGGCCAGGAAACACAACGTGACCATTTCGCGCTCGCGGGTGTCGAGTCCGCCGCGAGTGTAGTAGTCGCCGAAGCAGTTGTCGGCCAGCCACTTGTTGATGTGCCGGGTCTCCTCCGGTCCGGATTGCGCGAATCCGCGCATGTTCTCGCCGAAGATCTCGACCTGCTTGTCCTCTCCGGCCTGCGCGCGGGTCTCCGACGTGGTCGTGCCCTGCGGCTCCAGCGGCAGATGCACGTTCGCGGCTCCAAGGAAAACGTTGAGCTTCTTCAGGAACGGCAGGGTTCTCCCGAATCCGCAGTATGCGGTGGCTTGGTAGATCATCTCCTTGATGGCCACGGACGTCAGTCCTGTCTCGTAGGCGACCGGCAGCATCATTTCGAACGCGTCGAGACCCTGGCAGCCGACCAGAGCCGCGAGGATCGCCAGGGAGCGGGTCTGGTCGTCCAGATCGGGATGGTTCGCGCCCGGCTCGTTCACCACTTCCCCGTAAGCGAAGTCGGAAAACAGCTTGACATATTCCGGATCGGTCTGCGACAGCGTCCTGTCGTTGTTCCAGAACGCGTTCATCTTCCTATGCAGTTCCTCGAACATGGCTTCCTTTCCATTCGATGTCTTCGCGCCATATGCCGCGTTCATTCTATCGTCGGAAATGTTGCGTGCGGATAGCGGCCATCGTCGTCTGAATGTTCAGCGTGCGATCGCGCCCTTGCCGGGCTGTTTCTTGACGTTTTCGATGACGTCTTTGTTTTCCTCGAGAATTCGGTTGGCCTCATCCTCGTGTCCTTCGGCGATGGCGCGCCAATAGAGCGATTTGAGCGACACGTACGCCTGCTGGATGCGCAGGGCCTCGGCTTTCGCGGCCAGACGCAGCGATTGCGCGTCGAGCAGTTCAATCTGCCGTCGGGCGCCTTCCGGACCGTCGAAACGGTTCTTCAGGTATTCGCGCATCGATTCAAGCGGCATGCCCGTCGCCGCCAGGCATGCGATGGTGGTCAACGATTCGATGTCCTTGTCCGAATAGACTCGGTGGCCTGAACTCGGATCGCGGGCGATCGGATCGATGATGCCGATCTGCTCGTAATAACGCAACGTCGATTCGGGCAGTCCGGAAATCATGGACGCCTCACGGATCGAATGCCAGGTGGTCGTCGTATTGCTCATACCCCGCACTCTAAAAACTTAAAGTGCTCGAAGTCCATATTCCGGCGTGTCGTATTGGTCCGACGTCAAACGGCATTGAGCGGGCAATGGAAGAGCCGGTATCCGAAAAGTGGATCTGTCGCACGACTCCATTTTCATGTCCTTTTCGGCAATCGTGCGGCTTTTTCGTCCGTCTGTATGGGAACCGACGGACGAAAAAGCCCACGCATGCTCAGGCGGCGGTGATCAGCTCCGAGGAATCCATGTCGAAATCGGCCATCGCGTAGGAGCGGATGGCGGGATCATCATACGTGTTCATGTAGTACGTGTTGGTCTTGGACGAATATCCGCTGGTGAACAGCGTGCGTTCGAACTGGCCGTTGCCCATCTTCGCCATGCCGTCAACCATCTGCACGGAACCAAGGGTGTGGAACAGGCGAGACACGTTGGCCGCCTCGCCTTCCTGCTGCGGATAATGCGTGTTGGCATAAGCCACACGCACGAAACGCGACGGGGAGCTCACATCGCCCGGAATGCCATGCATGCTCACACCCGCGCCCCAAGCGGACAGGGACGCCTTGCCCCACGTGGCCGGCTCGGCCATCTCGTTGCCGACGCACATGTAGTTGCGCAGATTCTCCATATGGAAACCGAACGTCGGCTGGTTGGTCAGCACGTCTACGTCGTCATGGTGCACATGCATGCCGTCCGCCATCTGTTCGACGACGATGCTGCGCTCGCTGTCGCCGATGATCCAATGCAGCAGCGACTCCTGCTGGCCGGGCACGATCTGGGAGACGAGGGTCACGTTCTTCAACGCCTCCTCGACTTCGTCGACGGAATCGAAATTGCGTGCCACCCACAGCGGGAATTCGAAGGTCGCGACGTTGTCGGTGCCTTCGACCGGCTCATGCACGAACTCCGCGTAGCCGGGGAAATTCAATCCCGCGATGGCCAGACCATGCTCGTTGGCGCAGTCGAAATACATCGGACGGTCGGCCATGACCACGCCCACGCCGATCACCGCGTTCGGCGTGGCCTTGCCGCTCGCGCCGAACACGTTGTCGTAGTGGTAGCCGCGTGGAGTGGCCAGGATGCTTTCGCCGTATGAGAAGCTCCAGTCGAGGTTGCGGCCGAAATACATGTTTCCCTCTTCGTCGGAGAAACGAACGCCAGTGCACATGATGGACTTCCTTCCTTTGTTTGATTGACCCGGTGCGTTCATCATACGCATGGACGGCTGGACGAACCACGGCTTCAGCCGACGGATAAACATGAAGGGTGGCCAAAAATGCCAAGAGTCGTTGAAAATGAAAAAATCCCCTTGTTTCCAAGGGGATTTTTCGAATGGCTCCTGCGACTGGGCTTGAACCAGTGACCGTCCGATTAACAGTCGGATGCTCTGCCAACTGAGCTACGCAGGAATGCGCTGTGCACAAGACATGAATCATACGCGGTAAAACGCAAAATGCAAATCCCGCGCGTGTCTCCCCTGCTGCGGCGGGACTACCGTCACATGCTGATCTTCGTCAACGGCATGGCGGAATCGATTGCGAAATCCGGTTCGGACGGTTTCACGCCGCTCTCCACCAGGTTCACGCCCAGCATGGCCACCATAGCGCCATTATCGGTGCACAGTTTGATTTGCGGGATACGCACTTCGACGCCATGCTTGGCTCCGACCTCCAACAGTTTGGCGCGCAGTTGGGAGTTCGCGGAGAAGCCGCCGCCAACGATCAGGGTCTTCGAACCGTACTGCTCGCAACCGCGCATCGCCTTCTTGGCGAGCACCGTCGCGACGGAATCGGCCAGCGACGCGCACACGTCGTCGATGGGAATCTCATTGCCTTCCGCCTGCTGCTGTTCGATCCAACGCGCCACGGCCGTCTTCACGCCGGAGAAACTGAAATCGTACGGATGCTGCTGCCCCGCCTTGCCTTGCGTAAGGCCCTGAGGCACTTTGATGGCATGTGGGTTGCCCAGCTGCGCGTGACGGTCGATGTGCGGGCCGCCGGGATACGGGAAACCAAGCAGACGCGCCACCTTGTCGAAGCATTCGCCGGCAGCGTCGTCGAGCGTGGTGCCGACCACGTCGATATGCCGCGCCACGTCTTCGACATGCAGCAGCGAAGTGTGCCCGCCCGACACAATCAACGCAAGCGTGTCCTTGGGGAACGGTCCGAACTGCAGCTGCGTCACCGCGATATGTCCGATGACGTGGTTGATGCCGTAGATCGGCTTGTTCGCGGCCCATGCCAACGATTTCGCGCCGGACACGCCGACCGCGAGACAGCCGGCGAGGCCGGGTCCCGCGGATACGGCGATCGCGTCGACGTCGGACAGCGTCATGTTCGCGTCGGCCAGAGCTTTGGAGACGCATGGCACGAACGCTTCGGCGTGCGCGCGAGAGGCGATTTCGGGAATCACGCCGCCGTAGCGGGCGTGCTCGTCCATGGAGGACGCGACCACGTTGGAAATGAGGGTGCGTCCCTGCACCACGGCCGCCGCCGTTTCGTCACAGGTCGATTCGATGCCGAGTACGATTGGTTCGCTCATTGCTGCTCCGTTGTGTGTGTTGCTGAAGTGTGCTCTGTATCCGCTGTTGCGCTGAAGCCGACGACGCGCGGCTCCAAGTCGAGGCTCATGGTGTACGCGTCGATGCCTTCTGGCTGGTAGTAGCGTTTGCGCAATCCCATCCGCGTGAAGCCGAACCTTTCGTACAACGCCAATGCCGGCACGTTGTCGACGCGGACTTCCAGAAGCATGCGTTTGGCGCCCTGCCGACGCGCCGAGACGATCAGTGTTTCGAGAAGCGCCGCCGCTATCCCCTGCCGTTGGTATGGTCTGCCGACGCCGATCGTCATGATCTCCGCGTCGTCGCCGTCGTACCAGTAGCCTGCGTAGCCTCGGACGACGGGATCCGCCGTCTGTACGGCATCGCCTTCAATGTCGAGCAGATACGTGCGTGCCGGAGCGTGGAATTCCTGCCGTACGGACTGTTCGCTCCACGCGCCGCGGCCGAACAGGTCCTTTTCCAATGCGGCGATCTGTCCGACGGCGGTGTCTTCCGGAATCTGGGAATGGTCGACAATCATGGGCGTGCCGTCACTCCGTTCGTTCGGCGCCGGCATGGTTGAGCACATGCTTGAGCGGGTTGGGCACTGACACGTCCGGACGACGCAGATATAACGGTTCGACGGGGGTCGGTTCTGCCAACGCCTGTTCGCTGGTGGCGAAGGCCGCGAATCGCGCCAATCCTTCCGCGCCTTCGTCGAGCAGAGCATGGTCGTCGACTTCGCCGAGGGAGGCAATCGCATTCCACGACTGCGCGTATTTGACCGCACCATGGCCGATGACGTCGACGACGTACGGCTTGCCCGTGTCGGCGAGCTTCGTAAGAACGTCATTGACGCGCATCGTGATGGAATCCGGATAGTCGATGTCCATGTCGATCAACGTTATGGGCGATTGTCCGACGCCGTCCGCAACGGTGCCGCCGTCATACAGCGCGAAATACAGTTGCCGGCGACGCGCGTCATTGACGGCAAGCGTCAGATGGCGGCGATCGTCCGTAGCTTGAGTATGTGCCAGGCATTGCGGCGCGAGCACGTCCTGTCCGACCAGTTGCGCGCCTGTGGCGAAGGCCAATGCCTTGGCCGCGACGATGCCGGCGCGCAGGCCGGTGAATGGCGCCGGTCCGACGCCGACGACGATGCGGGTGATGTCCGACGCCTGCAGTCCGGCCTGTTCGACGGCTTGCGCGATGTTCACCTGCAGTTTCTCGACATGGGTGCGCGAATCCGTTTCGACGATGGGTTCATGTCCGACCACGCCTACGGTCGAACCATATGAGGTGTCAATCACCAGTGTCTGCATATGCTTGAAAACTCCTTGTGCCAAACTGCCAACCACTGTACAACCGGCGCTGGAAGCCACGGCATGCGGTGCGGTCGGCCACGTCGGATGCGGCTTAGACAGGGTCAGCGTTTTCCCGCGGTGAAATCGAACGAATCCCAGGCAGCGCCCACCGGCACCAACGTCACCGTGCGTGCGCCCGCGCTGGTCAGCTCGCCGTCCGCGGTCACGGCGGGCGCGTCAAGCGGACGGTCGATGTGGATTTCAAGCCGTTCCGGAGCCAATGCGGCGGCCATCTGCTCGCCCCATTCCATCAGGATGACGGTATGCTCGCCCGGATCCTCCAATTCCTCGTCCAAGCCGAGCGATTCCAATTCGTCCAATAGCCGTCCGACCGTGTCCTGGCCGGGCGCGTAGGCGTTGCCGCCGAGCCTGTAGGCGTCGACGTGCACCAGATGCGCCGGCGAACCGTCCGCGAACCGTCCCTCAAGCTCGCGTGCGATGGTGAAGGTCGGCGAGACGATGGGCTCTCCGATGCCAAGTCCCGCGCCGAACCCTTGCGCGAACGTGGTCTTGCCGGCGCCAAGCGGACCGGACAGCAACAGCACGTCGCCTCCACGGGCAAGCTTCGCCAAACGCTCCCCCAACGCCTGCATGTCCTCGCCGGTGGCGGCTGTGATGGTAATGGTGTTGCTCATGCGGCACGTCCTTTGCGGCTGATCAGTTCGATGGACCGTTCCAAAGCATAGACCGGGTCCGAGCCATTGGTTTTGCTTTGCTCGTCGGCCCATGCGAGCATCTGGATGCATGCGCTCATGCCGCTTGACGTCCATCCGGATAGTTGCCGGGTCGCATTCTTCAACACCCAGGGGTTCGTTTTCGCCTCGGCCGTGGAAATGGTGCCCGCACGCACCGCCGACGCCTTCGCCATCGTTCGCAGCTTCATGGCCAGCGCGCCGATAAGCGCGATCGGAGCGGTGCCCTGTTCCACGGACGATCGCATGGCGATGATCGCGTCCGCCGTACGTCCCGACAACGCGAGGTCGGCGACACGGAAGCCATCCACCTGCGGATTGGAGGTGAGATATTGGTTGACGCGGTCGAGCGTCATGGGATTGTCGTCGAAATCGAAGCATAACTGGCCGACCATGGCCGCAAGCTCGCCGGTCCTATCCCCCAACACGGCCACGAGTTGCTGCGCGGCCATCGGCTCGACGCGGCGTTTGCGCCGTTCGAAGCATTGCATGACGAAGTTGAGTTTGGCCTCGGGCTTCTTCAGGTCGGCGACAGCGTCCTTGTACGCTCCGGCCTTGGTGAGCTGCTCCACCAGACGTTTGCCCTTCACACCGCCCTCATGCTGGCAGATGACGATGCACGCGTCCGCCGGCTCCTTGCACGCCTGTCTGCAGTAAGAGACCATGGCGTCGCCCAGTTTTTCGTCCGCGTTCTGCAGGTTGGTGACGATGACGATGGCGCGATCCGCAAGCAATGATGGGCTTACCGCTTCGTCGAAGGCGTAATGGTCGGCGTTTGCCGCGTCGAGTTCGATGGTTTCCGCGTCGGGATACCGGCGTTGCGCCTCGTGTTTGAGGTCGCGCACCGTCTGGTCGTTCAGGTACGAGTCGCCTCCGTACACGAGGTGGAAGGGCGTGGTGGCTGCGGATGGTTTCGGCATACCATTCAATCTCGCTGTATCGGTGGACAAAACCGGCATGGCCTATTCCTCCCATTGCAGTTCGCGCAATGCCTTCCGAGTACGTTCCATCCACATGCGCAGCCGTTCCACAGGGTTGGCTATCAGACGTTTTCCGGGCAGATCGGGTTCCTGAACCATCATGCGTCCGAACAGCCGGTGCGTCATGATCGCGGCGGCCGCGCAGGCGGCTTCCACCACGCAGACGAGGACCGCTCCCCCGACGCCTCCGGCCCACGGTATCGTGGCCTGGCTGCCGGAACCCAGTTCAAGGGCGGTCAGTTCCATGACCGCGGTGCCCCAGGAGGCCGCACGGGCCAGTTGCAGGCCGAGCCACGGAATCAGCCATGAGACGGCAAGACTGGCCAAGCCGGCCAATGTGGCGAAACCCACGAACGGCGCCACCATCAGATTCGCCGGTATGGAGAACACCGGCAGTTCCGGTTCGATGAGCACCTGGATCGGCAGGGTGAACACTTGCGCCGCTATGGTCATGGACAGAGCCTCGGCCACGAACCGTGGCAGGACCGGTTCCATCCATGCGTTGAGGGTGTCGGCGAACAGCACGATGCCGAGCACCGCGGCGCAGGACAGGGCGAATCCGAAGCTTTGCGACATGTGCGGGCATGCCATCAGCATAGCCAATGTGGTCCAGCTCAACGACGCCATCGCCTGGCCTCGTCTGCCGATGAACAGGCATGCCGCGCCGGACAATCCCATCAAAAGCGCGCGGGATACCGAATCCGACGGAAACACGCATGCCGACAGCATGATGTACGACATGGCGACCAGCAGTGCGGTGAATCGTCGCGGCAGAAGGAAGAACGAGCAGACGGAACGCACCAATGCGGCGGTCACGGCCAGATGGCCGCCGCTGACCGCCATGAGATGCACGATTCCGGACCTTTGGAACGCGTCCTCCACCTGTGCGGCGTATGTGGAATCGATGTCGGTGCCATCGCCCTCGGCCGGCACGTAGTCCTGTCCGAGAACACCCAATGTCAGTCCGGGGACGAGCACTTTCCCTTGGTCGGAAAGACGTGCGGTTTGGACGAAGAACGCCTCCTGCATCATGCCGATGGCGCGCATCGGCAGGTTTGGCGGCCTGACGTGTTCGACTGTCGTGACGTCGGTCAGCCACAACGGCATGGCACCGTATCGCGCTTCGGAGATGCGACCCGCGATCTTGTAGGTGCCGTCCTGTTTGAGTTTGCCGCATTCAGGCCGGTCCGCGTATATACGCGCTCGTGCCGAACTGGTTTGCCGTACGCCGTCGATGGTGACCGATGTGATGCGCGCGTCGGCACGGCAGTCGTTCGACCGTCTGTCGGAGATGACGGTCGGCGAGGTGGCGCGCGCCGTGACGACGACGGAAGCGTCGCCTTCCGCGGCCGCCCGAGAAGCCGGGTCGCGCCATTGCAGCAAATCATAGGTCAACGCGCTTGCCGCGCAAACCATCGCAGCGATCGCGCAGACCGTGACGCTCGCATGCCAGAACGTTATCCGTCGTCGAACGGACGCCGGCAATCGTGGGAAGGGCAGTCCCGCCAGGACCGCCAGCGGTATCATGCAGGTGAGAACGGCCGGCAAAGCGCCGAGCATGCCGTCATGCGACATGCAATATGCGAAGCCGGCGTGCGCGGCCAGACTGGCCGCCCAACCGCATATTGCGGCCGGCAGCAGTCTCCAGTCTCGGCTCCCGCGCTCCCTGGTCAGCCAATCGCGTGTGCCCGTCATCTCACGCACACTTGGTCACGGAACTTCGCCAGAGTCTTCGAACCGATGCCCTTGACTTCCAAAAGCTGGTCGACGTTGTCGAACCGTCCTATCTGCGTTCGATAGTCGAGGATGCGCTGCGCGGTGACCGGTCCGACGCCTTTGAGGGTCTGCAATTCGCCTAGGTCTGCGGTGTTGAGGTCAAGCTGGTTCGATTGCTGCGCTCCGTCTTGCCCGTCATGGCTGTCCGGTGTGGACGCGTCCTGCGTCGGCCCGTTTTCTTGCGGTGCCGGCGTTTGTTCCGTTTGCGGGGCCTGTTGCGGCTGCTGTTGGGCCTGTGAGCGTATCTGCGACCGCGAATGCTGCAGTTCGCTGTAGTGGATCGTCTGTTGGACGAGCATGGTCAGGCTCGCGCACAGCGCGCACGACAAAGTGAGGATCGCCATGAGCGCGTGGAACGGGCGGAACGCCAATCGTGGCCTGTCGCGTTTCGTCCGCTCCCCCTCGTCGGGTTTGTCCGTCGGCCGGACGCCGGCGAGCTCCGCCAATGTCGGTTTCGCGTCATGCGTCTTCCGCTGCGGCATCGGTCGTGCGGGTTCGTGTGATGCGGACGGTTCGTCCGATTGCGCCTCCATGGCCGTAAGGCTGTTGGGGCGGGACGGTTTTTCGGGCATGCCCAATCCCCGCAGCCGCTTCGTGGCGGCCGGCATGCCAGTGCCGCCGTCCGCCGTGTGGATGGCACGGATGGGGTGAGTGCCGCGAAATGCAAATATGCCCATGCATCCAACATTGGAGGATGCATGGGCATACTGTCCAGCCGAAACGGCTCCTGTGGTCGGAGAACGCGGGTTATCCACATTCCTGGCGTGTCGCCATGGTGCGGAAGAACCCGCGTCCTCTTATGCGGGCCGTCTCGTCAGAAGATCATTCCGCGGGAACGATGGAGACGATCTTCGGAGCCTTGACGATGACCTTGCGTGGCTCCTTGCCGCCCAGTCGGTCGGCGACGGCTTCGAGCGCCATCTTCTCCAGCTCCTTCGGATCGATGTCCGGGGAGACCTCGAGCTTGGCGCGCACCTTGCCCTTGATCTGCACGACCGCGGTGACGGAATCCTGTCCGACGTAACGTTCGTCGGCCTTCGGCCAGTCGGCGTGCGCCAGGGATTCGGTGTGGCCGAGCTTGCTCCACAGTTCCTCGCAGATGTGCGGGGCGATCGGAGAGAGCATCAGGATCAGCGGTTCGACGGCGGCGCGCGGCACGGCGTCGAGGCTGGTCAGATGGTTGTTGAGCACGATGAGCTTGGCGATGGCCGTGTTCGGACGCATGGCCTCCATCTCGACGGTCACGTCGGCGATCGTGTTGTTAAGCAGCTTCAGCGTCTTCGTGTCAAGCTCGCCGTCGGTGACGCGCACCTCGCCGGTGGTCTCGTCGATGACGTTACGCCACAGGCGCTGCAGGAAACGCATGGAGCCGACCACGTTGCGGGTGTTCCATGGACGGGATTCGGCCAGCGGGCCCATGCCCATCTCGTACAGGCGGAAGGTGTCCGCGCCGTAGTTCTCATACATGTCGTCAGGCGTGATGATGTTCTTCAGGCTCTTGCCCATCTTGCCGAACTCGCGGTTGGCATGCTGGCCGTTCCATGTGAACGTCGGCTCGCCGTTGGCGTCGGCGGGACCTTCCACCACTTCGGCGGCCGGCACGTACTGGCCGCGGTCGTCGGTGTAGGCGTATGCCTGGATCATGCCCTGGTTGAACAGCTTGTGGAACGGTTCCATGGAGTCGACGTAGCCGAGGTCGAACAGCACCTTGTGCCAGAAGCGGGAGTACAGCAGGTGCAGCACGGCGTGTTCGACGCCGCCGATGTACAGGTCCACGCCGCCGGACTTGCCGGCGGTCTTGTTGTGGTCCGGACCCATCCAGTAGTCGAACTCGTCCTTCTCCACCATGTGCTTGGTGTCGGTCGGGTCGAGGTAACGCATGTAGTACCAGCAGGAGCCGGCCCAGTTCGGCATGGTGTTGGTGTCGCGGTAGTAGGTCTTCTTGCCGTCGCCCAGGTCGAGCTCGACCTTGACCCAGTCCTCGTTGCGGCTCAGCGGAGCCTCCGGGTTGGATTCGGCGTCCTCCGGGTCGAAGGTCTTCGGACTGTAGTCCGGCACGTCCGGCAGGTTGATCGGCAGCTGCTCGTCGGGAAGCAGGTGCGGGGTGCCGTCCTCGCCGTAGACGATCGGGAACGGCTCGCCCCAGTAGCGCTGGCGGCTGAACAGCCAGTCGCGCAGACGGTAGCTGACAGTGCCCTTGCCGACGCCGGCGGATTCGAGCCAGGCGTTGACCTTGTCGATGGCCTTGTCCACGCGCAGGCCGTCGAGGCTCAGGGAATCGCCCTTGGCCTTGGTCGCGTCGATGGAGGAGTTGATGACGATGCCGTCATGGGAGACGAACGGCGCCTTGCCCTCATAGTTGGCGAGGTCGTCGCCGGATTCCGGCAGCGGCTTGACGGTGTAGATGACCGGCAGGCCGAACTTGACGGCGAAATCGTAATCGCGATGATCGCCGCCCGGCACTGCCATGATCGCGCCGGTGCCGTAGTCCATGAGCACGTAGTCGGCGGTGAACAGCGGCAGCTTAGCGCCGGTGATCGGGTTGATGGCGTACAGGCCGGTGAACAGGCCGGTCTTCTCGCCCGCCTCGTCCACGCGGTCCTTGGCGGTCTTGGCTTCGGCGGCCAGACGGTACGCCTTCACGGCCTCGACCGGGGTGGCGTAGCCGCCCTTCCAATCCTCGGGGGTTTCCGCCGGCCATTCTTCCGGAACGTTCTCAAGCAGGTGGTGTTCCGGGGAGACGACTGCGAAGGTGGTGCCGAAGAGGGTGTCGGGACGGGTGGTGTAGATCTCCATGTCCTTGACGCCGTTCGGGGTCTCGACGTCGAAATGCACGGAAGCGCCGTGGGATTCGCCGATCCAGTTGCGCTGCATGAGCTTGACCTTCTCAGGCCAGTCGATGGTGTCGAGGTCTTCGATCAGACGGTGGCCGTATGCGGTGATGCGCATGGACCACTGGCGCAGTTCGCGCTGAAACACCGGGAAGTTGCCGCGTTCGGACTTGCCTTCGGCGGTGACCTCCTCGTTGGCGAGCACGGTGCCCAGGCCCGGGCACCAGTTGACCGGGGACTTGGAGATGTAGGCCAGACGGAAGTCGTTGAGCACGTCGGCCTGCTCGGCTTCGCTCAGGTCGGCCCAAGCCTTGCCTTCGAAGCCCGGGATGGCGCGCTTGCCGGATTCGAACTGTTCGACGAGCGTGCTGATCGGGCGGGCGCAGCCCCTGGAGCCGGACGGGTTGGTGGCGTCCTCGTCGTACCAGGCGTCGTAGATGCGGGAGAAGATCCACTGGGTCCAACGCACGTAGCCGGGGTCGATGGTGGCGAAGGAACGACGGTTGTCGAAGCTCAGGCCCATGCGGTGCAGCTGGCGGCGCATGTTGGCGATGTTCTGTTCGGTGGTGATGCGCGGATGCTGGCCGGTCTGCACGGCATACTGCTCGGCCGGCAGGCCGAAGGCGTCGTAGCCCATGGCGTGCAGCACGTTCTCGCCCTTCATGCGGTGGTAGCGGCTGACCACGTCGGTGGCGAGGTAGCCCAGCGGGTGGCCGACGTGCAGGCCCTTGCCGGACGGGTACGGGAACATGTCCATCGCGAAATAGGACGGGCGGCCTTCGGCGTTATGGCCCTTGCCGTCCTTCAGGTCGCCGTTGACGTTGGCGGCCCAGAAGGTGCCTTCGTCATCCCAGATCTTCTGCCATTTCTCTTCGATGCCCTGCGCCAGCTTCGCGTTGTAGCGGAACGACGGTTCGGCGGATTCGTTCGGTTGCGCCTGCGCGCTTTTCTCAGTGTCACTCATAATGCATGAAATTAGCCGCGCAACTGGACACTTCGCAAGGAATCAACCACTATTCAGGCACGTGCGCCGCCGTTATTTTTCCGATGCCGCGGACGCGCCGGAGGACGGGGCCTTGGCCGTTGCCTTCGGCGGATTCATGGACGCGTCGGGCGTGTATCCGATCGACTTGCCCATGTCGGCCGCGGCCTTCTGCCACGAGCCGTCCTTGACCATGGCGCGCAATGCGGCGTCGATTTGCCCGACCAGCTCGTCCTGTCCTGATTTGACGGCGATGCCGTAGGACCAGGTGGTGTCGGGAACGTCGACGATCTTCAGATGGTCGCCTGTGTTGTTCGACGCCAGTCCGGCCGCGATCGCGTCGTCGGCGGCGACGGCGTCGGCCTCGCCGATCATCAGCGCCGTCATGCATTGCGGATACGTGTCGCGTTCCGCCACCGTCGTGCGGGTGTTTTTCGTGCGGTTGCGGATGTTGTCGTCCGCCGCGCTTCCAGCGACCGCGCATACGGTTTTATCGGACAGGCTGTCGGTCCCGGTGATTTCGGATGCGCTGTCGGAGCGGATGAGCAGCGCCTCCCGGACCGTCAGATATGGTCCGGCGACGTCGGCCTCACCATCGTGGGTCCCGTCCATGGAGAAGGAGTCCACGACCATGTCCACCGTGCCGTCGGTGAGCGCGGAGGCTCGCATGGCCGGGGACAGCTGTTTGAACACGATCTGCTTTTCCGCGTATCCGAGGGTTTTCGCCACGTATTTGGCCACGTCGATGTCGAAGCCGGAGTATTCGCCTCCATGCAGGTATCCGAGCCCCGGCTGGTCGGCGGCCACTCCTATCGCGATCGTCGGCCCCTGCGCCGCGCCTTCGGTCACCACGGAAACCGATGTGCCGCACGCGCCGGCGCCGGCCGCAAGTAATGCCGCGCATGCCGCCGCGGCCACGTATCGCGCTTTTCCCATCATGGACGTCACTTGAACATGCGCGACCGGGTGAGGAACCAGGTGACGATCGCCGAAAGGACCAGTGAGATGCCGATGATCACCGCGAAGCCCCATGGCTTGTCCGTGAGGGGCATGCCGAGCATGCCTTCCTGGAAGTTCATGCCGTACATGGAGAAGATCAGGGTCGGAATCGACAGGGTGATGGAGATGATGGTGAAGATGCGCATCACGTTGTTCAGGTTGTTCGACACGATCGACGCGAACGCGTCGGTCATGTTGGCGAGAACGCCGCTGTAGATGTTGGCCATCTCGATTGCCTGCTTGTTTTCCGTGATGACGTCGTCGAGCAGGTCCTCGTCCTCCGGATACTGCTTGAGCCGCGGCAGCGTGGTCAGCTTCTCCATGACGATTTCGTTCGATTTGAGGGATGTGGTGAAGTAGACCAATGTCTTGCTCAGTTCCAGCAGCATGAGGATCTCTCGGTTTTGCATGGAGTGGCGCAGCTTCAGTTCGAGCTTGTCGCTTTCGCGGTCGATGATGCGCAGGTAACGCAGGTACATGGTGGCGTTGCGGTACAGGATCTGCAGGATGAACCGGGTCTTCATGTATGTATTGAAGCCGCGGATGGTGCCTTCCATGAACGGGTGCAGCACGGGCGTGTCCTGCATGCAGACGGTGATGATGGCGGACTGGGTGATGATGATCGACAACGGGATGGTCTCGTACCAGTCGCGGCCGCCGCGTTCCTCCACGGTAGGAATGTCCACGATGATCATCGTGTAGTCGTCCTCGACGTCGACGCGCGAGCGTTCCTCGTCATCCAGAGGGGCGCGCAGGTCGGCCAGGTCGATGCCGGTTTCCATGGACACGTTGGCGAGCTCCACGTCGGTGGGCGCCGAGAGACATAACCAGGAGCCGTTCTCCGGTTTTTGGATTTGCTCCACCTGGCCGTTAATCGTTCTGAACATTCTCAACATGTCTCTCACCCGCCTTTCGCGCTTCCCAACGTTCTATCGCTGTACGGCAGCCCGAATCCCATAGCCTACTGCGACCAGTTTTTCGCAGCCGCTCAGGGGCCATTCGGGCAAACAACCTTATTTAGGATAGTCCAACCTTGGGAGCTAACCGACCACAAGCCGGAGATTTCATCGAGAATTCATGTTCACCGCATGCGCCCACGGTGAGCAATGGCCCACCGTGGGTTACCGCATGTCACTGCATGATGGGCTTCCACAACGGCATGTTCGGGCCGCGCAATTCCTTCGGCCCATTCTCCCAGTCCGTAAGCGCCGCGATGGCCGGGCCTTGGTTGAAGGCGTCGAGCTTCCACTGCCATGTGTCGGGTTCGGCGGGGCCACGTCTGGCATCGACGCTCATCCGCGTCCAGAAGGCGTTGCGCATGGCGCCGAGATTGTTGAGATCGTCCGGATCCATGTCAAGCAATACGGCGACGGTGGCCACGATCCATGATCCGTGGCCGACGGCGAGCAGCGTGGTTGGCATGGAATCGCCGGCATGTTCGGCGATGATGCTTCGGATGGCGTGGGCGCCACGCTGGCCGGTGTGGCGGCGGCTTTCGACGCCATGCTTGGTTTCGCCCCCGGTGTGGGCGCGCCATGAATGGTAGTCGTCGGCGTACTGTTCGAGGATCTCCTCACGGGTCATGCCCTCCCATTCGCCGAAGCTGCGTTCACGTAGGTGCGGGTCGAGGACTACGTCAAGTCCGAGAAGGTCGGCAATGGCGTGGGCGGTCTGTTGGGCGCGGAAAAGGTCTGACGACACGACGACCATGCGTCGACTTGCGGCCGGCGCCTCGTTGATTTCGTCGATATCGGCGAGATACGCGCCCTTGTACGCGGGTTGGGCGAGTTCGTCATTATGGTCGGCGAGGTGCGCGACTTTCGCCCAATAGTACTTTTTGGCGAGTTCATAAGCGCTTTGGTCGGCCTGCCACCTGCCGACGATGTCGAGGGGAATGTCGATTTGGCCTTGCAGTCGTCTTGCGAGGTTGTAGGCGGTGCGTCCGTGGCGTAGGAACAATACTTCGTCGATCATGCATTTCATTGTAACTGTGGCGTGCGAGCGCGATGATGATTGCCCATACGGTGGTGAGCACGAACGCTGTGGCGGTGAGTGTTCCGTCGGTGAGGCAGCCTGTTTCGGGCGGGCATTCGTCGTGGTTTGGGATGCGTGTTCCTGTGACGAGGAGTCGGTGTGTGTTGATGCCGTATGGGGTGCAGGTCATGAGCGTGGCCTGATCGGCGGTGTCGTCGTGTTTGTTTATCCAGGTGAAATCGTCGGGGGTGATGGTGCGGATGGTTTGCACTTGGTATGTGAGGGTTTCATCGAGGGTGGTGATGGTGAATTCATCGCCTTCGCGGGCTTGGTCGAGTTTGGTGAACATGAGTTTGTCGGCGAGGCCTCGGTGTGCGGTGATGACGGTGTGGGTTCCCGCTCCCCCGATCGGTAGGGATGTTCCCTTCCAGTGTCCGGCGCCGATGGCGAGCACTTGTTCGCTGGTTCCGTGGCGTATGGGTAGGTTGATGCCGAGTTTTGGGTAGTTGATGGTTGCTATGACGTCGCTGGGTGGGATGATGAGTTGTTGGTTGTATTCGATGGGATTTTGTGTTGGGGTTTTATCCTTTGTTTGGTTGTCGGTTTGGTTGTTGGTTGAGTTGTCTGCTGGATCGTCGGTTTGTGGTTTGGTTCGGTTGGCGAGGCGTGCGTTGTAGAGTTTTGCCTGCCTTTTGCTTTCTTGGATTGTCGTGTCTGTGGTGTTGGTGACGGTGGCTGCGTATGCTTTGACGTTGGCTGCTTGTTGGATGTTGTCTTCGGCGCGCATGATCAGGGGGATGCTGATGATGAGTGCTGTTGCGGTGAGCATGGCGGTTCCCACGCACCATCGGATGATGTTGCGTTTTGCCGACGTGTTTTTGTGTCGGGGTTTGTCGTGCGTGGGGACCGTCATGTGTTTCCTATCGTTGGATGCCGGTTAGCGGTCGTCAGCTGATTTGCACATGCGCAGCATTACGATGCCTCCTATGAAGAGGAGCGTTGCGATGCTGAAAAGCATGGTCAATCCTGCCGCGCCGGTCAACGGTATTTCGGTGATGGTGCGGATGTTGGTGACGACCACGGTGTGGCTGTCGCCTTTTTTAATGAGGTTGTTGGGGTCGGATTTGACGTCGATGCTCCACGTCATGGTGGCGTCGTCAACGTTGACGGTGACGACTGCGCTGGGCAGCATGAGCGGTGAGTAGTCTTGGGGCGCTTGTGTTTCGGTGATGGTGTATTCGCCTTTGAGTCCTTGGATTTTGGTTTCGCCGGCTTCGAACGTGGTGGTGGTTGTGGTGTCGCTGCTGGTGGCGAGGCGGTAGTTGCCTTTGCCGAGTGATACGAGTTTCAAAGGTGTTTTGTTGTTGGCGCCTTGAGCGATGGTGAATTTCGCGCCGGTGAGCTTTTGGTTTTTGGCGTCGACCTTACGCAATGCGATTTCACCGGTGCAGACTTTGACCTCGTTGCCGGGCTGGTTGTTGTGGTCCTGCCATGCGTTGGGGTTATGGGAGTATTCCAAGTCGATGTAGTTGACGTTGCAGGGGCTTCCGATGACCGCGTTGCCGTTGAGGCGGGCCGTGTAGGTGACGGTGATCGTCGAACCGACCGGCAGGGCTGCCTTTGATGCGTCTGAAGCGAGGATGTCTCCGTTGACGCCGAACAGCCAACTGATGGTTTTGCCGTTGACGTTTTCCTTGTAGAACGTGTCTGCCAATGCTTTGCTTCCGACGGTAATCGAAGTGAGCGAAACGTAGTCGAGGCCTGTGCCAAGCTTGTCATTCAACGCGAGATGGTAGTGATCATAGCCTGTCCAGTTAGGGATTTTCTGCGTCACGCGGTAGGTCAGATCCTTGCCTATCGCTTCGGATGCGCTGTCTTTCCACGTGCTGCCGACGTTGACTTTCTTATCGGGTGCTTCCACGCTGGATACCTTGTAGATCACCTGTCCGAGCGTCAAGGTCGTGCCACTGGCCGTGCGCAGTTGGCTGATGCCGTTGACCGCGGTGCCGTTCATCATCATGATGGACGCGGTCGTTTTGACGGCGGTTCCGCTGCTTGGCGTGGTTATTGCCGGGGTACGGTCCACGATGGCGTAGATTCCCGGCACAAGTACGTTGCCGGTCGACATGGTGGTTTTGTCTTGGCTGGCTGTGGCGACCGCCGTTCCCTCCTGTTTGGCGAAGTTGGTTTGTTTGGCGAGGCTATTGCAGAAGTTGCGTAGCTTTCCGCTCCACAGATCGCTGCGTGAGTCGGTCAGATTCTTCACCACCCACGCCATCGGATCGTTTTTGCCGTTGACGGTAAGGTTCGCGTCGGTGGCTCCGGCTGTTTTGGCCGCCGCGGTGATGTCTGGTGCCAATGCCGTGTTCGTGGTCAGATCGTAGCCGACGATCGTGTTGCCGTCCACGCTTGCCGCAGTGTATGTGGCGAGTTGGATGGCGCGGAGGTCCTTGCCTTCGAGGCTTTCCCCGTTGCTTGCTTTCACGCTCATGGACTGTTTGACGCCCAGATCGGCTAATTGTGGAGCAGCTTGGGCCGTGCTCGGCATGGCGAGGGCCGCCATAGCGCCAATGGCGAGGAATGCTACGCATCGGCGGCGTATGGTGTGTTGTGTCATGGTTCACCTTCTTCGGTTGCTGGTTGTTGCATGAGCGTCTTCGCTTATGCGTGCAGACCAGCATGGCAGAAACCAATATTCGCCCGCCACCTCCTTAAGAAAATCTGTGGATAAGTGGATGAGCGAACACTTATCCACACTTATCCACAACCCATACATGCAGCTGTCGTATAGGGATCCATAGTCGAACCGCCGCGAACGATATGCTGCATATGCGCGATATTCCGTTCCGATAACAGCGGAGAACCGCAGACCGGACATGCTGTCCCGCCTGCGGTTCTCCGCTGTTATCGTTTCGACTAGGTCAGTATGGAACTGATCAGTCCTTGACGATGGTTTTACCTGCCGTAGCGCCCGGGGTGAGATCCTGGATTTCCGTAATCTCCAATACCGGAATGGTTGTCGGCTTTTTCGTACCGCGTTCCTCAGCGACCTTGACCTGCTCGTCATAGATCGCATCGTCGGAATGAAGCACGACGTTGCCACGGAAGCGGTAGCCTTTCTTCTGTTCAAGATTGGCGACCGCGACGACCAGATCGCTGCCGTCAAGCAGGTTACGGTATGTTTGGCCCGCGGTGCGCTCGTGGTAGCCGATATGGTTGCTGTCGATGATGAACATGCTCATTTTCGGTCCGAGATCAACCTGGCCTTCTTTGCTGATGGTGGCCACCCATGCGAGGTTGCTGTTGAGGAATTCCTTCATCTCATCGGTGAGATCTGCCATGATGACGTCCTTTCGTTTGCGTGCCCATGGAATGCGGACATACTTTCAGATTACGGCAAGAAACCCCACAACGCATGTTCGCCCAACGTGAATAACATCACATACGTGCCTCATCTGAAAACACATTTAGGAGAGATGCACCTGTTCCGCACCTTGCTGAGGCGTCCAACCACGATCATCCGCTATCCAATCAATCATGGAAAAGAAAAGCCCTCCAGCAATAAATCCCTTGTGAATACTTGTCCGGCTATCGGATGATATGTACCCCGATTATTGGGCTGAAGAAATACAGATTGAAGTGGCCTGATTTTTGTTCCGCCCTTATAGTGAGGCGGCTTGTGCCGCTTGGTTTGCATAATACCCGGTTTTCACCGCCTGCGGTGTCTTGTGGTCCGGGGGCCGGTGCGGCCGCTTCGAGTTCCGCCACGAGACCCACTGGAACGTCGCCAGCTCCAGGTTCCCTAGGTCCCGGAAGGGTTTGCGCCGCCAGACGAGTTCGGTCCTGTACGCGCCGTTGACGCTCTCGGCCATGGCGTTGCCACAGGAGCCGCCGACCGTGCCAGTCGAGGGAAGCATGCCGCATTCCATCGCCCCGGCGGCGTCCGATTCCGTCCGGATCCCAACCCCGGGCGATCGGCCGGGCATGCATCTTCCCGTATCCGTACACGGCCATGAGGAAATCCGGGTGGATCCCGAGGATGTCGCGCGCCAGCGCCTCGCGGCGCGCCCTCACGCGGCTGACGGGACGCGCTTTGAACATGCGGCAGCCGCGCGGCGTGATGGACCCGCGGTGCAGCGATTCGGCCGATGCCCTGCAGATCGGCCCGACCCTGGAACGGCTCTTGAATTCGTCGGCGTACGCGACCGTCGACGCCGTGTCGGGTCAGGCCCGGCCGCGAAAAAAGCCGCCGCCGTCCGCGAGCGCCGGCACGGGCACGTGGATCCATGTCGTCAAGCGTGATGAGACGCTGAGCGGCATCTTTGACGTGTCCGGCTGGCAGCGTGTCGCTCAGCTTAACAACCTCAGGAATCCGAACCTCATTTATCCCGGACAGCAGCTGCGCTACTAGCCGCCGTCCAATTGCGGCCTTCGGCACCGTGCCGGAGGCCGCACCTCCCATATCCGAACACTTAAGGAGAACACGCATGGATATTTCCGCAGCGACCACCTTTGCGGCCGGCATCGTCGCCCTCGTCGCGCCCGCCTTAGTGCAGGCGTTCAAGAAGTACATCCCCGCTGACTACGTGGGCCTGACGCCCCTCGGCGTGAGCATCCTGCTTGGCGTCATCGCCATCGCCGCCACCAACGGCTTCCACGGCTACGGATGAGGCATCGTCCTCACCGGCGACATCGGCGTCGCACAAGCCGTTTACACCTTGGTCAACCAAGCGTTCAGCGGCAAGCTCTCCAAGTGACGGCAACTATCGGATGGGATGCGAAGAAAAGTTGCGTCCCATCCAAGAAAGTATGAATATACCCTATATACTCGGGGTATGTGTGCAAAACGTCTTAAGAAGCTGCCTTCTCTGGTCGACAGGAAGATCTACAAGACCGGACAGACGCGAGGAGCGAGTAACAGTGAAATATACCAGAACCGGGTTTCAAGAAATTCAACCGTTTTAATTCCATACAGCCAGTGGGCTGCCTGTAGGCATCCATACAGTAATGAAGACGAATACGAAAACGGATCCATTGTTCTCGTAGATCCTGAATGGTACTTCACTACTGCTGACGCGGATCAGATACTTCTCAAAGAAGGAATTGAACTAGGGAATAACGCCGTTCTCCTATATCTTCGTCGTAGTCAATGGAATCGCTATGGGGCGCAATACCACGATGTTGGCGTCCTTCCCAACGGCAAACCATTCTGCGCTCCTATCCGTAGAGAAAAACCAATTGGGGGAACGGTGTTAGCCCGTGTCCACGGCACCACAGCGGATGCCAATAATGCAAGGGTCTATATCGGCTACAACGAAACCAATTTGCGAGGAGCGGGAATCCGTGTTTATGAGTATGCCTCCTCGTCAATCATCAGCGATGTCAAGACACAATTAGAGGCCCTATTTTGGATGTGCCCGGGAGCGGTTGAAACCGCAATTTCAGACACAATGTCTGAGCAAGAAGCTCTTGAACGTCGCCAAAGTGTCATGAGGAAAGCAGACGAACATAATCTGCTTGACTTGGACAGACTCATTGATATTAGAGCAATAAATTCCCAGCATGTGACAATATGCCCTCTCTGCCTTCAACCCATTCACGCTAATGAATTTCTACAACGTGAAGAACAAGCCGAAGGCAGAGAAACATGGGATATAACGATAACCGAGGTAAGTCTATTCCATATCGAGGAATTACGTGTCGGCAGACTTCAGCATAGGCCGTATAACCTTGGTTGGGGACACCACTTCTGTAATGTGGTTGTCAAAGACGCCGGCATCGAAAGCACTCTCGAATGGATGACAAAAGTTCTTATTCGGAATCACATAGACACTAGACAATCTCAATCAAATAGTGAAAGCTCGCTAACACTATTCGATTTTTGAGTCGCCTTTTCTTGCGTTGAATTGTGGATGTCGTCGGACGCTGCTTCAATGCCATCCACAATTCGTTTAATCCACTTGTCTTCTATCTCCATGGAGATAGATCTCCTACCGAGCTTAAGTGCAGCGACAGCAGTAGAACCAGAGCCAGCAAAACAATCCAGTACGGTGTCATTACAGTAAGTTGAAGCTTGAATGATGTGCTCAAGCATATCGACCGGTTTTTCCGCCGGATGCTTACCTTTGAAAGGACGTACACTGGGGAAGTCCCATACGTCGGTATATTCCACATCGTTGCTTAGCGACATTGGACGCACAACATCCTGATACGTGGGCATTTCGCCAATCTTGCCAGTCGCTATCAAGGCATCACGCATTTTATTATATTGTTCTTCGCTGGGTATATTTCTGCCTGCCTCCCAATTGGCAACGGCTCCGCCATGATTGACTTTGCCATATGCTCCAGTCACCTCTGTAAGTTCATGCATGGACATGCCGCATTTTTTCCGTGCGTCTCGGAGATATTCACCAAAAGGAGAGCGACGAGATGCCTCCATCGCCCCATATTGACCATGCTCAAAAACAAGTATTCTCTCGGAATGCGGGTACCAAGACCTTAGTGACTCTTTTTTCGCCTTACCCTTCCATCCATCAAATCCCGGCTCGTTAGGTTTAGTCCATACAACATGTGCTATTGGACGAAAATAATGCGACATCATTACCTCTAAGCGAGCGGACATGCGAGAAGAGCAAAAAACATACAATGTTCCGTTGGATCGAAGAACTCGTTGCCATTCTTGTGTATATTTTTCAATCCACTCGATAAACGCCTCATCTTCGCGAAAAGCCCTATCATTTACAATGTTGGCTTTTTTGGTTGAATGATATGGCGGATCAGTCAAAATCAATGAAACGGAGTCGTCAGGCATCTGCTTCACTAGATTAAGGGAATCTCCATGCGCGACAACAGCACGATCAGAAGTATAGACGGCCCAGTCTGCTAAGGAATGCTTAATTGCATCAAACGCCTCGTTCTTGGTGGGATGAACTACCGGGCTCTTGCTCACTTGCGAATCTCCAATCCGTCTAGAGTCTGGACTCAGCCAATACTAGTGTTTAGCCAAGTCGAGGTACGTCTGCTTGTCATCAACCGTCCGAAGTCAGCGATTGCCGCCGCCGTAGGCTTGCGTCAAGGCCACATGTTAGAACATATGTTCTAAGGGTTCCGGCTCGTTAGATGCGTGACAAAGCGGGTTGCTTGCGGCACAAGCGGCGCGCCAAAGACGAATCAACCAAGCTAGAGCTGATGATAATGGGTAGTTGCCGACTTGGCAAGAAGCGAGGTTTTCGTGGTTGATCCTATTCCATGGGGGAATCTGTCCGGCGAGGATATGGAGACGCTGCTTGCCGTATTTATTTGCAAGCAGCGTCCTGAGGCAAACCGTGTTCGCCCTTCATCCGGTGACAATGGGATAGATCTTCAGGTGAAGAACGGTGATGGCACCTATGACGTTTATCAGGTGAAGAAGTTTGCCCATACTCTTAAAACCAGCCAGAAGAGTCAGATTAAGAAGTCGCTGAAGTCGCTGAACGACTATATCCGGGAAACCGGCTATAAGGTGGCGAACTGGTATCTGGTCTTGCCCTTGGATCCAACTCCGCAGAATCTGAAGTGGTTCAAGGAAATAACGAAGGAACTGCCATATCATTGTGATTGGGTCGGGCTACCCAACATCCAAGCTTGGGCTACCGATATGCCCGAGGTCTATGACTATTTCCTCGGTAACGGTATACGCGAAGTGGAGCGATTGGTCCATACATTTATCGAAGCCGCTCGTGTGGACGATCTGCATGATGATAAAGCGCTGCTGTCGAAACTTCACTCGATTTGTGACATGCTGGAAAATCGTGATCCCAACTATGCCTATACCATGAACATCGCCAGTAAGTTCGACGAGCATTCATATTTCATTACGAGACCGAACCTCGTTTTCTCTTTTTTGGAAAAGAGGCCGGACGGGTCGTCAATCACCGTTGATGTGATCGCCAAGTACAAGGAAGCGACGTCATTCGCGAAGATAACCTTCCCCGTGCAGTTCGTGCCACAGAACCAAGAGCAACGTGAGCAGCTTGAGTCGTTCAAAAAATATGGCACCTCACTTGCTGATTTCCCTGTTCGTCTTGCGGATACTGGCAATATCCCGTTTCTAAAGGACGCGCTGCCCGATGCGCAGATACAGTCCTGCCGGGCGTTCATTCTCCCGCAGAATGAAGGGAATGATTTAGAGCTTATCTTGGCCTCGCCTTCTGCTTCCGTGTCACTTAAACAGGTTGAGCGCACTCACGGGATTGAAGGCGGTGCTCAATGGACTGGTGAGGATGAAAGCGAGTGCCTTCGGGTCCAACTTATTTTTGATGGTGATGCGACCACGACGGTCAAGATGAATTTCACCATCAAAAATATAGTGGGCAAGCCGGTTGATAAGGTCAAAGACGCCATAACCGTTTGTCAGGAGCTCTCGCAGGGATCGGAGTTCAACCTTCACTCGCCTGACGGTGAAGCCTTCCTGTCTATTGACAACTTGCCGACTAATAATCTTCCTGATTTTGCGCAGCTGCAAGAAATTGCCCAGCTGTACAGTGATCTTCAGCGGCGTTCCTCGTCAGAGATCTTGTTCCCGGAGTTCAAAGAAATCAGAGACTTCGAGATAACGCCCGAATTCTTGCGCACTTTCGGATTCCGGCCCTGACGTAAGAGG